>Ga0307507_10000090_pt1 | contig 142457 bp, 120 predicted proteins | sample 7_EM_MG_FD_207223 | JGI IMG/M metagenome (GOLD analysis project Ga0307507, IMG submission 207223) | Populus trichocarpa ectomycorrhiza microbial communities from riparian zone in the Pacific Northwest, United States - 7_EM | ecosystem: Host-associated > Plants > Roots > Unclassified | place... | reverse complement strand
TGCGTACTTATATACGGCGACTGCGCATAGTGCTGGGGCCGGCGTGGGCGCAGCGGATTGTCACCCGTGCGCCGGGGTATCTGTGCCGGGCTGACGAGCAGGAGGTGGACGCGCTGTGGTTCGAGGCACTGTGCAAGCAGGCTGATACGGCAGTACGCGAGCAGCAGTGGACACAGGCGTCACAGGCCGCCGAGCTCGCGACGTCGCTGTGGCGCGGAGCCCCGCTGCTGGACGTCGAGTCCCAAGCGCTGCGCGACGAGTTCGTCCCGCGGTTCGCGCAGTTGCGCGCGCAGGTACTCGAGGACCGGGCCGAGGCCGAGCTCCAGCTCGGACGGCACGAGCGACTGGTCCAGCCGCTACGGGAGCTGGTCGCGCAGCACCCGTTGCGCGAGCGCTTCCACGCCCAGTTGATGACCGCCCTGGCCCGCTGCGGCCGGCGGGCCGAGGCGCTGGAGGTCTACCGGGACGCGCGCAGGGTCCTGGTCGCACAGCTCGGCATCGAGCCCGGGCCCGAGGTGCGCCGCCTGCACGAGCGGATCCTGGCCGGGGACGCCGGACCAGACGCAAAACCGTCCGGCGGCGGTCCGTCACGCGTCGTCGCCGATCGTGGGCCGGTCGTGGTGCCGCGCCAGTTGCCACCCGCGATCGCGCACTTCACCGGGCGGGCCCAGGTGCTCGGCGCTCTCACCGCCCTGGCCGCGCCGGGTGCCGACGGCCCGGCCGGTGCGACGGCGGTGATCTCGGCGCTCGGCGGTACGGCCGGGATCGGCAAGACCGCCCTGGCCGTGTACTGGGGATACCAGGCTGCTGCGTTGTTTCCCGACGGGCAGCTGTATGTGAACCTGCACGGTTTCGACCCGAGCGACAGGCCCCTCGAACCTGCGGAGGCGGTGCGCGGATTCCTCGACGCACTCGGGGTCGCCTCCGACCAGGTTCCGGTCGGGCTCCAGGCGCAGGTCGGACTGTATCGCAGCGTGCTGGCGGGCCGGCGGGTGCTGGTGGTGCTGGACAACGCCCGCGATGCCGGGCAGGTCAGGCCCCTGCTGCCCGGCGCGCCCGGCTGCCTGGCGCTGGTCACCAGCCGTGACCAGCTCGCCGACCTGATCGCGCTGGACGGGGCGATCCCGTTCACCCTTGACCTGCTCAGCCGCGACGAGGCGTGCGAACTGATGATCCGGCGGTTGGGCGCCGAGCGCGCCGAGCGCGAGCCGGACGCCTTGGCGCAGCTGACCGATCTGTGCGCGCGGCTGCCGCTCGCGCTGAACCTCGTCGCGGCCCGCGCCGCCCTGCGCCCGGCCAGCCCGCTGGCCGCGCTCGCCGACGAGCTGCGCGATGCCGGGCGGCGGTTCGACGCCCTGGCCGTGGGCGGTGGCGGCGCGGACGTGCGCGCCGTGTTCTCCTGGTCCTACCGCACGCTCACTCCCGCGGCGGCTCGGATGTTCCGGCTGGTCAGCCTGCACCCGGGGGCCGATGCGACGCCCGCGGTCGCGGCCAGTCTCGCCGGGATCGGCCGCGACCGGGCCGGCGGGCTGCTCGACGAGCTGGCCCGCGCCCATCTGCTGACGGAACACGCCCCCGGTCGATACGCCTTCCACGACCTGCTGCGTGCCTACGCCGCCGACTTGTCCGGCGCCCACGACCCCGAAGCAGACCGACGCCAGGCGCTGGTCCGGATGTTCGACCACTATCTGCACACCGGCCATACCGCCGCCCTCCTGCTCAACCCCGGCTGGCTGCCGCTGGAGCTGGCCGGCCCCGTCCCCGGCACCGTGCCGGAGCAGCTCGCCGGACCCGAGCACGCCGCGAGCTGGTACGGAGCCGAGCACGCGGCGCTGGTAGCCGTGATCGCCCACGCGGCTGAGAACCGGTTCCACACGCACGCATGGCAGATCTGCTGGGGCCTGGCGGGGTATCTCGAAGCCCAAGGGCGCCGACGGGACTTGTCGGCCGTCTGCACTATCGCGCTGTCCGCCGCTCAACACGGCGGAGACCTGGCCGGACAGGGATTCGCCCACCGCAGGCTCGCGCTGATTCAGCAGGCGGACGGCGCGTACGCCGACGCCGAGGTCCACTTCCGGCACGCGCTCGAGCTCTACGACCGGCTCGGGGATCGACTGCGCAAGGGCAACACGCACATCTCCGTCGCCCAGATGCACGAGGGACAGCAGCGGTTTCCGGAGGCGCTGGCACACGTGCGTCAGGCCATTGAGTGCTTCCGCGCCAGCGGCTATGTCGGCGGACAGGCGCAGGCACTGAACAGCGCGGGCTGGTACGCAGCGGAACTGGGGATGCACGATCAGGCCCTGCGCGACTGCGGACAGGCGCTGGAACTGGTGCGGACGGCGGGCAACCGCAAGGGCGAGGCGCACGTCCTCGACAGTCTGGGACACATCCACCGCAAGAGCGGCGACTACCCCACCGCCCTCGACTACTACCGGCAGGCGCTCGAAATACATCGGAAGCTGGGAAACCGCTACTTCTGCGCTCAAGTGCTGTCCAGAATCGGCGATACCCATCTCTGCTCCGGCGCCCCGCAGGCGAGCCACGACGCATGGCGACAGGCGCTGGCCCTCCTCGACGAGCTCGAACACCCCGACGCCCGCGCGCTACGCACCAAGCTCGCCTACGCGGAAACCGACTCGACGTGAGCAACACAACGGTTGTTGGCGGGCAGGCTGTGCCCGGAGCGGACCGAGACGTGATCCACACCGGGTTGGTTGGGAACCCGCAAGCAAGAAGGCCAAAGCTTCGTGCGCCTGAACTCCTCCAGTGCGGCAGCAACGTCCTGATTGGAGATGCCGACCGGGGGCGGGGCGTCCGCCGGAGTTCTCCGCTCTTCGTTCCCCCGCCCGCGTATGTTCCCGGGGATTTCAGCCGTCTCAGGGCTTGGCGTCGCCCCAGGGGGTAGAGACCTCGGAGTCGGGTGAGTGCTAGGTGAGGGAGGGGTGGATGGACACGGCCGTCGCGGTGAAGGGCCGCGGCATCACCAAGGTCTTCGGTGATGTCGTCGCGCTCGACCATGTCGATGTGAGCGTGGCGCGGGGCCAGATCCACGGCCTGGTCGGTCCCAACGGCGCCGGCAAGACCACGCTTCTGGGCCTGTTCCTGGGCCTGGCCGTCGCCGACGAGGGGAGTCTGGAGATTCTCGGCAATCCGGTGGGACGTGCACTGCCCGCGCCTGGCGGCGTCTCCGGGTTCGTCGACGGGCCCGGCCTCTATCCCACGCTCACCGCGAAGCAGAACCTTGCGACGCTCGTCACGTTGCGCTCCGGCGACGCGGTTGCCGCGGGTGTCGACGAGGCTTTGGAACAGGTCGGGCTCACCGACGTCGCCGACGACAAGGTCCGCGGCTTCTCCCTGGGCATGCGCCAGCGGCTGGGTCTGGCCGCGGCGTTGCTGACCGGGCCGCGGCTGCTGGTGCTCGACGAGCCGTCCAACGGCCTGGACCCGGCCGGCAAGAAGCACGTATACGGCGTCCTGCGCCGACTCGCGGCCGAGGGCGCCACGGTCGTCCTGTCCAGCCATCGGATGGACGACGTGGAGGCGCTGTGTTCCGAGGTCACCATCCTGGCCACCGGGCGCGTGGTGTTCTCCGGACCGTTGAAGAAGCTCTCCGATGACAACCGCGAACTCGACTACCGGCTGCGTACCTCGGATCCGTCCGCCGCTCGCTCCGCCGCGGCAGAAACGCCCGGCACAAGCGTCATCGAAGGCTCCGACACCGCGGCGCGGCCGGACACCGATGTGATCGTCGTACGCGCGCGGTTGGCGGCTCTCGACGAGCTCGTGGCGCGGATCGTGCGCGCAGATGTCGCGGTGCGTGAGTTGGCGCCCATCGTCTCGCCGCTGGAAGCGGCGTTTCTCGCGCTCACCGAGCAGGAGGCCGGCCGATGACCGCGGCCGTCGCCGACGCCCCCGCCGGGGCCGAGACGGCGGGCGGGCGCCAGGTCCTGGTGGCCCGCATCCTCAACTTCGAGCTGGTCAAGCAGTTCTCCACCTGGCGGGTGCGCCTGCTGATGCTGCTGAGCTGGCTCGGTCCAGGCCTGGTGGTCTTCGCGGTCGACAAGCAGAGCACGTTGCCGTCGGACACCCTGTTCGGCCGGGAGATGCACGCCACCGGCTGGGCCGGGTCGTTGGTCGTGCTCGGCGTCGCCGGCACGTGGGTGCTGCCGCTGCTCGCGTCGGTGGTCGCCGGCGACGTGTTCTCCTCCGAGGACCGGCTGGGCACCTGGCGCCACCTGCTCATCGCGGTCCGCTCGCACCGGCGGATCTTCGCGGCCAAGGCGATCGCCAGCCTCACCGTGATCCTGCTGGGCCTGACCGGCCTGGCCGTCTCCAGCGTGATCGGCGGCCTGCTCGCGGAGGGGAACCAGCCGCTGGTCGGCCTGGACGGCCACCAGCTCGGCGGCGGGGAAGCGGGCGGCAAGGTCCTGCTGGCCTGGGTCTGCGTCCTGGCGCCGACGCTCGCCCTGGCGGCCGTCGGGCTGCTCGGGTCCGTCGCCCTGGGCCGATCCCCGATGGGCCTGCTCCTGCCGATGCTCGCCGCGCTCGGGATGCAGGTGGCGCAGCTGCTGCCGCTGCCGGTCGCGGTGCGCCTGGCGCTGCCCGGTTACGCCTTCATCTCCTGGAACGGCCTTTTCGCCGATCCTCAGCAACTCGGGCCGTTGCTGATCGGCGTCGGGGTCAGCCTGGTGTGGGCGGTCGTTGCGACGGCACTGGCGTACCTGCTGTTCCTCCGCCGGGACTTCACCAACCTCAACAACGACGGCGCTGGACGCAGGGCGCTGACTTCGGGGGTCCTCCCGCTGGCCGGCCTGCTGGCCGCGACGGTCGGCGTCGTCGCCGTCTCGACCGGGGCGGGCGGCTCCGGCATCGACCAGGACAAGATCCAGCGGTCGGTGGCCACAGCGTTCGCCCACCTCTACCGGCTCCAGCAAGCGCAGATGCGTCAGCCGCCGGCCACCGAGGCGCAGCTGAAGACCTCCGCGGTGTGCGGCAAGCGCGAAGGGCTCGGCGCACAGGTCGGACCGGGGAACGACTGGCGCTGCACGGTGTTCTGGGTCCTCCCCGGTAACAACGTCACGGCCCAAGCCATCTACCAGCTCAATGTCTCCGCGAACGGGCGGTACATCGCCGACGGAGACGGACCGGTGCAAGTGAACGGCTACTTCCTCATCGTCACCGAGGGAGAGGTCGTGCCGAATCCGCTGTGGCAGTTCGACGGCAACGTCGATCTGCTCCCCAGCCACTGATCAGTCAGGGTGTTGCTCACGTGACGCCCGTGCGGACGTGAAAACGATGGTGGGCCCGCGCCGCTGCACGACCGCCCCCGCCGCGCGTGGCGGCGGGGGCGGTCGCCCGATGAACGGGATTCTTGCTCGGGATCCCGGCCCGGATTCGGCCCGGATTCGGCCCGGGAACGGCGAGTCCGTCAGCTCACGTTGATCGCCGTGTCATCGAGCACGAACGACGTCTGCAGCTCGAAGTCCTCGCTGCCGGTGAACTTCAGCGTGACGGTCTGTCCGGCGTACGGCGCGAGGCTGAAGCTGTGCTGCGCGTACCCGGTGTTGTGGTTGAGGTTGGAGTAGGTGGCCAGGGTGGACAGGACGGTGCCGGAGCTGTTGAGCACCTGGACCTTCAGCGTGTCGTAGACGGTCGTCGTACTGGTCTCCGCGGTGTCGACGTGCAGCCAGAAACCGAGGTTGTAGTTCGAGCAGCCGGTCGGCAGCTTCACCGCCTGCGACAGCGTGTCCGTGTGTGTGGTGCCGTAGCCGTCGAGCCACGCGTCCCAGGTGCCACTGCGCGGCGGCTCGGTGCTGTTCTTGCTGACGATGCCGGACGAGGCCGACCATGGCGACGCGGTGCCGGTCTCGAAGCCTGGGTTGCCGAGGAGCTGGCTCGACGGGCAGCCGGTGCCGGTGGGTGTGGCTGAGGCCTCGTTGCTCTGCGTGCCCTCACCGAGACCGTTCACGGCGGTGACCTTGTAGTAGTAGGGCTGGCCTGCGGTCAATCCGGTGTCGGTGCAGGAGAGCACGGCGCCGAGCGCGCCACAGCCGCCGCTGGTCAGCAGCGTCTCGCTACCGCTGGAGGTGCCACGGTAGACCCGGTAGGAGGTGATGTTCTCCCCTCCGTTGCTGGACGGAGCCTGCCAGCTCAACGACACCTGCCCGGTACCCGCGGTCCCGGTCAGCCCGGTCGGTGCGCCCGGCACCGTCGCGGCGATCGGCGAGGCCGTGATCGTGACGGTCGAGGAAGCCGTCTTCACGGGGGAAGAGCTGTCTGTGACCGTCAGCGTCGCGGTGTAGGTCCCGGCGGTGCTGTAGGTGTGGCTCGGGTTCTGCGCGGCGCTGGCCGCAGATCCGTCACCGAAGTTCCAGCTGTAGGAGTACGCCGGGGTCCCGCCGGTCGCGGTGCCGGTGAACGAGACGCTCAGCGGGACTTGGCCGGAGGTCGGCACGGCGGACGCGCTGGCCGCCAGCGGGTTGCCGATCGCGCTGACCGTTGTGGTGACCTGCGAGGTGGCGGTGTTCGCGGGCGAAGCGCCGTCCGTGACGGTGAGCGTCGCAGTGTAGGTACCCGCGGAGGCATAGGAGTGGGTGGGGTTCTGCGTCGTGCTGGTCGCGCCGTCGCCGAAGTTCCAGCTGTAGGCGTACGGCGCCGTGCCGCCGGTCGCCGTGCCGGTGAAGGAGACGTTCAGCGGGGCGTTGCCGGTGGACGGCGTGCCGGTGGCCGAGGCGGACAGCGGGGTGGTGCCCTGGATCCAGAAGTCCTCGAGCGGGTCGCCGAGGGCCGACTGGTCCGCGGTGGTCATCGGGAACGTGGCGAGGCCGAGGTTGTCGTTGGGGTCGATGATGCCCGACTTCACGTTCTGCATCGTGCGCTCCATCGCGGCGAGCACGTTGCTCGTGGTGTACGCGACGTGGCTGAGGTAGTGCTGCTTCACGTACGTGGATGGACCGATGACGACCAGCGGCACGCGATAGGTGTTGCTGACGTGGTCAGGGCCGTTGTTGCCGTTCTGGGTGTCGTCCTCGGTGACGACGATCAGCGTGTTGTTCTTGTACGCCGGGTTGCCCATGATCGACTGGACGATCTGGTTCGTCGACGCGTCGTTGGTCGGGACGTCCTGGTACGTGCCCGGGTGGTCGTTGAACAGTTCGACGTAGTTGTAGGCCGGCAGACCGTTCGTGTTGACGAAGTTCAGGTAGTCGCTGGCGACGGTCGTGTCGGAGATGCTCTGGTTGTTGCACGTGTACTCGTTGTAGTGCAGCTCCTCCGGGATGTTCGTGCCCGGACGGTTGGGTGGGAGCACCTCGAGCTTCCCGTCGGCCGGGTTCTTCCAGTAACCGCTGCCGCTGTTGAGCATCCAGTAGAAGTCGCCGTTCATCACGAACGTGTACGGACTGCTGCCGCTGCCCGTGCCCGTCGGGGCGGTGCACGCGTTGGTGCCCTCGTTCGTCGGGCCGCTGGCGCCGGTCAGAAACCGGTCGAACTGGGTGCCGTTGGCGGGGTAGGACTGCTGCTGCGAACCCGAGGCCGACTGCGCGGAGAACAGCCACCAGTGGTTGGGTCCGCTCGGCGGCTGGGTGCCCGTGCTGTACGAGTCGCTGAGCGCGTACTGCTTGGCCAGGCTGTGCAGGTCGGGCACGGAGCTGATGTGGTTCGTGCTCTCCACCTGGCCGTTGCAGCCCGCGATGACGGTCGTCGCGCAGTCGCCCAGATAGTCGTCGAACGTGTGGTTCTCGCGGTAGATCACCACGAAGTGCTGGAACGGCGGGAAGTACGGCGCCAGCGGGTTGACCGCAGCCGTCGGCGAAGACACCATCGTGGCCTGCTTGTTCACCGTGCGCACCGACTGCTGGTTGGTGATCGAGAAGTTCTTCGGCTGCGGGAACTTCGCGAACTCCACCCCGGGCGCCGCGAACTTGGCGCCGGTGCAGTCGTAATTGTCCGGCTTGTACGACTGCGGACGCTGCCCATTGGGCAGGTTCTTGGCATTGGCCGGATCAGTGTTCGGATTCCAGCCGATGAGGGTACACGAACCGACACCCGCCGCCGGGTGCTTCGCGCCGTCTCCGGCCTGGGCCGGGCCGAGGGCGAGCCCGACCATGGCGAAGGCCGCAGCCGCGACGCCGAGCGTCAGCGCGATCTTTCGCCTTCTCACCCTTGCTATTACGTTCCGCCCGATCATGGATAGTCCTCCTGTGGGAAGCCCCGCGTGTGGCGACAACAACCACCGCATCTTGCATCGTCGCCATAGACCGAGACCTCCACAAGAACGCCGGTACAGTCAACTTCATCGGTTATTGCGACATTCACTCCTCGTTCGGTCGCGGTTGTCGACATCCGGCCTAGCAGTACCCGTATCTCCTGAAAGGTCAGATTTCCTGACCGGTCTTTCCACACGAGACAGCACCGTGCCGTGATTTTCGATCACTGATATGCGGCTGATTGACGACGCGTCGAACGGCCACGGGCTCAAGTCAGTCACCTGACGAATTCCTGATGACGAGCCCCACAGGGCATCTCCGCGCTCGCCCGGTCCCAGGACGGGCGGCTGCCGCCAGGAAGCGGATTTCGATCAGTGCTCTGCCCGCCAGTAGCACAACCGCTGAGCGTCGTTGATCGTGCGTCGTGTGCGCCGCTGCCAGCTGTCGGAGTCCCGCTGCTCTCGGCCGCTCACTGTCCCAGCCCCTGCTCCACACCCTCGTGCGTAGACCTGCGGAATGCCTGGAAGTCGAAGAAGCGCAATCCGCCGACGATCGCGCCGGTCTCGATCTCCTGACGCGTCCAGCAGTGATCGCAGTAGTCGTCGGTCGCGACACCGCCGCTACCCAGAAGCCGGGTGCATAGACCGAGCGCACGACCCAAAGCATGGCATGAGGCGCCGTTGCTGTCGCCGGGCCGCGAAATGGTCAAGATGAACCCGGGCAATCTCCCCTTGAAGGCCGGGCTCCGACCAGCTCACTTGAGCCTCGTCGGCGCATCTTCAAGAAGCCCAGGTCGCGCCGATCAGAGATGATCGAGCTGGAGGGCCGCGCTGAAGAGCGGGGAGCGAGGATGCCAAGTCGCGTTATGGCGCAGGTCGAAGGCCATCAGGTCGCGCTGTCGAGCCTGGACAAGGTCTTGTGGCCTTCATGTAGGACCCTGAGATCCCGTTGCCTCAAGGTGGCTCGGGGCGGTCGGCCGGAGGTCGGAGCAGACGCGGACTCACGGCCGCCGGGAGGCCGGCGGAATGTTCTGGTTGACGTGGAACAGGTTCTCGGGGTCATAGCGCCCCTTGACCCGGGTCAGCCGGTCGTAGTTGCCGAGATAGGACGCGCGGATCCGGTCCGGCCCCTCGTCCCCGAGGAAGTTGACGTAGGCGCCGCCCGCCGACGTGGGGTGGAGTTCCTCCCAGTACCGCTGGGCCCAGTCGGTGATCCGGCCCGCGTTGGCCGGGTCGGGGTCGACGCCGACGATGACGCCGGCCCAGCCGCCTTCCCGGTACGCGAACGCGGTCGCGTCCTGCGGGATCCGCGCCGCCGCTCCGTCGATCGGGTACAGGTGCATGGTGGAGTGACCCGTGGGGAGCTTCTCGCCGTACTCGAGGTGCACGCCGATGGCCTCGTCGGAGATCTCGTGGAAGACGTCCGCCCGCCAGTACCACTGCAGGCCCGCCGGATACAGGCCGTCGAAGGCGCTCTGCAACACGGGGAACGGCATCTCCTGCAGCCCGACCAGCAGCGGCGAGCCGAACTCGCGGACCGGGGCCAGCACCGCTTCGGCCTTGGCGTGCGGGCCGGTGTAGCACCAGACGATCGCGCAGGACTTGCGACCCCACAGCTCCTCGGGGAACGGCGGCGCCGGCGGGATCGTGAGGAGCCCCAGCCAGCCGCTGAGCTCTTCCGGCAGGGCGGGGATGAGCTCCCGATACCACCGCATCACGGCTGCGGCGTCCGCCAGGTCGTACAGCACGGGGCCGCCGATGACGACACCGTCCTCGCCGATCTCGTGGCAGGCGAAGGTGAAGGCCGTGACCACACCGAAGTTGCCACCGCCGCCGCGCAGCGCCCAGAACAGGTCGGTGTGGTCCTGGGCGCTCGCGGTCACGACGGTCCCGTCCGCGAGCACGACCTGCGCCGACAGCAGGTTGTCGACGGTGAGGCCGAAGCGGCGCGTCAGATAGCCGACGCCGCCGCCGAGCGTGAGCCCGCCGACCCCGGTCGAGGCCAGGAACCCCGACGGGGTGGCCATCCCCGCCTCCGCGGTCGCGCGGTCGACGTCCGACCACAGGCAGCCGCCCTGGGCGACCACCGTGTGCGCCTCTGCGTCGACTGTGACGCTCCGCATCGCGGAGAGGTCGACGACCAGGGCGTCGTCCCAGACGCCGAGTCCGGCGGCGTTGTGGCCGCCGCCGCGCACGGCCAGGTCGATCCCGTGCTCGCGGGCGAAGTCGACGCAGGCGACTACGTCCGCGGTGTCGGCACACCGAGCGATCGCCGCCGGCTTGCGGTCGATCATCGCGTTGTAGACGGCGCGCGCGCTGTCGTAGCCGTCCTCACCTGGCCTGATGAGCTCGCCCCGAAGCGCGTCGGACAAGCCTTCGTAAGAGTGGCGGGCTGTGGATGTCGTCATGGTTCTCCGCATCACGGTGCTCGGTTGTCTGCCGGGCGTCCTGGCAGGGCGCCCCTGAGAACCCGACGCTACGCACCGTGCGTTCGCGATCCGTTCGCGCCGGACGCCGCCATGGGAAGGCGGCGGGACGCTTCGCGAACGGGGCGGTCGGCGAGGTCGCGGCGGCACCTCGACTCCAGGACGCGGCTCTGCTGACCGGCGGCGAGGTCGGCGGCGTATTCGAGCATGGACACGGCGGCCGGGCCCGGTTCGAGGCCGGCTCGCAGGCGCAGCACCTCCGGCAGCCACCACAGGTCCTCACGCTGCTCGGCTCCGATCCGGGCCGCGTCGAGGACGGCGCGAGCAGCTTCGCGGTGTCCGTCGGCGATGAGCACCTCGGCGAGCAGCGACGACCAGTACGGCATCCGGGAGTAGGCGCCCTGAGAGCTCAACCTTCCGATTCCTTCGCGAATCTGCCCGGCGCCCTGCTCGCCGCCCACAGTCCAGCCGCCGATGATCAGAGCCCATTCGCAGTAGTAGGCGAAACCGTAGCGCCGGCACAGGTCGCCCAACTCAGCGACGACCTCGGCGGCGGCGGCTCGGTCGCCACTGATCTGATGCGTGATCGCCGCGTAGGCCAGGGCGACGGCCACGCTGTACGGGTGGTCGGCCGCCCTGGCGCGGGCGATCGCGTCGGCGCACCGTTCCCCGGCCTGGTCGCTGTCGCCCAACAGCCAGCAGGCGTGAGCCGCGAACGCCTGGGCGTGGACGTCGGGTCGGGAGCCGACGACCAGGGGCACCGTCCCCGGCGACAGTTCGACGGCCAGGTCGAAATGCGGTATCGCACTCGCCGGCCGGCCGAGGCTGGTCGCGCCGCCGGCGAAGGCGAAGTGCACCTGCCCGGCCAGCTCCCGGTCTGCTTCGACGAGACCGAATGCCCTGGTCGCCAGCTCATGGCCGAGCGCGATGCGGCCCTGAACGAAACGGACCGCCCACAGCCCGACCAGGCCCGCCAGCAGCTGCGCGGGTTTGTTGAGACGTTCGGCCAGAGCGACCGACTTCTCCAGAGCCTGTTGCACCTCCAGGGAGGAGTAGCCCTGCAACGCGGTGAGCGGTGCGGACATCGCCTGGAGCACCTCCAGCTCGCGGACGTCGCGCTCACGCCCGGACAGCCGGGCCGCCAGGACCAGGCAGCGCCGGTAGAGCCGGACCGCCTCGGCGTGGGCGAACATCCCGGCGGCCACCTCGGCGGCTCGGGCGAAGTAGTGCAGGGCGCGGTCCGGGCGACCGCCCCGGTCGTATTGCTCGGCGAGCATGGTCGCGACCTCGTCGAAGCCGTCGAAGCCGCCGGAGTGGAGGAGTTCGACGCCTTGGGCCAGTCGCCGGTGCAGCAGCCAGCGGCGGGCGGGGCTGACCGACGCGTAGGCCGCGTCGCGCAGCAGGTCGTGGGAGAAGTCGTAGCCGGTGCGCTGCACCCGCAGGATCCGATGCCGCCAGAGCTCGTCGACCGCCCGCACGAGGGTGTCGGGATCGAGGTCGCTGGCCTCGCTCAGGAGGTCGAGGCTGAAGTCCCGGCCGAGCGCGGCGGCGAGGCCCGCCACCTCCCGGGCCGCCGGCGACGGCAGCTCGAGCCGCCGTCGCAGGACCGCGTTCAGGTCCGCTCCCGGTCCGGAGGCGTCCGGCGCGCCCACGCCCGGCAGGCTGCGGGACGCCTCGACGACGAACAACGGGAATCCGCCGGTGGCCGCGTACAGGAGGCTGCGCTGCGCCGGGGCCAGCGGCCGGCCCAGCACCGATTCGGCGAGCTGCGCGGTCTGGTCGCTTTCCAGCGGACTGAGCACGATCTCGGTGACGGACCCCGCCGATCTCAGGGCCTTGAGCGCGTCGGAGACGTTCCGGTTGTCCGCCAGCTCGTCCGTGCGGACCGTGGCCGCTACCAGGACGGGAGAGCCGTCCGCGAAGCCGAGCAGGAACGCCAGCCAGGCCATGGTCTCCTCGTCGCACCACTGGAGGTCGTCGAGGACGAGGAGGGTCGGGCGGGCGGCTGCGAGCACAGCGCGCGCCAGCCCCTCGAAGAACCGGTGTCGCTGCCAGGCGTCGGCCATCGCGCGGGACCCCTCGGCGGGGCGGGTGCGCCGCGCGCCGGCCGGCGATCCGACCGCCTCGTACGGCGGGCGGGCTTCCCTGCGCGGTACGAGCCGTTCCACTTCGGTACGCCACACCGGGTCCAGCGTGCTGACGGCGGCCCGCACTGCCGGCCCGCGCAGCCAGTCGGCGACCGGTGCGAGCGCGATGCGACCTGGCAGACCGAAGCATCGTGCCGTCGCCACCACCGCGCCCTCGGCGGCGGCGATCGCCGCGACCTCGGCGACGAGCCGGCTCTTGCCGATCCCGGCCTCGCCCGACACGACGACGAGACCGTTGCGGCCGTCGGCGGCCCGGCGCCAGCGCCGCGTCAAGGCGGCGACCTCGGACTCCCGCCCGACCAGGCTCAGGCCGGCGGACCCCAGGCGCGCGCGGGGTTCGACGGACTCCGTCCGTTGCGAGGACGCCGGCAGCGGGGCCAACAGCCGCGCGACCAGCAGCTCGGTGTCGGGGCTCGGAATCATTTCGAGCTCCTGCTCCAGCACCGAAGCACACCGGTGATACGTGCTCATCGCGGCGGCCCGGTCCCCGGACTCCATCTGCAGGTCCATCAGGCGGCGGTAGCCGGCCTCCTCGTGCGGCTCGAGCCGGATCCGGAACCGGGAGACCTCCACCGCCCGGGACAGGTCCCCGGCTTCGTGCCAACCGCTGACCGCCAGGTCGCAGAGGTCGACGCATTCCCGCCGCAACTGCCGCCGCTCCTCGGCGACCCAATCGTCGAAAGACCCCGGCGCGAGCTCACCGCGGTACTCGCCGATCGCCACGGCCGCATGGGCCAGAAACCCGGACCGGTCCCCCGCCGCCCGCGCCGACATCGCCGCCGCCCGCTCAGTGCGGAACACCCGGACGTCCACACGACATGACGGGCTGTCGCACCATGCCAGCGTCGCGGATCCGATCACCAGCGACGGGTCTGGGCCGAGGAGGAGCCGCAGGTGGTGAAGCTCGCGCCGGAGATTGGTCCTCGCCTGCGCCTCCCCCGAATCAGGCCAGAAGACGGCCGCGAGATGCTGCCTGCTCTGCGCCATCCCGGTATGGAGCACCAGGTAGCCCAGGAGCGCGACCGCTCGCGACGATTGCGGCATGCCGTCGGAGGCCGGGCCGACGACGCGCTGCTCGCCCAGCAGCCGGATCTCCTTCATGGCGCCGACCTCCCCCGACCCGGCAGCCCCCTGCCGCCGCGCGCCTATACACCAAACGGTAATCCCCGCAGCACAGTTCAACGGCGGGATAACTGCCGTCCGGCTGCTCCGAGTAGTCCGCGACGGTACCGAGCCCTTCACCCCCCCTGGGCTTGCCGGGGTTGCCGGGGCGTCGCGTCCGTTTCTGCTGCGACGTGGGCGAGTTCGGCTCTGACACGGGTAACGCTGTCGTTGCCCAGTTGGACGCAGGTCGGCAGATCCGGGTGGCCGGAGAGGTCACGCAGAGAGCTGTTTCCGCACCCGGGAAACAGCGCTCCACAGCTGGGCGCGACTCGTCCACGCAGTCCGGCATGTCGAAACCATGGCGCCCTCCGGGCACGTCGACGATCTCCATACCCACATCGGCGTCGGCCGCCGCCGAGATGAACCCCTCGGCCGCATCGGCGATATCAGCGGCCTCAAGACCCACTCAGGCGAGCAGGATCGGCGGCACGGACGCACCACGTTCCCCGAGGGCCGTGGCGGGCTGGAGGCCGTCCTCGACGATAATCTCATCCGCGCAGGTCACGCGGCATGCTCGTACTCGTGCAGGATGCCGCGGAGGCGATCGCGTCTTCGGACGGCGAGGTGCGCGATCTAGTCCGGATCGGCGAGCGGGGCGGGCAGCGCGCACAGTGTTCGCGCGTTGGCGATGCCCTGATGCGGCCGGTGCTCGTTGTAGAAGCACTCGAACTGGCATAAGGCGTGCAGCAGGTGGGCCTGGTTCCAGATCAAGGTGCGGTCTGGCAGTTCGTGCCGGCAGGTCTGCACCCACTGCTCCATGATCGAGTTCATGCGGGGCATCCGGATACCGCTGAGCACGACCTCTGTCCCCGCGTCCGCGAGGATCGCGTCGGACAGGTCGGGGAACTCGCCGTCACGGTCTCGGATCAGGAACCTGGCCCGGCAGCCGGAGTCCAAGAAGTCGCGCGCCAACAGCGCGTCCGCCTGCGAGCGCAGGAACGCGGCCCGGGTAGTGGCACTGCGTTGGGGTGCGGGGTCGATCCCGGCGTCGCGCAGGACAACTTGCGTACACGCGTCGGCAGTCGGTGCAGTAGCGCAGCCAACAGTGCCCGATCGCTTGCGTGCAGACTCACTTGTTGCGGGCCGAGTTGCCGCTGGAGCACCACGAGCTGATGGCGCGAAGCCAAGATCTCCGCGTTCTTGTCCCGATCGCTCATCGGCAGCAGCCGAAGCGGCGCAAACGCGTTGCTTACTCCGAGGTAGGCCAGTCGCGGCAACACGACCGATCACCATGGCACGGCTCTGGCCGGCGATCCGGAAGTCGTGCAGACCGCCACCTCACGTCATACCGGCCCGACATCCACCAGTGGCTGACCAGCACGGACGGACTTTTCGGCAGGCGCAGGTCCGGTAGCCGAGCGCGGAGTGAAGTCGTCGTTGGTTGTAGTGGGTGATCCAGTTCTCGATGTCGCGACGGGCGCCGACGCGGTTGGGCCAGCGAGTAGGGCCGATCTCTGTCTTGATGGTGGCGAAGAACGCCTCGGCTGCGGCGCCGTCGAGGCAGGAGCCGCACAGGTCCAGCACGGTCGCGAGGTAAAGCCGGCCCTCGCCGATCGGGAAGCAACCGGGCGGTTCGCGACCTTCCCGTCGCGGATCATCACGTGCACACAGTCGATGAAGACCACCGGGTAGACGCAGTCCAGCGGGCGGATCTGTCATTCGGCCACGCCCTCGATCACCTCGTCGGTGATCGAGGAGCTCGTGGGCTTGGACACCTGCGCACCGTAGACCCCGTCCAGGCGCGCGCAGATCTCCCCGTGCGTCAGGCCCCTGGCGGAGAGCGAGAGGACCATCTCGTCGACGCCGGACAGCCGCCGCTGGCGCTTCTTGACGATCGCCGGCTCGAACGTGCCGACCCGGTCCCGGGGCACCTCGATCTCGACCGGGCCGATGTCCGTGAGCACTGTCTTGGCACGGCGGCCGTTACGCGAATTGCCCGATCCGTCTCCGGTGCCGCCTGCTTCTCGTAGCCGAGATGGTCGATGATCTCCCCCTCGAGCAAGGACTCGAGCAGGCGCCTGGTCAGCGCCGCTGGCCAGTGAGACGGCACCGGCGCCGCGCAACGGGGGGTGGCCCGCCGGTCGGCGCCGGGACGTATGTGGACGGTGGATCTACTAGGAGACGGTCACCGAGTCGATGTTGGCGTCGCCGACTGCGGTGGTGCCGGCGACCCGGATGGTGTTGGCCCCTGCCTTCAGGGGCACCGTGATGGACACGGTGGCCCAGGTGTCCCAGTTCGCGGTGACCGGGAAGTTCACCGTGCCGTGCGAGGTGCCGTTGACCGAGATGGTCGCGGGCCGCGCCGCGGTAGTGCCGTCGGAGTACCGGAAGCTGAGGGTCTTGGTGCCGGCGGCGGCCGCGGTGACCGGGATGTCGACGTACGCGCCGACCGCGTTGGCCGGGTTGGCGAAACCAGTACCGGTGAAGCCGGAGTGGTTGGAGTCGAACGTGCCACCTGCGGACAGGATGCCGCTCTCCGCCTCGAACAACGTGCCGCTCGGCGGCGGAGTCGTGCCCGCCATGCTTGCGCCGAGGCTGTCCAGGGCCTTCTGGACCAGGGCCTGGGTATTGGTGTTCAGGTTGGCGTTGGCGCCGTTCACGACCCAGGACGGACCGGAGAACATCACCACGGTCACACCGTTGTCCACGCCACCGGTGGTGCCGCTGCTGGGAATGCCGAGCAGCTGGGCCGCCTTCACGGACGCCTCGCCCAGTTCGCGGGAGTCGTTGCTCGAGGTGGTCTGGTTGTTCGCGGTCTGCGTGTCGCCGAAGATCGCGCCGATGACCTTGCCCTGGTAGAACATCAGCGCGAACTGCCGGCCTGTCATGCCGTGTTCCTTGTAGTAGAAGTGCGGGCAGGGCGACTTGCGGTCCCAGCAGTCGTCGCCGAGCACGTAGAACGGCACGTGGTGCGCGGCCAGGGCCTTGCCGTTGCTGTCCTGCCAGGTCGTGTCGCCCTGGTGGTCGGGATCGGGATCGGGGTCGCTGCCGTCGTCGTCGATGGCCATGCTGGAGGTGTAGGCGTAGACGCCGGTGGCGACCTGGTACACGTTCACGTTCTGGGCCCGCGTCATGGTATTGATGTGGGGTTTGGTGTTGACCTGGGTCGCGGCCGTCGAGTTCTTCTGGACGCCGGCCAGTACCTGGGCGGCCGTGTACGAGGTGGCTGGCGCGGCGGCCGAATCTGCCGTGGCAGCGTGGGACGGGGTGACGGCGTGGGCGTTCGCGGTGGCGAAGTGGGCGGTGAGCGCGAGAGCTGCGGCGCCTGCCACAGCGACGCGCGTACGGATCGATGACATGGGGGTGGGTGCCTCCGTCGATCACTAGTAAAGCTTCTTAACGAGAAGCGAAGCACCCGCGACCCGGTTACACAATCATTTTCATAAGATCATCTTCAGTGGATCTTCACGTTCGATAGGCAGGCACCTCGCGATCTTGAGGTGAGGTAAGTCTTCGAGCATGCGAATCAAGCGCCGGCCACGGTCCCGCTGATCGTGGTGAGCAGGGCACGCTCAAGCGCGTCCACGTCGAACGCCCGCCGGACACCCGCAGCTGCCGCTGGTCCGAGCCCCGAGGCCCGCATTGAGGAGCTCTCTAAGCATTCGGTATGTGGCCGAAAACCTGGACTCGAGGCTCCCACCAGAGGCGTTATGCGATGGAATCCACCAGGTGCACGACACGGTTCCCGGGGTCGTAGGTAAGAGGAGTGCAGGCGCCGCTCGTTGTAGAGCGTGCTCCAGTTCTCGATGTCACGGCGGGCTCGCAGTGCGGCGCGAGGCCGTATCCGACCACTTCTTTGCTGCACAGATCCACGACCGTGGCGAGGTAGCGCCACCCCTCGCCGGTCGGAAAGCAGGTGATGTCGCCGACCCGCTTCAACCCCGGCATTGGCACGGTGGACTCGCGCCGGATCGGGTCCGGGACGGCGCCCGCCCTGCGCGCGAACCCAGCCGTAGTAGTTGCGCCGGTCGGCAACCAGCACCCGGCACCCGGCACAGCAGCCGTACGCTGAATCTCTTGCGCCGCGCGTGGATGAACGCGAAACGCTCGCGCGCCGCAGCTCAGCGACCCAGCAACCCAGGGCCGGGTGAGCCGGGGTGCCGACACCGTGTCGCATCGTCAGATTCCGCTGCTGGTCAGCGGGCTGCAAGCGTTTCCGATTCGTTTCCCGCACGAGTTTTCGGTCCCAGCACCTTGACGGCGCCTGCGCGCTGGTCTGTAGTGCACCGGTGGAAGAGCTCTCCGTCCATCGGCCGTGCATCGTGGCAACGGCCCAAGGAGGTCGAGAAATGCTCAGCACACGTCATACCGGCATCCTCCGCCCTGTCCGTCGGCGCAGGACGCTCGCCGTCCTGACCGCCGCCGTCACCGCGGCCGGGATCGCGGTACCCGTCCTGGCGACCGGCGGGAGCGCCGCCGCCAGTTCGTCGGGGATGACCTGGCTCAACACCGACCAGCCGCTGTCCTCTCGCGTCAACGCCCTGCTGGGCGCCATGACTCTGCAAGAGAAGGTCGGGCAGATGGACCAGCAACTGGTCACGACCCTGACCGACCCGAACGGCGCAACCTGCGGCGACAGCGGCTTCAACGTGCCGAACCCCGCGTGCATGCAGAAGATCCTGATCGACCAGCACGTCGGCTCGGTACTCGCCGGCGGCACCAACAACCCGGTCGACACCACCGGCAAGGGCGGGGTCGGCAACACCGGCTACGACTGGGCCACCGAGTACAACACCATCCAGCAGTACGCGATCAAGAACTCGCGGCTGCACCTGCCGCTCATCTTCGGCGTGGACGCCGTGCACGGCTTCGGCCACCCGTACCAGGCGCCGCTCTTCCCGCAGTCCATCGGCATGGGCGCCACCTGGGACCCGGCACTCGCCCAGACCGGCGGCCAGGTGACCGCCAACGCCCTGAGCGCGACCGGCTGGAACTGGGACTTCGCACCCGTCCAGGACCTCGCGCGCGACAACCGGTGGGGCCGCACGTATGAGACCTGGGCCGAGGAGCCGACGCTGTCCGCGGCGATGGGCGCCGCGAACATCAAGGGACTGCAATCGGACGGACCGGACGGCTCGCTCGGCGTGAGCGCGACCGTCAAGCACTTCGCGGGCTACTCCCAGTCGGTCAACGGCCACGACCGCAACGAAGCGCTCCTGCCGCTCAACTATCTGCAGGACACGATCCTGCCGTCCTACGCGGGCGGCATCGACGCCGGCTCCGGAGCGGTGATGGTGGACTCGGGGTCGATCAACGGCGTGCCCGCCACCAGCTCGCATTACCTGCTCACCGACATCCTGCGCGGTCAGATGGGCTTCAAGGGCGTCGTGATCAGCGACTACCAGGACGTCCAGGCGCTGCAGAGCACGTACCACATCGCCGCCGACCTGCCCGGCGCGATCGCCGACGCGGTCAACGCGGGCGTGGACATGAGCATGGAGGTCTCCGGGCCCGACCTGTGGCAGAGCGCGATCCTGCAGGACGTCGCGACCGGCAAGATCTCGACTGCGCGCATCGACCAGGCCGTGCGCAGGATCCTGACCATGAAGTTCGAGCTCGGACTGTTCAACCAGCCGTGCGTGGCCGACCCGAGTAAGCCGTGCGTCGACGCGAACGCCGCCGACGCGGCCGTGACCGCCGGACGCGACCAGACCCTCAAGGCGGCGCAGGAGTCGATCACCCTGCTGCGCAACCAGGGCAACGCGCTGCCGCTGTCCGCGACGGGCAAGGTCGTCGTCACCGGACCGAGCGCCGACTCGATGACCAACCAGCTCGGCGGATGGAGCGTCAGCTGGCAGGGCGTCTACGGCGCCGGGCACGTGTGCTGCATGGGACCGGCCAACCAGATCCCGCCCGGCACCACCGTGCTGGCAGGCGTGAAGGCCGCGGATCCCGCCGCGGTGTACGCACCCGACCAGGCCAGCGCGCTGGCCCAGTCCGCCACCACCGGCGCCTACGTGGTCGCCGTCGGAGAGAAGGCCTACGCCGAGGGGCTCGGCGACAACCCCGCCCCCGCGCTTCCCGCGGACCAGCGGGCCCTGATCTCAGCGCTCGAAGGCACCGGCAAACCGGTGATCGTGGTCGTCATCGCCGGCCGCCCCGTCGGGCTCGGCCCCGCCGAGAACGCGAACGCGGTGCTGATGGCCTATCAGGGCAGTACCGAGGCGGGCCAGGCGGTGGCCGACGTGCTGTTCGGAAAGGTGAACCCGAGCGGCAAGCTGCCGATCAGCTGGCCGTCGGACGCCGCGGGCGTCGGCGGCGACTTCAACGGCGGAGCACCGTCTCCCCTGGGAGATCAGCCGAAGTTCTTCGACCAGCTTCCGGGCACCGGCTCCGGGCAGGGACACGCCTACAACCCGCTCTACCCGTTCGGGTACGGGCTGTCCTACACCACCTTCCAGAACACCAACCTGTCGGTGACCCCGACGGTCGGCCGCCACGGCACCGCCACCGCGACGTTCACCGTCACGAACACCGGGTCGACGGCGGGCACCGACATCGTGCCGGTCTACGTCGCGCAGCCGGTCAGCGCCGTGGTGGTACCGCCGCAGCGGCTGGTCGGATTCACTCGCGTCACGCTCGCCGCCGGTGCGTCCAAGGTGGTCCGCGTCTCCTTCGCGACCTCCACGCTGGGCGTGAGCCAAGGCGACATCAACGCGGCGGGCGCGCCCACCGTCGAAGCGGGGGGCTACATCGTGCAGCTCGACAAGGACGACACCGCGCCGTACGACGTCGATCTGTCGGCGCCCTTTACGATTTCCTGATTTCCCGACCGCCACGCCGGGCGGCGCCGCGACCCTCACGGGGCGTGGCGCCGCCCGCGTCTCAGTTGCGGCGGCCGAAGAGGTTCAGGAAGAACAGGAACACGTTGAGGATGTCGAGGAAGATCGACGCCGCGATGAACGGGGCCGAGGCGCTGTCCTGCGAACGCCGCAGCCGCTGGAAGTCGATGACCGTGAATCCGGCGAAGATCACCAGTCCGGCGATCGAGTAGATCAGCGAACCGCCGGGGATCCGCACGAAGACCGTGACGATGCCGAACAGGATCAGCGCCAGCAACGCCCAGAAGCAGGCCCGCGCGAGCCCGGACAGATCGCGCCGGGTGGCGTAGCCGACCGCTCCGAGTGCGCCGATGAACAGCGCGGTCGCGCCGCCGGACTTCCACAGCGCCTGCGGATCGGCGGAGGCGTAGTACACGAGGGTCGGACTGACGGCCACCCCCATGAACAGGCCGAACGCGCCCAACAGGGCCAGGGTCGCGCCGCGGGAGCGTCCGGTCGTGGCGCGCATGGCGATCAGGCAGACGAACGCGGCGACGAAGGCGATCAGGCCCGCGAGCCCGGTCAGGTTCCGGCCCAGGTAGGCGCCGAGCGCGAAGAGGCCCGCCGTGCCCGCTACGTAGGTCATGGTCTGCGCGAACAGGGTGTTCGCCGAAACCCGGTAGCCCGGACGGCTCATTGCTGCGTCATACATACGAGTCTCCTACCCACTTCCCATGCGCCGCGCTTCGCTGCTGTCCGATCATACCGTTCACTTAACAGTTCATTGACACACCCGGCGCGGCAGTGCCGCCTGTCACCCAAGGCGCTGCGTCTCTACGACGGGCTTGGTCTCCTGTCGCCCGCACGTGTCGACGAGTTGTCCGGCTACCGCTACTACGAAAGCGGCCAGATCGAACAGGCACGGCTGATCGCGACGCTCCGCCAGGCAGGCGCCCCGCTCTCGGCCGTCAAAGAGTTGTCAGCACTCGATCCGGCCGAGACGGCCGAGCGGGTGACTGCATTCTGGCGCGAGGCCGAGGCGCACCACGCCGCTCAGCGAAAGCTCGTCACCGCCCTCGTCGATCGACTCACCGGAAGGAGCACTGTCATGTACGAGGTCGCGACCAGGCAGATGCCACAGCGCAGCCTGCTGAGCCTGAAGCGCAACGTCTTCGAGGCGGGCGCGTGGACGCTCGGCAAGGAGTTCGTCGGCATCGTCCGCGATCAGCGCCTGCCCAGGCTCGAGGGCCGGCAGGGCGCCGTGTTCTCCATCTATTGGGGTCAGGTGAGCGCGGACAGCGACGGACCGGTCGAATGGTGCAAGCCGGTCCCCGACGCCGAAGCCGAGGCGCTCGCGGCGCAGTTCCCCGAGCTCACCCTGCGCGTCGAGCCCGCCCACCGCGAGGCGTATGTCGACCTCGGGCCGGGCGGGCAGATCAACCCGGCGCAACGGCAGCTGGCCGACGATGCGCTGCGAACCTGGGCCGAGCAGCAGGGCATCGATCCGAAGCAGTTGTCGCTGAAACCGGAGGACCTCGGCGTTCGGGTCACCTACCTGGCCAGCAGACCGCTGACCGAAACCAGCGTTCCCGAGTGCGACTTCGCGGTGCCGTTCGCGTGGCCTTCGGGCAGGGAGCGGTAACGAATACGTGGTGAGGCCCCCGCTATTGGGCGCACGGCTCGAGGACATACGCTTCCTCATCCGCGGCCTACAACAGCGCGAGACCACACCAATGCATCGTATTTCCGTGCGGCACAGCCTCCGCGACAGCCCGGCTCAGTTCAGCAGCCGCTTGCCGAGGCGCCGGGTCGCGACGGCCATCGCCGCGCTGCCGAAGGCGGTGAGGTAGAGGATCGCGATCAGGAGCGCGGCGGTGGGGAAACGGCCGAGGGCCGGTTCGCGGATCAGCTCGATGCTCTGGTAGAGCGGGAGGGATTCGATCACCGGGCGCAGCCAGCCGGGATAGGTGGTGAGCGGGTAGAAGGTCGTGGCGAACAGGTACATCGGCAGCATCACCAGCTGGATCAGCTGGAAGTCGGAGAAGTCCCGCAGGTACGTGGTCACCGCCAGGCCGGCCGCGGCGAAGGCGAAGCCGACCAGGGCCGCGGCGGGCATGGCCAGCAGGACGCCCGGGGAGACGACCAGTCCCAGCGCCGCCGCGGCCGCGAGGAAGCCGATCGAGGTCAGCAGGCCGTTGATGACCGCGCTGGCGACCTCGCCCACGGCGATGTCCGCCGGGGACAGCGGGGTCGGCACGATCGCCTCGTACGTGCGTTCCACCTTGATCCGGCTGAAGACGCCGAAGCTGGTCTGGTTGAACGCCGTGTTCATCGCCGTGGTCGCCAGGATCGCCGGCGCGACGAAGGCGGGGTAGCGTACGTCCACGCCGGGCACGGTGCCGACCAGGGTCCCGACGCCGAAGCCGATCGTCAGCAGGTACATCACCGGCTCGATCAAGCCGAAGGCGAGCGGCGTGATCGAGCGCCGATAGATCATCAGGTTGCGTTCGATCAGGGCGGCCGCACGGCCGACCTCCCAGGATGCGGGTCGGTCCGCGGCCGGGGTGGGCGTCGTCATGGTCACGCGTGCAACCTCCGGCGATAGGCGGGGCCGGCGAGAGCGAAACCGAGCGCGGCAAGGGCGAACAGGTAGCCGGCGTGGGCGGCGGCGGCGCCCACGCCGGCGGTCCCCAGCGCGAGTGAGCGGCACAGATCCACGCCTTGGGCCAGCGGCAGCGCACCGATCAGGACCCGCAGCGGCCCGGGCAGCTGGGAGAGCGCGAAGAAGCTTCCGGAGAACATGTAGAGGGGCATGATGATCATCCGGAAGACGGTGTAGGTCTGGCGCTGTACGCGCACGCCGACCGCCCAGGCAGCCGCGGGCGTGGCGAACGCGAGGCCGGTCAGCGTCGCGGCAAGCACGACAGCGGGCCCGCGCACGCCGGGGAGCAGCCCGAAGCACACCATCACGACGACGAACGCGGCGTTGGAGGTCGTCAGGCGGAAGGCGACGAAAAGCAGGTGGCCGGCCATCACCTCCTCCGGATCCAGCGGCGTCGATACCGTGTCCTGATAAGCGCCGGACGGGGCGGCCGCCTGTGCGATCGTCGCCGACGACTCCAGGAACGCCGTCTGCATCGCCGCCGCCGCCAGCATCCCCGGCGCGAAGAACGCGGCGTAGGGGATCCCGGCCATCTGCGCCGGCGCGTGCCGATCGACCAGATGGCCCAGGCCCGCGCCGATGCCGACGAGGAACAGCAGCGGGTTGGCGACGCTGACGACGATCGTGCCGCGCCAGGTGCGGCGGTAGCGCAGGAACCAGTACTCGAAGACGCGTAGCATGATCCCGCGGCCCCTCAGTCGATCAGCGAGCGGCCGGTCAGCTTGAGGAACACGTCCTCGAGCGTCGCGCGGCGCACCAGCGCGGTCAGCGGTACCAAACCCATACCGTGGACGGCGGCCAGCGCCGCCTCGCCGTCGGCGGCGTATACCAGCACCCGGTCGGGCAGCGGTTCCACGCGCGCACCGTTGTCCGACCCGTCGCCGCCCAGCGCCGAGTGGCGCAGCTTCGCGCCGGCCGCCTCGGCGACCTCGAGCGGGAAGCGCAGTTCGAGGACCTCGCGGGTGGCGTGCGTCCCGATCAGCTCCCGCGGCGAGCCCTGGGCGACGATCCTGCCGTGGTCGATCACCATCAGCCGGTCGCACAGCTGCTCGGCCTCGTCCATGTAGTGCGTGGTCAGCAGCAGGGTCACGCCCTCCTGCTTGAGCCGGTAAAGCCGGTCCCACAGCACATGCCTGGCCTGCGGGTCGAGCCCGGTGGTGGGCTCGTCCAGCAGCACCATGTCCGGGGTGTTGATCAGCGAGCGGGCGATGGTCAGCCGCCGCCGCATGCCGCCGGAAAGCGTCTCCACAGGACTGTCGGCCTTGTCGCGCAACTGGGCGAAGTCGAGCAGCTCTCCGCTGCGGGAACGGATCGTGGAGCGTTTGAGCCTGAAGTAGCGGCCGTAGATGTAGAGGTTCTCACGCACCGTCAGCTCGCGGTCCAGGGCGTCGTCCTGGGGCACGACGCCGAGGCGCGCGCGGATCGCGGAGCCGTGCGTGTCCGGGTCCAGCCCCAGGACCCGCAGGGTGCCCGCCGACCGCGGCGAGGTCGCCGCGATCATGCGCATCGTCGTCGACTTCCCGGCCCCGTTCGGCCCGAGGAATCCGACCGCCTCGCCACGGCGCAGTTCGAAATCGATCCCGTCGACGGCCTGGAACTCGGGCAGGTCCGCCCGCGCCGGGTAGGTCTTGGTCAGGCCGACGGCCCGGACGAGAATCTCGTCGTCGGCCGGGCCCATGTCGCCCCCTGACATCTAAGGGCGGCCGTTCCGCAGGTCGTTCGCGCGAACGTGCGTATTCTCCGGTCGAGTCTGCATGAAACCCTCGTCCTACTGTGCCGGGCGTCTGCGGCCGACGCCGCAGTGGGCGCTTCAGCACCCGAGTTGCGACGTCGAACCGATATCTGCGGGGAAGTTCACCACAAGAAACTGCAAGAAGACAACACACTTTTGACGCAGCCCGCTCCGACGATGGGAGCGAGATTCCGCGCGAGGCGGCGGAGCCGTTGGTTCGTTGCTGCCCTCGCGCCGCCGGTTTGGAAATTGCGCAAGCGGCGCCGCGGTACACGCAAGCCGCTGCAATTTCCTGAAAGTGCCGCTTGAGCTGCACGAATGACCGTCGTACCTGTCACAATCCGGTTATGACGCGCAGACTCGCCGAAGTGGCCGGGAAGGTCGGGGTCAGCGAGGCGACCGTCAGCCGGGTGCTCAACGGCAAGAGCGGCGTCTCGGACGCGACCCGGCAGGCGGTGCTCACCGCGTTGGATGTGCTCGGCTATGAGCGGCCGACCCAGCTTCGCGGGGTGCGCGCCCGGTTGATCGGGCTGGTGCTGCCCGAGTTGCAGAACCCGATCTTTCCCGCGCTCGCCGAGGTCGTCGGCGGGGCGCTCGTGCAACTCGGCTTCACGCCGGTGCTGTGCACGCGTACCGCCGGCGGGCTCACCGAGGCCGAGTACGTCACGATGCTGCTGGACCAGCAGGTCTCCGGGGTTGTGTTCTGCGGCGGTCTGAACGCGGAGGAGTACGAGCAGTTGCTCGGCCGCAATGTGCCGGTCGTGCTGCTCAATGCCGCCGTGGACTATGCGGGGATCAAGCGCGCCCCTGCACTCGGCGGGCACGTCGCCTTTCCGCAGGTCTCGACGGATGACGCGGCCGCGGTCGAGCAGGCGTGGGCGCACCTGCACGCGCTCGGGCACCGGCGGATCGGGTTGCTCGTCGGTCCGGCGGACCACAGTCCCTCGGTACGCAAGAGCACCGCGTTCGCCGCGCTGAGCGCGAAGTCCGGGATGGACGCCTCGCGCCGCGTCGGCCACGCGCTGTTCTCCTTCGAGGGCGGGCAGGCGGTGGCCGGGGACCTGTTCAGCGCCGGAGCCAGCGCGCTCATCTGCGGCAGCGACATCCTGGCGCTCGGCGCGGTGCGCGCCGCGCGCAGGCTCGGGCTGGACGTGCCCGGCGACGTCTCAGTTGTCGGATACGACGATTCGGCGTTCATGAACTACACCGACCCGCCGCTGACCACGCTGCGCCAGCCGATCGAGGCGATGGCGCGCGCGGCGGTCACCCTGCTGGTCAACCAGATCAGCGGCGCCCTGCCCACGCCGCGTGAACTGCTGCACGAACCCGAACTCGTGGTGCGCGGCTCGACCGGTCTGTGCAATGGCGGGATGCCAGCGGCACGCAACCATTCGGTCTCGGTCTGAGGGCGAGCGCCGCAATCGTTCCACATCTTGTGACAGAGGTCTTCCCGCGTCGAGCGGGAAGACCTCTCGTCAGAGCCCTGTGTTACCTGGTCAGCCCGCGGCCAGCCATACGGCGGTGTCCGTCGGCAACGCAGCAGTACCCTGCGGCAGCGGCACGCTCGCGAGAATGACGGACGCGCGGTCCGGCAGCGGTACGTCCCGGCTCGACAGGTTCACCACACAGCGCAGCCTCCCGCGCTGGAAGTCGAGCACGTCCGCGTCGGGCTTCGAGTGCCAGAGCAGCGCGTCGCCGTGCAGCGCCGGTTCCTCCCGCCGCAGCTGCAGCGCGGTGCGGTAGAGCTCGAGGATCGAGTCCGGCGCACCGCTCAGCGCCTCGACCGTACGCTCGGACCAGTCGGCCGGCTGCGGCAGCCAGGGTTCGGCGCTCGCGCCGAGCGGGCTGAAGCCGAACGGCGGCTCGGCGCCACTCCACGGCAGCGGCACGCGGCAGCCGTCGCGGCCCGGGTCCGCGCCGCCGCTGCGGTGGAAGAACGGGTCCTGACGCCGCTCGTCCGGGATCGCGCTGACCTCCCACAGGCCCAGTTCCTCACCCTGATACAGGTAGCAGGAGCCGGGCAGCGCCAGGTTCAGCAGCAGCGCGGCGCGGGCCCGCCGCGTCCCCAGTTCCAGGTCCGTCGGCGCGCCGTGCAGCCACGGGCTGCGTCCGAACGCGCTGTCCGCGCGGCCGTATCGGGTCACGTGCCGGGTAACGTCGTGGTTGGACAGCACCCAGGTCGCGGGGGCGTCGACCGGGGCGTGCGCCTGCAGCGTAGCGTCGATGACGGCGCGCAGCTTCGGGCCGTCCCAGGGGCAGTTGAGGTAGTCGAAGTTGAAGGCCGCGTGCATCTCGTCAGGGCGCAGATACGCCGCGAAACGCTCCGGGTCGGCCAGCCACACCTCGCCGATCAGGGCCTTGGGCTCCGGGTAGCCCTCGGCCACGGCGCGCCAGGCCCGGTAGATCCCGTGCACCTCGTCGCGGTCCACGAAGGGGTGCGGGGTCGGCGGCCGCCCGGCGGGGAAGTCGGGAAGCAGCGGGTCCTTGGCCGGCATGGTGGCCGAGTCGATGCGCACCCCGTCGGCGCCGCGGTCGAACCAGAACCGCAGGATGTCCTCGTGCTCGGCGCGCACCCGCGGGTTGTTCCAGTTCAGGTCCGGCTGCTGTGGGGCGAACAGGTGCAGGTACCACTCGCCGGGGGCGCCGTCCGGTTCGACGACCCGGGTCCAGGCCGGCCCGCCGAACTCGGACTTCCAGTCGTTGGGCGGCAGTTCGCCCTCCTCGCCGCGTCCCGGCCGGAACCAGAACAGGTCGCGCCGGGCCGAGCCGGGACCGGCGGCCAGCGCCCCCCGGAACCAGGCGTGCTGGTCGGAGCAGTGGTTGGGCACGATGTCGACGATGATGCGCAGCCCGAGCGCGTGTGCCTCGGTGATCAGCGCCTCGGCCTCGGCGAGGGTACCGAAGGCCGGGTCGATGCTGCGGTAGTCCGCGATGTCGTAGCCGGCGTCCGCCATCGGCGAGGCGTACCAGGGGTTGAACCAGAGTGCGTCGACGCCCAGCGAGGCCAGGTACGGCAGCCGGGACCGCACGCCGGCCAGGTCCCCGATGCCGTCGCCGTTCGCGTCGGCGAACGAGCGCAGGTAGACCTGGTAGATCACGGCATCACGCCACCAGGCCGTCCTGTCGCGTACCTGTGCCGGGACGGCTTGTGTGTCGATGGCCATGGGGTGGCGCTCCTTACTCGTGGTCGATCGGTTTGCCGCGGACTGCGCCCCGGCCGGATCAGCCCTTCACGGCGCCCGCCGTGAGCCCGCTCATGATGTTGCGCTGGAAGATCAGGAAGACGACTATCGTCGGCACGCTCGCGATGGCCAACGCGGCGATCAGCACGTTCTCCGGCAGGCCGACGCTCAGCTGCCGCAGCCCGACGTTGACGGTCTGCTTCGAGGTGTCGGGGAGCACCAGCAGCGGCCAGAGCAGGTCCTTCCACACCCCGATCACCGCGAAGATCGACACGACGCCGAGGATCGGGCGGGAGATCGGCAGGATCACCGAGCGCAGCGTGCGCAACGGCCCGGCCCCGTCGATCGCGGCGGCGGCGAGCAGTTCGGTGGGGATCGAGTCGAAGAAGCGCTTGAGCAGGAAGATGTTGAACGCGTTGGCCACCGAGGGCAGCCAGATCGCCCACGGCGAGTTCAGCAGACTCCAGTGCAGGAACGGCAGGTTGTTCGCGGTCAGGTACGCCGGCAGCGCGATGACTGTGGTCGGGATCATCAGCGTGGCGAGCATCGCGAACAGCACCGTGCGGCCGAACACCGGGCGCAGCGTCGAGAGCGAGTACGCGGCGGCCACGTCGAAGACCAGTTGGAAGCCGAGCGCGCCGAACGCGTAGACCGCGGTGTTCAGGATGAGCCGGCCGAGGTCCGCGTCCCGCCAGGCGGCGCCGTAGTTTCCGGCTTCGACCGCGCCGGGCACGATCGTGGGCGGCGTGCGGATGATCTCCTGGGCCGATTTGAGCCCGCCGCTGAGCATCCAGTACAGCGGGAACAGGAACACCAGCGCGAACAGGACGATCAGCGTCCAGAACACGACCCAGTAGACGGCGCGCGGCAGCGGCCGCGCCATCTGCGCCTGCGACACCAGGGTGCGGGTCTGGCGGTCGAGACCCCTGATCGCTTTTCTTCTCCTCGGCGCGTGTCTCCGCATGGCCTTCACTCCTCCTCGCCGAGCCGGCGGCCGAGCCACAGGTATCCGCCCGCGAATCCGACCAGGACCAGCAGCAGGATCACCCCGAGCGCCGAGGCGCTGCCGTAGTTGTTGAAGTTGAACGCGTACTGGTAGATCAGGTAGACCACGGTCGTGGTGTCGTTCGAGGCCCCGGTGATGACGTAGGGCTCGAGGAAGACCTGCATCGTGCCGATGATCTGCAGCAGCAGCGTCAGCGAGAGGATCAGCCGGGTCTGCGGCACGGTGATGTGCCAGACCCGCCGCAGGATCCCGGCGCCGTCCAGCTCCGCGGCCTCGTACAGCTCGCCCGCGATTCCCTGCAGCGCGGCCAGGTAGATCAGCACCGTGCCGCCCATGTTGATCCAGGTGGAGAACAGCACCAGGCACAGCACCGCGAGCAGGTGCGAGGACTGCAGCCACTGCACGCTCGGCAGATGCAGTGCGTGCAGCACCGCGTTGAAGAGCCCTGTGTCGTCCGGCGTGTAGAACCACCGCCACAGGAACGCGGCGGCGACCGGCGGCATCATCACCGGCAGGTACACCAGCAGCCGGAAGTACGAGCGGACGTGCCGCAGCTCGTTGACGACCACCGCGGTGAAGAACGGCACGGCGTATCCGAAACCCAGCGCGAAGAGCGTGAACAGTCCGGTGGTGCGCCAGGCGCTCCAGAAGTCCGGATCGGCCAGCACGTGCCGGTAGTTGCTCAGGCCGACCCAGCGGGTGTTCCCGGCGAAGTTGGTGTACTGGAAGCTCATGATCACTTCGCGGATCATGGGGTACCAGGAGAACACGGCGAAGCAGAGCACGGCCCCGGCCAGGAACAGGTACGCGGTCGCGTTGCGGCGCACCCGGCGGCCGAGCGGCGCGCGCTGCGGCCGGGGCCGCGCCGCTGCCCGAGCGTCGCGGGCCGTGGCCGGGGCCAGGTTGATCGTCGCCATCTCGGGCTGCTCTCGTCTCAGGGTCGGGCGCCTGGAACACGGCCGCGATCGTGGGGGTCCCCGCGGTCGCGGCCGCCTCCGGGCCGCAGTCAGGGCTACTGCGGCTACTGCTGGGCGTTGGCCAGGATGGAATCGGCCTGCTTCTTGAAGGTGTCCAGCAGGCTCTGCAGGTCGGCGCCGGGGCTGGTGAGCACGGCGTCCATCGCCTTGTCGCCCTGCGCATAGATCGCCTGCGCCTGCGGGGGCTCGACGAGCAGCTTCATGGTCGGGATCGCCGCGACGTAGGCGGCGAAGTTCGCCGTGGGGATGTTCGCGTACTTGGCCACCGTGGCGGCGTCGGCGGCCGCGGCCGCCCCGCTCCACAGGTCCGGCTCCGGCAGGCCCACCGGCTGCCCGGTCTGCGCGAGGCGCGGGTAGTCGAACTGGCCGAGCCCGGAGGTCATGAACTCGTAGTCGACGAACTTGATGCCGGCCTGGATCTGCGCCGGGCTGTCGTTCTTGTTGAACATGTAGCCCGACCCGCCGACCAGCGTCGCGGTCTCGCCGGGCATCGGCCCGACGCCGAGATCGGTGTACGGCACGTTGTACTGGCTGTGGATCGCGGTCAGGTTGTCCGGGGAGCCGACGTACATGCCGAGCTTGCCGGAGGCCATCATCTGCAGCAGATCGTTGTACTGAAGGCCCTGCTTGGTGCCCATCACATTGTCGACGTAGCGCAGCTTGTGCAGGAACTGCAGCGTGGCCAGGCCGGTCGCGTCGTCGAAGGCCGCTGATTTCCCGTCCGCGGCGACCATGTGCCCGCCGCGCGAGTAGACCTCCGCGGCGAGGTGCCAGCCGCCGGTGTTCTGGGCGCTGTAGTCGCCGTAGCCGACGATCCCCCCGCCGAGCTTCGAGATGGCGATCGCGTCCGACTCGACCTCGTCCCAGTTGGTCGGCGGCTTGGCCGGGTCCAGCCCGGCGCGCTGGAACAGGGCGCGGTTGTAGACCAGGCCGAGGCTGTAGTTGCCGGTCGGGATGCCGTACAGGTCCCCCGTGTCGGCGCCGCCCTGCCGGTAGATGTCCAGCAGCGAGCTCTGCACGTCCTTGAAGTCGTTGATCTGGTTCGCGTACTGCTGGATGTCGGCGGCCTGGCCGGAGGAGATGACGTTGGCGCCGTCGGTGAAGTAGGTGTAGAAGACGTCGTCCATCTTGCCGCTGGCCAGCTTGGCGTCGAAGGTGGCCGGGTCGTCGCAGGGGTTCGAGTCGTCGCCCTTGACGGTGATGCCCGGGTTGGCCTTCTCGAACGCCGCGACGTCGGCCTCCCAGTTCTTGCGGGCGGTGGCCTGCGAGGTCGGCGGTTCGCAGCCGACGGTGATGCTCACCGGGCCGGAGCCGGAGGCGGCGGCCTTGCCGCCCGAACCGCCGCACGCGGCGGCGCTCAGCGCGAGGCCGGCGGCCAGGGTGGTCGCGACGACGCTGCGGGTTCGTCTACCAGTCATGGGAATCCCTGAGCTCAAGATCGACGGAGAGGGGACGCGAGCCGCCCGTGCGGTGCGGCCGACCGGGGCGAAGGTCCCCGGTCCACCGACCGCGCGGCGCCCGAGAGGCCGGATGCCGGCCCGGGTTGCATGGCGGTCTGTTCGGCGCGTGAGCCGAGTCGCGTACGAAGGTGCTGGTAGCGGCGGTTTCTCGGCCCGGCGTGCTGCACAAGGTAGAAGCGGACCTGGCCAATCCGCAATAGTTGGATCAATTTACGCAAAGGCTGTACCGCTCAGCGCAAACGCGGCGTATGCCACTGCAAGTGCGCGTATGTTCGTGACATAGTTCCGTAACATGACACGCAGACTCGCGGACGTGGCCCGGAAGGTCGGAGTGAGCGAGGCGACGGTGAGCCGGGCGCTCAACGGCAAGCCGGGCGTGTCCGAGTCGACCCGCCAGGCCGTGCTCACCGCGCTCGACGTGCTGGGTTACGAGCGGCCCACGGCGCTGCGCGGGGTCGGCGTGCGGCTGGTCGGGCTGGTGTTGCCCGAGTTGCAGAACCCGATCTTCCCGGCGCTCGCGGAGGCGGTCGGCGGAGCGCTGGTGCAGGTCGGCTTCACCCCGGTGCTGTGCACCCGTTCCGCCGGCGGCCTGACCGAGGCCGAGTACGTGACGATGCTGCTGGACCAACAGGTTTCCGGAGTGGTGTTCTGCGGCGGGCTGACCCAGGAGGAACACCACCAACTGCTGGAGCGCGGCGTGCCGGTGGTGATGCTGAACGCCGCGGTCGATTGGGGCGGATTCCCGCAGGTGCAGACGTCCGACGCCTCCGCGGTACAGCAGGCGTTGACGCACCTGATAGCGCTGGGCCATCAGGAGATCGCGCTGATGGTCGGACCGGCGGGTCATGTGCCCTCCGAGCGCAAGGCCGCGGCCTTCGCCGGTCTCGCCAAGCAGACCGGGCTGAGGTGCCGCATCACGCGCTCCCTGTTCTCATTCGAGGGCGGGCAGGCCGCCGCGACCGAACTGTTGGAGTGTCATGACGCGGTGACCGCCGTCATCTGCGGCAGCGACGTCCTCGCGCTCGGCACGATCCGCGCGGCCCGGCGGCTCGGCCGGGCGGTGCCGCGGGACCTGTCCGTGATCGGCTACGACGACTCGGTGTTCATGCAGTACACCAACCCGCCGCTGACGACACTGCGCCAGCCGATCGAGTCGCTGGCCCGCGCGGCGGTCACCCTGCTGCTCAACCAGATCAGCGGCGACGCACCCCTCCCCCGCGCCCTGCTGCACGAACCGGAACTGGTCGTGCGCGGCTCGACCGGACCCGCCCGCCACACGGCGGAAACGCCGGCACAGGCAGTCGCGAGAGAAATGCTCACGGAGTCGGCTGTCCTGCCCGTGAGGACATACGCAAGACCATAGGCAAGAAATCGACAAGAATTGTATCCAGTTGCGTGGAAAATACCTCACGGCGCGCCTTCAGCGGACCGTTCCCGCAGCTCAAGTCCTTGGCCATCGATTCTTCCAGTAATCCGAATACGGATCGCCGGACGCTTCGGAACGCCGGAAATATTGCCACCTCATTAACGCCGCGCTACGGTGCGCTCCAATTCGCACGGGCCCGAATCGTCGACGAGGAGCACCATGCCCGATCTCGCCACCCCCGGACGCCGCATCGTCGCGGCGGGTACCGCCGTCTTCATCCTCCTGGGCCTGCTGGTGGGCATGGCCGTCCTGTCGGCGCAACGCGCCTCGGCCGCCGGCACGCTCTACGAGGCGGAGAACGCGGCGCTGTCGGGAGGCGCGGTCGTGGCTACCGACCACACCGGCTACACCGGAACCGGCTTCGTCGCCGGATACACCGACGCCAACAAGGGCAACGCGGACACAACCTTCACCGCCAACGCCCCCAGCTCAGGCAGCTACTCCCTCGCCCTGCGCTACTCCAACGGCACCGGCTCCACGATGACCCTCTCCCTCTACCTCGCCGGCACCAAACTCAAGCAGATCTCCCTGTCTGCCACCGCAGACTGGAACACCTGGACCACCGAAACCGAGACTGTCAGCCTGAACGCGGGCAATGACTCGGTCGCCTACAAGTTCGACGCCGCCGACACCGGCAACGTCAACCTCGACGATCTGACGGTCACCGCTTCGGCGACCTATGAGGCGGAGAACGCGGCGCTGTCGGGAGGCGCGGTCATCGCCACCGACCACACCGGCTACACCGGAACCGGCTTCGTCGCCGGATACACCGACACCAACAAAGGCAACGCGGACACAACCTTCACCGCCAATGCCGCGACTACGGGCACGTACACCCTCGCCCTGCGCTACTCCAACGGCACGGGCTCCACGATGACCCTGTCCCTCTACCTCGCCGGCACCAAACTCAAGCAGATCTTGCTACCCGCCACCGCCGACTGGAACACCTGGACCACCGAGACGGAAACCGTCAGCCTGACCGCCGGAAACAACGCCATCGCCTACAAGTTCGACACCACTGACACCGGCAACGTCAACCTCGACGACATCACCGTCACGCTGGTGAGCGCATCGAGCAGTTCGCCGTCGGCATCCGCATCGGCGTCGGCATCCAGTTCGCCGCCGCCCTCCGGCCAGGCTTACGAGGCCGAGAGCGCGTACTTCGAGGGCGGCCCGAGCGTCGCCGCCTCGATCGCGGGTTACACCGGCACCGGCTATCTCACCGGTTTCACGACGCAGGGTGCTGAGGTGGTCGTCGACGTGGATGCGCCGTCCGCCGGCACCTACCCCGTCGCGCTCGCCTACGCCAACTCCACCGGCTCGACGCAGAGCATCTCCCTCTACCTCAACGGGGTGAAGAATCAGCAGCTCAGCCTCACCGCCGGCAGCGGCTGGCTCAACGCGAGCACGAACCTGAGCCTGCGCACCGGTCTGAACCTGATCGGCTACCAGACCGACTCCGGCAACAGTGGCAATATCGCCGTCGACCACGTGACGGTCACCGGTGGCGCTGCGCTCGCGGCGCAGGGCGCGACCGTGCCGTACACCGAATACCTCGCCGCGAGCGCGCAGACCAACGCCACGATCCTGCCCGCCAGCACGACGTATCCGAGCATCCAGGCCGAATCCACCGCCCGCCAGGCCGTGCAGCTGACCGCGACCGGCCAGTACGTGCAGTTCACCCTGGCCCGGCCGGCGAACTCGATCGTCGTGCGGTACTCGATCCCCGACAACTCCGACGGCTCGACGGCCACCGCCGCGCTCGCGCTCTACGCGAACGGCAGCCACATCCAAGATCTGAACCTGACGACTCAGTACTCATGGCTGTACGGCGGCGGCTATACGGACACGCATTCGCCAGGCAACGGCCCCGCGCACCACTTCTACGACGAGACCCGCGCGCTGATCGGCAACTGGCCCGCCGGCACCGTGCTCAAGCTGCAGAAGGATGCCGCGGACACCGCAGCGTCGTACACGATCGACGTCCTCGACGCCGAACAGGTCGACCCGTCGTACCCGATGCCGTCCGGTTACACCTCCATCACCAACTACGGCGTGACCCCGAACAGCGGCGCCGACGACACTTCCGCGATCAACAGCGCCCTGAGCGCGCTCTCCGGCACCGGAACCGGCCTGTGGTTCCCGGCCGGCAACTACCTGATCTCCGGCCAGGTCAGCCTGGCCAACGTCGCCATGCGCGGGGCCGGCGAGTGGTACACCACGATCCAGTCCACCTCCGTCAACGGCTCCGGCGGCCTGTTCGCCACCGGCGGCCGGAACCTGATCGCCGACCTGAGCGTGATCGGCGACCAGACCGACCGCAACAACAACGCGGGCGCGGCCGGCATCGAAGGGAACTTCAACCCCGGCTCGCTCATCTACGACGTCTGGATCGAGCACACCAAGGTCGGCATCTGGACCGACTCGGGCAACGGCCTGTACGTGACCGGCGCGCGCGTGCGCGACGTGTTCGCCGACGGCGTGCACTTCAACGGCGGTACCACGAACTCCCGCACCGACCAGACCCAGGTGCGCAACACCGGCGACGACGAGCTCGCGCTCGACTCGGAGAACGGCTTCGTCACCGGCTGCGCGCTCGACCTCAACACGGTCCAGTCGCCGATCCAGGCCAACGGCATCGGCGTCTACGGCGGGGCGAACAACACCGTGCAGGGCAACCTGGTCTCCGACACGGTCGCCTTCGGCTCCGGCATCACGATCAGCACGGCCTTCGGCGGCGGCTTCACCGGCCCGACGACCGTCGCGAACAACGCGATGACCCGGGCGGGCTCCTACAACTCGAACTGGGGCTCCTCGCTCGGCGCGCTGTGGATCTACGCGGTCAACTACGACATCACCCAGCCGGTCACCGTGCAGAACAACACCATCACCAACGCGACGTACCAAGGCGTACTGCTCAGCTACGGCAAGCAGATCAGCAACCTGACGTTCGACCACCTCTCGATCAACGGCGCCGGAACCTACGGCATCGACATCAACAACGTCACCGGCGGCATGACCGCGAACTACGTCACAGTCACCGGCGCGGCCTCCGGCGGCCTGAACAACCCCGGCAACTACACGATCAACCGCGGTCCCGGAGACAGCGGGTTCTGAGATCCACACGGACAGAGCTAACGCTGGATGAACTAGTGGAAGGCGGCGCGGGGCTGTACACCTGGTCGATCACCAAGGCCTCGTGACCCGATAATCCTGTCGTCGCCTTCAACTACTCGTGCCACGGCCGGGGTCCGGGACCACAGTCTCGAGCTGCGACGGCCGGCCCGATTCACCTCGCAGCTCTTCGGACTGCCGCCCGGATCTACCAGGTGATCGCCTCGAGGTAGGCACGCAGCATGAATTTGAGCGAGTCGAGCAGGCTGTCCGCTTCGTGCGGGTCGCCGCGAAACGCTTCTTGGATGACAGCGTCGGCGGCGAGGAACGCGGCGTTGCAGGCCGTGGCGGCTGCGGCGGCGTCGGGCAGCAGTCGTTGTGCGACGAGGATCCGATGCACACCTGCTGCCATGGCGCGCTTGTGGCGGCGGTCGGCTTCCCGCGTCCACTCGGTGAGGTGGCGGCCGAACCACAGGGCCCTGAATCCGGGCTCGGAGCGGTAGTAGTGGGCGAAGGCTTCCACGAGGACCGCCACGGCGTCGTCCCAGACCTCGCGCCGAGCCCTGGCCACGAACGAGTCCATGAGCTCTTCCAGCCGGGTGAGGTACCGGTCGGCCAAGGCTTCGACGATGGCGTCGCGGTCGGGCAGGTATTGGTAGAGCGCACCGACTGAGACGCCGGCCTCCGCGGCGACCCGGGTGATGGTCAGCGCGTTGACGCCCTCCGTCGCGAGCAGCCGGTCGGCGACCTCCACTGCGCGGGCCACCTTGTCCCTGGCCCGTGCCTGGCGCGGCATCCGGCGCAATCGCAGCGCGGCGACGTCCGCCCCGATCGGGTCCTGCTCTCCGGCCATCCACATCCCAAACCAAATGTGACTTTGTTTCATGTATAGAGTAGCTTCACGCCAGGACGGATGCGAATCACATCCTGCGCAAAAGGTGGCGCGCCGCCATTGCCAAAGCGGGCCCACCCACCGGAGAGAAGAGGAGAACCCCGGTGACGCAGACGGTCATCACGCTCGGCGCCCACATATTCGACGTCCACGTACGCCCGGTCGAGGCCATCCCTCCGGGCCAGGACGCGACGCTGGTCGAACAGATCCGGTTCAGCCCCGCGGGAACGGCCGCCGGAACCGCGGTCACGCTGGCCAAGCTCGGCGCCACCGTACGCACCGCCGGCGCGGTGGGCACCGATCCGATCGGGGACCTGCTGCTCGCCATGCTCGCCCGACACGGCGTCGACACCTCGCTGGTGGTCCGCCGCGCCGAGCTCCAGACGTCGGCTTCCGTACTGCCCATCCGCCCGGACGGCAGCAGGCCGGCATTCCATGTCCTGGGCGCGAACCTCTCCTACGGCCCCGACGACGCCCCGAACGCCGAGATCGCGCAAGCGACCCACCTGCACCTGGGCGCGCCCGAACTCATGGGCGGTGAGAACGCCGCCAAGATCCTCGCCGCGGCGCGAGAGTCCGGGGTGACCACGTCAGCCGACCTGCTCGCCCCCGGCGACCCCGGCCTGCTCGACTGGATCGCACCGGCGCTGCCCCATCTGGACTACCTGCTGCCCAACGACGAGCAGGTTCTGGCACTCACCGGCGCCGCCTCGCTCGAGGATGGGGTGCGTACGCTGCTCGGCCGGGGTGTCGGCTGCGTCGCAGTGACCCGTGGTGAGCGAGGAGCGCTGGTGATGACCGCGGAGGCCACGATCGTCGTTCCCGCGTTCGCCGTGCAGGTCACCGACACCACCGGATGCGGCGACGCATTCTCGGCGGGCTTCCTGCGCGGCCTCGGCCTGGGCCGAACTCCGCGCGAGGCCGCCGTCCTCGGCTGTGCCGCGGCAGCACTGGTAGCCCAGGGGCTCGGCAGCGACCACGGCGAGTTCGACCTCGCCTCCACGGACGACTTCGCCGCCACCACCCCGACCGTGGAGGCCGACTGATATGCGCCGCCGAGATCATGGCGAGCTCCCGCAGGCCGTGTGATCAGAGGCGTGCGATATCAAGTGGTAGTTATTGAACCAATGTCTTATGAGCCGACGTGCAGAACGAGTTTGCCGCGGGTGTGGCCGCCCTCGCCGTGGGCGTGGGCCTGGGCGGCCTGCTCGAGCGGGAAGACCTCCTCGACCTGCACGCTCACCTTGCCCGCGTCGATGAGTTCTGCGATGCGGGTGAGCGCCGGGCCGTCCGGCTCGACCAGGAAGGCGCTGGTACGCAGCCCCCGGGCCTGGGCCGCCTGCAGGAGTTCCGGCGAGACGCCGCCGGGGATCGCGACGATCAACCCGCCGGGGCGCAGCACGTCCAGCGAACGCGTGCTGGTGTTCTCATGCCCGTCGCCGACGAGGTCGATGACCACGTCGATGTCCTTGGCCGCGTCCTCGAAACGGACGGCGGTGTAGTCGATGAGTTCGTCAGCGCCGAGCGAGGCCAGCCAGTCGTGGCGGGAACTGCTGGCGGTGCCGGTCACGTGGGCGCCCAGGTGCTTGGTGAACTGGACGGCGAAGTGCCCGACGCCTCCGGCGGCGGCGTGGATCAGCACCCGTTGCCCGGCGCGAACGCCGGCGGTGTCGACCAGGGCCTGCCACGCGGTGAGCGCCGCCAGCGGTACGGCGGCGGCCTGGTCGTGGCTGAGGTGGACGGGCTTGCGGGCAAACTGGCGGGCCGGGGCCGTGACGTACTCGGCGTAACCACCGGCCGCGCGGGGGAACCACGGCATCGCGTACACCTCGTCGCCGGCCTTGAGGGCGGTCACACCGAAGCCGGTCTCCTCGACGACGCCGGAGACGTCCCAGCCCAGGATGAACGGAGGTTCGCCGAGCACCGAGGCCATGCCGCCGCCGGCCCGGGTCTTCCAGTCGACCGGGTTGATCCCGGCGGCGTGCACCCGCACCAGGACCTCGGTCGGAAGTGGCACGGGGCGGGCCACCTCCGCCATCCGCAGTACCTCGGGACCTCCGAAGGCGTGCTGTACCACCGCGCGCATCGAGGACATGAACCGTCTCCCTTGATCCGAATTGCCGAAAGGCCTGTCGAGCGGCCTTTCGTCCAGTGGGATCGACCGTATCCCCAGGGCGGTAGTTACCATCAAGGGACACTACTTTCCCATCGGAAGCATGCAGCTGAGGAGCGTTTCGGTGACCACCGACTGCCAGACCGGGCTGCACGCCCACCACGACGTCTACTCGGCCCAGTGCCCGTGCCGCGCCATGCTGGACCTGCTGGCGAACAAGTGGTCCGCCCTGGCCATCGGCGCTCTGGAAGACGGCCCGCAGCGGTTCGGAGCTGTGCAGCGACTTCTGCAGGGCGTCAGCCCCAAGGTGCTCACCCAGACCCTGCGGAGGCTGGAGGACGCGGGGCTCGTCGACCGTATCGTCTACCCCGCGGTGCCCCTGCACGTGGAGTATCCCTGACCACCCTCGGCAACAGCGCAGCCGTGCCGCTGCGCCTGCTGCGGGCCTGGGTCGAGGAGAACATCGACAACACCGCCGCTTCCCGGGCTGCGGGTGGCGGTGTAGCGTCACCAGCGCATTCCGTATAAGGCATCGATGCCTATACGTCACAGGGCACTGAGATGGAGCGATGATGCGCCGTCACCCCGGACGATCCCTTGCCGTCGCCGCCGCTCTAGTCGCCGCCACGGCCGCCCCTGTGAGCCTGGTGAGCGCCGCCGCGCCGGCGCAGGCGAGCAGCCCGGCCAAGGACGTCACCGCCAACCTGTTCATGTGGAACTGGAACTCGGTGGCCACGGAGTGCACGAACGTCCTCGGCCCGGACGGATACGCCGCCGTCCAGGTCGCCCCGCCCCAGGACTCGATGACCGACGCAGCGGACGGACACCCCTGGTGGGAGATCTACCAGCCGGTCGACTACAACCTGACCAGCCGTATGGGCAACGACGCGCAGTTCCACGCCATGGTCACCGCGTGCCACCAGGCGGGTGTGAAGGTGTACGTCGACGCCGTCCTCAACCACCTGGCCAGGCAGGACGGGAACGACACGAGCTACGGTGGCGTGAGCTACAGCCCTGGATCGTCGTACCCGGCGTACTCGTCTGCCGACTTGCACAGCTACCCGGGCGACTGTCCGGTCTCCTCGGACCAGATCACCGACTGGAACGACTACCAGCAGGTCACCGAATGCGAACTCGACACGCTGCCGGATCTGCGCACCGAGTCCGCGTACGTGCGCAACACCGAGGCCGCCTACCTCAACAAGCTGATCGGCTACGGCGTGGACGGCTTCCGGCTCGACGCCGCCAAGCACATCGGCCACACCGACCTGGCCGCCCTCGAAGCGCTGCTGAACAAGGACACGACCACCGGCCAGCCGGTCTACATCGTCCAGGAGGTGGCTCTCGGCAGCACGAACACGCAGTTGCAGCCGGACTCCTTCGAGAGCACCGGCAGCCTGATCGGCTTCGAATACGCCGACGCGATCAAGACGCAGTTCAGCAGCAGCGGCGACCTCGCCAACTTCGGCGGCTTTTCCTCGTGGAGCCTGATCCCGGGCGCGTACTCCTCCACGTTCGTCAACAACCACGACACCGAGCGGGACGGCTCGAACCTGAGCTACAAGAACGGCGCCACCTACGCCCTGGCCACAGAGTTCCTGCTGGCCTGGGGCTTCGGGACACCCCAGGTGTATTCGAGCTTCACGTGGACCAACACCAACGACTCGCCGCCCTCGGACGCCAACGGGTACGTGACCGCCACGAACTGCAGCAGCGGCTGGTACTGCACCGACCGGCTGACCGGCGTGGCGAACATGGTCGGCTGGCACAACCTCGCGCTGACCGACGGCGACCCGGTGGCCAACTGGTACACCGACGGCACGAACCTGATCGCGTTCTCGCGCGGCCCGGACGCGTGGATCTCCCTGAACAACGAGTCGTCCGCACAGACCCACACCTTCACCACCGGCCTGCCGGACGGAACCTACTGCGACCTCATCCACGGCTCGGTGGTCGGCGGGACGTGTACGGGTTCGACGGTGACCGTGTCCGGCAATCGCGCGACGGTCACGGTCCCGGCCGACGACGCCGTCGCGATCGACCGGAGCAGCCGGGTGTCCGGGTCGTCCGCGTCCACATTCACCGTGAACGTCAACGCGAACGCGACGACGACCTGGGGCCAGAACGTCTACGTCGTCGGCTCGATCCCGGCGCTCGGCAGCTGGAACACGGCGAACGCCGTCGCGCTGTCATCGCAGAGCTATCCCTCGTGGACCGGAGCGCTCAGCGTGCCGACGAACGTCTACTTCGAGTACAAGTACATCAAGATCGACTCGAGTGGAAACGTCACCTGGGAAAGCGGAAACAACCGCTCCTACACGACGGGCTCATCGGGATCGATCACCTTCAACGACACCTGGCACTCATGACCCCATCCCCGTGGGGCTCGAATATGTGATCTCTGCCAGCCCTTTGTGGACAGACAGGTCCGCGGGTTCGTCAGCCGCCCGGCGCCGCCTCGAAGGCGCGCCCTATCGGCGTCACGGCCGGACCGCTGCGGAACAGGCCGGAACTCGCGCTCGTGTCGGATGCGGGCAGCGCGAACCATGCGTAGCGCTGGAGGTACGACGTCGCGGTCAGCATGTGCGTCGACGCGGTGACGAACGCGGCCTGCTGTGCGTCGGGGGGGAAGCTCTGGCCGTGCGAGAAGTCGATGAGCGCGTACTCGGTGAGCCAGATCGGGAGGTGGTACCGGTCGTACACCGCCTGGAGGTACGACTTGAGCTGGCTGACCGCGTCGGCGGTCACGAAGTCCGAGCCGTACCAGTGCAGTGCGATGAAGTCGACCCGGTAGCCCTTGGTCTTGGCCCCGGCCATGAACTGGTCGAGCCATCCGCCGGGGGTGGCCGCACCGTAGGCGACGGCCGGGCTGCCGAGGGTGAGCCCCGTGCTCATCAGCTGCGGCCACAGGTTCAGCGCCTGCGTGACGGTCATGTTGGACTGCGCGGACATGTCGGGCTCGTTGAAGCCGAGCAGGTAGGGGCCTTCGGTCTTGGCCTGCGCCAGCGCCGGGGCGGTGACGCTGGCGGCTCCCCAGATCTGCGGCACGAAGCCGACTCCGGGCGCGCCGCCGATCCCGTTGTGCTGGGTCGACCAGGAGTAGTACCAGGTGGCCCCGGACTGTGCGAGCGCCTGGTCCACGCCCGTGAAACTCCAGACCGCGACACCCTTCTTCGGGCCGGTCGCCTTCACGACTGCGGGCGCCGGCACTGCGACGGAGGCGTGCGTGGCCGACGGGCTCGGCTTCGCGGGCGACGAAGCGGGGGTCGTACTCGGGGCGACAGGCGAGGGGGTGATGCTGGCGGCAATCCTCGGCGCCGCGACCGGGGCCGACGGCGTCGGGCCCGACGTCAGATGCACGCCGACGACTACGCCCGCCACGAGTACTGCCGCGCCCGCCAGCGCGGCCACCGGGGTCAGCAGCGAGCCCGAGCCGCCGGTGTGCAGCAGATGCAGAAGCTTGCCGCCGTGAGCGGTGCCCGCCGAGTGCGTCGCAGGGGGCTGCGTTGAAGTTGAAGCGGACTGTGTTGAATGGGCCTGCGTTGAAGCAGACTGTGAAGAAGCAGGCTGCGTCGTGGGCTGGTGCATCGGCACGTTCTGCGCGAACGGCCGGCTCGGGTCGTAGAGGATGCGGGTCAGGCCCAGTGACGCCGGTAGCGGCACCAGCGGCAGGCTGTTGAGCAGCGCTTGGATCGAGTGCAGCCGGGCTGTGCGCAGTCCGCAGTCACCGCAGCGGCGTACATGTCTCGCCAAGCGCTTGCGCCACAGCGGACTGGGCCGGCCGTCCCACCCGCGGGACGCGTCGCTCAAGTCCTGGCAGTGCGGGTCGGCCTGCAGGGCGCGCACGACCTCGCGTGCTGTGTCGAGCCGTTCCTTCACCCGCTGCACGCGCACCGCCGCGTGCGGCTGGGAGAGGTCCAGGGCCGCGGCGAGCGTGGCGCGGTCCAACTCCCCCGCCTCCTCGAGCCACCACAGCGAGAGCACTTCCCGGTCGTCCGGGTCGAGCCAGCGGGTGGCCTGCGCGACGTCGCGGCGCTGATCGGTCAGGCCGAGCCGCAGGATCGTCACCCCGGCGAAGTCGGAGGCGGGATCCGCGGTCTCGAGGGCCGCGTCCAGCGCCGTGATGCGGACCGCCGAGATCTTGCGGTTCTGCTCGTGCTCGCGCACCTGGCGGACCGTGATCGCCACCAGCCACGAGCGGTACGCTGCCGGGTCCTGCAGGTGGCGCAGGCTGCGTACCACCCGCAGCATCGTCTCCTGGACCACGTCGTCGACGTCCGCGTGCGCACGCAGCGCCCGCCCCACGATGTTGTAGACCAGTGGCAGCGACTCGGCGACGAGTTCGTCGAGTGCGCGCACCTCGCCCGTGCACGCGGCGGCGACCAGGTCGGGGTCCGGCTCGCGCCGACCGGCTGTATACATCCGTCACCTCGCTTCCGTGGCCGTTGACATGCAACGGCCTCACCTTAGGAGACGGCGGCGAGGCACGGCGGATAACACTTTTGTGCCCACCCGATCTCGCACGCGGCGCCCGCCTGGGCCGAGATTTCTGTTATCCGGCCCCGCCGCGACGGTCTCCGATAGGGGATGCCGAAGCGGGCAACCGACAGCTTTCCAGCATGGCCGAGCGATAGGGCGAGAACTGTGGGACCGAGGAGCATGGGACACAGACGGCGCGGTGCGGCGCGCGCCCGCTGGATCGGCGCGACCGTCGTGGCGGCGGCCCTCATCGCGGTGGCCTTGGTGCAACTGAACCGGGGCGGTGCCTCCGCGACGGACTCGGCGGCGTCGGGCCCGCTGTCCTCCTCGGCCTCCGCCACGGCGACGGGCTCGGCGACGGCAAGCGCCTTCGCCACGATCAGCGCGTCGCCGACCGTGTCGGCCAGCGCCTCCCCGAGCGCGACGCACAAGGCCGTGGCGACGAGCAAAGCCGCGACGGCTGTTCCCGCAGCGCCGGCCGGGTACCGACAGATCACCATCGTGAACGCGGTCAGCCAGACCATCTGGGCCGCGACCAACCAGAACAGCCAGTACCCGCTGCCGGTGACCGGCTGGAAGCTGGCTCCCGGGCAGAGCGTGACGTTCAACGTGCCCGCAGCGTGGGGCGGGCGGGTGTGGGGCCGCACGGGCTGCTCCTTCAACAGTTCCGGCGTCGGCCACTGTCAGACCGGCGACTGCGGCGACGTCCTGCAGTGCAAGGGCAGCGGCGCCACTCCGGCGACGCTCGCGGAGCTCACCTTCAGCTCCTTCGACGGTATGGACTTCTACGACGTGAGCATGGTCGACGGCTCCAACCTGCCGATGTACATCAACACCACGCACCGGGTGGACGCCGACCCGATCAGCTCGACCGGCTGTTACAAGGGCGCGTGCACGACCGCGGTCAACTGCCCGGCGGCGATGCAGGTCAAGGCGGGCGGCCAGGCCGTGGCCTGCGAGACCGCCTGCGCCGCGTTCGGCACCGACGACTACTGCTGCCGCGGGTCCTGGTCCGGCCGGACGAACTGCGTCCCGGCGAAGTGGCCGGTGGACTACGCGAAGCTGGTGTTCAAGGACGCCGAGCCGTACGCGTATTCGTACGCCTACGACGACTCCGCGACCATGGCCTGCAAGGGCGGCTGCAACTACCGGATCACGTTCGGCATCACGCCTTGAGATCGACCGCTCCGGCTGGCACGTTCACAGGCTGCTGATACACCTGCCCGTCTTCCCCGAAAGGACCAGGATGTCCCGCAGGCGGCGTCGCCCGATCGGCCTCCCGCTGCTCGGGAGCGTGCTCGCCGCCTCGGCGGCGGCCGTGCTCCTGCTCGTGACGCAGCCGTGGAGCAGCGGCGGGTCCGCGCCGACCGCCGGGCAGGCGGGTCTGGGCGCGGCCTCGGCAAGCGCCGCTACGAGCGCCGCGGCGTCCAGCGCGTCCCCGTCGTCTTCTGCCTCCGCGACGGCGCACGTGAGTCCAAGCGCCTCACGCACGACCGCCTCGGCCCGTGCCTCCGCCTCCCCCGCCGGCGCGGCTGCCGCCCCGGCGGGCTACCGCGCCGTCACCTTCGTCAACGACACGTCGCAGACGATCTGGGTCGGGGCCGGGGAGCAGACCCCGCAGCCCGCACTGTCCGTCACCGGCTGGGTGCTGCCGGCCGGCCGGAGCCTGTCGATCACCGTCCCGGACAAGTGGAACGGGCGTTTCTGGGGCCGTACCGGCTGCAGCTTCGACAGCTCCGGCAGCGGCCACTGCCAGACCGGAGACTGCGCGGGCCGCCTCCAGTGCGCCCAGTACGGCAAGATCCCGGCCACGCTCGCCGAGTTCAACCTCAACTCCTGGCACAACCTCGACTTCTACGACGTGAGCATGGTCGACGGCTCGAACCTGCCGATGTACATCAACATCGCCAAGGGCGCGACGAAGGACCCGATCAGCGCCACCGGCTGCTCGGCGGCCGGCTGCACCAAACCGGTGGCCTGCCCCGCGGCGCTCCAGATCAAGGCGGGCGGCACGGTGGTCGGCTGCGAGTCGCCCTGCGGGGTCTTCGGCACCGACCAGTACTGCTGCCGCGGCCAGTGGGCGGCGCGCTCGGCCTGTATTCCGGCGAACTGGCCGGTCGACTACGCAGCCGTGTTCAAGACCGCGGAGCCGTTCGCCTACTCGTACGTGGACGACGACGCGACCAGCACGTTCACGTGCTCGGGCGAATGCAGCTACCGGATCACCTTCGGGCTCAGTCCATGACCTGTGGACGGGCATGAGGATCAGAGTTCAGGGCCGCGACGACGTCCTTGGTCAGGCGGTGCGTGCGCGTAGGCGACGTAGCATGCGCGGGTCTTCGAAGCCGACGGTGCGGGAGGCGGCGTCGAGCGTGGCGCCGTGGCTGATGAGGTGTTCCGCGCGTTCCAGGCGCAGGGTCTGCTGGTAGCGCAGCGGAGTCAGTCCCCCGGTGGCCCGGCTGAACTGACGGGTGAGGGTACGCTCGCTCACGCCGACGGCCGCGGCCAGGGCCGGCAGAGGCAGCGGCTGGTCAAAGCGGGCGTCGATGAGGTTCTGCGCGCGGTGCACGGTGTCGTCGAGGTGGAAGCGGTAACGCAGCATCGCGCTGGCTTGAGGCTCGTGGCCGTTGCGGCGCGCGTAGACGACCATGTCCCGGGCTACCTGCGCGGCGGTCGCGGGACCGTGCCGAGTGGCGATCAGGTGCAGGGCCAGGTCGATGCCGCTCGCGATGCCGGCCGAGGTGACCACCCGCTCGTCGGTGGTGAACAGCACGTCGCGCACGACCACCGCCTTGGGGTACCGCGCGGCCAGCTCGCCCTGCACGTCGTGGTGCGTGGTGCAGCGGCGCCCGTCGAGCAGCCCGGCCCGGCCGAGCGCCTCGGCCCCGGCGCAGACGCTGGCGACGGTCCCGCCCCGCGCATGGTGCTCCCGCAGGACCTGCAGCGTGGCCGCCCCGATCGCGGGGCTCTCGGCCAGGGTGGGCCCGCGCCAGCCGGGCACCACGATCAGGTCCTCGGCGGTCAGCTCGGGCCAGTCGAGCCGGACCACCAGCTCCAGCCCCTGGGCGGAGGGCACCCGGACCTGCTCGCCCACGTAGCTGAGCGTGTATGCGTGCCCGAAGTGCGCGGCGGTGTCGAAGACCTGGGCGGGGCCGGCCAGGTCCAGCAGATGGACGCCGGGAAGCAGGAGGAGGGCGACGTGGCTCACGATCCGGTCATCATGCCTCGGCCGCGCTGTCCCCCGCTACTGCCGACGCAGCCCCCGCAGCCGCCGCTTCGAGCTCGTCCACCGTGGCGATGGTGGCGAAGCGCCCGGCGAGCGCGTATTCGGTGCGCCTGATGACCTCCTGGCAGCTCAGCGTGCGCGGATCGGCCAGCAGCTCGGCGACGCTCTGCTCGGCGGGCGCGTCGCGGTGCGCGATGGGGTTGGTCGCGGTCGCATCGACGACGAAGGTGACCTGATAGCCCAGGTCGCTCGCGACACGGGCGGTGGTCTCCACGCACTGCTCGGTGCGTATGCCGCAGACGGTCACCGCGCGCACGCCGCGCTCGGTGAGCAGTTGCTGCAGGTTGGTGGTCGTGAAGGCGTTGTGGGAGGTCTTGTGGATCAGCGGCTCGTCGTCCAGGCGCCGCAGCTCGTCCAACAGCCGCACGTGGCCGAGCGCGGGGTCGAAGACGCCGCCGGTGCCCGGCTCGCTGTGCAGCACCCACACCACCTGCTGCCCCGTCTGACGGGCGAGCCGCACCAGCCGGTCCACCTGGTGGGCGATCTTCGGCTCGGAGATGGTCTCCCACTGCGGTCCCGCGCGGAAGGACTCCTGGACATCGATGACGATCAGTGCCGTGGTCATGCCTTCGAGTCTGGCCAACGCGGGCGGGTTGCCACCAGGGCTCATCGGGTCGGGCAGCGGACCGATCCAGTCATCGGCGCCGGGCCGAGCGAGCCGAAACCCGGCGCACGTCTGCCGACAGTGCCGACGCGCCCCCACGTGGGGACCGCCTTAGGTCGGCTCGACCACGACCCGGATGGCGCCCGAGGACTTGTCGGCGGCGATGCGGAAGGCTTCGGCGGCGTCTTGGATCGGGAAGCGGTGGGTGATCAGTGCGCGGGCGATGTCGGGCTGCTCGGCCAGCATCGTCGCGGCCTGGTCCATCTCGCGGCCCTGCTCGCGTCGGCAGTAGCCGAGCGACGGGATGATGCGGGCCTCGCGGTTGAACATCGTGTGCCAGTCCAGCTCGACCTTTCCGGCGCGGTGGAAGCCGAGGACGACCACGGTGCCGCCCGGCGCGACCAGCTCGACGGCCTGGGCCAGGGCTGCCGGGTTTCCGGCTGCTTCGATGACGATGTCGTAGCGGCCGTGGAGGGTCAGGCCGATGTCGAGGCGCTCGGCGGCTTCGAGTTGGTGGGTGTGGCGGGCGACGATCGCGACGTCTTCGGCTCCCTGGCGGCGGGCGCCTACGGCGGCGAGCAGGCCGAGTGCGCCTGCACCTACGACCGCTACGCGTTGGCCTGGTCCTGTGGCCGCCAGGTTCAGGGCGTGCCAGGAGACGGCGGCCGGTTCGACCAGCGAGGCGTCGCGCACGTCGAGGCCGGGTGGGAGCGCGACCAGTTGGGTGGCCGGCACGCGGAACTGCTGCGCCATTCCGCCGTCGGCAGTGACGCCGAGCGCTCGTTGCGGGTGTGTCGGGCACAGGTTGTAGCGGCCGCGGCGGCAGTGGTCGCAGTCCAGGCAGCCGTAGAGGGCTTCGACGACGGCCGCTGTGCCGTCCGCGAGTACGCCCGCCAGTTCGTGGCCCAGGATCCGCCGACTGCCCAGGTCGATGTAGGTGAGATCCGAGCTGCAGATGCTCGCCGAGCGCACCTTCAGCAGCTCACCGGTGCCGGGAGGCTCGTCCAGGTCAACGACTTGGACACCGCCCTGGGCGGCGCGCACCGCCTTCATGGGCGCTGTCCGGTCGTCGCTGACGGCAGGACAGTTTCGAGCAGCGCGCTCATGTGTTCGACGGCGCGGCGGGTCGCGGCGGCGTATCCCTCCGCCTCGATCGCCGGGCCGACGAGTTCGAGTTCGAAGCCGCCGGTGTAGCCGGCTTCGAGCGTGGCTTCGACGAATGCGCCGATGTCCAGGTCGCCGTCGCCCGGGACGGCGCGGTTGGAGTGGTCTGATTTCCCTCTGACGGCGTCGCAGAGCTGCACGACTGCGATGCGGGAGCCCGCCCGCCGCACGGTGTCCTCAATATCGGGTTCGGTCCAGCAGGCGCCCAGGTCGGCGACGATCCCGACCCCGGCCTGTTCGGCGACTTGCAGGCCGTCGCGGAGGGTGTGTACGAAGGAGCGGTCGGCTCGTGCGGTGGGTTCGATCGCCAGGCGGACGCCGCGGGACTCGGCGTATTGCACGCACGGCGCCACGGCCTGCGCCAGCGCGGCGGTGAGTTCGCCGATGGGGCGGCCGTCGCCGGGGCCGGGGGTGAAGTATGGGGAGCCGCCTAGCTGTGCGGCCAGGTCGGTCGCGCAGTTGACCTCCGCCCGGGTGGCGTCCCAGGTCTGAGGTGCCGTCAGGTCGAAGTTGCGGATGATCACCGTGGTGGCGGTCATCGAGCGTTCCTGCAGGGCGGCTCGCGCTCGGTCGTCGACCTTTGCGAGGACCAGGCCCACCGTGCGGACCCCGAGTTCGTCCCAGAGCGCCAGCTCCTCGTCGAAGGACCAGGGGTAGGTGCACATCTGGCTCACCGAGAGCCTGGGATGGGGCGTCATGAGGCGACTCTGATGGGGAGCTTCTCGTGGCCGCGCACGGTGCTGGTGTGCAGGCGCACGGTGCGGTCGTGGTCGACGTCCCAGGTGGGGAAGCGGCGCAGGGTCTCTTCGAGCGCGATGCGCGCCTCCATGCGGGCGAGCGCGGCGCCCAGGCAGAAGTGCGCGCCGTGCCCGAAGGAGACGTGGCTGTCGAAGCGGCGGTGGATGTCGTAGCGGTCCGGGTCGGGGTACTTGCGTGCGTCGCGGCCGGCAGAGCCGGTGAGCAGCAGGACCTTGGATCCGGCGGCGATCTTGGTGCCGTGCAGCTCGACGTCGCGGGTGCTGACGCGGCCCTGGACGGCGGACGGCGCCTCGTAGCGCAGCGTCTCCTCCACGGCGTTGGCCAGCAGGGACGGGTCGGCGGCCAGGTCGGCGCGCTGATCGGGGTGGGCCGCGAGCAGCTCGCAGGCCCAGCCGATCAGGCGGGCGGTGGTCTCGGTGCCGGCGCTGACGAGCAGGTTGCTGAAATCGGCGGCCTCGGCGGTGCTGAGCCGGCGGGTGCCCTCGGCGGTGGTGACCTCCGCCTGGACGAGGCCGGTCATCATGTCGTCGCGGGGGTCCTCGCGCCGCGCGTCGATCTGCTCGGTGAAGTAGGTGCGCAGTTTGACCTGCGCGGCGAGGGAGACCTCGTTGAACATCCCCTTGCCCTCCTCGAGGTGGAAGGTCTGGTCGATCGTGCGGCGGATCTCCTCGCGGTCGGCCGGGTCGACGCCCATCAGCTGCGAGATCACCAGGGACGGGAGCTGGGCGGCGAAGTCCTGGAGGTAGTCGAAGCCGCCGCTGCCGACCTGGGCGTCGAGCAGTTCGACGCACAGCGCCCGGATGTGCTCCTCCAGCGCCGCGATCCGCCGGGGGGTGAAGGCGCGCGAGACCAGGACGCGCAGCGTGGTCTGCGCCGGGGGATCCATGAAGATGATGTGCCCGGTTTGCATCGGCTCCGGGGTCATCAGCTCGAGCACCGTGCCGTGGGCGGAGCTGTACGTACCGGGGTCGACAAGGGCCGCGTCGACGTCGTCGTGCCGGGAGAGGGCCACGAAGTCGAACCTGTCGTTGCGGTAGACCGGCTGCTCATCGCGCATGCGGCGCCATACCGGGTGCGGGTCGAGGTTGATGGCCGGGTCGAAGGGATCCCAGTACACGTCGTCGGGCATGGTTCGAACCTTCAGTTAGTTGAATATCCGGCTGATGGCCGTGGTCCTTCACAGCTTCCGGAAGTCCCAGCTGGTGATCTTCAGCGGGGTGAGTCGCAGCCAGGCGTGCCGCCCGTCGTACTGCATCTGGTCACGGCCGCCGTATTTGCTGGCGAACAGCCGTTCCGGGGTCTCGAGCTGCGGGTCGGGGGTACCGGTGCGCGGGATCTCGCCGATGCTCTCCAGATTTCCGCGCAGCTCCACGCCGCGCAGTTCGGTGAAGGCCTCACCGGCGTCCACGAGGACTGCCACCCGCCCGTCGCGGGCGATGTCGGTCCACCGCTGGCTTTTCACGAGCGAGTTGATCCAGAGCGCCGTTCCGTCCCACAGGAACCAGAGGGGCGTCAGGTGCGGTCCGCTCGGGCTCGAGGTCGCGACCCGGCACGTGCGCTCCTCGGCGAGAAAGGCGTCGACCTCGGCCGGGGTCATGGCGATTTTTCGGCCACGCCGCTGCTCTGCCAACGTGATCAGTCCTCTCGAGGGGACCCGCCCGGCGGACACTGTGCGATCATTGATCGCCTTTAGGTCGACCCAGTATGCGATCGGCGCTCGCATACTGTCAAGGTCGGGCCAGACGATCCGGTGAAGGGGCGATCAGCCGTGCAGAGCAACAGTTCCAGGCTTCGCGCGCAGGACTCTGTGCAGGACTCTGCGTCGGATCCGGCGGAGCCCGGGTCGGCTCGCTGGTGGGCGCAACGTGCCGCGGCCGAGGGCAAACGCAGGCCACGCGCCGGCGGCCTGTCCGCCGCACGCATCATCGACGCCGCTCTGGAGATCCTGCGGGAGGACGGCCTCAGCGCGCTGACCGTGCGGGCCGTCGCCGACCGGCTCGGCACCAGCAGCGCCTCGCTCTACCGGCATATCGCCGGCCGGGAGGAGCTGATCGCCCTGATCGTCGACCACGTCCTGGGTGACATCCGCATCGAGGCCACCGGCCGGGGGTGGCGCGCCGATGCCGAGGCGCTGATGCGCGAGATCCGGCGGGTCATCCTCGAGCAACCGCTGCCCCCCTCGGCGGCCCGGACCAGATCGACCTACGGGCCCAACATGCTGCGCCTCATCGACGCCGCACTCGGGCTGTTCCTCCGGGCGGGGCTGGCCGACGAGCAGGCGGCCTACACGACGATCTCGATGATCGAGCTCGTCGCCGGTTCCGCCACCATCCAGCGCAGCGTCCTCGGCCGCACGCCGCGCGGAGCGGTCGGGTCGGACGGCTTCGATCAGCTCCTTGACACCATGCCCGCCGACTGCCTGCCAGCGCTGCGAGAGGCCGGCGCGGCGTTCGTGGCGGCGTCCGTCGACGACGTGTTCACGCACGGCATGGCCGTTTTCCTGGACGGCGTGACGAGCCAGCTCCCCCGCGGATGACGACGAGCCGTTGACGGCCGAGGCGCGAGGTCACGCGTCTCGCGGGCCGACGTGGCGGTCCTCGCGGACGGGTTCGGTGAGGAGGGTGATTGCCCAGGTGACGGCGTCGGTCGTCTGCTCGGCGTCCAGCCCCCACGTTTCGGTGAGGCGCTCGTGGGTGTTCCTGCTCCACAGGACGTCCAGGACGGCCGCCGTCATCCGGCGCTGCGCGCTGGGCCAGTCCGGCGTCTCGGCCGTGACGGCACGCAGCAGGGCCTCGCGTCGTCGCTGGTCGGCGCCGACGGTGGGCGCTTCGTCCTCGGCCTCGGGGCGGCCTGCGAAGGACGACAGGTGCGCGTATGCACGCTCGACGAGTGCGTTGATGCTCCCCAGATCCATGGCGTCATAGGAGATCCCGGCTTCGTCCTCGAGGCGCTGCATGATCGCGTCATGCAGCTGCCGCTCGGTGGGAAAGTGCCGGTAGACGGTGGCCTTGTTGACGCCGGCCCGTTCCGCGACCGCTGCGGAGTTCAGGCCCCGCCAGTCCCAGGTCGGGAAGCCGTGGGCCAGCGCGGAGCCCGCCTCCAGAATCCGCTCGCGGGTCGCGCTCGCCCGCTCACGACGCAGTGGGCTGTCATACCGCCGACGCTCCGCGGCGCCCGCCGCCTCCCCCTTGTCAGGGCCCGCCGGATCGGTCATATTGATGCGACTCCAGTTGCACAATTAGGTGACAGCGGTTCGAGCCTACGGGTCGCGGGTCCGCCGCACCCGCATCGTGGACCGGCGGGTAGACGCCATCGAGGTCGCCGGCCGCCACGGAAACCGATTGGTGCTCATGGACAGACTGGGAATCGAGTTCCTCAGCGTGTTCGGGCTGCCTCCGGTCGCCTTCGTCTGCCTGGCCGCCGACCTCGGTTGCCGGTACATCTCCACCGGCCTCACGTCGTACCCCTACGACCCGCCGAGCTATCCGCCCTTCAGCCTGCGAGACGATCCGCGGCTACGGCGCGAGATGACGGCCGCAATGCGCGACCGGGGCGTCTCGATCGCGCTCGGCGAAGGCATGACCGTCCGCAGCGGTGCCGATATCCGGGACCGGAGCCGCGATCTCGAGCTCATGGCCGAACTCGGGGTCCGGCGGGTCAACACCGTCTCCATCGATCCGGACCTGGATCGCAGCCTCGAACAGTTCGGCCTCCTCGCCGGGATGGCGGCGGCGCTCGGCATGGAGACGACGCTGGAACCGAGCCCAGGGCTGACCATCGCGAACCTCCCCGCGGCGCTGGACGCCGTCCGCCAGGTCGGCCGCCCGGACTTCCGGCTGCTCATCGACGTGATGCACGTGATCCGGTCCGGATCCGGACCGGCCGACCTCGCCGCGCTCGATCCCGGCCTCGTCGGCCACATCCAGCTGAGCGACGCTCCCCTGGTTCCCGTCGTCCCGGACTACGCGCAGGAGGCGATGTTCGAGCGGATGGTTCCCGGGACCGGTGGACTCCCGCTGCCCGAGGTGTTGGCGGCGCTGCCCGGCGACGTCGTCATCGGGCTGGAGGTGCCGCTGCGCTCGCAGGCGCAGGCCGGCGTCGGCCCGTACGAGCGGCTCGGCCGGTGCGTCGACGCGGCGCGCGAACTCCTGGCCCGATCGGGCGGTCGGCCCGGCGTGGACAGGTAAGGACGCACCATCACGAGGAGAATCAGTGGACGGACAGCTACACGGCCGGCGGATCCTGGTCACCGGTGCCGCCGGCGGGATCGGTGCGGCCGCGGTGGAGGTCTTCGCCGACGAGGGGGCCACGATTGCGGCGACGTACCGCAGCTCGTCGCCGCCCGAAGCGCTCGGTGCGGCGGCGACCTGGCTGCAGTGCGATCTGCGCAGTGCCGAGCAGGCGGACAAGGCCGTCGCCGCGGCGGCCGAGGCCATGGGTGGTCTCGACGTCCTGTTGCACGCGGCCGGGACCTGGGGCCCGGGCCCGGCGGGTGAGATCACCGAGGAGAATCTCGACTTCATGCTGGACACCAACGTCAAGGCGACGGTGTTCACCAACCAGGCCGCCTACCGGTTGATGCGCGATGCCGGGCAGGGCGGCCGGATCATCAACCTCGGATCGGGTGAGGCCGTCACGGGCATCACGTGGTCGTCGAGCTATGCACTGGCCAAGGGCGCGGTACACGCCTGGACGAGGTCGGCCGCCAAGGCCTGGGGCCGGTACGGGATCACGGTGAACGCCCTGGCACCGGCGGTCGAGACCCCCGGCTCGGAACGCTTCCGCGAGTTCCTGGGGCCGCAGGCCGCGGCGATGATCAAGCAGCGGACGGCGGAGACCAGGCCGATCGCCGGCTCGCTCGGCGCCGAAGAGCTCGGCGATCCGGTGCGCGACCTCGGCCCGGTACTCACCTTCCTGGCCGGCCCGGGTTCCCGCTTCGTGACCGGCCAGCTGCTGGCGGTCGGCGGCGGCTCGCTGATGCTCGGCGCCTGACCTGGTGGGACCTTCTCGTTTTAGTCCTGGGCTGGCCACCTCGGCCCGGGAGACCACGTCCCGGACCGAGGACCTCGCAGCTCGCTACTGCTAGTGCCGTGGCGGCCAACGTTCGCCCCGTTCGCCGTCCCAGCACGACATCTGGCCGCGTTGCGGCAACGCCCACGCACAACCAGTGCGAGGGCGTCCCCGCGCCTTGCCATATGCCGCCCTGGAACGCCTCACATGCGGGCGAACGTTGGCCGCCACGGCACTAGCTCATCGTCACTGCGCAGTCGGGGCGTTGGCGGACTGGCTCATGACCTGCGCGAGCGCGATGACGAGGTCCAGGCCGAGCGGCCGCAGCCGCGCATGCCAAGGACCGCCTCGGCGGTGACGAAACCCCCACTGCTAACCTAATCCGTAAGGCCACACTTTGCGCTACGGTGTAGCCTTGTCTGTAGCCTTACGGCTGCGGGGCCGGATGTCAAGCACCCCCGGCCGCATTCCCGAAACTCAGAGCCCGGATTCAGCGTCAGGCCTCGAACGACGATGGGAGCACCCGTGACCGCCCAGCCGGACCGCACCGCGCGCCACGTCCGCAATCGCCGCGGCGAGGGAGAACGGCTTCGCGACGACCTGATCGCGACCGCCGACCGCCTGCTGCAGGGCGGCCAGACCCACGAGTCGCTCTCGCTGCGCGCCGTCGCCCGCGAGGTCGGCATCGCCGCGACGAGCGTCTACCTGCACTTCCCGGACAAGTTCTCGCTGCTGCTCGCCGTCTACCGGCAGCACTTCACCCGCCTCGCCGAGCTGATCGACCAGGCGGTCGCCGAGCAGACCGACCCCGCACAGCAGCTGCGGGCCGCGGTCCGCGCCTACTGGAGCTTCGCCGACGAGCATCCCGACGCCTACTACGTCATGTTCACCGTGCCCGGCTCGAACAGCGTCGCCAATCCCCTGCCCGAGGACTCGCGCCCCGGCGCCGCAATCGTCCAGTCGGTCCAGGGCGTCATCACCCGGTGCATCGACGCGGGCGTCGTCAAAGCCATGGACCCGTACTGCGCAACCCTGTGCCTGTGGACGAGCCTGCATGGACTCATCTCCATGATCACCGCACGCCCATACGTCCCCTGGCCCCCGCAGGAAGACCTCCTCAACACCCTCCTGGGCACCTACATCACCGCCGCCTGACACACCTGCCGGCCGGGGAACGGGTCAACGTCGTGGCGTGCGCGCGGCGAAACGTCGACCATGGTTCTCATGCGTCCCTTCCGCTTCCTGACCGACCCCTCCGGCCAGCCCGACGGGCCCGCCCTCGCGGCCTTCGCCCGCCGCGCGGAGTCCCTCGGCTACAGCGCCCTGATGATGCCGGACCACCTGGTGCGGCAGTACGCGCCGATCCCGCTGCTGACCGCGGCCGCGATGGCGACCGACTCGCTGCGCGTCGGCACGTTCGTGTTCAACAACAACCTGCGCCACCCGGCCGTCCTGGCCCAGGACCTGGCGACCCTCGACCGGCTCAGCGGCGGGCGTCTCGACCTGGGCATCGGCGCCGGCTGGAACGAGCCCGAACACCGGGCGATCGGCATCCCCTTCGAGCCGATCGGCACGCGCATCGCCAAGCTCGCCGAGGCCCTCGCCGTCCTGAAGGGCTGCTTCGGTGAGGAGAAGTTCTCGTTCGCGGGCGAGCACTACACGATCACCGACTACGACGCGCAGCCGAAGCCGGTCCAGCGTCCGCATCCGCCGATCTTCATCGGCGGCGGCGGCAAACGGCTGCTGACGCTGGCCGGCCGCGAGGCGCAGATCGTCGGGCTCGCGCCCCGGCTGACCAAGGACGCGCAGGGCGCGCCGGCGCTCGACACCCCGAGCATCACGCTGGCCGCCGCCGAGGAGAAGATCGGCTGGGTGCGCGCGGCGGCCGGCGAGCGCTTCGACCAGATCGAGCTCAACGCCTACCCCTCCGGCGGGCCCATGGTCCTGACCCACGACGCCAGGGCCGAGGCCGCCCGGCGCGCCGACGACCTGCGCGAACGCACCGGCGCCGAACTCACCGTCCAACAGATCCTCGAGTCGCCGCACGTGTACATCGGCAGCGTCAAGGAGCTGACGCAGAAGATCCTCGACCTGCGCGAACGCCTCGGGATCAGCTCGTTCCTGTTCGACGACATGGAGACCTTCGCGCCGGTCGTCGAGGCGCTGGCGGGACGCTGAACCCTGGCAGCGCCCCGGCAAGCGTCCGCCGGGGGCCGCGTCCCGGATTGCCGTATGTCGGGTCCCTACAACACAGCGGCTCCGGCATCGTCATGCTGGACATTGGTATGGCCGAGGAAAATCGAGCAGGTTAGAGACAGGCGCAGGCGATGCTCCGGGACCCGGGCGTCGCCTACAGCGCTTGCGTACTTGGGAGGCTCAGCCGGTGTTCAGTCGTATCGTCATCGTCAACCGTGGAGAGGCAGCGATGCGGCTCATCCACGCTGCCCGGGACCTTTCGGCGGAAACCGGGACCCGGATCGAGACGGTCGCCCTCTACACCGACTCCGACCGCCACGCGACCTTCGTGCGGGAAGCGGACGTCGCGTACCCGCTCGGCCCCGCCTCGGCCCGCCCCTACCTCGACCTCGCCGTGCTGGAGCGGGCGCTGGTGGAGACCGGGGCCGATGCCGCCTGGGTCGGCTGGGGCTTCGTCGCCGAGGACCCGGCGTTCGCCGAGCTGTGCGAGCGGATCGGGGTGACCTTCATCGGGCCGAGCGCGGAGGCGATGCGCAGGCTCGGCGACAAGATCGGCGCGAAGCTGATCGCCGAGGAGGTCGGCGTCCCGGTCGCCCCGTGGAGCCGCGGCCCGGTGGCCACCCTCGAGGACGCGCTGCGGGCCGGCAACGAGATCGGCTACCCGCTGATGCTCAAGGCGACCGCGGGCGGCGGCGGGCGCGGCATCCGCAAGGTCGCCTCCGACGAGGAGCTGGCCGAGGCCTACAAGCGCACCAGCCAGGAGGCGCTGCGCGCCTTCGGCTCCGGCGTGGTCTTCCTGGAGCGCCTGGTCACCGGCGCCCGGCACGTCGAGGTCCAGGTCATCGCCGACGGGCAGGGCACCGCGTGGGCGCTGGGCGTGCGCGACTGCTCGGTGCAGCGGCGCAACCAGAAGATCATCGAGGAGTCCGCCTCCCCGGTCCTGTCACCGGAGCAGACCGCGCAGCTGAAGGAGTCGGCCGAACGGCTGGCCACGGCCGTGGGCTACTGCGGCGCGTGCACCGTCGAGTTCCTCTACCACCCCGGCGAGAAGCTGTTCGCCTTCCTGGAGGTCAACACCCGGCTGCAGGTCGAGCACCCGATCACCGAGCTCACCACCGGCACCGACCTGGTCCGGCTGCAGCTGCACGTTGCGGACGGCGGCAGGCTGGAGGGCGCCAAGCCGGCCGAGTCCGGCCACGCCGTCGAGGCCCGGCTCAACGCCGAGGACCCGGACCGCGACTTCGCCCCCGCGCCCGGCCGCATCGCGCGGCTGGTGCTGCCCGCCGGACCCGGCATCCGGGTGGACACCGGCGTCGGCGAGGGCGACGTCATCCCGGCCGACTTCGACTCGATGATCGCGAAGATCATCGCCTACGGCCGCGACCGGGCCGAGGCGCTGGGCCGGCTGCGCCGCGCGCTGGCCGAGACCACCGTGATCATCGAGGGCGGCGCGACCAACAAGAGCTTCGTGCTCGACCTGCTCGACCAGCCCGAGGTGATCGACGCGAGCGCCGACACCGGCTGGATCGACCGCGTGCACGCCGAGGGGCGCCTGGTCAGCCACCGGCACTCCGCGATCGCCCTGGCGGCGGCCGCGATCGAGGCCTACCTGGACGAGGAGGAGGTCAGCCGCGGACGGCTGCTGTCCACCGCGCACGGCGGGCGCCCGCAGGTGCAGCACGAGAGCGGCCGTCCGCTGGACCTCAAACTGCGCGGCGTCGGCTACCAGGTCAGCGTCGCCCGCGTCGGCCAGCAGCGCTTCCGGGTCGGCATCTCCGGCGGCGGCGACGTGCACCCGGCGGACGTCGAGGTCGAGCGCTACGACGAGCACAGCGGCCGGATCGTGGTCAACGGGCAGCGTTTCCGGCTCGTCTCCGCCACGCACGGCACGATCCACCTGGTCGAGATCGACGGTGTCACCCACCGGATCAGCCGCGACGAGGCCGGGGTCGTGCGCTCCCCCGCGCCCGCGCTGGTCGTGGCGACGCCGCTGGCGGTCGGGGACGAGGTCGCCGCGGGCGCGCCGATCCTCGTGCTGGAGAGCATGAAGATGGAGACGGTGGTGCGCGCGCCGTTCCGCGCCCGGGTGCGCGAGTGCCCGGTGTCGGTGGGCAGCCAGGTCGAGACCGGCGCGCCGCTGATGCGCCTGGAGCCGCTCGCCGACGAGGGCGCCGAGCAGGAGGCCGAGGTCGCCGGCGGGACCGCCGAGATCGACCTGCCCGCCGAGCCGGCGGACGCGTCCGCGGCCGACCGCGTCGAGCGCGGCCTGCAGGACCTGCGCAGCCTGCTGCTGGGCTTCGACGTCGACCCGCACGACGGCGAGCGCGTGCTGTCCGGGTATCTGGCCGCGCGGGCGCAGCTCGGCGGCCGGCCGCTGCCGAGCGAGTTGGACCTGCTGGCGGCGTTCGCCGACCTGTCGGAGCTGAACCGCAACACACCGGCCAGTGAGATCGAGGTCGAGCCGGGCAGCCCGGTGCACAGCCCGCGCGAGTACTTCCACAGCTACCTGCAGAGCCTCGACGTCGAGCGCGCCGGGCTCACCGAGGGCTTCCAGGCCAAGCTCAAGCGGATGCTCGGGCACTACGGCGTCACCGACCTGGACCGCACGCCCGAGCTGGAGGCCGCGGTCTTCCGGATCTTCCTGGCACTGCAGCGCACGTCCACCGACGTCGCGGTCGTCTCGGAGGTGCTGCGGCAGTGGCTGGCCGGGGCGCCGCCGCTGGACGCGCTGAGCGAGCGCGCCGGGGACACCCTCAAGCACCTGGTCGAGGCCACCCAGGTGCGCTTCCCCGCGGTGTCGGACCTGTCCCGCGCCCTGGTGTTCCGCTGGTACGCCCAGCCGCTGCTGCGCCGCGCCCGCGCCGAGGTCTACGTCGCGGTGCGCGACGAGCTGCGCTACCTGGACCGCAACCCGGACGCGCCGGACCGCGCGGAGCGGATCCAGGCCATGGTGGCCAGCCCGGAGCCGCTGGTCCGGCTGATCGGCCAGCAGATCGGGCGGCCCGGCCGGGACCACGCTCCGCTGCTGGAGGTGCTCACCCGCCGGTACTACGGCAATCGCGGGCTGTCGATGGTGACGGCGCGGGAGAGCGCGGGCTGCCGGTTCGTCACCGCACAGCGCACCGATGCGGGCGGCGAGACGCGCGTGGTCACCACCGCTGTCGACTTCGCCGCCCTGCCCGACGCCATCGGCGCGGTCGGCGAGTTCGCCGCCGACGTCGCCGAGCACGGGCTGATCGCCGACGTGTACGTCACGTGGAAGGACCAGCCGGACGCCGACGCGATGGCCGCGCGCCTCGGGCAACTCCTGTCCGAGCACCCGCTGCCCGTGGGCGTGCGCCGGATCACGATCACCGTCGCAGGGCCCAGCGGCGCGGTGATGCACCATCACTTCACCTTCCGGCCCGACGGCGCGGGCTTCGCCGAGGACCGGCTCATCCGCGGCCTGCACCCGCAGATCGCGCAGCGCCTGCAGCTGCAGCGGCTGCGCGAGTTCGACCTCACCCGGCTGCCCTCGTCCGACGAGGAGATCTACCTGTTCAAGGCCGTCGCGCGGAGCAACCCGGCCGACGAGCGGCTGTTCGCGATGGGCCAGGTCCGCGACCTGACCCCGCTGCGCGACGCCGAGGGCCGGGTGGCCGCGCTGCCCGCGGTGGAGGACGCGATCACCGCCTGCCTGGACGCGATCCGCAACATCCAGATGCAGCGGCCGCAGAACCAGCGCTTCGACACCAACCGGATCATGATGTACGTCTGGCCGGCCACCGCGCTGACCGCCGAGGAGCTCGACACCCTGGTCCAGCGCATCCTGCCGACGACGGCGGGCGCCGGGCTGGAGGAGGTCCAGTTCCTGGCCCGCCAGCGCACCTCCGCGGGCGAGCTGACCGAGGTCGCCGTGCGGATCACCCTGGACCCGGGCCACGGCGCGAGCCTGCACGTCGGCGAGCCGTCGACGGAGCCGGTGCAGCCGCTGGACGACTACCGCCAGAAGGTGCTGCGCGCGGCCCGGCGCGGCAACGTCTACCCGTACGAGCTGACCGGCCTGCTCGCCGGACCCGACGGCAGCTTCACCGAGTACGACCTGGACCACAGCGCCGATGCGCCGTCGGCGGGGAAGAGCACCTCGGGCGTGGGCCTGCTCGTGCCGGTCGACCGGCCGAAGGGGAAGAACTCCGCGGCGATCGTGGCGGGCGTCGTCTCGACGCCGACCGAGCGGTACCCCGAGGGCGTCACGCGGGTCGTGCTGCTCGGCGATCCGACGAAGGCGCTGGGCGCGCTCTCGGAGCCGGAGTGCGCACGGGTGATCGCCGCGCTCGACCTGGCCGAGCGGATGCGGGTCCCGCTCGAGTGGTTCGCGCTGTCGGCGGGGGCGCGGATCTCGATGTCCTCGGGCACCGAGAACATGGACTGGGTCGCGGCCGCGCTCAAGCGGATCGTCACCTTCACCCAGGACGGCGGCGAGATCAACATCGTGGTCGCCGGGATCGCCGTAGGCGCCCAGCCGTACTGGAACGCCGAGGCGACGATGCTCATGCACACCAAGGGCATCCTGGTGATGACGCCGGACTCGGCGATGGTGCTCACCGGCAAGCAGTCGCTGGACTTCTCCGGCGGCGTGTCGGCGGAGGACAACTTCGGCATCGGCGGCTACGACCGCGTGATGGGCCCGAACGGCCAGGCGCAGTACTGGGCGCCCAACCTGCCGGGCGCCCGCGACGTGCTGATGGCGCACTACGACCACACCTACGTCGCGCCCGGCGAGAACACGCCGCGGCGGGCGGGCACGAACGACCCGGTCGACCGCAGCGTCTCCGCTTTCCCGCACGCGATCGCCGGCAGCGACTTCGCCACCGTCGGCCAGATCTTCTCCGTGGAGCACAACCCGGACCGCAAGAAGCCCTTCGACATCCGCACGGTGATGCGCGCGCTGTCCGACCAGGACCACCCGGTGCTGGAGCGCTGGGCGGGCATGGCCGACGCCGACACCTCGGTGGTGCAGGACGTGCACCTCGGCGGCTGGCCGGTCTGCCTGATCGGGATCGAGTCGCGGCCGGTGCCGCGGCGCGGCTTCCCGCCCACCGACGGTCCGGACGCCTACACCGCGGGCACCCTGTTCCCGCGGTCCTCGAAGAAGACCGCGCGGGCGATCAACGCGGCCTCCGGCAACCGGCCGCTGGTGGTGCTGGCGAACCTGTCCGGCTTCGACGGCTCGCCGGAGTCGATGCGCAAGCTGCAGCTGGAGTACGGCGCCGAGATCGGCCGGGCGATCGTCAACTTCGACGGCCCGATCGTGTTCTGCGTGATCTCCCGCTACCACGGCGGCGCCTTCGTGGTCTTCTCCAAGGCGCTGAACCCGAACATGACCGTGCTGGCGCTGGAGGGCTCGTTCGCCTCGGTGCTCGGCGGCGCCCCGGCGGCGGCCGTGGTGTTCTCCGGCGACGTGAACAACCGCACCGCGACCGACCCGCGGGTCACCGGGCTGCACGAGCAGGTCTCGGCGGCCACCGGCGCCGAGCGCGCGGCGCTGAACGCCCAGCTCGCCGAGGTGCAGTCCGCCGTCCGGGCGGAGAAGCTCGGCGAGGTCGCGGCCGAGTTCGACCGGGTGCACAGCATCCGGCGCGCGGTCGAGGTCGGCTCGGTGGACGCGATCATCAGCGCCGAGGAGCTGCGGCCGCGCATCATCGAGGCCATCGAGCACGGCATGAAGCGCTGACGCCGACGCGACGCGACGTAACTTGTTTCAGCCCGCCTTCGTCCTCGTCCTGCCCGAGATGAGGAAGAAGTCGGTCAGGAAGCAGGCCACGTCGCCGTCGGCGGTCCGGCCGACCCACGTCGGATACCGTCCGTCGCCCCCGCCGCTGGTGTACGCGACCAGGATGGGTTCGTCGTCGTCCTCGTCGGACCTGCCCAGCTGCGTGACGGAGGTCGGGCGGTCCCCTACGTCCATCCTGAGGTCTACCAGCCGGCCCGTCTCCCGCTCCTCGTCGACGAGGTCCTGATAGCTCGCCGGGTCGGCGAAGCAGCCCAGACCCCCGTCGACCGGGTAGCCGAAGAACTGGTCCTCGCCGAGCTTGTCGATACTCTGACGCGCACTCAGCGCCATCTCCCACGCGGCGACCGGTTCGTCGCGGATGACCAGGCGTGCGGCGGCGACCCGCTCGTCGGTCGGGTCGCCGTCCGGGTCCGTGCCGCGGCGGAATTCGGCCACGTGCAGCACGACGCGGTAGCGGCCGGGCGGCGCGGTCTGGGCGAACGGCTCGGGCGCGGGGAAGCCGGGTTCGAGCGCGATCACCCGGCCGGTGGGCAGATGCAGCCATCCGTGGGCCTCGAAGACGGTGAGGTGCCAGCCGCCGGGGACGGAGTGCTGCGCGCCCTCGGCGAACAGCAGGTCGAAATCAGCGGGCTGCATCGGCATGGTGTACGGCTCCTGACTCGTCGGTCGCGGTGGTCGGTCGCGAAGGTCAGTCGCACTGTAACGCCACGCCCCGACAGAACCCTGACTGGGTGGGGCGGATCACCCGCCGGACTACCGGGGCAGCTGCCGTGCCGCGGTCAGGGCCAATGCCAGGGCGGCGGTCACGGTGTCGGCGAGCGTTTCGCAGACCGGTACGCCGTGGCGGCGGGCGACGTAGATCAGGTACCGGTTGCGTTCCGGATTCGGGCAGTCGGGCGGGCAGCCGAGCACGGCGCGGCCGGTGCCGACGTCGAGCCCGAACTCGACGTTGGTGGTGAAGCCGGGCAGGGTGCGCAGCTCGCGCGGGATCCAGAACAGGATGGCGCCGGCGGCGGCGCGGGCCTCGGTCTCCCAGTCGGCCTGGTCGTCGTACTGCGTGGCGCGCACGCCGCCGCGCGACTCGGGGGTCAGGACGGTCAGCGGCACGGGGCCGGTCCACTGGGCGGACAGCGCGTCCAGGGCGTCGGGCCGCCAGGACGGCACCTCGCCGCTGCGCGGGGTCGGCCCGGCCAGGAACACGCTCGGTCCCCCGGCCGGGATCGGTTCGCGGGCGAACACGACGGTCAGGTGCGCTGTCATCGACGGATCAGGCGATCTTGAAGGGGTTGAGGGCGGCGGTGGGTCGGCGGGTGCCGGGATCCCACGCGCCCATCGCGTACGTGGTGAACGGCGAGTACCCCTCGGGCTCCCAGTAGAACAGGCCGAGCCCGCCGAAGCCCTTGAGGCCGTTGATATAGGCGGTCATCGCGCGCGCGGTCTGGGTCGGCTGGTCGTAGCGGCCGCCGAACTCGACCTGCACCACCGGGCGGCCCCACGTGTCGCGCGCGCTCTTCATGTTGGCGACGATACCGGGCGCGGCGCTCGCGGACCCGTAGGAGGAGAAGCCGGTGACGTCCCACTGCCCGCCGTGGCTCTGGTAGGCGTTGAGGAAGGTCGTGATCGAGGTGTAGTTCTGCGGCTGGGCCAGGTGAATGATCGTCAGGGCGCTCGGGAAGACCGCCTTGACCTGGTTGTACGCGCCGTTGAGCAGGCCGGTCATCTGCGCGGGGATGGAGATGGTGCCGACCGGGTGGCAGATGCCGCTGTTGATCTCGTTGCCGAGCTGCACCCAGGTCGGGGTGACGCCGTTGGCCTTCAGGACGTTCATCGAGTGGAACACGTAGCTCTGGATCGCGGCCAGCATCTGGGTGTAGGTCATGCTCGCCCAGGCGGCCGGGGGCAGCTGGTGCCCGACCGAGTTCCAGGTGTCGCCGAAATGGAAGTCGATCATCACCTGCAGGCCGGCGTTCTTGCAGCGCACGGCCAGCGCGGCGGTCTCCGCGATGCTGCAGTGCCCGTCGATGGGGCTGCTGGAGGGGTTGACGAAGGTGCGCAGGCGGGCCGCGTTGACCCCGTACCCCTTCAGGATGGTGAGCAGGTCCTGCTGGACGCCGCTGCTGTTGTAGAACGGGTACCCGTTGGCCTCCATCTGCGGCAGCCAACTGATATCGGCGCCCTTGACGAAGGCCGACGCGGCCCGCGCAGGGGCGGGGTCGGCCAGGCCGAGCGCGAGCGCGCCGACGCCGGCGGCGGCGGCGCCGAGCAGCACCCCGCGGCGGCTGACGGCGGCGTGTTCATGGTCGGTGTGGGACTGGGGCGTGTGTCGTCACCTCGTTCGGGTGAAGCTCACGGATGACCTCGCGATTTCCGTGAACCTTCACAGTGGCTAGTGGTTGCGTTAGCACACGTTAAAGCGCTAGATGGGCGAGTCGGCAAGTAGCCGAGAGGTGATTATTTGGGAACGTTCACAACAGGAGCCTGTCGCGTCGGCGCGTCGCTGAAACTTTCGAGTTCCCGGGTAAGTCTCCGGTTTCCCCCAGATCCGGTTAAGTTGGGAATATTCCGCCCTGTCGTCGTCAAGGGAGCGCCCGCATGGCTGCATCCAATCCGTGGCCCCTGATCCACGCGGAGCGCGCGGCGCTGCTGGCCGACCTCGAAGGCCTCACTGAGACCCAGTGGTCGACGCCGTCCCTGTGCGCGCACTGGAGCGTCCACCAACTGCTCGGCCATATGACCGCGACCGCGAGGATGACGCCGCCGCGGTTCTTCGCGCTGTTCGCGCGCTCCGGCTTCCGCTTCGACGTGATGAACGAGTCCAACGCGGCGGCGCAGACCGGGCCGACGCCGCAGGACACCTTCGCCGCGTTCCGGGCCCAGCTCGGCGCGACGACGCACCCGCCGGGCCCGGTCGAGGCGATGCTCGGCGAGGCCGTCATCCACTCGGCCGACATCCGGCGGCCGCTCGGCATCGACCGCACCTACCCGGCCCAGGCCATGATCCGGGTCGCCGACTTCTACAAGAGCTCCAACCTGCTGATCGGGGCCAAGAACCGGATCGCCGGCCTGCGGCTTCGTGCCACCGACGAGACGTGGACGACCGGGGTCGGCCCCGAGGTCGCCGGCCCGCTGCTCTCGCTCATCCTCGCGATGACCGGGCGCACGGCGGCCACGGCCGACCTGTCCGGCGACGGGGTGCGGACGTTCGCCTCACGTCCCTGAGACATCCCGACGGGACGACTCGTCATCCGCAGGAGTAGCTGAAGGAGCGACGCCGCCCACCGCTCAGCCGGATCGGCCTCAAGAGGTGGGCGGCGGCACCGCAAGGCGGACGGTCACCGGCGGAAGACGAACTGGTCTCCGGAGGACGGCTGCATCGGACCCGCCTCGAAGACTACGGGGACTGTTTCGCGCTCCGGGTTCTGGAAGGCCGAGATCTGCAGGGTGCCGAGCGCCCCGTGGATGAAGGCGAGACAGAACACGTTGATGTTCCCCGCGGCGTCGGCGACCACGGCCGGGGCCGAGACCGCGTCGTTGGAACAGGCAGCCAGCGCCTGCCCGGCGGGAGTCTGCCAGGTCAGCGTCAGCGCCACCTTCGGCAGGAAGCCGGTTCCGGTGACGTGGGTGAGCGTGCCCTGCTCGATCACGGACGGATTGGCGGTGATTCTCGCGCAGCCGACCACAATGACCGGCGCGGTGGCGCTGATCGGCAGGAAGGACAGGACGGCGCCCTGCCCGGCCCCTGCGGCGGCGGCCGGCGGCCTCGCCGTCGCGATGGCCTGGTGGGGGCCGCAGGCAGGGGAAATCCCGCTGATCGGACCGTGTACCGCGCCGTTGGCGTCGCTGGTGACGACGGTGCGGTTCTGTCCGTCGAATCCGAGGTCGATGGTCCGGTTGGCCGGGAAGCCGGTACCCGTGACGGTCAGTGTCGCGGCGTGGCCCCCCGAGTCGACCGGGTTGGGCGTGACCGCGATCGTCGGGCAGAACACGGCGATCGCCGTGGTGGCCAGCACCGGGCCGCCCTTGTCGAGGGTCACGGCGTCCTGGCCGCACTGGGCCGTGTGGGCCGGCACCGCGAAGGCCGTCGAGGTGAGGATTCCCTTGTCGCTGACCCGGACGGTGCCCACGGCCACGCCCCGGAGCTTGATGTTCGCCGGACCGGCCGGCAGCAGGGAGCCGTCCACCGAGAAGCGGGTGAACTGGGTGAGGGTCGTCTCGATCGGGATGGCGTGGATCTGCGGCGGCGTCGGGGAGTTCGCGCAGCCCAGGATGGTGACCTCGGTCTGTGCAGGCATCGGCGGGTCGAACGGCACGGTGCCCACCGCGGCGGCGCGCGCTTCGAGTCCGTCACTCGGCATCGGCTGCGCGGTGGCGACGACCTGGTGAACTCCGCAGGCGAGCGCGATGCCGGTCACCGCCTTGGTAACCGACCCGTCCCGATTGCTGGTGACGGTCCCGAGGTCCGTCCCGTCGATGGTGAAGTCGACGTCGCGGTCACCCGGGAATCCCGTCGCGCCGATGCTCAAGTCCGTGGGGGCGCCGCCCGAGAACACCGGGTCGGGCGTGACCGTCACGACGGGGCAGAACACGGGGATGCTGGTCTGGGCGACCGCGGGCGTGACGTCGTCGATCGTGACGAGGTCCGTGCCGCAGGACGCGGCCCCGGCCGGCACGGCAAAGTCCGTCACGGGGAAGTTCCCGTTGACGTCCACGTTGACCGTGCCCGCGGCCACGCCGCCCAGCTTGATGGTGGCCGGGCCTGCGGCCAACTCGCTGCCCTGGACGGAGAACGCGGTGAACTGGGCGAGCGTCGTCTCTAAGGGTTCGGCGAAGATCTCCGGGGCCGGCGAGGAGGTCGCACAGCCGCGCACGTCGATCGGGACCGACACGGTGGGCAGCGGGAAGGCGATCGCCGGACGCACCGCCGCACGCTGGATCTGGAGCTCGAGCGGCGGCCCCTCGATCGTGACGGTGAGCTGGTGCGTTCCGCAGGCGAGCGCGCTACCCGTGATGGTCCGGGCCAGCGCGCCGTTGCCGTCGCTGCTGCCCTGCGGGAGGCTCTGCCCGTCGACGGCTAGGTCGATGAAGCGGTCCGGGCCGAGCCCGGTCGCGGTGATGTGCAGGTCCGTCGCGGACCCGGCGGAGAAGACCGGGTTGGGCGTGATCGTGATCTTCGGGCAGTACACCATGATGGTTGGCTGCGCGCTCACCGCGGAGACCCCGTCGATGGTGACGACGTTCGCGCCACAGGCCGCGGCCCCGGCCGGCACGGCGAAGTCCGCCTCGCCCAGGGTCCCGTCGGACGCCACGGTAGCCCTGCCCGCCACCGTGCCCCCCAGCCTGACGGTCACCTGTCCGGGCGGCAGTGAGTCGCCCGAGATGGTGAACTGCGTGAACTGGCCGAGGGTGGTCTCCTCCGGCGTGGCGAAGGCGAAGGGGGTCAATACCGGGTCGGCGGACACGAAGCCGGCCTGCTGCATCGGGCCGGGCAGCGTCAACGCCGCGATGAGGAGCACGAGCACACCGATCAGGCCCCGAATGACACGGCGCGGCGCAGTACGACGCTGTCGAGAATCACCGCGCCGCGCCGGCTGCCCCGCCGGCGTTACTCCCGCTTCAGCTTCCATGGCTGAAACAGTAGGCTGACGCATTTCCCCCCGGATACCGGCGATAGGTCAGTGCCGGTGCACGATAGTCCACCCCTTCGGGCCGCCCGAAAGGGCAGCCGTGGCCGCAGAGCCCGGGTTCGCGCCGCACGGTTGTCCGCTTCGGGCATCACGTCAAACGCCGACGACCCACCGCACGCCGCAGCGGTGGGTCGTCTCAGCCGTCTGCGGGCCGGTCAGCTCACCGGGGTGAAGCCGCCCTTGAACGCGTTCCACGGCTCGGGGTTGACGAGCTGGTAGGACCCGCTCTCGACCTTGGTGAAGTACACGTAGGCGTTGTTCAGGTGCGAGAGGCTGGAGACCAGCCCCGGGGCGCTGGGTGTCCACGCGGGCAGGATGCCGAGCAGGTCGATCTTGTGCGCGGCCTTCAGGGCGGCGACGAAGCTCGTGCGGTCGACCGTGCCGGTGATGCCCTTGGAGACCTCGGCGATGATGTGCACGGCGAGCCAGGCCCGCATCGAGTTGCCGTCCGCCTTCGACGCCGCGGCGTCCGCGTCGCCGGAGTTCTGCTCCGCCTGCAGCTCGGCCAGCCACTGCTTGACGCCGGGCATGGTGGCGGCCGCGGAGGCCGGCGGGTAGGCCGCGACGACCAGGCTGCCGTCGGCGAAGCTGCCCAGGGTGGGAAGGTCGCCCAGCTGGATCTGGCCGTCGGTGGCGAGGATCTTCGGCGTGATGCCGGCCTGCTTGGCCGCCTGCAGGAAGGCGACGGTCTGCTCCTCCGGCAGCACGGGGATGAACGCCTGCGCCCCGCTGTCCTTGAAGCGCTGGGCGACCGGTGCCCAGTCGCTGGTCGTCAGCGGGACGGTGATGTTGTCCTTGATGGCGATGTGCGAGGCGGTGAATCCCGGGGTGAGCTGGGCGACCGCCGTCTGCGAGGCCGGGATGTCGTAGCTGACCATCGCGGCGGTGGTGATGCCGTTCATCGCGCCCAGCGGCCCTTCTGCGCCGAGGGTCGCCACCGGGGTGGCGTCGGTCGGGTAGCAGTTGGCGCAGCTGACCTCGGCCGGCGAGATGGCCTCGGGGGCGAGGTCCGGCAGGGTGCCGAGGTTGGGCAGCACCGCCTGCGAGGCGAAGTTGCTGTACAGCCCGACCGTGGCGATGTCGCCGCCGGCCGCCGCGTTGCGGGTGCACTGGGACGCCTTGTTGACGTCGTTGCCCTCGTTGCAATAGTCGAGGACGAGCTGCTTGCCGCCCACTCCCCCGGCCGCGTTGATCGCGCGGATGGCCGCCTTGGCCCCGGCCACGACCTGGGGGAAGTTCGAGACCGAGGTGCCGGTCGGCACGATCACCGAGATGCCGATCGTCCCGGTTCCGGTCCCCGAGGCGGCTGCGCCAGTGCCGCTGCTCTTGCAAGCGGCGGCGACCAGGCCCAAGGCCACGGCCCCGACGATCAACAGTGGTTTGTTCGAACGGTGCCTTGTCCAGCGCATCACGGCAGCTCCCGGCAGGATCGCGTCGTCCGCCGAACCTCGTCGTGTCGGCGGCCCGTGTCTGCAACCTAGGCCGCGGAGCGCTATTTGTCTACCTAATTAATCGAAGTGAAATCATTAAGAGTCCAGGGTCGCCCGACGGCCCCGGCCGGGTGGACACCTGCTGTCACCAGTAGTTAAATAAGCTAAACAAATACTACAATATAACGAGTGTACGGGCCAGGGCGGTCCGGTCCACCCCAAGCGCCCGCACGGGCCGCGCGAGACACAGAAGGCGAGCACCACCATGCCGGCGATTCCCGACGAACCCAGCCCGGGGACCCTCGACGCCCGTTGGGCGGCCTCGGACTTCCAGGACCCCCCGCGGACCGAGGGCGGAGTCGCGCTGTGCGGAGCCTGCCGGGCCGCCGGGGCGTGCCAGCTGGGCGTGGAGCAGGAGGCGCTGGACGGACCCGACGCAGCGCTCTTCGTGGTGACCTGCCCCCCGGCCTACGAGGGCGGCCCGAACGTTGCGCACGGCGGCTGGACGGCGGCCGTGTTCGACGACTGCATCGGCCATCTGCCGCTGCTCAACCGGGTCCGGTCGGTCACCGCCGAGCTGACCGTCAGCTACGTCAAGCCGGTGCCGGTCGGCCGCGAGCTCGAGCTGCGCGCCTGGGTGGACCGGCGCGAGGGGCGGCGCTGGTACCTGTCCGCCGAGCTGGTGCTGCGCTCGACGCGGGCGGTCCTCGGACGCGCCACCGGCATCTGGGTCACCCGCGACGCCACCCACTTCGACCGGCACGAGCAGTGGCTCGAGCAGCAGGACGCCGCCGCCGGGGACCGGGCCGCGACCTCCTGAGCGGTGCCTCCACCGACCGGGCCGCCCCCGAACCGGGGCGGCCCGACGCAATCCCGCGAGCCGTCAGGTGGCCGCGAGCTGTCCCTCGTTCTCGCCCGCGTTCTCCGGCTCCGCGTCGCCCAGATAGGCGGCGCGGACCAGTTCGTTTCCACGGATCTCCCCCGGCGTGCCCTCGGCGATCCGGCGGCCGAAGTCGAGCACGACGACGCGGTCGCTGGTATCCATCAGCATCCTGACATCATGTTCGATCAGCAGGACGCCGATGCCCCAGTCGACGGCGAGCCGGCGCACGACGTGGCCGAGCTCGGCGGTCTCGTGCTCGTCCAGGCCGGCGCCCGGCTCGTCGAGCAGCAGCACCGAGGGGTCGGTGGCGATGGCCCGCGCGATGGCCACCAGCCGCCGCTTGCCGTACGGAAGCGCATCCGGCGCGGCGTCGAGGAAATCGGTGAGGCCGAGCTCCTCGACCGCGGCCATGACCCGCGCGGGAAGCGGGCGCTCGCGCGGCCAGAACAGGTTGGTCAGGTAGGAGCGCAGATCACGCGGATCGCAGGCGGCGCGCAGATTGTCGCGCACCGACACGTCGTCGAACAGCTCCAGCGACTGGAACGAGCGCGACAGCCCCGCGCGCACCCTCCGGTGGGCGGGCCGCCCGTCGAGGGCCCGCCCGTCGAGCAGCACGGTCCCGGCGCGCGGGCGGACGAACCCGGTGACCGCGTCGATGAACGTGGTCTTCCCCGCTCCGTTGGGACCCATCAGCCCGACGACCTCGCCGGGGTTCACGGTCAGGCTCACGTCCTGCAGGGCGATGACGCCGCCGAAGTGGACGCTCAGGTCGCGGACCTCCAGCGTGGCGGGCCGCGCCCGTACCCGCTCCGCCGGCGCGCCCGCCGACCCGGACTGAGTGGATGGCCGGGTGAACCTGCCCGAGAGCCGCCCGGACAGCCGCCCGGCCAGGCGCAGCAGCGGCCTGGCATTCTTCGCGGCGACGCTGGCGATGCCGTCGGGGTGGGTGATGAGCAGGATGATCAGGACGCCTCCGCCGATCAGCGGGATCCACTGGTCGATGCCGCCGAGGGCGTCCGAGATCAGGGTCCCGACGCCCCCGTCCTGCAGCGTCGAGCCGAAGAGCGGGCCGACCACGTGGCCGACGCCGCCGACCACCGCCAGCGCGACGGCGTAGATGGAGGACAGCGGGTCGTACCCGTTGGCGAAGGAGACGTACGGGTTCTGGAAGGCGAGCACGATGCCGCCCGCCCCGGCGATCGCCGCCGACAGGACGAACCCGTACAGCTTGGCCCCGACCACGCTGATGCCCAGTGAGGTGGCCGCCCGCTCGTTCGCCCGGACCGCGATCAGCCGTCTTCCGGCCCGACCGCGCCGCACGTTGCAGGTGGCCAGCGCCGCCAGCACGAAGACGGCCAGGGCGAACAGCGTGTAGTGCGAAGGATGCAGCTGCGGGTCGATATCGAACCCGAAGATGCGCTGCGGCCCGACCGCGAAACCGGTCTCCCCGCCCGTGTAGCTGCTGTTGTTGAACAGCATGGACTGCAGCGCGAGCCCCATGCCGAGGGTGATCACCGCGAGGTTCACGCCGCGGGTCCGCAGCGCGGGCAGCGCGAAGACCACGCCGGCCAGCGCCGCGCCCACGGTCCCGGCCAGCAGCGCCGCGAGGAACGGCCAGTGGTGGTCGGCCACGAGTCCGCCGGCGAACCACGCGCCCATGCCGCCGATCGCGTACTGGGCCAGCGAGAGCTGGCCGGTGTACCCGGTGAGCACCACCACCGAGAGCAGGACGGTCGCCGCGACCAGGGAGACGGTGAGCTTCTGGTCGGTGTTGTCCGAGAACACCTGAAGGACCAGGAAGCCGAAGACCGCGGCGGCCGGGAGCAGGCCGCCCAGCCGGATCCGGCCCGGCCCGAGGTTGGGCAGCCGGTCGATCACCGTGCCGCGCAGGGGCAGCCCGCGTCCGCGGATCACCAGGATGACGACGATGATCAGGAACGGGACCGCGTCCTCAAGTCCCTGCTGGTGCCAGTACCGGGCGTCGAGCACCCCGACGATCTCCGAGCGGATGACGCCGATGCCGAGTCCGCCGAGCAGCACCAGCGGGAAGGAGGAGAAGCCGCCGAACAGGGCCGCGGCCAGGGCCACGATGACGATCAGGGTGAGCGTGGTGACCTGCAGGCCCGCGTACGCGCTGACGATCACCCCGGCCAGCGCGGCGAGCGCGGCGCCCACCGCCCAGTTGATCGCCGCGAGCAGGTCGGGCGACCAGCCCAGGCTGGAGGCCGCGCGCTGGTTCTCCGCCGCCGCGCTGGTGGCCAGACCGAAGCGGGTGAACTTGCCGACGGCCCACAGCGCGGCCGTCACGGCGAACGCGAGGCCGAGCAGCCACAGCCGGTCCTCCGGGACCGTGACGGAGCCCTTCGCGTTGAGCACCCCCTGCGGCAGGAAGTTCCCGACGGTGACGAGCTGGCTGCCGTAGCGCAGGGTGGCCGCGGCGTTGAACACCAGCAGGACGCCCAGCGTCGCGATGACGCGGGTGAGCGGCGCGGCCTTGCGCAGCGGGCGCATGACCAGCAGGTGGATCAGGGCACCGATCACGGCGGCGATGAGCATCGCGCCGATCAGCGCGGGCACGACGGCCCAGCCGTCGCGGGCCCGGAACTCCTCGGCATAGAGGTAGGCGCCCACCATCGCGATGGCGCCGTGGGCGAAGTTCACCACGCCCGAGCCCCGGTAGATCAGCACGATGCCCTGCGCGAGCAGGGCGTAGGCCGCGCCCGAGCCGAGCCCGAGGATCGCGAACTGGATCCAGTTCATCAGTCACTGTCCATCTTTGAGGTGGCGGTCCTGTTCACGGCCCGTCAGGACCCGGCTGCCTGGTCCGTCAGGTAGGAGGTCTCGATCTCGGTCAGCCGGCCGCGCAGCTCGGCCGCGGTCCCGGCGAGCTGTACGCGTCCGCGGCGCAGCACGCAGACCCGGTCCGCGATCTCCAGGACCTTGCTGACGTGCTGTTCGACGAGCAGCACGCCGACGCCCTCGTCCGCGGCCTTGCGCACCGCGCCGAGCAGCCGCTTGACGACCAGCGGCGCGAGTCCGAGCGAGAGTTCGTCGGCGAGCAGCAGCGAGGGGCGGCGGGCCAGCGCCCTGGCCAGGGTCAGCATCTGCTGCTCGCCGCCGGACAGCAGCCCGGCGCGCACGTCGAGCCGCTCGCGCAGTTCGGGGAAGAGCTCGAGGGCCGGCCCGAGGTCCGTGCAGCCGACGCGCAGGTTCTCCCGGGCGGTCAGGCGCATGAAGACGGAGCGTTCCTCGGTGACGAGGCCGAGGCCCCGCCGGGCGCGCGCGTGCAGCGGCGCCTTGGTCGTCTCGCCGTTCCAGCGCACGGTGCCGCCGAGCGGGGGCAGGTCGCCGCTGAGCGTGAGCAGCGTGGTGCTCTTGCCCGCGCCGTTCGGGCCGAGCAGCGCGACCACCTCCCCCGCGCTGACGTGCAGGTCCAGGTCGCGTACGACGACGACGGAGCCGTACCCGGCCTCCAGCCCCTCAGCCTCGACAAGCACGGTCATTGTGCTCCCAGTTCAGACGATGAGCTTAATTAGTTCAATAAATAAGCTTTAGCAGTCGCTGTCAAGCCCCGGCGGGCGGCAATCCGGCACGGCCGGGCCCCGGACGGCTCCGCGGTCTTGCGCGGCCCCCTAAAATAGCGTAATCATCTAACTGATGAATGAGACTGTAGCGACGGACGAGCACCTCGGCCTGAACGTCGGCCTGAACGTCGGCCTGTACTTCGACCTGCGCAATCCCGCGCCGTGGCGGCAGGATCCGGCGCGGCTGCACGCGTTCACGCTCGAAGCGTGCGAGGAGGCCGACCGCCTCGGAGCGCACTCGCTCTGGTTCACCGAGCACCACCGCTTCGACGACGGCTACCTCAGCCAGCCGCTGACCTTCGCCGCCGCTGCCGCCGCCCGCACCCGCCGGGCCCGGCTCGGCACGGCCGTCATCGTCGCGCCGCTGCACCACCCGGTCGAGCTCGCCGAGCAGGCCGCGCAGGTCGACCTGCTCTCCGGCGGACGGCTCGACGTGGGCCTCGGCGCCGGATACCGCGCACCCGAGTACGAGCTGTACGGCGTCTCCGCGGAACGCCGCCGCGGTGCCACCGACCAGCGGGCCCGTGACCTGCGGCGGCTGTGGGCCGAGGGCGGGGTCACGCCGCGGCCGGTCCAGGATCCGCTGCCGCTGTGGATGGGCTACCTCGGACCGCAGGGCGCCCGCCGGGCCGGCCTGCTCGGCGAGGGGCTGCTCGCCACGGATCCGCAGCTGTGGGAGCCGTACCGGGCCGGGCTGGTCGAGGCCGGGCACGACCCGGCGATCGGGCGCATGGCGGGCGGCATCCAGGGCTGGGTGAGCGAGGACCCCGAGGCGGACTGGCCGGTCGTGGCCCGCCATCTCGGCTACCAGGTCGACTCGTACCGGCGGCACATGGTCGAGGGCACCGGCGCGCCGGTGCCGCGCCCGGTCGATCCCGAGAAGCTGCGCGCACGCGACCCGCGCGGCTCGCTGGACTACTTCTTCCTGGACACCCCGGAGGGGATGGCGCAGCGCATCCGCCGACACGTGAGTGGCGCCCCCGTGGAGACGGTCTTCCTTTGGGCATCCCTGGCAGGCATGCCCGAGAAGCTCGTCCAACGGCACGTCGAGACCGTGTGCACCCGTCTGCTGCCGCTGCTGCGCAACCCCTGACCCGACGGAGGCCCACATGTACGACCTGCCGCCCGACCTCGTCGTGACGGCCGACGGCGCGGTCCGGCTCGTCGAGCTGAACCGGCCGGAGCAGCTCAATGCGATGAGCGAGGAGCTTCACAGCGCCCTTGGGTGGGTCTGGGACGCCATCGCGGACGACGGCGACGCCCGTGCGATCGTGCTGACCGGCCGCGGCCGGGCGTTCAGCGCCGGCGGCAACTTCGCGATCATGACGCGGGTCCAGCAGGACTCCGCCTTCCGCGACCGCAACGTGGCCGAGGCCCGGCGGATCGTCACCGGAATGCTGCGCTGCCCGCTGCCGATCGTCGCCGCGGTCAACGGGCCCGCGGTCGGGCTCGGGTCGAGCCTCGCCCTGCTGAGCGACCTGGTGTTGATGGCGCAGGACACGTACCTCGCGGACCCGCACGTGCAGGTGGGCCTGGTCGCGGGCGACGGCGGCGCGCTCCTGCTCCCGCTGATCGTCGGACCGGCCAGGGCAAAGGAGTTGCTGTTCCTCGGCGACCGGCTGAGCGCGCAGGACGCGGTACGCCTCGGGATCGCCAACCGGGTGGTGCCGGGCGACAAGCTGATGGCCGAGGCGATGGATCTCGCGCACCGGCTGGCCGCGCTGCCGCCCCAGGCACTGCGGGGTACCAAACGGGCCGTGAACCTCCACCTGGAACAGGCACTGGCCTCAGTGCTGGAGGCCGGATTGCTCGCGGAGCGGGAGAGCATGCACTCCCCCGAACACATCGCGCTCGTCGAGGACATCATCGCGCGCAAGAAGCAGAACTAGCGCCCTCTGCCCGTCCCGCATACTTCTACTTCTACTTCGTCAGGAGCCTCCCGTTGCCCTCCGCCGCTCTGGCCGGAATCCGCGTCCTCGACCTGTCCCGGGTCCTGGCCGGTCCGCTCGCCGCCCAGTGGCTCGCGGATCTCGGCGCGGAGGTCATCAAGGTCGAACGGCCGGGCGTCGGCGACGACTCGCGCACGTACGGCCCTCCGTTCCTCGCCGACCTGGACGGCGAGCCCACGGACACGGCCGCGTTCTACCTGGCGTGCAACCGCAACAAGCAGTCGATCACGATCGATCACTCCACGGCCGGGGGCCAGGAGCTGATCCGCCGGCTCGCAGCGCGCTGCGACGTAGTCATCGAGAACTTCCGCACCGGGACGCTGGCCAAGTACGGACTCGACTACAAGGGTCTGCGCGAGGTCAACCCCCGGCTCATCTACCTGTCGATCACCGGCTTCGGCCAGACCGGCCCGTACGCCGAGCGCCCCGGGTACGACGGCATCTTCCAGGCCATGTGCGGGATGATGAGCGTCTCCGGGTACCCCGAGGAGCCGATGAAGGTCGGCATCAGCATCGTCGACATCCTCACCAGCCTCTACGCGTCCACGGCCGTGCTCGCGGCCCTACGCCACCGCGACCAAGGCACTGGCAGCAACGAGCGCAGCGGCGAAGGCCAACACATCGACCTCTCCCTTCTCGACTGCGGCCTCGCGTCCCTGTCGCACTTCGCGATGAACTACCTGGTCTCGGGCGAGGTCCCACAGCGTCGGGGCAACGGAGGCTTCGGCGGGGTCCCGTCCCAGGCGTTCATGTGCGCAGACCGGCCGATCTTCCTGGTGGCCGGAAACGACCGCCAGTTCCGGGCCTTCTGCGCGGCGGCGGGCCGCACCGAACTCGCCGAGGACCCACGCTTCCGCGACACGCCGGGCCGTATCGCCCACCGCGAGACCCTGCTGCCCGTCCTCGCCGAGATCTTCCGGTCCAGGCCGCGCGACGAGTGGCTGGACCTGCTCGACGAGCACGACGTCCCCGCCGGCCCGGTCAACGAGATGCCGGAGGTCCTCGCCGATCCGCAGGTGCAACACCGCGGCATGCTCGTCCAGGTCGAGGACCCCCGCGCCGGAAGCGTCTCAATGCCCGCCAACCCGATCCGGCTGTCCGCCACGCCAGTGCAGGACTATCGCCCCGCGCCAAGACTCGGCGAGCACACCGACGAGGTCCTGGCCCGCCTGATCGGACTGACGCACGCTCAGGTCGCCGACCTGCGCAAGCACGGCGTCGTGTGACGGATCATCGGCTGCCGAAAAGCTCCCCGACGCACGACACATACCCGCCGGGGCGATATTGGCTGTCGCCGGGATACCGTCGCACGGGCTGAACTGCCGAACGTCCCCCGAGCGTAAGGACTTTAGCCATGCGCTGCGTAACGATCCCGTCACCCAACAGCGAACCCCGCCGGCCCCGGGTAGCGTCATAGGTCTGACATTGAATCCGTGGGGGGATCATGGACCAGCGCTCTGGCAGCAACACTCCGCGACAATCAACCGGCCCACGTAACACGTCGAATCCGCGCACGATAAGCAGGCCGAACGTCGACAAGTTCCCGAAGGACTTGGCGCAGTGGGCTGCGTTCGCCGTGCTGCCCGCTGAGGCCCGCAGTGCCGTCTACCTGCGTTCGATCCGCGCCATGCTCCTGTTCTTCACGGTGTTGACGATCCTGGGCATCATCGCCGGCGTCATCCTCACGCTGGTCGGAATTCACGCGGTCGACCAGGCCACCACGACCACGAACCCGCTCGGCTGAAGCGGGTTGGCACGCCCGCGCGGCCTGTTCAGCCCTGACCGGACACTAGGAATCTGCGAGCCAGGCCAGCAGGCGGCCCCGGGACCAGCAGCGGCCAACGGCCACGGCGCGCAGAGTCGAGTGGTCGAGCACCGCCAGACCGATGATGCTGTGGCCGGAGGCGCGGCGATCGCCGAACGTCGGAATCGCCGGCGCGACTCCGACCCCCTCCACTGACACCCACACCACCGTCCGGCCGGTCGCCGCTTCGTCGAGGCGGTGCAGGAAGCGCAGGCGGCTCTCCAGTGGGAAGCGCGAGAGTGCCCACGTTGTGGTGACGATCGGCAGGGCGTTCGCGGGCACACGGGCGAAGGCGTCGGGCAGCATCTCGACGGCGTCACCTTGCAGTAGCAGCGCAGGGGACGTCGCCGCCAACGCCAACTCTGCTTCGAGTCTCGCGGCCCGCTCCGGCTGGTCCGGCGGCAGGCAGGCGCGCAGCCATCGGGCGTCGTCCATGTCGGTCACGTCGATCGGATCAAGGTCGACGCCGATCCGGGCGACGACTTCGGGCATCGCGTGCATCGGGACGGGCTGCTTTCCCACGATCGAGGACGACAGCTGCACGGGCGATGACGGGTCGCCCAGCGATTGTCCGTTGCTGTATGTGATGCCAACGCGATCGACATGGAGATTGAGCCCGGCCGAACCGTCCACGTCGATCAGCCCCACCGCATCCGCGCCCACCCGGCGCGCTGCCTCGGCAATGGCCGGATATAGGACGGCGCAGCGTCCGGTCTCGATGGTCCGCGTCTTCCGCCGCACGGCGATGGCCACGACCGAGTCGGTCATGCGCACCAGCGTGTCGATCGCCGCGCCGACGGCAGCGTCGCCGTCCGCAGCGGCATACGCCGCAGCAAGCGCGGGGGCGCGTCCGGCGAGGGCGAGGTCGTGCAACGCGGCGAGGATCACCGTGGGGTGCCGCTTGCGCGCCGGGACCGCCTCGATGGCCCGCAGCGCCTCGTCGGACTCACTCAGGGCGATGGCGATGCGCTCGTACAGCGGCGAGGTTTCGGCGGCGTCGACCTCACCGAAGTGTCGGTACACCTGAGCGAGTGTGCGGGCCTTGCCCGGGGATTTGGCGCTTTCTGCGGTTGGCCCTGACATCCCAAGGATTCTAGCCATCGGAACGACAACCTCCGATCCTTGAGTCTCGCTTACGGCCTTGGGGCTGCTCGTTGTCTCCATGTCGGTAGCCAGGTGTTGGTATCGAGTGGGTTTGGGCGTCTCGAGTCGAGGTAGTTGCGAAGTTTGACGAGCACGGGGTGCGGGTTGTCCTGGCGCCAGATCAGTGACAGCGGGTAGACCGGGGTTGGGTCGCGTATCGGTATACGTCGCAGATCGTAGCTGTCAGGCCACAGATACCGCGAGCCTTCGCCGACCAGGGTGCTGAGGTCTGAGGAGTCGGCGATCTCGTCCAGCAGGGCCTCGTTGCCGAAGACAGGGCCGAGCATGTCGATGGTGAACCCGAACGCGGTCGCGAGTTCGTCGTAGTAGACCGCCACCTCGCCGCGCGCGTCCAGGCCGGGCATCCAGATGCGGTGCCCGGCGAGTTGCGCAGGCGTGACGGCGCGGGCGTTGGCGAGCGGGTGGCGGGGTCCGACGAGGAGCTGATGCGGCTCGTCGATCACCCGGGCAGCCTTGATCGCCTCGGGCAGCCGCTGCTGGGCGGGAACGCCGTGGAAGGTGGCGTCGACCGTTCCGGCTTCGACAGCGGCGATCGCGGCTTCGACGTCGGCGTCCAGGGTCACGACATCCAGCTCGATCTCGGGATGCATGCGGTAGAAGTCCTGGAGCAGCCCCGCCGTCACGACCCGCCGGTTGACCACATCGACGCGTAGAGCGCGCCGGCCGGGACGCACGGAGGCATCAGCCCGCTGTGCTACCCGCAGAAGCTCACGGGCGTGGGGCAGGAATGCCTGGCCGTCGATCGTGAGCTGGGCACCGCGGGCCGTGCGGGTGAACAGGCGCACACCGAGGTCTTTCTCCAGTGCGGCGACGCGCTTGGAGACGGCCTGCTGGGTGATCGACAGTTCTGCGGCGGCTTCCTGGAACTGGCCGAGGTCCGCAGCGGTGACGAAGGTGCGTACGGCGTCGAGGTCCACGCGCAAGACCCTACTGGGACAACGGAGGGTTGTGGCTCGCCGCCGGGTCGGTTGTTTGATCGCCTTGTCCAGCCTTGATTTGATGCGTCGCGGCCCAACGGCGGGTTGTGTCATACGACGGAAGGTTGTGGGGGCTTGGTGGCGAGACGATCTCTGGGGCGGCAGTTCGGCTGGCTGTGGGCGGCATACGCCGTGAGCGCCTACGGCTCCGGGCTGGGCTTCGGGGCGTTCCCGTTCATCGCCGTGCTGGTATTGCACGCCAGCCCCGCGCAGGTGTCCACGTTGTCCGCAGTGGGGCCGGCCGTGGGCGCGCTGATCGCGGTACGGCTCGCGCCCTGGGTGGAGTTTCACCGCAAGCGGCCGGTGATGATCGCGATGGACCTGGCCCGGTTCGCGGCCATGGCGACAGTGCCGATCGCCTACGCCGTCGGACGGCTCAGCTTCGTCCAGTTGCTCGTCGTCTCAGCCGTGGTCGCCGCAGCCAAGATCGCCTTCAACGCCGCCAGCGGCGCCTACCTCAAGAACCTCGTGCAACCGGATGATCTGCTTGCGGCGAACGCGCGGTTCGAGTCCACGAACTGGAGCTCCATCGCGGTCGGGCCGCCGCTGGGCGGCGCGGCGATCGGACTGCTCGGGCCGGTCACCACCGTGGTCGCCGACGCGCTCAGCTACCTTTTCTCAGCACTCGGCATTACCGCGATCCGCGACCGGGAAGAACACCCGCAGAGTTCCGCTCAAGGCCCGGTCCGGGCCGGTGGCTTGCTCGACGGCTGGCGGCACATCCTGACCCATCCCGAGCTGCGGATGCTCTACCTCAACAACGTGCTCGTCGCCGGACTGATCATGGCCACCGAGCCGCTGTTGGCCGTACTCCTGCTGCGCCAGCTCGGGTTCCCACCCTGGCAGTACGGCCTCGCCTTCGCCGCCCCCTGCGTCGGCGGGCTCATCGGCTCCCGGCTGGCCCGGCGTGTGGTGGCCCGCTACGGCCAGCACCGGGTCTTTCGCACCGTCGGCACGCTGCGCGCCATCTGGCTGATCGGGCTGGCCTTCGTCCGTCCCGGCGTCGCCGGCCTCGCCACCGTGATAGCGGTCGAACTGGCGATCATCATCAGCATGAGCCTCTACAACCCGGTGCTCGCCACCTACCGGCTCGAACACACCCCGCAGCATCTCGTCGCCCGCACCCTGGCAGCCTGGTCCATCGGCCAGCAGGCCTCCATCGCCCTCTTCACCGCTCTCGGCGGACTGCTCGCCGAATTCACCAGCCCCCGCACGGCGCTCACCGTTGCGGGACTGCTCATCCTCACCAGCCCACTGCTACGCCCTGGGTCTCGCTCAGACGGACAGCGTAACCAGGGTCGGCGTCGACGGCGGGTCAGATGCCGAGACGGTTCAACAACCGTTCGTAGTACGCAGTCGGTCCGCCGAAGAGCAGCTGCGAGGACTTGGCCCGCCGGAAGTACAGATGCGCGGGGTGCTCCCAGGTGAAGCCGATGCCGCCGTGGACCTGGATGTTCTCCATGGCCGCGAACATGAACGCCCGCGAGCAGACCGCGTGGGCGGCCGCCGCGGCCACGGGGAAGTCCGCGTCGCCCTCGGACTCCAGGCGCGCGGCCTCGCGGACGGTGGCCTCCGCCAGTTCGACCTGGACGAGCATGTCGGCGCACTTGTGCTTGACCGCCTGGAACGAGCCGATGGCGCGGCCGAACTGGAAGCGGGTGCGTGCGTACTCGGCGCTCGCCTCCAGGCAGCGGCGGGCCGCGCCCGCCTGCTCGGCCGCGAGTCCGACGGATGCGAGGTCGAGGACTCGGGAGATGAGCCGTTCGCCGCTTCCGTCCTCGCCGATCAGCGCGGCCGGCACGGCGTCGAACGTCAGCCGGGCCATTGCGCGGGTCAGGTCGAGGGTCTGCATCGGTTCGACGGTCAGGCCTGCGGCGGCGCGGTCAACGGCGAAGAGTGCAAGCCCGGAGGTGGTGCGGGCGATCACCAGTACCAGGTCGCTGGTTGCGCCGTCGATGACGAAGGTCTTGCGGCCGGTCAGGATCCAGGTGCCGTCTGCGCGGACTGCTGTGGTCGTCACGTGGGCCGGGTCCCAAAATCCGCTGTCTTCGGCGACGGCGAACGTGGCTGTGGTCGCGCCGGCTGCAATGCCTGGGAGGTAGCGGGCGCAAGCCTCTTGGTCGCCGGAGGCGAGCAGGGCTTGCGCGGCCAGCACGACTGTCGAGAAGTACGGGGCGCATAGCAGGGTCCGACCCATCTCCTCCAGGACGACGGCGAGTTCGACTGGGCCGAAACCGTCGCCGCCGTACTCCTCGGGGATCGCGAGGCCGGGGAGGCGCAGCTGGTGAGCCAGTTGAGACCACACGGCTGGGTCGTAGCGCAGTTCAGTCTCGATGACGTTGCGCAGCGATTCCTCGGAGGCCTTGTCCTCCAGGAACTCGCGGACGGCGGAGCACAGCTCGGACAGGTCGCTCTCGGAGGTCATGTCAGTGTTCGTCAATCCGCTGGAGGTTCCGCCGCCGGTCATGCCGCACCTCCCGCCGTCGCGCCGGAGCGGCGCAGCTCCCGGAACGGGGACTTGTTGTCCACGCCGGATTCCTTGGGCAGGCCGAGGACCCGTTCGGCCAGGATGTTCTTCATGATCTCCTCGGTGCCGCCGAGGATGCGCAGCGCGGGAGTGGCCAGCAGCAGCTCGGCCCACGCGAAGGTGCCCCACTCCCCCGTGTCCGCGACGATGCGCGGCCCGAGCACGTCGGCGACGAAGTGGGCGGCACGGGTCAGGTTCTGGCCGTACATCAGCTTGGACACCGACAGCTCCGGACCGGGCGCCACCCCGGCGTGCAGGCGGCGGGCGGTGCGCGCGTTGAGGAATTCGGTGGCCGTGACGTCGGCGAGCAGCTCACCGAGGCGGGCGCGCACGGCGCGGTCGTCCACAGTCCCGGTCGCTCGCATCAGCGCGGCGAGTCGGTCCGGCGACAGAGCGCCCGCGACGGGCCCGGCGCCCTCGCTGCCGACGGTGGCCCGCTCGTTCATCAAGGTGGTCAGTGCGACGCTCCAGCCGCCGTTCACCTCGCCCAGCCGCTGCTCGTCGGGTACCCGCACGTCGGTCAGGAAGACCTCGTTGAAGTCCGCGCCGCCGGTCATCTGGCGCAGCGGCCTGATCTGCACTCCAGGCGCGGACATCTCCACCAGGAACGCCGTGATGCCCCGGTGCTTTGGGGCGTCCGGGTCGGTGCGGGCAAGTGCCAGGCCGATCCCTGCGTGCTGGGCGACGGAGGTCCACACCTTCTGCCCGTTCAGCACCCAGTGGTCGCCGTCGCGCACGGCGCGGGTCTCCACGCTCGCCAGGTCGGACCCGGCGCCCGGCTCGCTGAAGAGCTGACAGGCGATCACATCGCCGCGGTACATCGCGGGCAGCCAGCGGTCCCTGATGTGCGGCTGCGCGTGGGCGAGGATCGTCGGGCCGATCATGCCGAGGCCGATGACGTCGAGCGTTCCCGTGTCCGGGACGTCGTACTCTGCCTCGATCGCGTCGTAGACCAGGTCGTGCACGGGGGTCAGCGCACGCCCGCCGTACTCGGCCGGTCCGGTGATCCAGCCGAGTCCGGCCTCGTAACGGGTGCGCTGCCAGTCCCTGGCCCGCTGCACCTCAAGCGCCTCGGCCTCGGGTGCGGCCGAGCTGAAGTACGCCATCCGGTCGTCGCCCTCGCCCCAGGTGAACCCGGAGCGGTCCGGCCGGCGCGCGGCGTGCGCGTCCAGGAATCGGCGCACCTCGGCCGCGAACGAGCGCGGGTCGCCTTCGCCTTCGTGTTCGTCTCGCATGGGGGCGGCCTCGCGTCAGGTCGACAGGATGGTCACTGCGGACACGCCGGGTGCGCCGTACAGGTGGGCGTAGCCGACCTGCGGCGTTCCGGGAACCTGCCGGTCCCCGGCCGTCCCGCGCAGCTGGTGTACGAGCTCGTGGATCTGGCGCAGCCCGGAGGCGCCGATCGGCTCGCCGTTGCCGAGCAGCCCGCCGTCGGTGTTGACCGGCAGGGAGCCGCCGATCTCGGTCGCGCCGTCCGCGATCAGCCGCTCCTGCTCGCCGTCCTTGCAGAAGCCGTTCTCGGCCAGATGGATGACCTCGGAGCCTGCGTCGGTGTCCTGGAGTTGGGCCACGTCCACGTCCTCGGGGCTGATCCCGGCGCGCTCGTACGCGGCCCGCGAGGCGTCCACGGTCGGGCTGGGGGCGCTCTCGCCCAGCGGCAGGGACGGGCTCTGCACCTCGAACGCGCCGAGTCGCCGGGTGCTGAACCCGGTCCCGCGCACCCGCACCGGCCGACCGGTGTACCGGTGCGCTTGATCCGCGCGGCACAGCACGATCGCGGCGGCGCCCTCGTCGGGGCCGCAGTACATGTACTGCCGCAGCGGGTAGTTGAGCACCGGGGACGCGAGGATCTCCTCGACGGACAGCGGGGTGCGCCGCCAGGCCTTGTCGTTGCGCGAGGCGTTCCGGAAGTTCTTGGCGGCGACCCGGGCGAGCGTCTCGTGCGAGATGCCGTGCTCGTGCATGTACCGGTTGATCTTCATGCCGAAGAAATGGGTCGTCAGGAACAGGCCGGTCTGGCCGTACCAGGACGGGATGCCGGCGACTGACGGGTCGGCGGCGAAGGCGCCGCGCGGGTGCTTGTCGAGTCCGATCGCGATGGTCAGGTCGTGCTCGCCGGTCTCGATGGCGCGGGCGGCCATGGCGAGGGAGACCCCGGCGGTGGCGCAGCCGTTGAACACGCCGCGCAGCGGCAGCCCGGTCAGGCCGAGCCGCCCGACGATCGCGTCGGGGTTGGCCACCTCCAGGCTGCCGACGAAGCCGGCCTGGATCTGCGGCCAGGTCACCCCGGCGTCCGCGAGCGCGAGCCGCACGGCGTCAGCGCCCATGTCCATCGCCGACTTGCCGGGGAACCGGCCGAACGGGTGCAGCCCGACGCCGATGACGACGGCTTCCGTCATGACTTCTGCTCCTGTTGTGCGGGGCTCACGGGGGCGAACGCGAAGGTCACGACCTCGGTGCCGTCGGGGTCGACGCTGTACGGGACGAGCGTCATGCGCATCGGCTGGCCGATGCTCAGCCGCGCCGGGTCGGGCTCGGTGAGCCGGGCCTCCACGCGCAGCTCGCCCGGTAGTTCGACATAGCCCACCGTGTAGGGCACGAAGGTCTGCGCGGTGTCGGCGCCGTCGTAGGGCGGGGACGGCGGCCGGAAGTTCTGCGTGGTGAAGGTCCACAGAGTCCCGCGATCCGACAGCAGCCGCTCGCGGGAGTCCGATCCACCGCAGCGCACGCAGTAGGCCTCGGCGGGGAAGCTCACCAGTCCGCAGTCCACACACTCGGACGCCTTCAGCCGGGGCTGTTCGGAGGGCCAGGTGAACAGCCCCTCCGCTACCGGCCTTCGCTCAGTCATCGACGCCGACTCCTCTCTGCGGTCAGGCCCACCCTATCGAGAAATAGCTAAATATGTAAGCTAGTTAGCTGATTACACGGAGGTCCTCGGCGCCTGTCCGGCGCGTCGGCTACGCCGGGCGCATGTCCGCCACGTACGGCGCGTGGGCCAGCATCCCGCCGTCCACGCACAGCGTCTGGCCGGTGATGAACGCGGATTCGTCCGAGGCCAGGAACACCACCGCCGCGGCGATGTCCTCCGGCCTGCCGAGGCGCGGCGTCAGGTGGTGGCGCAGCATCGTGTCGCGGATCGCGCCGTACGCCGAACCCTCGCTCGCGTCGGTCACGATGAAGCCCGGAGCGATCGCGTTGCAGCGCACTCCTTGCTTGCCGTACTGGGTCGCCACGTACTGCGTCAGGTTGTTCAACGCCGCCTTCGAGGCGCCGTAGGCCGGGTGGCTCAGATCGCCGGACAGACCCGCGCCCGAGGAGGTGATGACGATCGATCCCCCGCCGCGGGCGATCATGTGCGGCACGGCCGCCTGGACGGCGACCATGGTGCCGCGCAGGTTGATCCGCATCGTCTCGTCCCAGACCGCCGGATCGGCGTCGACGACCGGCAGGTCCTTGTGGGCCGCCAGGTGCGTGGCCGCGGCGTTGTTGTGCAGGATGTCGAGGCCGCCGAAGGCGCGCACGACCGTGTCCACCATCAGCCGCACGGATTCGACGTCGCCGAGGTCGACAGCGACGGCCATGGCCGAGCCCCCGGCGGCGGCGATCTTCGCCGCGACCCGCCGCGCGCCCTCGAGGTCGAGGTCTGCGACGGCCGTGTGCGCGCCCTCCGCCGCCACCCGCAGCGCGGTCGCCGCTCCGATGCCGCGGGCGGCGCCGGTCACGATCGCGATCTTCCCGTCCAGTGAGCCCATGGCTCGCACCTGCTTCCGATCTCGCGCTTCAGGTCTGTCTGTGTGCGGGCCGGCTCAGCCCAGCAGGGTGCGTCCGCCCTCGAGCATCAGCGTCGCCCCGGTCAGGTAGGCCAGGTCGTCACTGACGAGTGCGGCAACCGCGCGGCCGATGTCGTGCTCGGCGTCGCCGAGTCGTCCCAGCGGAATGTCGCGGACCAGTTCGGCGTGGTACTCCGGGTTCGCCGCCAGGTAGACCTCGGCGGCGGGGCTGACGGCGGCGGGGCAGACCACGTTGACGCGGATGCCGTAGCGCCCCCACTCCTTGGCGGCGACCCGGCTCAGGCCGCGGATCGCCTCCTTCGCCATCGCGTACGAGGCGAAGCCCTCACGGCCGAGCAGCGCGGCCGACGAACCGAGGTTCACGATGCTGCCGCCGCGCACCTTCAGGTGCGGCAGGGCGGCCTGCATTCCGTGGAAGGCCGCGAGCGGCCCGGTGAGATAGGCCATGGCGACGTCCTCGTCCGAGGTCTCCTCCAGCGGCCGCTGGACCGAGGACTGGGCGTTGTTCACCAGCACGTCGAGCCGGCCGATCCAGTCGGCGGCCTGCGCCACGACGCGCTCCACGTCCTCGCGGACGCCGACATCCCCGACCAGTGCGAGCGCCCGGCCGCCACGCTGCGCGATCTCGTCGGCGACCTCCTTGAGCGGGCCCTCGCGCCGCCCGGTGACCGCCACCGCGGCTCCGTCCTCGGCCAGCGCGAGCGCGATGCCGCGTCCGATGCCCTGGCCGCCGCCGGTCACCAGCGCGACCCGCTCTGCTAGCCGTGCTGCTCGTCTCGTCATGGCTGCCGGTCCCATCACGCGCCGCCGACGTTCGACGAGCTCTGCGGCTGGTCCGCGTCGCGCTCCCAGAACGGTGCCCAGGACGGGAACGCGTCCGGCAGCGGGGGTACGCCTGCCGTGTCCCAGCCCTGGAAGCCGACCGCCTGAGGGCGCTCGGTGACGTCCGCGGAATACCAGTGCTGCTCACGGCGCCGGGAGAAGTACCACTCGCCGTCGACCCGCGCGTACTCGTCGAGGTACCGGATGGCCATCACGATCCACCGGTCGCCCACCTCGTGCTCGGCGCGGCAGTACACGGACCCGGTCGCCCGGTCGCAGCCGGTCAAATCCAGCTGATGACCGCAGATCTGGTGCACAGACCGGTGGAAGCCGCGCACCATGGGCTCGATGTACCGCCGCAGCGCGGCCCGGCCCGCGCCGTGGCGGCCCATGTCCACGTCGGGCCGGAAGCACCCGACCCAGGCGTCGAGGTCGCGGGAGTCCACGGCCAGCGCGTAGCGGACGGGCAGCTGCTGGATCGCCAGCTGGGACTCGATGCGGTCGAGGCGGTCCTCGATCGTGCGCACGACCATGGGCGCGTTCACTCCTCGCTGCGGCTACCGACCTCCTGAATCAGGTATATCTTTACACTAAATAAGCGGGACGTCTATCGGGCCGACCCGGAGGCCGGCCCCCGATTCGTCTACCTGGCCGCCACCGGCTCCTCGGCCATCAGATGGTCGACCAGGGCGAGCAGCAGGTCGCGGCTGACCGAGCGCTGGCGCAGGTCCCCCATCAGGATCGGCACGTTCGGGTCGAGGTCGAGCGCCTCGCGCACCTCGGGCACGGTGCGGTCCTGGCGTCCGTCGAAGCAGTTGACGCCGACCACGAACGGGATGCCGCGGCTCTCGAAGAAGTCGATCGACCCGAAGCTGCCCTGCAGCCGCCGGGTGTCCGCGAGCACGACCGCGCCCAGCGCCCCGTGCACCAGGTCGTTCCACATGAACCAGAAGCGTTCCTGGCCCGGGGTGCCGAACAGGTACACCACCAGCCCGGAGCTGATGGTGATGCGCCCGAAGTCCATGGCGACCGTCGTGGTGTTCTTGTCCGCCACGCCCTCGACGTCGTCCACGCCCACGCTGGCCACCGTGAGGTACTCCTCGGTGCGCAGCGGCGCGACCTCGCTGACCGCCCCGACCATCGTGGTCTTGCCCACGCCGAAGCCGCCGGCGATCAGGATCTTCACCGCGGCGGGCGCGGGGGCCCCGCGGGCCGCGTGCTGTCGTTCAGAGTCGTCGTAGCCCATCTCGCACCGCCTGAAGAAGTGTCATGTCCGGTCTTTGCCCGACCGCGACCGCCAGCGGCGGGCGGGCCGAGACCCTGCCCCACGCGAGCAGGTCGCCGATCAGGATCTTCGCCACCGCCACCGGCAGGTTCAGCCCCGCCGCGACCTCGGCCAGCGCCGCGGGCGTGCGGCACTGCTCGAGGATGAAGCGGTGCTCGGGCTCCAGGCCCCGGGTGCCGAGCTGCTCCTCGGGCGGGGCGAGCGTGGTGATCACCGTGATCAGGGTCAGGTCGTCGCGCGCCGAGACCGTGCGGCCATGGGTGATCGTGTACGGCCTGACGAAGGAATCGCCGGGGTCCTCGTCATCGAGGGACTCGTCGGCCCAGTGCTGCTCCACCCACGTCCACCCCCTCCTGCTCGGCCTGCGGCCCGACCCGCGCCTCGGTGCCCAGGTGCTGGCCGACCTGCAGCACCAGGGTGTGCATCGCCACCGCCATCACCTCGGCGTCCACCTCCTGGGCCGCGATCACCGCCAGGTGGGTGCCGCGCCCGGCCGAGCTGATGAACAGCCAGAGCTCGGCCAGCTCGACGATGACCTGGTGCACGACGCCGCCGCCGAAGATCTCCCCGGCCCCGCGCGCCAGGCTCTGCTGTCCGGTGGCGATCGCGGCCAGCCGCTCGGCGTCCGCGCGGTCGATCTCGCGGGACTGGCTGATCACCAGTCCGTCGTCGGAGAGCACGATCGCGTGCCGGGTGCCCGGGACCTGGTCGACCAGCCGGTCGAGCAGCCAGTCCAGGTCGTGGTTCGTCGCGGTGGTCCGCTGCGCTCCGGTGGTTCGCTGTGTCATCGTCCGTCTTCTTCCGGGGCCGGCTCGCGGCCCGGCGAGGGATGGTTGGTTGGCTGTTCGTCGTCCTGCGCGGCCAGCCGCGCGATCCGGGACTGGCGCTGGAAGGCCCCGACCGCGGCTCCGGAACGGCGCGGCTCCGGCGGCGGGGCGGCGGCCTCGGGATCGCCGAAGGCCTCCGGCTGCTCGCCGCCCTGGTACCGCGGCTCGCGCAGTTCGGTGACCAGGCTGGCCAGGCGCACCCGCCGCGGCAGCGGATCCAGCCGCGGCTCGGGGGCCGGGTCCGGCGAGCCGTTCCCGTTCCCGTTCCCCGCGCCGTTCCCGTTCCCGGTCCTGGCGCCGACGCCGACCAGCGGGCGCTCGGCGGTCTCCCGGCGGTCGGAGTACCCGCGGGGGGCCCACAGATCGGTCACCCGGTCGGACGAGGCCTCGCCGTCGAACTCGGGGTGCTCCGCCTCCTGGGCCGCGACGACCGAGAGCCGGGGCGGCAGGGCGAATTCCTCCTCGGGCGCCGGGGAGGGGGCGTTCTGCGCGTCGATCACGAACTCGGAGGGCACCAGGACGACCACGCGGGTGCCGCCGAAGGAGGACGGCCGCAGCTCCACCTTCACCCCGAGGACGGCCACCAGCCGGGCCACGACGTACAGGCCGAGGCGGGCGTCGTCGGCCCGGGAGATGACGTCCATCCTGGGCGGATCGGCCATCAGCGCGTTGGCCTCGGCGTACTGCTCGGGATCCATGCCCATGCCGCGGTCCTCGATCTCGATGGCCAGGCCGCGGGCCACCCGTGAGGCGGAGACCTCCACCGGGGTGGGCGGCTTGGAGAAGGCCACCGCGTTCTCCATCAGCTCGGCCAGCACGTGCACCATCGCGCCGACCGCGCGCTCGGACAGCCAGGTGCGGCTGTCGGTCTCGATCCGGATCCGCCGGTAGTCCTGCACCTCGCCCTGCGCGGAGCGCAGCACGTCCAGCAGCGCGACCGGCTTGCGCCAGCGCCGCTGCGGCTGCCCGCCGCCGAGGATCACCAGGTTCTCCTCGTAGCGGCGCAGCCGCGCGGTCAGGTGGTCCAGGTCGAACAGCCCCTCGAGCACCTCGGCGTCCTCGTGCCGCCGCTCCATCTCGGTCAGCCGCTTCATCTGCAGGCCGATCAGCAGCTGGGTGCGCCGCGCGATGCGCTGCAGCAGCCGCTCGAAGCCGCGGTACTGCTCGACCTGCCGCACGGCCGTCTCCACCGCAGTGCTGCGCGCCGCGTTCAGCGCCTGGCCGAGCATGCCGAGTTCGTCCCGGCCGTAGCTCAGCTCGGGCAGTTCGGCGTCCGGGTCCACCGTCTCGCCGCGCCGCAGCCGCTCGACCACGTCGGGGAGCCGGACCTGCATGTCCAGCGCCGCAGAGCGCAGGGCGAAGATCCGGCGGCGCAGCACACCGGTGAGCCACAGGGTGAGTCCGACCACCAGGATCACGCCCGCCGCGCCCACGGCGCTGTTGACGACCAGATTGACCGCCATGGCGTGCACCGCGGTATTGGTGTCGACGCTGATGCTTGCTCCGTCGACCACGTTCATGCTCTGCAGCACGGGTGCGAGCGCGCCGAAGCTCTGCTGCCACTGCTTCCCGAGCGACGCGGAAAGCGCCGCGCTCTGGGTGGCCGTCCCGGGGAGGTCCATGACGGCCTGCTCGACCCGCGTCTTCTGCTGCCAAACGGAGCCGGCCATCAGTTGGCGGTACTGCTCGGCCTGCGCCGCGGGCAGCAGCGGCAGGACCTTGCTGTTGTAGATGAACTGCTCGGTGCCGACCACCTGGACGAGTTGCGACCGCTCTGGGCCGGAGATTCTGCCGCCGATCACGCCCGGAGTCATGATCGCGTCTTCGCGGGAGAGCATCTCCATCGCCCAGACGGAGTCGATCACCGGCCGCACCTTGTAGTTGATGTCGGCGATGCCGGCGTTGCTCTGGCTGTCGAACAGTTCCAGATCGGAGGCGATCAGATTGGTGTAGGCGTCGTAGGTCTGCTCCTGCGTGGCGGTCCGCTGGTCCACGGCGGACCGGTAGCCGACGAGCTGCGCCAGACCCTGTTCGATCTGCCGGATGCCCTGCTCGAGATTGGCCGGAGCGCTGCCGGCGACCGCCGCGAGGCTCGAGACGGACGCGTCCGTGAGCCGCCGCTGTTGCACCAGCTTCGCCTGGTAGGCGCCGGGATCGGCCAGCGCCGCCGCGGTCAGCTGCCGCTCCGTCTGCAGGCTGTAGTAGATGGTGAGCACCGGCGTGGCGAGACGGTTCGCCGCGGCGTTGTGCTGGCTGACGGTGCGCCAGTTGTTGTAGAGCTGGTTCGAGTTCACCGCCCACAGGCCGATCATGGCCACGCTGGGCACCATGGCCAGGATCAGCAGGACGGCACGAAGCGGCACCTGCCGCTTCGTGCCGACGTCCAGTATCCGTTGCCGCTTTGCCGCTCGTGCGTGCAGTGCCACCAAAAGCCCCCAGCAAGCTCGCGATGGCGGACCGCCAGGTTCGGAGGCCGCGCAATGTCGAAGTCGAACGGATACTACTCGTCAGTGGAGTCTTGATTACCAGTCACGGGGAGGATTGTTATCCGTGGCTCAGAATCTGACTCTTCGATGCGGTATCTGGTAGCTGCACGCTGACATCAGCATTCTGCATAAAGAGAATCAGCCGCCGCCGGTCAGCCGAAGCGTCTCCCCGGTGAGGTAGAGCAGGTCCTCCGACACGAGCGCGACCACGGCGCGTCCGATGTCCAGCTCCGGATCGCCCACCCGGCCCAGGGGCAGCGCGGCGGCCATCCTGGCGAACCGCTCGGGGTGCTCGTCGCGGAAGCGCTCGCTGCCCGGGGACAGCGCGTTCGGCACGATCACGTTGACCCGGATCCCGTAGCGGCCCCACTCGCGGGCCGCGACCCGCGACAGGCCCCGGATCGCCTCCTTCGCCATCGCGTACGCGCCGAAGGTCGCGTTTCCGTCGAGGGCGGCGCTCGACCCGAAGTTGACGATCGAGCCGCCGCCCCGAGCTTGGAAGTGCGGCAGGGCCGCCTGCATCGCGTACAGGGTGCCGAGCGCTCCGGAGCGCCAGCACTCCTCGACCTCGGCGTCGGTGACGTCGGCGAGCAGGGCCTGGCGGGAGGACTGGGCGTTGTTGACCAAGGCGTCGAGGCCGCCGAAGCGCTCGACCGCCCGGGCAAGCGCGTGCACGACCTGGTCGCGGTCGCCGACCTCGCAGGCCAGCGGGAGGGCCTCGGCGCCCAGAGCCGTCAGCTCCTCGGCGACCCGCTCGCACTTGGCCGGGGTCCGGCCGGTGACGACGACCGCGGCGCCCTCCTTGGCCAGGGCGAGCGCGATGCCGCGCCCGATCCCCTGGCCCGCGCCGGTGACCAGGGCCACCTTGCCGTGCAGACGCCCGGCCGGCTGACCGTCCGTCAGCGGTTGCGCCACACCGGCGCCCGCCGCTGCGCGAACGCGAGCGCGCCCTCGCGGGCGTCCTCGCTCTCGAAGACCGGCTTGGTCCGCACGCCTACTGCGGCGATGGACATCCCGGCGGCCTCGGCCCACATCAGTTCCTTGGTCGCGGCCACCGCCAGCGGACCGTTGGCGGCGATCGTCTCGGCCAGTGCCACCGCCTCGCGCCGCACATCGGCCGCCGGGACGACCCGGTTGACCAGGCCGAGTTCGCGGGCCCGGATCGCGTCCACCGGTTCGCCGGTCAGGCCGAGCTCCAGGGCGAGCGGCAGCGGGATGCGCAGCGGCAGCCGGGTCCCGCCGCCCGCCGCGACCAGCCCGCGCTTGACCTCGGGGATGCCGAACAGCGCGTGGTCAGCGGCGACCACGAGGTCGCAGGCCAGCATGATCTCGAAGCCCCCGGCCAGGGCAGCGCCGTTGATCGCCGCGATGATCGGCTTGGGGTAGACCCGTTCGAGCAGCACGTCCAGGCCGGGCGTCGGCAGGTTGTCGGTCGATATCCCGCCCTCGGCGAAGGCCCGCAGGTCCAGGCCGGCGCAGAACGCCTTGTCGCCTGCTCCGGTCAGCACGACGCAGCGCACCGCGTCGTCCGTCTCGGCGTCGACCAGCGCCCGTCCGATCCCCGACATGGTCGCGGGGTCCAGGGCGTTGCGGCGCTCGGGGCGGTTGATCGTGACGACCGTGACCGCGCCGACCCGCTCGACGTCGACTGTCATCGTGGACTGAGGCGCTGGGCGCCGTCGAGCCGGATGGTCTCGCCGTTGAGGTAGCCGTTGCCGGCGATGTGCACGGCCAGCGCGCCGTACTCCTCGGGCCTGCCCAGCCGGGACGGGAACGGGACGGCGGCTTCGAACTTGGCCAGCGCCTCCGGACCCACCGTCTCCATCATCGGCGTGCGCATGGTGCCCGGCGCGATGCAGTTCACCCGCACCCCGACGGGGGCCAGATCGCGGGCCGCGGCCAGGGTGAGGCTCACCACCGCGCCCTTGGCCGCCGCGTACGAGGCCTGACCGATCTGACCTTCGTAGGCTGCGATGCTCGCCGTGGTGATGATCGCTCCCCGGGCGCCGTCCGCGTCCACGGCCTCGCTGCCGGCCATGGCCGCCGCGGCGAGCCGCAGCACGTTGTAGGTGCCGACGAGGTAGAGCGAGATGGTCTTCTCGAAGTTCTCCAGCGGCGCGGGCTGTCCGGCCCGGTTCACGATCCGCTCCGACACGCCCCAGCCGCCGTGCGCGACCACGGCCGTGCGCAGCACGCCGAGTTCCGCCGCCGTGGCGAGCGCGGCCTCGACTGACGCCGAGTCGGTGACGTCGGTACGGACGTAGACCGCCCGATCGCCCAGTTCCTTGGCGAGCACCGACGAGGGCTCGTCGGCGACATCGGCGATGACGACGGCGGCTCCGGCCGCGTGGAAGGCGCGTACGGCCGCCGCCCCCAGCCCGCCCGATCCGCCCGTGACGAGCACCGAGGTACCTGTGAGTTCCATGTTCAGGCCCCCAGCAGCTTCAGGCCGTTGTCGCGCAGGAAGCCGCGGCGGTCCTGCTCGCCGAGGCCCTCGACCTTGGCGTAGAAGTCGGCGGGTTCGCGCAGCCCCTCGGCGTGCGGCCAGTCCGAGCCCATCACGAGGCAGTCGGCGGTGCCGAGCTTCTCGACCAGGCCGACGGTGTCGTCCTCCGGGTACGGCACGACCCTGACGTACTGCTTGAAGACCGCGCTGGGCCGCTCGGTGAGCTGGCCGCCGAGCCAGGGGCCGTTGCGTCCCATGCCGCGGCTCTTGTCCATGTGCCGGATGAAGTGCGGGATCCACTCCGAACCGAACTCGCTGACCAGCACCCTGATGTTCGGGTAGCGGCCGAAGAGGTTGTCGAAGATCAGCGCGGAGAGGGTGTCGGTGATCGGCCGCTCGCCGTAGGTGTTCTGCCACTGCCAGGCCGAGAACTGGAACGGCGGCACCAGGCCCCAGCCCCACTGGGAGGCCACGTTGTCCTGGTAGTGGAACTCGCCGATGTGGTACGCGACCGAGGCGTGCGCCTCGTTGATCCGGGACCAGAACGGGTCGAAGTACGGGTCGCCGGGGCTGCGGCCGTAGGCCGGGCCGGCCGGCAGCAGGATGAACCGGGCGCCGGCGGCCAGGACCCGGTCGAGCTCCTGGCAGGCGCGGTCCAGGTCGCGCAGGGAGAGCAGGGCCGGGGCGTAGATGCGGTCCTGGTACGCGAAGCCCCAGTCCTCGGCGATCCACCGGTTGAAGGACTCGAGGTTGTCGTAGAGGGTGTCGACGCCGGTCAGGTACGCCTCGGCCATCAGCGCCCAGCCGCCGGGGTACATGATCGAGCGCTCGATCTGCTGCTCCGTCAGCTGCTTCAGCCGGGCGTCCCGGTTGCGGTATTCGGCCTGCATCGGCTCGTAGAAGCGGTCGGACTCGGCGGTGCTGCCCGAGGCGCGCTGCTTGAGCATCTCGGCGAGCGAGCCCGGGACGTAGGCCAGGTCCAGGTCGTTCTCGAGCGCGGTCACGACGCGGTCGTTGGCCAGCAATACCTTGCGGCCGCTGGCGAGCTTGATCGGGTAGACGGCCTTGTCCAGCTTCGCCTTCGGCATGAAGCGGGTGAAGCAGTCGTCCGCCTCGTAGGAGTGCTGGTCGAAGTCGACGAGCCGGTACGGCAGCTCTCCGACGGTGCTCTCTATCAGAGCCATGTTCTGGTCCTTCCGTGCAACGGCTTCGCTGACGTGGTTCACGGGTGTGTATGTAGACGGAGCTGCGCGGCTCAGGGACCGGCGCAGAGGGCCGCCGCGGCGACAAAGGCCCGGCGGGTGTCGGCCGCGATGCTGGCCGGGCTGTCGCCGCGCTGCCACTGCCAGAGCGCGGCGGCCAGGCAGGAGACGGCGAGCTTCGACGCGAGGACCTGCTCGAACCCGGTCTCGTCTGCCCCGGCCTCGTGGGCCAGCTGCCGGGCGATGCCGTTCTCCCAGCGCAGCCGCATCCGCAGGCTGCGTCCGGCGAGCTCCGGGGTGGTCATCACCAGCCGGGTCAGCTTGTGCGTCAGCGAGCCGTCCTCGGACAGGATCTCCTCGGCGAACGCCGTGACCGGGGCGGACAGCGCGCCGAGCGTCTGCGCGCGGTCGGGCCGGTCCGCGACGAGCGCGACCATCCGGTCGGCCGCGCTGTGCTCGGTGGCGAACAGCACGTCCTCCTTCGCCGGGAAGTAGCGGAAGAAGGTCGCGTTGGAGACCCCGGCCCGCCGGGCGATCTCCTCGACGGTGGTGGCCTGGTAGCCCTGGGCCTCCATCAGCTCGAGGGCTGCTGTCTCGATGTCCTGGCGGGTCCTGGCGCGGTTGCGCTCCCGCAGGGAGGGGGTCTCCGTGCCGGTCTGCGCCGCCGCTCCGCGTGCCATCATGTGAGAGAATCTATCATTGCGAGAGAAGATCTCACAATAGTGCGCGGCGCACCGGGAACGCTACGGCGTCGGGGCCCGGCCGGTTGCTAACGTGCCAGCGTGGCCCTTTATCCGCGGAACCTGGAACGGCCGGCGCTGATCGACGACGGCCGCTCGCTGCTGGTGCGGCCGGTGCGGCCGGACGACCTGGACCGCGTGCTCGAGTTCTTCGGGCGGCTCTCCCGGCGCACGATCTCCTACCGGATGCTCGGCCCGGTGGTGCCGATGGGCGGCCACGCCACGCGCCGCCTCGTCGACATCGACTACGACGAGCGGCTGGTGCTGCTCGCGGAGCTCGGCGGCGCGGTCATCGGCGTGGCCGAGTACTCCAGGCTTCCGGACCGCCCGGACCGGGCGGAGGTGGCCTTCACCGTGCAGGACGACTTCCAGGGCCTCGGCCTGGGCGGGCTGCTGCTCGAGCACATCGCCGCGGCGGGCCGGGAGCGCGGCATCACCGTGTTCGAGGCCGACGTGCTCGCCGAGAACCTCCCGATGCTGCGGGCCTTCCAGGGTTCCGGCTACCAGGTGGAGTTCGGCCCGCCGGCCTCGGTCCAGCACGTCGACCTGGCGGTCGATCCGCGCGCGCAGGTCATCGCACGCTCCGAGCGGCGCGAGCACCTCTCGACCCGTTCCTCGCTGCACACGCTGTTCGCCCCGGCGTCGGTGGCGGTGGTCGGGGCGAACCGGGAGCGTCACGGCGTGGGCAACGCGATCCTGCGCAACCTGCTCGACGGCGGATTCACCGGCGCGCTGTACGCGGTCAACCCGCACGCGGCCAAGATCGAGACAGTCCCCTGTTTCGCCACGCTCGGGCAGGTGCCCGGCGACGTGGACCTGGCGATCATCGCAGTGCCCGCGCACGCCGTGCCGGGCGTGCTGGAGGAGTGCGCGGCCAAGGGCGTCGGCGCCGCCGTCGTGGTGTCCGCAGGCCACCCCCAGCTCGACGGCCCCTCTCCCGGAAACGCTCTCCCCGACAACACCGCATCGAGCGAACGCCGGTTAGCCCATTACGCCCGCAGCCACGGCATGCGCCTGGTCGGGCCGAACTGCATGGGCCTACTTCGCCTGCAATCCGATGTCCGCCTGGTCGCGACATTCTCGCCGACCGTGCCGGGCCACGGCCGGGTGTCGATGGCCAGCCAGTCCGGGCCGCTCGGCCTCGCCGTGCTCGACCACGCCCGCCGGCTGGGTCTCGGTTTCTGCGACTTCGTCTCGCTCGGCGACTCCGCCGACGTCTCGTCAAACGATCTGCTGCAGTGGTGGGAGGGCGACGGCGCCACCGGCGTGGTGCTGCTGCACCTGGAGCGCTTCGGCAACCCGCGAAAGTTCGCCCGGCTCGCCCGCCGGGTCGCGGCCCGCAAGCCGGTGATCGCCGTCGCTCCCGGACCGTCGCGCGAGCGGGACCCCGGCGTACCGGCGCGGCCCGCACGTCCGGCTGATTCGGACACGGCGATGGGCGCGCTATTCGGGCAAGCAGGACTCATTCGCGCGCGCACGATGCAGGAGATGTTCGACACCGCCCTGCTGCTCGCGAACCAGCCGGTGCCGCCGGGCCGGCGGGTGGCGGTGCTGACCAACGCCGGGGGCCCGGGTACCCTGACCGCCGCGGCCTGCCGCGCGGCCGGACTGACCCTCGCGATGCCCTCGGCGGCGACCTACGACGAACTGCGCCGCGTCGTCGGACCTTGGCTGGCCGCGGCCGATCCGGTGGACCTGACCCCGATGGCGACCGCGGACCACTACCGGGCCGCAATGGCCGCGCTGCTCGCCGACGACGCGGTCGACGCAGTGATCGTGCTCTTCGTTCCGCCGCTCGTGCAGGACGCGGCCGCCGTCGCACAGGCCTTGGTCGACGCGAGTGCGCAGGTCCCGGGCAAGCCTGTGGTGTCCAGTTTCCTGTCGCTCGACGGGCTGCCCGAGCCGCTGCGGCGCGACGGGCGCTGCATCCCGAGTTACCTGTTTCCCGAGTCGGCGGCTGTTGCTCTCGGCCATGCCGCCGCATATGGCGCCTGGCGCAACCAGGCCGCGGGCGTGGTGCGCGAGCCCCCGGGCATCGATGTCGCGCTGGCGCGGACATTGGTCGAGCGGCACGGCTCGGGACGCCCGGACCCGGCCGTCACCGCGGAATTGCTCGACTGTTTCGGTCTACGACTCGCCGCCGGGTCGTCCCGCCTCCCAGACGGTCAGGACGTCACCATCGGCGTCGTGACCGACCCGACCTTCGGTCCGGTGGTCGCCTTCGGCCTGGCCGGGGACTACGCCGAACTGCTGGGCGATCTGGCCTTCCGGATCACGCCGATCAGCGACCGGGACGCGCAGGAGATGATCCGCTCGGTCCGGGCGTACGATCTGCTCGCCGGCCGCCGGGACCGCCCGCCGGTCGACCTGGACGCCGTCGTCGACATCGTGCTGCGGGTCTCGGCCATGGTGGAATCGCTGCCGGAGCTGGCGGAACTCGACATCCGGCGCATCCGCGTCGGGCCGCCGGGGACCGGGGCGTTACTGCTGGACGCGACCGTGCTGCTGGCGGATCCGATCGCCATCCGAATCCCGGTCGAGCCGACCGTCGCCACCTGACCACGGTTGTCTTCCACAGCCAGACATCCAAGATCCTGATACCGAGTACAGCGACCGACGAGAAGAGGACACCGGTGCCGCCATCCGTCAGCCAGGCCTCCGAGCGGGCGAAGATCATGGAGGCGTCCTACCGGATCCTGGCCGCGAGCGAGGGCGGCACGCTCTCGCTGGCCGAGGTGCTTTCCGCCGCCGAGCTCTCCACCCGGGCGTTCTACCGGCACTTCGACTCGAAGGACGGCCTGCTGCTGGCCATGTTCCGCCGGGATGCCGACCGGGTGCTCGCCGAGCTCCAGTCCGTCGCTGCGGCCGCGCCGACGGCGGCGCAGGCGCTGAGCGGCTGGATCGCCGGGATGCTGCGGCTGACCGCCGACCCGCGCCGCCGCCAGCGGGCGCTGGTGCTGGACTCCCCCGAGGTGACTCGGGCGAAGGGCTACCGCGCCGAGCGGGCCAGGTACGAGACGGCGGAGAACGCGGCGCTCGCGCAGATCCTGCACCGCGGCCGGGCCGACGGCTCCTTCCCACTGGCCCGACCCGCCTCGGACGCCGCCTTCGTCCGGGCCGCGCTGCACTTCGCGGTCAACGAGCAGCTCTCGCAGTCCTCCGCGGTCGGGGCCGACGAGGCCGCTCAGGCCGTGCTCGACTTCGCTCTGCGGGCGCTCGGTGCCGAGTCCGAGTGAAATCAGCATTTTCACCGACTGCCTCCTAGCTCACACGCTCCAGCATTGACTGTCACCCACCTCCGCGCGAGTATGAAAACGCGATTTTCACAGTCCGACATGGAGGTCTGACATGCAGAAGATCTGGGCGAACTCCGGCGACTCGCACTTCCTGGAGCCCGAGGACCTGTGGCGCGAGAACCTGCCGCCACGGCTGGCAGAGCTGGTGCCGCGGGCCGAGAAGGACCCGGACGGCGAGTGGGAGACCGTGCACATCGACGGCATGTCGTTCCGCCGCAAGCTGCCCAGCAGCGCGACCGCCGAGTTCCTGGAGGCCACGCACCGGGCGCCCGGGGCACGGGACGTGGCGCTGCGGATGAAGGACCTGGACCAGGAAGGCGTGTGGGCCGAGCTGGTCTTCCCCTCCCTCGGCCTGTGGAGCTCCTCATTTCGCACCCCGGAGGTGCTGCGCGAGGCGCTGCGGGTGAGCAACGACTGGGCCTACGAGTCCCTGGAGAAGTACTCGCCCCGGCTGGTGACGGCGGGTCAGGTCTCCACCCTGGACATCGGCGACGCGGTCGCCGAGTTGGAGCGGATCGCAGAACTCGGCTACCGCGCGGTGTACCTGCCGGTCGCCCCGCACCCGCTGCAGAAGGACTACAACCGCGACGAGTGGGAGCCGTTCTGGGCCGCGCTGGAGCGCACCGGCCTGGTGCTCGCGTTCCACATCGGCACCGACCCGGTCGACCTGAGCAAGGGCGCCGCGGCCGGGGTGGTCTACCGGGGTCCGGGCGGCGCAGTGCTGAACTACACCGAGACCACCTTCGGCGGACAGCGCGCGGTCATGAAGCTCGTGGCCTCGGGCGCGCTGGACCGTCACCCCGGCATCAAGGTGCTGGTCTCCGAGGGCGGCGCCACCTGGGTGCCATTCGTCGCCGACCGGATGGAGGAGGGCTACCGGCAGCACCACATGGCCGTGCGGCCCAAGCTGAACCGCTCGCCGCGGGAGATCATCTACTCGCAGGTCTACGCGTCCTTCCAGCACGACCAGTCGGCAGTCGCCGCGGCCACGTACATGGGCTACAACAACGTGCTGTGGGGCAGCGACTACCCGCACATGGAAGGTACCTACGGCCACACGCAGCAAACGCTGCACCAGCTGTTCGACGGCGCGGACCCGGCCGTGCGTGAGCGGGTCACCGTCGGCGCGTTCCGGGAGCTGTTCCCCGACGTGCCGCCGCTGCCGGTCCTCGCGACCGCGTAAGCGGACGGACATTCACCATGAGCGACAACAACGTGATGTACGACTCCCCCACCGAGTTCCTGCACGACGTGGCCCAGCACGCCGGGATGTGCGTGGCGCAATCGGTGATCCCGGCTGACGACGGTTCGTACCTGTGCGCGTGCTCGTGCGAGCTCTGGGAGGTGACCGCGCCCAGCCGGGAGGAGGGCCTGCGGCTGGCCCGGCTGCACACCGGTTCCATGTCCGCCTGAAACAGACACCGTGACCGAGGACTGACATGGACATCAGCTACCCCGCCGAGGCCGAACAGTTCCGGGCCGAGGTCAAGGCCTTCCTGGACGAACACCTCCCGCCGGGCTGGACCGGCATCGGCGCGCTGGACGAGGAGAGCGCGTGGGCCTTCGCCCGCGAGTGGCGGGTCCTGCTGGCCGAGCGCGGTTTCCTCTCGGTCACCTGGCCGACCGAGTACGGCGGGCTCGGCCTGTCCAAGCTGCACCACGTGGTGCTCGTAGAGGAGTTGGCCCGGGTCGGCGCGCCCTGGGGGATGCCGCACGACACCTTCGGTGTCAAGATGCTGGCGAACACGCTGCTGCGCTGGGGCACCGAGGAGCAGAAGCGCACCTTCCTGCCGCGCATCCTGGGCGGCCGGGACGTGTGGTGCCAGGGCTACTCCGAGCCCGGCGCGGGATCTGACCTGGCCTCGCTGACCACGCACGCGCACCTCGACGGGGACGAGTGGGTGATCAACGGCCAGAAGGTCTGGACCTCGGGCGCGCACCACAGCAACTGGATCTTCGCGCTGGTGCGGACCGACCGCGCGGCGGCCCGCCACCACGGGATCTCGTTCCTGCTGGTGCCGCTGGACCAGCCGGGGGTCGAGGTGCGGCCGTTCCGGATGATGACCGGTCAGCCGCACTTCAACGAGGTCTTCTTCACCGACGCCCGCACCCGCTCCGGGCTCGTGGTCGGCGCGGTGAACGACGGCTGGAACGTGGCGCAGAGCCTGCTGGGCGTCGAGCGCGGCGAGGAGGCCGCCACCAACCCGATCCTGTTCCGCGCCGAGCTCCAGCGGCTGATCGAGCTGGCCCGGACGTACGGGAAGGACCAGGACCCGCTGATCCGCCAGCGCATCGCCTGGTGCTGGTCGAAGGTGGAGATCATGCGGTACCTGGGCTACCGCACCCTGACCGGCTGGCTCAAGGGCGTCCCGGCAGGGCCGGAGACGTCCATCGCGAAGCTGTACTGGAGCGAGTACCACACCCAGGTCACCGACCTGGCGATGGACATCATGGGCCTGCACGCGCAGGTGCTCGAAGGCCGGCAGCCGCTGCGGACGTACCGCACCGACGACCCGGGCGCTGCCAACACCTCGGGCTCGTGGGCGACGACGTACCAGATCGCGCGCTCCGGCACGATCTACGCGGGCACCTCGCAGATCCAGCGCAATATCCTCGCCGAGAAGGTGCTCGGGCTGCCGCGCGAGCCGCGCGTCGTCGAGAGCTGATCCGCGCCCGCCGGCGCGCGTACGCTCGGCCGGGGTCTCAACCTTCGGCGACGAGGCGACGTACTAGTCGGTGGTGAGCGGGAGAGGCCCGCCGACGATCAGCGGGGAGCGCTATGACGGCGCTGGACAGGATGAGCACGGCGACCGGGACGGACCTCGATCCCCCGGACGCTCATACCAACACGGCCGATGCCGGCGGGACCGAAATCAGCACGGCCGACGCCGTACGCAGCGCCGAGGAGGACTTCCGGGAGTTCGTGACCGTGCGCTGGAGCGCCCTGGTCCGCACCGCCTACCTGCTGACCGGCGACCGCGACCGCGCCCAGGACCTGGTGCAGAGCGCCCTGGTACGCGCGCACCGGCACTGGCCCAAGATCCAGCGCGAGGGCACGGCCGAGGCCTATGTCCGCAAGACCATGACCAACCTGAACACCGACTGGTGGCGTCGGCTCGGCTCGCACGAACGCCGGGTCGATTCGCTGCCCGACCGCGCCATGGCCGACGACTACGCGGCCTTCGAACTGCGCGACGAGTTGTGGGGCGCCCTCCAGCAGCTGCCGGCCCGCATGCGGGCCGCGCTGGTGCTGCGTTACTTCGAGGACCTCAGCGAGGCCGACACGGCGTCGGCGCTCGGCTGCTCGGTCGGCTCGGTCAAGAGCCAATGTTCGCGCGGCCTCGCCCGGCTGCGCCTTTCGCTAAGGAGCGCACAGTGAACACCACGTACTCCACGGGCACCGCGCATCCGCACGACGACATCGAGGCCCTCCTGCGCGGCGAACTGGCCGGGCGGGCGGGCGGCCTGTCCGTCGGTGAGGCGCCCTACCCGGCCGTGAACCGGGCCGCTCGACGTGATCGCAATCGGCGGCGCGTGGCAGCGGCCTCGGGGTTCGTGCTGGCAGCCGCGCTGGCCGGAACTCTGCCCTACGCGATCAGCGGCTCGCACGGCTCCACCTCCGTCGCAGTCGCCGGCGCCCCGTCGCCGTTGCTCACCGCGCCGCTGCGCGGCAACCTGGCCGGGGATTCCGCGTTCGTGGCGGCGGCGAAGCAGCGCCTGGACACCTCGGGCGGCTCCTCCTCGCACGGCAACACGGGCATGACGGCGCCAACCGGCTACGACATCCTCTACGCGAACGACGACGGCACCCATCGCGTCGTCATCGGCGCGGCCTACAACGGGAAATACACCATGTTCGCCGTGCTGGTGGGTGCGCACGCGGCCCCGGTGTCCGCGCTGACGACGTCCGGCCCCACCGGCTTCGACCAGCCCAACGCCAGCTTCACCTATCTCGGGGACTTCACCGCCGCCGGCACGTCCGTTCCCTTCGTCGTGCTCGGCCCGACGAGCATGACAGGCGTCGAGTACGCGACCGGGCTCACGCTGGGAACCGCCAACGGCAAGCTGACCCGCGAGCGCACCGGGATCAAGCAGGCGGCCACCGTGAACGGCGCGGCGGCCGGCGAGATCGCCGCCACGGGCACGGATGCCGACCTGGTGCGGCTCGGCTTGTACACGGTGTTCCGGGCCCAGCTGGGCGGCAAGCGCATCGACGCGGATCCGGCCAACCGCACCGTCCCGGCGCTGGACGGCGACGTCCCGGGCAGCGCCCCGTACGACGCGATCAGGAGCGCGGTCGCGCAGCAGGGCCGCAACGCCGGCCTGTCGATGAGCACGAACAGCCCCGGCGGAGACGCCGTGCCGGACAACGTCGCCATGGTGCTCCTCGACGTGGCGAACTTCGTGGCAGTGCCGCTCGGCTCCATCGACTACCACGTCGACTGGATCGGCCACGAGACCGCGCAGTGGGACTCGGCCCTGCTCGACGTCAGCGTGCCGGGGCTGCCGCACGTCCAGTTCTTCGTGCGCGGCCTGGCCGCCGGTGTACCCGACAGCGCATCACCCAGTCTGAAAAACTCCTTCATCCGCCCGGCCGTCACCCTGACCGCCGGCCACCTGCCCGAGACCGCCTCGGCGTTCGGCGGCTCCCCCGGGCCCTCGGTCATCGGCTACGAGCTCATGAGCACCTGGTAGCCGCTCGGGCGCCGGCTCAGCCGCGCTCGCCCAGTCCGGCGAAGCGCGGCGGGCGCCGCTCGATGAAGCTCAGCACGCCCTCCCGGTAGTCGGGGGCCTTCTTCGCCTCGGCCAGCAGCGCGCGGGCGGCGTCCCGGCCCTCGACGAAGCCGCGGGTCTGGTCGTCCCGCAGCTGCTGCTTGATCAGCGACATCGCGTACGGACTGGACAGGCCCGCCAGGTCGGTCGCGTAGGCCAGCGCGGTCGGCAGCAGGTCCTCCGGCTCGCAGACCCGGTTGACCAGGCCCAGCTCGAAGGCCTCGGCGCCGGTCACCGGCCGCGAGGACAGCAGCAGGTCGCTGGCCCGGCCGTAGCCGACGACCCGGGGCAGCAGCCAGCTCACCCCGTCCTCGGCTACCAGGCCGCGCCGGCTGAAGGCTGCGGCGAACTTCGCCTGCGGGACGGCGAAGCGCACGTCGCACATCAGCGCCTGGTTGAAGCCGATCCCCGCGCAGGCGCCGTTGACCGCGGCCACCACCGGCTTGTCCAGGAGCATCGGCCGGGTGCGCGGCGGCAGCTGGTCGGTGGGCCAGGGCGTCGCCCCGGAGGACGCGGCGTCGAGCACCGACATGTCCATGCCCGGACAGAAGCTGCGCCCGGCGCCGGTGAGCACCACGGCCCGGACCGACGGATCCGACTGGGCCCGGTCGAACAGCTCGTTGTAGAGCAGTTCCATCTCCAGGGTCCACGCGTTGTGCTGCTGCGGCCGGTTGAGGGTCAGCACCAGCACTCCCTCGGCGGTCTGCTCGCTCAGCACGACCGGGGCCGCAGACGCCGGACCTGCTGACACCGCGTCAGCTCCGCTGGTCGAGCTCACGAAGCACCTCTTCCGTGTGCTGGCCGAGGGCGGGCGCTCCGGACCGGGGCCTGCCGTCCACGCCCCAGAAGTTCACCGGGGTGGCCACGGTCCGCAGCGGCGGTCCGTCGCCCATGCCCGGCTGGTCGACGAAGGCCCCGATCGCCTCGGCCTGCGGGTCGGCCGCCACCTCGGCCAGGGTCTGCACCGGAGCCCACCATACTTCCGCGGCGTCGAGCCGCCCGGCCCACTCGCCTAGCGTCCGGGTGGCGAATTCGGCGTCGAGCACCGCGATCAGCTCACGTACGTGGCCGCGGCGGGCGCGGCCGGTGGCGAAGCGCTCGTCCCCGGCCAGGTCCTCGCGCCCCAGCGCCCTGAGCACGCCGGGCCAGTGCCGGTCCCCCTCCAGCGCGACCAGCCAGAACCAGCGCGCGTCCTTCGTCTGGTAGCAGTTGTACAGCGGCGACTCGTGCTCGGTGCGCGGGCGGGTGCGGCCACGCTTGCCGAAGTAGTTCTGCAGCGCGAGGTCGTTGCCGATCGCGTAGGTGCCGGAGCGCAGCAGCGACACGTCCACCACCGCGCCCTCGCCGGTGCGCTCCCGGCTCAGCAGCGCGGCCAGCAGCCCGGCCACCAGATTCGCCGCGGCCGCGCGATCGCCGAGCCCTGGCCGGATCCCGGGCGGCGCCTCGCCCAGCGGATTGAGCATCGCCGCGATACCGGGCCGGGCCCAGAACGCGGAGACGTCGTAGCCGGCCCGGTCCCGTTCCGGACCCGACCAGCCGTAGCCGGTGAGCGTGCCGACCACGAGCCGGGGGTGGCGCTTCCGCAGCGCGTCGGGGTCCAGGGCGAGCCGCTCCAGGGCCCCCGGGCGCAGGTTGGTGACGAAGACGTCGGCACGCTCCAGCAGCCGCTCGAGTGCCAGCCGCCCCTCGTCCGTGCGCAGGTCCAGCACTACGCTGCGCTTGCCGCGGTTGTCCGTTTCGAACGGCGGGGCGCTGTCGACCTCCTGGCCGACGTGCTTGAGCGTGTAGCGGTTGGGGTCGCCCGCCGGCGCCTCGACCTTGAGCACGTCCGCGCCCCAGTCGGCCAGCATCGCGGCGGCGGCCGGGGCCGCCACCCACATGCCCAGCTCCACGACGCGGTATCCGTCCAGCGGCCGCACCGTCCACCTCCGAACAAGTATTATTGTTGAACTAGTCAAAACTATCTAACTATATATACGATGGGCTCGCAAGACTGGCGCCCGCCGGGCAGGCGCCCCGACCGCTCTGGAGACTCCGTGACCGACCGGTACGCCGAATTCACCGCGCTCACCTTCGAGCGCCCCTCCCCCGGCGTCCTGCGCGTCGTCCTGGACGCCCCGAACCTCAACGCGGTCGACCCGAAGATGCACCGCGAGCTCGCCGACATCTGGGCGGTCATCGACCGCGACCCGGACGTCCGCGCCGTGCTCGTGCAGGGCGCCGGCCGGGCGTTTTCCGCGGGCGGCACCTTCGATTCGGTCGACGGGATCGCCGGCGACTACGCGGTACGCGCGCGGGTCATGCGCGAGGCCCGGGACATGGTGTACGGCGTGATCAACTGCGGCAAGCCGGTGGTCTCGGCCATCCACGGGCCCGCCGTCGGCGCCGGGCTGGTGATCGGCATGCTGGCCGACATCTCCGTCGCAAGCCGCACCGCCAAGATCGTCGACGGTCACACCCGGCTCGGCGTCGCCGCCGGCGACCACGCCGCGATCTGCTGGCCGCTGCTGTGCGGCATGGCGAAGGCGAAGTACTACCTGCTGACCTGCGAGGTGCTGACCGGCGAGGAGGCCGAGCGGATCGGGCTGGTGTCCAAGTGCGTGGACGACGACGCGGTGCACGCCGAGGCGCTGCGCGTCGCCGAGCTGCTCGCGGCCGGCTCGGCCAGCGCGATCAGCTGGACCAAGAGGTCGCTCAACCACTGGTACCGCACCGCCGCGCCGATCTTCGAGGCCTCGCTCGGCCTGGAGTTCTTCGGCTTCGGCGGCCCGGACGTCGGCGAGGGCGTCGCCTCCCACCGGGAGAAGCGCCGGCCCGACTTCGCCGAGGTCAACGAGCAGAATCCGCTGGACCTGTAGCCGCACTCGTACCCGGGAGAGAAAGCATGACGATCAGTGAGAGCACCGTCGCCCCAAAGCAGGCCGAGCCCCTGATCCGCGGGCTGACCTTCGAGCAGATGACGGTCGGCCAGGTCTTCCGCACCGCGCGGCGCACCGTGACCGAGGCCGATCTGGTCAACTTCATCACCTGGGGCGGCTACCACGAGCCGCTGTTCTGGGACGCGTCGCACGCCGCCGAGGGCGGCTACACCGGAAGGCTCATCCCCGGGGCGATGACCTACGCTCTCGCCGAGGGCCTGGTCCTGCAGACCAACGTGCTGCACGGCACCGGCCTGGCGATGCTGGAGATGGAGCTGAGCATCCGTCAGCCGGTCTACGTCGGCGACACGCTCTACGCGATCGTGGAGACGACCGGCTCGCGCCCGACCAGCGGCGGCGGCCGCGGCGTGGTCTCCAGCCGAGTCGGCGTGCACAACCAACGCGATGAAGAGGTGCTGGTGTACACGCCGGTCCGCCTCATCCGCGGCCGGGACTACAAGCCGGCCGGGGCCTGATCACAGCTCAGCAGGGTGCGTAGCTCAGGACCAGTAGACAGAGTCGAGATACGCAGACCTGGGTCGATCGGTGAGTCCGCGGACTCACCGCAGAGGGCCGGAACCAGGTGTCTTAAAATCGAAGACACTATGGGCGTCTATCGATTCACCGGTCGCGACGGCATGGAACTGGCGTGCCGCGAGACCGGGTCCGGCCGACCGCTGATCCTGCTGCACGGCTTCATGGGCACGGGCTCGCACATGCTCGAATACGGACATGCCGACGCGTTCGCCGAGCAGGGGCATCGCGTCGTGCTTCCGGACCTTCGCGGCCACGGCGACAGCGCGAAACCGCACGATCCTGGCGCCTATCCGCCGGACGTACTCGCCGACGACGGCCTTGCTCTAGTCGAGCATCTCGGGTTCGGCGACGGGGACTACGACCTCGGCGGCTACTCGCTCGGCGCGCGGGTCGTGGTGCGCATGCTCGCGCGAGGCGCCAAGCCGGGCCGGGCGATCGTGGCCGGGCAGGGACTGGCCAAGGTGAGCCGCCCCCAGGGCGGCGGGGCGAATCGCCACGTGCTCACCGCGCTCGTCGACGGGACCGCGCTCGAACCCGACTCACCCGACGCCCGGACCGCGTACTGGATCTCGAAGTTCGGCGCCGACCCCCAGGCGCTGTTGTACGTGATGGACTCGCTCGTCCCGACGCCCGAGGACGCCGTGCGCCGGATCACGATCCCGACGCTGGTCGCGATCGGCGATCAGGATGAGCGCTCCGATGCCGGCGAGTTGGCCGCGCTCCTGCAGGACGCCCGGTTCGTCCGCGTGCCGGGCGACCACGGCAGCGCGTTCGCCGCGCCCGAGCTCACCGCCGCGATCGCCGAGTTCCTCGCCGAACGTTGATACGCGTCGGCTGAGCGGCGCGGGCGGGAGTCAGTGAAGAAGTCAGCTCTCGCCTTGCGCGCTTAGCTGTCTAGGATGCTAGCATTGTAGGGTGGTCACCGAGGACGTCAAGCAGTTCAACGTGTACCTGCCGGTCTCGCTGATCAAGCAGGTCAAGCATCGTGCCATCGAGTCGGAGCTGTCGCTGTCGGCGCTGGTGGCCGCTGCGCTGCGCGCCTATCTCGATGAGCCGCATGGGCAGCAAGAGCAGTCACCATCCGGGAAGGGAAGCTGATATGACGACCGAGGGCGTCGAGGCCGTGTTCTTGGAGACCCACAACTGGGGCAAGGCGGCGAAGTTCTTCCAGGCGCTGGGCTACGAGTTGGAGTTCGCCACCGACCACAACTCCGGCCAGCTGCGCAACGGGGACGGTCCGTACGTGTTCATCGCCGAGGTTCCCGAGGACAAGGCGCCCGGGATGCAGATCGTGTTGAAGGTGACGGATGCCGACGCGGTCAGCATCGACCCCGTCGTCGAGGTGGTCACCCCGTTCGAGGACACGCACTACGGAACCAGGGAGATGACCGTCCGGGATCCTGACGGGCGCGTCTGGAGCCTGCAAGCTCCCGTGAAGAACTGACGAGGGGGAACTCATGGCGGACGAGCAGAACGAGGGGCCGGACAGCACGGCGCTGCGAGTCGCGTTGTGGCGGGCGATGCACGTCCAGGTCGACTCGCCACCTCACGTACTCGAGGACGAGATCGGCCTGCGCCTGGCGGCCCCCGACGACAGCTGGCGGGCCCGCCCGGACATGCATCCGGCCGGTACCAGCGGATTTCGGGCGGCCATCGTGGCCCGCGCCCGATTCATCGAGGACCTGGTGGCCGAGCAGGCCGACCACGACGTGGCCCAGTACGTCCTGCTGGGCGCCGGCCTGGACACGTTCGCCCAACGCAGGCCGGAGCTCGCCGGACGCCTGCGGGTGTTCGAGGTCGACCAGCCCGGCACCCAGGCCTGGAAGCGGCGGCGGCTGATCGAGCTCGGCTTCGGCATTCCCGACTGGCTGCGGCTGGTGCCGGTCGACTTCGAGGCGAGCGAATCCTGGTGGAAGCAGCTGGCCGCGGCCGGTTTCGATCCCGGCCGACCCGCGGTCGTCGCGTCCACCGGCGTGAGCATGTATCTCACCAAGGACGCCACCGCGGCCACGCTGCGCCAGCTCGCCGGGCTCGCTCCCGGCTCGACGCTGGCGATGACGTTCATGGTGCCGGTCGAGCTGGTCGAAGACGCCGACCGTTCCGGGCTTGAGGCGTCCTCGAAAGGCGCCCGCGCCTCCGGGACGCCGTTCATCAGCTTCTACACCCCGCCGGAAATGCTGGCCCTGGCTCGCGAAGCCGGTTTCAAGGATGCCCGCCACGTGTCGGGATCATCGCTTGCCGAGCGCTACTTCGGTGATCGCAGTGACGGCCTTCGTCCGTCCACCGGAGAAGATTTCTTGGTGGCCACCACCTGAAATAGCGGGTACTCGAAATGACGGCGCCTCAGGTCAGGGCACGAGGCTCGCGGCCTGGTTGGCGATGTCCGCGAGCAGTGCGGTGCCGTGTGGCGACGAGTCGTAGCCGGACAGCGGGTAGCCGTTGCTCAGCAGCGCGAAGGACACGCCGCTGGCCGGGTCCATGAAGCCGATCTGGTACGCGGCCCCGGTGTTGCCGAAGGTCGCCGGGGAGCCGGTGGACGGCAGCCCGCTGCCCGCCTCGGGGCCGGCGACCGTGACGAACAGGCCCATGCCGGTGCGCTTGTTACCGCCGCCATAGCTTTGCGCACCCTGCGGGACGACCGCGAAGCGCAGCCGGGAGCCGTCCGTCAGGGCCTGGGGCGTCCATAGTCCCGAGGTTTCCAGTGCCTGGAAGTAGAGCGCGACGTCGGCGGCCGTGCCCACGACGGCGTGGCTGGGGTCGCCGGCTGCCAGTATCCGTGGATCCGCGAGGTACCAGGGGCCCCACGGGTCGGCCTCCTGGTCGTCGCTGGTGCGGTCGGTGGCGGTCACCGGCGCGACGGTCGCGCCCTGCCGATCGACTGGGACGCCCAGCTCGATCGAGTCCAGGCCGAGCGGACCGGTGATCCGGTCGCGCAGGTACTCGGGCAGCGGCATTCCGGTACGCCGCTCGACGATCTCGGCGAGCAGCCAGCCGGCCGAGGTCAGATGGAACTGGAAGCGGGTGCCCGGCTCGTAGTCCAGCCGCCACTTGGCGAAGGCGGCGAGGCGCTGGTCGCGGTCGAGCATCTTCGGGTAGCCGAGCGGGGCGAGCGGGAATCCGGCGGTGTGGGTGAGTACGTGTTCGACCGTGACCGCGCCCTTGTCGTTGGCGCCGAACTCCGGAACGATCGCCGCGACCCGCTCGTCGGTGTCGAGCAGTCCGTCGCCGATGAGCTTCCACACCGCCCCGGCGATCACCGTTCGGCCGACGGACTGCAGGATGTACCGGGTCTGCGGACCGGCGGCGCCCCATGTGTGCGCGGCCACGAGCCGTCCGTGCCGGGCGACGGCGACCTGAGCCGAGGGCAGCGGCCCGTCCTCGACCTCCCGGCGGATCCGGGCCAGCAGTGCGGCGAGCCGGTCCGGGTCCACTCCCGCGCCGCCCGGATCGACGACCGTAGGGTCCATCGCCTCGACCATGATCAGTAAGTCCTCAGTCCCATGCTGCGGGCGATGCTGTTGCGCTGGATCTGGCTGGTGCCGCCGGAGATGGTGGCCACGATGGACTCCCGGTACCGGAAGCTCATCACGCTCTCGGTGGAGAAGCCGTGCCCGGCCATGACCTGCATCCCGAGCCGTGCGGCGGCCACGTAGGTCTCGGAGCCCTTGAGCTTGGCCATCGAGCCCTCGCGGGTGCACGGCCTGCCCTGCGCGAGCAGCCAGGCCGCCCGGTAGGCGAGCAGGCGCGCGGAGTCGATCTCCGTCTGCAGGTCGGCCATGGCGTGTGCGAGCGACTGGAAGGTGCCGATCGGGCGGCCGAAGGCGTGCCGGGCGAGGGAGTATTCGAGCATCTCGTCCAGGGTGGCCTGGGCCGCACCGAGGTAGCCGCCGGTGATGAGCACCTTCTCCAGCTCGATGTTCGACAGCATCACCGTCCAGCCCTCGTTGAGCGGGCCGACCAGGTTCTCCCGCGCGACCGGGGCGTCGGTGAAGAAGACCTCGTTGGTGCCCAGGATGTGCCGCGCCAGCGTCGGCGTGCGCTTGACCTCGACGCCCTCGCCGGTCGGGTCGACGAGCAGCAGGCTGATCCCGCAGTGCTTGGGCTCGCGCGGGCCGGTGCGCACGTACGTGGCGATCGTGGTCTGCGGCAGGCCGCCGCCGGTGCACCAGGCCTTCTGCCCGTTCAGGACGAAGTGGTCGCCCTTGTCCACGGCGCTGGTGCGCAGCGCCGCCGCGTCCGATCCGGTGTCCGGCTCGCTGAGACCGACCGCGAGCCGGTGCCGGCCGGTCATCACTTGGTCGCGGATGAACTCCTTCTGCGCCGCCGATCCCCAGCGGAACACCGTGATGCCGGGGATCAGCACTCCGATGTAGCACATCGCGACGTCGAAGCTGGCCCGGCCCAGCTCCTCGGCGATGACGACGAGTTCGAGCGGGCCGCCGCCGTCGCCGCCGTCCTCCTCGGCGAAGGGCAGAGCGAACCAGCCCATCTCGGCCATCCCGGTGAACAGCTCGGGCGGAACGGTCCCGCTCTCGTCCCACTCCTTTGCGCGCTCGGCGGGACAGACGGAGTCGACGAACCGGCGCGCCGTCGCCCGCAGCAGTTCCTGCTCCTCGGCGAGTCCGAAGTCCACGCCCACACCTCCACCGCGAAAACCCGCACCGAAACATCTAGATGATTTAGCTTATTATTCTACCTGGCGGGCGTTAGGGCAACTGCGCGGCGAGGCGGTTGCGCAGCAGCTTGCCGTTGGCGTTGCGCGGCAGCTCGGCCACGAAGTGCCACTCGGCCGGGACCTTGAAGCCGGAGAGCCGGGCGCGGGCGAAGGAGCGCAGCTCCTCGGGCAGCGGCGGGGCGGCCCGGTCGGCGACGACCACGTAGGCCGCGACGGTCTGGCCCAGGCGCTGGTCCGGCACGCCGACCACGGCCGCCTCGGCCACTTGCGGATGCTCGGCGATGACCGTCTCGACTTCGAGCGGGTGCACGTTTTCGCCACCGCGGATGATCATGTCGCCGCGTCGGCCGGCCAGGTAGACGTATCCGTCCTCGGCGATCCGGCCCAGGTCGCCCGAGTGCAGCCAGCCCTCGGCGTCGATCCGGAAGAAGTGGTCCGCGCGGGCCAGGATCTCCCCCACGCCGTCGCGGTCGGGATCCGTGACGCGCAGGTCGACCCCGGGGGCGGCGCGTCCGACCGACAGCAGCAGCCCGGGGCGGTCGCGGACGGCGGCGCGGTGGTCCTCGGGCGCCAGCACACTGATCGGCGAGCCCTCGGTCTGGCCGAACATGTTGAGCATCCGCACGCCGGGCAGCGCCCGGTACGTCGCGCGCAGGGCTTCCGGCCGGATCGGCGCGCCGCCGTACTGCAGGACCCGCAGCCGAGGTTGAGCAGCCTCGCCTGCGGCCAGGAGCATCTCCAGCATCGACGGCACCATGCTGGTGTGCGTCACACCCAGCTGCCGCAGCAGGCCCCAGCCCGCCACGGTGAAGCGGGGAATCCCGGTGACGCACGCGCCGCGGGCCAGGGCGACGGCCAGGTTGCCCAGGCCGGCGATGTGATGGAACGGCGCGCTCGCGCCGTAGAAGCTGTCCGGGTCCAGCTCGCACAGCGCCCCGTTGACGTGTGCCCGCGCCGCCAGCCGCCACTGCGGCATCGGCACCGCCTTGGGCGCACCCGTGGTGCCCGAGGTGTGCAGCACCACGGCGACGTCGTCGGGGGCGGCGGTCAGCTCCCGCTGCGGCTCGGGGAACTCGGCGAACTTGGTGGAATCGGGGACGAGCGCGAGGCGGCATCCGGCGAGCTGCGCCACCTCGCTGCCCAACGCGGCGTGTTCCGGGGCGGCGACCAGTACTCCGGTGCCCAGCGCGGAGACTGCCGCGGCGACCTCGTGCGCCGTCATCCGGACGCCGAGCGGGGCGAGCGGATGGGTCGACCCCGCGCCGCCGACCACCAGCGCGAGCGCCTCCGGTGACACGGAGACCAGAGCCGGTACCGGTACATGCGGTTCCAGGCCCAGCGAGTCCAGCCAGTGCGCCGCGCCGCCGGCCCGGTCCAGCAGCTCACGACCGCTCCAGGTCTGCTCGCCGAAGCGGACCGCCGGACGCTCGTGGTCGTTGGCCGCCCGCACCAGCGAACTCCACGTCGCCGATCGACGGTCCACGGGCGGCGGCGCGTCCGTACCCGTGTCCAAGTACGAGTCAGAATCCGAGTCCGGGTCCATGTCCGCGTTGGCCACCGGCCCTCCGATCGTCGACGGCTTACACTCTCGCTCCCTTTATAGTTCTATCAGTTAGATAATACAACGGTAGCGGGCCGACTGACACGAAATGATCTAGCAACAGAACGCCTGCTAAAGTAGCGTTGACAAGGATGAATCATCTCGCTAAAAGCGACAATTGAGCGAAATACCCGCCGACTGTGGACAACCCGTCACGCAGCGCGGCGCCGGTGAGGAGGCACAGTCGTGGCTGAAGCGGCCCGGTCGACCAGCAACCTGCGCGTACCCGCACTCACGCGCGGCCCGGTGGGCCGCCAGGTGCGGGTGCCCAAGACCGCCGAGCTGGTGGCCCGCTCGCTACGCCGGCAGATCATCCGCGGCGAGCTCGGCCAGGGCGAGGCCCTGCCGTCGGAGTCCGTGCTGATGGAGCAGTTCGGCGTCTCGCGCCCGACGCTGCGGGAGGCGTTCCGCGTCCTGGAGTCCGAGTCGCTGATCGAGGTCCGCCGCGGGGTACGCGGCGGAGCCCGGGTCAACGCGCCCGACCCCGAGGTCGCCGCCCGTTACGCCGGCCTGATCCTGGAGTACCGCAGCGCCACGCTCGGCGACGTCTACCGCGCGAGCGCGGTCATCGAGCCGCAGTGCGCGCGCCTGGTGGCCGCCAAGCACACCGCCGAGGACCTCGAGCGGCTGCACGCCGCAGTGGACCGGGAGAAGGCCGCGCTCGACGACCACCTCGCACTGGTCGACGCGCAGGACGCCTTCCACACCCTGGTGGTGGAGCTGACGGGCAACGAGACGCTGACGCTGCTCACCGGCATGCTGCGGTACATGGTGGACCGCAGCAACGCCTCGCAGGTGGCCGCGCAGGGCGACTCGCCGGACGCGCGGGCGCAGGCCCGCAAGGGCCACCGGACCCACGTCAAGCTGGTCGAGCTGATCGAGGCGGGCAAGGCGGAGGAGGCGGAGAAGCTGTGGTACCGCCACATCACGGCCGCCACCGACCTCATCAACTCCGCCGGCCCGAAGACCATCCTCGAACTGCTGGACTGACGCGGGCGCCGAAGTCAGGGGCCGCGCGGTTACACCGTCCGTTTCAGCGAGACACAGGGTCCTGATAGCGCGGCACGGCTCACCGCTCACGGCCTCGCCCCGTCAACGCTCCGGCGGGTCGAAGGGGCGAAACTCCTCCTCGATCCACCAGGGGTAGGCCGCCGGAAGGTCGCTGCTGACCCGGCCGGGGAACCGCGGCAGCCGCTTCTCCAGGAACGACGCGACGCCCTCCCGTGACTCGGGACCGCCGCCGATCTGGCTCATCAGGCGCGAGTCCAGCCGGTGCGCGGTCATCGGGTGGGCCTCGCCGAGCATCCGCCACAGCAGCTGCCGGGTGAGCGCCACCGACACCGCCGAGGTGTGGTCGGCGATCTCCCGGGCCAGGGTCATGGCGGCCGGTAGCAACTCCTCCGGCGGGTGCACGGAGCGGACGAGTCCGGCCGCCAGCGCCTCGTCGGCGCCGACCATGCGGCCGGTCATGGCCCATTCCAGCGCGGTCTGCATCCCGACCGCGCGCGGCAGGAACCAGCTGGCCGCCGATTCGGGCACGATGCCGCGGCGTGCAAAGGCGAACCCGAACCGGGCGCTGCTCGACGCCAGCCGCAGGTCCATCGGCAGCAGCATGCTGGCGCCGACCCCGACCGCCGCCCCGTTGACGGCCGCGATGACCGGCTTGGTGCTGGCGAAGATGCGCAGCGCGACCCGTCCGCCGGTGTCGCGGTGCCAGGCCCCGGCCTTGCTGTGATCGAAGGTCCCTGATCCGCCGCTGACGTCGGCCCCGGCGCAGAACGCGCGCCCGGCGGCGGTGACGACCACGGCCCGCACCTCGTCGTCGGCGTCGGCGCGGTCGAAGGCGTCGATCAGGTCCTGCATCATCGTCGGGTTGAAGGCGTTGAGCCGGTCGGGCCGGTCGAGGGTGACGACCAGCACCCGATCCACGAGCTCGACGGTCAGCGTCGTCGGATCAGCGGAGGTCTCTGGTGCGGTGACCTCAGGCGCGGTGACCTCAGACACTGGGCTCACTTCCGACCACCGAGACGAAGGACACGCATTCGCCGGGCCCGCCGCCGAGGTTGTGCGTGAGGGCCAGCTTCCGTCCCGCGGCGACCGTCGGCACCGTCCGCTCGGGCGGCGCCTCGCCGCGCAGCTGGAGCCAGGCCTCGAACATCATCCGCAGCCCCGACGCGCCGATCGGGTGGCCGAAGGCCTTCAGGCCGCCGTCCGGGTTGACCGGCAGGGCGCCGTCGAGGTCGAACATCCCGGCGCCGACGTCCTTCCACGCCTGTCCGCGCGTCGAGAAGCCGAGATCCTCCATGAGGACCAGCTCGGTGGGGGTGAAGCAGTCGTGCACCTCGGCCAGGGCGAGCTCGTTGAGCGGGTCGGTGATTCCGGCCTGCCGGTAGGCGTCCCGGGCCGAGGCGACCACCTCGGGGAAGGTGGTGAAGTCGTATTCGGGATCGATGACGCCGTCCGCCGGTCCGGCGACCAGGGACAGTGCCTTCACATAGATGGGCTTGTCGGTGTACCGCGGCGCGTCCTCGGCCCGCACCACGATCGCGGCCGCCGCGCCGTCGGACACGCCCGAGCAGTCGAAGACGCCGAGCAGCCCGGCCACGATCTGGGCCGAGAGGATCCGCTCCAGCGGGACCTCCTTGCGGAACTGCGCACGCGGGTTGCGTGCCCCGTTGGCGTGGTTCTTCCAGGCGATCCGCGCCATGACCTCCTTCAGCGCGTCCTCGGCCAGCCCGTACTTCGCGGCGTAGGCCGGGGCCAGCAGGGAGAAGTTCGCCGGGGCGGTGATCTCGCCCCTGCTGTCGTCGCCCGCGCCGGGCACGGTGGTGCCGACGAGCCCTGACATGCCGGAGTCCTTGAGCTTCTCCACGCCGACCGCCATGGCGAGGTCGTACGCGCCGGAGGCGACCGCGTAGCAGGCGTTGCGCAGCGCCTCGGACCCGGTCGCGCACATGTTCTCGATCCGGGTGACCGGCTTGTAGTTCAGGTGCAGCGGGCGGCTGAGCGTCAGCCCGGACACGCCGGAGGCCTGGGTGCCGAGCCAGAACGCGTCGACGTCCTCGAGCGTGATCCCGGCGGACGCCACCGCCGCGCCGGTCGCGTCGATGAGCAGGTCGTCGGCCGAGCGGTCCCAGTGCTCGCCGAACGGCGTGCAGCCCATGCCGACGATCGCGACGCGGTCGCGGATGCCGTGTGAGGCCATGCGCGGTGCTCCTCAGTCCCCGGTCGGCCGGTTGCCGCGCAGCGGCCGGGCCTTCCAGAAGTAGTTGTGGACGCCGCCGGCGGTCACGGTGCGGCGGAAGGTCATCTCGACCCGCGCGCCCACCACGGCGTCGGCCTCGGTCGCGTCGGTGAGCTGGCAGCGGAACCGTCCGCCGCCGTCGTAGTCGACGACCACGACGAGCATCGGCGGGCTGGGGGTGAACGCGAGGCGGTCCACGGTGTAGGTGACGACCGTGCCGCGCACGTGTTCCATGGGTTCGTCGACCATCGCATCGACGCTGCGGCAGGACGCGCAGACTCGGCTCACCGGTAGGTGCCGGGCACCGCACTTCTCGCAGCGCGAGCCGATGAAGGCGTACTTCCAGGCGTTCCTGCGGTACGCGGGCGGTGCGTACGGGGGCTCGGGATCGGGGCGCCTCGGCGGCTCCCGGTCGAGCATGCCCCGCCAGGACAGGAACGAGGCGTAGGGCATCGGCGCGCTTCCGGCGGCGATCTGCGCGGCCACGGACCGCACGGCGCGGTGCGCAGGCAGCGCCTCGGTGGCCCTCAGCAGCAGGACGCTGACTCCATCGCCAAGCACGACGAGCGCGATCCGCTCCCCCGGCTGCGCCCGGTCGAGCACGTCGGCGAGCAGGATTCCGGGGTGAGCGGTGCCGGTGTTGCCGATTGCGCCGGTCAGGTCCGGCGTGACCGCCTCGGGCCGGATGCCCGCCGTGCGGCGTACCGCAGCGCAGGCCCGACCGTGCAGACCGGCCACGGCGAAGTGGTCGAGCTCGGCCGCGTCCCATCCGGCCCGGGCCAACGCAGCACCGAGGGCCTCGGCCGCCAGCCCGATGTAGATGTCCTCGGCGAACCGCTCCTCCCAGACCCGGGAGGCGACGGCCCCGGGCAGCCGCCAGCGTTCGAGCAGTTCGTCGCTCACCGAGTCGTGCGCGACGACCTCGGCGAGGACCGGTCGGTCGGGGTCGGAGTCGGGGTAGCTCTCGCTGCTGCCGGATCCGCCGAACAAGAACGCGGCGGCGCCGTCACCGCACGCCGATTCGTCCGCGCTGCCGGGCCGCCCGGTGCGGACGTCGGAGAGCAGGACCATCGTCGGAGCGGCGGACTCGGATCCCGCGACCAGCGCCCCGACACCCGAGCGCACCGCTCCGGCGAGGTCGACGGCCAGGACGTGCCGGTCCAGCGCCAGCGCCGCGTGCACGGCAGTGGCGTTCGTCTTGTCGAGGTAGGCCGGTGCAGCCGTCGCGAAGAACAACTGCCGCACGTATGTGCGCAGGCTGTCACTGACGTTGTCGTCGCCGTCGCTGCCACCACCACCGCCACCACCACCGAGCACGAGGCGCGCAGCCTCGACCGCCATCGAGGTCGTGTCCTCGTCGTATCCGGCGACGGACCTGGTGCCCCGGCCCGCCGGACCGCCGAGCGCGGCGGCGATGTGTTCCCTCGCGAGGCGGTGGTACGGCACGTACGCGCCGTACCCGATCAGTCCCGCCATTGGACAGTCCTCCCAGAGCCTGCGGCGCACCTCGTCGCACCGCCTTATCCGTTAGACTATTAAACTACTTCCGTCGCCGCCAGAGAACAGCTACCCTCGAAAAAAGATTAATAAGTTAGCTCTTTGGAGGCGCGCGGTATGGGCATGCTGGACGGCAAGGTGGCGATCGTGACCGGCGGCGGCCGCGGACTGGGCCGGGCGCACTGCCTGGCGCTCGCCGAGGCCGGGGCGGCCGTCGTGGTCAACGATCTGGGCGGCGGCCTGCACGGCGAGCAGGGCGCCGAGTCGCCGGCCGACGAGGTGGCCACCGAGATCGTGAAGGCCGGCGGCCGGGCCGTGGCCAACCACTCCTCGGTGAGCGACTGGGCGGCGGCCGAGGCCCTGGTGGCGCAGGCCGTCGAGGAGTTCGGCCGGCTCGACATCGTGGTCAACAACGCGGGCATCGTGCGCGACCGGATGATCTTCTCCATGTCCGAGGCCGACTTCGACGCGGTGATCGCGGTCCATCTCAAGGGCACCTTCGCCCTCACCCGGCACGCCTGCGCGTACTGGCGCGACGCCGCCAAGCGCGGCGAGCCGGTCGCGGGCCGGGTCATCAACACGACCTCCGGCACCGGCCTGTTCGGCAACGCCGGGCAGGCCAACTACGGCGCGGCGAAGGCCGGTATCGCCAACCTGACCGTGATCACGGCGATCGAGATGCGCAAATACGGCGTCACCGCCAACGCGGTCTCACCGATCGCAGCAACCCGGATGACCGCAGACCTGGCCGTGGGCGAAGCCGAGGTGGTCGACGGCTTCGACCCGCGCGACCCCGCCAACGCCTCCGGAGTGGTGGTCTACCTCGCCTCGGACGCGGCCGCCTGGCTGACCGGACAGATCATCCGGGTCGACGGCGCGACGGCGAACCGGCTGCGCGGCTGGACGGTCGTCGACTCCGTCAGCAGCGCCTCCGGCCGCGCCCTCGCCGCCGAGGAACTGGCCGACGCGCTGCCGCAGCTCTACGGCGTCGCGCCGACCGGCCGCGTGTCCGTCCAGCATCGATCCTGAGGAGTAGACATGGAGACTGCCGACTTCGCGGCGGTGTTGGCCGAGGTCCGACGCTTCGTGCGCGAGCGGGTCATGCCGCTCGAGGCGCAGATCGACGAGCAGGACGAGATGCCCGGCGAGATCCGGGACGCGGCCAAGAAGATGGGCCTGTACGGCTTCGCGCTGCCGCAGGAGTACGGCGGCCTGGGCCTGTCGATGCACGAAGAGGTCCAGCTCATGTTCGAGCTGGGATACACCACCCCCTCCCTGCGCTCGATGTTCGGCACGAACAACGGCATCGCCGGGCATGTCTTGTTGGTAGGCGGCACCGAGGAGCAGAAGGCCGCGTGGCTGCCCCGGCTGGCGAGCGGGGACGTCACCGCGTCCTTCGCGCTGACCGAACCCGAGGCCGGTTCGGACCCCTCCTCGTTGACCACGCACGCGCGCCGGGACGGCGAGGACTGGGTGATCAACGGCGCGAAGCGCTTCATCACCAACGCCCCGATCGCCGATGTGTTCATGGTGTTCGCACGCACCGACCCGGACGCGCCGAAGACCCGCGGCATCTCCACCTTCCTGGTCCCGGCCGGGACGCCCGGGCTGACGGTGGCGCCCAGGGACCACAAGATGGGCCAGTTCGGAGCCTGGACCGCGGACGTCGGCTTCTCGGAGGTCCGCGTTCCGGCGGCGGCCCTCGTCGGCGGACCGGACGGCCTCAATCGGGGCTTCCGCACCGCAATGGGCTGCCTCGCACACGGCCGGGTGCACATCTCAGCCCTCTGCGTCGGCATGGCGGAGCGCCTGGTCGACGAGTCGGTCGCGTACGCGAAGACACGCAAGCAGTCCGGAAAGCCGATCGGCGCGTACCAGTTGGTGCAGGGCCTGATCGCCGACTCGAAGATGGACGCCTACGTCGGGCGGGCCACGGTCCTGGAGGCCGCCCGCAACTTCGACAGCGGCGCGGACACGAAGATCGGACCGTCCTGCACGAAGTACTTCACCAGCGAAATGGTCTCGCGCGTCGCCGACCGCGCCGTGCAGATCCACGGCGGCGCGGGGTACATGCGCGGCGTGCCGGTCGAGCGCTTCTTCCGCGACGCCCGGCTGTTCCAGCTCTACGAGGGCACCACCCAGATCCAGCAGGTCATCATCGCCAAGGCGCTGCTGGGTGACGCGGCCCGGGACTAGGTCCAACTACCGCCGTATAGCTATGAAGTAACTGTGTCTAGCTGAAACGGACAACGACACAGTGTCCCGCCCAAACGGACAACTACAGTGTCCGTCTGAAACAGACACCTACTGTGTCTCTCTCAGACGGACAACTACCGTGTCCCGCCCAGACTCAGTACGGCAGGAACTCGTCCCGGGTCGCGTCCTCCGGCTCGAAGTCGGCGGGCAGGCCCTCGAACTTCGGCGCCCGCTTCTCGGCGAAGCTGGCCACGCCCTCGCGGAAGTCCGGCGAGCCGGCGAAGAACTCCATCGCGGCGTAGCTGCGGCGCAGCGCACCGACGAAGTCGCGGTCCAGGTCTCCGTACACCTGTTGGCGTACCACGGCCATGGCGCGCGGCGAGCAGTTGCGGGCGATGTCCCGGGCGTACGCGCGCGCCTCGTCGAGCAGGACCTCCGGCTCGACGACCCGGCTGACCAGCCCGAGCGCCTTCGCTTCGTCGGCGTCGAAGGTGCGGCCGGACAGCAGTAGGTCCAGCGCGTTCTCCAGCCCGACCACCCGCGGCAGCACGTAGGCGAGGTTGTACTCCGCCGCCAGTCCGCGCCGCGTGAACGCAGTAGTGATGCGCGCGCCGCGGGCTGCGAAGCGCACGTCGCAGATCAGCGCCTGCACGAGGCCGATGCCAGCGCAGCCGCCGTTGATGGCGGCGATCATCGGCTTGGGCATGGAACGCTCGGCGTACATCGGGATGCGCTCGTGCAGGTTGAGCGAACTGCCGGGCTGCGAACTCTGCTCCAGGCGCTGCACGTCCATGCCGGGACAGAACGCACGGCCCGCCCCGGTGAGGATGATCACCCGCACCTCGGGATCCACGCGGGCCTCGGCGAGCACGGCGAAGAAGCGCCGCTCCATCGGGATGCTCCACGCGTTCTTGCGCTCGGGCCGGTTGAGCGTCACCGTCGCGACGCCGTATTCATCGACCTCGTACAGCACCAGGTCCTGCTCGTCACCGCTGGCGTCCGACACCATCTCTCCTCATCGCAGCCTGCTACTGATCAACGTCGAAGGTCACTCGGGGGTCGGCACTGCCACACGGGCACGGATCGCCGTCGACGCTCCCGCGCACCGTCAGCACCGTCTCGCCGAGCTGCGCGCACCGCCCAGAACCCACCGTCGGGACGATGGTGATCGCGCCGTCGAGCTCGCCCACGCTCCACTCGGCCGCGTTCACGTGCGCGCCGTGCTTCTGGCGGCACTCGATCGCGAGCGTGGGGCCGAGGAAGGAGATCACGCCGGCCGGTATCCCGGCCAGCCTCAGCAGCGCCGCGGCGTCCGGGCGGGCCAGCACGACCGGTGTGACACCCAACAGCGCGCGCAGCGCCTCGTCGTCGCCGAGCCGCTCCAGGACCGGCTTCGGCAGGCCGATCACGGCGTGCAGGTCGAGTTCCCGGGCGAAGACCATCGTGCGGTTCGCATCCCAGCCCATGGCCTCCGCGATCCCGTAGGTGACGCCGAGCTCGCGCAGCGCGTCCATCAGGGGCCTGAGCCACGGGCCCTCGAAGCCGGAGCCGTTCAGCAGCGCGCGGTGCCCCTGGGCCAGCCCGAGCTCGCGCAGCCGGGCCGCGGTCCACGCGGTGTCCCGGGCGAGCTCCGCCCAGGTCTGCTCGATGTCCACGGCCCCGTCGCGCCCGGCGAAGCGGACCACGTACGCGGTGTCCGGCCGGTCGAGGCTCCGCGCCCTGGCCAGGCTGTCGACACGGGTCATCAGCTGCTCACCACCCGGGCGAACTTCGCGACGCTGCGGACGGTCTTCATGAGGTCCTCCTCGGTTCGCAGCTCCAGCACCGGCTCGACGCCCGTCGCGCCGTGCACGGCCTTGCGCAGCCGCTCGTCGAGGGCCCCCAGATCGTCGGTGACTGCCGGGTCATAACCGACGCGAACGTGCAGGGCGTCGACCTCCCGCTGCGTGCGAACGACCTGGAACACCCCGCCGAGGGTCTCCGGCTGTGCCTCAACCGCCTGCTCGATGTCCCGCAGGGTGACGGGGCGTCCGCGCACGATGGTCTCGTCGCCGCGCCGCCCGGCCAGCCACATGCGGCCGTGGGTGCGCCCGCAGCCGCAGCGGTCGCGGCTGAGTCGCACGAGGTCCGAGCTGCGGTAGCGGATCAGCGGGGCCGCGAGGTTGTCCAGGTCAGTGGCAACCAGTTCACCGGTCTGCCCGGCGGCAGCCGGCCCCAGGCTCTCGGTGTCGACGCACTCGGCGAAGACGGTGTCCTCCCACAGGTGGAAGCCGTCGTGCTCGCGGCACTCCCAGGCCGTGCCGGTGTCGGCCGCGCTGGTGTACTCGAAGACCTCGACGCCCCAGTCCTCCTGCATGATCTGGCGCATCCGCCGGCTGAGCGGCTGTCCTGCGAAGGAGACCCCCTTGAGCGAGGAGAACGCCTCGCGCAGGTCGTGTGTGGCGGACAGGTGCACCAGCTCGGTCACCAGCGGATACGCCAGCTGGAGGTAGGCCGGCCGGTACTTGCGCGCGGCCTCGACGACCTCCTCCATGTTGCCGAGCCAGGTGTCCACCGCGACCACCACGGCGCCGAGCGCCTGGTAGCCGTAGTCCATCAGGTTGCGGAAGGTGCCGGGCGGGCTGATCACCCGGTCGCCGGGGCGCAGCCCGACCTCCCACAGGTCACGCAGCTGCGCGGTGATCAGCGGCGGCGCATCCTGCCAGATCTCGGCGAAGAACTCGGGGTCCCCGGTGGTGCCGGACGTCGACGACACCGAGGTCACCTGCTCCGGCGCCACGCACAGCATGCCGCCATACGGATCGCGGTTGCGGGCGCGGTAGTCGCGCACCATGGCCTTGTCCATGAACGGGATGCGCTCCTGGAAGTCCTCCAGCGAGCGGATGTCCCGGGGGTGCACCCCGTGGGCATCCCACAGCTCGCGGTAGAAGGCCGAGCGCTCGTAGGCGTACCCGACCAGCTCGACGACCCGTTTCTCCTGGTGTTCACGCAGGTCGGCCGGGGCGATCGTCTCGAGCTCCGGCTCGAGGTAGCGCTCGCTGCTCACCACGGCTCCTCCTGGCTTCGTCGCATTGGCGGATTGCCTGCATCGTGGACCCAAACAGTCCATTCAGTCAACTGATTGTGCTTAATGGACGCTCCTGCGGACCATCCCGCCCCGGCGCCGGGCGACTTGCCACCGATCATCTAAATCAGTTATATAGTTGTTCTGTATAAGCCCCCGGAAGGAGCACGCCGTGAAGATCGTCGTCTGCGTGAAGCACGTCCCCGACGCGACCGCCGACCGCGGTTTCGACCAGGACGGCGCCACCGACCGGGACTCGGTCGACTCGGTGCTCTCCGAACTGGACGAATACGCGGTCGAGCAGGCGCTGCGGATCGCGGAGTCCGGCGTCGAGGCGGAGGTGACCTACCTGACGGTCGGCCCCGCCCCGGCGAGGGCCGCCCTGCTCAAGGCCCTGGCCATGGGCGGCGACCGGGGCGTGCACGTCGTGGACGACCGGCTGCGGGGCACGGACGCGCCGGGTACGGCGGCAGTGCTCGCCGCGGCGGCCAAGCACGTCGGCTTCGATCTGCTGCTGTGCGGGATGGCCTCGACGGACGGGGCCATGGGCGTCGTGCCCGCGATGGTCGCCGAGCACCTCGGCGTCCCGGCGGCGACCTACCTCAGCGAGGTGGAGGTCGGGCTGGGTTCGGTCACCGGCGTGCGCGACGGCGACACCGCCACCCTCCGCGTGCAGGCCGCACTGCCTGCCGTCGTGTCCGTCACCGATCGGGCCGGTGAAGCGCGCTACCCCTCGTTCAAGGGCATTGTGGCCGCCAAGAAGAAGCCGCTGCTCTCTCTCGGGCTCGATGAGCTGGCCGTCGAGCCGGACCGGGTGGGCGGCGTCGGCGCGCGCTCGACGGTGGACAGCGCGACCCCGCGCCCGCCGCGCGCCGCCGGCGAGATCGTGTCCGACTCCGGGGAGGGCGGCGTGCAGCTGGCCGAGTTCCTCGCGACCCGCAAGTTCATCTGACCGCCGCCGGGCAAGGAGACTCCGACCATGGGTGAAGTCCTCGTTCTCGTCGACCACGTCGACGGGGCCGTACGCAAGCCGACTTTGGAACTGCTCACGCTCGCGCGCCGGATCGGGCAGCCCTCGGCCGTCCTGGTCGGCTGCGGCGCCGGCGGTGACACCGATGCAAACGCCGCGATCGAGACGCTGGGCCGCCACGGCGCGGTCAAGGTCTACCTCGTCGACTCCCCCGAGCTGGACGACTACCTCGTCGCTCCGGCCGTCGACGCGTTGGCCAGGATCGCGGGCGAGGTGGGACCCGCGGCGATCCTCACCCCGTCGACCCTCGACGCCCGGGAGATCGCCGCCCGGGTCGCGGTCCGGCTCGGTTCCGGCCTGATCACCGACGCGGTGGACCTGCGGCCCGGCCCGGACGGACCCGTCATCGAGCAGTCGGTGTTCGCCGGCACGTACGTGATCAAGGCGCACGTGAACGGCGGGATCCCGGTCATCACGGTCAAGCCCAACGCCGCGCCGGTGGAGCTCGCCGAGACGGTGCCGGCCGTCGAGAAGGTCGAGGTCGCGCCGCCGCCCGTCGCCACCGCGGTCCGGATCCTCTCGCGCACGGCCCGGGAGCGGACCGGACGTCCCGAGCTGGCCGACGCCGAGATCGTCGTCTCCGGCGGCCGGGGCGTGAACGGCGCGGAGAACTTCGCGGTCATCGAACGCGTCGCCGACGCGCTGGGCGGCGCGGTCGGGGCGTCGCGGGCCGCGGTAGACGCCGGCTGGTACCCGCACAGCCACCAGGTGGGGCAGACCGGGACGCAGGTCTCCCCGCAGCTCTACGTCGCCGCCGGGATCTCCGGGGCGATCCAGCACCGCGCGGGCATGCAGACCTCGAAGACCATCGTCGCGGTGAACACCGACCCCGAGGCGGCGATCTTCGAGCTGGTCGACTACGGCGTCGTCGGCGACCTGTTCGCGGTGCTGCCGCAGCTGTCCGACGAGATCGAGAAGCGCCGGTGACCGGCCCGCTGGGGGGCTGAGCGGATGGACTTCGCGTTCAGCGACGAGCAGGAGGAGCTGCGCCGCACGGTCCGCGCGTTCCTCGAGGACACCTCGCCGGAGACCGAGGTGCGCCGGCGGATGGAGACCGACTCCGGCTTCGATCCGGCCGTGTGGCGGCGCATGGGCACCGAGCTCGGCCTCCAGGGCCTCGCGATCCCCGAGGAGTACGGCGGGGCGGGCGGCGGCATGGTCGAGGTCGGCCTGGTGCTCGAGGAGATGGGCCGCGCGCTGCTGTGCGCGCCGTACCTCTCGTCCGCGGTGCTCGCCACCACCGCGCTGCTGCGCTGCGCCGACGAGCCGCACCGCAAGCGGCTGCTCCCGGCGCTCGCCGACGCGCGGCTCGCCGGGACGTTCGCGCTGACCGAGGACTCGGCCCGCTGGGACCGCGAGGGCGTCGCGATGACCGCCGAGCCGCACACCCATGCCTACGACGAGCGCTGGCTATTGTCCGGGCACAAGAACTTCGTGCTCGACGGCGCGACGGCCGACTTCGTCCTCACTGTGGCGGTCGCCCCGGACGGCATCGGCGTGTTCGTCGTCGACGGCGACGCGGCGGGCCTGGCCCGCACTCCCCTGCCCACGCTGGATCAGACTCGCCGCCAGGCCCGCCTGGAGTACCAGGGCGTCCCGGCCACGCGCCTGCAACTGCCCGGCGACGGCTGGCAGTTCGTCTCCGAAGTGCTCGACCGCGCCGCCGTGGCCCTGGCCGCCGAGCAGGTCGGGGTCGCCGCACGGGCGCTGGAGACGGCCGTCGGGTACGCCAAGACCCGCCACCAGTTCGGCCGCCCCATCGGCTCCTTCCAGGCCGTGAAGCACCTGCTCGCCGACGTGCTGCTGGAGGTCGAGTCCGCCCGCGCCGCCGCGCACTTCGCGATGCTGGCGGCCGAGGACGACGATGCTCAACTGCCCGCCGCGGCGAGCCTGGCCAAGTCGTACTGCTCGGACGCCTGCCTGAAGGCGACGCTGGAGAACGTGCAGGTCCACGGGGGTATCGGCTTCACCTGGGAGCATCCGGCCCACCTCTACCTCAAGCGCGCCAAGACCTCGCAGCTGCTCTTCGGCGATCCGGCGTACCACCGCGAGCTGATCGCCCAACGGATCGGCCTGTGACCGCAACGATCGGAGAACCCTGATGAAGGTGGACGGCAAGCTCGCGGTGTGGAGCACGGCCGCGGTCGTCGACGAGGCGAAGCGGCACGAGCGATCCGGCTACGACGGCCTGTGGGCCTCGGAATCCAGCCACGATCCGTTCCTGCCGCTGCTGCTGGCCGGCGAGCACACCGAGCGGCTCGAGCTGGGCACGGCGATCGCGGTCGCGTTCGCCCGCTCGCCGATGCAGCTCGCGTACACCGCCCACGATCTCCAGACGTACTGCGGCGGCCGTTTCACCCTGGGACTCGGCAGCCAGGTCAAGGCGCACATCGAGCGCAGGTTCGACATGCCGTGGAGCCACCCGGCCCCGCGGATGCGCGAGTACATCAGTGCCCTACGCGCGATCTGGGCGTGCTGGAACGACGGCGCGAAGCTGGACTTCCGCGGCGACTTCTACAACCACACCCTGATGGCGCCGTTCTTCGCGCCCGCGCCGTCGCCCCACCCCGCCCCGCGGATCTGTCTCGCAGCTGTCGGCGAGGCGATGACGCGCGTCGCGGGAGAGGTCGCCGACGGGTTGATGACGCACGCCTTCACGAGTGAGCGGTACTTGCGCGAGGTGACCGTCCCCATGGTCGAGCGCGGGCTGGAACGGGCGGGCCGCTCGCGGGCCGACTTCTCGATCAGCCATCTGCTGCTCACCGCGACGGGCCGCACGCGGGAGGAGATGGACCGGGCGGTGAAGGGCACACGCGACCAAATCGCGTTCTACGCCAGCACTCCGGCGTACCGGACCGTCCTCGAAGCACACGGGTGGGGGGCGCTGGGCGAGGAGTTGACCGCGCTGTCGAAGTCCTCGCGCGAGGACAAGTGGACCGTGATGGGTTCCCTCGTGGACGACGAAGTCCTCAATGCGTTCGCCGTGGTGGCCGAGCCGGAGCGGTTGTCCGCCGAGATCCGGCGCCGCTTCGGCGATGTCGTGGACCGCGTGTCCTTCTACACCGCTTACAGCATCGACGCAGCCGTGTGGGGGCCGGTCGTGCGAGACCTGAAAGGCCCCTGACTCGCCGGAGCATGATCAGGGTCCCGGGGCGCTCCGCCTACTCGGCTACTCGGCTACTCTGCGCATCGCAGAGATCTGCGCACTCCAGCGCGACAGGTCGATGATCTTGACGACGTCGCCGGTGTGCGGGGCCTCGATGATGTGTTTCGAGCCGATGTACATGCCGACGTGGTGGGGGTGGGCCCGGGTACCCTCGTCGCCGGGGATGAAGACGAGGTCACCGGGTTCGAGTTGGGAGACTTCAGCGACAGCCGTGCCGGCGGTGACCTGTCCGTCGGTGCCGCTGGGGATCGAGACGCCGGCGGCTTGCCAGGCGGCGTGCACCAGCCCTGAGCAGTCGTAGGCGTCCGGACCCTTCGCGCCGAACTTGTAGGGTTTGCCGAGTTGCTCGACGGCGAAAGCGACCGCGCGCGCTGCGGCCTCGGAGTCGGGTTTGGATGCCGCCGGAGCGTGCGGCGCATGCTGTCCGGCCGCCGTCGAAGCCGCCGGAGTATGCGGGGCATGCTGACCGGCCGGGGCATGCGGAGCGTGCTGGCCCGCCGCCGTCGAAGCCGCCGGAGCGTGGGGCGCATGCTGACCGGCCGCCGTCGGGCCCGCCGGAGTGTGAGGGGCATGCTGACCGGCCGGAACGTGAGGCGCGTGGTGAACCGCTGTCGAAGCCGCCGGGGCATGTGGCGCATGGTGACCCGCTGCCGTCGAAGCAGCCGGAGTGTGGGAGGCGGGGACCAGCAGGTAGTTGTCGCTGTAGATGTGTGTGGAGGATCCGAGGTTGTTGATCTGCTGCAGGTGCGCGACGGTGGTGCCGTGCTGATGGGCCAGTCCCGACAGGGTGTCGCCGTGGCGGATCTTGATGCGGATGGTGCCCGCCGGCGTTGCGGTCGGGGCTGCCGCGTGGTGTGCGCTGCCGGCCGCGTCGTGCTTCGCGTGGTCCGGGGCGGTGACTGTCGTGTTGGCCAGAGTTCTGGACCGGCCCGGTTCGCCCCCGATCGTGCCGTGTGTGGCCGTGGCCTGGGTGGCTGGGAGCGGGGCGGCCGATGCCGCCTGAACAAGGTCTGTGAGCTGTTTGTCGAGCCCGCTCCCGCTCGGTGCGCCCCCGGCGGCCAGCGCGTCGGCCGGGAAGCGGGAGCTGTCCAGCAGCTGTCCGACAGCCTGGGCCAGGGCATGGCGCGCCCGGTCCTCCACTGAGCCGGAATCGGACTGGGTCACGGCGGTGCCTCGCTTGCCTCGCGGATCGGGCGGGTCGGGAGATCAGCCGGTGCGGCCGGCCAGCTGGTCGGCGGTGACCTCTGCGAGGATCTCGCGCAACCGGTCTTCGCCGAGCGCGGCCACCTCGGGGTCGACGCTCAGCACGTGCGCCAATGCGGGCTCCATCACTTCCTGCCTTAGCAACTGCACCAGGTCCTCGGTGCTGTTCGCTCCGGACGGTGCCGCAGTCGGCAGGGTGAGGCCGTACTCGGCGAATATCGCGCGCTTGTCGGCGGCGCGCTCGGCCAGGGCGATGAAGCCCTGCGCATCGCCGCCCACGCCGTGCTCGGCCGCGTCGTACAGAAACCAGTCGCGAAACTGCTGCCAGGAGGCCTCGGCGCCGTCCCAGCGCAGACCGTTCTCGGCCAGATAGCGGTACCACGCGTCGAGGTCGCCGGATTCCCCGGCAGCCGGGCGGGCGCCCTCGGGCGCCTCGAGCGACTGGCCGAGAGCGTCGTAGCTGTGCGCCCCGTCGTGGTAGTAGACGGAATCCCCCGAGGTGGCCTGCCACACCTGGTGTCCCTCACCCAGGTAGTAGGCCTCTCCCACGCGGTGGATCAGGCTGCCGTCCGTCACGGGCGTGGTGGCCGATTGGTCCGCGGCTGCGTTCTGGGCGCGGGGCGCGAAGTAGCCGCGTATCTCGTCGTTGTCGATGATGACGCGCGGATCCTCGACTGCTCCCGCCTCGGCGGCCAGTTCCTTGAGTGCGTCGAGCAGCGGAGCGACTTTGTCGTACGCCACGGTGGGCTGCGCGGACAGGACCTGCTCCACGCTGGGCCAGTCGGCCGGCCCCGCTTGGGGATACGCGCGCAACAGGCCCGCCAACATCGCCTCGACCTGGTCGCCGCTTTCCCCGAGAGCCGCCGAGACGGTGTTCACCACCTGCACAGGATCCACCTGGCGACACCCCCAAATCATCGCGAACCGTAGACGCACACTACGCTCCAGTGCGATCAACAGCGTTGCGAGAACGGGCACACAATCGCGCAGACAACCCGGCTCTTAACACTGCCCTGACGCGCCTTGCCCTGATGCGGCGTCCGACAGCGCGAGCAACAATGAACGTGATCGGCGCGCCGCGATCAGTCGAGCAGGTCGAGCACCGTGGTCATCGATCCGTTCTGCAGGAGATAGTCCTCGGCCTCCTGCAGGTGGCGCAACCACAGGTCTTCGGCCGCGGCGGCGTCGCGCGCGGCGACGAGATCGACCAGGAGCTCGTGTGCCCGCAGGCCGCGCTTGTTCGCCTTGAGGTTCTCCGGGCTGCCCGCGTCCAGGTCCACGTGCGACCAGTTCGCCTGGTCGATGATGTGCCGGACCATGCCGTTGAGCACGGCCAGCGTCTGGTTTCCGGCCAGCTCCACCACCAGGGCGTGGAACCGCATGTGCTCGCGGATGAATGCCGACGGCTCGCCCACGAGGGCCTGGGCCTCGGACACCGCCGCGCGCAGCCGGGCCAGGTCCGCGTCGTCGCGCCGGCGCGCGAGCAGGCCGGCGCACGGCGTCTCGATCAGGGTTCGGGCATCGTAGACGTCTTTGAGCGTCGTGCCACGGTGCTCAAGCACCAGGCCGGCGTACCTGGCCGCGACGCTGCCCTCGGGCGTGTGCACCCGGGCACCTCCGCGCGCGCCTCGACGGATGCTGATGAGGGACTCGGATTCAAGGACCCGGAACGCCTCGCGCAGCGTCGGCCGCGACACCGCGAACTCCTCCATCAGGACGGCCTCGCCGGGAAGGCTGTCCCCCTCGGCGAGCTGGCCGCTGATGATCTTGCGGCGCAGCTGCGCCGCCACCAGCTCCGCCATCTTGGGCACGCGCACGCGGTCGCCGACGGCAGATCGGCGTGGGTGCGTCTCCTTGACCTCCGGCACGCCGGTCCACCTGCCCCAGGCTAGTAATAGTTAATTTAGTTAGCTGAATCATACCTGAAGTTTGATATACCCGGATAGAGCGGGCACGGGCGGAAACCGGGGTCTCAGTCCACGCGCTCGAACACCGCGGCCAGGCCCTGGCCGCCGCCGAGGCACATCGTCTCCAGGCCGTACCGCGCCTGTCTGCGGCCCAACTCACGCAACAGGGTGGCGAGAATGCGCCCCCCGGTCGCGCCGACGGGGTGCCCGAGCGAGATGCCGGAGCCGTTGACGTTGAGCCGGGCGAAGTCGGCCTCGGTGAACCCCCATTCCCGGGTACACGCCAGCACCTGCGCCGCGAAGGCCTCGTTCAACTCGATCAGATCCATGTCGGACAGCTTCAGCCCGGCGCGCTCCAGCGCCCGCGCCACGGCCGGCACCGGACCGATGCCCATCACCCGGGGCGGCACCCCGGCCACGGCCCAGGACACGAGCCGGCCGAGCGGACGCAGGCCGAGTTCGGCGGCGCGCGCCGGGTGCGTCACGATGCACACGGAGGCGGCGTCGTTCTGCCCGCTCGCGTTGCCCGCCGTGACGGTGGCGTCAGGGTCCTGTTTCCGCATGACGGGGCGGAGCGAGGCGAGTTTCTCCAGCGAGGTGTCGGCCCGGGGGTGCTCGTCGGTGTCGACGACCCGCTCCCCCGACCGGCTCGTCACGGTCACCGGCACGATCTCCTCGGCGAAGCGGCCCGCGCGCTGGGCGGCCACCGCCTTCTCGTGCGAGGCGAGCGCGAACTGGTCCTGCTCCTCGCGCGGGATGGCGTATTCGCGGCGCAGATTCTCGGCGGTCTCCAGCATGCCGCCGGGCACCGGGTGGTTGACCCCGCCCGAGGTGACCCGGCCGCGTGCCAGCCGGTCGTGCAGCGCGGCGGCGCTTCCGCGCACGCCCCAGCGCAGGTCGAGGCTGTAGAACTCCGCCTGGCTCATCGACTCCACGCCGCCGGCCAGCACCAGGTCGCTGGCCCCGGTCTGCACCTGCATCGCGGCGTTGAGGATCGCCTGCAGGCCCGAGCCGCACCGGCGGTCCAGCTGCGCGCCGGGCACCTCGACCGGCAGGCCGGCGTCCAGCGCGGCGACCCGGCCGATCGCCGGCGCCTCGCCGTTCGGGTAGCACTGGCCCAGGATCACGTCGTCGACCGCGGTCGGCGCGAGGCCGGTCCGGTCCAGCACGGCCCGGATCGCCGCGGCCGCCAATGCCGCGGCGGTCACGTCGCGGAAGGCGCCTCCGTAGCCGCCGACCGCGGTGCGTACCGGCTCGCAGATGACTGCTTCGCGCAGTTCAGTGGTCATGTCGGGAGGCCTCTCGGCGGTAGGGGACGACGGGGCCAAAGGTCTGCGGTCACCTGTCCGGACTCACATGTACCGGCCACCGGTCACCTCCAGGACCGCCCCGGTGACGTAACTCGCCATCTCCGAGGCGAGGAACAGCACCACCTCGGCAACCTCGGCCGGCTCGCCGGCTCGGGCCATGGGGATCTCCGCCAGCTTGGCGTCCCAGGCGGCCTTGGGCATCGCCTCGGTCATCGCGGTCCGGATCAGCCCCGGCTGCACCGCGTTGACCCGTACCCCGGACCGGGCCAGTTCCTTCGCGGAGGCCTTCGTCAGGCCGACCAGCCCGGCCTTCGCGGCGCTGTAGTTCGTCTGCCCGAAGTTGCCGACCTTGCCGGCGATGGAGGAGATGTTCACGATGCTGCCGCCGCCGTGCTCGCGCATCACCTCGGCCGCGCTGCGGGTGCCGTTCCACGCCCCGGTCAGGTGCACGTCGAGTACCGCCCGGAAGTCCGCGATGGCCATCTTGCGCAGCGTCGCGTCGCGGGTGATCCCGGCGTTGTTCACCATCACGTCGAGCGGCCCGAAGCCGTCCGTGCAGAGGGCGACGAGCGCCGCCATGTCGGCCTCGTCGGTGACGTCGCAGCGGCGTGACACCGCTTCGACGTCCAGTGCGGCCAGCCGCTTGACCGCATCGTCGGCCGCTGATTCGTCGATGTCGCCGATGACCACCGCCGCGCCCGCCTGGCCGAGCACCCGGGCGATCTCGTAGCCGATGCCGCGCGCCGCGCCGGTGACCACCGCGCGCTTGCCGTCGAGCAGGCCCATGTCAGTCTCCGATCCCGTCGGCCGTGAAGTAGGGCAGCACGATCTCGTCGGTCAGCCGCCGGAACTCGACGCGCACCGGCATCCCGATCTCGACCTTCGCGGGATCGCAGCCGATCACGTGGGTCAGCAGCGCGGGTCCGTCGTCGAGGTCGACGATTGCGAGCGCGAAGGGCGTCTCGAAGCCGGCCCCGGGCGTGCGGTGCACGACGGTGACGGAGTACACGGTGCCCCGTCCGGAAGTGCTCACGTAGTCCCAGGTGTCCGAGAAGCAGCGCGGGCAGGCGGGCTCCGGGACGAAGAAGCGCAGCCCGCAGGCGGAGCACTGCGGGACGATGAGCTCCCCGCGCGCGGCCGCCGCCCAGAACGGCTCGGTCAGCGCGCTGGGCGCCGGCACCGGGCGGCTCATCGCGACCGCCCGAGCACGGCCAGCTCGTAGTGCTGCGCGCCCGATCCGGCGGTGCCGACGGCGGCGAGCCGTGCGTCAGGGATCTGATGCACGGCGTGGCCGCGCAGCTGGCGGACCGCCTCCACGACCTTCAGGGTCATCTGCTGGGTTCCGTTCCAGGCGTAGGACAGGCAGCCGCCGTCGGGATTCACCGGGTGCTTTCCGTCCACGGCGATCGCGCCGCTCGCGGCGAGCGGGCCGCCCTCGCCCTCGGCGCACACTCCCAGCGCCTCCAGTTGCCGGATGATCTCGAAGGAGTTGGGGTCGTAGAGGCTGAACACGTCGAGGTCGCTCGCGGTGATGCCCGCCATCGCGTACGAGCGGGCTGCCGCGTCCCGGCCGATCTGGCCGACCTCCCGGTACAGCGCCGGGTTGGCGTACGGGGCCTGGTGATACTCCATGCCGCCGCCGAGGACGGCGATCGGCGGGTGCGGCAGGTCGCGGGCCCGCTCCTCGGTGGTGACCACGAACGCGGCGCCGCCCTCGCCGACGATGCAGCAGTCGAGCAGGTGGAAGGGCGTGGCGATCATGCGCGAGGCCAGCACGTCGTCGGCCGTGTAGGGCCCGCGCCCGTACATCATGGCTTCCGGGTTCGTGGAGCCGTTGTTGCGGATGGTCGCGGCGACCTCGGCGAGCTGGCGCGGCGTCGTCCCGTACTCGTGCATGTGCCGCGCGGCCACGAGGGCGAACTGCGCGACAACGTAGGAGCCCCACACGTCGGTGAACTCCACCGGGACCCCGGCGCCGATCGGCGCGTTGTCCGCTCCCCGGGTGACCAGGCGGCAGCCGCCGACGATCACGGTGTCCGCGTATCCGGCGGTGACGGCCGCGGCCGCCTTCAGCAGGCCGCGCACGCCCGAGTTGTCCAGCATCGAATCGCTCGTCCAGCGCAGGTCGCGGCCGAACATCCGGGCCCAGGAGCTGCCGTCGCCCGGGATGCCGCCCGGTCCGGGCCAGTCGACCTGCGCGCCGTCGAGGTCGGCGGGGCACAGGCCCGCGTCGGCGGCGGCGCCCTTGACCGCCTCGATCGCCAGGCTCATCGGGTCGCGGTCCGGCAGCGCGAGGGCCTGCTTCGTCGCGTACACGCCGACGATCACGGCCCGCCGGTCGTCCAGGGTGCCGGCCATGTCAGCGGCCTGCGCCGAGTGAATCCGTGCCCGGATACCCGCCGCCGCCGAAGCGCGCGTCGAGGGAGGAGTAGTCCTTGCCGTAGGCGGCGGTGCGCGGCAGCGCCTCGACGAACTCGACGCTCTTCGGCTTCTTGTACGAGGCGATCCGGCTGCGGCAGTGCTCGATGATCTCCCCGGCCTGCGCCGCGGCGCCGTCGTGCAGCACCACCACCGCCTTGACGTCCTGGGCCCAGCGCTCGTTCGGCACCCCGATCACCGCCGCCTCCTTGACCGCCGGATGCGACTCGATGCAGTTCTCCACCTCGGCGGGGAAGATGTTCTCGGCGCCGGACTTGAGCATCCGGGTGGTGGTGCCGAGGAAGCTGACGGTGCCGTCCGGCTCGCGGCGGCCCAGGTCGGTGGTGTGCCACCAGCCGTACCGGAACCGCGCCTCGTTGGTCTCCGGCCGGTTCCAGTAGCCGAGGTGCACCAGGTCGCCGCGCGCGCAGATCTCCCCGGCCTCGCCCACCGCGCACTCGGCGCCGTGCGCGTCCAGGATCCGCACGCTGAGGAACGGACCGGGGCGGCCCGCGTTGCCGAGCCCGAGGCCGCCGAAGGAGCCGGTCACAGCGAAACCGGTCAGCTCGGTCTGTCCGTATCCCTTGCCCTCGCCGCCGCCGTTCACGGTGTAGCGGCTCGTGTCGGTCGGGATCGTGCCCTGCCACAGGTGGGCGGCGATGCTGGCCCGCAGGCTCGACAGGTCGTGGCCCGCGTCCCGGTTGAGCTGGACCACTTCGGCGATGGTCGGCGGCATCAAGTACGCGTGCGTACAGCGCTCACGCGCCAGCAGCGGCAGGAGTTCCTGTGCGACGACGCGCCGCACCACCACGTTCGTCCCGCCGTGGACGAACACCGGGATGCCCCAGAACTGGTAGTTGCCGATGTGGAACATCGGCCCGGCGTTGAGGAACACCGCGTCGGCGTCGATGTCCCCCATCCAGGCCGTCGTGGCGCCCATCGCGAGGAGGTTGCGGTGCGAGAGCATCGACCCGCTCTGCCGGCCGGTGATCGCCGCCGTGTAGATGACGAGCAGGGCGGCGTCCGGGTCGACGTCGACGTCCGGGTCGTCGGGACTGCCCGAGGCGAGGAACGCCTCGTATCCGTCCGCGCCGTCCGTGTCGTGCCGCAGCCAACGCGCCGAGATCGCCTCGCCGGCCTCGGCCCGCGCCTTGGCGACCGTCTCGCCGATCTCCTCGTCCTGCCAGAAGACCGCCTTCGGGTCGAAGTCCCCGAGGGCGTAGGCCATCTCCGGGGCGGCCCACCGCCAGTAGCCGGGGCACACCATCGCGCCGATCTTCGCGGCCGCGCCGAGCAGCTCGTAGACCCGGAAGGAGTTCTGGCCCAGCCAGAGGATCCGGTCGCCCGCTCCGAGACCGGCCCCCCGCAGCGCGTTGGCCAGCCGGTTGGTCCGCTCGTCGAGCTCGGGCCAGGTCAGCCGGACGTCGCCGTCGACCAGCGCCACCCGGTCGGGGTAGGAGCGGCGGTGATCGCGGATCAGATCGCCGAAGGTCGCGTGCCGCGCCGGGTTCACCTGGACGTCTCCTCACGGGCCGGGAGGGCAGTGGTTGGGCAGTGCTCGGGGCTGCCACGAGGGCAGCTGTTATCGCTTAACTATTTAACCTATTAAAACTCGTGGCGTCCAGCCCGCCGAGGCCCGGCCGCTCTCCGGAGATGCTCACCACCACCTGGCCGCGCGCGCAGGCGGCCCCGGCGCTGTCGCGCACCTCGACCTCGGCGTAGTGGATCCGGCCGCCGCGCTTGAAGCAGGAGGCGTAGGCGATCAGCTCCGGCCCGCCGGCCCGGCCGAGGTACTGGACCGACAGCGCGATGGTGGACAGGCGGCTGCCCTTGTCGAAGTCGTGGTCGGCCATGACCGCGCCGCCGCCCGCCGTGTCGATCAGCGCCGACACGACCCCGCCGTGGAAGGTGTCCTCGTGGGCCGAGAGCTCCTCGGAGTAAGGCAGCGCGATCTCCACGCCGTCGACGTCCCAGCGCAGGACACGCATGCGGCACAGGCGGTTGAAGCGCACCCCGTGCTCCCAGCGGTCCCGGAACCAGTCCCGGCGCGCCTGCTGTTCCTGCTCGGTGAGCCGTGCCGTCCCGACCATGCCGCTCCCGCCCTCACGCGGCCGGCGCCGGATCCGCGGGGCGCGGATCCCTGGGCAGGCCGAGCACCTGTTCGCCGATGAGGTTGCGCTGGATCTGGCTGGTGCCGCCGTAGATGGTCTCGGCGAGGGAGAGCAGGAACGCGCGCTGCCGCAGGTCCAGCGCGTAGCCGTCGCCGACGATCTGCCCCGCCGGACCGGCGAGCTCGGCGGCGAGGTGGCCGAGCCGCACGTGGGCCTCGGAGGCGTAGAGCTTGGCGGTGCTCGCCTGCCGCCCCGGCGTCCGCCCGGACAGCAGCTCCCCGACCGTGCGCAGGTTCGTGACGCGCATGATCCGCACCGACATCCAGGCCTGGGCGACCCGGGCGCGCAGCTCGGGATCGAGGCCGCCGGCCTGCCGCGCGGCCGCCGCCACGAGGTCGTCCGCCTCCCGCTCAAAGGTGAGCTGCTGCGGCAGCAGCGTCGCGCCGCGCTCGATGCCCAGCGTGGCCATCGCGGTGCGCCAGCCCTGCCCCACCCTGCCCACCACCAGGTCGGCGGCGGTCCGCGCGCCGGTGAGGAAGACCTCGGCGAACTCGTCCTGCCCGGCCAGGTTGCGGATCGGACGGATGTCGACGCCCGGCTGGTCCGTGGGCACCAGCAGCATGCTCAATCCCTTGTGCCGCTTCGACTCCGGGTCGGTGCGGGCCAGCACGTAGAGCCAGTCGGCGGCCTGGGCCATGGTGCTCCAGACCTTCTGGCCGTCGAGGACCCACTCGTCGCCGTCCAGCACGGCCCGCGTGCGCACCGAGGCCAGGTCGGATCCGGCGCCCGGCTCACTGAAGCCCTGGCCCCACAGGTCCTGCACGGCCAGGATGCGGGGCAGGAAGCGCTCCTTCTGCTCCGGGCTGCCCATGGCCAGCAGCATCGGCCCGAGCAGGTCGAGGCCGTTGCCCGAGGCGCGATACGGGGCGCGGGCCCTGGCGTGCTCATAGTTGAACACGATCTCCTCGAGCAGGCCGAGCCCGCGCCCGCCGTACCGGGTCGGCCAGCCGATGCCCAGCCAGCCGCCCGCGGCCAGCTCGCGGTCCCAGGCCAGGCGCACCTCCCAGGCCTCGGCGTCGGTCGGGCTGCCGACGCCGCGGTGCGCGGCGAACTCCCCGACCAGGTGGGCGTCGAGCCAGTTGCGCACCTCGTGTTGGAAATCCGCGGCCTGCGGGCCGAAGTCGAGTTCCACCGGGGGTACCTCCGTGTCGGTCGCGCGGTTCAAAGGCCGAGCAGGGACGCCACGCGCCCGCGATGGTGGGCCGGTGTGCCCAGCAGCACCTCGGAGCTCTTGGCCCGCTTGAAGTACAGGTGCGCCGGGTGCTCCCAGGTGAAGCCGATCCCGCCGTGCACCTGAATGCAGCCGCCCGCGATCCGGGTGTAGGCCTCGGTGCAGAAGACCCGGGCGACGGCTGCGCAGAGGGCCACGTCCTCGGAGCCTGCGTCGAGGCTCCACAGCGCGTCGTAGAGCGCCGAGTTCGCCGCTTCGAGCTCGACCACCAGGTCGGCGCACAGGTGCTTGACCCCCTGGAAGGAGCCGATCGGACGGCCGTACTGGACGCGCAGCCCGGCGTACTCGACCGCGAGTTCGAGGGCCTTCGACGCCGCGCCGACCTGCTCGGCCGCCAGCAGCACGGCGGCGGTGGCGAGGGTCTGTTCGAGCACCGGCTCGGCGCCGCCCTGCGTACCGATCAGCCGGGCCGGGGCTGCGTCGAAGGTGAGCCGGGCCTGTTTGCGCGTCTGGTCCAGGGTCGGCAGCGCGGCACGGGTCAGGCCGGAAGCCACACCGTCCACGGCGAACAGGCTCGGGCCAGTCTCTGTATCTGAGTCTGTATCTGCATCCGTGTCGCAGACCACGAGCACGAGGTCCGCGACGTGGCCGTCCGGGACGTACTTCTCGGTCCCGGTGATCTCCCAGCCGTCGCCGCGGCGGCGGGCCCAGGTTGTCGGGTCCCGACCAAGCGCCAGGGTGGCGACCGTCTGCCCGGCGGCGATCCCCGGGAGCAGTTCCTTGCACGCGGCGGTGTCGCCGCTGCGCAGCAGCGCCTCGGCGGCCAGGGCGACGGTCGCGAAGTACGGCGCGCACAGCAGCGCCCGGCCCGCCTCCTCGAAGACGAGGCCCGCCTCGATATAGCCGAAGCCGCTGCCGCCGTACTCCTCGGGGATCGAGAGTCCCTGCAGACCCAGCTCGGAGGCCATGCGCCGCCACAGCGCCCGGTCGAAGCCGTCCTCGGTGGCCAGCAGCCGCCGCACCTCGGCCTCGTCCGAGTGCCTGTCCAGGAACGCACGCACCACCTTGCGCAGCTCGAGCTGCTCATCGGTGTGGATGCCGGGAAACGCGTGTCGGGCCATGCCGAACCTTCCCGCTCTGCAAAACGTCGGCCTATACAGTTAGATAATTATAGTAGGTTAGCGAGCAGGCGGCCACGGTCCGAACCTGCTCAAGCGCCGTGGAAGTCCGGGGCTCTCCGCCCGCGGAACGCCTCGAGCCCCTCGGTCCGGTCCCGCGAGCTGAACAGCACGGAGACCACCTCGCGCTCGTAGCCGATCGCCGCGTCCAGGTCCATCCGCAGCCCGGAGTCGATCAGCTTCTTGCCTGCGGCCAGCGCCAGCGGGGCGCCCTCCGCCAGTTGTCCGGCCAGCACCGTAGCCGCCGCGAGCGCTCCGCCCGGCTCGGCGAGTTCGTTCACCAGGCCGACCGCGTACGCGCGCTCGGCATCGATCGGCTCGCCGGTGAGGATCATCTGCTTGGCGATGCCGGTCGGGACCAGCCGCGGCAGCCGCTGCGTGCCACCGGCCCCGGGAAGCACGCCGAGCTTCATCTCCGGCAACCCGAGCCGGGCCCCTCGCTCGGCCACCCGCAGATCGCAGGCCAGCGCGAGTTCCAGCCCGCCGCCGAACGCGAAGCCGTGCACGGCGGCGACCGAGGGCTTTGGGAAGTCCTGGATCCGCCCGAAGACCTCGGTGAGTCGGCCCACGAAGGCCCGGAACTGGTAGGGCTCGGTGCAGGACTCGATCTCGCCCAGGTCGGCGCCCGCCGAAAACGCGCGCCCCTCCCCCGCCAGCACCAGAGCCCTGACCTGATCGTCGTCACGCAACCGGTCGAGCGCGCCGTGCAGCCGCTCGACGGTCGCCGTGCCAATCGCGTTGAGCACCTGCGGCCGGTTCAGCGTCAGGATCGCGACCCGGTCACGCACCTCGGTGCGCAGGATGTCTGTGTCGGGAATGCCTGTGTCAGTCATATCCGTGTCAGCCATGTCGCGGCTCACACCATCGTCAGGCCGCCGCTGACCGAGACGGTCTGCCCGGTCAGGTACGCGGCGTCGGCGGAAGCGAGGAAGGCGACCACGCCGGCGATCTCGTCCGGCTCGGCGACGCGGCGCAGCGGGATGGCCTTCACCGTGGCCTCGTACATCTTCTCGCTGTAGGCGGCGACCTGGCCGAGCAGCGCAGTGTCGGTGGGCCCGGGGCACACCGAGTTGACGGTGATCCCGTGCCGGGCGACCTCGCGGGCCAGGGCCTTGCCGAAGGCGATCACCCCGCCCTTGGTGGCCGAGTACACGACCTCTCCGGAGGAGCCGACCCGGCCGGCGTCCGAGGCGATGTGGATGATCCGGCCGCTCCCGCGCTCGATCATCTGGTCCAGGACGGCCCGGGTCATCGTGATCGTGCCGCGCAGGTTGACCGCGATGATGCGGTCCCAGGTGGCCTCGGTGCTGTCGACGAAGCGCTCGATCACGTCGACGGCGGCGTTGTTGACGAGCACGTCCACCGGACCGAGTTCGCTGCTCACCCGCGCGACCGCCGCCGCGACCGCGTCGCTGCGGGAGATGTCCACCGCGACCCCGAGCGCGGCGACACCGTGCCGCTCGGCGAGCCCATCCGCGACCGCCTTCGCCGTCTCACCGTCGAGATCGCAGACCGCGACCGCGTAGCCGGCGGCAGCCAGCCTCGCCGCGACGGCCGCGCCGATGCCGCGCGCCGCGCCGGTCACCAGCGCTGTCCCGGCGTGCCCGGTCATATGGCCTCCCCTGGTCCCCTGCACTCGCGCTTCGGCATGCCCCGAAGCATAGAGCTAAATGAGGTAGATATGTAAGCTATACGATTGAGGCGCGGCGGAAGGAACCCAAGATGCGTCGGACGATCTTCACCGAGGACCACGACTCGTTCCGCAGCACCGCGCGGACCTACTTCGAGCGCGAGTGCGCCCCGTACGCGCAGCAGTGGGAGCGCGACGGACAGGTGAGCCGGGCGGCGTGGCTGGCGGCAGGGAAGGCCGGCCTGATCGGCTGGCAGTTCCCCGAGCAGTTCGGCGGCCAGGGCCTGCGCGACTTCCGGTACAACGCGATCATGGCCGAGGAGATGGTGGCCACCGGCTCGGTCGGCATCGGCCTGGGCCTGCAGAACGACGTGCTGCCGCCCTACCTGGACGAGCTGACCACCGACGGGCAGAAGGCCCGCTGGCTACCGGGCGTGATCAGCGGCGAGACGGTCTGCGCGGTGGCGATGTCCGAGCCCGGCGCCGGATCGGACCTGAGCGCGATCAGCACCACCGCGCGGCGCGACGGGGACGAGTGGATCGTCAACGGCGCCAAGACCTTCATCACCAACGGCCTGCTCGCCGACCTGGTCGTGGTGGCCTGCAAGACCGATCCCGCGGCCGGCCACCGCGGCATCAGCCTGATCGTGGTCGAGGGCGGCTCGCCGGGCTTCGAGCGCGGCCGGGCGCTCGACAAGGTCGGCCTCAAGTCGCAGGATACCGCGGAGCTGTTCTTCCGCGACGTGCGCGTTCCCGCGGACAACCTGATCGGGCAGGAGGGCCGCGGCTTCCACCACATGATGCGCAACCTGCCGACCGAGCGGCTCGCCATCGCGGTCTCGTCGCTGGCCGGCGCGGAGCGCGCCTTCGCGCTGACGCTGGAGTACGCCAAGACGCGTTCCGCGTTCGGCCAGCCGATCGGTACGTTCCAGGCCAACCGCTTCGCCCTGGCCGACATCCGGGCCAAGCTCAACGCGGCCCGCGTCTACCTGGACGGCTGCATCCTCGCGCTCGTCGGGGGCGAGCTGGACGCGGACGAGGCCGCGGCGGCCAAGTACTGGACCACCGAGACCGCCTGGCAGATCATCGACCGCTGCATGCAGCTGTACGGCGGCTACGGATACGTCAACGAGTACGAGATCGCCCGGCTCTGGCGGGACAACCGGATCCACCGGGTGTTCGGCGGGACCTCCGAGATCATGCAGGAGATCATCGGCCGTTCGCTCGGCCTCTAGTGCCGCGACCGCCAACCTTTGCCCCGCTCGCCGTCCCAGGACGGCATCCGGCGGCGTTGCGGGAACGCCCACGCACAACCAGTGCGAGGGCGTCC
>Ga0307507_10000089_pt1 | contig 142814 bp, 93 predicted proteins | sample 7_EM_MG_FD_207223 | JGI IMG/M metagenome (GOLD analysis project Ga0307507, IMG submission 207223) | Populus trichocarpa ectomycorrhiza microbial communities from riparian zone in the Pacific Northwest, United States - 7_EM | ecosystem: Host-associated > Plants > Roots > Unclassified | place... | reverse complement strand
AATTTAAATTATTAAAATTTATTATTAAGTGGTTGTTAAGATATTAAAGTGTGATTTTTCCATTTTTTGGTGTGTTTTTGAAGTGATCAGCTTACCCGTTTGACCAGCTCACCCGTGAAATACGTTACCCCATTTAAGAAATTAAGGCTTATTATCTAAGGTTACAATAATAATGGTAAGGAGGTAATTCTTATATAATCTCCTATAATTTAACAAGCTAGTTAGTAAGTTATTATTACACTAGCTCCCTCCTTAATAAAGAATAAAATGGCAGTCTATTTATAAGATATTACTTAGGCCTATACCTAATTAGAGACGCACCTTTAGCGCTTAATATTGGCATACCTTCTAGAGTAAATTCGTCACTAATATCCCAAAGATACAATTATAGTTATGCTTAAGCCATTATATAAAATCGCAGAGGCAGGAACCCATTAGTAAGCTACCTATAGTAAGCACCACAAAGAGAAGCTTTTAATAACTACTTCTATATTTAACCTATGCTTCCTAATTACAACCACAGGAACTCTATTTAGAATTATCAGTATACAAACTAACAATATAATTATCTTAGGAGACAACCAATTCTCAGCTCTTAAAGAAGATAAGTTAGTAAAGGCAAATCTTATAGTAAAGCCAAAGGAAAAGTTTAATTTAATAATACTATTACTCTTTAATAGATACACCCTTTCCCTAAATAAGGATTCTATTACTTTACGCCAGAAGGGTTAAGATAAAAAGATTAACATTATTAACGCTAATTTCCTAAAGTAAGGATATATAGAGCAACACGCTTATAGAGCTTATATTGCTTCTATCTATTAACCCAAGGCTTTATTTAATCTCTCTATTACTACCTAACACCAGGAACCAACTAAGGACAACATTCTTGCCCTAAATAAATATCTTTCCTAGCAAATAAACCATCTCAATTAGGGACTACTCTATATGCCTATTAATCTTCCTACCACTAAGCTCTTTATATTTTTTAATAGATTATTTGTAAATAATAAAGATTTTAGCTCCCAGTTAGGATATAAGATTATTATTATAAACAAATTTACTAGAGAGAATGACTTTATAATCTATAGCAATCTTATCTATTAAAGCTTAACTAAGAGTAAGCGCATCACTTAAAGTGTTTTAGCATTAGAGATATACGGAATAGTTAGTAGAGTTAACATAGCAATTATAATTGGAACTACCCTAAAGATAATTATAGATCAACTCAAACTTCCTATTATCCCTACAATTATATACACCAATTTATACTCCCTCTATAAGTGCTTAGTTAAGCTTAATACTGCAAAAGAGAAGCGCCTTATAATTAATATTATAGCACTTTATTAATCCTATAAACGGCAAAAACTCTTTAAGATTTAATGGATTAACGGTTAAGATAACCTAGTAGATATAATAATAAAGGCAAACCCAAACAAGACTTTAGAAATATTTGTTAATATAAACACTTTATATATATAAGTTAAAGGATAGGTTAAAAGGAAGTAAGAGCATAGTATTCTACAAACCCTAATTTTAACTAGCCAATTAGGATTTTCTATACCCGGTATAGAAAATTGCTATTAGCTCGCTTATAACTAGCGCCTTAGCAGCCCTAATATAATATCCACCTATAACTCTAAGCAAGAAAGCACTATATACTAAGAGGCAAATTTTAGGACAGTAAGACTTATATTATAATAGCAATAGTAAGTAAAGAGGATTAATATTTGTTACGCTAGTTAAGCAGTATTTATATATAGATGGCAACCATAAAAAAAGAGTTGCTAGTGTTGGGAATAAGGCAAGCGGTCATTATATAACGCCGCGGCACTAGCGTGGCGAGGAGTCTTAGGCTCCTTACCCTTCCTTATTTTAAGAAAAGAGAGGATATAGAACAATAACATTATACTAGCTACAAACTGTAACTACGTGATATCACCTTGTGTTACTAACAATAACCTAATTAACAAGTTTAAAAAATAATTTATAGACTAACTAGCCCCGCACTAAGAGAAACATAATTTTAAGATAGAACTTAAGCCTAGCATAACACCAAAGTTTAGTTCGCTATATAGTATATTATAAGAAAAACTGCTTATAATACAATAATACTTTAACAAGCATCTAGAAAAAGGATTTATTTACCCTAGTTAATTTCCATTTACCTTACCTATACTATTTATTAAAAAGCCAAGAGAAGGCCTAAGATTCTATATTAATTATTAAGCTCTAAATATAATTACGATTTAAAACTAATATCCAATTCCTTTAATTTAAGAGACGCTTAACTATTTAGTAAAGGTATAGTACTTTATAAAGCTTAATATAGTTGCCGCCTTTAATAAAATCTATATATGTAAAGGAGATAAGAAGTATATAGCTTTTTATACACAATAGGGACTCTTTAAATACCTAGTAATACTATTTAGCGTAAAGAACGGTCCCAGTACATTTTAGTAATATATTAACAATATACTTTATAAATTTCTTAATATATTTGTTACCGCGTATATTAACAATATTTTAATTTACTTATCCTTGCTTTCTAAATATCGGAAATATATTAGAATGGTCCTTAAACGCTTATAAGACACAGGCTTACAATATAATATTAAAAAATATAAGTTCTACGCGTCTAAGGTTATATACTTAGGCTTAATTATATCCTATAATAGAATTAAAATAGACCCTAAGAAAATCAATGCAATTATAAACTAGGAAAGCCCTAGCAATATATAAGACATTTAAGGATTTTTAGGATTCGCAAATTTCTATTATTAATTTATTAACTACTTAGAAATTGCTTAGCTATTAGTAAACCTAATAAGAAAGTATATAAAATTTAAATAAACCGCTAGATGCGAATAAGCTTTTAATAATTTAAAACGCCGCTTTATAACTACTCTAATTCTTACTTACTTTAACCCTAACCTTAAATATACTATTAAAACTAACTTGTCTAATTATGCGCTAGGGGGAGTGTTATTGCAATATAATAAGAATAGCGAACTACATCTAGTAGCATTTCTCTTCTAAAAACTCGCCCCTACTAAATTAAACTATAAGATATACAATAAGGAACTACTTGCAATTATTAGATGTTTTAAATAATAGCGTTCTAAGCTTAAAGAATTCTTATTCCTAATATACGTGTTAACGGACCATAAGAACCTATAGTACATTATAACTATAAAATAATTAATGTAGCGCTAAATTTGTTAGGCCAAATACCTCTTATAATTTAACTTTAAGATTATATATTAACCAGGCAAATTTAATTAAAAGCCTAATGTATTAATATAACGATTATAGGACTTACCTATAAACGCTTTAGACAAATGGATTATAAATTAATTATAGATCTTGCTGCCCCCTAAACATTTTAAAAAACTACATCCTATATTTCTAGATATAGAAGTTAATAAATAGGAAATGGAAATTAATAAGCTAATAGAATATAAATATAAAAATAATGTATGGATAGTAGATGTAATGAAGGCGATCTAAACTAGAAAATGATAGTATAAGAATATTATACTTGCTAAATGCAAAATTTAAAATAATCAATTATACTATTAATAGAAGATAGTAGTTCTAAATTCTAAACCCTTATAATTTAAGATACTCAAATTTATACACAACTTCCCTATAGTAGGACATCCTAGCCATACAAAAACTTATAAGATTGTTTAATAAGTATATTACTGGCCTATAATGCATAACTATGTATAAAAATACGTTTAAGTATATAGAATGTGCGTATATGGAAAGACCTCTTATATAAAGAAGTAAGGAGTACTTTAACCGCTACCAATTCTAATATAAAGATGGCGCAATATCTTAATTAACTTTATAGTTAACTTGCCTAACAGTAATAGGTTTATAAATATTATAGTAGTCATTAACCGCCTTATAAAAATGCAATATATGATTCCTATAGACTTAATTAATGCAATATTAGTAGCTAAATGTTTTATTAAATACGTCTTTAAGCTACACAGACTTTCTAACTTAATAATATCTAACCGCAGAAGCCAGTTTATTTTAGACTTCTAGTAAGCTCTATATAAATAATTAAGCATTTAAATATAACTTTTAATTATATTTTATCTAAAGATAGATAGCTAAACTAAAACTATAAACGTAATTATAAAACAATACTTATAAATATACTACTCCTACCTATAAGACAACTAGGAAAAATAGCTGCCTTTAGCTAAGTTTACTATAAATAGTATAATAAATATATTAACAGGTGTAATACCGTTTTATATAACCTACGGATAAGACCCTTAACTTAGATTTAAATTATAACCTAATATTAATATAATAGGACCTATAATTAAACAGATCTAGTTAATTAATATATATAACTTCGCTAATTAAATAAAGCAGTTAATGGAACTATTATAAAGTAAATTAACGTACGCTTAAATATTATAGGAATGGCATGCGAATAAAGGATAAGCTCCTATATGGGACTTTAAGGAAGGTAATATAGCCTACCTAAATATATAAAACCTAAAGACTTAACGGCCTTTAAAGAAACTTAATTAGAAGTTTATGGGCCTATACCAAATTAAGAAAAAACTAAGCCTATACGCCTATAAGCTTAAACTGCCAACTAAAATAAAAATACACCTAATGTTTTATGTAAGCTTATTACAACCTTTAAAAAACAATCTTATGTTTTATAAAGTGCCGCCGCTACCTTTTATAATTATTAATAATAGTAACAGTTTTTACTTTATTAACTTAATTAATAATATGCGATAGAAAACATAATCTAAACAATTTAAACTTCTTATTAAGTGGGAAGGATATAAAACACAAACCTAGGAAACCTATAATTAGATTAAGGCTAACGCGCCTTCTTTAGTAAAAGAATTCTATAAAGACTATCCTTTACGGCCTACTCTGGCTAAATAGACATAATATAAAGGTAAATAACTGCCACCTAACACGAAGACACGAAACATAATAGCAGGAAACTTAAAATTAAAAAGAACTTAAACTATATTACAACGCTTATAAAGCAATAAGTTATAAATTATTTTAGATCTTTGGCTAAAGGGGGGGTACTATAACAGGACTAGCCCAGTTATAGTAGGAATGTCTTAGTAAAACACTCGATAGATAAATTTCAACGCTTTAATTAAATTCCGCTAAATTCCACCGACTCGATTAAATTCCACCAAATTCCATTAATGTAATGGAATTTGGTCGAAACCTATTAAAATCCGCGTGGGCTTATGCCTATACGTCTACTACTAAGATCTTAAATATTTAGTTATAAGTTTCCTATATTCCTTTCTCTTCTTTACACAACGTCTTATACTTAGTAAGAGCTATATACCCTTAGATTTAGATAGAATTTATATTATTCCTTTAAATCTTCCCCAAAGCCTCTTTGCGCCCTTACACTGGTAATAATAATACCCAATTATTTTATATATAATTAATATAATACCTTAAATACTGTTCCAACATTTAGTTTAGTCTCTTTATTTAACTATCTGTCTATAAATAATATGCTATTAACATTACTATATAAACCCCTTATTCCGCTAAGAATACCTCCTAAAATACTACTATAAATTTTAAATCTCTATCTAATATAATCTTTATTAGCGCTCTATATCTTATAAATACTTCTTTAATATAAATTCTAGCTATATCTTCCGCTAAGATTTCTTCTATATATGCTATAAAGTAGCCCTACTTAGTTAACTTATCTACTATTACTAAAATTATATTATAATTCTATCCGGTAATAGGGTCCTTTAACTCTAGTAACTTAATAATAAAGTCCCATAATATAATCTCCTATAGTCTCTCTAGTATTTTAATAGGTTATAGCTGTGACGGTGCTGGAGCGCGTCACCTACTATATTTGCCGCTTTTCTGGGCAATCTGCCAGCGCTACTTATAGAGCTAACCAATCAAGATTTTCCATGCCCAGCATAGAAAATCGCCATTAGCTCGCTTGCTACTAGCGCCTTAGCGACCCCTTATATCTCATTAGTCTCTAACAATCTTCTTCTCCTTCTTTTCCTTAGCTTAGTATTCTTATATAGTAGTAATCTACAAGCTTTAGTTTAGAAGCATTTATATAAGCCCGTTATATTATACTAAGCTCTCCCTACATTGCCTGGAAAGGCCTTAATAATATCCTACCCTAAAAGAAGACCTTCGTCTGCAATAACGCGTTAACGCGTTATACTTAAACACTAGAAACCTATACTACTACGCCTAAGAAGGCCCTAACAATATCCCACTTTTATAGGCCAGACTATACTTAACCTATACCCCTAAAAGAACCCCAGAATTAAAACTAAACTATATAATTCTGACAAACCTTAGGAAGCTAATAATGGCACCTAAAGTAAGCTTATCTAAAAGACCTACCTCTACCTAAGAGGAACATAAGATCAAATTAGGATTAGAAATTAAAGATAATAATAATATTATAAATATATAAGCAGATTCGTGCCCTTGCAGCCAATTAGAAGGTCAATTATCTTTAAGCCTAAAGTATATAAGAGACTCTAAAGGAGATCCTAAAAAGCCTTACTACCTTATAAAATAGCCCAGCCTCCCCTTTATAAAGCCTTAGTTAACCTATTTACTTAACTAAATGTAATACACCAGAGAGTATGGATATGATAACAAAGTAATTAAAGTCCATTAAGCTCCCTAACCCTTAACCGCTATCTAATAGGATAGACCCTACCTTTAAAAATTAGAGAATCTAAGTATAAGGAAAGCTCCGTATTAACTATAACCATTCCCCCTCTAAAGAAGCTAAAATGCTCTACCCCTTTGGTTAAACCATTAGGGATACCTAGTAATACCTCTAGGCTAAGTTTAAAGACGAGTTACCTATTTAGTTTATATCTGTTAATAAGATAATACAGCATCTGGCTGCTATTTATATTAATCTAAATAAAGTACGGGATGCCCGTTATAACTATAACCGCGTAATAATAAAATTAAACTAATCCTTTGCCGAGTTCTAGACCTAATTCTTATACCTAGTAGGCAAATGCTAGGTTCCCCCTAAGAACTACCGCTTAGACCTATATAATAAGCTAACAGTCCGACTATAAGAGAAGATTGCGGTAGCCTTAAATAATTTACTAACCTACTAAAGACTTGTAGCCTAATGTTTGTTACTAGATTTAGAACTAAAATAAATTAATGCTTGTTCTAACTAACTAAAGAAGTCCCGTAGTAACTAGAACCTATCCGCTATGTTAACTGGAGCTAGCGTTAAAAGATAAACCATAACAGCCCTTATACTAAAAGTGGTTATAACTACCTACCCGCAAACCTTGTCTAAACCGCTATATACTATACCTTTAGCTAATGCTTATTATAATACCCTAATTAACCCTGCCACGGTTATGTACTTTAATTATAGAAAGGATGGTTACTTTGCTACGTCCTGCCTAGAGCTAAAAGATATAGGTAATATTAAGGAGATAGAGGAAGAAGAAATGTCTAATAAATTAGGAAAAGAAGAACCCTAGGGAAAGACTCCCCCTTAGGGTATCCTATTAATCTTAAAGAGATTAATCTAAGTTAGCTAATAGGTAGGAAATACTTTATAGTTCTATGTATAGTATCTTAAAATGGATATAGAGTTAATATAACTGCCCTTATTAACACTGGAGCAAATAGCTTTATTTTTATAAATACTGCTTATATAAATGATGTTGCTAAGTTCTTAAATGTAAATGCTACTTAACTAGAGAAGCCTATTTAAGTAAAAGGCTATAACGGCTAAGCTGGTAAGCCGGTTACCCATATCTTAAGGCTATATATTGCTATTAATAGACAGCGCCAGTTTAGTATCCCCTTCTATATCCTAGACTTAGGGTCCTATAATATAATCCTTAGCTGAAAATATATGTCCTACTTTAATATTTAGCTAAATGTTTAATAAAGACAGTTTGTCTGGCTGGAGAATAGACTAAAGTTACCCTCCTTTATTAGAGAAATCTATACTAACTGCAAAACACTAGCTGTAAAGGCCGACCCTATCTACTAGTAGGATGTTAGGGACCGCGACCTAGCCTTTACTTAAGAAGATGCCCACTATAAGGCTGGTAAGAACTCTATACTGATATGAATACTCCCCTAAAGGACTATAGTTAAGGGGGACTCTACTTATAGAAGTAAAATAGACAGTAATGTAGAAGACTTCTAAATTGCAGAGATCTGGCTAATAGGGAAGAGGACATACTAATAGGATATAGAGGATAACCTTTAGAAGATATAATAAGAGCTAAAAGGAGTAAAGATAATACTAATATGCTAAAGGCCTCTAAGGCCGCGGACACCCCTACTATTACATAACCCTCCTATAGTAGATATTATGGCAATTAGCGCTATAGGTTTCCACTTTAATATGTATTAAAAGGATAATAAGGTCTTTATAACTAGCTTATATAAAATTAACCAGATTATTAATAAGAAGGAAGAAGGGCTAGTAGAAGAAACTAATAAGAAGCTAGTTAAGCGCCTCCTCCCTATATACCTCTTAAACTATAGAGACGCGTTCTTAAAAGCAGCCTTAGATATACTACCCCCCTACTAACTCTATAATTATAAGATTTAACTAGAGGCCAATAACTCTCTAGGCTATAGCCCCCTTTACTAGTAAACTATAAAGTAACTAAAAGTAACTAAGCAGTACTTAATTAATAACCTCTATAAGGGGTTTATTAAGCTAAGTTAGGCCCCTTTTACTTCCCTTATTTTATTTATAAAGAAACCTAATAAAGGCCTCCGCTTCTATATTAACTATTAGAAACTAAACGCTATTACTTAAAAAGATTATTACCCTCTCCCCCTAATTAATAAGACCCTTATATGTCTAAGCCAAGCTAAAATCTTTACTAAGCTTAATATCCGTTAAGCTTTCCACCAAATTAGGATAGACCCTATATTAGAAGATCTAACAATATTCTGTACCTACTATAGTTCTTATAAATATAAAGTTCTTCCTTTTAGACTAATAAATAGACCAGCTATGTATTAACGGTACATAAATAATATTCTTTTTGACTACCTTAATGAATTCTACACGTATACCTAGATGATATTCTTATATACTTAGATAATAAACTTAAGCACCAAGTTCACATTAAAAAGGTCCTAGAGAGGCTGTGGAATATAGGCCTATAAGTTAATATTAAGAAATGCAAATTTGGAGTAAAATGAATAAAGTACCTTGGGTTTATTATTAGTATAGAAGGAATTAAAGTTAACCCTAAGAAAGTTAAGGCAATATATAACTGGAAACCCCCTTATACTATAAAGGGCATTTAGTCCTTTCTTAGCTTCTATAACTTCTACTATTAGTTTATCTATAACTATAGGGTTATGGCTAAGCCTCTTATATAACTAACAAAGAATAATACACTTTTTATTTTTAATAATAATTATATAAAAGCTTTTAAGGAGTTAAAGGACTAACTTACCTCCTCCCTAGTTCTCTATTGCTATAACCCAGACCTTAAATTAATGCTGGAAACGGACGCCTCTAATAGAGTAGTAGTAGGAGTTCTCTTACAGTTATATCTAGGTGGCAAGTAGTACCCTATTACATTTTTCTTAAAGATAATAGCCCTAGCTAAGTATAACTATAAGGTACATAATAAGGAAATGCTAGCTATTATATAATTGTTATCCTAGTAGCACATAGAGATTAGAAGCATAGACTCTTAAATTAAAGTCTATACTAATTATAAAGCCCTTAAATGTTTTATAATAATAAAGCAGCTTACCAGTTAACAGGCCAGGTAGGCTAAAATACTCTCCTAATTTTTCTTTATAATTATATACTACCCTAGTAAGCAAAATTCTAAAGCTAATACCCTTACCTAAAGAGAATAAGATATAGAACTACAGGATAAGCTGAAGGCTTAGCACTAGATATATACCCTCCTCTATCTCAAATAGCTCGACCTATATATCCTTAAGGAACTAAGCTCTAAATAGAATAAGCTAGCGCCTATAGAAGGAGAGATCCTGGATAAACTAATAGGACTAGTTAACTATATCTTAATTATAAACCGCATAGCCAAATCCCTAAAAGCCCTCTGTGACCAAGCTATAGAAGGCAATCCTAATTTAGAAATGGAAGATGGACTGCTCTTATACTAAGAATGGCTTATAGTTTTAGACGTTAATAACCTATAAACAGAGCTAATCTATAAAGCCTACTGTTAAGTCTCTATGGCGCACCCTAGTTAAGATAAAACCCACTAACTACTAGCGCCTTGCTACTACTAGTAAGGACTCCTATCTAATATAGAACAATTTATTAGGAATTATTATGCTTATAAACAGGCAGATACCCCTAGGGATCGAACCCCTAGATAGTTATAATCACTGCCAGTTCCCGAACGCCCTTGGCAGCATATTATAATGGACTTTAAATTATTTCTAAAGGATAAATATGGCTATAATATGGCCTTTATAGTAGTTAACTGACTAAGTAAATAAGCTATTTCCCTCCCCTGCTTTAAGACTACAACTATAAAGGATATGGCCCGTATATATATTAATAACATTTACTAGATCCATGACGCTCCTAAGTTAATTATCTCTAACTATAGACCCTAATTTATATTAGACTTCTGGGGCGAATTCTACTATATCCTTAGAATTAAGATTAAGCTCTCTACTACATTTTACCCTTAGACTAACGGCTAAACCGAGATTATAAACTAATACCTTAATTAGTGACTTCGCCCCTTTATTAATTACTACTAGGACAACTAGTTGGAACTACTGTCTATAATAGACTACGCACAGCTTACGCTCCCTTATAATAGTATAGGAATGTCGCCATTTAAGTTACTCTATGGATATAAGCCATAAACATCCTTTAATTGGGGTAGACCTATAGGACCTATAACGGCCCGTAAATACCTTAGCTATAAAGAGGCCCAGATATTTGCTAAGAGAATATATAGAGCCTAGGAGACTGCCTAAGTAATTATAAAAAAGGCATAAGAGAAGAAAGAGGCTAATATGAACCAATATTGTTGCGAGGTAGACTTCCACATAGGAGATAAGGTATAGGTGTTAATAAAGAACTAGAAGACCTAGAGGCCGAGCTATAAGCTAGATTACTAAATAGCTAGCCCCTATAAGATCCCTAAGAAGGTAGGGCACTCTTTTAAGCTAAGCTACTAGAGTTAATAAAGATCCACCCTATCTTCTCTTTAGACCAACTGCGGAAGGCCGCGGATAACCTATTACCTAGATAGTATAATGACCCCCCGCTGCTAATTTAGATTGCAGAGAATAAGGAATAGGAAGTTAAAGAGATTTTAGCAGTTAAGAAGGACCGTGGTACCTTAAAATACTATGTAAGCTAGGTAGGTTATAACAAAGATCTAGAATGGTACCCCGTATCTAATTTTAAGTACTCTTATAACGGAACCTTACAGCAGGAACTACGGTGGGTCCTGTTATTGGGCTGGGTATATAGGTATAAACAATAAGTCAACAACGTAATAATAACTAGTGGAGTGGTTGCCTAATAGATTAACTTTAATTATATTCTAAGATTTACTATAAGGAGAGAACTATCTACGGTAGGGACTGAGGTCCTTTAAATACACAACCGTACTTCTAAGATATTCTCTCTTATATATAAGGTGCGTGTTATCTATATTAAACATAACGTCCCTTTTGTTTAATATAGTTAATACATTTAACGCTATGTAACCTTAGTTACTATTCCTTATTACATAGTTCCACTGGATCTATCCTAGACTATGCTTATATTAACTAACTAGCTTCTGCCAACTCCTCTCTAAGTAGTTATAACATTATACTTAAGCTGTCTATAACACTATCTCCCTCCTCTTTATCTTTATCCTTAAAGATTCCTAATATCTCTAAGTTGTCTATTAGAGGTGTGATGTCCGTATAATCAATTTAGTTAATATCCTTACTCATTATACCTAAAGTATCTTCTTCTCTTTCTTAGGTTAAGCGTTGCTTACGTACTGTCTCTTTAATACTATTACTAGGTGAAGTAATGGCAACTCCTTGCTCTTAGTATGCGAAAGAGGGGTTAGTCTGTATTACGCTAGCAAGTCCTTCGTCTTAATAACCATCCTCTTATTTAGAGTGCACTAAAGCAAACATTTAGTCGTCCTGTGATGTTTGCTCTGTATTTAACGCTAAGTATGCGCGTTTTATAACTCTTAACAGTCTTTAAGTTCTCTAAGTAACTTGTTATAGGGTCTTATGTTTAATCTGCTGCTGTAAAGCTTAATGGTAAACTGGCCTTAGTGCTGCTTAAGGTTTAATGTGCCTTAGAAGAGTCCGCACGTATCCTTAAAGCTTAGTATCTGGCCCACGCTTGTCCTTAATGCCTTAAACATGTTTATAAGAAGGTTTACTTAAAGGAGTGGAAACTGGTTTAATAAGGTCTGTCTGAGCTAGGTAATAAGAGAGTAACGTCTTTAGAGAAGGAAACAACTCCAAGTAATATGGTAGTTGCCCCTTTTAGGTCCCCCTTAGGTAACTTATCCTTTAGTAATCCTTTTTTAATGCTTTTTAACCTGCTTTCTTTTAATACTTCTATACCTTTCCTATAGCGTTCTTTAGGTTGCTTAATGGTTCCTAGGTAGTCTTACTATAGCCTATCTACTTTACCTTATACCATGTTTTATTGTCTACGTCTTTATAACTAATAATCCTTAAAACTTGCCATTTATCTTCTTCCTGTCCTCTATATGTGTCTTCCTTATAAACTGGTGGCTCTATATTCCTATATACTGGCTTTAGTATTGCAATGTGCTATATAGGATAGATCTTTGTTTTAGCTGGTAGGTTTAACTTAAACATAACCAGTAAGATTCTCTATGTAATCTTAAAAAGTCCTAACCTAACATAGTCTAACTTTTTGCTTAGTCGTCAACTCTTAAAATTTTTGTGTAGTAGCTATACTTTATCTCCCTCCCTAAGATCTGGTCCCTTAGATCTCTTAGCATTATAGTACCTTTTTATTTATTCTTGTACTAGTTTAGCTGTCTCTTTAAGGTTTATATAAAGATTTATTAAAGTCTCTATTCTTTACTTAGCTGTGCTACTAGTCTTCTTTACTTAATATAGCGATAATAATGTTCTTAGTTTGTACCTATAATTCGCCTTAAATAGTAATGTTCCTATTCCTTCCTATAGTGTTGTATTATATATAAACTGTATAACTAGTAACAATAATATCTAATTGTTCTATGCGTGATTAATATAGTGCCTTAGATACTGTTCTAGTATCTAGTTTAATCTCTCTGTTTAACCGTCTGTCTATAGATAATATGCTATAGAGGTTACTACGCGAACCCCTTGTTCCGCTAAGAATACCTCCTAAAATACTGCTATAAATCTTGGATCTCTGTCTAATATAATCTTGCTTAGTGCTCCGTGCCTTATAAATACTTCCTTAATATAAATTCTAGCAATATCTTCTGCTAATATCTCCTCTGTATACGCTATAAAGTATCCCCACTTTATAAGCTTATCCATTATTACTAAGATTGTATTATAATCTTACCCTATAATAGGATCTCTTAACTTTAGTAACTTTATAATAAAGTCCCATAATATAACCTCCTATAGTCTCTCTGGTATTTTAATAGGTTGTAGCCCTCTATACGGCTTATGCCTTGTTAGTTTATTTCTTTAGTAATCTGGATACTCTCTTATAACTTGTCTTACTAGTCCCTAGATTCCTTAAATAATATACTCTTCTTAAAGTCTTAACACTAAGCCTATAGCTCTATTATGTCCCTATATTATTCCTTTATAAAACTCTTTTATAAACTCCTCTATAACTGACCTTAGAATATAAGTAGCTTTTCTGTTCTTATATTGCTTTAAGTCTAGATCCTTAAGCTATACTTCCTGGATTTTCTGGGTCTAATTACTCTCTAGTAACTTATAGACTTAACTTTCTTGTGTTGCGGCTATCCTTGGATAATTATACCTAATTAACCTGTCTTTATCCTTTTACAACAAAGCTCCTAATAGCTTTTTGTTATTTTATAGTTTAGCCTTTCTACTTAGAGTATCTGCTCGTGCGTTGTCTGTGCCCTTAGTATACTAAATCTTAAAATGGTATTCTATAAGCATTTCCGCCTACCTAACCTATCTTTTATTAAGTTCCTTTATTGTTAGGAATCCTATAAGGTTCTTATAGTCCGTTTTAATTATAAATGGTTTCTCTATACCTTGTAAGAATGCTCTCTATTCCTTAAGTGCTGCAACTATACCTAGCAACTCCTTGTTATATATGTTGTAGTTTAACTCTGGTGGTGTTATTTTTTAATTATAGTACGCTACTGGATGCTATGCGTCCTGGTGCTTTTATAGTAAATATACTCCTAGTACAAAGTCTAATACATTTGTCTTAACAACTGTTTCTAACTTTGGTTAATAGATTTTAAGGATTAGTTTTTAGGTAAACAAATTCTTAAGTTCCTTAAACAACTTCTTTTACTTAGTTCCCTATACCCATAGTTCCTCTTTCTTTATTAATTAAGTAAGTGGCTTAATACTCTTTAACTACTGCGCTATAAACCTTCTATAATAGTTATAAAACCCTAGAAATAACCTTAACTATATAATGTTTTCTGGTTCTTGTTAATCTACTATAGCTTCTACCTTCTTTAGGTCTATGCTAATTTTTTCTGGTTTAATAATAAATTCTATAAAATTAGTCTTCCTTATAAAGAATTTGTATTTCTTAATTACTACTAGCATCTGTTCCTCTTATAGTCTCTTTAAGACCTATTTAATGTGTTCTCTATGTTCTTCCTTACTGTCTGAGTAGATAATAATATTATTAAGATATGCTATAATAAACTTGTTAAGGTGTTCTCCTAATATACTATTAATTCGCTTCTAGAATGTTACTAGTGCATTTGTAAGCCCAAATTGCATAACTAATGGTTTATATAGTTCTTCCTTTAACCTAAAAGCTGCCTTCTATTTATTGCCTTCCTTAATCCTGATCTAATAGTACACCCACCTTAGATCTATCTTTATAAAGATTTATACATTGCCTATCCTATCTTAGATTTTGCTAATTAAGGGTAAAGGATACCTATCCTTTCTGGTAATGTTGTTTAACTGTTTATAGTCTATATACATCCTAAGTTTTCCATTTTTCTTTAGGATGAATAATACTGGATATCCTGCTGATAACTATAATGGTCTAATATATCCCTTTTATAAGTTCTCCTAGATAAACTCCTTAAGCGCTACTAACTCTGTTTTAGTAAGCTTATAAGTTAGAAAGAACCTTAGACTTATTCCTAGTTCTAACTCTATTTTATTGTCCCATGCTATATATTCTAACAGCTTTTTGCTTTCTAGCGACTATAACTTTTTACTATACTTGTGGTATCTTTTTAGTATATAACTTAAGCTTTGCTTAGTCTCTTTGTACGTTACTCTAACTTAATACCACACTAACTTGGTTTATTGTTACATCCTGCGTTATTAAGTATCTCTAATATTAACCTAATCTATAACCCAATTAATCCTTAGATTGTATTCCTGTAACTAAGGCATCCCTAGTATTACCTTATCCTGTCCTAATGGTAGGATATTAAAAGACATTCTAACCTGTCTCCCTTTAATAGTTAACTAAATAGGTCCTATTTTGAGATTAATAATGTCTCCTTTATAGGCTATTAGATCTCCTAAAATTGTTATAAGCGGATATAGGTGTTCCCTTTGTCTATACAGTAACCCCATTCTTTCTACTGTTGCTAGTGATATATAGTTCCTTATTGCTCCACTGTCTATTAATGCTTTAAACTACTAATCTTACCACTTAATTTGTAAATTTAGGTATTGTCCTTAAATTCCTTTAAGGGTCTAAGGCTCTAACACTGGTTCCCTCTAGTCCCATATGCCTCCCCTTTTCTTAACTGTTAGCTGCTAGATCCTACTTATACTTAGTCCAACTTAGGCTAATACTTAGTTTATTTCTTTTCCTCTACGTGCCATAAATAAGTATTCTCTGGGCACTCCCACTACTATTATCCGTCTAGGTATTCTTCCGTAAGGAATCTTCCTTATTAAAGTGTTAAGTCCCCTTAGCTTTATACTTCTATTGGGTGCCATCTATATATATACTTAGCGTCTCTAAACTGCTTTTCCTCTAGTGCCTAATATATCCTTACTGGGTACTTCTGGTTCTTGTCTTTAGGTGCTCTATATATATTATATGTGTTATCTATATAAGCCATCCACAATAGTGTGTAATACACTAAGTAACTTAGGTTAACTCTTGGCTTGTCTTTGCTCTTAAGTTTAAACCTCTATCTAGCCGATCTAACTATTAGTCTTTCTTCTATGGGTACTAAGATTTATTACTTACTTCTCTAGTCCCTGGATCCTTTTTCTAGGTTCCTTAATGTTATAATTAACACTCCTTTAATGTGACTTATGCGTTTTTCTATAATAGGTTAGTCTTGGACTACCTTTTTATCTAGCTATATATAAAAGTCTTCCTATTTATTGTTATGTTGTTACCTATACTACTTTCTATATAACTGGTTTAGTGTATATAGTTTGTCTGTAAGAAAGTACCTTATTATTACTGCGTTGTAATATCCTTTAGTATGTCTTTCTTTAAACCTAGTTAGGATATTTAGGTCCTCTTCTTGTTCTAGTTTATTTAACCACTTCGCCCTAGGTGTCCCTATACTTAGCCTATTAGTAATTCTTTATATAGGTGCTCTGTCCCTTATATGGTTTAACATACTAGATCTCTGGTCTAGTTTTTGCTCTTGCTATATAATAATTCTTGTCCTAAACTTATCTATAGTTTCTTGCTTTCTATATCTTGTAGCTAGATCCTAGAAGTCGTCTTACTTCTTAATCTTAGTATTAACTTTTTAATCTTTAGGCCAAATGCTGCGTTTACCTGGAAATGACGTTCTTATTTATTCCCTAAACTTATAGTTCTTAAACTTGCGTCCTATACTTATTTATATATTACTAAACTAAGTTATAGCCCTGTTCTATCGGTTATTATCTATTATAGGTCCTTGGGTATATCTTATCTTGTCTTAAGAATCTTAAGTGTCTTATATCTTGTTATAAAAATCTTAAGCCTATAGCCTTTTACCTTTATTAAGTAATAAGCTAGTACTAGCAGTTATTTGCTTACCTAGTTTCTTTTAAATGTTGCTCCTATTGTCTTATAAAGTAATAGAAATTGTATCTAACGGTATTATAATACCTGTTACTAAACCTTGCTTGGTAATGGTTTCAGTTTCTACTTCTATTTTAACTTCTCTAAGGTCTATATGCTCCTAGTAAGCTGCCTTTATTACCTTATTATTGGTAAATGCTTCGCCTATATTAAACTTATTGTCTTTAATGTCTGATCTATAAGCTGGTTTGTTAGTTCCTCTAAACTTAGATAATAATAGCTCCTGCGGCCAATAGCTTGCACTATACTTAGCGTCCTTATAAATTTGGTATGTATTATTATAATAAAATATAAAACTGTTAATTAAACATTCTTTTGTTCCTTGCAGTGCACTATTATCCCTTTATATATATATGTCTTCTGCTAGTCTGGTTCCCTTTACCACATAATTACTTTAACCACCTCTATAATCTCTAGCGAAATAACCCTATTTTCCGCAATTTATATAAGCTCTATCTCTAAACCACTAACTTTACTATAGAGTCCGCCTAAACATCTTTTACTACTAAGATCCCTAATTTAGCCTTTGCTCCTTAGTCCTTTAATTACTAAATCCTTAACCTCTAGGTTTCTATAGTTTCTTTTCCCTCCTTTAGGTTTCTTTGGTACCGCTTAGGTCCATTAGCTCTACGCCATTTTATAGTTTTTAACTCTGTGTCTATTGTTGCGTACTCTGCGCCTTATATAACTATGGAACTCTATTCTAACCTTTCTTAGCCTACTCCCTTTGGTAGATCCTATTGTTAATCTTAATTGCTTAATTAATTAAACTCCTTAGGGTATCCGCATCTTCCATTAGAATAATTGCATCCTAGACTTTAGCCTTAAGTCCCTGTTTGTACTGTGCTATAAGCGCCTTATTATTCTACTTAACCTATATAGCTAACGTCTAAAACTATATAGTATACTTAATTACTAAAGTGCGTTGTGCTAGGTTCTAAAGTTTGCGCTCTGCTGTAGTAGACGCCTCTAGGTTACTAAATATCTATATTAACCTTTCCGCAAATCCGTTCTAACTTGTAAACATATACCATATATCCTAGTTAGTAGTTGTTATACCATGTACTTGTATCTTAGTAAGGTAAAGTTTAAACCACTCTAGTGCCCTTCCTATTAAGAACAATCCCGCGTATACTACCTGATCTATAGGTATTACTAGCTTAGCTTCTTTCTGTATTACCTTAAAATGCATCTATATAAGAAACCCTTTAAGCTTCAATTTCTCTCCTAAGAATTGTTTAATTAAAGGTAACTTAACCTTTGCTGCTCTAATTCCATTAATGCGTTCTTTAAGTATCCTATTATTGTCCTATAAGCAATTAACCATTTCCTATAACTAACCTCTTATAACTATCTATAAGTTAGTATCTACTATACTGGTGTCTTCTAATCCTAAGGTTGTAGCTATTGTTAATGACATCGCAACTAGTGCTTTAGGTGGCATATTATTTAACTTCTTAGTATTTAATACCGTAACCTTGGTAGTAAATGTGTAACAGAACCTTGTAGTAGGAACTACAGTAGGTCCTATTATTAGGCTGGGTATATAGGTATAAATAATAAGTTAATAACGTAATAATAACTGGTGGAGTGGTTGCCTAATAGATTAACTCTAATTGTATTCTGAGATTCACTATAAGGAGAGAACTATCTACAGTAGAGACTGAGGTCCTTTAAATACACAACCGTACTCCTAAGAAATCCTCTCTTATACGTAAGGTATGTGTTATCTGTATTAAACGTAACGTCCCTTCTATTTAATACAGTTAATACGTTTAACGCCATGTAACCTTAGTTACTATTCCTTATTATATGGTTCCACCAGATCTATCCTAGACTATGTCTGTATTAACCAACTAGCTTCTGCCGACTCCTCTCCAAGTAGTTGTAATATTGTACTTAAGCTGTCCGTAACAACTCTCCCTATAAGCTATAAGATTTCTACCTAGCCTATCTAAACCTCCCTAGACCACTACGCAAATTAGACAGCTGGATTAAATGCTAGGAAGAGGGGTTAGATAACTATAATAATCTAAACAATAATAAAGAACTTGGACAAAGCCTAAGGGTAGGCTTTTTTAGGAGGGGGGGGTAATATAACGGTGCTGGAGCGCGTTACCTACTATATTTGCCACATTTCTGGGCAATCTGCCAGCGCTACTTATAAAGCTAACCAATCAGGATTTTTTATACCCGGTATGGAAAATCGCCATTGGCTCGCTTACTACTAGCGCCTTAGCGACCCCTTGTATCTTATTAGTCTCCAATAGTCTTCTTCTCCTTCTTCTCCTTAGCTTAGTATTCTTATATGGTAGCAATCTACAAGCTTCGGTTCAGAAGTATTTATATAAGCCCGTCACAATAGCCCTCTATACGGCTTATACCTTATTAGTTTATTTCTTTAGCAATCTAGACACTCCTTTATAGTTTGTCTTACTAACGCACAAATTCTATTAATAATATACTCCTCTTAAAGTCTTAACACTAAGCCTATTGCTCTATTATATCCCTAGGTTATTCCCTTATAGAATCTTTTAACAAACTCCTTTGCTACTAACTTTAGTATATATATCGCTTCTCTGTTAATACAGTCTTTATATCCTAAATTGTCTTTTTATACTTCCTAAATCCTTTATAACTATTTACTCTCTAGTATTTTATAGACTTACTTTAGTCCTTCTTTAGTTATAGCAGCTAGTTTTAGATAATTATATTTAATTAACCTATTTTTATCTTTATATAATATAGCGCCTAATAGTTTTTTATTGTTTTATAGTTCTACATTTCTACTAAGTGCGTCTACTCTTGCGTTTTTAGTACCCTTAGTATACTAAATTTTAAAATAATATTCTATAAGTATTTCTACCTATCTAACCTATCTATAATTAAGTTTTTTTTTTATTAGGAACCCTATTAGGTTCTTATAGTCCATCTTAACTATAAATAGTTTCTCTATATCTTATAAGAATGCTCTCTACTCCTTAAATACTGCGACTATGCCTAATAACTCTTTATTATAAGTATTATAGTTTAGTTCCAGCAGTGTTATTTTTTAACTATAGTACGCTACTAGATGCTATACGTCCTAATACTTTTATAGTAAGTATACTTCTAGTATAAAGTCTAATACGTCTACTTTTATAACTATATCTAGCTTTAATTAATAGATTTTAAAAATTAGGTCCTAGGTAAATAACTCTTTAAGTCTTAAAATAGCTTCTTTTACTTATTATTCTATACCTATAGTTCCTCTTTCATTATAAGCCTTATAAACGGCTTAATATTTTTTAACTATTATATAATAAACTTTCTATAGTAGTTATAAAACCCTAAGAACAATCTTAACTATATAATGTTCTCTAGCTCTTACCAACTAACTATAGCTTCCACTTTCTTTAGATCTATATAGATCTTGCCTAGTTTAATAATAAATCTAATAAAATCGGTTTTTCTAGTAAAGAACTCGCATTTCTTAATTGCTACTAGCATCTTTTCTTCTTATAGTCTCTTTAAAACCCATTTAACGTATTCTTTATATTATTCCTCGCTTATTAAGTAGATAATATTATTATTAAGGCATACTATAACAAACTTATTAAGGTATTCTCCTAATATACTATTAATTCGCTTTTAGAATGTTACTAGTACATTTATAAGCCCAAATTATATAACTAATGGCTTATATAGTCCTTCCTTTAACCTAAAGGCTACTTTCTATTTATTGCCTTTCTTAATCCTAATCTAATAGTACGCCTACCTTAGATCTATTTTTATAAAGATTTACACATTACTAATTCTATTCTATATTTTTATTAATAATATATTAAAAAAATGAATAATCAATCTAATTAAGGGTAAAGAATACCTATCTTTTCTTATAATGCTGTTTATCTATAGTTAATATTAATTATTTATCTATTGCTTAACGTCTAATTTAGATCCCTATTAGGCCCACGCGGACTACTCCTTATTTATATATGGGGAGAAAACTCTATTTAAGAAAACCCTGTAATCTATCTCCCCGCCTTTTAGGACTCGCCTATTTAGTGCCTATAAGTTACCTATAGTGCTCTACTACCTTACTTTTTAACCTCCTTAGGAACCACTGCTGCCGTAATAAGCCTATAGACGCGCTAGTATTGCAAACTTTACTCTACTACTATAGAGTTATAAGGGGACGCCTGTTACTCGCCCCTTTACCTTTTACTACTATTTCCTTTACCACCCAGAACTATTAGGTAACCGCCTTAAAACCTTTTTATATTAAAAGCAGTATATTATAGTTCTCTGTGCCAGCTACTAAGAGTATTACTTCTTAGTTAATGCGTAAGGGGCATAATAGTATTACGTGTTTTAGTGTCTGTATTAACTAGCTATATTCGCATCTTAGCTACCTACTAGAATACCTACCTAGTAGAGCCAATCTTTTAGTCCTATTATTCCTATTCTTAAGAATGTTAATATTATATTTTCTGCCTTTATTAGGCCTTCTTAGAGCCCTTAGGTATTTACCCCCCATAGCGTTAACTATGCTATAACTTAGGTTCCTCTTGCCTAAGTTAGCCTCTATACCTTTAACTCCTATATACCTCTCTAGTATTAGTCCAACTAGTATTATATTACAGTAAATAGTTTTCTAGTACTCTTTTATATTCTACTTTAACTTCTTTCTCTCTCTTACTATTGTCTTTACTAGTTTCTTACGCGTCTCCCTTCCTCCTCTATATAGGCCTAGGCCCTAAAGCGGCGCTATTCTTTTTCTACTTTCTCTACCTGTTTCTCTAATATATCTTCTCTACTTTAGGGTTATTGGTTTGCTCTCCTATAGGACACCCTAGGGTCCCTTTATAGTTTATTTAGGCGTGTCTTAATATACTTTATAACCTTAGAGTTGCGCTTCTTTTATACCCTTTATATTACAGTGGCTTTAATATATAATTATAAGAGGGGGATATTAGCTTCCTTCTTAAGTAGTGCTATGGCCGTTTGCTTATACCCGTCTATTATACTCTAGAGGTAGGCTATTTAGACCTTTTAGAGTAGTTTAAGGAGTAACTTAGGAGGGCCTTTCTCGGTTTCTCCTATGGCCTAAATACTGGATCTATATATTATAGTTAGCCGGACAACTGCTGTATATAGTAGGCGTAACCTCTAGAAGCATAGGCCCCATATAGAATTAACAATCCTAGATATTGCGATATACTATACTTGGCCCTTATAGGCCGCTTATAATGTATATGCGCTCTACTAGAGCTTATTATCTACCCATACTCCTAATACCCTTAGGCCTTAAACTAGTTAACCCCTAAAGCCTTAGATATAAATTACATGCTAAAGATCTATAGATTAGTTGCGTTTTCTTATAAAATGGATTAGCTGGTATTTCTCTGGTAAGAATTAGACTTTATGTTATCTTGCCTATTTTATATAGATGTTATTAGCTTTCTCTAGTGTTCTGCAATTCTTTATAGCTGTTAGCCCGTATATAATTAGGTTTATATTATTAATAAAGCCTATCCCCTAGGTCGCTCCTTTTTTAAAGGAATTAAGTAAGTTGCTTATAAAAAAAAGAAAGAGTATAGGCGAGAGGGGTAATTCTTATAGTATTCCTATTGTAACTATAATAGGGGGGCTTTAGTATCTACTAAAGACTAGTAATATTTCTTTCTAACCTATAAACCCCTAAATAAATTATATAATCTATTTTAGGAAGCCCTTTACCCTAAGGATATATAGGAGGCGCTTATGGGGTATGTTATTATAGGCACTACTAATATCTAGGCTAAGCATTAATACTATAAAGTCCCTTCGCATCGCCTATACAGATTTAATGGTGGCGGCAAGTAGCGTAAGTGCTAATAGTGTTAAGCGGTTCTTTCTTACCCCTATTTAGCTTTGTAGTAGTAAGGTATATTCCTTAGCCGTATCTACTATGCAGTCCGCTATTACCCTTTCTAAAATCTTACTAAGGGTGTTTTCTAAGGCAATAGGGCGGTAGCTTCCTGGGATTAAGTAATCTGCTTTACCTTCTTTTTATAAAATAGCTATTATTATAAATCTTCTAAGTTACGGGTAATAGTCTATAGTAAAGTATACTCTAGCTATATCTGCAAGCTAGGGTACCATAAGTAGTCTACAGATCTTTAAGGCCTTATTTAAAATCCTATCTAGTTCTAGTGCTATATTATTTAAAAGGCGGCTAATAGTTCTAGCTATTTTCTTTGTTATTATATTGCTGTCGACCTATAGGCGAGTTACTAGTATTTCGCCTATAATGTTAATAAGGTCTACTAGAGGGAAGGAACCTTTTTATAAGAATCTTTGCCTTCTTATTATTGTTATTAGTAGCCTATAATTCCCCTACTTTTTATAGGGGTGGTAGATATAGGTCTTCTACTAGGCGCCCTACCTTTTTCTTTACCTATTTTGCTATAGCCTAGAGGCCCTTATTATAGGGGAGGCTTAAGTTAAAAGTATATTTGTTTATAAACCGTCTCTAGTTATTTCTTGCTTTTTTTTAGGATATTCTTTAACTAGTTTCCTGTATCTTTATATTGTCTCTTATCTTTAAGGTTGTGACTACTTATATATTTCCTTCTTGCTTATTATTAGCTAGTAATAAGAATTGTATATTATACGGACTATATATATTATATATAGGGGCCCCTTTTTAAGATTAGGCAGTGCTCTTCTAGCCTATTTTTAATTGCTACCTAAATCCTTTCTAGTCTTTAGTTAATTTCCTTAGGGGTAGCTAATAAGCCTTACTTGTTTAGTATTGGATAGATTTCTTCTAGGTCTTAAAGTTGTTATTTAACTATGTTAAGAAAGCTGTCTATTTTAAGCTTCCTTATTATATATCTTTTACTATTTAGTTGTGCCTTAATATCCAAATCTAGCTATATTTAGATGGGAATATAGTCTAAGGTGAGTGCCTATTCTTCTTTAGGGTTGCACCTTTTAAGTCTCTAGTATAGGCCTTTGTCTATAAATATAAGGTTAATTATACTTTTAGCAGTACCTTATTGCTATATAATTGCTCCTAGGGGGGTAGCCAGCTTAAGGCCCTAGATATTTATAGCTTTTAATAGGCACTCTACCTATTATTTAGCAGCAATATAGATACCCCCCCCCCCCCACTATAGGTGGTGGAGGTTTATATCTCCTAATAGGATAAACTCTATGCCTTTAGTTTTTAGTAGGCTTATTACTAATATAATATTCTCTGTTTATGGGACCCCTATAACCCTAGGGTTATATATATTAATAATTTATACCGGTCCCCTATATATCTAGATTATTATAACTATAATATTTAGGTTAACTACTTACTATAACTATAAGGATAGGCTAATAGTCTTGATAATTATAAAGTATACGCGTATAGCCGCTTTAGTTTATATAGGAGCTAGAATCCTTAAGTGCAGTATATTAATTATGTATAGGTATTATAGTACAGCTCTTATATAGTAAGAATATAGTATTTCTTTAGGTCTAAACTGTTTAGTAAGGGCCTTATAAGATGGTAGTTTATATTACTATAGTTATACTATATAATAAATAGGTGGCGGACCCCTAGTAAGAGTTTTTTATCTCTCCTATATTTCTTACTTCTTCTATTTCTACTTTCTCTAAAATATTTAAAACTTCTATCTCTTATATCTACGCCCTAGTTACTATTTATTTTATATAGAGCTTTTTATTTCTATATCTTATATTCCTACTAGCCCTTCTATATCTAAATCTGTTATTATCTTTAGTTCTTTCCCTATTCTTACTAGTTGGCTATATACCCTTTATAGGTTAGCTATAAATATTATATTTATTATATTAAGTCTAATTTTTAATTATCCTAGTCTTAAGCTTACTATAGCTGTCTATAGGGGTCTTCCTATAGGGCGTCCTCTCCCTTATATCTCCTGTAACCCTTATATCCCTATTTAGTCTAGTAATATTATATAGCGCCGCTTCTGGCCTATTAAGGCTTAGGATAGCTAGCCTAGCCCCTTAGTATTAAAGGTAAGAAACACTAGAAAGGTACCTATGTCCCCCTAGCTTATTACCTATTATTTCCATTTATATAATTTAGTATATAGTTATTCCCGTAGCTGTTAAGCCCTTACCTTCTATCTCCCGTATTTAATGCAGTCTTCTCTCTCCTATGCCTTATATATGCTTTAGTAGCAGTTTTTATATTTTACTTAGCCTTAATTTAAGCAGTATCTTGTATTATAGGGGCCTATATAGTGGCTGTAGCACACCTATACTACGCATGTAGATTAGGTGTATCCCCATTATACGCAGCAGTAGTATTATTTTAGGTGTAGTCTATAGTTATAGAGTCTTATATTATATATAAGGCTATTTATAATTATTTCTTTTTAGATAAGGAGTTTTTATATTCCTAGTATATATATACTAAGAGGTCCACAACGCCGTCACAGTCCAACACCTTAGGAGTAGAGACATTAGAGTCACCCTAAAGGACCAACAGGCAAAGAAACAGGCCGTAAGGGCAGGGGACAGGCTAGGAGAGCGTATTAGCATAAAAGTGCTTTATAAAGATTACCCAGTTAAAGTCCTATCAGTTCCTATAAGCCTTAGGATAGAAAGGGGACGCTAGGTGGACAATACAGCAACTATATAGGAGATAGTAAAATAAACGGAACGCCTTATACCAGGACTCGTAATTACCCAGATCTAATGGCTTTAATAGGAAAATACAAACCAAGTATATAATAAGAACAATAAGAGGATATAAGGGGCGCCAGAGACTTATTAGGGAGATAATAGACAAATATATAGCTCCCTTATCATCAGCATACATACACCAGAAATACAAAAACTCCTTATCTAAAAAGGAATAATTATAAATGGCCTTATATACAACACAAGGCTCTATAACTACAGACTACACCTAGAACAATATTATTGCTGTATATAATAGGGACACACCCAATCCACATACGCAGCACAGGTATGCTGCGGCCACTATGCAGGCCCCTATAATATAAGACAATATACAAATTAAGACCAAATAAAATGCGCAAACTATTACCAAAGCACACATAAGGCGTGGGAGAGAGAAGACTGCATTAAATACAGAAGATAGAAGGAAAGGGCTTAACAGCTACGGGAACAACTACATGCCAGGTTATACAAATGGAAACAACAGGCAATAAGCTAGGGGGACGCAGGTATCTTCTTAGCGTTTCCTACCTTTAATACTAGGGGGCTAAGCCAGCTATCCTAAGCCTCAACGGGCCAAAAGCGACGCTATGCGATATCACTAGACTAAACAGGGACACAAGGGACACATGGGATATAAGGGAGAGGACGCCCAGTAGGAAGACCCCTATAGACAGCTATAGTAAGTTCAAGGCCAGGATAATTAAGAATTAGATTTAACGCGGCAAATATAACACACGCAGCTGGCTTATAAAGGGCATATAGCTAACTGGTAAGAACGGGGGAAGAACCAGAGGCAATAATAGACTTAGATTTAGAAAGGCTAATAGGAACATAAGATATAGAAATGGAAAGCTCTATATAAAATAAGTAGTGGCCAGGGAGTAAATACAGGAGATAGAAGTTTTAAACATTTTAGAGAAAGTAGAAATAAAAGAAGCAAGGAGTAAAGGAGAGGCAAAGGACCCCTGCTAAGGGTCCACTACTTAACCATTATATAGTATAACTGCGGCAATACAAACCACCGTCTAGCAAGGCCCCTACTAGACAGTCTAGACCTAGAGAAACACCATATTCTTACCATATAAGAGCCGTATTATAATACCTATATATAATTAATATACTGCCCCTAAGGATTCCAGCTTTTATATAAACTAAAAGCAGCTATACGCGTATGCTTTATAATCAGCAAAAATATCAGCCTTGCCTTATGGTTATAGCAGGCAGTTAACCCAGATATTATAGTTATAACTATCCAGACATATAGGGGACCAGTATAAATTATTAATGTCTATAACCCTAGGGTTAAAGGGGTAGCATAGACAGAGAATATTATATCTATAATAAGCTTACTAGAAACTAAACACGCGGAGTCTATTTTATTAGGAGACATAAACCTCCACCACCTATAGTAGGGGGGCATCCATATTGCTGCCAATTAATAGGCAGAGTGCCTACTAAGAGCTATAGATAATAGGGGCCTTAAGCTAGCTACCCCCCCCAGATATAATTATATGGCAACAGGGCACTGCTAAAAGTACAATTAACCTTATAATTATGGACGAAAACCTATACCAGAGACTTAAAAGGTGCTCCCCTAAAGAAGAATAGGCACTTACCTCAGACTATATCCCTATCCAGATACAACTAGATCTAGACATTAAGGCGCAACTAAATAGCAAAAGATACGCAATAAGGAAGCTTAATGTAAATAGCTTCCTTAATATAATTAAACAATAACTCTAAGACCTAGAAGAAATCCACCTAATACTAAACAAGTAAGGCTCATTGGCTACCCCTAAGGAAATTAATTAAAAACTAGAAAGGATCCAGGCAGTAATTAAAAGTAGGCTAAAAGAGCACTACCCAGTTTCAAAACCGGGCCCCTATGTGTGACACGCATAGTCCATATAGTGCGCGGCCCTTATAGCCGGCCAATAATAAGCAAGGAGGAAATATACAAGCAGCCATAATTCTAAGGACAAGAGATAATATAAAGACACAAGAAACCAGCTAAAGAATACCCTAAGAAAAGAAGCAAGGAATAACTAGAGACGGTTTATAAATAAATATACTACTAACTTAAGTCTCCCCTATAATAAGGGCCTTTAGACCATAGCGAAATAGGTAAAGAAAAAGGTGGGACGCCTAGTAGAAGATCCACACCTACTACCCCTATAAAGAGCAGGCAAACCACAGGCTATAAGCAACAATAATAAGAAGGCAAAGATCCTTATAAAAAGATTTTTCCCTTAACCAGCTCTAGTAGACCTTAGCAACATTACTAGTAAAACACCAGTAACTTACCTAAGGGTTAACAGCGATATAACAACTAAAGAAATGGCTAGAACCATTAGCCGCCTTTTAAACAATATAGTACTAGGACCAGATAGGATCCTAAACAAAGCCCTAAAGACCTATAGACCACTTATAGTACCTTGGCTTACAGATATAGCCAAAGCATGCTTTATAATAGGCTACTACCCATGACTTAGAAGATCCATAACGACAGTTATCTTATAAAAAGAAGGCAAAGCAGACTACTTAATCCTAGGAAGCTACCACCCTATTGCCTTAGAAAATACCCTAAGTAAGATCTTAGAAAAGGTTATAGCGGACTATATAGCAGATATAGCAGAGGAACACGCCCTACTACTACAAAGCCAAATAGGGGCAAGAAAGAATCGCTTAACACTATTAGCACTTACACTACTCACTACTACTATTAAAACTGCATGGGCTATACAAAAGGACTTTATAGTATTAATGCTTAGCCTAAATATTAGCGGCGCCTATAATAATATACCCTATAAGCGTCTCCTATACATCCTTAGGGCAAAGGGCTTCCTAAAATAGATTATTTAGTTTATTTAAGGATTTATAGGCTAGAAAGAAACGTTACTGGTCTTTAACAGATACTAGAGCCCCCCTATTACAGTCGCAATAGGAATACTATAAGGATCACCTCTATTACCTATACTCTTCCTCTTCTTTATAAGCAACTTATTTAACACCTTTAAGAAAGGGGCGACCTAAGGGATAGGCTTCGTCAATAATATAAACCTAATTATATATGGGCCAACAGCTGCAGAGAACTGCAGGATACTAAAGAAAGCCTATAACACCTATATAGAATAGGCAAGACAATATAGAGTCTAATTCTTACTAAAGAAATACCAGCTAATCTATTTTATAAGAAAATGTAACCAATCTGCAGATCTTTAGCATATAATCCATATCTAAGGCTTTAGGGGTTAACCGGTTCAAGGCCTAAGGGTATTAGGAGTGTGGGTAGACAGTAAGCTCTAGTAGAGCGTACATACGGCGCAAGCGGCCTATAAGGGCCAAGTATAGTATATCGCCATATCCAGGATTATTAATTCTATATAGGGTCCATACTTCTAGAGATTACGCCTACTATATATAGCAGTTATCTGGCTAACCATAACATATAGATCTAGCATTTGGGCCACTAGAGAAACCAAGAAAGGCCCCCCTAAATTACTCCTTAAACTACTCTAAAAGGTCCAAACAGCCTGCCTTAGGAGTATAACAGGCGGGTATAAGCAAACGGCCACAGTATTACTTAAGAAGGAAGCCAATATTCCCCCCCTATAACTATATATTGAAGCCAATGCAATATAAAGGGTGTAAAAGGAATATAACTCTAATATTATAAAGTATATCAAGACACGCCTAAATAAACTATAGAGGGACCCTAGGGTACCCTATAGGAGAAGGAACCAACAACCCTAAAGTAGGGAAGATATATTAGGAAAACAGATAGAGAAAGTAGAAGAAAAATAGTGCGGCGCTAGGGCCTAGGCCTATATAGAGGAGAAAGGGAGACGCGCAAGAGGCCAGTAAAGATAACAGTAAGGGAGAGAAAGGAGCCAAAGTAGAGCATAAAAGAGTACTGGAAAACCATCTACCGCAACATAATACTGGTTAGACTAACGCTGGAAAGATAAATAGGAGTTAAAGGTACAGAGGTAGACTTAGGTAAGGGAAACCCAAGCCATAGCATAGGTAATGCTATAGGGGGTAAATACCTAAGGGCTCTAAGAGGGCCTAACAAAGGCAGAAAATACAATAGCAACACTTTTAAGGACAGGAATAATAGGACTAAAAGATTGGCTTTACTGGGTGGGTGTCCTAGTAGGTAGCCTAAGGTGCAAATATAGCTGGCCAAAACAGACACTAAAACATATAATACTGTTATGCCCCTTACGCACTAGCCAAGAAGCAATACTCTTAGCAGCTGGCACAGAAAACTATAATACACTGCTCTTAACATAGAAAGGCCTTAAGGCGGCTACCTAGTAGCTTATTAACCAAAATATACTAGACCAGTTCCGGGTTATAAAGGAAATAGCAATAAAAAGCAAAGGGGCGAGTAATAGGCGCCCCCTAATAACTCTGTAGGAGTAGAGTACAGTATATAATACTAGCGCGTCCATAGGTTTATTACAGCAGCAGTAGTTCCCAAGGAGGTTAAAAAGTAAGGTAGTAGAGCACCACTGGTAACTCGTAGGCAACTCGTAAGCAAGCCCCAAAAGGCGGGGAGACGGATTATAGGGTTTTCTTAAATAGAGTTTTCTCCCTATATATATATAAGGAGTAGTCCATATGGGCCCAACAGGGATCCAAATCGGACGTTAAGCAATGAATAATATATATATATACTAATAATAAGGGAGCTATATATTCGCCCAGTGTCTCCCTAGTAAGTCTTTAATAACCCTTATATCCTCTTATTATTTTTATTATATACTTAGTTTACATTTTCCTATTAGAGCTATTAGATTTAGGTAATCTTAAGTCCTAATATAAGGCATTCCATTTATTTTACTATCTCCTATATAATTACTATATTATCCACCTAGCGTCCCTTTTTTACCTTAAGGCTTATAGGGACCGCTAGGACTTTAACTAGGTAATCTTTATAGAGCACTTTTATGCTAATATATTCTCCTAGCCTATTCCTACCCTTATAGCTTATTCCTTTACCTATTAGTCCTTTAAGGTAACTGTTAGAAATAAAGGCAAGTGGTCACTATATAAGGCATATTGCCACCATGTGTGGCAAGTTGCCGTTATATGCGGCAAGTTGCCGTCACGTGCCGCCGCGGCACTAGCGTGGTAAGGAACCTTAAGTTCCTTACCCCTTTCTTCAAGAATTAAAAGAAAAAGAATAACCATTATACTATCTACGAACCGTAGCTACGTGATATTACCTTGTATAACCAACACTGATCAGTAGTTAACTTTACTGTTATACTATAGAGCAGCTAGGTATTCTACTAAGAAGAGATAAGCCACTGTACTAGTGCTACTCGTACTAAAGGAAGCTGTCTTTTGAGGTTAGAACTGGTCCTAAACCTTAAATAGAACTCTTCCACGAATCTAAGGATTTAAAGGCCAGAACTGGTCCTAAGCCTTTCCAAGATTACGGATTCTTGCGTCTATTACGCAGAACAACACGCTTTACGAGTCTTCGCGATTTAAGGCCAGAACTGGTCCTAAGCCCCATAATCGCAAATATACGTCACGAACGCGTACCAAACGACAAATACACATCACGAACGCGTACCAAACGACAATCCCTACGCTAATAACACTTCCCTCCCTCTAAAAAAACATGGCTACGCCTACTTTAAACGACTGGGAAGACTCCTTACCACTAGGGGTAGCTTCGTACGCGAAACTCATTAATGAAAATTAGGACGAATTTACCTTTGACACAATAACTTGTACCATAAAATAAGTTAATAGCTTTCTCCTACACCATATTGTATTCTACCGAAGTAGACACTACGCCAATATACAGCTATGGGAATATTTTAGGGAGGATTTTATAGGATGGACCGCTAACACCTAGGCACTTGGCAATGTTAATATTATTTAGGATTTTTAAGACTTCCTTTATAGGAACGGGGTATATGTTGCTAAGAACAGTAACCCAATTGCTAGTAATATTTAGGCCGTTATTACTAGTATAGAAGAACTAGTATAGATAGAAGCTAAGATTATACGTTAACTATAGAAACCCAGAACCAACCCATATTCTTTAAAAGGCAACTTTAATTTAGAACAAAACCCCTAAAACGCTATTCTCCCACCTAAAGGTGCTCTCCTACCTAGAGGTACTCGTTCTCTACCTCTACTGCCTTTAGCTCCTCTACTCTAGCCAACCAGTAACCCTCTACTACAAAAAGTCACAAATCTAATAAAGGTATATTTAGACGAAGAGAAGAAGTTTGGAGGAGAACTGTATAATATACTTAGAGCAAAACTACAGGTCTTCTATAACTATTGCAACAAGGTTGGAATTTAATGCCACTAGTACCACCACGCTTTCTCTATTATGTTAAAGGGACGGGCAGCAATATTCTATTACAACTATATTACGGGTAAAAACTATAGCTTTAATATAATGCTTCAGCTTACTAGAGCCTACTTTAAGACTAATAAGAATTGCAAACTTTATATATCTAAATGGCGAGAGACTATATTTTAGAGAGTTATTGCTTCTAACCTAATAAAGACTTATTTAGAGTGCCTTTAACTACTCTTTAATAAACTCTAGAAAATCTAATGCGGACTTACTAAAACTTACTAAAATAAGAATAGCCTAAGGGACTAGGTTATTTTAGCATGCTATAGCGTTTCTAAGTGTAACTTGGCGCTATATAAACCTACAAACATGTTTAAAGGAGTATATACTAAGCTACACTCCGCCATAGGTACTATAATGCGAACACAAGAATCTTAACAGCTTTATACTAAAAGCCCTACCCAACTAAGCGTTCCTAACTAATATGATTATAACTGGACTGATTAAATATATAGCGGCCGTAGTAGGGAATACGGCAAAGGGTACGATTAACGTCAACCATAAGGTAATTATGGAGGTCCTTATAGAGGTTCATTTTAAAGTAATCGCTAGAAGAAGTACTATGTTTATAAGAAGCCAAATTGCTAGTTAACTAGATACTCCCTTAATAAGCAAAAAGAGGTATATAACAAGTTCCGTTAAAGTGTAAGAAACGTTAGAAATTATAAGGTTACTATAGCCTACTTCTAAAGCTTCCTAGTTTAATACGAAGGCGTAAAAGATCTTAAGGGTAAAGTTAATAAGGTCAAACAGCTCCTTATAGATATAGAAATTGAGGACTACTCCCCTAACCAATACTTTACTAAGTATGGTGAGGTAGATGGTATACAAACTATTACTGTTCTTAATAATCAATCTACGCTCTATTCTATTACGAAATTAGATATCTTTAATAAGCCAAAGGAGAGTTCCGCGTTTTCCTTTAATAATAGATACTCGGCGTACGTCTTCTATGGTATTATACCGGATATAGGAGCCGTAGGAGTATCTATAACAGGAGAACCTTAAGTTTGAGCTCTTTAGTAGCTTAATAGCTCTATTTAGATTAACTAATTAACAGCAGGCCAACATATAATTTACTTTAGTAAAGGTACTATAATCTCTTTTAGCACAATTAGGGTCTAAACCCCCTTAGGATATATTACTTTCTATATTATTCCTATAAACACTCCGTTTCTATTTTGTATTAAAGATATAGATAAGTTAGGCATTAGGCTTAACAACCTTAAAAATATACTTGTTTAGGGAGACAATTAGGTGCCTATTATACGCAAATAGGGTTACCCCTAGTTACTCCTTTATTAACTAGAAAAGAGTGTTGCTTAAAGCCACTTAACTAAGTTGGAATTACGCCAACTATACTGTTGTTTTGGCTACCTATCCATTTATTAATTGCTTAGGGTTCTTCAGCGAGTAGGCTATAAAGTCAAGGTTAAGGCAATTAAGCATCTTATAAAGTACTACTATTACTGCCAAATAAACCAGAAGTCCCCTAGCCGATTTAAGTTCACCCTTAAAAATAACTACAACTTTAACTTCTATATTATTGTTAACGTTATATATCTTAGTAGCAAGCTAGTACTCTAAGTTATTAACTTCTTAACCTCCTTCCAAGCCGCATAATTCTTAAAGGATATATTAGCTAAAAACATATAGGATACCCTTTAGTTATACTAAATTAATGTCTACCTAGGACCCCCTAATTAAATTATCTATAACGCAGGAAAGAACTTCTTATCTATAGAGTTCCAACAATAGATAAAGGTAATAGCAATTAAGGTTAAGGAAGTCCCCATTAAGGCGCATAATAGTATTAGAAAAGTAGAGCAATATCACGCGCTATTACACCGCGCATATAAGATTATCTCTTTAGAACTAAAGGACGCTAGTAAAGAACTTACCTTATAAATAGCTGTTAAAGCTATTAACAATTCCGCTAGCCTGGATAGACTTATACCTATATTACTAGTCTTTGGCGCCTACCCTTAAATAACTAACAATTCTCTACTATCTCCCTCCGTTGTGCAACGAGCCAAGGCTATTTGCAAGGTAATAAAGGAGGTGCGACGTCTCTACACCACACGCTAGGTCAATAACGTACTAGAAATAAGAAATGGCCTAAACACCTTAACTACACTTAATCTACCACTCCAGTCTAAAGTACGCGTATAGCGTGAAAAGGGAGGATAGTTAGGCCTATATTAACTTATTATAATTAATGGTTAAACTTATACTATTTAAATGCCTTACGGACCCACTTAATTCCGTTTAACTATTATTAAGCCTTACTACAAAGATAACAATTCCGAGCCTTTATAGGATGCCCCAGAAGATGCCCTAAAAGAGAACCACAATTAACGTGCTTTAGAAGACGACTACAATCCCAATACAATTATAGTAGATGCGCCACAACCACAACGCGGTAGAGGTCGCCTAAAGGGATTACAAAATCGCCAATATCTTATTAATTTTAAAGAACAATTTGTTGTTGCTATTAAGAATAGAGTTAAGTTATTAATAGCCTTTATAACAGCCAAAGAGAAGGCTGACTTTGAGCTCGCAAAATAGCTCTAAAAGAAAGGTTATATTATAACCCTAGGAGGTCCTTTCCAAGCATCTAATAAGCAGGAGATTGATAGTCTTATTATAAGAAGAGTCTTTAAATTCAAGAAGTATAACCCTACTAAGTTCAATAAAGTTCGCATCTTTAAGTTAAGAATAGTTAATAAGATTAAAGGCAAAGCTACTAATGCCCTATTTAAGAAATTAAGGCTTGTCATCCAAGGTTATAATAATAATGGTAAAGAGGTAATTCTTACGCAATTTCCTATAATTTAATAAGCTAGTTAGCAAGTTATTATTACGCTAGCTCCCTCCTTAATAAAGAATAGAATAGCGGTTTATTTGCGAGATATTACTTAAGCCTATACCCAATTAGAGACGTACCTTTAGCGCTTAATATTGGCATACCTTCCAGAGCAAATTCGCCACCAGTATCCTAAAAATACAATTATGGTTGTGCTTAAGCCATTATATAGAATCGCAGAGGCAGGAACTCACTAGTAGGCTACCTACAGCAAGCACTATAAAGAGAAGCTTTTAATAACTACTTCTATATTTAATCCCTACTTCCTTATTACAACTATAGGAACTCCGTTTAGAATCATTGACATGCAAACTAATAATATAATTATCTTAGGGGACGACCAATTCTTAGCTCTTAAAGAAGATAAGCTAGTAAAGGCAAATTTTATAGCAAAGCTAAAAGAAAAGCTTAATTTAACAACACTATTACTCTTTAATAGATGTATCCTCTCCCTAAATAAGGATTCTATTGCTTTACGCCAGAAGGGTCAAGGTAAGAAGATTAACGTTATTGACGTTAATTCCCCAAAGCAAGGATATATAGAGCAACGCGCTCACAGAGCTTATATTGCTTCTATCTATTAACCCAAGGCTTTATTTAATCTCTCTATTACCGCCCAACACCAGGAACCAACCAAGGACGACATTCTTGCCCTAAATAAACGTCTTTCCTAGTAAATAAACCATCTTAATTAGGGACTACTCTATATGCCTATTAATCTTCCTACCACTAAGCTCTTTATATTTGTTAATGGATTGTTTATAAACAACAAAGATTTTAGCTCCTAGTTAGGATATAAGATTATTATTACGAATAAATTTACTAGAGAGAATAACTTCATAATCTATAGCAATCTTATCCATTAGAGCTTAACTAAGAGCAAGCGCATTACCCAAAGTGTTTTGGCGTTAGAGATATATAGAATAGTTAGCGGAGTTAATATAGCAATTATAATTAGAACTACCCTAAAGATAATTATAGATCGACTTAAACTTCCCATTATCCCTACAATCGTGTGCACTGACTTATATTCCCTCTACAAGTGTTTAGTTAAGCTTGGTACCACAAAAGAGAAGCGCCTTATAATTGATATTATAGCACTTTGGCAATCCTACGAGCGTTAAAAACTCTTTAAGATTTAATAGATTAATAGCCAAGATAACCTAGTAGATGCAATAACAAAGGCGAACCCAAACAAGGCACTAGAGACGTTCGTTAACACAAATACTCTACATATACGAGTTAAAGGTTAGGTTAAAAGGGAGTCCCCAGAAATTTCTTAGTTACGTAAGGTCTTAAAATGTCCAGGAACTTTAACTGGCGGTTAAAGTTGTCTAATTGGTTAAATTCTCTTGCCAAGATTTTTTTAGAGGAGGAGCCTAACTCAATCTAGCCAATCAGGATTTTCTATCCCCGGGATAGAAAATCGCTATTGGCTCGCTTACTACTAGCGCCTTGGCGGCCCTCTGAATATAATATCTACCTGCGACTCCTAAGTAAGAAAGCACCACGTGCTAAGAGGCAAATTTTGGGATAGCGAGACTTATATTGCAATGGCAATAGTGAGTAAGGAGGATTGATATTTGTTACGCTAGTCAAGCGGTATATATATATAGATGGCAACTACAAAAGAAGAGTTGCCAGTGTTGGGAATAAAGGCAAGTGGTCACTATATGAGGCATATTGCCACCATGTGTGGTAAGTTGCCGTTACGTGCGGCAAGTTGCCGTTACGTGCCGCCGCGGCACTAGTGTGGTGAGGAACCTTAAGTTCCTCACCCCTTTCTTCAAGAATTAAAAGAAGAAGAACAACTATCATACTATCTACGAACCGTAGCTACGTGATATCACCTTGTGTAACCAACAGTAACTCTAATATCTTTACTTCTATGGTGTTAGACTATAACAGCGTTATAAATCTCTTTATAAATCTCTATAAGGACTTCTATTTCTAATTATCCCCTAAACCCCTCTACTTTTTCTCTATTTAGTTATATTATAATTATATACCTAGTTATTATCTTAAGGGAGGTAGATTTCCTATACTATAGAAGCATAGCTATAGCGGCCTAGGTACGGTTCGCCAATAAGGGGGGTTTTATTTATTTTTAATTTTGCTTAACTATTAGAGGGTTTAGTTAAGGGTTTACTAGAGGGGCACCTAAGGTTTACTAGACTAGTAGAGCCATTCTACTAGCTACGTTAGTTTGTTATAGCTAACGGTTACTTCCCTATAGTTTTAGGTACTAGATGCGTCTAGTAGGCTTTATATTTTGTTAAATGCCTTCTTAATAGAGGTGTTTCCACTTTATAGTGTGGTATTTACCTATCTTTATTATAGAGGGCTATTACTAGGCGTGGTTCTGGCGGTCGCGCATAAGTGCAAATTACTCTCGTTTAACGTGTGCCTCCCCTATAATGCATATATCTTAGGGGGATTCTCTAGATGTTTTTCAGGGTTCTTTTAGTTAGTTTTGGTCTTTTTAGGCCGGGTGCAGCAAGAGCTCCCAGATTATTATCTCTATAGTTAATATATAGCCTAAGTTTTCTATTTTTCTTTAGTATAAATAGTACTAGATATCCTGCTAATAACTATAATAGTCTAATATATCCCTTTTATAAGTTTTCTTAAATAAACTCTTTAAGTACTTTTAACTTATCTTTAGTTAACTTATAAATTAGAAAGAATCTTAGACTTATTCCTGGTTCTAATTCTATTTATAATCCTATACTATATATTTTAATAGCTTTTTACTTTCTAGGCTCTATAGTTTTTTGCTATACTTATAGTATCTCTTTAGTATATAACTTAAGCTTTACTTAATTTCTTTATATATCGCTCTGACTTAGTACTATACTATTTTAGTAGCTTATTACATTTTACGCCATTAAGTATCCTTAATATTAACTTAACCTATAACCTAATTAATCCTTATATTATATTTCTATAACTAGAGCATTCTTAGTATCGCCTTATCCTTTCCTAATAGTAGGATATTAAAAAACATTTTAACTTATCTTCCTTTAATAGTTAGCTAAATCGGTCCTATTTTAAGATTAATAATGCCTCCTTTATAGGCTATCAGATCTCCTAAAATTGTTATTAACAGATATAGGTGTTTTTTTGTCTATATAGTAACCCTATCCTTTTAACTGCTATTAGTAATATATAGTTTCTTATTACTCCACTATCTACTAGCGCCTTAAACCTTTAGTCTTACTAATTAATTTATAAATTTAGGTATTGTCTTTAAATTTCTTTAAGGGTCTAAGGCTTTACTACTAGCTCCCTCTAGTTTTATAAGCCTCTCCTTTTCCTAACTATTAGCTACTAAATCCTAATTATACTTAGTCCTCCTTAAGCCAATACTTAGTTTATTTCTTTTTCTCTACATACCATAGATATATATTTTTAGTACACTCCTACTACTATTATCCGTCTAAGCACTCTTCTATAAGGAATCTTTTTAGTTAAAGTATTAAGTTATCTAACTCCTAAACTTCTACTAGGTGCTATTTATATATATACTTAGTATTTCTAAACCTTCTTTTATCTAGTGCCTAATATATTCTTATTAAGTATTTACGGTTCTTATCCTTTAGTACTCTATATATATTACATATATTATCTATATATACGATTTACACTAATATATAATATACTAGGTGCTTTAGGTTAACTCTTAGTTTATCTTTATTCTTAAGTTTAAACCTTTATTATACTAATCTAAGTATTATTATATTATTTGCTAATACTAATATCTGCATTATCTCTCTTTAGTCTATAGCCTATTCCTCTAGATTCTTTAACGTTATAATTAATACTCCTTTAATATAACTTATCTATCTTTCTAATATAGCTTAATCTAATATAGCTTTCTTATCTAGCTATATACAGAAATTTTTCTACTTATTATTTTTGCGTTATCTAAACCACTTCCAGTGTAGTTCTATAAGTATATATAATTTATCTATAATGAAGTATCTCTTTATTACTATATCATTATAACCTTTAGCGTGTTATTCTATAAACCGCGTTAGGATTCCTAGGTTATCTTTCTACTCTAGATCCTCTAGCTACTTAGCTCTTAGCATACCTACCCTCGGCTTATTAGTAACTTTTTATATAAGTACTCTATCCTTTACACAACCTAATATAGTTAATCTTTACTCTAACTTCTATTCTTACTATACGAGGATTTATTATCTAAACTCCCCTATAGTTTCTATCCTATTACGTCTTATAAATAGGTTCTTAATATCTTTATATTTCTTAAGTATTATATTAACTTTTTAACCTTTAGGCTAAATACTACGTTTACCTAGGATTGCTATAGACCTTATTTATTCTTTAAAATCTTAGCTCCTTAGAAATCTACGTCCCGTACTTATATAAAAACTTTTAAACTAAGCTGCTACCCTTCCCTATTAATTTTCGTCCGTTATAGGTATTTAGGTCTCTCTTATTTTATCTTAAGAATCTTAAGCCTATATCCTTTTACCTTTATTAAATAGTAAGCTAGCAATAGTAGTTATCTTAATATAGCCTATTTTACTTATTATCCAATTTATTAGTTCTTTTAAGTTTTTATAACTCTAGCTCTTATAGCTAATAGCTTACGCCACACTTAGCGTTCTTATAAATTTAGTATATGTTATTATAATAAAACGCAAAGTGTTTAATTAAACACTCCTTAGTCCTACGCAATACACTTATACCTATATTATTATACTTTAACAATCTAGTGCCTTTTACTATATAGTTACTCTAACTACCTTTATAGTCCTTAGCAAAATAACCTTATTTTCCATAATTTATATAAGCTCCCTTTTTAAACTATTCTTCTTACTATAGAGTCTACCTAAACGTCTTCTACTGTTAAGATCCCTAGTTTAGCCTCTACTTCTTAGTCCTATAATTATTTAATCCTTAACCTTTAGGTTTTTATAGTTTTTTATTCCATCTTTTAGATTTTTTAGTACCGCTTAGGTCCATTAGCTCTAGTCCGCCATTCTATAATTTATAACTCTATATCTATTACCACGTACTCTACGCCTTATATAACTATAGAACTCTATCCTAGTCCTTCTTAACTTATTCCCTTTAGTGGATCCTATTATTAATATTAATTACTTAATTAATTAGTTCCCTTAAGGTATCCGTATCTTCTATTAGGATAATTATATCCTAGACTTTTGCTTTAAGTCTCTATTTATACTATGCTATAAGCGCCCTATTATTCCATTTAACCTATATAGCGAGCGTTTAAAACTATATTATATACTTAATTACTAAGGTTTATTATACTAGGTTTTGAAGCTTTTATTTTACTATTATTATTACCTCTAAATTGCCAAATATTTATATAAGTTGGTTTATAAATCCTTACCAGCTTAAGAACATATACTTAACCTCTTAGTTAGTAGTAGTGTCTTTATACTTCTATATTTAGTAAAATAAGGTTTAAACTATTTTAATACTCTTCCTATTAAGAATAGTCCCGTATACACTACTTAATCTATTAATATAGCGAGCTTTACACCCTCTTATACTACCTTAAAGCGTATTTATATAAGAAACCCTTTAAGTTTTAACTTCTCCCCTAAGAATCACTTAACTAATAATTACTTTACCTTTACTGCTCTAATTTTGTTAATTCTATCTTTAAGTATTTATTATCTATTAACTAATTAACTATTTTCTATAACTATCTAACTATAACTAGTTATAAATCAGTGTCCCTTATACTGGTATCTCCACTAGTACCTAAGGTAGTTACCGCCGTTAATAGTGTTATAACTAGTGCTTTTAGTAGTATATTATTTGACTTTATTAATACTATAACTAGGTAGTAAATATATAACAAAGCCTTATAGAAAATACTATGGTAGACTTGCTAATAGGCTAGGTGTATAGGTAAATAAGAAGTTAATAATATAATAATAACTAGTAGAGTAGTTACTTAACAGATTTACTCTAATTATATTCTAAGATTTACTATAAAAAGAGGAACTATCTAGGTAGGGACTGTGGTCCTTTAAATATATAACTCCTTTAATAGTAATAACTAAGTACATAAGGTACGCGGGGTACGTTTAGTACGTAACGTTCCTCACAGATCCCACAGATCCCACGTACTAAACTAGTAACGTGATCTGTCATGTGACTCGGCCACCCCTCGTCCCATGGTTCGACTGGTTTCAACGCCTCCCGCGCCAATACCACTAACTCATTTGTGTCTTCCTTAAGTAGTCGCACTACTGCTGATATAAGGTCCGTAACAAGTAGAACTATATAATGAGTAGTAAATAAGTTATATAATATTACGTATAAAGGGATTTCTTAGGACTATAGTTGTGTATTTAAAGGACTATAGTCCCTACTTAGATAGTTTTCTCTTTATAATAACCCCAGAACCAATTAGAATTGATCTATTAGCCACTTGCTCCACACGTCGAGCTTATTAACTTTTATTGATCTGCACACCTAGCCCATTAACAAGTCCATCGTAGTATTTCCTAGAAGGCTTCGTTACACTGAGCCTTAAAGGCTCCGCAGGTGTTGCTGGCGTCGCCGCAGCCCTTCTACTGCTAGTGCGGGAGGTCGGCGGAGGCGTAGAAAATGTTGATTGAGGATCTGGAGGAGTAGGGGAGTCTATTACTACACCATATACCAAAGTCGTAATAGAGGTGGTGGCAGAGGTGATCACTTAGATCGCCCGGATTGCTCACTAAAATCAATCACCCATCGTGCGACGTTAAATTCTGAGGGTCTCATCTAGAGCCTCACCGAACGATTGAGTTAATTACAGCTTCATCTAAGCCGTGGTAGTAGACGCCACTAATTACTAACTAGCCAACACTAAAAGGTGCACAGGTCACGAAGTTTCTGATCTGAAGGCGATTTGCAACTGAACAGCTCCTAATACGATAGCGGCGAATATTAGGAGGACTTGAAGTTGATAGGTTAGAGAAGTAGGCGCAGGCCTTGGCATAAAAGGCAGAAGCAAGGTGTAGACGAAACCTGAAAGGTTGAGGTGATTAACTGAGATTATGTTCGTATATTAGTAAGGCTACATGTCAAACAGGACGATCAAGAATGAGGACTCTGCTATATTTAATATGGCTCTAGAGCCTCTATATATACGTCAAGAAGTCGTCGTCAGCTTCGTCTCATCTACGACGTATTGGTTAATCAGTTAGAGCTTCAAACGTCAGTCGTTTTGATAAGGACTGATGCGACTTCTATAGTTTCACAGGTCGACACTACACACTAATGGCGTACTGTAGATTTTCGAGATCCATCTCGTACGGCGGAGTCGATGGCTGAATCAATCCTTCTTTTGTATATGAGCTTGAAGGAAACTTTTTTTTTCTTGGAAGATACTTAAAACAGGCTGGCTTTCCATTCTCTTATCGTCCATCTTATCGATCCATTATCGATATGGATCTTATCGATATAGATTATAAATATTGTCCATACTTTCTCACCGCCAGAAAAATTCTTAGCTTTTATCTTCCCTTTACCCTATTGTACAAATATGGATTCTAAAGCAGAATCATCTCTTCTTGCGCCTTTAACTACCGTTAATTCGGCCTTAACTCGCCCAATGAGGACCCGCACAGCCGTTGCAATATGGGCCTATGCTTATACGGCGCTTGGCACGGAGCCAGAATATTTAGGTTAAAATCGTATTCTCTACTGTATTTACTGTCCACAAGAATTGCTATATAGTAGTCCAGTTACTAGTAATTTTCAAAGGTATCTTAATTTAAAACATCTACTTTAGGTTAAAAAAGATACTAGCCCGATACAATTAGAGATACTTAAAAAACTTCAGCAACTATATATTAAAGCAGAGTCTTTAGGTTAAACAACAGAAATGGATACCTAGGTCTTTTAAAAACGACTAGATCAGGATATAATTAATAAGGCTTTAATCTTATTAATTATTATACAAAACATTCCATTCCGTATTGTTAAATAGCCTAGATTTTATGCTTTTTGCCAAGTTCTTAATCCAGAATTATCCAACTTTCTTATAATAGCACACTCTTAAATTATAAAAAAGATTAAACTATCTTGGCAAGCTTATAAAGATATTATATAAAAGAAACTTTAGTTAGCAATATTAAGTATTTATCTATTACTTGATATCTGGACCTCCCTAAATAGGCTCCTTCTTCTAGGGATCTGCGCCCACTTTATTAATTAGGGTTAGGAGAAGCAATTAAAGGCCCTCCTTGCTCTTTATATAGTAGTAAATTATAGCAAAGACAAGCAATTTACTACTCTTCTCCTAGTCCTTAAGGACTACGGTATTGTACAAAAGCTTAGGTCTATTGTTTGTAATAATACTAGTTTAAACAATACCCTTTGTCACAAAGTAGAAGCCTATCTCTTAGAAGAGGAGGAAATTAAATAGGATTTTACATATTAGCGGATCCGCTGTACTGGCCATATTATTAACTTAGCCGTACAAGCCTTCCTATTTTGCAGTTAAATTAAAATAGAATAACTTGAGTCGTACAACAAACAGGAAGAAAAAGGGGAGGTAGGAGATAAAGAGAAGAAACAAGCAACCTTTTAGGTTATAGGACCACTCGGCAAGCTTTATAATATCATTATATATATCCGCAGTTCTACTAGTCGTATAAAGGAGTTTAAGGATCTTATAGAGAAAATGATTCCACTTAATAACCATATAAGATGGAATAGCTGGTTTTAAATGCTAGCTATAGCTAATTAAAAGGCAGGAGCTATTAATACCTATACTAAGAACCACTTTGCTACACTCTAGGCAGACTATCTCTCCCTAGAGGACTGGGAATAGCTTTATATAACTAAGGAATTTCTTTAACTATTCCACCGAGCAACTCTAGAGACTTAAGGAGATTATACAACAATTAATAGTGTACTCTTTACTATGGATATTCTTATCTAGTACTTTAAAGCCGCACTTATAAGTAAACCTCCTACTAAATTGGATAATAGTAACACCGTATAGTAGTCTAAATATGCTTCTAATAAGGAGTTTAGCTCTTATATTAAAAAGGGGTAGGAAATCTTTAATAAGTACTATAGCAAAATAGATGATTCACCCTTTTACGCCACAGCCCTTATTCTTCATCCAAACCATTATATAAAATATATTGAGGCTAACTGGAAGCCAAAATGGGTAAAGCCTATATTAAAAAAGGTTAAAGGACTTTAGGAGTTCTACTAGAAAAAGGCTCCTTTTCCCCTAATTTCTTTATTATATAAAAAGAAACAACCTTAGGAGCAGAAGCTTAATGTATTTAATTAGATTGCTTAAAAGTTAGGGAAGTATACTCAACCACAAAGTTAGAATAAGTTCCAAGACTATTATAATAGGGAACTATACAATATTGGCAAGATGTTAGCCCTTAAATAGTAGTGTTAAGATTAATAGAGAAAACGTTGGCTAAGGTTATTGTATATAGCAATTAATATTCTCTTAATTCCAGCTATAAGCGATGAACCAGAGCAAGTCTTTTTAGGGGGACGTTGTACAGTATTATAGGAAAGGGCGCAGATAGGAGCTAAAAACCTTAAGAGAGTAGAGTGTTTAAAGCATTGGAAACAAAGTAGTATTTTAGATAAAAAACTTAAGATAATAACTTAAATAGACTATCCAATATCCGCAATATCCGCAATATCTATCCCTTGCATTGATAGAGTCCGTAGAGTTGTGGCCCGTGCGCGCAATCAAGAACACGAACAGGCCTGCGGTCGACAAGGTTCTTGTCCAACAATTGTTCAACAAACAAGCTATTGGCCCAACAAGCCTTTGTCGGAACAATTATTCCGACAAAGGCTTAGCATTCCTGCTTTTTTAATCTTTTTCTTCTTTCTTTATTATATAAAGGATAAAATGGCTAATTAGAGTGATATTCTATCTGATAAATTCAATAGTAATACTTATTCTGGTCTTTTAAGCGCTGATACCAATATAGGTTTAACCTCAATAAGTCATATAAAAGAAGGTTCTATAAAATTCTCCTTAATTCACTAACATACTTGTGAGGTTATTAAAGAAGATAAGCTTTATATAAAGAAGAGATACCTCTGTAAATACTGTTCTCCAGATAATCTAAAAGGATGGCATGCCTTAACAATAGGGCTTTATAGCCATCTTAAAAGAATGCACAATATAATATAGAGCTGGGAAGAGAATAAGTCTTATATAACAGTATAAGACAAAGGAAAGGAATTAATTTAAGTACTCTATAAAAAGCTTCTAGTAAAGGGAGAGGTTTAGGGGCTTAAGGGTAAGGTTCTATGTTGTATAGTGGAGAAGGGTACCATTAAACAAATACTTCTGGATCTTATTATTGTATGACAGCTTCCATTCTCATATATTAAGTGGCCAGAGTTTCATGCTTTTGTTAAAGCATTAAACCAAGAAGCAGCAAATCTTAATATCGTTCTAATACACCACTTAACAATCACAGATTAGATTTATAGCCACTTTACTAAAAGCCAGGATATTATATAATAAGTTCTTTAGTCTGTAAAGATAAATATCCACCTTATAGTTAATATCTGGACCTCTCCTAATTATTCTCTTATACTTAGAATCTGCGTAAGCTTCCTTAATATCCAGAATTAATATTAAAACATCTTAATTGGCCTTTATATGGTACATAGTTAAAGTGGTAAGGATTAATAGGAGGCACTTTAACCCATTCTTAAGTTGTATAGAATTAAAACAAAAATTGGAGCTCTTATTAGCGACAATACGGGCTTAAATAACATTCTATATTATATAATTGTGACGGCTCGCACAAATGCCCCTAAACTGGAGCTTGTGGATTGCTATCTAATAAAGATACTAAGCTAAGGAGTAGGAGAAGGTCGAGGAAAGGACATGTCTATATACATAGCGCCAAGATACCCCTGACTAGGGGCCCTGTCTAGGTTGCATATAACGGTGCCACGATATCTTGCAGGGGCGGTGCCCTAGCACCGTCATATTATCCCCCCCTTCCAAAAAAGCCTGCCCTCAGGCTTTATCCCCTCATAGAAAAGAAAGAAGAGAAAAGAAAAGAAAAATTCTAGCATCTAGCGCTCAATTGCGATGCTAGTTAACGTAGGACTTGCAGCAGTCCTGCAGCTCCTACTGCTGTGGGGGTATATCGCTATACCTAGTTAACGTGGGGCAGGTAGCCGTCCTACAGCTCCTACTACTGCGAGAGGTGTATTACTAGGAGCTCTCCGTTAGTCGTTCCTCCTCCTAGAACTCCGGTACCTTCTAGTACTATACCCCCTCCTTTTAATATGGCGTGCCCTAAGCCATAAAAAAAAGCCCCCCTAGTCCCCCTCTTATAAAAAGGTAGGTAAGAAAGTTTTAATAAGGGTGGGAGGGTTAGGGAGTTATAGCTCGCATGCATATCAGCATAAGCTCTTATCCGTTTAGTAGCAATATAGTGCCAGCAACGGGGTCGTTCGGGTGGCAGTATAATGCCAGTAATAGGGTCATATTCTATAAGCAGATTAGCACAGAATCTTATTAGCAGATCGCGTTTAAATTACTATTAGGTCGCGTTCAAATCACATTTAGGCCGTAGGCGTATCGGCGCGGTAACTTGTTAGGATTATAGCAGTATAATACTAGCGATGGGCCGTATTCCAAGAAGCAAAGCTCTCCCTTATATACAGTTATTACTGCAGGCGGAGCAGTAGAAGTTAGTAGTGGTGCTGCAGATAGAGCAGTAAGGGTCTATTCGTTCAGCTGCAGGTAGAGTAGCAGGTGTTAGTTAGCTACAGTTAAGTAGCAAGGGTAGGTTAGCTGCAGGCAGAGCAGCAAAGGTTAATTAGGGTGCTGCTAGCAGAGCAGTAGAAGTTAATTATGGTGGGTACCAGCGTCAGATGGTAGATAGCAGGCGTATTAGCGCTATCGTTGGTTAATTAATCGCAGGCGTATTAGCGCGATCGTTCAGTTGGTAGATTATAGGCATAACGGCACAATTAGTTAATCGGTTTATATTCAAATCGCGTTTAAATCGCATTCGGATCGCAGGTATAATGGCACAATTATTATCCAGTTTATCCAAATTAATTTCGTTGTTAAAGCTTATATAGCTTAGTATTAACCTCGTTGTCGAAGTATACAAATGCCTAAAGGTAAGCTTATATAACTTAGTATTAACCGTGGTTGTTCCTTAGTATACGTAGCTTAGTGTCAGTTAAAAAGGATCACTATAGGTTAAGAAAAAGACAATTAAATTAGTAAGGGAGCAGTTAATCATTAATAAACTTATACGGTTGTTGTTAAAGTCATAGTTCGTGTCGCAGGCATATTGGCACGACGGTTAGTCGGGTTCGCCTTTAAATCGCGTTCGGGTCGCGTTCAGATCGCATTCGGATCACAGGCATAACGGCACAATTAGTCTATCAGTTTCTCGAGGTCTACCGTTAATTAGTAGGTAGTTCGAGACATTAGCGATTATTTAATTAATTAATATGCCGTTAACTAGCAGAGATGCTATTGTATTACTAGCCACAGTTAATCGATTGGTATAAGGTATACTATTAATCACAGCACATTTAACCAGTTGTTATATGAGTAAGGTATTAAGGGAGACGCGCCAATAGGTTGATTCTTGTTAAGGTATTTAATTAAGGTATTAGTATACAGTCTGTTAATATTCTTATAATTCTCAGAACAGGTCGTTGTAAAATGGTAAACGTGTTTAAGTATTGTTAGGAGATTCAAAGGTACGCTATAGGGTTAGCAGCCGTATTCGAATACTTATATTCGACTAAGGATATTATTGTGAGTAGCAGATATCTAGGGTCAATTAAGGACTTGTAGGAATGCCGTTATAACTTAGTATATCGAATCGTTATTAGAGAGGTATCAAAAGAGGTATTAAGAGGTACGTATTAATATTTCGATTCTTATTACAACTAGCAAGACATGCTTTTATAACAGTAGGCTGTCTCGTTTATAGAAGGTCGTATAAAAGGCTATTAAGAGAAACGCATTAGTAGTTCATAAGAGGTTGTAGAAATAGGCTTATCTACAGAGCTATTAGAGAGTGCTATAAATCGGAATAATTCTCCTAATCTATTCTCCTAATTAAGAGTGCCATAAATCGCTTAAATTCTCCCCTAAATTCCTAGTACCCCTATACATAGGATTGTAATACTTGCAGATATATTTGGCCGTAAGATTAAGGGACTATCTAGGTTAATAGTGATGTTCAGGTTAATCAGGTACGGTGGTTATTAATAAGAACTTAACGGGTGTCTATAAGGCGTTTATAGATAAGTCGGAGAGTCGTGTCGCAGGCATATCGGCGCGATAGGTTATCGGGTTTGCTTTTAAATCATATTCAGGCCACATTTAAATCGCATTTAGATTGCAGGCGTATTGGCGCGATCATTCGGTTAATCAAACTGTAGGTATATCGGCACAGTCAGTAATCGGGTTTAGGGGTTTAGGGTAGCAGTACGGTGCCAGCAGCAGGTCCTTCCTAATTAATTTCGTCTCTCCTTATACAGCTCAGTATCAATTAGGGTAGTTATTGTAGCAGTAGTCTGGGGATAACGGAATAGGATTCATTCTAGAGGACTCGCGGACAATATGCACCTACCGCCCAATAGTACGGCTTAGGTTATATCTCGGCTTGTCTTAGCTAATACTGCGGGATCAGTTCCAGGTTCCTTATAGCCCTAGGCTAAGTCTCAACCAAGGTCGTCTCTGCAGCTCGTACAACTCCGTATTAGTCAAAAGGGTTGGAACGGGGGTAAGATATTATTGCCTTCCCAGGCAGTCGTCCTTATCCACAGGAGACCTTCTAGCTGCTTAAATACCGGCTCCCAGTATCAATGATAGCGACTTGACGCGTTAACAACGCGCAGCTAGGGGTGTTTAACGCGTGTCCTCCTAAAACACGCGGAACAGGGGTGGGATATTATCCAGGCCTTCCCAGGCGAGGGAAAGAGGGAGCTCCAAACAAATAAAGTCCCCCCCAGGTGGGTGAGCTTAGTATAATGTAACGGCTCGCACAAATGCCCCTAAACTGGAGCTTGTGGATTGCTATCTAATGAAGATACTAAGCTAAGGAGCAGGAGAAGGTCGAGGAAAGGATATGTCTATATACATAGCGCCAAGATACCCCTGACTAGGGGCCCTGTCTAGGTTGCATATAACGGTGCCACGATATCTTGCAGGGGCGGTGCCCCAGCACCGTCATAATAATTACTATATAGCTCTTACTAAGATATAAGATTTCCTAGAACGCGGAGTATTAAAGAATTCGCTATTAGGGGCATATTATTAATCTTATTGTTTAGGCCTTCCTTTTTACCTTAAAGAAGCATAAAAAGCTTATAGCGTTGTATAATAAAGAGAATAAGAAAGAAGAAGAAAAAGAGGAGGAGGAGGAGGAGGAGAAGGAGGTAGAGGAGGAAGAGGATAAAAGTAAGGACGAAGTTATATAATAGCTGGTACTAACAAAGACACTAATTAGAAAGAGGGGAAAGGGGAAAAAGAATGCCGTAAAACTAGAAGAAGAAGTTATATAATAAGCAAAAAAGCCAGCAAAGGGAGAAGCAAAAATAAAACCCTTATTTTAAAAAGACAAGTTAGATAAGAGGGGTAAAAATATTTAAGAAATTATAGAACCAATAGGAAAGCTTTATAACAACATTACTTATATCCATTCTTTAGTAAATTATATAACATGGTTTAAGAGCAAAGCTAAGAAAGTTATTCCTCTTAATAATTGTATAAGATGGAATAGCTGGTTTAATATATTATTAGTGGCTCTAGAGGATTAGGTAAAGGCTGGGCTTTAACTCTATATTAAGTACTATAAGAAAGATATTCTAAAAGCGGATGTTCTTATAATAGATAACTGGATTCAGCTTTATACAATTTATAACTTCCTTAAAGCTTTCTATAACGTAACTCTTTTTCTCTAGGGAGATCATATAATATTAGAAAAAGTTCTAGAATTAATTAATACTCTCTAAAAGATTATTTAAATAATAAGGGTTTATTATACAACTTCTTATTACGTTTTTTTTACTAATTCTTTCTTTTTAGGAATTAGCTTCTTTAAGCAAGGACAACTTTATGCTTCCTTACCTCATATAAGCTAAGGAAAAGCTTAAAAAGTATACAAAAAAGCTCTTAAAATCTCCATACTATCTAGCTGCTCGGATTTTAAATCCTAAACGTTATATGGCTTTCTTAAAGGATTAGAATAACAGGATAGGTACTACTGGAGAGAAGCAGCTCTATATCGTATAAAAGCTCTAGAAGAGATTCCGCAATAAAGCGCTATCTCCAGATACTACTCCGTTGTATAATGCCTAAAGAGGTAGGCCGGAGGTTAATAAAGAAGAGCTCTCTGTCTTTTAAAGAGCTATTTATAAGTAAGGCTTATAGGCTACTTGTCCATAAAGTGAGAATAAGTTTAAGAGTTATATTAGCGAGAATCTAGTAATGCTAGAGCCTTATACAAGAGCTATTAATTAGTGGAGTTAATTAGCTTAGCGTCTTAGGTTTCCGCGGCTCTTGCTCCTTACAATTAAGATTCTCTTAATTCCTGGAATGAGCGATAAGCCAGAGAGAGTATTTTTAGGCTCTTAACGTCAAATTCCATGGGATTGTACAATAATAAGTACAAAAACACTTGAAGAGACTGAATGTGCAAAGGATTAGGCAGATTAAAGAATTCTAAGTGTTCTATTATAGCTTCTTTATTATATAATATAGAAAATCTACTCTTTTATTCCTTAAAATAAATATCTTATAGTCCTTAGTATTGATATATTTTTTATTTTAAAGATATTTTTAGAAAACTTGTTCTATTGTTGTTGCTTATTAACCGACATTGTTGGCCTGACAACTTGTTTGTTGGATAAGCTTGTCGGCCTTGTTACCCGCAAGCCTGAATACGAACTTCCTCGCGTTAAGATAAAATAGATAACTTCATTAATTAAATACGCCACCAAAATGGTGCGCAACCATATATCCAATGATATAGACCTTATACAGCCTACTTAATATATTGTTCCTAAAAATTGGGTTGCAAAAAAACTACCGCCAGAGCCCACACTGCTACCTCATTTTAATCCTCTCCTAATGCACAACAAGAACGAATATAGCCAGCCAAAGCTTCCTACTAATATTGACAACAACGATCCTTTACAGCTATTTAAGCTATTTTGGACGGATGAATAGATAGACCAACTCGTAGAGTATACAAATGGAAATGCAGAGCTACACCCGGCTCTGGAGGATAAGGACTTTCCATATAGGTGGAAGCCTACATCGCGGCAGGAGATGCATGCATATTTAGCAGTGGTAATTCATATGGGGCTCTATATAGAAAGTAGCATTAAGGACTATTGGCATAAAGACTTTAGCCATAGCTTAATGCACATTCTTTAAAACTACATTGGAATTAACCGTTGGCAGCAGATTAATTGCTACTTCTATTGCACTAAGCCAAGATCTAAAGATAACGAAGCCTTCCAGAATATATTTAAGAGGGTTAAGGAACTTAGTGAGCAAATGCGCCTTGCCTCTATCAAGTACTACAAGCCCAGAATACACCTCACCGTTAACAAGACAATTAAACGCTTTACCGGCCGCGCCCCCAAGATTGTAAATATACTAACTAAGCCTACACCAGAGGGCTTCAAAATATGGCTATTAGGCAACCAAGGCTATATTCTTAATTGGATATTTCATGTAAAAGGTAATAACAAAGGGCCGGTGGATTTGGATAGGCACTAGACAGAAGAGGAAGGCTTTTCAAAGACACAGGCAGTAGTCCTTAATTTTTTGACTTAGGAAGATAAGGAGACTGGGCAGCGTCTCTATCAGCCAAATATGCACACCGTCTGGCTAGATAACCTCTTTACCTCTGTCAAACTACTTTACTGACTTTAAGAGCTTGGAATTGGGGGCGTAGGAATAGTGCGCACAACAAAAACAAAGCGTGAAGAACTGGATAAGGCCAAAGGTAATAAAAAGGGCCAGGAAGAAGGGTAGAAAAAGGGACAAGCTTAATTACCAATTAAGCAAATTAACCGACAGCTTACGGACCTTAAATTGATACACCAAAGCCAGATTAAATGGGGTATATTGTATAGAAGGCTTTCTAAAGACGGAACAGTTATAGAGTTCGCCTGGAAGGACGCTAATATGGTCTTATTTATGAGTATTGTCAGCAACGGTTTATTCTTAATTCAACTTTAAGGCTCTGCGGTTAATAACGTCATATATTGTAGGTTTGAACTTCGTTAAATAAGAGCGACAACAACCTGCTACTACCTCTAGCGGCGCCCAACAGACTCGTAAGGTATTCAGCGATGCAGCTAGGAAGTGGTTACCTATACCGGAGTTCATTAATATATATAATTACTTTATAAAAGGCGTTGATACTGCTAACCAGCTGCAATCCTATTACACCTCACTTAAGATCCACCAGAAGACTTGGAAACCACTATTTCACTTTCTCCTTAATACAACTATTACCAATTGCTATAAGCTATCCTCCTACGCAATATGAGGCTGGACAAATTATGCTGGCCATAAACCCTTCCGCGAAGCTCTTGTTAACTCTCTATTTAAGAACTCTACCCGCGTACCTCAAAGTTACCAAACTCGCGTCCCTATAACCCAAATACAATGGCGCCCGGTGGTGGAACACGGATATAAGCCAGAGAAGATTAACAAGAAGGATGTCTCTTGCGCAGCATGCGTAGAAGCAGGAAGGAAGTCTTAAATTAAGAGACCTGGCGCCTAAAAGCCTCTATGTGAGCTCTCACCAAATACTACAAAGAAGCCTTGTAATAGTGATGCGTGGAAGAGACCTTAGAGGGCTCCAAGAACCAAATTCGGGTGTAGACTCTGTCGTATACCACTCTGCAGGACGGGCCCGTGTTGGCAGGAACACCTAGATAGACTAAACTCTAAAGAATAAGGGTCTATATACAAAATATACCAATATTTCAATATATTTGTAGCTTCATTTGAGAACTCTGGTGATGCGGTAGAACAATTGACCGCCTAAATATGCAGCTTATTGATTGGTGCGTACGGGCCACAACTCTACGGACGTTATTATCAATGCAAGGGATAATATCTACAATATCTGCTGAATTCTGCCAAGTCCGCTAAATTCTGCCAAATTCTGCCAGAACCGTAATCTGCCCTGTGCATAGCGCGACTCCTATTAACCTAGCAACTAAGCTAACGATATATGCCCCTTTTGTTATAGGGTCTGTGCGGAAATTAAACGGATAGACGTACGTATCACAATTCTAAGGAGTATGGATTAGCGTATGGATATGGAGAGGTATGGACGAGTCCATATCGATAATGGATTGCAGCCTAATCCATTTATGGAAAGCCACACTGACTTGAAATGCTTCAGTACGCCATTATACCTTTCATCAAACGAACTCTAAACCTCGATGACACCTCATACTCCCACGGTTTATGATCTTACTATGTATGACTAACGTCTCGCAAGCACCCATTGAGGTGTCCGAATTCTTGCACTGGGATGTAAGTTTTCGAAGGTTGCATGTGGAACCCACAATATGTAAAGTCATGGTCGCTTCTCTTTCCGTAAGGATCCGCGGATGAGGAAGGAGAACCAGCAACCTTAAATCGTCGACTACTCATGATACTGCCTCTAATTGCCTGTACTCGTTCTCCCTCCTCCTATAAACCCTTAGGCTACAAGGCCGGGGAATTAGTATCTCTCCAGTCAACCATCAATCAGTTTGTGACTCTTCATGAAACAGTCATCCCTCACATGGATTGTAACCTCGACGTCAAGGTTGAACAGAAGGCAACGTCAGGAAGCCTTGGTGCCACATCAAAGTATTCAACATGCTTTATTCAATTTCCACAATAGAGGGGTTTCGATAAACTGACGGAAAACAATGCGAGGCGATCGTCGCGTACTAGTAGTAGGACCTTTCGTCACATTTAATTCTTGGCAAATATTAGAAGTTTTAATGAATTATTTTATCAAAACTTTAATCTAGCACCCTATTTTATTTACGGCAGCCAGCGACTCCGGATTTCGCATAATTAATCCTTGCTACTATGTCTTTTAATCCTATGCGCCATATTAATTAAACCGTCGAGCTGGTAGAGCAAATGAGACGTGACGCTGGCGCTACTAAAGTCGAGCCCGATCGAAGCCACTAACCCTAAAATATTATCACCGAAACCGTTGTATAAGCAATTCGAACAAGAGCGTGGCTTAAATAACGAGGCCCCAGCGAAAAAAGGTCGCGCTTGACGTATATGTAAGCACTAAAACTTAGCGTTGCCTTCCGTCAGTCCATCGAAACCCCTGTAATGATTCAACGAGTTTTCAAATCCAAACTTTGCACGGAACCGTTCGGGAACAGCTGCATGACATCCCGTTTGCCTATGCACAAAAAGCAAGGAGATGCAGTGTCGGATCTCCAAAGCCAGTGGGAAGAAGTCACGAGGAGTCGCAGGGACCTCGCAAGCTTGTCACCGTCGTGTTCCACCAACGAGACCCAAGGCCGTCGAAGTCCGTCCAAGCTGGGCTTTCTGCTTCTGGTCAAGGAATGATGCGGAGCGGCGACATGCATGACCAGGGAATGGGCCGGAAGAGACAGGTGCTGAAACGCTCGGCTTTGGCGAGAGGCAAAGCAAGTGAGTCTTTGGTGGCAACGTGGAGATGATAGAGGGCGAGCGCAATTGGGGGGGCTCCGAAGAATGCGAGTTGTGCGTGGAGAGGAAGGCAGAATGAGGCACAGCAACTCTGGATTGCCAACGCTTTTTCCCTGGTGTCCTGTCGGTGAGGGGGAAATACCTCTCTCCACCGTGAAGAACGCGGGTTGTCGAGGATGCCACAGTGCCGTCCGGGTCGTATCCATTTGCTTCGGCGCCTATAGGCATGTTAGCAGCGTTACGCCGCTATTGCTCCACATGCCGGTCTCCAGATGGAGTCGGCGACATCCTGCTATGCTCGAAGAAACTCCAGATCCGAAGCCTTATCTGGGTTATCGAATCGAGGCGCAGCACGGCGGGGGCGACGATTGAACTGTGAGTGGCCGGGCGCTGGGCGTAAGCCGCTTTTAGGAAATGGAAAACGCTGGCGTGGCTGGCAAAGCCGACCGGGGGGATCGGGGATCGGTTCGAGTTTTTCGCTAAACGACTCGCCCCACGGTCTGCCACGGCGACGAACAGAGAACACGGTCGTAGTGTTGAACTCAGCGTGCTGCCAAAGCAACAACTCACAGCACTGGTTTCGCCATTTGCCTTTCCGAACCTGCATCTACGCAGGTTTGCTCGCACTCGCACTCACTGCGGACGGGAGGGTCTGTAGATCCCGCCAATGTATGCCCCGCCAACTGGATTAAGTGGATGACGACTGCATCTCGGCTCGCTATTGGTAGTTTTGCTGCATTTGCTGCATGGGTCACTAGCGGACAAAGCCAGACCGCTATTTCGTGGTGTCTGACAGACTTCCCCCCCTTCTAACCCGCCTCCCTCACATCACACCGCAAGTGAGGCCTTTGCTGCTGAAGGCAGCTTCGCCCCAAGCTGAATAGCAACTTTTCTCCATTACAAGACAATGGATAATCTCGACCCCATCAACGAAGCCTTTCTGGCTTTCGACAACTACGACCCGAACAACCGCTTTCCATATCTCCATCCGTCGAGTTGGCCACTTCCCATTGATCAAACAATGTCTCACAGCGCGACCTCGAACGCGCAGCCCAGGAGGGTCAACACCACGTCCGCTACCGCCTCCAGCACTCAGCCAGGGACAACGGCCACTCTTCAGACGAGTGGACTCGGATTCCATCCAGCGCTGAATCCATCCGCTGGTGGTCTGCTGACGGATTGGTTTCCGCTCCAGCCGCCTCAACAATCTTACAACCAAGATGCCGGCTTGGATCCATCACCTTACAACACGCAATACGGAGCCCCCCTTCAGGCCTCGCCGATTGATTTTAACATCTCTACGTCCCAGGCCATGATGAACAGCACTTTATCAATGGATCCGACTACAAACTTCATCGCCTTATCGGCACCCATGGGTATGAACCAGATGGCGGCACCTTTCCAGATGGCTGACTTCCAAAATGAACTTATGAACTTTCCCATGGACAACGGCCTTGCCTCGACCGGACTTGTGACATCTAGTGTCGCCGGCAGTTCTCCCACGGAGAACTGGTTAGAAGAGCGCTCGCTTTCTAGCAGCGATTGGAGTATTGTCGAATTCGACAGTCACCGCCATTCCTTCGACTACCCGAACGCTAACGATGGGTCTAATGGCACCACAATCTTCAATCCTAACCGGGTCCTTCATATCCGAACCGACTCTGATTCCTCGCGACAGTCGGATCCGCGGTCTGCTCGTTCTTTCGGCAGTTATGAAGAAATCCAGATTCCGATGAATTCTCCTCAATCCGAAATCGAGAATATTCTTGACTTTGCTCAACCTCACGGTCTGCCGAACCCACATGAGCGTGATTTCCACTTTCACTCCCACTCACCGAACCACTCCCATTCCCACTCAGTGAGCCCTCAGTCAATAGCCGTCGAGCCTCTCCCCATCAAACAATCGTCTTCGTCATCGACCTCGCCAACATCATCAACCATAAACTCGCCTCCAGGTCGCAGGAGGAAGAGCCCTGTCGGCAGCAAGGTCGCGAAGACTATTGTCAAGAAGACCCCTGCCCACTCCACTAAGAAAGACCATGTCACCGAGAAGCGTGTTGGTAGGCGGCGAGGACCTCTCCGGCCTGATCAACGACAACAAGCCCATGAGATCAGGAAACTTCGGGCCTGCCTGCGCTGCAAGTTCCTCAAGAAGACTTGCGACAAAGGAGACCCATGTGGTGGCTGCCAGCCCTCACATGCCCGGCTCTGGCAAGTCCCTTGCACTCGTATCGACATCAAGGATATCGCCTATTTCATGAAGGACTGGAAGGCCGATTATGAGCGCCACGTTAGCCTCGGCTTCTCCGTTGGAAACATTAAAGGTTTCTCCTCGATGGAGCGCCCACTCTATATCACCCATGGCTACGGCTACTATCTACCAATTAGTGCTCGTGAGGTCTATGTTCGCGATGATAAATGCTTTGGAGTTGATTGGATTGAGTCGATGCATGAGGCTCCAAAGGAGTTTGAGGTCAATACCGCTAAGCTCTCTGCTGGTTTGGAGGGCGTATCTCACACACTTCTTTCTGAGTACTTGGACCGTCACATCGACGGCGGCTTTGAGCGATTTGTTGATGAGTACTTCGAAGGTACCTACTTCCTCACGGAAATCCTGAAGACTGCCTACCGCTACTACCTCCGGGAGAAGCTTCCGGTCATTCGCAAAGCACTCAAACTGGTACTTGCGTACAACCTTACTCTTCACGTTACTATGGTTGAAGGCCTTTCCGAGGAGGAATCTCGGGTTGGCAAAGTAGACGAACCTGAGAGCAAGTTCTGCGGCAAGACTGTTGCCCCTGTCATGATCAACTTCCAAGTGAAGTGCGCATTGGCCGACATGTGGCGCGAGCTCCAAAAAGATGTCCTCGAGGAGCTTTCTGCCCTGTATTCGTCCGTGTATAGCGGCGATAAGTTGAAGAATTGGCCTACCATATTCATGCTTGCAGCTATCCTCCTTGCTGTTTGGGAGCTCATGCAATTTGACTGCCACTACCGCGTGCCGGATCAAGCAGTTGTCCAGAAGTTCTGCAACGATATGGAGAGCACACCAGTCGGTGTCATAGTCGGTCTCTTCTCGGCTATCTCGCAGAAGCTGCCAAGCTTCAGCGAGTGGGATACCCGCAAGCACCACCATTTGCTAAACTCTAACCCGGCAGTTTGCGACGCTATGACAGAGGTTAGGGCTCATGTTGCTAAATATGGTGAGTTCTGAAAGCTGTATCTGGTTTTAGTTCTCTTTATATTAACGTATTATACAGAGGGCTACCTCAAGTCCAGGAATGAGACCAAGTTTGATCGTAGCGATTTTGACTCTCTCTCAAACAAATTCCTCTCTAAGCTCGTCATCCGCGCCAACTAAACACCGTCACTACCTTCAACCTTCTTATGTCGCCGCGGCCTTTACTATCCATTTATTGCCACTTCTACACTTCCTTAAACGCTCATCAATATCTTGATCCTAATCTACCTTCACACCATCACCAGCACATCACCAATTTTATGATTCACGGCCCCCAATGCCATAAACGAGCTCAAGCCCAAAAAAAGACGACCATTACTGAACATTCTGATTTTGATTCCCCGGCGTCTCGAACGTCATGTTTATGACCGGTCGCCCCGGTCGTGCACGAGACTAAAGACCGTACACGACACCAACTACATCCACTCCTTTATATGGGCTGACGACGGATTTATTTCTTTGATGAAATTTATGGATGACGTTGTGTCAGGATTTGTCTTATGTGCTGATGATGGTTGATGATTTGATATGATTTGATTTGCGGTTGACTTGGCTTCTACACTGATGAACACGCGTTCAATCACCCTTATCTCTTACAATATTTTCTTTTCATTATATACCTTTCGAGACATTTCTTCCATCTTCATGCTGCAAGCAGAAGGGCGGGGAATGGGAAAGCACCTCTACATGCTATGTACATGTGGACGTGTTTATTATTAGCCCAGGGGTTATTTGGTTTTGATAACTTTCATATCTGCTTTTCCTCTTTTGTCTTACTGCATAGCGATGCAAAAGCGAATCTTAAACCAAACCATGATGTCAACAATGGTTTCGGAATGTCTTGTTTTGAACCCTCACATTTTACGAAGAGCAAGTGTGGTGGTGGGAAGATTATTTGGAGATATCCCCGGAGGGGACATACCTTGTTCTTCCTGACTCTCGCCTCTTCAATCTTTTCACGGCTGTATCTGTGTATCCCTTGGGAAACACTCTGGGGATCAGGGGTGCTGTATTGGATTCTGGGTACAGGGTGATGTGACATTGCGGGCTTTGATTCTTTTGGCTTGCCATTGGAACCTAACTCGTCGCATCTCTTATTTTGCACCCGGATGGAGATCGAGGGTGTAGATACCTGTAGCTATATACGGGCTACTTTTTCAACCTCTTTTGCGCTATGTGCATGCTAGTGATAACTAATATCAATCGATGTCCGCACCAAAAGTAACACTGAAGATTTTTTTCCTCCATCCCCTGCCAATAAAAAATCGTCCAACTCGCGCCTTTCCTACACCTGACCCCGGCGCCCTCCGCCCATCCCCCACGCCCTGCGTCGCAGGATTTCGTCTAGCTAAAGCAAGCCTCAGGCCGCCCCACCTACCCTCACCGCGACCGGACGCCTGCCCTGCTCCTCTCGTCAGGCCGACCGCTTTTGCGCCCAGCCGCCGACAGACACGGCACATGCACCACTGCGCCACTTTTACATACCTTTTTCCCTTTCCTATTTACCCGCTAGCTGCGTTGCACGACTTGCGTTGCGTGTTGCGCACGCGCGAACCTCTGGTCCTTTTTGCGTTGGTGATCGGAGGCAAGGTGCGCTGTCGTGCGACGGGGGGTGTCGCTTGTTATTTCCCCGATGGGCGGGCGCTTCGAGAGCGGTGGGTCTCGGGTCGGGGTTTGGAAACGGCAGGGAGAGAGCGTGGCATTAGGTTGGATTGTTAGATTGACGGTGTAGAAGCGTGAGGTTGGCCGGGTGAGTAGTAGTGTTTTTCTTTTCTATTTTTGGTTTTTCGGCTTTTGAGCTACGTATCTGGAGGAGATGGGAGGGTTTCTTTGGTGGGCCTTTGCTTGGTATGAGAGCTCGTTCGTGCTCTTTATCTGACCTTGTCTTGAATTAAAGCTATTGAGACATACTGAATACATGAGGCCCCGGCCAAATTGGGAAGATTTGGTGGATAGAACCTGCCGAGCCGCTGAGCGCCAGACGGAGTAGGTCTTTGCATGTCCTGCCCAAGAGTTGCCACCCAAAAGCTGCTGGCTGGGAAACTATCTGCCAACATTGAACCTAAGTGGAAAAGCTGATAGTATCCTTCGCTCAGTTCATGTAGGAAGCGCTCAGATTTCCATTTGCTCCTGTGCCGTTTAGGGTAGGAGTGTACTGATGAAGGTCTAGGGATCCCTTGCGCTCTGCAACGCGGAAGATCATGTTTTCATGCAGGAAGAAGCCAATGCACGTTGAATCGAAGGGGTGAGCCGGGTCCGCGACCTGGAAAGTGAAGCGAAGAAGGAGCTATCTCATCGTGTTAATAATACCTTGGTGAAATATCACTGAGGGAATCTCAAGTCAAACACACCTCCGCAATCGTCTTATTCAACTCGACCATCGCCACCGGCTTCCCCAAACACCCAAAGCGGCCATACCCAAACGCGAGCCCAACCACCTCGTTCATCTGCTCGATCTGCTCGCTGCTCTGCCCACCGCCCGGCAGCCAGCGCTCGGGGCGAAAGACCTCGACGTCCATCCCGAAGACGTCATGGAGCCGCATTAGGCCCCAGCTGTTCCAGCCGATGGATGTGCCACCGGGGACGAAGCGGCCGTCGATGATGTCGCCTTGCGGCGGTACTTCTTTGGCTAACAGACCCGTGACCGGCGGGTAGAGACGGAGCCCTTCTTTGATGCAGGCATGTAGGTACAGCAGGTTGCGGGACTCGGAGTCGCGGAGGATGGGGCGCGTAAGCCGGTTCTCTTTCTGTGCAGTGAAGAGCTCGGAGAGGAGCGTGGAGTAGATGGAGGCGTTGGTCGTGATCAGGAAGAGTGTCATGCGGATTGCGGTGGCTGTGGAGTCGGAGCCGGCGGTGCTTTTGGTAGGTTAGTAGTCTGTGGAAGAGGCATTGAGGAAGAAGAGACGAGCTTGGTACATTTGGGTGACAGTCTCGGATTCGAGCTGCTCTTGAGTAAGGCCGTGCGCGAGAAAAGAGCCTAGCATGTCTTTCCGGATGACTTTGTTGGCGCCAAAGCGCTCAGCTACGACGTCTCTGGCAAACCTTAGGTTGTAAACTATTAGCTCGATCATATAGTAGAAGCATTTAAGCAATAAATCTCTTGTAAGAACTACTTGAGGTAATGTCAAACTCTGAACGAGCTTGAACGCATCGTTGACAGATTAAGAATCTCATATTGCCCTCCACTCCGTGAAATTCTTTTGTGAGTAAGTAAATGTACGTGTACGATAACGGTAAGAAATAGTTGAATTTACCCCATGACCTTCCCAAGGCCAGTGACATTCGTAGCTTGAGGCGCTAGTTTTCGCATCAATGGCAGCCGCATCAGTCTTTGAACTTCTGGATACACTGAGAAGCACATGATGGCAGGCAAGAAGATGTGCAACTGCTTGAGATACTCAAAAGGATCATCGTCGATCTCTAAGAAGCCGAAAGACTTGCCAAAGGCAACGGTCGAAATGACATCTAGTGTGAAGAAGGTTGTAATTCGAGCCAGGTTCATCGGTTTGTACACAGTCTCCGTAGAGACATATTTTCGCCGGATGAGGCCAAACATCCGCATGAGGTTTTCATCTATGTCATTTTCGAGGTAGAGATTCTCCTTTCCGGAGTACTGTCAAGATATTATCGTTAGAATAATGCTCATCATCCGGGATGATGAAGCCAGCACGATCAAGAGACTGTTCGAGAAGCTCACCCCGTGTGACATTTGAGTCCGAAGTTTGTTGTGGATGGTCTCATCCCGGTAAGAAGAGATATTGTCCCGGGTAGGATGCAGCCGCAGGGCATTGTACCACTCAGCTCTGGTGTACGGGCTCCTTACGGCATTCATCTTTCGGATAAGCGCAGGATCTCGCGTGAGTAGAAAGCGAGGGCCAATCCTTGCAGTATTACCTGTGCAACCCATCAGACATGCAATTTAATGATGTTCAGCGTGACTAACGATTGCATACCGTGCTCGTCGTTGACTCTGCCAAAGTGGAGGTTCATCTTGCCAGAGTAGGTGGTGATTAGGAGCCATAATCGTGAGAATCCTGTTGTCGGCGGTCCTCCGAATTCTTTCAGGGTACGGTAGATGTGGTATTCTCGATGTATGTAAAGTAGAAGTAGGACGATGACGCCTACAACAGCAAACCAGTTCATGACAGATGCAGAGTGATGGTATATTTGTGTATGCAATCCAACGTTTAGAGAAGAATATCAAGCTTGTCAGTACGGCTTGTCCACAGCGTTGGGAATTGGAGAAAATGATGCACCGGGGTGGTGGGAGCCATGAGACAGTACTTGTAGAGAAGAGATGCAACGCCTTCATTCACCTCTTCGAATCGCCGTGTGGTTGGTGCTGAGGGCGCCAGGGACCATGCCATTCTCATGCATCCCGTGCGAGAGCATAATTGGCATTTCAGGAATAGTGGAGTTTTAATGGAGTGTGCGTCGCAGCAGGTCGCGTGTGGATAAAATGTGACACCCGTATGAAGCTGCATTATGCGGAAATTTATTAACAAGGTTCGTCGGTAGTGGCTTAATTGGTCAATAATTAGCCACAGCATTGACGAAGCATGGATATTGGGTATTCACATACTTGATCCTGCCCATGTTTCACGGGTCGGGTCGCACTCCCTCCCTAGTCTGCCTGTTGATCTTCTCCACACCAACTGCCAGCTCAACTACCATTTTCAGACCGAGGTTTCCTCTTCGATTCTATATCTCGCTTCAACTTGCTCACCTATCAGCGGCTGCGACTCCCCGACCACAATGGCAAACCCCTTCGCTGGAGCTGCGCACCAGAACTTAGAGATTGATGTAGGTAAACAATCTCATTAAGCTTTTCAGCCCTTTCTCTCTACTGACCATTTCTGAAAAAGTATTCGAGAAATCTCCTCATTCTTGCTACCAGTCATCTCACCATTAATTGCGGATCTAGGAAGCGGATAATGACAGCGCCTTCGAAGACGATGATGCGTCAGTTCAGCGTCTTAACTGCCGAAATGTTGCCTAGCTAACTACGGCACCAGTCAAAGTACGACAACATCGCTATCAGAATCGATATACAACTACCGCCTGGAGCATGGACGGACGTATCACGGTATGGTGGCTTCCCGGATGAGCACCTCGCCATCTTGCAGTTTTAAATCCAAAGAAATCGCGCAAAGCTTACTGTTTGCGCAGCCTACAATGATGGTAAATACATACTTCCAAATGATGATGTAAGGATCCGATGAGCTGTTTCGAAATATAAATGATGACGGAGAGAAATTAGCGAGAGAGGGATAGGCTTGGTAAGAGAGTGAAAGGAAGGAATTGTTGCATCCACTGACAACTTCCAGACCTTCAACACCATCTCTTCAACCTTTGCTTCAAGGATAAACTGTTCTTCGCACCTATTCAGAATCCTTGTCACACACTGGATGTAGGTACCGGCACTGGAATATGGGCAATGGACTTCGGTAATAATTCCCACACGCAAAATAGTTTAAGCCAGAGCTGACAAGGATCATTTGTGGCAGCCGATGAGTACCCTGATTGTCAGGTACGCTTTGACGCTCCACGAACCTAGGATGACCTGTTGATGGTGCCACTAGGTAGTTGGGACTGATCTATCCCCAATCCAGCCACACTTGTAAGTTGCCCGATTGTTCGACATAGCTTTCAATAACAAATTCAGCGTTCCGCCAAACCTCTCCTTCGTCATCGATGATGCTGAAGACCATTGGTTATGGGAGCAGAAATTTGACTTCATCCACTTTCGCCTCATGGGAGGCTCATTTAAGGACTGGCGTACGGTCATGCAGTCTGCATATGAGTCAGTGTTCCCAATCTCGCCATCATGAAATGCCGGCCAATAACTGTTATTCCAGTTGTCTTGCCCCAGGTGGCTATATTGAAATCCAGGACTATGAGCTCCCGCCGAAATCACTGGATGGAAGTGTAAAAGGAACTGCTCTCGAGCGCTGGGGCGAGTTACTAATTGAAGCGGCAAAGGTAGCTGGCCGTCCAATTGGCTGTTGCGAGTCCTTTAAGGAGTGGTTGGAAAATGTGGGGTTCGTCGATATTCAACAACAGGTGTTCGTCTGGCCAACAAACCCGTGGCCTAAGGGTGACGACGAGAAGACCTTGGGTAAATGGAACCTGCTGAATGTTACGGATGGGCTCGAGGGGTTTTCTCTGGCTCTGCTCACCCGATTCTTGGGCTGGGAGAAGGAGGAGGTCGATGTGTTCTGCGCACAAGTGCGCACGGATCTCAGGGACCGTTCGATTCACGCTTTTTTTGATATGTAAGAGCCTCTACTCACCTTGCAAGCTGTATTGACGCTTGTCTAGCCCTGTCATCTACGGTCGTAAACCCTTACAGCCATCGAATCCGTTTGGATAGCTCTACGATCTTCGAGGTCGAAGTAGCGCGACCGGCACAAGCCTATCCATACGTAATGCTACGCCGAGTCTGCGACACTGTTTTCAGGTTCATGGGGCTTGATCGAATAGCCATCCATGTCTTCGAACATCGATCTTGACGATAGAAAGTTCATGGAGGTGATGAGGTTTTGCTTGCGGGAACGCTCAGGGCAACCCGGCTGTGCTGAGCTTTCGGCTTTTGTGTGGCGTTATAGGGGATATGACATCTCTAAGCAAGGCTCACGGATAGAAGATTGGCTGGAGTTTTGATACTTCGCTATCTGCTCAAGGATACCGAAAAGCTATGCCAGGTTACTATTCAATCGTCTGAAGCTCAGGGCAATGATGTAATGACGAAATATGCTTATGACTTTAATAATCGCGCAGTATCAGATAAGCAGGCTTTAATATCGTCAATCATGATGAGTCAACGGGACAAATCGGAGCTGGTTCGGAGACGCAACGCGCAGGAGCAAACGCAAGGTCAGCTGTCTTACGAAGCGAGTGCCTGGCCGGAACAAGCCCAGCCGCCTCTTTGGGAGGAGAAAGGGCGGTGGTTGGGTCTCGGGCGCTTGACCGGCTTCCAGGCACCTGCAACAGGGCTGGATATAGCTCGAATGGTCACATGGAGTCACCTCCAGATAATGCGGGGCTGAGGCCGCGACCATTCTATGTTGGGTGATTCGATGGCAGAGAATGACATTGAAGGATTAAAGGATTGAATGAGGTCGAAAGACTTCGCAACTCAGCAGGCCATGAACATTTGAAATCAGTGAAAATTCAAACAGCAAGCGAATCCATAGAGAAGGTAAATTAAGCATTTGCCGCAGTTGTCGCAATTGCTTCGGAAGTTGCTCGAACATTCAATCCTTGTCCTGCGAACAGCGCACGGACGTTTTGTACATTATTACTCATACCAGATTCACCAACTTGCCGCCTGACACACCTACTTAAAGCCTTCCATTGCCCAACAACCTCCTTCTTTCTTCCTTCACACAACAACAGCTACTCCAACCTTGCATTACTTTCTGGTCGTATAACTGCATACCTTCTGAACACCCTCTACATCCCAACCAAATCTCACATCAATATCAATATGCAGATCTTTGTAAAGACACGTAAGTAGCCTCACTCCAGCCACTTACACCTCAACCATATGTCACTAACAAATTTTGCAGTGACGGGAAAGACCATCACCCTTGAGGTGGAGTCGTCAGATACCATCGACAATGTTAAATCGAAGATTCAGGACAAGGAAGGCATCCCGCCTGACCAGCAGCGCTTGATCTTCGCGGGCAAGCAGCTCGAAGATGGCCGGACTCTGTCAGACTACAATATCCAGAAGGAGTCTACCCTGCATCTCGTCCTCCGCCTTCGTGGTGGTATGCAGATCTTCGTCAAGACACGTATGTACTTCTTTCCACGGTCGCATCAACGGAAAATGCTAACAATATAATTAGTCACGGGTAAAACCATTACTCTTGAGGTCGAGTCCTCGGATACTATCGACAACGTCAAGTCGAAGATCCAGGACAAGGAGGGCATTCCTCCGGACCAACAGCGCCTGATCTTCGCTGGCAAGCAGCTTGAGGATGGCCGCACTCTCTCCGATTACAACATCCAGAAAGAGTCCACTCTCCATCTCGTCCTCCGTCTGCGAGGTGGCATGCAGATCTTCGTTAAGACACTCACCGGAAAGACCATCACACTCGAAGTCGAATCGTCAGATACTATTGATAACGTAAAGTCCAAGATTCAGGACAAGGAGGGTATTCCACCGGATCAGCAGCGTCTTATCTTTGCAGGCAAGCAGCTAGAGGACGGCCGAACACTTTCTGATTACAACATTCAAAAGGAATCAACTCTTCACTTGGTGCTTCGTCTCCGTGGTGGTATGCAAATCTTCGTTAAGACTTTGACCGGCAAGACAATCACTTTGGAAGTTGAATCTTCCGACACCATTGACAATGTTAAGTCGAAGATTCAGGACAAGGAGGGCATTCCCCCAGATCAACAGCGTCTGATTTTTGCCGGCAAACAGTTGGAGGATGGCCGAACATTGTCTGATTACAATATCCAGAAGGAGTCAACACTCCACTTGGTGCTTCGTCTGCGTGGCGGTCAGTAGGAGAACTATTAGTTTCACAGCGTGGCGTTTCTGGGCTTGGGAATGAGAACTGCGGAAGGTCTTTATGACCATTATATGTGGCTTTATTCCACTTCTGATCGCTCAATCAGTAACAATGCATAAGGCTACGGGCTGAGAGTTCAATCTCAAACCAATTCTGATCCTCGTGCCGCAAATGTGAACAACAAAGCTCTGCAAATATACGTTGTCTAACCTTGAATGCTTTCTGAGTTTGTCCAAAGCGACACTCTGTCCAACATGGCCTTGGAGTTTCGGAGACCTCATTGTCCATCAAGCGAGCCACATTTTTTTCCTAACCCCGGGTCAAGCTCATAAATTTCCGTTTTATTCAACTTGATCTTAAAGAATCTAGCATTTTAAAATTTGTTAGGTGAAAAAAAATAATATACCTCTAAAACACCCTTACTTATTAGTGATAAATATTTACTTAGCGTGCTAAAAAATCTTAAAGTATAGTTTTATCGGAGGAACGACGAAACGTATCGCAGAGATATCCCCGAAGTTCGTGATGTGAATGGTGTTTCTTTACTACGCGTGTGACAATTATATGATGCCGACTTCCCCACTTCCTACGCAACCGGCATAGTGTGCCGGATTTAAGCTAGTATTCCCGCGATACATAACCCGCCCTGTATATCGAATAATGGAAGAGCTTCCGATAGCTGGGGCTACCGTCTAAATTCCCTCATTAACACCCTATGAGCATTGTGCTTCATTACAAATCTCACTCTCCCAAAATCGGATTTTCAGGCTATCTCCGAAGGACGCATTTGAGCCCCGCCGTCATAGGGCTTGCTGTTCCCCCTCCAAGCTTCCAGAAATTAATTCCTGTACCTCCTTACTATCTCCACAAGCTATTCAACCAAAAGGATTAACAATAATGGCTTCACCGAAGATGGAATATACCAAGTGAATTAATACTCTCCAATTGATTCTTAGCGTCTCCGAATGGCCGCAGCGGCTAACAACTACGCAGTCTTGGAAAGAGCGGCCTAAAAGTCTCCAAAGTCATCCTTGGAGCCATGTCCTACGGCAGCGATGAATGGCAGCCATGGGTGCTAAACGAAGACGCCGCGCTACCTCTCCTCGAACACGCCTACAAAGTCGGCATCAACACCTGGGACACCGTGCGCGCGGCCCTCCCCAGCTGCTAGCCACCCAAACTTACCGCGACAACAGGCAGACACGTACTCGAACGGGCGGTCGGAGGAAATCGTCGGCAAGGCGCTCAAGAAATTCAACATCCCGCGCAACCGCATTGTGATCCTCTCGAAATGCTACTTCGGCGTCGCGGCGGACGGCTCGCAGCCGCCCATCGCGGCGCTGTTGACGAATGACGGCGACATGGTGAACCAGGTTGGGCTGTCGCGCAAGCACATTTTCGACGCCGTAGACGCGAGCGTGGAGCGCCTGGGCACGTACATTGATGTGCTGCAGATCCACAGGCTGGATCGCGAGACGCCGAAGGAGGAGATCATGAAGGCGCTGAATGACGTGGTCGAGAGCGGGAAGGCTAGATATATTGGGGCTTCGTCGGTACGTGTGTCCTCTTGCCTCTCCTGCTGTCTAAATCGTCTTTGTTCTCCGCACCATGCACACCATCTATGTTATGTTTTGCTGACGATGGGGTTTCTAGATGGCGGCATGGGAATTCCAAACACTTCAGAACATTGCTGAAAAGCACGGCTGGCACAAGTTCATCAGTATGCAGAATTACTACAATCTCATCTACCGCGAAGAGGAGCGCGAGATGATCCCATTCTGCAAAGATACCGGCGTGGGTCTGATCCCCTGGTCACCAATCGCGCGCGGCGTCCTAGCTCGACCATGGGGCGAGCGCACCACTACCCGTGAGAAGACGGATAAATATTTGGCGAACTCGATAAGGGCGAGAGAGTGTGATGTCGACAAGGCGATTATTGACCGCCTCGAGGAGGTTGCGGAGAAGAGGGGCGTTAGTATGACGACGATTGCGACGGCGTGGTGTATCAAGAAGGGTGTTATCCCAATTATTGGATTGAATAGTAAAGAAAGAGTTGAGCAGGCGGTGGAGAACAGCAAGTATCAGCTTAGTGATGAAGATGCGAAGTATTTGGAGGAGCCGTATCTGCCAAAGCCAGTTCAGGGATATTGAGGTATGAGGAATAGGAGTATAGGATGATGGTGGATGGATGAATGGCTGCCTTTGGGCGCCGGGTTTTGGAGAAAATCCAGATCCGCGAGAATCGGTAAGAAACGATAGCATTGACCACTGAGAAGAGAAGATAAATGATTAGGAAAAAATACGGAAACCTGTTTCAATGATGAAGTAGATTAACCAAAGTGACAGTCAATTCCAAATCTCAACTCAGTTATAAGCTGCTCTCGAATTTAGGACTAAGCCGAAGACTCAGAAGAACAGCTATTCATACGAAGTCTAGCTCTTCCTTAATGCTAAACTCCAACCACCTCAAAGCCATGCTACTTGTACGATCCTCTCCTCCCAAAAACCTTACTAGCCCTTTCCTAGGTTCAGAGAAGTCTAGTCTTGGTCTTTTTCTTATATCGCATGATCATGCTCCTTAAGAAATTACCTCGCTAAAGGGATATTGCTTGCGGACATTAAGATTAGAATTTAGTATATTTTTAAGAACTAAGAGCGAGGCTAATAAGGGAAAGCAAAGATTTTTAAGAAATTTGGGAGGGCAATAAAGGATAAATGGTAAAATAAGGGGAAATACGGCGGGGAAAGGATAGGAGATAAAAGACATGGGGTAGAGATGTTGGTGGTTCGAGGACAAGAGGATCAAGGTAGAGGTCCAGATTGGCTCGGGGTAAGTTTTCTTTACAAATGAATTGTGTTCAATAAGGGGAAGGTATTTTAGCTATCCCTTAACCCGCCAGCGTCCATGTAGATGGTCCGTGCGGAACACCGCCTACGGTCGAATGTGGGTTGAATTGTGTCATCATATCCTCAATAGCTGCGCGGTAATCCCAATACTTTCTCCCCAACATAGTTCAATATCATTTCCTATATTTTAATTAAATTCTAGTCCTTGAATAGCAGCGGTGGTAGGCACTGACCCTGCTCACGGGAGCTATCCTAGGAACGAAACATTCCCTTAAATACCGCTCAACGTGATACTCTTGTGCGTAACCCATTCCACCGTGAGCCAGAACCTTAAGTAGAGGTCAATAAATGCCTTCCGTGGAATAGTTTTGGGCATTTGATTAACTTACAGCCCTCTCACATGCAGTAAAAGCCGCTTCAGCAGCTAGGTACTTCGCAGAGTTGCAAGCCACGCCGACGGCATGCTGTGTGATCGAGGAGTCTTTGGCACTGTTATCGTATAATCTCGCAGCGTGATAGGTGGCAAGTTTAGCAGCCTCTAGATTCATATAGGCTGAGGCAAGTGGATGCTGAATCCCCTGATTTTGCCCGATGGGTCGGCCAAAGACAACTCTTTCTCTAGCATATTTGGATGCTCTTGTTAGGGCTGCATAACCAATCCCTAGAGCTTCGCCAGCGAGAAGGCAGCGCTCAGCATTCATGCCATGTAGGACCTAAGTAGGAGCATTAGCATTGATCATTGGTTAATAGTTAAAAGATTTAGTGCGAAGTGTGTACAATCTTGAAACCCTGGCCTTCTTTGCCAATAAGAGTATCTGCTGGTACTCGATAGTTATCAAAGAAAACCTCATTGGCATCAATAGCCCGACCACCCATCTTCTTGATTCGCTTGAGCTCTAAACCTGGCGCTGTCTTGTCGAAGTCGATGAAGAAAAGGGAGAGGCCTTCGGATGGCTTCTTGACTTCTTCGAGAGGCATAGTTCGCGCGAGAAGGACCATTTTTGAGGCTACTTGTGCCGAAGAGATCCATCTGGCTTATGTCAAAACCCAAATGCGAACGCAGTGGCAGTCTAAATTGAGAGCTCACATCTTCTGGCCACTAATCTTGTAGTACTCGCCATCCCTAACTGCTAGGGTCCGCAGTTTGAGAGTCTCTAATCCTGTATTTGGCTCCGTCCTGATTCCTGTTAGCTCTTGTATAATAAGGGCTGGAGGGAGATATACACTCCAAAACAAGCTCTCCACTCTCCTCCGATTAATCTCGGGAGCATTCTCTGCCGCTGTTCCGGGGTGGCAAACTTCGCTACGGGCTGACACAATTAGACTACAAAATAAGGTAGTTTAGCAATACTTGAAAGCTCACCTGAGTAGCGTAGACATTGGCGTGAATAGACTGTGCGCCTGCTATACCAGCTCCGCTCCTTACATTCTTTTCAGCGTCACGCGGGCATTCTCGCAAACAAAGTGACATACTCGGAAACTGTATGAAGCATCATCGTAGCCTCGGATATACCCAGTCCAGCACCTCCAAGCTCTTCGGGTAACGCGATTCCAATCCAGCCATCTTTCGCCAGAGCCGCGTGAAGTTCATGAGGGTACTCACCAGACTCATCATGACGGGCCCAGTACTCCTATACCTCGTTAATTATCGACTGGATAATGTAGAAACTACAGAAACCGGACATCAGGAAAATTGGAACAGATTTTTGAGATCGCTTCTCGAACGGTCAATTGCTCGGATGTGAAACCAGAAGTCTCCATGATTCGACGAGGCGCTGAGATAGAGAAACATCTAGATATATTGCGAGTATATGGAATGTCATTCCGAATATATGATTTCGAAGCAGCCCGGCGAACGAAACTGGAAATGGATGTGCAGCTCATTTTTTGGCTTTTGGTGCTATGGAATCAAGACAAAGGACTGAAGGCGCAATTCAGGCGATTTTGGAGATCTATTATGATAGCGTAGCAAAAAGATTGGCTCAGTGAAATTGGAATGGCAGTGAAGATACTGCCTATCTCTAGATAGACGAGAGTGCGACTAGAAAGCGCTTAATAACAATGTGGTGAGAACCACAAGTCCAGAGCCGTCTATAAATACTTGTCGTCATCCTCGGCCTGAGGTTGGAGATGTAGCGGAGAACTTCCGCTGAGCACGGGTGGACAGATTTTGCGGGGAAAGGCTTCACAGGCTACACTTCAAAGCAGAAACCTCCCTTCTTCGTCAATTGCAGCTACCTTCAACAATCCTAAAGATCATGTATAATTGATATTTGTTAAAATACATAACTGAGCTCTTATTATATACTTGGCTGTCCCTTAAATTTTCTCCGATGGGGATATTTGAGCACTCATTAATCTCGGGTGCAGCTATAACGTTCAGAATAGCATATTTAAATACCACAGTTACTAATGCTACAAAGATGAGAATTGGCTAAGAGTATTGAGTCTATGGGTCTAAGGCTAGTTGACTCTACATCTATGATAATCTAACAGCCACATCTATCCCGTCCGCTACGCAATCCAAATCCAATCTCCAATCTCTAACAAAATCTTCTTCAAACATCTCACAGCCTCGCCCTAAACCTCTCATTTTCCATCCGTAGAGGCTTAGCCTCCTCGTTAGACGCATTAGGCAGTCCTGGCTTGTTCGCTTTCTTCGGCGCAGAATGATATCTGCCCTTCAAATTGTCCAAATTGGCCACCTTCCCCTGCGCATCCCTCTGAATCCCTAGCTCCACCAATTTCGTAAACGCCTTCGCAAAGTCTGCGTAAAAGACTTCCTTGTCATCCGCGTACCGTACCACCCACTCCTTGAAGCTCGGGTCCGTCAGGAGCGCCATATCTGTCGGCAACATCATCAGCCCCTCGCCCAAGTCCTTGTCTACGTGCACAAACTGGAGCACGCCGTTGTCTAGCTTCTTCGGCTTCCACTCTAGCCGCGTCAGCAGCCGGAAGTACTGGTTGCTGAACCGCGTCGGGCTATGCACCCACTTTCCCTCAAACCCACTGCGATTGGTATGGCAACGGCCTAGATTATGTGCTCCGGATAGTGCGACGATCTCCTGGTCGTTGAATCCCATCCGCATGAACACGCTCCGCACATGGTCTGCGCCTTTTGCGCCGTCTGGAAGCCCCCCCTGAGGTGGGAGTTTAGAGTCATCGACGAAGTCGGTGCGGCTGGGGAGTCAGTTGACTTTCGGGCCTCCCATAGCTTCAATGGAGACGTAGCCGGCGAGTGTCCAGAGGTCTGAGTATGTTATCCATGGGTGGGCTGCCTTGGCTGGCTCGAGAAAGACGCGTGCGTGCTGGAGACCGGCATTTGGCAGGGTCGCCACCTTTAGCTTCATATCACATTCCAGCTCCATTAGAGCCTCCCGTGTCAGTTTCGGCGTCATATGTGCCTGCTGAGTGCTTAGTTGAGTAAATGGTTAGTCATGATATGGGACTGGAGAGGATATTCCAATGCTGAAAAGGCCTTGTTGCTTCATTGAATTGAAACAAGAAAGGATATCGACTCACCATGCCAAACGCACCAAAACTGGCCCTACACTCCTGCCATCATACTCTGACTGATCCAGCAGCTCAAGGATCGATTTGCGGACCCTTTGTAGTTCCCTCTTTCACTCTATGACTGATATTGGTTGCGAAATGTGTTAGAAAATAAAGCAAAGAGCACAGGATTTCAAGAATAGCAAGTGGCAATGTACTTCATGTGATGTACCCATACTCCTCTTAGTTTGGAAGCCTCATCTTCGCGTAAGAAGGATACCCAGAAGCAAACACAAGTGCGGGAGACTGCATCGCCCTGCATCGCCTACTCCACTACTCCTCCCAGCGCCCCTCCCAACAACCCCTCGAAACCAGTCCCTGCTCCTCTCTCCTCAACACCCTCAACCCTCCGCAACGAGCCTCCCCAACCGCAAACCAAACCGCGCACAACGGCATCCACCCCGACCACGCACTCCACCACCCCTTTCGCCACACCCCCCGCCTTTGCCGACGCCGAAGAGTTCCACGAGCTCTTCAGAGCCGTTGCGGCGACAACAAGCTCGAGCTGCAGGATTCGGCGCCGCCACCGACGGTGAAGAAGCAGAAGCCGGGGATCGGTTGCGTGCGGCAGAAGGTGTGCTTGGAGGATGAGGAGGGGCTGGTGGGATTTGATGGCGAGGAGTGGGAGATTTTAAGGGGAAAGGGGAAGGACTGGGAGTGTGGGCCGCGGAAGGTGCGGGTTAGAGAAGAACTTGAAGAGGATTAGGCGTTTGTGGAGGTTAAATAGGTTTAGGAAACTGATGTGAGGGCTGTGAGAGGTTTTTTTATATGGGTGCGATGGTAGAATTTAAGATTTTGATACGTTGCTGGTCAGCTTGTGATTACTTAAGTATCTATTCTGCGATTACTTAGTCATTTTCTAGCGAGTAGATAGTGTCCAATTTCTTTAATTGATTTACTACGATAGTTTCTCATTTATCCGAGCCGTATGAGGTTACCCAAGTAGCACGGTTTGACCCACTCGTTTTCTATGCTTGCAAATGGCCTCTTTGAACCTCTATCAAACTCCTTGAGCTCCACACATAAGAAAAACCAACCTACGCGATAATGTCATCAGCCTCGTCCTCCTTGATCCCGTCCTCATTGGCCTCCACTTTGATCTCATCTTTGGCCTCGTCCTCATTCACCTCGTCCTTAACCTCGTCCTTAACCTCGCCCTTAACCTCGTCCTTGGCCTCGTCCTCAACCTCGTCCTCATTCACTTCGTCCTTAACCTCGTCCTTAGCCTCTCCCTCCTTGATCTCTTCCTCCCTGATCTCGTCTCCATTGGCCTCCTCCTTGGCTTCCTCCTCTTTAACCTCTTCCTCTTTAACCTCTTCCTCTTTAACCTCTTCCTCCCTGATCTCGTCCCCATTGGCCTCCTCCTTGGCCCCTTCCTCTTTAACCTCTTCCTCCTTAACCTCTTCCTCCTTCGGCTCATCCCTCGCCCGTGTCCCTATCTCCGACGTCTGCGTCCAGCTCTCCACCATATCATTAACCTTCAACAAGCCCTCTTCCTTCTCCTCGACCGGCTTCGCAACCGCGTTGACAGGCATATAATCCCTACTAGCAAAAATAACCTCCAGCACATTCCTGACCTCCTTCAAAAACCGATCCACCTCCCTCTCCGTCCCAACCGTGACGCGCAAACACCCCTCGCAGCCGGCCTCGCGCCCGCGGAACCGCACCACGACGCCCTTATCGACCGCCAGCTTCTCGTACACGCGCAGCGCCGTGACATTGCACGGAGTGCCGCCCATCTCCCTCGGCAAATCCAGGATCTCCACAAGCAAGAAATTCGCATCCGTGCCGCCGAGGAAGCGGCCGACGCCAGGAACGCGGGACAGCTCGCGCAGCAAGCGGTCGCGCTGGGTGATGACGAGTTCGCGCTTGGCGCGCATGACGCGCAGATTTGCGGGCGCCAGCGCCGCGCGCGCGAGCTGGGACGTTGGGTTCGAGATGTTGTAGGGGGCCTTGAGGGCGTTAAGGAGGCGGGCGATGGGCGGGGAGGTGAAGGCGGCGCCGAGGCGGATACCGGCGAGACCAAAGGCTTTGGAGAGCGTCTGCATGACGACCAGGTTCGGCCACTCGAGCACCCATTCCGCGAGCGAGGAGCCCGCGGGTGCGAAGTCGATGTAGGCCTCATCCAGCACGACCACCCCGTTCCAGGTCGGGTGCTCCAGGATCGATTTTAGTGAGGATTTGGAGAGAAGTTGGCCTGTCGGGTTGCCCGGGGAGCAGAGGTAGATCAGCTTGATGGTGGTGTTGGTGGAGAGGACGGCGTTGATGGCGCCGACGTCAAGGATGAAGCCTGGGCCGATGAGCGGCACTTTCACGAGTGATATATCGTTGACTTGTGCGGAGACGCTGTACATGCCGTAGGTGGGCGGGCAGGTGAGGATTTTGTCGCGCCCTGGGACGCAGAAGCAGCGAAGGAGCGCATCGATGGCTTCGTCAGAGCCGACGCCTACGAAGAGGTTGTCTGGGGTGAGGTCCTTGGTCGTATGGATGTGGGTGTTGCGGAGGTTGCAGAGGAGTTCTTTAAGGGGGGCTTGATGGCTGGAGACGTGTCAATGACTGCATATTCTCAAGTTGTAATAGAGGCATACGGGTCTGGGTATCTATTCAACCCAAGCAGATCCACGTCCACAGCAACTTCATGGTCCGAATCGCCGTTGACGGCGCCATTGACAGTGGCCCCAGCAATTTTTCTCTTGCTATTGAGTACTAATCCAGGTCCGTAGGCATTTTCGTTGGCGTCAAGGAGGATGTTGGTGCCGTCGTCTTTGTAGTCACTGCATCATCAGCGATTGGTCAACTCAAAACTCTTGGGGGTCCAATGAATGGCAGACGTACTCCCTGGCACAGCGGTAGGGCTCCAAGGCCAGTATATTTGGCCGCGCACACCTGCTCAAGTCGAAGGGGGATTTCCTGGGTTCCATCGCGAGAAAATTGAACTCTGAGTCAACTTCTGCAGAAAGTTTTTGGTGGGGCAAAATATAAAGAGCGACATCGGCCAATCTCCTTTCAATGCCAGCAAAGCGCTTTGTGATGGCATGAATAGCTTATTCAACCCCCGTACAAAGCATTGAAAGAATGTCCATTTCCCTTTTCCACTCGCTTAACATAGCCAGCCTTATTTGTGTTAGAACTAATTCATGTGAGCAGCCAAGTGGCATGCAGCAACTCAAAAGACAGGACGGACTTGCAATAGTGAAGAAGCTCGATTCGCCTTTAGTCAGCTACAAAACTCGTAACGTCAAAATTCAACATATACAATCATGCTCCGTCGTCAAGAACCTAAGACTCCAACACAGAGGTTCCAAATACCCGAACAGGGAAACGAAGGAGCCATATATGACCTGAACACCGCTATCATTTATTGCACGCTTTCAATGCCCTCAAGCGCTAATAATGCTTTCCCTCCTTCTGTTTCAAATGCTCCTATCAGTCTCTCACACTCACTCCTAAGCTTCTCCTCACCTCGTTTGGCATTAAAATATATCCATTCCTCAACATTCATTTTCTTTTCCGGACTCGTCAAACCCTCTTTTACTCTCTTTACTACCTCCGCTACGCTCAGCCCCTGAGGTATGTTCTCTTTATCGAGAGCAGTATCGGCTAGACTGTTCGAAGTCGTATCGAAAAGCTGCTGCTGTAAAGGTGCTGACGAGGGCGAAGGCAGAAAGATGGTTTCGAGGTCAACTGGTTGCCACGGCATACTGCTGACAAGGCCTCCGGTTATGGTGTTACTTTGTCCACGTTTAGACGGAGAAACATTAGGTGCTGTGGATGCGAGAGGGATAAAATTAGCGTGTCGAGCAGAGAGTGGCGGTCGAGATGAGGCCGGACGCGATGACGGCGGCTGGTTCTCCACGTCAGATGATTGCGGAGAGGCTGATGGTGTTGATTCTTTAGTTGGAGGGGCTGTTCTCGGACGAACGACAGTTGCAGGGGACGGTTGAGCGGGGCCGCGTGCTGAGCGAATAGGCGTTGGAGACGGTTGCGCAGGCGATGGTTCGTCGGATGGAGGCTTAGGTGTGGATTGATGAGGCGTTATATCTCCACGAATTGAAGAAGGCGGTACCGTTGATCGCAGAGGTGACGGTTCTCGGCGTATAGACGAGGGCGGTACTGGGAAGTCATCGAGACTGGGTTCTACTACAACCGGCTCTTCTTCCTTTTTATTTACTTTCCTGCCTTTCCGAGCTTTCGGTGCTGCTTTTGCTTTCGGTTCTGGAACTACTTCAGAACTCTCAATAATTTCAGATGATCTTAGTTGAGGAGCTTCTTCCGCACGCTTCGTAGGTTTCCTTCCCCTCTTCGCTTTTGATGCGACTTCTTGGACAGGTTCAGGTGGGTCTTCCAATATTACTACGGAAGACTCAACCCTGGCCATTCCATCACTAGTCCGTTTGGTACCTCGTTGAGCTTTCGGGGTCCCTTGCTCAGATGCATGGTCGGAAGCCTTCATGACTGCGTCTATGAGCTCAGATTGCAACTGACTCTCATCGTCACTCAATCTCGCCTTCGTCTTTGCCTTTGTATTCCTTGTCCGCGTTGCTCGTCGTGGAGGTGAACTAGTCTCAAGGACAGAGCGATAGTCGCTCTGGAGCGCATCTGATTGTTTTGCTTTTCCTCTGGTTTGTCGCTTTGGTGGTGGCTGAGGTGCCTCCTCCTCAACGTCTAGATCAATGACTGCCGGAGCTATAGAGTCATCAACAATCATGGATTCCGATGTAGCAGTGGCCTTCTTGGTCCGTGTAGTCTTCCGAGTTCCTTTGGCGGTAGCCTTGGGCCTTCCTTTCCGACCCTTTCCGGCCATAGATGTAGTGGTCGCGGTAGTTGCAGTGGTTTCAGTAGTAAGGACGCTGTCATCCACTTCTGCTGGAGCGTCCCCGAGTGACATTAACGAAGGTGCTTCCGAGAATGCTGTGCGGTTTGACTGGGTGGAGAGACGCGATGCTTTAGAGGTTCTAGAGGGTTGTCCCTTCTTCTTTTGCGCGGGTTTCCTTGTAGCTGCGTATGAGTTAATTAAGATGAAGAAGTAGCAATCTTCGGCTCGCCTTCGGTGCTCATCCCTAAGTAATGTTAGCAACGTTAGAGTAGAGAAGGCGTATTGCGACATACACGGGATTGTCCTTAGGTTCCCACCCGTCAAGAGACAGGTTGCAGTAGCAACAGGTAACTCCATCGTCGTATTCTGGGCTAGGATCATAGCACCATCCTGCCTCGACCATCTACGCCGATAATGTTAGTCGCGACCTAAAATGCAAACGATCACTATTCGGACCTTCTGAATCTTGCATCTCCATCCTTTCTTGTCCTCATGAGGCCAATTATTCATGAAAGTTGCTTTTCGTGCCTCTATCATCTTTTCACTTAATGGGTCGTCCTCAACACGATTTGGATCTCCATTGCGAAGCCGAATACAAGCGTTTATTGCCCAGCCACACTCCGGCGCGTGTGTTAAGTGTTCGAATGCTGGATTATCACCAGGCTCCCACCCGTCTAGCTGACTCTGGCATATAAAGCATTGGACATTATCTATGCTTGTAGCGGAAGGTTTATAATAGAAGCCGGCGAGAACAAGCTGCAAGTTGTCTATTTAGCAAGAATATACATTAATATACCACAACAGCTTTGGCGCTCACTTCTTCTGGAGTTGGAGTCTCGTGAGGCCAAGATACTGTAGCCGGAGTCTTCTTCTTGGTCGACGAGGCGCGTCTCTTGGGTAGATGGTGGGCGGTTTGAAAAGTTTCCAGGCGGCCCACTAGGGTGTTAATACCCTCTAGAAGGGTCATTGTGAGAAGACTCTAGAATGGTGAATCTGGGGTAGCAATGGGCGTTGGGTAGAGAAACACGGTGGATGATAGAGTTTGTGGTGTTCTGTTTTGGTGCCAAAACAACGCGGGCCAAGACATATCACGTGGCTGTCTCCAGTATGATTTCACAGCTGCGTCCGGGCTAGTAAGGCATCATTGCCGGCTTTTCCCTCTGCGAATTTCCAACACGGAGCGACGTGTCATCCTCTTTTTTGCTATGGACATTTCCAACTCTTCTCTCAAATCTTCCAAAATGTCTGTATGCCAATTGCGCCGCTTATAATCTTCTTTTGCTCCAAAGCTGTCCTTTTCTCTTTTAAACCATGGCTCTCCCAGCACTCGCTGTAGGTCGAGCTCCCGCTAAAGCTGTCCCGCTGAAGACCCCTCCGCTAACTCCAACAGTCGGCACGAGGCTTCCAATCTGTTGTCGCCGGACATGCGCTGCTACTAGGACAAATAGCATGGTATAGGCGACTACATTTCTTCAGTAACGGACGACAATTAGCCTCACAAGCTGCCACCGCAAGCTCGGAGAAGCCCTCTGCGGAGATCCCGCAGAACAGCTCCGCTCCTCCGGCAAACCCTCTGCCAATATCTCTCTCTACTCCTGCACCATCACCCCAATTAACTGGACCATTCACACCATCTTCGCCAGTTTCCGATGCCTCCAACCAATCTCTACCTCCAGACTGGGAGGACCAACTTCCCCTTTTGGAAAATTTCTCTCAGCTCCCGCATGAAGACTTTGGGAAAAACCAGCTCTTTGAGATCAATGAAGAATTCAAAAGAACCCTGAGGGGGATAATGCGACAATTCCCCCCCATCAGCTATGCGTTTGCTTACGGGTCTGGCGTTTTCCCTCAAGCTGGATCGGGTTCTCGGGTCTCGATGAGCCCACACCCTAACCCACCCGAAGCAATCTTGAAATGGCAGAAAGGGGGAGGGAAGATGATTGACTTCATATTCGCAACAAAGTTCACGCAGCACTTCCACTCCCTGAACCTCAACCGCCACCGCGACCACTACTCCCTACTTGGCTCTCTCGGCTCCGGCGTCGTCTCGCACGTCCAGGATGCGTACGGCGCCGGCGCATACTTCAACCCCTATATCACCGTCAACGGCACCCTCATAAAATATGGCGTCGTCAACCTGACCACGCTCCAACGCGATCTCTCAGAATGGGACACACTCTACCTAGCCGGCCGGCTGCACAAGCCCGTCAAAATCCTAACCGAAGACCCCAACATCCGCGTCGCGAACCAGCGCAACCTCATGGCCGTAGTACGCTGCTCGCTCCTGCTCCTCGGCCCCAGCTTCACCGAAAAGCAACTCTACGCCACCATCGCCTCGCTCAGCTACCAAGGCGACCCGCGCATGGCACTAGGGTCCGAGCACCCGCACAAAGTCTCGAACATCGTGTCCACCCAACTGCGCAACTTCCGCCAACTCTACCACGACCTGATCGTCTCGCTGCCAAACGTGCACTATGCAGACCCGCGCGCCGCGCAGCCGGGCTGGCACGACGACCTCGCGCTCGACCTGCGCATGACGCAGGACATGGACCCGGCCTTCCGCGGCAACATGGTGCGTCGCTTGCCCAAGGCCTTCCGCCAAAAGCTGTACTTCCTCTACCAGCGCAAGTTCGGCATCCCGGGCCGCGAGTTCAACGACATGCTGGCGGCGAGCGCGGACGAGGACGCCAGGGGCGGCTTGAAGAAGCCCGTTGCGGGGCCCTTCGACCGCCGCGTCGCGGTCGAGCCGGACCTCCCGCAGATGGTTGCGAAGTGCGTGGTGCAGACGGTTAAGTGGCCCAGTACCGTGCAGACCTTGAAGGCGCTGTTGACGGCGGGGCCAACGAGGAGCTGGCGTTATGTGAGGGAGAAGAGGGAAAAGGGAAAGATGGAGCCGTGATGCTTGTAAGATTATTTTTGTGAGTTGTTCAGGGTTACGAGGTTGTGTTTTTTTGAAGGGGGTTTTTCTTGTATGATGAGTTGGAGTAGGAGCTTAGGGGTTGTGTAAGAAACGGACTGTATCGCCCACGTTGGGAGGGGGGAATGAAAGAGGAGAGACATGGACTACGCCTTCGTCGGCCACGCTGTTTTCTTTTGTGTTGCCATCAACTGATCATAGACCATTGGGGATTGGGAATATGCATTTCTCCGCCGCCGTCACGGGGCATGACGGGACTGGCTGGAAAGGATCTTGGATCGGGTCCTGGCGTTACTGTTTTCTTGGGCTTGTTTTAAGAGAAAAGAGAGGTCGGATACTCATAATCAATGCAGAGAGTGTTCTTTTTTTTGGGCCTGGAGAGTTGATTGTATTGGATTTTCTGGTTACGCTAACGGTGTATTTATGTGTTGTATAAAAGTGCATGCCCATCCAAACCACATTGCTCATGAACACCGAATACGCAACAAATCACGCCAAAAACCAAAGAGTTGGAAAAGGAGGAACGATTTAATAATTTATTCTCCTAAAGTCTTGAGACTAGAACTGTTCACCTTCAATCACGCATATACACATTGAGATATTAATGTCTTACGCGATGATCGTACTAGGTAATAAATTACCATGTACTGTAATCAGTCTATTAACCTCTGAAGTTGGCATTGGCAAGCGCCCGGCCCAATTGTGGGCCCAAGATCGCCCAGGTCTCGAGAAGAAGGATGTTCGCCATGAGGATAGAGACGGCAAGCATGATGAAAAAAGTCTTAACATAAAGCTTTACGAGTCTACGCCTGGCCTCCCAGTTGAAGGTGCGCCATGCCTCAATGAAACCAATGCAGCCAGTACCGCCCAAGATTGTTGGGACAACCTTGCCGCCAAAAGTGCGGTCGAAGGGCACGATGGTCTCTTCCTCTTCTGGAAGGAGCGAGGCCTCGATTCGGGTGAGCGTCACGGTGGCGGGAAGAACGACGAAGAGACCGGAGAAAAGGGCAATAGAGAACAGGCCAACTATGCGGAGAGCGAGCGTGATCCATTGCATGCCAGTGTATCCAGAGAATTTGTTGGCATCAATGTTGTGGAGGTGGAAGATCCGGGCGTAGCCCACGGCGACGTACATGGCAGCGTATCCAGCGGATGCCTTGACAGCAGCGGGAATCCAGAGTTGGCGCAAGGTGGACATCGGCGGGATGCGCTGATAGAAACGCTTGGTTGACGGGAGTGAGATCACAATGTGGGTCCAGGCGGCGTGAACGCGAGCAAGAAGAATCGCAGCGACAGCTGAGAGAACCATGAGACGTGCGGGCACGATACGTGGAACAACCATGTCCAAGAGGGTTGCGGCGAGGCCGGTTGTGAAAGAATAGAAAACGAAGGCGGTCAATCCACGCCAACGGGCAAGTCGACCACCTTGGGAGGTCAAGTGACGGAGAGTAGTTCGGATTTTAGAAGTGATGGGCTTGGAGTGGACGAGTGTGATGGCTGGGCCAGCTTCAAGTAGATCTTCCTTCCCGAGGGGTGCATCAGGGTCCTCGGAGTCGGTGGAAGGAGAGATTGTGATGGCAGCGGAGGGAGTCTCGACCATGGTGAGGGTAGCAATAACGTCTTTGAGGGTATACTCAATCTAAATGCATCAGTCAGTTGTTAGTCTCAGTAAAAGGATGGTTAATTGTAAGGCTGAGGGGTTACACCCAGCACGAGAGTTACCTACAGAGCTGGCGACGAGAACAAAGATGATGACAGTCCCAACCAGGATGAAGGCGCCCCACGTAGGAATCTCAACTGGGACCGGGCCTTGGCCATCACCACGCTTGAAGAGGGACATGCCCGAAGCTTGCTCCAAGCCACGACGAACGACGTGGCCAACGTATGCGACCATGGTGAATTATTTACTAGACAAACAGGTAACAAATGAGAAAAGAACGGAAACGGCGTTGATTGTTGAAGAGAAGTTGAAGAAAAAGTAGTGGTGGGTGTTGTAGAAGGAGAGGACAAAGAGTGAGGAATGAAGAATGAGGGACGGCGAGAGGAGCGAGGAACAAGAGGTTGATGAGAGCTGTCCGCGAAGCCAATACGAAGAGGCGTAGTGACGGATTTCGTCCGAAGGCTTTGGACTTCTTAAGCCCGAAGTAGTTTGGCCCCTGCTTTTTTTGGCCCCTGCAACACCAACTGAATCCGCACCCACTGCCACCGTCTACCCCTTTCCACATGACACTCCAACTGTTTTGCCCTATGGATGCTCACGATTCCCGCCAAGATGGAAGAGACCTCGTATAATTCATTTATAACACGTGTGAGATCCTCTAAGTTGCGAAGGTATTGACTTTACGGCCAATCAGCGTTGTCCATATAAGCCAGCAGGCAACTACGACAAGAGGCGAGTCGTTGAACAGCCTGTCTTAGTATCGCAACTATCACCCAAACCATTCCATTAAAATACGCCGTATAATCTTTCGGAATCATACTCCACACTGCAGCACTGCCATCAGCATTTCTCCAACCGCCCCATCTCTTGTGCCGCATCCCCCAATCCTTCCGGATCTGATACTTCCATTCATCCTATTCTTCCGTCATGAAATAGCCAAGCCTTGCACCCATCCTTACTATTGGGGAATGCATCCTTCGTGGCACAGATAGCGTCCAGTAAACAATTTAGCCTTGAAGTTGCGGCACGGTGATTCACATGAGACTACTCCGTGCCGGAGACAACCACAGTCACCATTACTTTTCTCATGCAACAAATAACGCAGTGAAAAACGCTGGGGCCGTGTTGGCACTACAAAGCTGATCCTAACAAAGTTCCAGCCTCGCCAACAGGGCAATAAATGTCTCTTCTGATACTGGGCTCGCAGGGCTAGAGCATTGCATCTTCGCCTTATACAATTATTCCTGCCTTTCTAATTCTTTCAATCTTTGTACATATTGCTTTATAGGTGGCGATATTGTCACGTCTGCGCTCCGCGGGAAGGATTCGCAAAGGATTTGGGGTCCAGCTTAGCAGTAGATCAGAACAGCGCAAACCCAGACACTGCAGGACAGTTAGCTAGGAGATAAACGATTTCCTAGATAATGATATTCACAAATGCTTGCTACAAGTCACCCTCCTCCAAGCCACCATATCAAGTTTTTATCTCAAGTCTGTTTGACGTCCCGACGGTCCCGAAATTCGTACATAAATATCTCACTTTCATAACAGACCACTCATCACAATCCCATTCGATTATCAGTCATTCCTACCGCTTCAACCTAGACCCTCCCTTACTCTCTTACTTCCCAACCCTCTTTTCAATCTCCTCCACCTCCTCATCGATCCGCTTGAAGGACCAACCCTCGAAGAAAGGGGGGTACAAGAACGGGCGCCTACAGGTTTATCAGCGTTATCAAATCCAAAGACTTATCCTGAGGAGACTGACAGGTCAAACCGGTTCTGCGAGATAATTTAGTATAATACAGCGAAATCGGAGGGCGATTAAGCAGATTTAGTTTGGCAACTCACGTCGTCTGGGGAATAATTCTCTGCGTGATAAGCCGGCGTCACTATGATAGTAGCATCAGCTTTCATCCTAATATTGATTTGCTGTCACTTAAATAAACTCACAAACAGTTAATTTATGACGATTGATGGCATAAAAGTGGTGAAATCTGTCATAGCCCCCGTCCTAGTTAGTACATTCCCAGTTTCCGCGATACGGACACCACTCACCGCTTAACTTTCATCGCCACCTCTCTCGGTTCCATCAAATCCTTCCAGTCATGTAGCAGCCGCTGGAACATGCCATAAGGCCCAAGCTTTTGTTCTTTCCGGAGGCGGCCGAAAACCGATCTGGGCATTATGTTAGCACAAAGTGATAGTAAAAATGGCAAGATATGACAACGTACAGCTCGTTATAGGTAAGACCCATATCTGCTTCGTCTGATTGGACGTAGTCCTTCCTATACCTTTATCAGCCTCAGCTCGCTCAATTCCAACTCGGTGGGTTTTTCCCTTCAACTTACGTGATTGGTTCCAACTCTGCTGTTGGAGTCGCTGTCAAAAATCCTTCTAGGATGGGGAGGTCGAATGATTTTTGTGCCCATAGTATGAATCGCTTCAAGTCTGTCTTGCTAATCGAGCCAACTTTCAAGTTTTCGTTAGCTTAGGTCTACAAAGAATGAGAAGATAGGAGGTATTAATTGAGTCCCGGTCCTAGGATAATCTGCTTGCCAGTTTGCTCGCATGCACTCCAGAACAGTTGTCATACTCCGGTGACGTTTTTGTGAAAGGTGACTGAGTATCTGGGACAAAGCAAAACCTCTATAAAAGGCTCAAAAGGCTCCAATGCACCGAAAAACTCTTTAAATCATCGTCCTCACATAGATTTCGGCCAGATTTTAGGCGAGGTTTTCCGTCAATCGCCGAAAGACCCTAGGCTACGCCTCAGCAGGATAATCGTAACCAATCTTGTGATCCTCCGCATGGGATGTAAGGAAGGTCAAAAAGCCATAATGACAACCTAGGCGTATCGATGTCCTTCCTAACCTGCTCTATTCGGTTTCAATGCCAAGGCTTCAAATTCAGTTCGGATTTCGTTGGTGAGGAGTGAGCTCATAAAACGGTAGAAGTTTATGCCAAGATGTGGCACCCTTTGCCATATAAAGTAGGTGAACAGAAGGTCTTAGCGTCAGTTTAATGACGAGGTCTAAGTTACTTGTTTAGAATCAAATTCAATCTAAAGCCATTATTTAGAACACTTACGCGTAATTTCTAAAGCCACGAAAGTGAAGTCGTGGTGAATCGGGATAAACGCGTCCTTTCTGCCCGAATTTTTAGTTCAGGTTTGGTCTAACAAACGAGCCCTCAAATGAAGGTCCCAGTTCTACTCCTTGCGGCTGCTAGGAAGTCGTTCAGTTGCATGTTAGGCTCCAGACGAGCTCGGTGCTGACATGTCCAAATAAGTCTGCACTATATCTGAAGGCGGCTGAGTTGAGCCAGAGGCCCAAAGTGTTAATTCATATTTTTGCGAAGACTGACTTCGAAGTCTTTTCCAGTATGAGTCGTCTGTCCTAGGATGCATGCGAACTGATGGGCAGATCATTCTAGAACAGGGGCGTTTATTCCGGAATATAAGCGTTTGCTTCTAGAGTATCACGGATATCCCTTTTTTTATTGAAATCTTGGGTGTACACATTTCCGACGGAAAATAGCACTTACTTGGGTTTATATCTGCACTGTAGGTTCATCAGTACCTGTATTCTGATGGTATATGCTGGAAATGACAGTTCGAAAAGAGTTGCAGTGAGGAAGATAGATAAGCGACTAGAAAAAAGACTGGCATGAAAGGTATGAAAGTTACGGAGTCGTTAGGTTCCAATCTGCAGCTTAACCTGCAGAGATGATCTGAAAGTGGAAACTCAGTAGAAGGGCCGTTTTTGTTGCTTTACAGAGTGCAAGTGTGAGAGCTTGAGGCTTTAGACCGAGGTTGGAATGTGAACCTGGGGCTTAGGACTCCATCTCAACTGCTCTTAAGGTTGCAGTATATTAAGTGAACGTGAACGTTTCCTGGATACCGTAGGCGGTAATAGGAATATCAAACGTTCGACGCTATGCGGATATTTCTCTCCGTATAGTGTAAAACGCTCTAAATCAACACGATCTAAAGCCTGCTAAGTTGACACCGAACAGCTCCTAACTTCAAAGAGTCTAGAATTCCGAGAACAAGAAGTGTCTTACCTTGAACAGTCATATTTCGTAAGGTATCCTAGCGAATTAGTTAGCTTGGAGGGCAGATATATGCGGTAATCCAGAGGGAAAGCAGTTTCTTAAACAATCTCAGCTGCAAGGAGGTTTGGGGGTGGTTTTAAGATGGTTTTAGAGGGTTTCATAGCTCAATTAGGCCATCGAAAACGACATTACCTCTCAATGACTCATCACAATTCGCGCTCCCTGTAGAGACTATTAGCGCTTCAGAAGGAATGATAGCCGTCAGGGTGAGTTTTTTCTTTAGGAGTTACGTAACCCCTATCAAACTTAAACACCACAGCTACCACCTAAAATCGTAAAACGGACCTAAAACCAGGAGACCTCCTCCACCTGGACGATTCCTCACTGTTGGCAACATCTGGGCGAAAAGACTGGCCACAACCGTCAACTTCGATTTGTAAAACTGAAGACCTTCTACGTACTAAGCGTTGACCTATTTTCTGTTAACTTCAGTTCTTTAAGTCTAGATGGATATTACTAGCCATTCGAATTCTCGCTTGGATATTCTGAAGCGCCAAGTTTTCTGTATTACTCCCACCATAAACCTTGAATCTAAGAATCTATTAGTACTGCTGTCCGCTTAAGACTTCGAGAAAGGCCCTTGCCTCGGCTCAAAGCCAGTTGCTCTTGTTAGAAGCCCCTTCTGAGCTAGAAAAGATTAGCATCAACGCTCAGTAACTGCCCATTTGACTTTTACCATGAAACGCATCGTCGATATCCATATCCACATGATAGCTTCCGATATCTTTAGCTAGCTCTTTGGCTCTACTTCGTGTCTCGCTCGAAGATTGGCTTGCCATCCCCATGAACACAGCTGAGACTCAATTAGCTGGATAACTCAAGGTAAAGGCCGGACCATAAATTATAGAATTACTGTGAAAGAGCCGGTGACAAAGCTCCTGAGGCGTCCTGGGAAGCCAGCCTTCGGCCTCATAGGCACCAGCGATGCGTTGCACGTCACCGATAACTTGCTTGTTCCCGTCTTCAATAGCTTTAATGGCAATCCTGCACATTGAAAAGACAATCACAGATGTAGCACATGAATCAATGCCTCCACTCAAGGGGCAAAGGAAGCCAGCCGCTTTCGAGCGGCGGAGATAGTCCCATAGCCAGCATGCGGGGCCCATTCCGATCTCTTCCTCCGGTAAGTGATACCGCGCCTTGAGCTTCGGTGAAGGGGCAATGCTAGAATCGAAGTCGTCGCGGTCAGAGGAAAGGCTGAAGTTGGTCTCAATGCGCTGGTACGTTGGAGCTTGAAGAGATTGGAGGCCGCGGCTAGGGGTGAACCGGTAGGCCCGCACTTCCTCTATGTCAACAGTTGCGGTCACAACTTCGACATCACTTAGAGAAAATTGAGAGCCTTGAGCGACGATCTCGCCGTTGACTATGACCATTGCGCAGCCGTCATCTTTCCAAAAGAAAAAGAAAATTAGCTTCTTTTAGCCTTTGATGTAACAGTATTTGCAGTATCACTAACAATAAAGTCGATCGCCGTCTCCCCCTTTCTAATCTCATATCAGTAAAATACTGCCCCTGCGCATTGGTATAACGTACCTGATTTGAGTACAGGTATATTCCGCCGTTTTTTCGAGTAGCTTCTAAGATCAAAGAGATCCTAATGTCGAGCTTACGGAGAGAATGATGGGAGCCTGAGGAATTTAAGAAGATCTCAACGCCACTAAAAAAATTTAATAAGTAGTTTTTAAGTCACTAAAAGTTGAATACACACTTTAACCCCATGAAGTTGTGCGGGGATGAAGGAGTGAAAAGCTCTTCACAGGTCTCCGCACCAATACTGTTACCGTATAAGTCAGAAAAAAGTATGCGCCGGTCCTATAGAGGATACTCTGACCATGTGTCTGGGGTGCTTATAACGGCGTCGCCAATTGGAACTTTGATACTTCCCTGGAGCTTCTGGATCATACGTGGTAGGTAGTATTCTTCGACATGTTGGGGCCTAGCGGAAGCAAATTAGTTTACCTTTGTCGGGATGATTAATTGAAACATACCGTCCCCAGGGTATGAAATATCGCATCTCCCTAATTTGTAAACAGTGAGTATTGCTCTGTTGGACAGATAATGTACTTATAAAAACCTGTAATTCCCATCATTCTATTAGATGAGTTAGCAAATTCTCAAAACTCTAGCGAGGGTTGCAAGATGGCTCACGGCAAGCCAAATCTTCGGACGAATAAGCAGAATTTTGCCATTAAGGGCCAGAATACGGCAGTTGAAGCGGTTATTCCTGTGAATGACTGGCATTCCAATATCCAAGAATATATCGTAGCCTTAGGTTGGTAAGCGTGGTAATTGAAAAGATATTCCTAGTTCACGTACACGATTTATCGGACAAAATTATTGCAAGCATCTCCCAGCAATGCAAGTAGAGATCTTGCTCAAGGAAATGGTCGAGACATCCGTAACCACATACTTAGCCAAAGTTAGTGGGGAAATCCTCGGAGATCAGGAGGAATCCTTACTTTCAAGCTCCGGCCCAACGCGCAGGGAGCTGCCTTGTGCCTTGGCTTCCTTGATGGACTGGATGATTCGGGCAGTATTACCCTCCCAATCCAAAACCCATTGATTCAGGGAACATGTGGAGAGGGTGATACTGGATGGACAGGGGTCAGAATTGGCCAAAATGAAGTAGGTTTGGATGAACTTGCAGTCGGCCCATGTTTGCCTTTGACGAAATTCGTGACAGAGGTTTGGGACGAGAAAAGTAATTGAGAAAAAGTAGGACGGATATGGGGAACACCCTTGAGAGATGGGAGCGCCTGGTCGGTCGATTGTGTTGAACTCCCACAAGCGTCACTTTGTAGTAAGGAGCAGGCTGACGATAGGTAGACGGCTAAAAAGTTCGGCTATCAGTATTTTGTAGTAGAAGAAACCAATAGACTCATGGTTATTGAAGTTGGGAATGCAAACCCTATTGGATGAATTTTGTATGTGGCGGTAGAGCGCAAACCTTCACTGCAGGATGGACTGCATGCTGTCTAAGTTCCACTGAATCGCTGTGTAGCGACCCAAGCGACTCGCCTGTGAGGCACGTGCGCTGCATGTGCCTAGGGAAAACCCTTTCTTACCTCGCACTTAAGGATTCGTCTGTTCTTACAATATACCCTATTTATTCCATCAATTGAGCTCTCTATCTATATCTCACCTCACAGTGTATAAAGCCTTAAATTATAATTATAATCTACTATATTAGATCCTATAGAGAGGGCTTTATATTAAAGCTCTATCCCTTGCAACGTTTTTTCGTGTCCTATTATTATCGATAAGCTCCGACCAATTAGATCGTTAGGATCTTAGAGCCGTGATGAGGGATATGAAGCTCTGACAAAGGCTCGAAGGCAGCTGCCGGGGCTCCGGAGATGGTTCTTTTGCTGCGAGTTGGAGGAACGATGCATTTGGTAGGCTAGACGATATATTAGGATCAAGAAAGGCACGATTAGAAGGTATGGTGGTTAATTAATCTATATTATCCGCGAAGCTTTCTGATTCTGGTGTTCCCGCACGGACTACCTGCAGTAGGACAAAACGTTGCAAGGGATAGTCTAAATATATCCTACATAGTAGATTCATAACTAATATAATTTTTAATTATTAGTTATAAAAGCTTTATTAAATTAGAGCTTTAAATTAAAGCTCTAAATCAAGGCTCTAAATCGATGCTCTAAATAAGGGGCTTTTTGGGTGTAAACTCGGTCAAAATTTTCGTCAGTTTTTACCCTAACGATTAACTTTATTTAGGAGCGTTCTGTCACATGCAAAGCCATCCCACAAAGGCTCAGGCAACGGCTGCGGACTCGATGAAGGAGGCCTGCCTCGGACAGTAATTTCAGGATAGTTGGTCATAACGGTGGAGAGACGTGTCCAGAAGAGTTAAGGCAACAAAGAAAGACGTGGAAGGCTCGTTGAAGGGTGTTTGTTGATTTTAGCGTGAAACGTCATAATGGATGATCGCTAAAAGCACCAGCAGCGAAGCTCACACGAGCAGCAACTTCCAACAAAAAAACCTGTCCAGACAAGCCACAACCTCATCCACACCTCTCATCCTCTTGCGCATTCCTCCCACCCACTAAAGATTCTTCAGTGACCTCATATAAAGCCCTGTTTACACCAATCTCTGCTCAAATACCCAGAAAACCCCTTTTGTACCCGTTTTCAAGCCACCAATGTCTGAAGCACCACACATCGAACTCAATACGAGTGATTATCCGGACCTTGATCCGTCTGCACCATCCAATGCAAACAATCACACCAACGGCGACACAAATATCCAGAACACCAAGAACGCCATCCTGAGCAGTGAGGTGAGTGACATAACCACCCGCCCGAAGCTTGCCGAGACGCAGCTAACCCTTGTGCATCACAGTCTTATCTGCACTTTCCACACCACCCATTTTCATTCTCTGACGACCACGTAGCTGCACAATCCGCCATGGAGACTGTTCAGAATCACCCAGTTACGCAGAATATGAAGGAAACTGTCAACAATGGTGAGGTGAGTATCTCGCGGATCCTGTACAACCATGACAGACAGCTAACCTGACTCGGGAAGTACTGCGAGATTCCCCCTCTTTCAACTTTACGACCATACTCACTAATTTTAGGCCCGGCTACCGAAGATGTCAAGGTAGAAACAGCAAAGGCGAAGTCGGAATTCGCTGATCTCGCCAATTCTCGCACAACACCAAATCAGCCAGCTGTTACCGGCCAACCTTTGACCAGTAGGCATCCATCACGAGCTCTAATACTGAAATAGGAACTGACTTGGAACAGATTATCACTCTATGTTCTACCGACTTTTGAGCGTAAGTTTTGAGACGAAGTCTACCCCTCAAAAAGCAAAGTTAATAGAATATAGTGGAAAAACCCTCGTGCAACCGCCATCTCTTTCGCTATTTCCGTGGCCTTCATCTTTGCCGTCCGATACCTCAATATCCTGCGATATATCTTTAAGGGCTTATATGTCTTGCTTGGCTGTATGTGGTGACGGATAGCCTTACACAACATTTGAGGCTGACATACTTTAGTAACTGCCAGCGCTGAGATTGCCGGCAAGGCCGTTTTTGGCAATGGGTTCACTTCCCAGATGCGCCCTCGGAAATACTTCGTCATTCCAAAGGCTTCTCTGGAGCGCCTACTGGATGATGTTGAGCAACTGATCAACTTCTTTGTGATTGAGTTCCAGCGGGTCGTCTTTGCCGAGAATGTCTACGTCACAACTGTCGTAAGTTTACCTTGAACTTGAATTTCTCGACAACAAGAGTGTCATACCTCACGTTTCATTATTTGGGATGTTAACGATAGTCTAGGCCTTCCTCTCTGCCTTCATATCCTACTACCTGATCAAATTCGTTCCTCTCTGGGGACTGTCTCTGATCTCAGCAACAATAATCTACCTCACGCCTTTAGTCTACATTAAGAACAAGGAAATTATCGATGCTCAAATTCAACAGACAAGCGATATGGTCAGCCAGCAGGCAACACAATTCAAGGACCTTGCCGCTCAACACACTGGTAACGCAGCCAAGACATTCCAGAGCTACGCCGGAGAGTATACTTCCAAGGCACAAGGCATGATTGGCAACGCCCGGGGACGATCAATGTCCCCAGAAGCCTCGGTCAAGAAGTCGGACTTCCCCGATGCACCAAAGCAGGACCCAGTTGCGGAACCCTCGGCCCCAACTCCGGCCGCAGAGCCAGCCATTTAGATGGCTTGTGACAGATTCAGAATATTTCTCCAGCCAACGACAAGCCCCTCAGGCAGGAGAGACTGAATCTGATGACATAGAATGATACTCGAGAATACAATACAAATTGTTCATACCGAATGACGACGGAAGCTATGGACCTGATGGCTATTTTGTTTCAAGAGCTAGGAGTGTAGCGAAGGAAATGAGGAGGGATTTGCTTCACGATAAATGCGGATTCATCTTCTTTCATGCGGGAACAAGTCATGACTTTTGGGTTGCAGATTCTTCCTTCCCTTTTGTGTGGTTGTGGTTGTGGTTCTTTCTTCTTGTCCTTTTGCAATTGAAACAGATACTAGTGTGTATTATCTTTTTTCCTCATCTCCTTAAAAGCTGTCGAAACTGGTTTCCCCTTTCATAACGTTTCAACATTCCCAGCTCCTTCGGCTATCTTATTCTGCTATGTCCCGATCAAAGGAGCTCTAGCATATTAATGACATTTGATTCAGCTGTTTTGTATGGGGGAGCTAGGGCAATAGGACGTGTGGGGATTAGGGAGCAGGGGTTTTTAGATGGTACGTGCGGCTGCTGGTATGATAATTACTTGATTCTGTAAGTTCCTAGGCTCTTTGGATTGTTGTGTCGTGACCGCTGTTTGATTGATACTTGCAACTTTGACCACTGACCTCTTTCTGTGTGTGCTCTGAGTGACAAGATCCTGGAATTTTAAGCCATGGGAACGACATTTTTTCTCGGTCCTGCTATTGAAACGGAAGGAGCGCGTTACTGTGTTGCTCATATTTGCTATCTCATTTCTTGAATCCGCCTACTTGGGCTCGTACTAAGCCCACATAAGATATGCTTTATATGCGCATTGCTTTGGGGCTATTGCGCAATTTATCATTAAATCTGCACTCCTTGACGATCAGGAGGATCGTGTTAATGAGAGCGAGCCTATTAAACACATTGAGCGCATTGCTGTTTAAGTATTGGGTACTATTTGCAGAGTTTGCTTGCATAACGCTACGAGGCGGATTCTGTACTCCGCAAGGGGCATGGGCACAGCCTCACGTAGCCATCTGTCTCCAGCCTTTACTAAATAGCTTTAATTGAACCACGTCGCACCATGTATCGCCGAGTATAGCTATAAGGCTGACCAGGCACTGAAGACTCCGTAAAAAATATTAGGATAATGGGCGTTGAGGGAAGTGTGACGAGACTAGCGCTACTAACTGGTTCGATGACGAGGCAAGTATCTGCCTCGCAGGCTAGCCTCCGCGTTTCTATCTTGTGTCAAATGCTTGCAAAGGTTATGGGTTGGCAAAGGCAATGAGGCTCGGACGAGGTTTTCCCGGCGTTGGATGATAGCAGTTGCGGCACCTTGTATATATGTGCTAAAGGAACTCACCCGCCGGGTGTGGTGGACTGGAGCAATTGCGATGATATGCAGGCATAGTTCGAACATCTATCAGGGCGTTGTTTATTTTGAGCAGGTTTCAAGTCGCTACTCGTAACTACCGTGTTTGGGCGGAGACCTATTCCGCCACCATATCCCCCCCTCAAAAAAAACTAGGAGGTAGTCGGGTTTGTCGCAAAGCTTGCTACGCTTTTTGGAGCTGTTTTGGGCTGTGGGATTCTGAATGGTTGTAGTGTAGCTATTCTTACATTGGTGGCCGTATCTTGGTTCTTATCGGATCTTCGCAAAGGGTTTGTTGGAGCTTCCTGCGATCACGTGATAGCATCGCTAGTATACAGATTCGTTCTTGGTAACGACTCCAATAGAGTCTCCACACACACCACCATTCACCTGCGTTCCTGTGTAACAGTGTTGTATGTTGGCGATGGACAAACTGTGTTTTCAATGAAACTTTCTTTGTGAAGGGTTCCTAGCTGCTATGCAGGGTATTCTACAGCTCTTGACACTGTTACCTGACAGTTTCGGTCGAGCATATGCATGGTGAAAGCCTGTCTGATCATATGAACAATCTAAGAGATAGTGGTTGGAATAAGAGATACAGGCGACTACTATAGGAGATGCTGCTGTCATCTCCGCTGCTGGTATGTGGTTCTAAGACAAAAAGTAACCCCCAATTCTTGAAATCCTCAACGAGAGAGATTGGGAAGATAACTGCTGCAGGTTTTTATTCCGCGCCACAAGAGATCCACCGCAAGCTGGTGCAAACTAATAGATCGATTGTACGCCTGGTTCTTGGGAGAATATGGGTACTATCGACTCTGGCCGTTTAGAGACTGACGAGAGCAAAGGAAGCGGCCCCAGTTGTGGGATATTAGAGCTGAAACGGAACGGAGACAGCCACTTCAATACTCCAGCAAGTAAAGGGCACGAACCGTAACGATAGTGCGAGTCTGGAGTCGTGTCTTGGAGTGCTCCAAAGCTCCGTAAAGGCTGCGGAGTTTGATTTGAGCCATGCTAAGCCCGGAATAAGAAAGTTTGCCACATTGTCATCTCTTATGTCAACAGGGGAGATGAGAAGCGAAGATCATCATGTTCGAACAAGGTGTCCACGTTTCCCTAGAAACGTGGACGCATCTTATCAGCGGCTACGGACCGCGTGGACGGAGAAAACGTGGGCATCGAACACCGTTGCACGGACTTTTGAGCTCCTTTTAAGACCGTCCTGCTCGAATGGTGCTGATGAATCTGCTTTGACCTCGGAAAATTCCGCTCTCATCGGTCTTGTGAACGTCCGTGAACCTCGATCACGGCGCTAGAGGCGAGCACTGATGAAGGCCTTGGACGGTCTCAGTTCTCATTATTCCGGTCATCGTGAATACCCGCTCCGGAAAAACAGACAGTCAATGAAATCCGGGCGAGGGTCGCCATCGAGAAACGTGGGAGACGGATGCTTGCACAATTCGGACCCTTTGAATGAGGACAGGATGTGAGAATTTTTCGAAAAGAATTGTAGCCGCTCCTGATATGCCTAACTGTTCGAACTATAATGAGAAGAATATAGAAAGGCTTGGACCATGCCTCATATGATAGCGTTCAAAATGATGAAATTTTGTCATGGATTCTTACCCGGGATTAAGATATCTACCACTTATCTGAAGACGCAAAGGACTCACGACAGGTTATGTCGCTCAATAAAGTTCTTCAGCGCCACAGTGATAAGGCAGGATAATACAAGGCAGACAGTTATGCACATTTGCGGATAACCAAGCTGGGAGGGCTGGGCTGCGGTTGACCAGCTGAATGCGACTACTCCACAAAAGGGAGAGTATGGTGTGATGTTGGAGAAAAGCTGTCTTGCAGGATCGTAGTAAGTTAAAAGCACGGTACGCCACTCATGGATGCCCCATGATGGAGAAGAGTATCCGGCATGCCGCAGCGGTGGGACAGGGGAGTTGGTGGAGCTTCCCAGCGAGAAGGCGCTCGCGTCAAAGCCAGGGTAAGCGAAACAGCGTCTTCCATGTGCTTCTGCTTACTTGGGCACTGATAACGTATTCGGTCTTTCTCGCAGCCAGTATCGCAGGACTGCCCGCCTCCTTGCTTCTCCAAGGGCAGAAGCTGCACGGTGTAAGAGTGCATCGGGCTGACGGCATCCTCCAAGCTGCGATGCCTGAGAAACTCAGGTAGAGGGGCGTTAGAGGCATGTAGTTGCGTGTAGTAGCAGGCAGGTTTACCGTGATCATCTGATCTGACGCTGCACTCCTCCAATTTGATTTGCAGAGCACAGCGGGCGCAGGTGAGAGCCTTGTCGTTCGCCAGCAGCGACCGGCGTCCAACTCGCCCCTCCCACGCCTGGCCGCTCCACCGACAAACCGCCATCAGCGCCTCGGCAGGAAGCTTGGTCCAGGAAACCAGGCACTAGAACACCACCACAGCTGCGAAAAACGCCCATAACGCCTATGGCGGCTGCGGTTGCGATGCCTTGCAAGTCTCGAATGCCCGCCGTCCGAAACAGATGCGACAGCCTGCTGGATTGGTCTTATCCCTCACGAAATTGCCATCCAACTGCGGATCACTGTTACTCTAGTCGAAGCCCGCTTCTTCTAATCAATCGTGCGTCCTGGCATGGGCAGAGCACACGGCATTATCATCACCGCCACAAACGGGTGACCCATTCCCCTTCTGGATCGGACTCCTTCTCTCGCACAACGCCCACATCCAGCCCTGCCTCGAGAAAGTAGATAGTTTCAGCCGCCCTCTCACACTAGTTACTCTACTTTCCTCTTTGCCCTCTTCAACACCATACTCTTCTTGCTGCTCGAATCTCGTCACCTCTATATACCATCGACCTCACTGGACCCTGCCGTACTCTCGGAAAAGATGGTCTCCCTTAAGATCCTTTGTATCGCTTTCAGTCTCGAATAGAGCACGAGCGCACGACCCGCAATAGCACGCGACACCCAGCCCACCCCTCTGCAGAGGAGGTTGCGCGCCTGGATAGCGGCTCGTGATAATGATACTACCTCGAGGACTCTACAGCAGTGCGCCGCCCGAACCGCGCACGCGCATGCAAAATAATCCTACACTGCTATTTAGTTGGTGGTGCACTGGATTCGCTTTCGTTATAATACTGTTCCGACTTTCTGGGCGATATGTCAGGAATGAACGCTTGTTTCGGGAGGACAAAATCATGGCCTTGAGCATCATTCCTCTGCTCATCCGGATGGGCTTCATACATGTAGTTTTACTTTGGGGCACAAACAATGTGGCCGCACAAGACATGTCCAGCGAAGAGATTCAGCATCGTGCGGTAGGATCGAGGATGGTGCTTGGGGCAAGAATATTTTATGCATTATTGTAAGCAATTCGCCTACTACAGTTGCGCAAACCTCCAACTAACGATTGTAACTTAAAGCATCTGGACTGCCAAATTCACAGTCTCCGAGTTTCTTAAACGCATGACAGAGCGATTCTGGAAGAGGGGCTACGAGATGAGGTTGCGAGGCATTCGGATCTTTCTTGTCGTCACCTTCCTCGCCGTCATCATCGCAACGCTCGGCGAATGCAAGCCCTTCGATCATTACTGGCAGGTTACACCAGACCCAGGACCGCAATGCCGACAAGGTTACGCACACTTACTCACCATGGGTGTGACAGACATGATCACTGACGTGCTACTGGTCATTTTCCCGATCCCGATCATCATCAAGTCCGCTATGCCCCTTAAGCGGAAAATATCTCTGGTCCTACTTTTTTCCATGTCAATCACTCTCATTGGCATCACTGGCGCGCGGATCCCATCTGTTATTAACCGTCGGGGTCGTCAGCAATATCGGACTGTGTTTGCATCAGGTGAGATTTTAGCCGCTGCGGCGGTCTCCAATGCCATCGTGCTGGGATCTTTTCTCCGAGACCGTGGTATAAAGAAGACGAAGTACAAGTTTGGCTCAACAACAGACAGTATGGAGAGACCTGGCACGCGCAGACCGACAATGCAGCAATGGGGAAGCGACGAAGACCTCATCCGAGATATGGGTTACCGACTGGACCCTAAACTTCACCAACAACAAAACGTCCCACGACCAGCACCTATTGCTGATATCGACACGCTCAAGAATGACGAAAAAGCCGCCCCATTTGCTGGTAGAGATTGGCAGTTTCCAAAAGGTCCCTCCGTTAATTCTCGAGACAGCGAAGAATCCGGCCTTAAGGCCCCATTGCCCGGAGAACCTTTGCCAAACCCTCGAGACATCTCCGTTGCGCCGCAACGTCGGAACGTCTCTTTCTTCGACGTCGGCGGCCTTTTAGAGGAAGGTCCAGCAGTTTCTCCTCGTATTGCACCGTCACCCACCAGCACTGCCACTACTCAAGACTTCGCGCAACCACGTCGAGGCTCGAGGGCCCTACTATCTGACCTCGGCGGCCTCCTTTCACATGGTAGAGGGCACAGTCATCCATCCCCACGGCGGCCGTCGAGACCTTCGCGGTCAGACGAAAGCAGTTTCGAAATGGCCACGCGAACCGCCCAACCAGCCCCCAATCTGGCCGGTGTGGTGGGTCCTATACTCGCTCGACATGACACTACTGTTTCTCTACAAGATGCCGGTGGTCTACTCTCCGACAACCCTCCACCTACTACGCCCAGCCATAGTTTATCACATCGTGGATCAAACTCCACGAGAAAGGCTTCCCTACGACCGGCTGATCCCCCGATCGGCGTTAGGAGCCCCTCCATTTCTAGACATGACACTATATCGACATTGCAAGATGTTGGAGGTTTATTGAAGTCCTGAACCGCATGGTTCTTGATAATTAATCTGAGCCGATGTTAATTCTGTTTTGTTCCTATTGCATGAACTTTGATTTTTCGCACGATATCCAACTTCTGACGGGTTTGACGAGTTATGTGTCATGAAGAGATTTAGACATTGCAAGATTGGTTATGGAGTATCGCATCGCCCAAGAAGGATATATTAGGGTATTAGCTTGGTTCAACGTCCTTGGGTTTCCGCGGTAGCATTGATGCAGCATTCACGTTTATCATGAGGTTGTTGTAGGATAGGACTTAGACCGATTTCTGTTAATATTTACATATACAGGCGCGCTTACCTGGTGTAGGCCTTGAATATATGCTTCTAAATCAAAATACCATAAAAAAAAGTAAAACATTATCTCTGAATTGAACAGTCGAACAGTCGAACAGTCGTGACGATTTATGATTCATGCAGTGCAGAACCTACCAATTGGTGTTTCAAAATCACAGGCATGGTCGTAAAAAAACCCCGCAACACCATGACAACCTCACCATCGGATAACAAACCTCAACCACGTTTCGTCCTCGACAACATTATTCAATTGATCCACAGCACCATCTCCAATCCATTCGAAGCCGAAGACGAAATCCACGGGTGCGGCCAAGCGGCTCTTAGTATACTCTCAAAGCGGCCCGATGCTTGCATCAACCTAGCACACGAGAAGCTTCATGCCTTTCCCTACAAAGATGTCCCAATTTGCTGGCGGAGGTTATATACAGAAGCATCGCTATGGAACGTCCTTCAGAAGCTAAAGACGCAGAGGGAGGCAGGATTGACAGATGCCAATACACCGAAAGAAGGTCAAAACGGAGAGAAGTCTGACGATGTAGAGGAACATCCAGACAATGGAGAAGAGCAAGGGGACTGGACTGCGGATGTCGTCCGTACCCTTGATATGGCTCTTATCTTGACCGGCGGACCCAGAAGAGAAGAGCTCATTGAGAAGATCATGGCAGGGCTAGACAAGATCCTCTTTCCTCCACCCACACAGCTACCTGAGCGCCCCTCCAAGCGCCAGAAGCTTGAAGAAGACCACCAAGGACAACCCTCACTTCCAATCGACGACACCATCCCGTCCGCCTTCCCTATCTCCACAATCTCACCACCACCCCTCCACTTCCCCATCCCCCGTGTCCACGTCCCCAGCCTCCCAGCGTTCCAAGCCCACCTCTCATCCACCACCCCACCAACCCCTCTCATAATAACCGGCTCCCTCGAGCACTGGCCCGCCATAACCACACGTCCCTGGAACAGCCCCTCCTACCTCCTCTCCCGCACGCTCGGCGGCCGCCGTCTCGTCCCCATCGAAATCGGCCGCAGCTACACCGACGCCGGCTGGAGCCAGCGCATCCTGAGTTTCCGCTCCTTCCTAACGACCTACATGTTCGCCCACCCCCCCGAACCGGCCTCTCCCACCTCTCCCATCACCACCGCCTCCTCCCCGCCGCCGCCGCCGCAGCAGCAGCAGCAAACAGGCTACCTTGCCCAACACGACCTGTTCTCGCAAGTCCCCGCCCTGCGCGCCGACATTTCCATCCCGGACTACTGCTTCTCGGACCCGCCTCCACCGACCCACCCCGTTCCCGGCCCGCCCGTCGCGCAGCTGGACGAGCCGCTGCTGAACGCGTGGTTCGGCCCCGCGGGCACGATTTCGCCGCTGCATACGGACCCGTACCACAACATCCTGACGCAGGTTGTCGGCGCGAAGTACGTGCGGCTGTATGCGCCGAGCCAGGGGCCGCGGCTGTACCCGCGTGGCGTTGGAGAGGACGGGGTCGATATGGGGAATACGAGTCAGGTGGATGTGGGGGAGGCGATGGCGGTGTTTGAGGGGGAGGGAGGAGGGGGAGAAGAGCTGGAGGCGCGGCGGCGGGAGTTCGAGGTGGAGTTTCCGCTGTTTAGGGATGCGGAGTTTGTGGAGGGGATGTTGGGGCCCGGGGAGTGTTTGTGTATTCCAGTTGGGTGGTGGCATTATGTGAGGAGTTTGAGTCCGAGTTTTAGTGTTAGTTTTTGGTGGAATTGAGAGGTTGACCACGCCTTACCCCCAAGAAAAGGAGAAAAAGCGGTTACTGGTAAAAGCGTGGTCAGCTCGAGAGAAGAGAATTCCTAAACTCCAATTCCCATGCTACCCACATTCGTCCAGATTGGCCGTGAACACATACATAGAGTGCTATACACACATAAACTTAGATATAGACAGAGCAACCTGTGCGCTCAAACCAAACCTAAGCATGGCTTTCAAACCGGAAGACAAATAACTAATCCAAGGCCCAGCAAAAGAAAAACACTCAACGCCAGATCCAAGTCTTTTCCGTATCCAATCAAACGAGCATGCTCCCATTCATCCCAGTTTTCCTCCTCCAATCCGCCCTAGCTATCCGAAAGGTTATTCCACATATGCATGAAAATGAGAGACATAAAGATAATCGTACACCCCCTTTCCCCGTTACCTTTCTCCCCTCACAGGCCCCCGCCCCCATTCCCATTACCACCAAAGAAAAACCCATCGAACAGATCAAACCCGTTCCCATCGTTCCAATCATGGTTCCCGTCGAACCCCATCCCGAACCCTAGATCCACCAGCCCGCTGCCGTTCCCGTCGCCCGCCGCGCCGCCGACGCTGTTGGGCCCGGTGACGGGGAACGAGTCGAGGAAGTCGAGGTCGCTGAAGCCGCCCATATCCGGGTACTGCGACGTGATGGACTGCGCGAAGTTGCTGTACGGCAGCTGATTTGAGATCTGGAAGGGCGAGATCTGCGGGCCGAGCGGCGCGTCGGGTTGCGGCGCCGGTGGCGGCATGTCATGCTGCTGGGCCCGCGGGTTCGGGTCCAGCGCGAAGCTGGTCTGTTGCTGTTGCTGTTGCCGCTGGTGCCGCAGCTGCGGGGAGATGCGTGCGTCGGGCTTGAAGCCCGCCAGCGACTCCTGCTTAACTTGGTGTGGTTGCGGCGCCGGCTGCTGTGGAGGTGGCGGGGGCCGCATGCTGCTGTTGAGCTGGTTGCTGATGCGGCTGAAGGAGCGGTTGTCGCTTTCGTCATCGCTGAAGAGGTCGCGGAGGTTCATGTCGAAACGCGGGACGGGCTGGCGGTTCGTTTGGAAGTAGCTGGGTTGGTATCCGGACATTTCGGCGTCTGAACGCGCGTCTTGGTCTGGGGTGTAGGTGCTTGGGGATTGGTATGCAGACATGTTGACGATGGAGCTTGAGCCTAAAGCTTGTGGTCCGAAGCCGGTCGTAGACATGCACATTTGGATTGTGGCTTTGCTCATGCGGTCGAAGGCATCGCGGCATGCTTCGGCGGGCGGGCACTTTTCAATCAGGTCGCCGAGTACTGATGTTGCTGCAAGAACGGTAAAATCCACATCATCCAATGACTTTAATACATTAACAGTAAGTTTTACCATTGGGAAGGCGATCTTACCAGATGACTTCGGACTACCGGGGAGTGCCAGACTGCATAGAGGAAGGATATCCCTTTGTTCTGTCAGTTATCCTTTAATGAAATATATCGCGCATCATTGCTTACCAGCCATGAATAAGTGATGAGTTGCGAGGAAGGTGTAGTTTACCAGATGCACACGGTGCAATTGGCGATACAGCTTCAATACTTTCTGACCAGCTTCGGCAACCTTTAAGAAGACTCGCTCCTCGTCCTCTTGCTCCTCAATATTAACCATTGAAGGGCTAGAAACGTCCCCATTCGTTGCGCCAAGCTCGCCAGCTAGCACAGAGGGAACTGACAAGCTCTGACGATAAAGCATGATTATTGCTTGCCAGTAGTTGAGCTCAAGGAATAGCGGGGAGAACTGCACGCCAGTCTCAACCTGATTCGGAGATGACTCCTTCCATTCCCAAAGGCGACGATCAATATCCAAGCGCCACATTCTGAATGAATCAAAGTTCGCCAGGAATGGAGATGGAAGCTTTGTGTGCATGAAATCGTTGCCCTGGTTTGCCCCACTCTCTCTCGCCTGCTGTGCCTGTCGGTGTTGGAGAACTTGTAGAATCTCTGATTGCAGCAGGCGCAGTCTGAAGTAATGATGTGCTACGCACTTGTAGCTCGGCTTCTCGGTGCCGCCGGGAGGCTCCAAGAACCCTTCTTTCGTGATGTACTTATCGTCCAGCATAGACGGAAATTCGGTGGTCACAACTTGATCTGTGATGCCAAAAGGTCTTCCTACGCAGGTGCTGACCAGCCGGTCGAACGAGTATACGCACCACCATAGTCGCCGCCGAAGATCCCGAACCCATTGTCTACGGCCTCTCTCCTTTGCATCAACTCTGGAGCCGTTGCTAGTGCCAGTCGAGTTACCAGAATCTGACTTCTCTTCAATTTTACCAAACTGCTGTTCGTCTCCGTTTGAACTGTCGATTCCTACACCGTCTTCATAATGTAGGCCCAGATCGACTCCTAGACGGACCGCAACACCAACAATGTACCACAATCCAGGCGCTACAGGCCGAAGAAGTGCGAATCCTGCCAGAAGTAATACAGCCTGTAATTCTTCTAGTCCACCACCGAACCCGTCCGGCCGATCTGCTGCTGGAGTAGACCCGAGGAAATTCTCTAAATGTACAATCGCAGAGGCGTGATACTCTTCAGGCTGCTGTTGCTGGCCTGTCAATCGTCGCTTCTTGTGGCTAGGAGAAAACGGAAGTTTAGAGGAAGAATTCGAGTTCTCGGATGAAGTGGGAGAGTCACCAGAATCAGAACTGCCCATTATTATACCTGCGCCAATGGCGAAGACAATGTTGAGCATGTATGATTCCCGTGATGTTCTATGTCTCTCGTGCAACGCATATGTGCGCTCAAACATCTCCATGAACTCTCCTCGATGCAAGATAGGAATTTGCGGGTTGGCATGCTCAAAGTAGAGCTCGGCGAGCCTAAGACCAAGCTCTCTATCGGGAAACGGAGCTTGCCGTATTGTGGGTTTCGTGTGCAAGCCAAAGAACGAGTCCCGCATAGATGTCCCACCATCAGCAAGAGATCCTGGAAGAGGTTTGCTTGCCCGAACACTACCGCGCTCAGAAGAAGCGCCGGAAACGGAGCTTTTCACGGCGGCGAAGACAACCCTGGCAAATGATATTCCAGAAGTCGAGCCTAGAAATCGAGGATCACTGGCTCCTTGTACCGACACCATTCCAATGTTCGAGACAAGTTTAGTAAGCTTCTCTCGATCGTACTTCTCATTTTCTTCCTTTGAAGCACCGTCGCTCTTCTTCGCGGTGCCATTTCGGCGGTGCCCATCTCCACCAGCTGCCAATAGTTGTTTGTTTGTTTGGGGGCCATGGTCGTTAGCGGACGGGTGGCTCGGCGCAAAGTTCTCGAGCGGGGCATAAGCAATGGAGTTGTCCTGGAGCAAAGATTCTAGGTACGAGACACGGGTTTCGAGATAATAGACATAGCTGCAGGGCTTTCGTTAGTAAAATTTGGCCCATTCGGAAGTTACTTGGGGTGAGTTGGGAGGTCGAGATAGCCTCCCGGCGATAGAACCCAAGGCGCACACACCTGCGAGGTATTTCTCTCTTAGTGATAGGATCATAGCCTACACATTTAACATTGGCCTTTTCACATGATGCGCAAGCTGGCAGGCGCTGGTCGCAGCGGTTCTTGCGCAGGCGACACCGATTGCACGCCGAGACGTTGCGGAATGACGACGCGGAGGTATTGGAGACGGACGACGCAGCTGGCGATGGGGGTTTTACGGCGGCAACCTCCTGCGGAGAGGCGCCGTCTCCATCATGAGAGGATTCCTCCAAGGAGCGCTTGAGGCCGGTCATCGAGGCGCATGGCAGGAGGTCCAGGACATCCAGGGCTTACGGTGGAGCTTCAAACTCAGGGTAATAGGCAACACTGCTCCCCGCCTGCTTCCCGCCTACTTCAACTTTCCACTAGGCGCGTGATGGTGCGTGGAGGAACAGCGCGGCCCTCCCGCATCTCGAAAAAAGCAAAAGCCGCTGCTTGGTATTGGGGGTCAAGGCATGTGCGCATCTTATCAAAGCTAGATAGGTAAACCTCCGACCGCAGCATACCGTGCGTGGGTATGGTGGCCAGCTCTATTTTAGCCACCAACTGCTTGCATATAATATTAGTGAGAGTCCAACAATCTTAGCCATCACTCTACTGCACCTTGCTACCAGGTAATTACCAGTTTCCATTCTGTCTATCGAAACAATCCTGGCATCACACCTTCCTAAAAGCTTTATAAAGCGTTTCCGCTCTTCATATCGCACCAATTATATTCGGGTAATTTTTTTGGTTGCGTGGTTCCGATTGGCCTGAAGTTTGTTTCAAGCTCAAACTTCCACCAACTGCCAATCGTAACCTTCCCCACACACTAAATACAATTCCACCCCTAATGCTACCTCAAGACTCCTAGATTTGTAGTTTCACGGGAGAAAAGCATGGATTTAATTGATCATATAGGACTGCGATGAGTATGTATTTCATGATTTTCTTAATATTCAGTATGGCCTGGGCTACCATTTCGTTAGGCCTATAATGGATCTTCGTGGGACATCGGTTATTTTCGAAATCGATCAAGCTGGTGCCGTATTTCTTCAAGCTAGGGTCTGTCGGTATGAGGCGTCCACCGTGCAAATGGCTGAGATAAACGAAAATTCAGCCATACGATTCTTTTTTTTTCTGGGTTTAGTGTTGGGCACATTTACTAATCTGGTTCGTTCCTAATGATAATAGCCACAGAAAAAATGTCAGTTATCTATCACGCATCTCCTTACCAGGCAGATATTCAGTCCTCTTCTGCCACGCCAGCATGTCCGGAACAAAATATGTTCTATACCTTCCCCACTGCCCGCGAAATAAACCCTACTGTCTCGTCTATCCTTGATAGATATGGCGAATGGCCCGAATCCAGCATCAGCGTGTCCTCGATCCCTGCAAACTCCACCATGCGCCGCTGGCTCGCAAACGGCAGTCCATTATCTTTTTCGCACAACAAATACGATGACGGTATATGAAAGTACGCTGGGTATGTGAGCGGGCTCATCATGACACTATCATAGGTAAGTTAGTCTGGGATACGCCGGCAAAATGCGGAAGAGGAGCGATACCCAACGGCCTGTGGTACCATTTTAGCTGACCTGGTGGCAGCCTCTTCGTCGGACATATCATTGTAAAACCATTCTTTGCCGTCAAGGATAGTGCCAAAGCCTTCCTTTAAAATTATTAGCTTTGTCACTTGTTCGCTTTGAAGTACAACGTCTATTTTTGATCTGGAAATTCTGGTCCACCGTGGAAGAACTAGCAAAAAGGAAGTGCGATGCCTCAAACTTAAGTAGGGACGGGTTTCCCAAAAAATTTTGGTTTACTGGGTCTGTAGGTGGGCTCAACGGATTGTTCTGCACCGTATTTCCTTCGGGTAGCACGACCGAGGCGATGAAGATCATTCGTGTAACGCCTATATTTTTTATTCAGCAAAGCTTAAGGCATGGCTCTCAACTCACACTCATTCAATTTTACTAGGAGATGTCTTCTAGGAGAATGAACATGTTATGAGTTCTGAATCTCCCCAATACGAGCATCAAAGAAATAGTGAAACTATAACCCGCAATCAAAAGAGCCAGATTTTTTTTTCGAGGGGAAGTATAACCTTGAGGAACCGTTCGAGGAAACGAACCAACCTCCAGTTTTTCCCTCCTTCGCCCTATCTTCCTTGCTCAACCCTCTCACTACCTCGCAGCTCAGAGCGCCTCCGTAGCTGTGCATAATTACTACAACATCCTCACCACTGTCCGCTCATTTCGTAACAGTGTCCCGGATATGTGTGGCATCGGGATCAAATGAAGTTACAGCAGGCTTGCTTCCAGCGGAGGGCAGTGTGAGATTACAAACGTTGGTGAACCCGGCGGCTAGTAGAGCGTTAGCCAGTGGAACGAAGTGCTCGCTAGTATGGGAGGCGCCATGGACGATAACAAGAGTTGGGTTAGTCATAGTTTGTTAGGGGAATGGGCTGTTTTTAGAGTAAGAATAGCAGAATAAGAAAAACCCTGAATAAAAAAAATAAGCAAAAGAATAGCAGTAACGGGTGAGTGATAATAGCCTCAAGTGACGACTGGAGTGATTGAGGCTTCGAGGTCTTCTCTATTCTAGATAAGCCAACTCAGTAGTGCAGAAATATGGTATGGTTTTCTTATTGATGGGGAAAGCACTTACTGGATCTGGTGCGCGCCCGAAAGGGTATATATAAGTGTGTTTAAATTTGTATTAGTCTCTTTACTCTATGTAGAGACTTCAGGTTACCCCGCAATAACTTACGATAGTCGATGACGACAAGTTCCGGATAACAACCGTCCTTTATAAGCCCTAGTAATAATGGACCAACTAGGACATTGGTAAGTGTCCACTAATAGTAAAGGTGTGACGAATCGGATTGGATATGACGCGTAATGCCCTATAACCCCCCAAGCCTATTTCAGTGGTTTTATTCGGGACTTGAGCACATCGTCGATTGCGCCACGGCGAGTTAATCTAGCTCGAACTGAAAACCCAATTTCCTTACAACTAAGTTCTGTTTTATGGAGGAATAGCGCTCGGATCGGATATGCGTGCGGGTCGGAGAAGGGTGGTGTGCGAATCCGATCCGTTTCTATCCGTAACGTAATGGGTTTTGAACGAGCACTAGAATGGTACATAGGAGAAACTGTTTCCCTCAATTAAACACACTTTGGGTACATATTTGTGTCTTCAAACCAAGGTTCACTATTTGACACTAAGAAAATGGCTCCTGGCAAAGAGTTGAGAAGAGCAAGGGAGAAAGGAGGGAAGGAGCTGGAGATTACACCGTTGACTCAGGAGCTTTGTTGGCGTATCCGTGTTCAGTATGAAACCCGCTGAGCAACACATTATCCCTTCGGCTGGTGATGTCCTACGAGAGGTGGACCGTGCACACGCACGATGGTGATTGGGCATCTTGACTTGATTGTATTGGTTCTATTGGCGAGACTCTTATCCATAACCGTAGGACTAAATCACCAGCCGAAGGGATAGACCATGTCACGGGGTGATTTCTAGATAGAGGCGAGGCGTTGGATTCATGTACTAGCCTACAATAATTCCGGCGGGGGCTGCGGAAGCTGAAAATAAACGGACTAATGCGGGGAGCACAATGCTGCAAATAACTACAGCCGAACCACGAGGCGTGAGCACATCGGTGATCAAGGCATTCGACCTCACGGAGGTACAGTGTTTCTGGCGTCTTCACCGCAGTCAATGCTTTTGGTGGCGGGGGGCGGCTTGATGGCCGTGATTTTAGAAGGCGCTTATGTAGAGTTCGAGTGAGTCGAGTTGGTAGTCATTCGTGAGAGGAAGAGGTCTGAGATAAGGCGGAAACCATCGTTTGAGCAGGAACGCCCCAGTTTCACGTGATGCAGATCTTTCCCGATTTTATCACAACAATCATCTCTCATGTTAACTCCGGATTTTCTCTCAACATACTCCTTCGGAAGGAAACTCCGCATCTATCTAGGATTAGCGAGAGCGTGAGACTTCTATTATTACTATCATATTATTACTAATCTATGGACAGCACGTCAGGAGACATAACTCGAAATCGATTCTATAATATTGATTTTTGATATCCGCCAAGAAAATCCAATCTTGGTCTAAAAACTAGGCCGGCTGAGAACACCAGAGTAATGAAACAAGTAAATCTATGATCCAAGGAAGTGGAGTTGATACTACCTAGATCGGAGGCCAGAATACATCACTCCTGGTTTGCGAGAGCATCGCTAATATTAATTGCAGATACGGACATCATGATTGAAATATCTACCAAACCAGACTCATTGCTATACATGAAAAGATCAAATACTAGTCAAAATACCAATACTCGACATACTACATGTGTTACTAACGCGCTCAGAAAAACAGAATATACAGAGATGGTCAATGCCAATCGCGATCCTTCACAGGTATCAATATCCCGTTCCCAGCCAGTGTCTACCAATATCCATAAAATACTCCCGCGCCTAAAAATGCAGTCCAATTACAACCCTGTTAAATAGGTTCCCGGTGCCATCTAACTGTGGTTTTCTTAGTCGTAATACCCAGTGAACTCCTAGGGGGCTGATACGCCCGCCTCCCATTCCTGTTACCTGTTACCTGTTACCTGTAAACCGTCTACCATATAGCCAGACCAGAATCATTTGACGTCACCGTTAGACCCAATTTCGTAAGTCATTCCAGGTTCTTGAAACTCTGAACGGGAACTTTCTTTCAGTGTTAGTGTGGTATCCGAAGCCGCAACCGAAGCCGTATCCGAAATTGAATCCACAAGCTTATAGAGACTGGCCTCTTCGTCCTGGTCCTCTTCGTTGTTTCTAAATCCCGGCCGGCGTCTCTCTTCCTTCATAAAAAAGCTTGGTATCCATCCAATGAAAGCGATGCTAGCGCACGCCCACCACGACAACCCAGAATATCCGATGCTTTGACCCGTACTTTGAACCATGCCAGATAATGTAGGACCGAAGCCTCTGCATATACTAGCGGAGGATGCTGCAGTGCCATTTAGAGTGCCCAGAACCTTCTTAGATGGTGCAGAGTTGGCCAACATAATTGCGAGTGATGGATAGGCTAGAGACTGCGCAGTGACTTTCCATGCCAAAATTAGATAAACTCCCGGCATGCGAAAATCCTCAGGGAGAAGAGCCAGGTACGGTGTGAAGAAATAAAGGAATGGATATGCTGCAATCACAAGCCAGAATGTGCGAAGGCTGCCCAGTCTTCGGCTGACGATAGGAAAAACAAAGATCTGAGCAATCATTTGGAGGAATCCCTGCACGGAAAGAATGAAGCCGATGGTCTTTGTGGAAAATGCAAAACCGCCAGTAAATTTGAATGGTAGGTTGGGTGCCTCGTTAGATTCGGGCAGGGACATTAAAATCGGCATTAATTGTTCGAATGATATGGTGTGGCTGCCCACCTAGTTAGCTCTAATATTTAAGTAGATGACCGGAAACACTTACAAAGCTAGGATACCGTAACCGACGATGTTCAAAATAACCTGCTTGGTGAACGCATCTCGCCAAGAAAGTGGCTCTTCTCTAGTCTTTTCTGACGAATCAATACAGTAAGATGGAGGCTCTGCTATTGTAGCTTCGGAACCACTTAGTGTTGGAGAATTTTCTGTGCTTTGATAGGCAGGTAATCCATCGTCTGCCAGCATGGAAAGCGTCTCCTCAAAATATCCATCCTTAGCGCTCACTGGCTCATCAACTCCGCTCTTCCACAGCTTTCCAAGTATCCATTTCCCAAGTTCCAAGCCGGCGTCTCGTTCATGTTTCTTATCTTCGTGAGTCTCTTCAAGAAATAAAATTCCTACAGCAAGTCCAATAATAACGACAATTGTGCAGACGACATTCGGTAGAAGGTATGGATAGGTGTCCCAGATAGAGCCAGGTAGAAATCTAGAGGGGTAGTTTTTCACAGGTTCCGCAAGTGTTCCACCTAATCCAGAACCAATGATAGAGCTATCGAGTAATAAGCGAGTGTTTCTCAAGTAGATAGGGATACTGCATACCCAAGGCACCAAACAAACGGCATGATCGAGTAAGCGCGGGCTGTAGATTACCTAGTCAGAATTACGGTCTCATACAAGATAGTCACAAAATGTGCTTACGTTGATGTGCCTCCACAGTTACTACTTCTGCTACCGTCGTTTGCAGGACACCAATATTGCTAACAAGCCCATGTTAGAACGCTTTCTTTTAGTGAGATACACGAATTAAAGAATTATCTCACCCATTGAGCAATCCACCTAAAGCACGCGCAAGCAATGCTACTGGTAGATTTGGAGCAAAGCCAAAGACAATCATACTTAGACCAGTGCCAGCCAAACCACCAAGCAGAACAGGTTTTCGGCCAACTCGATCACTCAACTGTCCCCAAAGGACTCCAGTGGCACATTCTGCAAACGCAAAAGCAGAAGTGACCATACCGACATACATGGCAATTTGCGCCTTGTCATCTGTGACATTGAAGGAGGAAACCATGTAATAAACATAGGGAAAGATAGACATGAACGCGATGGGTTCGCATATGCGGCACATTGCTACAGAGGTTAGCCATTGAGGTGCTCCTCCCCGAAGAACAAAAGCAATTTCTTCAAAGTAACGGCATACCCAGTACAGCTAATTGTTTGGTGGGGAACAGAGCTTTGTCATTCATAACGACACAAGCCCCTCGGGCGCGAGCCTTTGGAGGCATGGCTCGAAAGAGTGAAGCAGGACAGAGGAGAAGAAGCTTTCCAGATTGTCTGTTAGATGGAGGGATTGATGGTTATAAGTGGTAATCGGCCAAAAAGTAACGCATTCACCCACGTTCCAGTGGTGTCCTAAAGAAGAGTCCGTTTGATATTGAGGCGGGCGTTCCCAGAAACAAAGAAGAGACCAGTTAAAGTGGCGTACTGTAGGCGGCCGGCCCTGCTGCGATGACAAGGATGCTCGCGGCGAGGAGGGGGCGGAGGATGGCAGCGGTGATTGTGATTGTGATTGCTCTTAACATGCACTCGGAGCGGATAGGGACACCGGGGAGAAAGGGCAGAAGTAATAAAAGGCCCAAATATTCGGCCTCGACGCTTGAAATTCATGTACCATAAGCGGTGCTGTGCTGGCGGCATATCTGCTGCTCGACGATGACTCCATGACGACTTCTACGAGTGGAGCAAGCGTGTCCGCCCAAGGCGGCGAGCACGTCGAGATGCACGCTTTGGGCTTTGGCTGGCCCCTGGCCCCCTGAGCGCATGGCCAGGGCTGGTGTGAACATAGTCTATTTGACGTGGTGGTAGACTTGGAACCGTGGCAATGGGCGTGCTAGATGCGGACCAGGAAAGGCGCATCAGGGCAGCAGAATCGGTCTTTGGGAGGCGCTGGCAAGCCGCTATGACATGACCTCGAAAGGCGATCATTTCGATCCCGGCAAAAGTTTGGTGGGCTGCTTTAGCGTAGCATGCTTGAAGGCGCATCCGTTTCCGCGGGTTTGGCCATTTTGCTTTAACAAGACCGCCCGGCAGAACGGCAGAACCAACCGCTAATCCGGTCCCAGCAACTCTCCCTGGTCAAGGTGCGAGTGTCGATTGCTCGGGACATGAAAGTCACCCACATCTCCCCACCGCGGCGATGGTGTGCTGGTATGAATGTTGATGCGGCGCCGCTGACGGTTACAAGTACCTGTTTCGGCTTCTGGCCCATCTTCCCCGATGGTAATTTGCCCCCAGAGCCATCTATCCTGAATAATACTGTGCACATGTCAGGGGAAGGAGCCATCCTCGGCCGGACGGATCGAGGCAATGGACGGCTGACGAGTCAGTGTCGGCCCGCAAATTCTGGAGAACGTCCAAGCGGGCAAATGATGTGCTCTCTCCTCCTGATTTACGGCAGCTGTGCGAGGCAAATGGCAGCGTAGAACAGCCGCGATGGACCCGATCACACAAAATGGCGGTGAAATAATAGTGGAAAAGTGAAAAAGTGACCATACAAATAAGAAATGCCCGTCGCCAGGTTCTCCGGCAGAAGGATTCTCAAGATGTCTGCGCCAGCTAGTCCAAGTGGTCAATTTGGACGACTCAGGAGGCATGATGTGATGATGCAAGAGCGTCTATCTAGCATGCCCTTGCCGTTCATCAGTACATGACGTCTCTTGTCTCTGGCTGGCCGCGTAAGGTCAACAACATAACACCGCGGTGCCCCGTCTGCCTCGTCTGCCCCGTCTGCCCCGTCTGCCTGTCGAAACGACACCGGCAGGAACCGACAAAGCGGGTCGCAAGCGCCCAAAAGGCCATCAGCTGACTCTTGCGGGCTCGCCGTGAATCGTGGAACGGGGCGCAAATCGCCCAGCGTGGGCCCGGGAGGCCTTCCGTCGCGTGTCGCCAGCTGAATGAGCAGTCGGGCGGCTTGGAGTGGTTGCCGACGCTGGCCAGAAAAATGCAAGAATGCAAGAAAATGCAAAGCACAATGGCCGTTTTGGTCTCTACAGAGCTGCATCCGATGCGGCGGTGAGGAGGAGGTAAGGCTGGAGCTGCAATTGGTCGAGCGTGGCTTGCATATCCCCACGCGAGATTGACAGGGTCCACAGAGAAAGCTTTGAGACGACCAGCCCACCAGTCCGCTTGGCCTGCCATCAGTGTGCCATGCGTGTGCCATGCTCTCTCGACCATATTGCCAGGATTCTACGTCTACGGGCTGTGATTGCTCGCGCCGAGGGGCATCGACATCGAGCGCCTGCATCATCAGCACCGCCGTTGCGTCCGGGCTTTTCTTGTAACCGTCAGCCCAGGGCCCGCATTGAGCGGCGAGCAGGTGACCTGACCAGCTCCCGGCAGTCTGGTAACAGATTTCTCCGATGTGATCGTCCACTACTTCAATTCGAACGTCACATTTGCAAACGCAAAACACCGCACTCCATTGTAAAACACGACTTTCGCCCGGCCGCACGCCGCAACTGCTTTGTCTTGGATCCTACTCTCTCTGCGCCCATGTATTGATGCCCCGGGCGCCGACCGTGTGCCAGCACATTTTCCCTTCAGTTCCACAGCAGGGACATTGTTATGTCGTGGGCACATTGGCGACTTGGCGGATGAGCAAATTGGCAAATTGGCAAATTGGCAGCAACGTCCACCGCCCAGTGGATGTGCTGATGCAGTGCTGCACGGAGCCCCGTTCCGCCGCCGCTCTTCCACTCCCATCGCAGCGGAAGAATTGTTACACAAACGGCCAACGGGCGCCGATGCACTGGGCACGAGGCTCCATCTGGCAAATGCTCGCAGGGCGGGAATCAGACTCCTCTTCCGCCCTGGAGATATGGGCCCCTCCTGAGAAATCGCGATCACGACGGGCTACTAGTGGGCCACGGGAACACGACAGGAGGGGCCTTAGGCTTTGTCGGAATGCTTTGTCCAATCCCATCTAACAATTCGTTTTGTGAAAGGCCAGCTAATTCGCACATCCAAAGCCTTTTTGGAATGCACTGCTGCCTTAATGGATAATTATAAGGACTTGACTCCGCTAGGTCCCGTGGCCAGCCTGCAGATCACGTCGTACAAACGCTATTCCCTTCACGAAAAACAAAATGAAGCTTGCCCCCTCGTATGCACTGTGACAATATCTCAAGCTCGCAAGAACTTGCTTTTTCACCGGTCAGAGTATGCCACGTCTGTATGGATCATGTGTTCTTTAGTCTGAATTGCCCGCCGGTGAATATATTGAAACTCATGGTATTGGCGAAGCACACAACCGTACTGATACCATTCGGTTCGTAACGGGTGTTGAGTAATTTTTGCCGATTCTGTACAGACCAAACCCAATGCTGCGCTTAGTCATCATGGGTCGACCAACTCCCCTCCATTCTTCGAAACTGTATCAAGTTGATAAGACACACCAATATGCCTCTTCCAGAAGCCTATTCTGGTCTTCTGTCCTTCCGGAAGCAAAACTTGCTTGTGGAATTGTAGGTTGCTGGTTCTGGCCCTACCATCCTCCCATCTGACCTCCTATTAGCTCCAGCTTACGACACGCTCGTCTGGACGGTGTCTTCGTGAGCATCACCCCGGGAGATCCAGCTCTGTGGGTAGGAGTCATATTCGTTCGCAAAGGTACTCTCCACAAGAAAATACCGTGTAGCTTTCGGATGATTGCATGAGTTTCCAACTGTTATGACTCGCCTCTAGCATCCCACCTCTTCTGGTCGTGATCGAGAAAATGCGTTCACGATTCAATCTTCGTGGTAAAATCAACTGACTTGTCTTTCGGTGAAGGTCCCTATTCTCCCGCAGTTCTGCGCTTCCAGATATCATTCCCTCCAACTTACCCCGCTCTTCCTCCGCTTGTGACGTTCTCCATTGATGTTTTCCATCCTCTCCTCACACCGCTTACAACTTACACCTACACAACCGGCTCATCTGACACAGATACTGTGAGTGCCACTGATGAGGAGCGATTACCTCCTGGGGGCTTCAGCTTACGTCATGGATTTCCGCATTGGTTCGGACGAGCTCGGAGGAGCGCCACTAGCTCCCGGAATGTTAGTGGCTCTGGAGTCGGCACTCCCTCACGAAGTCAGACACCAGTAACCTCAGAACCGAAGGCAAACACTATAACTAGCCCGGTTCTGTCATGCATTCCCATAAACACAGGTGGAGGTATTTCTGTCGCTGCGATACTGCAGTATATCCAATCAACGTTTAGTGACGAGTACATTTTGGACTCCATCCCACTAGAGGCCGCAGCAAATCCGGGAGCCTATCATGCATGGCGCACCTATAGAGCTGAGATTTTGCGGTCACAGCTGCCTCCTTCGCCAAACTCACCGTCAGCAGAGTCACAAACCAGTAGTGTCGGAGTTCCATCAACTGGTAGTCGTACGTCGGAAGGATCTGTGATCGGCAGAACTCGTCGTCCTGGAGAATGGAATTGGGAAGGAGTGTGGGAGGAGCGAGTTAAGAAAGCTATTAAAGCAAGTTTGTCAGAACCTGTACTTTATGGTGGTATTAGTGGAGGAGAAGATGTGGTATGGTATACGCACCCTTCAGATATTCTTGATGTGCTCACAAGAGGTAGATTCGATTTTTAGATGTGGATGATGAGTCCATTGACAAGATGAGAAAACAGTTGCGTGTAGTATCAACAAAATTTACCGAAGCCTAAAGTGCGTATTGCAGCAAAAGAAATAGACTTCAGGCCCAGGCGCACTTGATAACCTGCGGAACAGGTAAGGGAAGTATTCGTAGAGACTTACGGAAGGGACATCCCTCTCCACTTGAAGGAAGTAGAGGTGAAGTGGTACTTTCTGTCCATCAGCTCACACTGGAACTGGGAGGTGTCTAATGTAGCTTCCGCTTTTTGATACCCAGCTTCCTCATACAAGTTCATTGTTCCTCAGTTACAAATATTTCAGTTCTCATTCAGGTTCCTATCGAGCTTCGACACAACCGTGCTCAAGCCCATTACACCTAGGCCACAGGAACTCGAAACACGCTTTAGTTCTTGTGTCTGTTGTTCTCGTCATCCTCCTTCTCTGCGCAGCAATTTTCATTGCTTCCAAATTCCAATCAATCAAAGGTCGTCTATCGAAGATTCTCGCTGTTGTAGACAATCGTCCCGAAAAGTACAATAGAGTTTCACCCCTCAGCGCAAGATATTCTTGCGAGTCCACCGAGCAAACTATCCCAGTAGATCAGGAAGCTGTCCTTCGTGTCAAGATTTGGTATAACCTATGTCTGGCCTGTATATTATCATTGAGAACTGACAGGTCAGACATGTTACAATCTGGAGGGCTTGCAGTTGCCTCTCCCGGCCAGCTTCATCCACAACCTCTACGTTTCGTTAAGCATAAGCCTTTAAGAGGAGTTGCACATTCCCAACGAATCTTTACCACGCTGTTACGAAACCAAGGGCGAGATGGCTCTGTCAGAGCCCAAGCCCTATCTCGACATGTACCTCCATCCTCGAGGATGCTCTCCGCTGACCGTATACCCTCCAACACTCCAAAATCAGACACCAAGACAGATGGAAGTGAAACCCAGAGGTTAATCAGACAGAAGCCTAGTGACCTACCACTGAAGGTTCGGAAAACGCGAGGGAGTCGCTCATCTGAGACCGACTCAAACACCAGCATTCCTAGCAACTTATCTTATAACGGTTTCATTAGTGATACTGCCCCATCTTACAGCATCGAAGGTCCTCAAGCATCACATTCACGCAACTTCATTCCATCAACTCCGTCGCCTAGTTATTTACGGCCAAGTCTTAACCTCAGTGAAAAGACATCTAGTAGTACTTTACAAATTGGAAGAGATGACATTTCTAGCTATGCAACACGCCATCTGAGCCCTTCGAAGCCAGCCGAGAGTCCGCTACGAACAACACTCAAGAGACATCCATACGTCAAGAGGCGAATGTTCACAAGGATGCTAGGCGGTTTCCAACTCAAACCAAAACTCACATCTCCACGTCGAAACGGCCAGTCCGATAGCAGTCTGTTCAGAAGGCTCTCCGCAAAAGGCGAATCGAGTGGAAATATGAGATCAAAGAGTTTCAGAGTAACCACTCCATCCTCAGATACACTTTCACCTAGCCAAACATGTCCCGAACCACCCCTCAGGTACGTAAATTCTTCAATGTGCATTAGTGTTATCCGCATTCCTAGAACATTCTTCGGGTCTTTAGGATGAATTACTGAGCCTATGACGCAGTCCATTTACCTCTGAGGTCTGTCTGGCGGTTCTTAGGCCTCTACCAGCTTCTCCAACAGCCCAAGGAAGTCCACTAAAAACTCCCTTAGCAAATCCAACACAGTCTTTAGCGACCGTTGCTCGAACACGCCTGGCCCCGTTACCAGTGTTGAATTTGAATTTGAAGTTCCTCCCAGAAATAGAATGCTTAGAATCTATATCGGAAAAATCTTTTTGGGTTGCCATTGAAGTTGAAGGAGACGTCAGCTCAATCGCTTCGCCGACTCGTGGCGGTCAATCTTCATCCAGCTTGGACGTCATAGTAGTCATTGACAACTCGTACGTACTCTTTCTCATGTGAGTGGCAGGAAATGATTAACATATCGAAGGCAAAGCGCATCACAAGAATGTCTGGACAATACATGTAGGTTTGTCCTCCTCTTGGCCAACATTATGCCCGACCCAGAAGATAGACTCGCAGTTTTCTGCACAACCTGCCAGCACCGTGTCCAGAAATCCGATTCTCTGACTGGCTGCCAATTGCATCCTCTTAATGCACCATGTCCGCAGATTCTGAAGGAGGAACTGCAAGCCATTAGAGAAGGTCCGATTCTCCCTTGCCCCCAAGGTGCAGAACTTGGGGCGACTGTAGGCGCTGCTTTACGCGTCCTTTCTAAACCTAACCCCATAGGATTCCAGCCACTGCGCTGGAAATCCAGTATTGTCTTCGTGTTCTCTGCCAACCCAGCCGAATGTTTGGACATTGTCCCTCTATTTCCTTCAACTCACATCCATCTGGTAAACCCAAGCGTTATACCATTTCCTATGGAGGCCGGAGTATGTCAGAACCGGGATGTCCCATTGACCATATTCAATTTGAGTAACTGGACCCCTTTGAACATTGATAACTGCGAGTACATACCAGATCGTTTGCGGCAAGTAGTTACACATGCTAGGGGCGGGGGCTCAAATGGCGACATTTCGGACATATCCGTCAAGATTGTGCCATGTCCCGGGTGCCAGATTGAAGGTGTTCTTGGAGATTCCTCAAAAAGGGTACTGAGGCTGGGTCAAAATTTCTCCATGTTTGTTCGAGTCAAGGCAGACATGACTACGAATCGAATATCACCTCGATCCACGAGAGACGCCAATCTAAAACAAAAATCAAATATTGGAAACGCGTTTGCCGAATTAGAACAGCTTCTCGGGGAAACCGAATTTCCATTGTTCACGGTGCGAGCAATCTATAAACACACCCTCTTTCCGCCCAATAGCGCCGTGGTCACTGAAGAAACTTGCATGATCCGCAAATTGGATCGCACAGCTCTGTGGGGTGCACCGTCTTTCAACAACAGTGACTCACAAAATGACCGTGCAAGAGCAGAGCTCCACAAGAGGCTAGCATTTTTCATTGCTACAAACAGCACCCCGAAAGAGGCTCTTAGCGAACTCGACAGAGTGTTCAGCGGACCTAACCGAAACACAGCATGCCCGCAATTTGTAAACTCCGTTCGTAAGGAGCTCCATCACCAGCTGCTAGTTCTTGGACACCGAGCTACAACCGAATCACCAAGAGTGATGCCCAACAACTGCCAAGACCATTTTCCTTGCTTAGGCCGATTCTCTTTTGAAGCCGTTGAAAATAGATTTCAGACTGTCGGCCTAGGACTGGAGCTGTCCAAAGCAAGATCACCTTCTGGATCTCCCGTAACTATCATACATCGGCAAATCACGGAAAACACAGAGCTAGAAGAATTGACAGACCAAGCAACCCAGATCTGGAGACATATGCGTAAAGACTCCAAAGTGCGTCAAAAATCAGCGAACAGTTCGAACGAGAGTATAATCAGACTGGAGCTTTCTGACGAGCGAATACGCGAATTAAGAAAGCGAGCAATTCAGAATAAGAGAAGTGTTGGTGCCGACACATTGAGAAGTCTGGCACTTGTCGGTCCTGCTACTTTTGAAGGAGTAAATGCTCCGTGGCTCTGAATATGACGTCAATACTGTCCTCCATTTAACGACCCTGTTCACGCAGCATACTTACTAGATGTTCATGTTTAGTATTCCACCGGCCTAACACTTCTACGTTCGTGGGTGTACCGCCCTTTGGAGGGATGAAGTGCTTGTATAGCAAATATATTCCTAACTCCCATTGTACTATTATTATTTGCTTAACTGCAGGATAGTGGAATCGTTCTGGCTTCTCCGGCTTCTCCAGCCTTTTTAGCGTTTGCGCCGATTGTTAAGGCAAAGGCCATACAATTATTGAGCACTTTGCCTTTTTAATATCCGGTTCCAAACTGAGAGTTTTTCATCCTGTAGCTAATATCATTCTTCATTTTGTTTCCCTTAATTTGCAAACCTGGTTTGGATTAGCTTCTCTTCTATAATGTTTGCCTTCTTTTGGAACCGCCTCTGTATAACGGCAGTGCTGGTCGTGTTCGGGGTCCAGACAGACAGATTGTACTACCTTATGACTTGCATTCTGACAAACAGGTTCATGCAAACTCGGTCAGACTATTCTTTTACCCAGATGTATATATGAGCCCATGTCACCCAGTCCTGCTTCATTCATTAGCTCACAGGTACCCTGATCCCCCAAACGGTACAAGACACCAACCAATCTCCGAACAAAGATGATAGAACCACCAAACGACACACCGTCTACTCTACATTACATTCACGAAAAAGAGAACTGCGACCCACGAGTCCGCTCACTAGCTCAATTGAGTCGCCAACTGGGACGGCCTACTCCTCAAAGAACCACCCGGGCTTCCCCTATTGTTGAAGGCCCAAACTATACAACGATCCCTTACCCCTGCGAGACTATACCGGGTAATGACATAGTCCCTAGCTCTTTACTCTTACTAGGACGTTCCTGACTATTACCAACATCCATAGCCAGCCGTACACTAAGACTGCTAAACCCCACAACCAGCTAAGGCGTTACTGATACTTAGTAAACCAAGAAATAGGAGAGATCTAGTCGCACTACCACCACTAGGGCTGGATTAATCACTGATCCTCGCCTGACACTCAGAATTACACACCTCCCCCTTCCTCGAGCACTGGCTCCATCCACTCCTCCCCAATTGCCCATCACCATAGGCCAGAATCTGTGTCCGCACCACCGGATGCCCAGCGCCCTAGGGATTTGGGGGCTTACTCCCGCTGGAAAATGGAGAGGCGCTCGCCTTCTCCGCCGCTGGGATATACCATCGCTGGGTCCGCAAGTGTGCGTAAGAGCGGCGAAGCCACTATAATTCCCAAGGCCATTAGTATGCGTTCTGTAGCTAGATCCCTTATTACGGAGTCGCCGCCGAGGCCGGCACCAAGTGTGTCTGATACAGATGATGACGATGACGATAAGGAGGATGAGGACGAGGCCTAGGCCGTACAGTATTGCAGGGGAGCTACTTTGATTTGGTGTGAATGGTGGGGCTGGAGATGACGGGAAGTTTGAATTTTCATTTTAGAGGAGAAGAGTAAATGCTAAGAATGGGGATTGTGGAAAATTGAGTTGAGAGTTTGCAGGGGTGAAACATACATCCTGTGTACTGCGTCGTGGGAAACTTGAGAACTAGAATGATTGTGCATATTCTGTTTTAGAATTTCTGTGGATAGTCGTTACGTTCGCATATGTATGCAAGACATAATTTGGTGACTGGTTTTTGGAACGCCATGGGGACTTTGCACAAGCTTTTGAAGACCTTCAGATGGGCATATACAGCGGCAAGATGTTATTAATGCATGCCATAGCCAAAGGCAATTAAGAAAAAGGTGCATGGTCCAATCGGAGACATAATTCCGGCCAGTAAACCTCTTTTAGAGGCCCTTAAGCATATATGAAATATGCATTTCATAGCAACGACGATGCAAATTGAGCTTCACTCCCGATATACTGCACATAGATAACAATTTTTGGGCTCTTCTTCATATATTAGCATAGAGTGATATCGATGTCTTAGTGAACTTACGTGAAGGTTCCCCTCGACCGCATCTTTTCCTTTAATTATCTTTCCACCTTCAGGCGTCTCAATGCCTCCATTAATCCTGCAGAATGCTGTCAGCGCGGTTGTGAGATCCTTACCTATAGATGCCCAATACATTTGCTTGTCATATTGATAACTGATGATTTTTGTTCAAAGAAATTCTTAGGACATTCTTGCAAGACTAACAGTAGAAGAAAGTTATTGTGTGAGAGGCGAGAAAATTTGCGGAATTAAAGAGACAGAATTATGACTTGGCTGGTTAGTTTGATACAAGATAATGCATTATGATATCTGGAAAAGACGAACGTTCGATGCATGAAATTTGTATACCCAATGGCAGGTCTAGTAATTGACTTAGTCTCAAGTGTGGAATCGTGCACCGATGTGTATGGATTGAAAGTGGTGGGGAACACAACGGGCCGAGGCCTCTTGGCACACGCAGCGAGCCGAATCACAGTGCGTCCAGACTCGCAGACTCGGGAGGGACATCGTGGTGAGCAATACAACACAATCATCGCCTCCACCTCTCAACTGTTCGCTACAACGCTCTCTAGCTGGTATATAAAAGCAGTTTTTCACCGCAATTTCCACCCATACCACCTCCGGATAACCGTTCTTTTCGCAAATACCATTTCACGCATTGGATTCACATCGGGTAGCAGCCCTGCCACCAAATTCATCCACCTTGGCGAGCCATATAGAGCCTCACGCGGGCACATATTTTCTCCTCCACTGCCGTCAATTTCCGGTTACTACAGGGCCTACAACCACTTCTGGAAGAACCACTACCTCACACTCTTCCACGGAATCCACCTTTCGAGAGTCCCACCCGACAGTGCTACACAACCCAAGAGCATGGCAAACTCGTCAGCAGCAGCAGGCCTACTAGGTCGTCAGCTCAAGCAGATGCAAACGGATAAGGACATCCCCGGGATAAGTTGTGGGTTAGTGGACGATAACGTCTTCGAGTGGGAAGTTATGCTCATGATCAACGACGAGTGTAAATTTTACGGAGGTGCGTAAACCCCTTCTCACTCAGGTCACACCAGCCTCATGGTAGAAGAATCTGTAAAATCAAAAACACCGCAGGTAGAAGAACCGTCTAGAGGGCTAATACCAAAGAACAGGTGGATTCTTCCGCGCCCGCCTCACATTCCCGCCCGAATACCCGCACCTACCGCCGAAAATGAAATTCGAGACGCCGATATTTCACCCAAACAGTGAGTAGCTTAAGCCATATTCTGACCCATCTTTTGTGCACACGTCCTCTAATGTCTGTCCTCACGGCCTAGTTTACAAATCCGGCGAGGTCTGCATCAGCATCCTGCACCCTCCCGAAGAAGACAAATACGGCTACGAATCCGCAGCCGAGCGCTGGTCGCCCGTGCAGACACCCGAGACTATCCTACTGAGTGTCATCAGTATGCTCTCGAGCCCCAACGACGAGAGCCCCGCGAACGTTGAAGCGGCCGCGCTATGGCGTGATGATCCGAAGGAGTTTAAGAAGCGAGTGAGGAAGTGTGTTAGGGATAGTTTAGAGGCTGACGCGTACTGAGACCAGCTAAGAAATAAATAGAAGGATGGAGAGAGTTGAACAGGGTAGAATGCCATTCTGGACAATGTGGATAGTGGAGGGAGGTTAAGTCTAACGACGTGAGTGTTGCTAGGTCCGTGTTTATGACATGCTATATGTTTCAGGTGTTTGACAAGGGGTTTTGATTACATTTTAATAAGCACCTATCCTGTTTTTTAGATGCTTAATTTTCTGATGTGTGGCATGGGTTGATCGTTTTGGTCGTCTCAATCCCTCTCCAATTATCTTAAATTTACGAGATATGTCCAGGAAAGCCCGCAGACTTAGAAGTCATTTATTATTGTTTTTTATATCATCACATTCTACACCTACCCATAATCTCAGACTAAAAGTAGCTTTATGTCATGTTTAAGGAGTCACTAATATACTGTAGTTTTTAGTAAAGGATGTCTTGCCACAGATGAATGTGCCTTCGAATAAAAAAAAGTTATCGATACCTGCTATAATTTTGACTCAACATCAAAACCGGAAGCACGCTACATAATCATATGTAAAAAATATATTCGAGACTAGATGAATATGAATATATCCATCAACTCCATACCCCAGCCCTTCCAGTCCGCCCCTATCTAGTCCATATTCAACCCTTCCATGAAAATCCTCACGCTAGCGCACCAATCGGATCCCACAAATCCAGCATCTTCGGCTTCTGTTCAAGCACTTTCCTCACGGCGGCGCTAACAACCGCCGGATCAACAACAGCCTGATAAACAAATTCATCCATCCACGCATCGCTCATGACAAAGTACCCTTCGGTGCCTGCATCTTTCGACCACGAGTTCTCAACGCGCCAGCGCACCGGCTTGCCGTCGACAACATGCACTGCCGTCAGCACCATGGCGTGCGTCATGACACTCTCGCCCGTCATCAGCCGCTCAGCTTTATTCATGCCCAGTTTGACATTGAAGCCCAACTCGTAGTCAAAGAGATCCGTATCCATGATGCCCATGGCCGAGTCGCTGTACTTGCCGACGTCGCAGCCGAAGAAGACGGGGAGCCCGCGCTGCAGCATCGCGATACAGGCTTTCTTCATCGTTGACATGTCCACGTTTACGTAGGTGATGGGGCGCCCTTCCCAGACGTTGCCGAGGCGGCTGACGGAGAGCAGCCGGTTGTACGCGTTGCGCGGGTCGTTGACTAGGCTAAAGAGAGTGTGCACGTTTGTTCCTCCGAGCGCGCGCACAGTGCGGGCGTCCGACAGCTCTTTGGCGAAAGCCGTTGGGCGCGTGCGTACGCTGCAGAAGGTGCCGTCGCGGTCGTAGAACTCCCAGGTGAATGCTTTGGAGGGTGATGGCGGTGGGCCAAGCATTAGTGTTAGGATGAGGTGGATTTCGCGCAGCATTTTCTCTTTGGTGGCGGCGAGTGAGGATTTAAGAATTGCGGGATCGGTTGAGGTGGAAGAGGAGGCGAGAGAGCGAAGGCGTAGGGCGTCTTCACGCAGTTTGGTCGTTATGAGACGGTCCATAGAGGATGAATTCATCGCATTGTAGGAGTCTGGGTAGAGCGTTTGCGGCACCAGGCCGTATTTCTGCACTAGATTGGCTACCATATCCCATTGCCCGCCGTCCCCGACCGGGTTTGCTAGCAACTCCTGAAGGAGGCGACCGTCTAGCGGCTCTTCAACTGTGTCAAGAACGTTCTCAAGGAAGTAGTTGGTTTTCTCAATCTTGTCCCAGTAGAAGAGGTATGATTGAGATAACTGGAATTCTTTGAGGCGATATTTCTTCATAATGGCGACGCGGAAGACATTTGTGGAAGCGAATAGCCAGCAGCGGCCAGAGGAACGCTGGTTGGTGATAGGGGAGCCTTCAAGGGGGATCTTGATGTTGAAGGTTTGCGTGTCCTTGATGGCAGTTGAGCGGGAGGTGATGATGGAGGATGTTGGGTTTGAGGAAAGAGCTGCGAGTGCGAGGCGGTTCTTTGCAGTAGCGATTAGCTTTATTCTAGATGTTATAGCGCTTTATACTGGTATAAATTACTTTGGGATCTTCCATGAGTTCCTTCTCCCACTCCTCGGCTGCGGCAATGGAGATATCTTGCTTGCATGGGATTACGGATGTGTATTTCGGAGCTACAGGAAGAGTACAGGTTAGCGATTAAATCCCTCTGGGAGAATCATGGTATCTGTTTATTTACGGGCTTCTCCTTTGATGTAGATATAGTCCTCAACAATTTCCATCTCGTTGCGCAATTGCATTGCTTGGAGCCGCTCAACGAGCTTCTCGTGGATGGCTGCTTCGGGAACTTTGGACTGAGAGGAACCCATGGCGGCTGATCGATGCCCGAGTAATATACTAAATAAGCTTGTCAATAAGGAGTGAGAAGTGCAGCGATTGAGGTAGAGAGGATGGGGTAGTCGGAGTGTCAGGTCAAAGGGTGGCCTGGAATATCTCCGTTGTCTGTGGCATGGAGCATGGACCAACCGCGATAGCTTATCGGCCCCTTCTTATGCCAAGGCGCTACTAATTCGCACATGTACCCCCCTTGTAGTGGCGCAGGCGGGACAAAGGCCAGGGAATTCTGAGGCTGGTCAGAGCTGATGGAGACCGAGGGATGATCGAGGTCTCGTATTAGCACAACGGTTACTCTTGCTTCAACACCATTAATATTTCGATGTACACTCTAAAATAATCATCCACCGTTAAATGCTGCCGTCTCCATCAGTTGAAGGTAATAACAGCCAAGAACGTTGAGCAGATGGAGATTAAGATTTTCGAAGGAATACGGGGTGCGAACGCCCCAGTGTTCCATGTTTCCACTACGGGGTGGCACAAGACAGCCTGCTGGGACGAGGAACTGACCGTTTCTCCTCTGCGTGTTCCTAATCCTATTCTCCCTCCTCTTCGTGCTTAAAAGTCTGAAGAATCCAGCTGCTCAGAGAATCAATCGCTTTGCTCTAGCACTACGCGTTCCTTTCGTTGAACGTCGTCAACTGCTTTACACGCGTCCCTCGTTTTCGCAATATAGCCGTTCGCATCTCAAAATCATGGCTGGTCGACCGAATACCCAGTCGCCATGGAAGAAGCGAATCTTAATACCCTTCTGGATTGTTCGTCTGGTCCTCATGTTTGTAATTATTGGATTATATGCTTGGGCTCTTCACTACGCTGCGAATACAACAAATCCGCCTACAATAGCGTAACTATCCTCCGAACCTTTTGCTTGATATATTGCTGACGACTTGTATGCAGTGTCATTGTAGTGTTCATGCTCCTCTTGGTCATATGCATACTACTCGATGTCCTTGCTATTCTTGCGTTTGCGCGAGATGCACTGAAGCCAACGACGTTCCTCATCTTCAACGTTATCCAAACTGGGATATGGTTTATTGTCATCCTTTTGGATGTCGTCGCAATAGTGCGAGGAGCTAGATGGAGTGGCCTCATCGGCAGCATAATTGTATTGTAAGTCTTAGGGTGAGCTTGAGATTGGCATGCCTGGATACTAACATTGGACCAGTTTATCATTCCTCGGTCTACTCATATACGCAGCCATTTGCTATCGTCGCGAGAAGGCAAACGCTAGACGCGGTCAATACGCTCCAGCCGTCAACCCCGCCAATCCTCAAATCCAACCACAGCAATATGGATATACAGGTGCCCCTGCAACTTCTGCCTACCACCCTCAAACTAGCGGACATATACAACCACAACCACATTACCCTCCGCAAGTGGGTGCTGCTTCCGATTACTATAGTTCAACGCCTGGGCAACCTCAAACCTACCAGCCAGGCTACGCCCATCAACCACAAGCGCCCACTAACCCTTTCCTGGATCCTGTTCCTGCTGGTCATCCGCAGACGCATCATGGTGGTTATGCTTAGTTCGACTTATGTACACAGTAGCGGAAGACTAAAATTGGACGCTAAAAACTGATTGTGAAGGGATTCTAGGCCTATGCCATGAGGTGAAACAATTGAGTCGATAATGAGTGTTCATCAAAAAGTGTCAATTGGCGATGGTATATGGTATGTACATTGCATATATTTACGGCAGAATAAGCCTTGTCAGAATAAGGCATTTCGGAGTTTTATTTTGCGACGTTATGCTTAGGAATCCACAATGTAACCTTCAAGGGGATGTAACCATTTTGCAGGAATTATGAACCAACTCATCCCATTGACTTGCCTTGGCATAGTCTGGAGCTCATATCATAGGAACCTATCAAGTTGTTACTAAAGAGCCTCAGCTATGCACTATCCCACTGCTAAGCATATATTTTGGGCGCTTTACTTCAAATCGTGCAATGCTCATTATTGGTTGCAGCTCCTTTTGTTGGATATTTATAACACCAATCAATTGTCTTCAATGAAATTAACCGCGTCCTAGTTTTCCCCGCATTTCGCAAACGTTTCTAGGCATCCATTACTGTGTTTGTCAGCTTGATATCTGTTTCCACGTCACATTTCGAGGTTGAGGAGTCCAATCCTAATATAAAAATAGCGATGGACTGCTCTTTCTTCACAGAAAAGCTACCCAACCCCTTCAATTCTGATTCTCTACCTAGCAAAAATGTCCATTCAACAAGTCCAGTCTCGAGGAATTTTTCATGGCCTCCCAGTTTTTCCTGAACATCTTGAAGGTCTCACGGCTATTACCACAGGCGCAAATGGCATATCAAGGTACTACATGCTTCGCGTTCTAGCGCAAGCTCCTGAGCGCTGGAGCAAAATATACTGTCTCTCCAGGAGACCTCTAGCAATTCCTGAAGGGCTTCAGGAAAATCCCGAGCGTATTGCGCTTGATTTTATGAAGAAGTCTGAAGAGATTGCGGAGGCTCTGAAGGGAAAGGGGGTTAAAACGTGCGCTTTCAAGGAGTTTCTACTCGAGCCTGCTAACCATAGATAGAGACTAGGTCTTCTCCTACTCGTACATCTAACCTCCACCGAAAGAAGGACAGGGTCTGTGGTCAACCGCGGAGAAGGCGATTAGGGTCAACAGTACGCAGCTGATCTCACTATGTTGTTCAAAGCGATGAATAATGACTTACATGCTACGTCTAGCCCTGCTGCTCTCCAACTTTTGCGAAGCCCTCCCTCTCGCTTCGATTAAACTGAAACGAATCCTCTTGCAAAGTGGCGCAAATAAGTACGAGTCGATCTCTCCCCCCATTTTTTGTTCGTAGGTCTAACAGCGCGCAGCTCGCACCTTGGCCCTACCTCCATCCCGCAGGAAGAGTTCGACCCGCATGACGCTCGAGCCGAACTTCTACTACGCGCAAAAAGATTACTTGTGGGACTTCTACGCTAAACAATCTATCGCATGGAACGTCGTCCGCCCATCCTTCATTCTCGGCGCAGTGCCCGATGCGGCTGAATGTATGTCTGCCTCTCGGTATCTACGGAGCGGCATGCGCGCACCTCAGCGAGCCGCCGGCGTACCCGTCAGACCTGACCGGTTGGGAGAATACCAAGTGCCAGAGCAGCGCGATGCTGAATGCATATCTGATGGAGTGGGTTGTGCTAACTGATGCGGCGCGGAATGAGGCGTTTAATGCGTGTGATAGTAGCGCGTTTACGTGGGGAAAGCTCTGGCCGAAACTTGCGGGTTGGATGATGTGGAATGCGGGATCCCAGATATGGACCCGAGAGTGTATAGTGAAAGGATGTATCGGACACGTGGGCCGACCTTTGAGCCTGGTGAGCTTAATTGATCCCTCACTTTACCACCAACTGCAGTCTACCCCACTCTAATATTATTTAGGCACCGCCTCTTCTTGCGTCATTCGTTGTTTTGCGCATCGTCATTGACCAGTGTGTGCTGAAAGGCCGCTTAGGAAATAGATGTTTGATCTGGGGATTAGCACCTCTGAACGTCGATAGCAACCTATGCTACTTATCGTCAGACAATAGTTACAACCTGCCAAGTCGTCCTATCTGCCCAGATATCGACCGAATCTTCTTCCACAGAACAGATACTTCCCATCCCCACATTCGTCCTTATTGTGCGCTCCGGGTACCAATTCACAACCCCAATCCGTATGTGCGTACCTTCATCTGTTCCCCTCCTGAGGAGCAACGCTCTCTCCGGACTGAGGAACAGAGCATAACAGGGGAACTGCGGATCAAAGTCGAAGAACGCCATGCCTTGTGTCTTGGAATTATGGGACTCGTAGCAGACCGAAGCACTATAGGGGAACTTGGCTTTGTTGGGAGCCATGTCAAGGTTGGAACGTATCTCAATCAACGGTGCCTGAGAACATTGTTAATTTGTTGCGGCGCCAAACGTTTACAGGCCGGGGTACGAGATAGGCCCACCTACCTTGATCTTGATATAACCGGACTTGCCCCGGCCGAAAGTGTCCGACCCAGCCAGTTCAACCCGACACTCCAAAATTTCCGTTAGTGGTCCCTCGCTCCTCAGCCACCCAAATTCCACAGAGGCATCGACCGACGCCCACGACCAAGAGGGAGCGCGATAGGCCGGAGGGACCACGACTTCCGACTTCCACGGAGGAGGCAGCCGCTTGTCGTGTCCCGGGTCTTTGCACATATGGGTCGGCTCGCTCATGGCGACCTTCCAGAATAGCAGGTCCGGAAGCATACTCTTCCACAGGCCCGCTTGATAAAAGTCTCCGGTCCTCTCAGCCATGCTCCTCGCCAACCCGGCAAGGGCAGGCAGCTTGTCGTTCTCCACGGTCAAGAGCCTCGTTGAGTAGTTTTCGATGATCCTCGTCCAGGTTGACTTCCACGACCAGGACCAATCACATGAGGACAATGAGGAGTCATTGTCGTCATCGCTGCAAGCATATTCCTTTCTATCAGCTTTGTCGGCCATGGATAACTCCTGAACTTCAGGAACGGCGTCCCACAAGCCGACTGCCCTGATTGTGGGCACGGTCCGGCAGTTTGGCGAGAATATGGCACCATCTTCAGCGAGGAGGCACTCTTGGCATTCCCAGTACATTTGGTCCGACCCGAAATGGATCGTCCGCGGCGAGAGTAGCCGTTCCTGCAATGTCCATCCTCGCTCGGAGAGCGGCTCTTTGTCTAGCGGATCATAGGACCTCCCGAACTCGCCTATACAGTACGTCAGCGGGTTAGCTTTGGTCGACGACTGCATCCACTCGGGAGTCAGAAACAGCTTGGCTACTCCAGCCTCGGTTTGGTATACCACGAACGCGCTTCCGTTATCTGGATTGAAGGCGAACATCGGATGCGTGCCATTCTTCTTAATGTGAGTGTCCGGGATAGTATTCCAAAGTCCAGGCCGTCCGTGGCATAGTGCATCTGACGAGACGTAAGACACGTCGTACATCCTGGTATCCATATCCTGGAAGAGCCCACTGGAGTCATCACTGGAGCTAGACGCTGCGATCGTGAGATAGGCGTTCTTGTAGAACCGGCCCATTGTGCTTGCTTCCCGCTCCCAGTCCAGGGGATCGTCCTGGATGGTGCAGAGAGTGTCGATCCATAAATAGCGAATGTTTAACTCCCTGGCATAGACCACAGCGTGTTTAAACGTCTTCGGGAGTGAGCTGTAGGTAATCTCCGATTTGAACTGTTCGATGGTTGCCTTCGTCGTCTTAATTCTGTGCGAGTGACCCCAACAATGGCTGACAGTGATATACTTGCCGTTCTGGCCTTGGGGTTCTACAAGCCGGATCGCCTTCGTGTCGACTCCCACTTCAACTGCTATATCTAGCACTCTTGTAGGCAGAGGAGTTTCTTTTTTTACGCAGCTATGCTTCGCGTTGCAGTTCTCCAACCAATCCCGTATCCTAGCAATACCAAGTCGAGATGATGGGTCGGCGGCCCGTAGTCTGCCGGGGATGACATTCGCTAATGGTGAATCTTCGAGAGGCATGAGCGCACGAAAGCTTTGAGGAAAAGTACCAGCATATAAATATTAAATAAACTTATTTATATAGCAAATATATAAATATATATAAAATATAACTGTATAATGGCTTAATTATTAATGTTATTAATAATTTTAGGTTTTATTAAAAAAGTACTTTTTTAACTTAATTTTAAGTATATATTTTATAATATATTATAATATTTTTATATTAAATTATAGTTTTAGTATTAGATAAGTAATATTTTAAATTTTATAAAATTTTATTAAAAGGCTATAGAGTTATAGGTGGTAGAAAAAGGTGTATTTTAGTGAGGAAAACTGTGCAAGATGTGGCCTAAGCTTCTAGTGGGCTTGGCGCGTGTAAACGAACTTTCGCAGGTGACTGTAAGCACCTTTCTCTGTTCCTTCAACACTACGCGTTCCGGCCTGCTCTCGCCCTTCAAACCTCAACATGACTACTCTTTCTGGATCCAGCGATGCCCTATATGCATATACACCCATGCTAAGGCCATCCTCAAGCACGGGTGTATCAAGAGAGACCTCGCCAGCGAAGAGCTCATTAATGGAGAGTTCGCTCATGGAGGGACTGAAAGACGTCCCTATCCATCAGTACATAGGGATTCCAAATCTACGGCGGTGTGTTAGGGCACAATCTACTGAGTTGCAGGCCGGTCGCTCGAATCAGCAGTACCTTGTTTTCCAGGGAGTCACAGAATATCACCTTGACAAGATAGACCATGAGCGCGCTAGCATAGGGAAGCATACTCGGATGTCCCATGATACGGATGACGATATATTGGTTATTAAACTGATGCCCGCAGCGGAACACGAAAATGCACACATTACGCTGGGTACGGATCTTGTACTCGCACTTATAGGAATGGGTCTTCCGCGGCACTGCCTATATGCTCTTGGTGGGACGACGTTCCATGGCCGTAATTCCTCTAAGGAGGCCGATGCAGCGTTCAAACCCAGATCCCGAACCCAGAAAACTGACTGGCCAACAATTGTTTTTGAGTCGGGACTCTCTGAATCGCTCCCTCGCCTAAGAGTCGACGCACAATGGTGGCTCACCAACTCTGGAGGGGACGTAAATATTGTTGTTCTCATCTCGATAACGCCAGCAGTGAAGAGGCTACGGTTTGAAAAGTGGTGCCTTCGTCCGGCTCCTGGAAATAGACCGGCTACTAGAGCAAACCCAAATTCCAATCCCCTAGTTCTGACAAGAGTTCCGACAAGAGTGCAAGAGATTACTGTCATCCAAAATCTCGCCGCTCAGCCAAGTACCATCGCTCAGCCAAGTGCCACCATTCAACCGGGCCCCGCCCCACGATATACCGTTACTGGAGCGCCTCTAACTCTCGGATTTCAGGATATTCTTCTACGAGCCCCTGTACCACCAGAAGGCAACGTTACCTTCACTATAGCGGATCTTTCGCAGTTCGCGGAAGAGTTCTGGAGGGGCGTTGATTAGATAGAGAGGTCGCAGGAGGTTGTGACAAGATCAAGGCAACTTAGCTGGGCTGCGAGAACAGACACGTAGCTAAGATAGCTCGAAATATCGTCTATCAGTTCCCTGGGCAAGCTTAGGAGGGAGATTGGCATTATGGGAATGTGTATAAATATATAATTTCTGTTAGTGGAATAATACGTGAAGACTTCAAGAACTACAGACAGTACCTTCCTTAGCAGCTTGCCTTGTATTGAAGAGGACTCTGGCGGATGTGTCGAAGGCGGGTGCGATTTGCTTGACGTAATGAAGAAGCTAAAGACTAAAGTAGGATCGCCGGCAGTTGTAGAAATGTGAGCGGGTGGATAAGTCTGGGGTTGAGGTTTAATACCCCGCACGCCAGCAACACAACAAATGCAGACTATTGCCTACGCTCCCGGGGCAATTGTGAGCTAGGGATTTACGTTCGCAATCAAGTGCTCGGAAAATTACTCTAGTCGAACAAAAATGCTGATTTCTTTTAGGGTCACTTTTGGGCATTTATGCTCCGAGTAATGGTGGAAACGGTACAACGGATGCCTATTTCTCGAAGTGGAAGAATAGTATTCATCAGCTGAAGCATCCCCAGGAGGCCAGTTGTATGCCCAAGGCAAGTAATTCAAGTCCAAATAATAACGTTACTGTAGCAGCAAAACTCATGCCGTGCTCTAGCCTGCAAAGCTCCTAATGATCACTAAAGCGAGCCTATTCCCACGAATCAAAACCTGTCTGCACTCTCCGCCTTTCCGAACTGGTCTAACCTCCCCCCTGTGTGGTGGAAAACCCACCGTGCTGGAACTACTTGAACGGATCAACGTCTCATATCCTGCTCCGTTCCTGTATAAATCTATAATCTAAATTCCTGTGTTCTTCAGCCTCTGCTCAACATGACTTCTACTTTCAACGATAAAATTACGTGCCGCTTGGCCATCTCCTCGGTCGGTTCTCTCGTCGCGCGGAGAGGTGCTGGAGCCGTACCCCCCTGCCATCCGTTCCCACGCTGGTTTGCGTCCAGGCATATCGATAAGGATTTAGCCAATCACAGGCTCTCGTTTAACTGAAAGCTTTGGTGATGTGTCCATCTGATACTGATGTTCATAGGCTTGGCGCCAAGCTGTGGACGCCAGCGTGGGAAGGGATATCATGAATGTCGGAAGATCTTTGAATTTTGAGGCTATAAAATAAAATGAGCATCCAAAATGATTATCGTATCAAGCTTTATCAGCACTCAATTCCGCGTAGCTAGCACTCGGGGAATTTTATGAAGAAGCAGGAGGTACTTGCCAAGCCGCGACCTCGTTAGCGCTGCTTATATTACGTACAGTACCTCGTCAAAAGTGTCTGTGCAGAGGTCACACCAAAAATGACACTTTTTGCCAAAATGCTATATAAAAGTCACATAATTAATTCTAGAGCTTTGAAAAATATCTAAAGCTACTTATAGATATATAATCTACCCGGTGGCTCATTGGCCAAAATGTGCTAGACCAGTTCCGGGTTGCAAAGGAAATAGCAATGGAAGGCAAAGGGGCGAGTAACAGGCGCCCCCTAATAACTCTACAGGAGTAGAGTACAGTGTGTGATACTAGCGCGTCCGTAGGTTTGTTACGGCAGCAGTGGTTCCTAAGGAGGTCAAAAAGTAAGGTAGTAGAGCACCACTGGTGACTCGCAGGCGACTCGCAAGCGAGCCCCAAAAGGCGGGGAGACGGATCACGGGGTTTTCTCAAATAGAGTTTTCTCCCCACATGTATATAAGGAGTAGTCCGCGTGGGCCCAACAGGGATCCGAATCGGACGTTAAGCAATGAATAATAATAGATATATAATCTAGTAATTGCGATACTTTTAGTGTTTAAAATCTCCAGTCCTTTGTTAAAAGTCTCTAGGTTTTACCGACTCCCTACCAAAACTTGCTATATTTATGTAACGTGTCGCTCCACGTCGCCATACGGCCAAAAAGACAGAGAGTGATCGCGAACTTGTCGCGACTCTTGCGGGATCCAATATGTATACTCTTACATAAAAATGCGCTCGCACGGAGACTTTTGACGAGGGACTGTATCATTTCGTCTTGTATCTATCACGCAGATGTCACATTACGGTAAAAAAAATTCAGATTCTAGAAGTGTCTATGGCGATTTTGCAAGCCACTGTATAAAGATTTTCATCGATGCTAACACAGCGTAGAGAGGCGGATGAGGTAGACCGGAAGCAAGTTCAATATCGTGGCCTATTACAGGTAGTCAGCGGGCAATACGAGTGCGTAAGTTTCGTTGCCTTATCAAATTAATCTGTAGAATTAAAAGTATCAAAGTTGGAGAACAAAGCAGTAATTCCCCAGGCCCAGTGCTTCAATTTTTTCCTCGGCAGCCTCCACTGCACTCTTCCGTGCCCTTTTGGCCTGCACTACCACTGGTGCAGAGCTTTTACGCTTCGGACCACGTTTGGCTTTGACTGCCGCAGCTTCCTTCGCATCACGCTTTATTTGGGCCTCAACGATATCCTCATAGCTCATCACTTTCGCCTTACCGACCACTGTTGATCTAGTGGATCGGCGACAATTGCTTTCGTTATTCTGGTCGACTAAGAGACGGTTTTCATCGAGTAGGAGGGCGGGTTTAGCGAACACCTTTTCGGCGGCATTCGCCAGCTTTTGTAAGCGGCGTCTGCTGGGACTCTAGCAATTGAGCATCATCTTCGATTCAGCTTTGCAGCAGGGTAAGAGCCTCCGATGTTACTGGCGTTTGGAGTACTTCGCCCTGTATACATGACTCCATCATCACCTTATCAACCTTTGGAACGGATAGTTTGACAAGTGGTTTGTGAATGTCCCTAGTACTCTATCCGGGTTGAACGGATACAAACCCGCACCTATCCAGCCTGATTTGATGTTCCGGGAAGTAAGCGTCTCTTCCCGTGCACGGCTATAGAGAGACGCGAAATACTGCTTCCCGACTGTCTTTGCGCCTCCTCGATACAGTCGTTCAACCTGTTCGTGATATGCATTCTTCAGTAGGCTAAATACTCCAACGTCACAGGGCTGGAGTTTATGGGAGATATGAGACGGGATACGACAAAGAATAATATTGTTTCAAAGCAATACTTTATAATTTCAAGCGACTCGTGCGTCCCGAAGCCGTTAGAAATAAGAATCCGTGGTTTCTAGTTCGCCCGTAATCTCGTTTGGGGATCAAATACACGTTTAACCCACTCCAAGCTAGTCGGTATATCCAGATTAGGAACACGCAAAATGCCATCCAGGGATAGGGTACGTGGTCCATGTGCTCCAATGGGTTGTGGCTGCCAGATAATTATTAGAAGAGACCTACCGTTAGCAGAAATACACTCGATTACAGTCACCATCTGACGCTTAACACCCGCGCCTCTAGGCTCGCGCGTCATCCTTACCTATTAGGACCTTAAGGGAGCCGAACATGCTTAATATAACTCCCGTTTCGTCTATATTATAGACATTCTCTCGTAGAATAACTGAGTTATGCACTTCCTTTCCGATTACCTTAAACTAGTGTATAGTCTTATTGTAGATGTTATTATCGTGCCAATCCCAGTCTAGCGCCTTAACTCTTTTCGCTTTAAGCTTAGGATGGCGTTTTTAAAAGGCCTGGGGTCAGTTTCTGCCAGGACGTTTGCGCTCTCCGTCTGTCGAGGGAGCCTGAAAGACGGAGGAGCGCTGACATGTAATAACGAACGCTAGCGAACGCAGGTACTTAATAGGGAGAGGGAACCCGTTGTTAGACATTCGTAATAAATACTCAACAAGGGCTTTCTCTTCAGATGGAGTCAGGTACTGTTGGCGTTTCGCCTTCTCTTCTATCGAGGGTCATCCATGTGCGCGGCTCCACAGGGTAGTGCAAGGGGCTTTATGGGATTTTAATAGGGCAGTGTATGTTCTAGGTTCCGTGAGATTAAGGCCTTCAGATAGCGCAACACTGGCGCGATCCATTCTACAAAAGTAACGGTAATGGTGAAGCGAAAGGAGCAACGAGCTACGATAGGCAGCGGCTCGAGAACACGTTGCCGGCTTCCGCTTTTTTTATCTCAGTTGACTCATCCGCTTCGCCGAGGAATTTGAGGAGGCGGCCACCCCCTGCTCCCGCCCCATTTCAGCGCCACAGGCCCTCTTATGCAAACTTATGAGCCAATCAGATGGTCGCTCCAACTCATAGGTACTTATTAGCCAATAGAACGCCGCGCCACCCCCTACCACCCCTACTACCCCAATTCCTCTGCAAAGCATCTAAGAGATTATGGGCGCGATTTATAAAGGCAGGCCAGCCTGCCTAGTAGACAACAGTTGTATCGCCTTTAACGCGGTATATCGCCCCCTAATATACCACCGCTTAACTCACCAATACCTCCATTTAAAAACCCTCCTCTTACTCTATAGAATCCATCCACAATAGAGCCCAGCTATGCCCTAAGTGGGCGTTACTCTAACTAAGACACCCCCAGCCGTCCTCCCTCCATTTCTAGCCTCTCCAGTTAGTTAAAAAATATCATTAAACTATCTAAGCCCTCCTCCTCCAACAGCAACAATAATATAGGCAATAACTAGACGGGTAGTAATAAGAATAAAGCGCCTAAGCCTTTATTAAGGCGTTATAGGAGGCAGGGGAAGCGCGCGCAAAGGTTATAAGCTGTAGTTAACACATTAAAAGAAGAAGGTTGGAGCTTTACTTAGTTGCTATCTGCTTAGGTTAGGGCGGATAACATAGGGGAGAAGGGAATTATAATTAAGTACTATTAGTATGGTTACATTAGGCAGCAGCATTAGGTTTTATTAGATACAGTTACAAAAAACCTATAGCTAAGCAATATCCTGTATATATAAACAGATTTATATACTGTAGAGCTAGATCGCCTTATTCAGGAACTATATTTTGCCACATTTAACAGAATATTAAAAATTAAGGACTTGGACTTTAACATCACCTTCTACTCTATGCAGGATACTGCCCTAGGATAGCATGCAACCTTAATATAACTACTTAGCAATTAGCGGGCGTATAGGGCTAGTTATAGCAATTAAAAAGCAGAGGACTAGAAGATAGATAGCTAGGATGCGCTAGTAAGGCGGGCATATGCTATTACCAGTATAATTTATTTCTCTTAGGCTAAGAAGCGGTCCAATTTCTTTTCTTTAGTAGTGGATATATATCTTATAGGCTCTGGTGTAAAAAGAAGGGTGTTTAAGATATTGGCTAGCTTTAAATTATACCATGGTTATTATTCCGCAAATTATACTATAGGTAGTATTACCAAAGAGGCAAAGGTATATTAGTTTTTATATCAGCACTATATATCTATTAGCACCGGCCTTTTAGCCAAACTTATATAAACTCTTGTAAACTTATAAGCCAATTAGCATAGCCTCTATAGACTACTGGCTAGCCAGGGGCTAACATCTATAGAGGTATCTTATAACGCTAGCATATAACCCCTAGATAGTTATTATATACAATAATGTAAACTTTAAGGATACAAAGCGCGATAAGCTACTTAGTTACATATCTATTATACGCTCCTTAACAACTGCTGCTATTATCTATTACCCTAAACTGCCTCTGTTGGGGCTGTGTTAGTTAATACACAATCTAACTATCCCACTAAATATTAAGGACATCTACCACTCTTCCAGCTTTAGTAACAAGTTATTACTATAGATTAGCCGTTACCTTATTACTAACGCAATAAAGGGGGTTCACCTTACTAGTATAGAGCGTATCTTTAAAGATAGTAATCTTTTCCCTTAGATACTAAGTATATAATATATCAGCAATAGGAAGACTAAATTCTAGCAGTTTGGTACTATTATAGAGGATAAAAGTACTATCTAGGGTACCTATAGTGTTAGCGACTCAGTTAATCGAGGCACGAGCACGGCAAGAGGGACGCGCAAGCCTGTACAATTGGTAGTCTATAAACGAGGATCCAAAGCTAGAGAAAGGAAGGGAGAAGAATAGCAGCGCCGTGCGAAGTTTTATGCGGTCCTCTAGTCACGTAAGCTTACGTAACTTGGCGTCTACTATAACGTCTACCATAATCCACCGTTTTCCACTAGTGCCGTAACATTACCCCCCCCTCCAAAAAAGCCTGCCCTTAGGCTTTGTATGTCCGTATTATGTCTATAGGGTGTTCTTATCTGTATGCTTAACAGGTAGCTTATTATCTTCGCTATACTAGCACTCTATCTACTTGTCTAGATACTTCGGGGGTCCTGGCTTGTTAGGGTATTAGTTATAGAATTCTTTAAGCTTCTAAGGGCAACCTATAAAGTTCTAAGCGGGGTACTAGGTTGGGTCTAGATCGTAACCTTTCTATTAGATATAGTATTTTAGCGTTTCTTGTACTAGTTTATAGGCTAGTATTTTATTAACTTCCTATTTGTCGTCGCTATTAACTTAAATTAGCAGTGGAGGCTTATTCTTTTGTCTAGGTAGTAGGTTATTTGCAGCTTTCCATAGCTTATCTGGTAAGAAAATAGGGTGGACTTTAATTAAGTCTAGGAGTTTAACCTTATATAAGTTACCTTCTTTATTAAGGATCTTATACAGTCCTGCTATCTTATAGTCTAGCTTATAGCTAGGCCGTTCTATCTTCTAGTTCTTTGTTATAACCCAGACCTTATTGCCTATAGTAAAGTCGGGCTTGCGCCTGTGCTTATTTGCCTACTGTTTTATTAATTTCTAGGCCTTCTCTAGGTTCTTATAGGCTACTGTCTATACTTCTTCTAAGCGTCTAGCATACTGCTGTGCTTCCTTATAAGATAGTTTTTTGTGTATAGTCTATAGTCCTTCTGGTCTCTTCCAGTTAAAGCCTATATAGGGTAAGTATCCTATTTTTAGCTAAATAGGTGCAAACCCCATAGAGTTATAGGGTAGGGTTGCCTAGGTATAGTCTATTATAGGTAGTAGTCCGCTCCAGTTATCCTAAAAGTAGTTAATAAAGGGCCGGAGTCTCTAGTCTAAGTACTAATTTATAATCTCCGTTTAACTGTCTATCTGGGGGTGGTATGCTGTAGAGAGCTTTAGCCTAATACTTAGGATCTGGGTAAACTCGTTCTAAAAGGCTAATATAAACTGCGGCCTATAGTTAGATACGATAGTATCTAGTAGTCCGTAAATTTGGTAGATATAGTAAATATATAGTTGGGCCGCCTTTTTAGCATTAATATTCTTATAATAGGGGATTAAGAACGGGCGCTTACTAAAGCGGTTAACTAGGATTATAACCATATTATATCCATTGCGGTCTATAGGTAACTTGTAAAAGTCTATAAAGATATACTACTAGGGGCGTTCTAGTATTGGGAGTAGCTTTAATAGCCCTAGGGTCTTATCTTATAGAATTATAGACCTACGGCAGTCATCGCAGTTCTATATATAGCGGTCAATATCCATAACTATTCTGGGCTAGTAGTAGCGGTTGCTAATAATTCTGCGGGTCTTATTTTTTCTAGGGTGGGCTGTAGAGACCTAAGTATATACTTTAGCGATAAGCCAAGTCCGTAAATTCTATTTCTCTGCCACTACTAGCCGTTCCCAGTGCTTAAGCAGTCCGTTTTTAAGGGACTATAGGCTAGTAGCATCCTTTACCTTTTTACAGCACTCCTGTAGAGAAGGGGCCGTATGGTTTACCTATAGCAGTTTATTAATAAGGTTAAGTTCTATAGAGTTAATAGGGCATATCTTAGTGTTTAAAGGGTCTGTATTTAGTTCTGCCTATATCTAGGGGTTAAGGTACTCTGGTTATAGTAGTACCTAGGTCTATAATAAGATCTTTATAGCTGCCTAGTTACCTAGGTCCTATTTACGCCTTATAAAAGTATCCGCATGGTTTATAGCGCCTGGTCTATATATAATTAAGAAGTTAAACTAAAATAGGATATCCGCCTAGCGTGCCTAGCGGGCCGTAAGGGCCTTAGTTATTATAAAGTATTCTAGGGCCTTATAATCCAAAACTACCTTAATAGGCTTAGGGGTCCCCTCTAGCTATATACGCCAGTGCTAAAAGCTAGAGATAATAGCCAGCATTTCTTTGTTATAGATATAGTAGTTTAGCTTAGCATCTATTATAGTCTTTAAATAGTATATAATAGGGTGCTATTATCCGTCTAGTTACTTCTAGGAAAAAATACTGGCTATTATACCGTCTAAGGCATTAGTTTCTAGCATTAAGGGCCATTCTAGGTTAAAGTGGGCAAGTAGGGGAGCTAATACCAGCCGCTTTTTAAGCTCATTAAAGGCCTGCATATATATAGCGTTAAAGTGGAATGGCTGGTCTTTCCTAGTAAGGCAGTTAAAAGGCCGGGCAATCCTACTGTAGTTCTTAATAAAGTGTTAGTAGAAGTTATAGAAACCTAAAAATAATTATACCCCCTTTATAGTCTGTAGGGGTGTCTACTGGTTAATTACGGCCGTTTTCTCTAGGTTGGCCTTAATTCTGTCTATACTAATAATAAAACCTAGGTACTTTATACGCTTAACACTAAATTCTAACTTCTTAATATTGGCCTGGAGACCAGCCTCGCGGAGCCATTATAGGACTTTATAGATGTGCTCCTTATATTCTAGCTTATTCTTAGAGTAAATTATAATGTCATCTAGGTAGGCCATATAGAAGTTATTAAGGTAGTTAAAGAGTACATTATTTATATACCGCTGGTACGTAGCTGGTTTATTAGTTAGTCTAAAAGGGAGTACCTTGTATTTATACATTCCGTAATAGGTTTAAAATATAGTAAGCTCTTTAGACCTAGGGTTTATCCTAATTTAGTAGAAGGCCTAGCGGATATTAAGCTTTATAAAGACCCTAGCTCTACTTATTTAGGCAAGAGTCTTATTAAGTAAGGGTAGTAGATAGCGGTCCTTGTGGGTTATATTATTTAGCTTATAGTAGTTAATACAGAAGCGCAGTCCTCCATTTAGTTTTTTGGCAAAGAGAATAGGTAAGTTAAAAGGGGCTTAGCTAGGCTTAATAAAGCCCTTATTAAGGTTGTTAATAAGGTACTGCTTTATAGCCTACAATTTAGCAATAGACTGTGGGTAGAGAGGGCTAAAGCTAAGGGTATTTCCCTTACTTTAATTGATCTCGATCTTGTAGTTATACGGTTGGTAAGGCGGAAGTATATCTAACGCTGCCTTAGAGAATACATCCTTAAATTTCCAGTGTTAATTAGGCAGTTTTTGTTCTACTAGTTTCTTATCTATAAGCTTACTTTCCTATCCACTAAGCTCGCTTTCCTTTTTCTTAAGCATTTAATTAATTTCGTATAGGCTAGTTATAAAGGTAATAGTATTAGGCTAAACCAAGTTCTGGTAGAATCCTACAGCGTTAATATAGCAGATATTAATTGGTGGGAGGTCTATAGGTTTCTTTACAGACGCTTATTAGGCCGTATCTTGCGGTATAAGGTATATAGTCTTCTTTAGCTTATGTTCTATTTTCTATAAGTTATCCTTCCTATCTATTAGCTTAGTATAGTGTCTAATATCCCTAGTTTTCCTTTGGGGCTATATAGGGCCTAGGTTCTCTATAGGGGGCTTAACTAGGTTACTACTAACTTCCTAAATCTCTGGTGTAGATGGCGTAACATATATAGTCTAGGGGCGGCGTAGTATACAGATCTGTTAAGGATTAAGATATATATCCTTCTTAAAGGCCTAGTCTCTGCGTATAGCATCGGCCTAGTAAATAGTATTAATCTAGGGCTATATAAGGTTTTCCATTATAATGCTGATTTCTTTTATAAAGGAAGGGGTTAGGGGTAGGGTTTTAGGCTAAATAAGCCATCTATTTTATACATTAAGCTATAAGCCTAAATAGGCTAGCCATTTTCTCCCTATAATTATATCATGGCTCCCAAGGTCTGTAATAAGAAAGGGGATGTTATACTACCTTTATCTATTAATGCGGAGGTAAATCCGCAAGATAGTTATAATGGGTGGTTCTATTTATCTATTGTACCTGCAAATAGAAATTGGTTTGGGTAGTTTTTTAAGGGGTGCATTTAAAAAGTTAGCTAGCTTTATAGCACACTAGGTGTCTATTAAGGCAAAGGTATTTGCTCCAGAGTTAGCTAAAGCAGAGGTTAAAACTTAATATCTATTACGGAATAAGGTATAAGGGATAGTGCAGCTTTTTCCACCAACTAGCCAACCTAGATTAATATATAACATATTAATCCCTTTTAACCCTAAAGAGGAGTCTTCCTCTAGGGTTCCTCTTTTTCTAACTCTATACTGTCCTCCTAAATTAACAAAACCTCGCCCGTTTTTACCTTTGTCTGGTAATTCTTTGCAAAGTAGTTTTTTTAGCCGTATAAGAAGTAAGCTCCTTAATTACTAAGGGCCTATTTATAGGGGTTGTTATATATAGGCTAAGTGTGCGCCAGACCTGCAGTAGGACTAGCTGCACGGCTAGCTGCTAAATTAACGGCAGGCTGTATAGCTGGTGCCGTAGGAGTTATAGATCGTGCTAAGGTGTTATAGGCCGTTTGTAAAGTGCTTATAGTCTAGTTTAGAGAGTTTCTAGCTTTATATCGCTTAGATTATGCCTTAATTTAATAGAGGCCTTAGTTAATAGCTAGGCAGTAGTCCATAAGTACCTTTAGCATCTATATAGTAGTAAAACTGGCAGTACGGCGCGCTATAGGTCTAGGGTAAGCTTATTAAAGAGGTCTAGTATTAGGTCTTTATAGGGAATTTAGGCTTAGCCGGCTAGGTACAGAAAGCGGGTCTAGAAGGCTAAAAAGGTCTCCATTATCTTTATATTAAGAGCTTTATAATTAAGGCGGGCGTTCTATATCTTAAAGGGGTCCTTGTAAATAAAAGACAGGTAGTTAACCATCTCTTCTTTAGAGAGGAAGGGGTCTGCCAAGTCCTAGGCGTATTGCGGACGTAGATATATCTGTGCGTCCCCGCCAGTACGGCCGAAGACATAGGCCATTTTAGCTCGGGTAGTAGGGAAGTGGTCTATATTAACTTTAAGCTTGTCTTGCAGTTAAAGCTTCCAATTATTGAATATAGGGTCAGTTCCGTCTATAAGCAATAGGGGGTCCGCAACCTTCGCGGACCGCGACAATGCTAATGCTATACATTAGGCTAGGGTCTTAAGGACTATAGCAAGTCTCTAGGTGTCTAATAACTCCTTACTAGGTGTAGGGGTGTCTCTGGTTTTAAGCAGCTCTTAAAGCCATTTAATTTTAGTATTAGCTGCTGCGAG
>Ga0307507_10000088_pt1 | contig 143612 bp, 48 predicted proteins | sample 7_EM_MG_FD_207223 | JGI IMG/M metagenome (GOLD analysis project Ga0307507, IMG submission 207223) | Populus trichocarpa ectomycorrhiza microbial communities from riparian zone in the Pacific Northwest, United States - 7_EM | ecosystem: Host-associated > Plants > Roots > Unclassified | place... | reverse complement strand
TTTAGCGTATTATGGTGGTAAAATTAAAATCATACTCCCTCCGCAAAATTTTGGTGAGGTACGATGCGAATTTTTCGGCTTGGCGAATTTTTACCGATATTTCGCAAACGACTGTACCAATTGTCGAACCCTATTGGCCCAAAAAGACCAGTCCTATACGGCGTTAAAGAACCTACGACAAAAGATTCACAAACACACCACTACCTCAGTCAACCTTACCTTACCTATTCGACCGCAAGACCTCTCCACAGACTCAAACCCTTACCTAGATGGCGCCATAGCATGCCTACGGCGCCATCTAGGTAAGGATTCGAGTCCGTGGAGAGGTCTTGAGGTCGAATGGGTAGGGTAAGGTTGACTAAGGTAGTGGTGTATTTGTGGATCTTCTGACGTAGATTCTTTAACGCCGTACAGGACGGCTCAAACAGGACTGGTCTTTTTGGGCCAATACAATGGTCTCAGAAGCAATGCCCTACCTATCAACTCAGCCAGAGCCAAACCAAACCTGGCAGATCACTCTCGCCGGAAAAGTAATTGCCATCACAGGAGTAAATCAGGGCATTGGACCTGGAATCGCAGAAGTATGCCTCGCCAACTCTGCCAAAGTAGTACATTCGCTCGACCTCATGGACCCCAGCGAAAACTTCGCAGATCTACAAAGAAATACCCCAATTTCAAATACATCCAAACCAACGTGACAGAAGAGCCGAGCGTCGAGAAAGCCATCGACATGTCGCTGAGAACGAAGGCAGGATTGACGGCATGGTCGCCAACGCCGGCACCAGCCAGCGCTGCAGTTCACACGGGAAGGAATCGAGAAGCTGTTCAACCTAAACGTGAGGCCTTCCCACCCTTTCTCACTTGGACCCAAGACCTTACTCAAATATTGACATCTTCTCCCAGGTCTTCGGCGCCTTCCCCCGCGCCCAAATCGCAGCCCGCAAATTCATTGCACTTAGCTCAAAGGCTTCATCGTCTTCGCCGCATCCATGACATCCTACCACCCAAATCGCGCCGCGCCGTCCGCACTCTATGGCGGCACCAAGGCCGCTATACGCAACATGACGCACACACTCGCCATGGAGTGGGCCAAGCACGGCATCTGCGTCAACTCCATCTCTCCGGGCTTCGTGAAGACCGCTATGACCTACTATGTCGAGAAGGCGCCCGATTAGGACCTCGAGATGAGCTACTATGGCAGTATGCCCCGGCTCGCAATGCCGCAGGAGCTCGGGGGCGCGTATGTGTATTTGTTGAGCGATACTGCTAGTTATACGACGGGCATTGATATTCCGATTGCGGGGATTGTGGGTGTGTGGTAAGGGGCTTCTGTTATTGAGCATTTTGTGAGGATTTACAGGCGTCATCTGGATGGGTATACACGAACTCATGATATCAATTCAAACTTAATTTTTGTCGTGTAAGAGGATACATTTCGTATTTTTACCTATTTTGTTCTACCAGTTTCTCAAAATGTACCGTACCCTGAGTACGTATAGACAATTCACCACGCATCAATGCCAGATAAGAGTTCGCCAGACGCATTCAGAGTTTCGTTGAATTATTATCTAGTAGTGCAAGCCTCCCCAAGATTTCAAGGTGCATATAACAATGATAACACTCCCAGTGCGGCCAAAAGACGGTCAACCAAAACAAGACCCCCCGGTTCCAAACCCTAATTATAAAGAGAAAAATAAACGATCTCAAACGCCAAAGCCCCTCCGATGCGATGCCCTATAAACAAATATTTCATTCGTAGCCTAGGCATGCTTAATAGCCGACGGCGCTGTAATGCGATTGGCGGTGATTAGGTTGCTGGTACAAGCTAGGAGCGTACTCCGACTCCTGGTACATAGTGTTCCTTCGCTCCTCTTCCGGGAGCAACTCTTTGACTTCCCAGTTGTTCTGCTTGATGCCGACGCTGAACTCGAGATCTTCGCGGGTGATTGAATCCCAGTACTGTATAACGCAGGTTAGAATTATACATGTGTCCGGGTGAAAGGAGGCAACAAACCTTGTAAACCATCATAACACCAAGGAGATTGCAGATAGTAGCAAAGAAGATGCCGTCTAGGTAGTGCTGAACGCCATTGCAAATAGTGTCGCTAAACACGTAGAGGATGACCTGGCCGATGACGAAGAAAAAGACTCCGAATGCAATATCGCCTAGCGGCCAGCGATCTTGCAAGGTGTTTACAACGAGGATAATTTGCATGACGACGTAGATGAGAATGAATATACCATTTAAAAGGTAGAGCACCACAAACAGCCCAACGGTATTTTTAGGTGAAAGGCCCGCCCATCCTTTGAATGTCAGTAGAGACACTGCTCCACTAATGACGAACATGCCAAGTGAGCATAGTCGAAGAAGCCAAACAGAGAGCGGTGTACCATCTTCGTAGAGCTGGAAACCGACGAAGCCGTTGATCAACAGGCAGGTGCAGAGTGCGGAGCAGAGGCCGTTCTGAACTGCGGCGAAGTAGGGGAATACTCCAGACCCGGGAGGAACAACACCAGAGTCGAGTATTAAGGAAAACATTGTTAGGATCATGTAAATGTAGAAGAACGAGGTGATTTCTTTACGACCTATATCCGAAACTTGTCAGCAAGCTTGAAACCTTGGAATTCGAACACCTAAACAGCCTTGACGTACCAACAGCAGTGAATTTAGACCGCACATGAATAATCATGATAGAGGTCATTACAAGAGCAAGAATATGCATGAAGTCGGCAGCGCCTTGGAAGATTATGGTATTGGCTAGTTCAATCGACCGGGAGTAGCATGAGGCCTGGATCCCTGTGGTGCCTGCTATACTCGACGTCGGCCCTACGAGGGAACACAGAGGAATCGACGTCTTGTCGCATATTGTGTGGAAGTCGCCGAAGCCCATTTTCAGCGTGATAGTGTCGGCGTGTAGTGAGGAGGAAGTGGGATGGAGGCTGTGCAAGGCGCAAAATAAGGACACAGCGGCTGCTGAGCCCTGTATTGGTGTTGAGGACTGAATGCGTCCGAAGGGTAAATCCGCGTTGGTGGGAATGAATGACTGTTGAAGAGCGAAGAATGGGCGCCGGAGCGAGTGAGAGGCGGCGACAGGCTGGGTCTTGGTGAGTGTAGTGGTGATAGCGGAATGTTGTTTCACTTCTAGAAAGGAGTGTTGTGCCAAGCCGCGCTTGGAGCTCCATCGTCAAACCAGTCACAGGCATCAACCCCCCAACTCTTTCATCCAGAAACTTGAGATTTAGTCATTATTTCTTTTTAATTTATGACCAAAACCTTCCCCGCTAGCATTGGTATTTACAGATTCTGCGCTATTACGGAAGGGAGTGACTTATAGGGGGAAGCAAGAGGAAAATCCTCGGGTGCAACCCCTGGCCCAAAACACGATGGTAGACTGGATACATAGTGCTGCCATTTTTCGGAGTATATCCGACGCGGCTTTTGTGAAACTGCGGCTTCCCACTGATTCTCAAACTCTTTGCGGGTTGAGCAGTATATCCGCTGATAGGCTTCTCGGATGCTTTCGCCATTCCTGTGGTATTCGACCCCCCGACCACCCTTAGACCTTACAAGATGTTGCCACTTCGGGTCTTTTGGAGTTCGACCAGATCCCAGATTCTGCCACACGTTGACGCTAAGGCTTATTGTGCTCTCCCGGTCTCCATTGTCGATCTTCATCTCGAATTCAGTGGGACAGAATGGGCAGCTTTTATATCTTCTGCCTTCGTTATAACCTTCAAGTGTATTCATGTCATTGACATTCAAGTGGCTGCAGCAGCGGAAACCGAGCTTACCCATGAATTTCGTGACAGATACATCTTCCACCGAGACATTGCGTAAGAGGAACATCGTACGCTGGAACTGAAATCGGTAAGTCGCACGGAGCAGTAGCCTATCAATGACGATTCGCGGTTCGAAGGTGTAGTGAAGAACGGCTTTGGTCGTTGAATCGATAGAGTATGTCCGACTGCCAGAACATTTCAGAGATTCCACGCAAATTCCGTTCAAGAATTCCTGTCTTTTGTGGTGGAAGTGCCGGTCCATTACGAGCTGAACTTCGTCAAATCCAATAATGTAAATAGGATCATCCAGAGGGCCATATCGTAGCTCTCCAATTTGGCGTCTCGTCTTCCACCATCGTGCCATAAGGAGACCTTGTTGCGATGGGCCTACCCAACTTCTTCGATGGATTTTCATGCATTGATTGCAACGCCACCAGTCAACTGGTGAGAAATCTGATAGAAGAACGTCAAGGAACTCTAGTTTTTTATACCAAGAAACGGTCTTCCCATAATAGTTTGCTAATGCCTGGGTACCAATGGCATGGGCTATGTCATGGCAGGTAAGGGTGAAGGCAGCTTCGGCTTCTAGAGTAAGATAGCTTGCAATTTGCTGTAGTAGCTCCAGGGGTAGAGTCTGAATCTTGGATTTGGGGTAATTACGACCATCCACAGCGGCGGCTTTCCGTCGAACGCGTCTACTGCGAGACCATATTGATGGAATGATCTGAGAAAATCGTGAAGTATGGGTGCTGAGAGGCCTGCTCAGGGGAAGTTGTTGCGAGCGCCAAAACTTGTGCTCATTACAGTCTTCTGAATGCGTTCTGCAAGGCAACCTTACTGACATTTGAACCATGGCAGCTGAACTCCACACGGAGCGGTGTTCAGGGGAATGAGTTTTCACAATTTTGGAAAATGGTGAAATGATAGCCTTTTCGTTCAGCTCAAGATACGCAGCTGCCTGCTCGGGTGCACCGTGCATGGTAGGACGGCCTGGTGGACGCCTGACGCCATAAACACCGCCACACTGAAGACCTCGCGTGTTGATTCTTGATCTAATCTAATCATCACCCCTGCCTCTCACCTTGCCATTCCGACCTCGCAAGCAGCATCCCCCAAGTCAGCTTACTTCATCGAACCCTAGCATTGTATGCATTTAGGTAATAAAGAGCAATTCTGAGTCAGCACTAACCAAATATTATACTAATCAAGATCTTCGTACCTCATAGAACAATCTGCCAATTTCATACCCTTCTCCCAGATCCTCAGACTTCACCACAATGGCCAATATATCATCTGAGGTGCTTCCCCTCTTCAAAACGATACAAGAAAAGTTTCCTTGCAAATCTCTAGGAGATGACAGATGGTATTTAGTTGCTGTGCGTTGCATGCCCTACAAATCTTAGCACACACAGCTAAATTAAATTTAGCTGGCCTCCTTAACCGGGGGCGGAAAGCCAGAATTCGCTGCAGATCTCTATCTCTACCTCATCCAAGAGTCAGAGCGCTCGAGTCCAGAGTCACGGCAGGCATTAATGCGCAGGTTGAGAGAAGCACTCGTCAAATGTGTCTCAATCATCGGTGTCTGCAGGCCGCTCGAAGCTATCTTCTGCATAGATAAAGTGCAGAGGCCGGAAGACAAGGACTATTCGTTCTCACGGTAAGTATATAGTGCCACTGGAGCCAAAATTTCTGTAATGTCTTCCAGCTAAGGTGGCTTAAAAAGTGAAAATTGGAAATGCGATGAGGCAAGCCACGAGCGCGGAACGGCATGGCTCGGTCGCATATACAGCCATAACTTCGGGCTGATTGATGAGAAGTTCAAGGCTCACAAAGACTTCGGTGCGTTTTCTTCGCTCAGCACCATTGGTTTTTTTTTTGCGCTTAGTTATAAAAACATCTGATTCGACCAAAGGCTGGATAAGCAGAGAAATTACTTACGGCCTCTACTTATCCGATCACACTATCCTTAATGATATTGAGACCGAACTTGTCGTGCTAGCGGGTATCATGATTCAGAATCTGCATCATGAAACTGCGTGGCATCTTCGCGGTTCGAGACGCGTAGGAATGAGTGCGGAAGATGTGGAAGCAGTGCAGCAGTGTGTAAGTGTCAAACCAATTCCGACTTCAATAACGTGTTCATGGTCCATATTCTCTGAATTATACTTCAAGGATAGAAGTAGCTAGAAGTCTTAACTCACTTACCTTCACAGATTGAAGCTGTTGCGGGGTTTGCAAGCATAAAGTTAAACAAGGTTCCGCGGGTTGCAGATATCGAGCACGAGGTGTAAAGATGCAATTCGATTATGGGAAATAGACACGCTACATTTTTAAATAGATTCAGAAGTTCTTCACAGGGAAAGCTTTTTCTAGCGATAACCGCCGAGGCTGACGGCTGACTTCAACAAAACTTCATTTTCGAATGACAACACCTTTTACATAAGTTCATTGCTGGCCATCAAACCCGTAAGGTCTTCCTCATTTGAGGCCTTGAGAACCTTCAAAATTACTCTTGCAGTTAAGCAGCAGGCGTTGTACATATGCTACCCTCTGGCTGTTTTACTCCTACAATTTTCGGTTTGGGGTTAGCTTTGTACAGCAGATCCTGCCAGTCCTCCCAGGTACACCCATGGCTTCCCGGGATCGTCAGAATTTGCATGTCCAAGCTCTGAATGGTCTTTGTAATTATTTTCGGGAGGTGGAATGACGCTCTCCGCAAGCACGATCTATCCTCCTTCCTTCAACTTGCCACTCTGCAGTCGATTCTTGAGGATTTTGATGCAGTATTCATCATTCCAATCATGGAGTATGTAGTACATGAAGTAAACGCCAACAGATTCTGCAGCCATCCAGGAGAGTTGCGGGGCAAAGAAGTCAGCAGATTTGAAGTCGAGACGGCCGGACGACACGAGATATGAATGATTCTCTTTGGCTTCTGTTAAGCTTTGCTGAATTTGACCAGGAAGATCTTGAACGGGAAGACGTAGGTTTGGATTTTCCTGAGCAATTGCAATGCTTATGTGACCAACGCTTCCACCAACCCAGGGCCAAGTAGTGAGCCTTTCCCGGAATATATGATCATTGAGAATAAATTAATTTCTCATCTTCAGTACATATTGATAAAGGATCAGAGAGCAGACTTACATCAACCACAACAGCATCTTTCGGCAAGCTTGCCCAGTCAAAACCATTTACGACATGGCTAGTCAAGAAGTCCTCTCCGCTGCTCCAATACCTCATTGAACCAGCAAATGTTTCCATTCGCCCTTTGGCTTCGTCAATTCCAGAAGCATACCATTCAAACATACTTTTCTCTGTTCCACATGCAAGCTGGAGGCCAGTATGATTTGGGCCTTCAGCTTCAGACCATTTTCTGATAGCCTCGACAACTTCAGCAGTACCGCAGTGCTTTTATCAATATTCAATACTTATCGATAAGGATTCAGTATTTTTCAACAACACTATAATAACATGTTATTGAATTAAATATAAATTAAAAAGCGTTTAAATATCTATATTATCATTCAATAATATGTTATTATGGTGTTGTTGAAAAATACTGAATCCTTATCGATAAGTATTGAATATTGATAAAAGCACTGAGCTGCAGTACTAGGAAATACTCCATCAGCGTTGTTGCTAACAAACGCACGTGCTAATGGGCCCTTGAGTAATAGAAGAGAAAGTCCGCTGTGGGAAACGTGGCCGGGACTTGGTTCACAGAAGATACCATTTGTCATGGCATATCGGAGAATCGTCTTCACAAATCCTACAGCGAGCGGTGGCTGGGTTTTGCTTGCAATCTCTTCAAAAGCTGCACTTCTAAACGCCGGAACATTTTCGTAGAGCTTGAAGCTAGAAATGGCACGCATTACGGAACCCGTATAATACTATTTGTTGAACGGACAACCAGGTATGAGAACTCTGTCTATTAAAGAGGGCTCTAGAGCCTCTATATATACACCAGATAGGTGACAAATAGGTTGCAAATAGAATGACGACTACGTCGTTATTCGGTAATGGAAACAAGTATTTAGACATTTAATAAGACATTCGATGAGACATATGAGGTAAGGAGTGGGGTATTAAGATATAGGGTTCTAGGCTTAAAGCCAGTATTAAGATGGTGGTAAGGAAATCCAATCTAGTTTAATATACCCCCCTAGCTACACAGAGCCTTCTGGGCTGCTATAAAGTACCTAAAAAGTTATAATAGCAATTTAGTGTTAAGTTAATAAAATCCTCCATATAGTTACCTTGCCCGGATATTATCTAAATTAAATTAAATTAAATTAGATCCTTAATATTAATAAGGTTTAATTATTAAATAAACGTCTTATACTTTTAACGAGGCAGAGCCTTTATTAAGCCGTCTACTATTATATCCGCAGTAGGGACCTATTTAATATTAATCCTTTCTTTACAAACTTCCTAGTAGAGCTAGTAGTAATAGATATTAATGTGTTGGAGCTTAGTGTTAAGCTTAGCGTCGCTTTTAGTAAGGAGTTGTATTATCTATATATTGTTATAGTAGATTACTTGCTTTTTATTAGTGTTAAATCCAACTTTTTTAAAGAATCGCTGCTACCAAATTAACTTAGTAGCTGTATACGATAGAGCTAGGAGCTCTGCCTCCGTGCTTGATTTTGTTACTAATTTTTGCTTAGTTAATTGCCAGTTAATTGGTCCTCTAAATAAGGTAAATAGGCAGCCTTCTATGCTCTTCCTATTAACTAGATTGTCTCTAAATAATGCGTCGCTTACCCTTGCAAAGATTTGGTTTATTATATTCTCCTTTAAAAACTTAATTATAAGGGTCTTTAATTAATAGAGATAGGCAATTACCCTTATAGTAGCTTTGTTGTGTATTAGTAACGGATTTTATAAGAATTCCAACAGCTTACTTGCCGTTTTTGCTATATCTAGACGGGTGATATTTGCTATATAGAGTATTAATCTAACCTTCCTCTAGTATAGATAGGTGTCCTACTTAGAGGCCTATTCTAGATTTAGGTTAAGCTCCTTAATTCCTATAGGTGTATATACCTTATAATAATCTTTAACTTTAAAGCTTATTGCGATCTTATTAATATAGGAGTCCTAGCTAAGCTAAATCTTCCTATTCTCTTGGTTGCGAATAATTTAAATCCCTAGGAACTAGGTAAGGTCACCTAGGTCCTTTATTTTGTACCTTTTTATAAGGTACTCCTTAAACGTTTTAAGCTTAAGTAGGTCCTTCTTCCTATAGGCAGCTGTAATGTTGTTGATGTAGAAGAAGACTATTAGCTAATCGTTATAATATAGGCAAGGCTCCTCCGCCACTAGCTTTAAGCCTTCCTTTTTTAGTGTTGTAGTTAAGTTGCCATGCTATAGTAGAGGTAATTGTTATAATCCGTAGAGCGCTTGTTAAAGCAGTAGGTACTTGCCCTTAATTAGAAATCTATCTAGATACTTAATATACATAACCTTATTAATCTTACTGTTTATAAACGCGTTAACGGCGTCGCCCTACTAGCAATCTAGGTTGAATATTACAATGATAGCCATTAAGGCTCTAAACAATTTTGCTGCTAGAGTTGTGGTATACATGTTCTTATAAACTAACTCTTATAAGTTACCTCTTGTATAAAGATGAGCCTTAAACCTTATTAGATATCCATTATTATTAGTCTTATAGGTAAATACCCAGATAATAGGCATAGTTTTAATATGGATTATCTTATTAACAACTTAAAATGTTCCTTAATTTTAAAGGTCTATGTATTTCTTTTTAGTAGCAGCTATAAACTCTTCCTTATATTAATATTTTTAAAGCTCCTTTTAATTCCTAGGCGGCGGTAGAAGCTAATTATGGTGCAGCTTTTTGTGAAAGGTGAGCCCTATATTAAAGGCTGATCTTTAAGCTTAAAGGCTTTAGTTATTAGTAATGTTAGTAAGAAAACCTATATAGGTTTTTAATTAATCTTTAAGTCTCTTTCCTTTAACTACGTTTTACTCCCCTATATTACTATTAATCTTCTTCTTTAGCTTAGCTTTATTAGTTAGGACTATAATATAGTGCTACTTCTTTGCTAAGGTCTTTAAGGACAGTGGTAGAGGCTCCGGGTAAGTTAGGTTCTGGCGTCTTATCTAGGGTAGAAAGCCCTAGAGCTAAGTTGTTTTTGGAGCTTAAATCTTATTACTTACTACTTTTAGTATTAGGCTCCTCTTAATTTCTACTAGAATCCACTTATTATCTTCCTTTAGTATTAACTTAAATCCTGTTTAGAGTCTTATTGCTTTTATTAAATAACAATTCTAATTCATCTTAGAGATTCTCTATTTAACAGATATTAATAATTTTTAATATTTAGTTAGTTTTTACTTGGAGTATATTTATAAGATCTGGCTATAAGTTATTATAGAGCAACTGCTTATTAAACTTTATATCTCTTATTCTAATGACCTTCTTCTGACTTAGAATGTAGATTTAGAAGATATTTATTAAATTATACCCTACTAGATATCCTATATAGGCCCTTGGCGCGAGCTTATTTAGGCATAGAATATTATATTTAAAAGGATAGGCCCTACAGCCATAGACTTATAGGTGTCCTATATTAGGTTTCAGTGGTGTTATACCTATTACTAACTGGATTTTCTTAAAAGGTGTTTTCCACCTAAGTCTTCTACTAGGCGTCTGATTAAGTAAATAGGTAGCTGCTTTATAGGCTTCTAGCGTTAGCTTTTCTGGTAAATAGGCCTTAATTCTTATACACTAAGCCTTCTATATAATTACCCCCCTAGATTGTTCTGCTGGACCGTTCTGTAATTAAGTATTAGGTGCTAATCTTTTAAAAGTAATTCCTTGTTCAGCTATTTAATCCTTAAATTTATCTCCAAGAGACGTCTCTCTATTTATGTAGATTATAGCTACCTTAAAGCCGTATTATTATTTAATAATATTGCAATATATAATAACTCTTTAGGTAAGGGATAACTTCTTAACCATTATATCTACCTTATTTATTCGCGTTGCGTTATTAAGGAAGTGTACCGCGTACTTATTACTATTAAATATAACTATTCCGGGTATTAAATTAAGGTAGATTTTGTAGAAAGGAACTGTTAACTAAGTTAGTGTTCTTCTAGATATTACCTTGTAAGCTTTACTCACTCTATACGCTTTATATTCTACTATTATTAGGCCTTTTAGAATTGTGCCTGTTACTAACTTAAGTAGTTATATAATTGCTTCTTTTCCTATATAGCCTAATTGCTAATACTATATGTAACCTTCTGCCTAATTTAGCAGAGGCTTTAATAAATACTTTACTGGTTTTAATTAAATTGCAAAGGAAGCCTCTAGTAAGTCTTTCTTTAGCTTATTATATTTAATGGTTTTCTAACTATAGTGGTAGCTATAATGGGCGTATGTTATATTATCGCTATAATAAAGAGTGTTCTTTTTATTGTTCTAATAGACGCCCTTATTATTAAGCTTTTGGAGGCATACTAGGTTAGTATAGAAGCCTAGTATAAAGGCTGCTTCTAAGAGCTATATCTGCCTCTTCCCTTTTAGGTAGTTAATTATAACTATAGCTGTGCTATAGCCTTTAATTTCTTTAATATGCGAGCCCGTATAGATGTGGTCTAAGATAGGCTTAATATTACTAACAAATCTAGCTCAATTATTAATAACGTGTAGGTTAGTTCCTAAGTTAAGAATAATACTATTATAAAGCTTGTAACTAGAAGCTGTATTATAGGCTCCTACTTAATAAACTATAAAGCCTCCGTTGGGCTCTTAAGAGCTCTACTAGTTGCTATCCTTTAGCTTTTTATTGGCTTAATTGTCCTTTTTAATTTGCTTAATATAAGCCTTAATTCCAGGCGTTATATTAGCAATCTTTTTATTTACCTTATTCTAAATTTTGTTACTTGGTTTAAACTATAATAGGCAAGGAATTAACTCTAGAATATACCAGCACTTATTAAAGTAGTAACGCTTTCCGTATAGGCATTCTAGCGGTGGTTGCCTTTCCTTCTTTTACTTATCTGCTAACAATTCAGACTTTAACTTAGGCTTTAAATTTAGTAACTTACTTAACTTGTCCTTAAAGGTGGCTGCAAAGGATCCTTATAGGGTTTTGCCCTTTTAGGCAAGCTCCATACAACGGTAATTTTGGTAGATTTTAACCAGTTTAAAGAAGCTAGGAAGCTTCTCCTTCTTCTACTCTATCCTTTTAAGCTAGTTCTTCTAATATTTGGACCAGCTTAGTATAATTAAATTAACTATGTATACAAAGTCTCTTACTAAACGGTTACTATTTATTTTAGGTAGACCTAGCTCCTTACACTTAGTGTACACCTTCTCCTACTCCTCTAACCAGACCTTAAAGTTCTAGTTCTAAGGCGCTTTCTTAAGCTTTGCATACTGGGTGGCTGCTTAAAGCTTTTGGGCGTTATTAGTTGGAGCAATTCTCTACTTCAGTAACACTAAGACGTTATAGGTGGTGACGCATTTAAACGTGTAGATGAGGTAGGTACGTGAGATTAAGCTTTAGATGTGGCTGCGCAACGTATTAAAAGCTAACAGCTATTTTCTGTATAGCTTTATATCTTCCCTATGGTTAGCTTTAAGCGTACAGAGCTCCTCCTTCTCCTCCTTATCTAGCTCTGTAAGCTTTGTTATCCCTCGGCTATTAGCATCCTTAGGTAAGGCTCAAACAGGTTCTTTAAGCTTTGGTAATTTAGTCTTGGGTGTTAATAGGTCAACATACTCCTAGAGACGATTGTTATTTACTTTTAACTTAATTACCTTAATCCATTCGTCCTAATTATTTAGGCTTGCAAGAATTACGGATAATATAATAACGGGTTTGGTTTCTTGTTAAGAATTTATTATTATGGTTGTCTATAATTAAGATGATAATTAATTGGAATAAAGGCTTTGGAATTAAAGATAATTTAGTAGACGGACCAGGCTCATAACTGTTGAACGGACAACTAGGTATAAGAACTCTGTCTATTAAAGAGGGCTCTAGAGCCTCTATATATACACCAGATAGGTGACAAATAGGTTGCAAATAGAATGACGACTACGTCGTCATTCGGTAATGGAAACAAGTATTTAGACATTCGATGAGACATTCGATGAGGTAAGGAGCGGGGTATTGAGACATATGGTTCTAGGCTTGAAGCCAGTATCAAGATGGTGGTAAGGAAATCCGATCCAGTTCGACACTATTCGACAAGGGTTATATCAGTGATGCGAGACTAAATGTTGACAAGGGAGGAAGATCCCTTGGCCCCATAACATTTTCGATCACGATTTCAGATAAATCCAAAGCGCTTGTCGAGCGGCATGTACTCGTTTCACGGAAGTCGGTGCAGGAAATTCTGGAGCTGCATTTGCATTGATCGAGAGAGAAGGTAGTTTGTGTTCCTCGAGATACGCATCAATGACTTTGGCAGATTCTTAAATCTGCATTGCCAGTTTGGTAAGGGACGGAGGTAGTGGAACCATTACACGACCGCGTTGGGAATATTGAAGTCAATGGCGATTTCTCGGTCTTCGAGAAACTCTTGGCTTGTTATTAGGACAAGGAGCCTACCCTAGCTTCAGCTACATTGGGTCTGTTATGTAATATGCGGAACGTTGATCCCCTAACGTAAATTTTGACCCGAGTTTATAAGTAATAAGCCAATTAATTTTAGAGCTTTATTATATAGACTTTAATTAATATATATAGAGATAAGGTTTTCCAGGGGGAGACCCCCTGGGACCCCCCTATATAGAGCTTTTGCTTAATTTAGAAGTAGTAGTAAGATTAAGGCGCCTTGGTCACTGCTAGGTAAGGATCTACTACAGTGACCAAGGCGCCCTACTTAAGCTGGGCTTAAGGATTATATTGGTCACAAATCTAGTATATATTTAGACTGCAGAGCTTTAATACAGAGCCCTCTACATAGGATCTAATATAGTAGATTATAATTCTAATTTAAAACTTCATATACTAAATATTTTTAATGCCTAATAACTAAATCGCCACATAGCTAGAATTAAAGTAAGTCTACCACCCCAACTTGATCAAATACGCGTGTAGGAAGAGACATAACTATATACAGAGACGTCTGACATAATCAAGTAACCACATCATTGCCCACCCAGTTCGGACGTACGATAACGCAATAGCTCGGCGACGACGTAATAGCTCAGCGCCAAGTAATAGGAGGGGGGAGGAGGGGGAGGAGATTAGGGGTGGCTCGGCCACTGCAAGAAGGTCGTGATATTGGTGTGGTGTTGAACTTTAAAAACCGTGTCCCAGGAGCTTAATTGACAACCCCTATATAAAACGTTAACAACGTTTAATTATAGAGCTTCAAACCGGCAGATCTCCTAGGAATGCCTATTACAAGCAGCTCCGAGTGCGAAATCTAGAATATTTAGTAGTGGTGTAAGTATGGGACGGGGGTACATATTTGCGTTCCCAAATGTCGTCACATAACGCAATTTTTGGGTGACGAAAACCGCCGTTGACATTGCTCGACTAACACCTACTAGAGGTTCCTCCGTCCTTCCTGTCTCCTCTCTCACCCGTCTCCTTGTCCGATGCTGTCCATATCGCCATGTCGACCAATAGATCCCTCAGTGGAGACTAGGGAGGGGTATTAGAGCGCCTCTAGCTCTTATAAGGAAGAAGAAAGAAGAAGAGAGGAAGGTATAGAGGAGGGAGTATTTATAGACGGGAGGAGGCCTGCGAACGGGAGATTAGGCAGCCATAATATAGACATTGACGTTGCTCAGCTGACACCTACTGGAGACTCCTCCGTCCTTCCTATCTTCTCTCTCACCCGTCTTCTCGTCCGATGCTGTCTATATCGCCATATTAACCAATAGATCCCTCAGTGGGGACTAAGGAGGAGTATTAGAGAACCACTAGCTCTTATAAGGAAGAAGAAAAGAAGAGAGGAAGGTATAGAGGAGGGAGTATTTATAGACGGGAGGAGGCCTGCGAGCACAGGAGATTAGGCAGCTATAATATAGCCATTAAAGTTGCTTGACTAACACCTACTAGAGGCTCCTCCGTCCTTTTTGTCTTCTCTCTCGCCCGTCTCCTTATTTAATGCTGTCCATATTGCTATGTTAATTAATAGATCCCTTAGTGGAGACTAAGGAGTATTGGAGCACCTCCAGCTCTTATAAGGAAGAAGAAAAGAAGAAAGAAAGATATAGAGAAGGGAGTATTTATAGACGGGAGGAGGCCCTGCAAGCACGTGATTTGGTAAGTACTAATAAGCACGAGATTCTCGTATAAGATGGGCTTAATTGCTTACCAAAATATAGGGTGTCTCTGTCACTGCAGTGGCTACTGCAGTGGTAGAGACGCCTCAAATATTTAATATAACCGACTACTGAGGCTGTTAATGAGTGAAAGGTAGGCTACTAATATGGTGCGAACAATATAGTTGTTAATATCATTTATAGCCTGTTTTTACTTCTGGTGTACGCGTAGATCGTCCTTATATTTGGCGTAGAGCTAGTTATAGGCAGTAAGCTAATTTAGGTCTAGCTTTGCTATTAATGTAGCCGTGGGTAGTATATCCCTTGGTATGGGCCGACTTGGTAGTTCTAGCTTTGGAAGATTATCTTTCTTCTTAAATAGGTTGATATACTGCCATACCTCGTTAGTTTTAGCTGTGTCTTAAATAATAAAGAACTATTAAATCCAATTAGATAGCTTATTAAGGATAAGGTTAATTTTTAATTTGGTAGAGGTTGTTATTTTTAGAATTTAACAGGTTAGGAAGGGTCTAGGTTAGGGTCTAGCTAGCATCTTAGTAGAACCTTATTTAGACATTCCAAACTTTTAATTTAATTCGTCAGTTCATTTATTAGTTGGATTTTATCACAGGGAACGCGATTAATAACCCCTACTAACAGCTCTAACCACGTCTAATTTTTAATTTGTAAATCAGCAGATCTATAGGTAATAGTTATTTTAAGCAGCTCCAGGTGCGGTATATATAAAATCTTAACTATAGTGTAGAGAAGTCGTGGCTGCTAATATACGGTCCTAAGTAGCATATATTCTCGGAGGTCATGTAACTCCTTATATAAGCGACATTTCCACCCTTTAAAAAAAACTTAAAAATTTCCAAAAATCGATTAACGCTATAGACAGCAGCAATATTAATCTGGCAATACTGCCAATTCTCCCTATATACCATTGTATGTATATCTAACAGCTCCAGAAGCGGTAAGAAGGTAGGATGGATAGGGGGGTTAAAATTTAGAAAATTGGATTTCGCGGTTAAGCTATTCAAAAGTCAGAAAACCAAGATAAATGCCACATTCTCCACTTACCTCTAAGCCAGTATATAATTTCCTAATTAGGAAAAGTCGTTTACAAATAGTTGCTGCTGCCTCCGTGCAAAATCTTCTTATCGTGCCTCTTTGGTCTTACTTATAGATAACTAAAATCGTTCCATATCAAACCTACGTTCGAATATAAGCCCTGAAAGCTTCTTAACTTATAAGATTGCTATATAGGTTAGCCTAGCTATCTTATTCTTTTCCTTAATATCTAGAACTACCTGGTTAAGTATTAGGCCCTAGCTTTTATATACAGTAAGAGCAAAAGCCAGAGTAATTGGAAATTAACACTATAAGCAAGAGCCTCTTATACCCTCCCACTCATGAAGTACGGAAAATATAGGGACGACTTTCTTACCATCCTACTAAGTAAATAGGGTAGGTCCGTTATACCCATCTACCATAATTAGTAGTAACTAAGGCTGATCCTTTTTAATATCCGCGTGTCCCTTCCATATAATATCTTTAACTGTATTAGTAGTACCGTTTACTAGGCCTAGTTCAACCTAGATATTCTATATTAGCATTACTTTCGCGCCAATATATAGGGCTAGATTCTCTATAGTATCGCACTAATTAGGAGTAACTTTCCGTATACCTATACCAGTGTTAACTGACTTAATAGCCACCACTGGCTATAAAAGGTCGCGAAGCTAAATAGCGTTATACTTACCTATAGTAGCGCGTATGCCATATAGCCGAATTGTATTGTTAAAGCCCGTAACCTTATTGGTGGATAGGCCCTACTTACACCTAGTTAAAAGAAGCTTCCAAGTCAAATTACTTATAGAATTACTACGTAGCTCCGCAAGGGCGGTCTTAAATATAGAGCTCTTAGCGTCATTACCGCCCTGCCATATAACTTGATCTAGGATAGCTGTTCGGTTAATTGCCTTATAGGCTCCCTTTTTATGGCTAATAAGCTCTAACGGCCTAGCGGGTAGATTGCTGTATAAGGCCGCCTGACCTATAGGGGGAAGCTAATAGAAATCGCCTACTAGCAAGATGTTTAAGCCTTTAAAGTAGTTATTGTTACGCGTAGGGTAAATCTAATGGAGGCGGTAATTAATTTAGGCCAGATATACTTACCTAATTATAGATTTCTCGTTAAGGATAAGATAGTGAATATCCTTAAAAGCTTATTATAGAGGTGTAAGACTAGTAGCAGGCAATTTCTTAAACAGATAATTTACTGGCAACCTTAATAGATCGTATATAGTTCTGCCGTTAATACTAAAGGCAGCTACCCTAGTAGGGGCAGCTTGAGCTAATAGTAATGGCTTACTATTAACCCTTGCTATATTACAGAGCGTAGTAGAGAGGATAGTAATAAGATATAATTTGCCGGTTCCTGCCTCTCTATTAACATTAATCCGTAGTAGGGGGGGGCCAAGGCCCGCTTAGATCTGCCTATAGTGATTAACTATAATATTATAGATATAACGCTGACCTGGTTATAAGGAGGACGGAGTTGCTATTTAGGATAGGCGGCTTTATGGTAGAGGCTATAGCTATACTTCCTGCCAATAAGTCCTCTTATTAAGCTGCGGGTATGTACCCTAATGCGTACTCCAGTTATAGTTATAATTAAGCTCCCTATTACTAAGCCTGTTAGGATCCTTAATTTCAACTCTATCGGTATTTTAAACGTGGGTATGCAGGGCCTTAAAGGACTAGTATAGCTCCAAGTTGTCTGTGAAATTGCCCTTAAACTCATTAATATTATTAGTAGTTTTGTAACCTTCCTCTAGTTTCCGATTATAGAAGTAGTTAGGTAGGTGCTAATAAGAGTTAATACAAGCCTAATAGGAAGCCATATAATTAGGGGCCCTAAATCTATTGGTATAAATAGCCACTTCCTTATACTCCCTCCACGGGTGATAAAGAATGAGCTTTATATAGCAGAACTTAGGATACTGCGGATAGAAACAATCGCCGTTATATCGCGGAAAGTACAATATAACTTGAGGCCTTGCTCTTGGCCGACGCTTATAAGTAGAGTAATTAAAATAGAGTAGAAAATTAAGGAAAGTAACATCCTCTACCCCATCTAGGCGGCGCTTATATTTCTTATAGTTAGACAGTCTGCACCCTCTTAGTTGCCCATTATTAAGCTTATACGTAGCGCTTCAATCGTCCTTCTAGTGGTAGTCTAAAGTTACTATATTCCTAGAGCCTTTATAAAGGGGAATGTTAAGAAGCAGATGGTATACCTCCTATGCCAACTAATCGCGTTTAGTAATAAGCTTGTTTATAAACCTAGCCACAACTGAACTAAAGGCATAAAGGCTATTGGCGTACAGCTATACTAATTAGAGTAACTCCTGGTAGGAAGTCAACTTCTTCTCTTCCTTACTATAATACTTGCCTATATAGTTAACTATTACTGATACGCTTGTAGCGGGTAACGTATTAATATTCGCCATCCACGCTAATATTATAGCTGCATTATAACCATTAAGAAGCTCATTATTACGCTACAGACAGAACGTCCAGTAATGTAGATTTTAATCCTTTAATATAGCGGCCTCATTACGGAGAGACTATGGAAAATAGAAGCGGCACTCCTTTGCTCTAGTAGAGCCTTTCTTTAATCTTAAGCAGTAAGATTCGGTGCAATTGCGGTGCCGTTAAAATCAATTAAGGCAGGTAGTAAGAAGCTTACTGGTATTAAGCTATTCTTTATAGCTAAGAGCAGAAGGATGTCAGAGATTAGGAGGCCTAGATTAATTAGGATTAATTACGGATATAAAAGTAGCCCAGTACTCAGCAAAAGCCGCCCTTAATTTAATAACTAACGGATCTAGCTTTAGGGCTGTTAAACTCCATAAGAAGCTATATATATGGCCACTACCTTATACCTGCCACTCATATCAGGACCAAAAGTTAGTGCCATTAAATAGGCCTATAAGCACGTGCTTCCTAAACAGATTAAAGCGGCAATACAGCCAGTAAGCAGCAATATGTGGATTATTATTAAGATTCTAAGAAGCAATCCGGTAGCGCTAAGCCTTATTAGCAGCCTTATATTCGTTAAATAGAGGCATATAAGAGTGTAGATCATACCAATATAGATCAGCAGCGCTAAGTATAAAGAATAGAGACCTGCTCTTAATATTCTTAGCATAAGCCGTAAGCTTATTTCTCTTCTGCCTCTAGTAAGGTCTAGTGCCCTTAAGGTTCCATACATACCATACAATCTTATTCAGCAACTGGCCACCCCTATTACTATTTATAAGATTACTAAGCTCATCTAAAGACAGACTATTCTTATCCAATCGGCCGCAAAGGAAGCGGGTAGCGCTAAGGGCTTACTCTCTCATAATCCAATTGAACACATAGTAGCGAAATAAGGGGTAGCAGCCAAACCAACCATCCTGATACTTAAGCATATGCTTGGCGTACGCAGCCAGGGGAACCGTACGGCTTCATAGCATATCAAAATCGGCTTTGCCATAAGGAAACAGAGTAGGAAAGGCGCCGCGCATAATAAAACTAGCTAATTGCTTAGAGAGAGGTGTCTGTCGCACAGTAGAAACCTCTAGGCCCGCTTATATATCTTATTAGTGTTAAACCTCGCGACCTAAAAGCTCCAATTTATTAAGGTTAGGCACTAGATCAGGAACTAAAGTATCTAGTACATCATCATCAAATTCGCCGTCCAGTATATTACTATCAAGCTCGGTAGGCAGAGGATTAACAGCAGAAGGACGTTACACAGGAGCAGTAGGGTAAGCCGTTAGGCCACTAGAATCAGACTTTAACTCGTTAATATAAGGTAGCTAATCTAATATAGAGCCATTTTTAGGTAAGCTGGTAAGCCAGGTGCTATATATTTCAACATTACAATAATTAGGATAATTAACCTTTAGAAAGTAAAGCCACTATACTATAGCAGAGCGCCTTATAGTATACCGCTTAATGAACCGCTGACTTAGGTATTCGCCACCCTCTACTGCCGTAGGCCTCACAACCAGTATATTAAGTTTAGTAGGTAGCCGTGGTAGCTGCCTCTAAGTCTTTAGTATGTTCTAGCCAAAGCAGCAGACGTGGCCAGTATAGCGATATTACTAGCCGCGTATACGCACGACTTGCAGATGAACGTATACGCGCGCAATTAGAAGCTCCTCTACCGTGGTAAGTATAGGTAGGAAGCCAGGAACAGGCCCTAGATCAAGCCCGTTACTTTCACTAAATAGGGGAGAAAGGGTTGGATCTTTAAGGCTATTGGCGTCCTTAATGCAGGCTTTATATATACCTATATTATCACCCTCCGTAGCTAGGCCCATTTGGAACCACTGCTCCTTACAACAACTACACATCTCCATACATTCAGCCTGTAGTATACTCCTGAACTTCTTAATTCGCTCCCAATCAACAGCCGAAACAGGTAGTGGTGTGGCCGTAGTTAGAGCTTGCCGAGAGGGAGCTTGCCGAGAGGGAGCCTACGGAGAGGAAGCTTGCCGTAAGGAAGGTGGTATTGGCCGTAGAGTGGCCGTAGTCAGAGCTTGCTGAGAGGGAGCTTGCCGAGAGGGAGTCTATGGAGAGGGAGCTTACCGCAAGGGAGCTTGCCGTAAGGAAGGTGGTATTGGCGGTAGGGTAGGTATTGGCAGTAGAGCAGGCATAGGAGCTAGTTCCGGCAAGGACGCATTTAGGTCATTTGGAGTGCCTCTTCTACTGCACAGAGCTTCATCTGTAGTATATAGCGGAGGAGTGGGCGAGTAAGCTTTACCCCGCTGATTAAGAAGGCGGTGCTCCCGTTATATTACCCTAATTGTCTTCCGCCGTTAAGCTATTTCAGGGGTATCTTAACTGTTCTGGCCATGAGGTAAGAAGACGTCCTCAGTATCGGTTTCAGGTAAAGTATTTCGCTAGCGCTTTATAGGACGAGTCTCAGTAGAACCAAGCTCTGCTTTCTACCTATTTGAATTGTATTTAGAGCCCTAGGAAAGTAAGTAAAAGTAGAAGTAATATACAGGGAAAACGCGCCTTTGACCGACACGATTGACATTGCTTTAAAAGCTTAGTAGATGGGCCGTTTTTAATAAAATTAATACGGGGTTGTATTAAACAGCACTTACTATACTTAATTAAAGCAGGTTCTACCATAGTTAAGATGCGTATAGTAGTATTAATAGAGATGTCAACAAAAAGGTTGATCTGTTGATAGTGAGATCTTAAATATTTTGGTGTTCGTCACGTGTATTCTGCAGGTAGATACCGCCTACGTTTTTTTTTCTAACTAATGAGAAGCTAGCTTTCTAACCAATCAGAAGCTAGCTTGGCGGGAGTTTGAAATCCAAGACCCCCAAACCCGAATATATAGACCACTCGTACCTCGGGTCAATTATAAAGATATTCTAAAAGAATATTAGGACTAAGGTCTATAATTTATAAATCGCAGAAAGCGCTCTAATACTATAGTGTTATTGCAACCTATAAAGAAAGCTTATAGTAGGCCAAGAGAGGCCCCAAAGAGTAAATAGGTTAAATTGGATATAGAATAAACGGGCTCCAGAAACCATAAGGATTAATTAGGGCTACGGCCTAAGGTAGGACAGGTCCTTAGCCTTTTTACATATATAGCATAGAATTAATAGGGTATTTTGCTAGAATTGTATTCCTATTCATTAGTCTATATTAGGAATAGTGTTCCTATACCTTTCTAAATGCCTTATAAGGCCTTCCCAAGCACCAGTCGAAAATCCTTGATTGCTACTATATACAAGAACAATCCCAAATGCCTAAATTAAAAGCTACTATGCCTTATCCTCAGGAGCAGGATTAGTATCCATTGGCCCACTAAGTAATGGCTAACGGGAATAAGATCTAGAAGCCTTAGTAGGAGTACGGGTAGGCATAAAAATAGGGGTAGGCTGATAAGGTGTAGAAGGAGCAGAGACTCTTAAATATTTAGCACTAATATTAGGACCAAACTAATACCAACGAAGTTCCTAAGGCGTAAGCTTATAGTTAATAAAGACACGCTCAAGCCCAGAATAAATGGAGATGTTGGCTGGCTAGCATAAACCAGAACCACCAAGACCTTGCTACGGCAACCGTTAGTTACCTATCCGCTAGGTACCCGAAGGGTAACCTACCTAATACCGCATTATATTGTGCTTTTTTAAAACTTAACGCGCATGTATAAACTCCTTTTTATAGTAGACAGCGACCTTCTTCTTATTACCCCTATCCTTTACCTTATCCTTAGTATACCAGCCTTGCTCCTTTATTAGATATTGCTGGCTGGCTTGCTAGGAATTATAGGCGGTGTAGATAGCTGTAGTATAGTCTCGAATTTAACCTAGATATTTAGTATTGGCGCTAGAATAAGATAGAGCCTGGGCGATATAGTAGTTAAGGACATTAAAGGATCATCGCCACTTAGGCCCGGGCTATTAAAAGCTTAAAGTTAGTAATGGAAAGCTATTAAGGATAGTAAAGCTTACCTTAATGTAACTGCCGCTCTTAGTACGCATGCATTAATTATAAGGACTAAAGGTATTAGATCTTATATAGAGAGTCTTATTATAAGCATTTAGAATCTTTTTATCAGATTTCTGGTTCTTTAAGGATATATAGGCAAAATCATTTAGGTAGAACCAGCACTAGTTGCGGGTTAGCGGAGGTTAAGGTTCTATATACAGCGGTAGGGCTAGGATACGCTAAGGAATCTGCTTAGAAGAGCAGTTAGCAGGAGAACAAAGAGGTTTATTGAATTAATAATAGAAAAGAAGAAAATCTTAATAATATATTAAAGATACGTCTAAAATGGGATGAAGGTTGATAATGGGAAGTGAGGTATTAAGAAAAAGGACCAAGCTTGATAAGCAAAGTGTCTCTATACTTTACTTTCTAATACCCTTTTGGTATATAGCCGCAACCTTGCTAATATAACTCCGTTATAATAGCGTATTCAGAAGGAAGGAAACACGCGTATGTGCCATTTGGCCATCACTCCCTTATAAGAAAAACTGATTACGCGGCCGGAGAAGGCAATTAAGACGTTAATTGAAGACGCATATAGGTTAAATAATACCTAAACGATACTACAGTATTAAAAAAACAACGTTATAAATGTTCTTGACAATTGTATAATAGCTAGAGATGCTATTATAAAGTATCCCTTCTGTTTACTAGGTAGTAGAGCTACGCTAAATATATAGCATAGGACTAATGAGAAAGGATTATAGATTAATATCTTAATAGTTAAGACGATGGCAAGCCAAGGCTCTGTACGTTAAAATTCCATACTAAAAGGTTCTACGGAACCATACTGGAATACTAAATTGCCTATAACACTTATAATTAATTGTAGACTGGTATAAAGGCTTGGAAATAGAGTTATATAAAAATCTTTATGTTAGCCTAGGTAGTCACCGGCACGCTTCTAGTAGGCTCCTAATAGGTCTCCTAGCAATCCTCGCGTCTTTTCTCCAGTCATGTTTTTTCCTTATTAAGGTTTTTCAGGAGTTTAAAGTAGGGGTTAGATAGATAGATAATATACAACAGCATACCAACATCTCCCTAATATGTCTCTGAACCCCTTCTGGGACGAGCCCTTATAATCTCCCTACCGCAAGGTAATGGCGATCAGAGGCCGACCGCAAGAAGGGAGAGAGTAATGTAAGGGATATTATTGCGGGCACCTAGGGTTGTCCTTAGGATAACCTCCAGAAGCCCCTTGGTTGGTCGCTGGTCACGTGCCGGAGGCACGTGTCTATAGTATATAGTCTCCACGATCCCAGAGGCCTTACCTCCTCAAGGATTTGTCTCTCTCACCAATCTATCCTATCCACAATCGTGTCCTTATAGCCCCCTGTCTACAAAGTCCCCTCACGCCAAGGTTCTTATAATTAAGTAACTTTATAGGTCTCTATATAGAGATATTGTGTGTATCTAACCATACCCAGTCGCCAACACGCATCTTAGGTGGTGGTGTTCTGTGACGGTTAGCAAAGTAAGCTTATTTCGCTTAGGCCCAGGCCATCTCTCCTTTACAGTAGTTAAGTAGGTCTTTTATACAGTCTATATATTAATTGGCAAGTAGCATCTTAAGGCGTTTTCTATATGGCAGTTTCTTATTAATATGCTCTAGTAGCTCTATACTAGATTATAGGTGATATCCTTTATTCGCGAAGAATGGGGTAAGTCCTATAGTGGCTAAGACATAGTTATTTGCTGTGAATTTACCTAGTAGAAGGTAGTCTACCCAGTCGTCCTAACTATAGGCGACTACCTGTTATAAGTACGCCTTTATACTAGCATTAGCGTTTTCCGGTTATCCCATAGTTTTGTGGTAAAAGGATATAGATATCTTAACAGAGATACTAAGGCGTTAACAGATCCGCCTCTATACGTTAGAGTTAAATTGCGTGCCTTAGTTAGACGTAATAGAGTCAGGTAACCCGTATAGTTAGTAGACTTTGCGGAGAAAGGCGTTAGCAACGTTACTTACAGCTATACCTTTAGTTAGGACGTAGTGGCGTTCTTTTATAAGTTGGTATATTATTATAAGGATATTCTTATAGGTTTAGCTATGTCGTTTATAAGGCGGTAGGTTAATAACGAAATCTATAGCAATATCTGCCCATCGGCGTATAGGTACTAGTAGAGGGTGTAGTAGTCCTTAGTACTTTATATAAAATGCTTTAGCACGTTTACAGCTATAGCAGGCGCTTATAAAGCGTTTAACTAAGTCTATTATTTTGGGCCAGAAGTAGTATCGGCTAAGGAGCTTATAGGTTCCTCCTTTGCCTAAATAGCCGCTTAATCGGAGGTTATAGGCCATTTAGATTAGTTGCCGTTATAGGTCTTCTAAGTTAGGGATAAATAGACGGCCTCTATAATAGAGCCTATTTTCTTTTACTTCTAAGGCTGCCATATCGATCTGGCCTAAGCTTTGGAGGTTAGTAGGCAGTATATAGGTGCTAGCAATCTTTACGGCAATTAGTTAATATAGTAATGGATTAATAAAGGTATTATATACTGCGGTAATAAGTTTATTAATTTTAGGGGATAACTTTAGTTCTATAGTATAAAGCTAAAGGGCAGTTGGTTCTGTCTTAAGTAGTATACCTAGGGCTAAGTTTTATGCTTTTAGGATTATTTATTATTAGAATTAATTATAAGGGTTATCTTCTAACTAAGAAAGGTCTTACGAATGGCGTGTTAGGCTATTAGGCTTAGTACCTTATACTCCTAGCCTATATATAATTTTAAAGTTAAAACTAGAGAGGAACTCGTTCTAACGTACTTAGCGTTAGTTTAGTTGTTTTATAGTTATAAAGTACTTAAGGTTGCAATAATCCGTAAGGACTTTAGTTAGCTAGTTAGGTTTTGCTAAGGAAAGTTCTAGTTAGAATTCCTTAAACGCTTATATAATTATAAGGAGTTCCTTATTATAGATCTTATAGTTACATTCTTATAGTATAAGCTTAGACGAGTAGAATGCGACTAGGTAGAAAAAACCGTTATCACCTATCTAGGAGAGGACGCCCGCGTTAACATAATCTAAGGAGTTAGTCTTGAGATAGAGTTATCGTCCTAGTATAAAGTAAGCTAGGATAGGTGCTTTAGTAAACGCATCTTTTAAGTCTTAAAACGCCTTTTCATATTTAGGCGTCTAGATAAAATATAAATATGTTTTTCTTCCTTTTGCGAAAAGGCCCTTTATTCACATTATTACTGTAAGTGGTGCTATAACACCTAAGAAGTTGTATATAAATTTCTAATAGAAGTTGGTGAAACCAAGGAAGGCTTATACGTCCTTAATATAGGTAGGGGTTTACTATCTAGTAATTATATATACTTTTTTAGGGTCTATACAGATACCCTTAGTAGTAATAATTAGTCTAAGGTATTTTACTTCTATAACTAAGAATTCGCACTTTTTTAAATTAATATAAAGTCCTATGTCTCTAAGGCGCTATAGGACCTTTTAAACGTGCTTAATATGCTTAGAAGGGTTATCACTATAAATAAGTATATCGTCTAGGTACGCGGAGTAGAAGTCGTTAAGGTAGTCCCATAAAGCGTTATTAATATAGCTTTAAAAGCTGCCTAGGCTGTTGCATATACCAAAAGGCATAATAGTATATTTAAATTGGCTGAAGCGTAATGTAAATACGGTTTTCCATTTATCACCTTTCTATATTTAAAGGCGGTTAAAGGCGGTAATAATATTAAGCTTAGTATAGATTTTAGCTTAGCTAAGCCATTTAAGGGTCTTATATATAAGTGGTACGGGGTATTAGTTCTTAATTATAATAGTATTAAGTCCTCTATAGTTAATATAGAATTAAATACCTCCTTCTGGCTTTTTAGCAAGGAGAATAGGGGCGGCTGCTAGGGACATACTAGGATAAATAAACCCTTTATTAAGGTGCTTGTTAATATACTTTTTAACAACTAGGAGTTCGTCTTTTAATATTAAGTAGGGTCTCTTATAGGGCAGCGTTTTTTCTTATTTAATATTAATGGCATGGTTATTTGGTTAATATAGGGGGAGTATATCTGCGCTCTTTTATAAGCATACGTTAATAATGTTATAGTATCTCTTAGGGAGGAGCTTGCGGAGTTCCTTATTAGTAAGTCCTTTTTTAAGCTTTATAAACTTCTTAAAGTCTAAGGGTGAAAGTCCGTAGAGTTCTACAGGGGCATTATTTTCTAGGAGGTTAACTATATCTATTCTATTACTATAGAGGACATGGTCCTAATCTTTATTAAGCTTATATAGTTGTAATTAGGAGGCTATAGTAACGGTCTAGCTTTTCCTATATACTATATAGTAGAAGGCCGCAGCGCTTATATAGTGGTAGTTGGTTGTGGGTGGGGTAATAAGGGTTTCCTTAGGTTAAGATCCTAGGGAGTAGATAGAGGCGGCTAGGCTATACCCTAGGCAAGTCTCTCTACAGTATTTAGAGTTAAAGGTTACTTCTCTCTTTTGCCAGTTAATAGCAGGGTTATATTATTTAAGCTAGTTCATTCTAAGGATAATAGGGTAGTTTGCAAGTGGTATAATATAGGCCTAGAGCTTCTCCTAGTGTCCGTTTATATTTAGGTAGAGTTATGCTATATAGGTAATCTTTTATACAGTACAACTACCGTTAGCAAGTTATAGGGCGCGGGCTTTAGTAAGGGGTAAAGTAGGTAGGTTATAAGTGCATATAAATTAGGTATCTACAAATTTATTAGTAGCTCCGCAGTTAATTATAGAACAGGTTTTATATTATTTCTTAGCAGTAGTTCCCTCTATAGGTAAGACTATTTACTTCTGTTCTTCTATTCTTACTAAGCTATCTATTAAGCAAGCTAATATATAGATCCCTTTATTATCAGAGTGTCCTAACCTGCAACTTAGGGCTAGGACTTTGCGTTTTCCGCTTCTACGTCTAATTCTACTATTGTTGCTGCATCTTCATCTTGTGCAGTAGTGGCGCGTAGCGATATATTTAGTATCCGGGGTATAGGGTTAGGTATTTAACAGTAGCTGCTAAACCTGGCTATTAGGCAGTTTAGGCTATAGCTATAATAGCCTTCTTAATAGCATCTATAGCAACGCCTTAGCTTCTAAAGTAGCTCGCGCTCTCCATCTAGTAGCTTCTTCAGAAAGGCTAGTATAGAGAGGTTGATATTAGGACTAGTGGCGTTGCTTAAGGTAATAGGTGTTGGTAGTTTAGTAGGTCCAGAGGGCTTCTATAGAGAGGTCTTTAGGTAGGGGTTCGCAGTAGTAATCTAATTTAGCCGTCGTTTAATCTTCTATAGGGCTGCTACCATATTATAAACGTCGTTATAGTTGTGGCTGGCGGCTGCGTAACTAAGGCAATAAGTAACTTTTTTAAGAAGATCTTCCTAGTCTTTAGCGTTATCTTAGGTAAGAACTCCAGTATATTCCTAAAATTTAATATAGAACTTATTAAATAATTTAGTAAGACTTATCTTTAGGGCATATAGTTTAGCTTAACTAGTGGCCACTAGGTTATAGTCGCAGTATATTTAGTTAAGGTTATTAAGGACTTCCTAGTAGGACTACTACTTCTAGGGACTGCTAGTCTCCTATTAAGCGAAAAGCCTATTAAACGGGATGCCCTTCGTTCGTTTAATAATGTAGCCAATCTTGGTATCTTCTATAGGGAAAAGGTAGGCGCTCTAGGTTAGTTTTTTACAGATTTATATCTTCTAGTAGCTATATTCCTTGCGGTCACCCTTAAAGATTAGGGGATTAGGGTAGCGTATATTAGACCCTATAGTAGTAGTTTAGGTTTAATTATTATAGCTTTTATCGTCACCACTACTATAGCAGGGGTTCTTATTAGGTGAAGTTATTTAGCGCTAACCTTCTATTAAGCGTTAAGTAGGTAAGGTTACTAGGGGCATAGAGACTTAGGTAGCGTTATATACAGTAAAGAGGTATCTAGTATTGTTACAAATATACTTATTAAGCTAAAATTATAGGTATTTAATTATACCCTCTTTTTTAGTAACCATAGTAATAAGTATAATCTCAGCCTTCTTTAATTGTTGGACGTCGTGTTTAGACATACAGAGGTCATCTTTAATCTCTTAGCGTGTGTTATTAGCAAGCGCCTCACAAGCTTATAGGTCTTAGATAATATCGTAATCTTAGGCAATACGCATCTTAGCTTATATAAGCTTTAGATGGTAGTTTTATAGAAGGTGGTAGTATTTATTAGGTTTTTATGCTACCATTTTTACAAATATCTTGGCGCCTTATATCTCAATCTTAATAGGTAGTAGCCCTTTGGCTTATTTATCCGTGGTTATATAGTTAATAAAGGATAAGACATTGTTAATATCCCCCTTATAGTTGTTATAGTCTTTTAAGCCACTAGGCTTCCCTTTAGGGGTTAAGGCTAGGGCTAATAAATTAAATCCTCCTAGGACTAATTGGTGTCGTAATTTTAATATAGGCATTAGGTTATTCTTTAAGTTTAATATAATAGCTAGTAAGGAATTTCATCTTACTATTATTAATTCTCTAGGAGTACGAAGTAAGGTAACTTATAAACACGCTGCTTCTAGCAGCGTCTGCAGTATCGTGGAGACATAGAATTGGTTATAGGCTAAGCGTTAGTAAAGAAAAAGGCGTAACGTAATGTCACGGAACGTGGGCAATGGCTACAAAGCGTATGTATTCGGGGAGTCTATAAGACGTTACGCGATCGATTGTAAGGGTCGAGGGCGTAAGGAGGTGATATACCCTCGCGTAGCTGACATAAGCTGTACGCGAGGTGTACGCGAGAGCATGGGGTTCTCCTATGGAGGCCCCTGCAGTCGGGTTCCGTGACAGGCAATAAAATATTCCTATAGAGCGCCCTCCCTTTTACCATCTTAAGGAGCTAGTACTGCATGGTTTTAATGCCTATATTATTATACTCTTCTTAATATATATCCGTGATAGGCTTAATATCTATAAAGAAGGTATAGTTAAAAGATATATTATATCCTTAACGCCTAAGCAGTTTCTATAGTATATTAAGGATATCCGCGTAGTAGGTTTTAGCTCTAAAGTTAGCTATAAGGCTAATAAATTGGTTTTTCCGCAGCCCTTTACCTACGGAGGTTCTTGGTTTATAGATTAATTACTTATAGTACCTAGCTCCACTACTATAAGCTAACCCGCTTAGATTATTAATATAGAGTTCTTTAATTATATTTGGTATCTATAGGTAGTTTAAATATATAAAGTATTAAAATACGCTATTAAGTATACGGATATCAGCCTTTTAAAGCATATAATTGCCTACCTTTGCCTTTACTTTACTGGATTAAGAAGCAATAACTATATATCTAATATAATATTAATAGACGTACTAAGTATACCTATGTTAAATCTGTTCTCTTTCTCTCCTTCTAAGTTACTTTCTCTCTTACCTAATTACTAGGAGCGTTAAGCTTATAATTAAATCCTTTAGAATATACTATACGAAGCTTAGGGAGAGTTATAGTATAAGAAGGAGAGGATTAAGCGACGCTGCCGCTATATTAATAAGTATTAAAGGAGCGCAATTACACGGGTGCGTAATCTTTGCTGACGTAGCTCTATACTATACAAAATATAATACGCGATTAAAGCCTTTAGAAACGTTCTTTTAATGCCTTTTACTATAATTACTGCTACTCTATAAGAGCCTCTATTAACTATATATACGGTTTATATAAGCCATTAACTCTATAACGTAGTGGCTATAGAAATCGCCTTAGATTTGATACGCCTGCGCGCTATTAATTGGTTAACTTTACTAAGTCTTATAATTAGGCGCGTACCGCTACCTATGCTAAACTCTCTATAGAGATAAAACTCTATATATCTAACTCTATAACGTGTTCTGCGGGCAAGCTGCCTATATAGGCAAGTTATCCACATTAAAATCCCGCCAAAATTAGAAAATTTATACCTTAATATCTTAACAACCACTTAATAATAAATTCTGATAATTTATATTTAGACTTTTATATATACTCTATAGCCTCTATTAAAGTTTTATAGTAAATAGTATAGTAGTTTTTAAGATATAGTAATATGGCCGCGTTTTAATCCCTAAATTTTAATATTTTAAAAAATACTAAACTATTTACTATACAACTTTAATAGAAGCTATAGAGTATATATAAAAGTCTAAATCTAAATCATTAGAATTTATTATTAAGTGGTTGTTAAGATATTAAGGTATGAATTTTCTAATTTTTAGTAGGTTTTAATGTGGGCAACCCGCTTATATAGGCAGCTTGCCTATAGAACACGTTAATTAGCCAAATGCTTAAAAAGGAAGGCTTTTAGCGATGTATTGCTTATTAAAAGCCTTAGCTAACTCTATGATAGCGCTAGTAGTAATTTATATTTGCTAAGCAAGTAAGATCTTAGATATTTAAAGATTGGTATAAGATTATATAGACAGATAAAGCTGTAATGTGTTATAGTAGATACTAACGCGTCTATATAACTTAAAGGCCTAATAAACAATTTTACCCTTACTGCCTTTAACTAAGGCTTTAATATATACCTTATATATTAACTTAGTGTTACGGACCTTATATTAGCAGTAGTATGGCTACTAAGAGAAGACATGAACGGACTAGTGGTGGAAGCGCGGGAGGCGCTGAAACCAGTCAAACCATGGGACGAGGGGTAACCGAGTTACATAACAGATCACGTTACCGTTTCGGTACGTGGGATTTATGGGATCTGTAAGGAACGTTATGTACTAAACGTACCTCGCGTACCTCACGTACTTAGTATTTCTTAGGCGCAGTTTATATATTTAAAGGTCCATAGTCCCTACCTAGATAGTTCCTCCCTTTGTAGTAAATCTTAGAATATAATTGGAGTTAATCTGTTAGGCAACCACTCCACCAGTTATTATTACATTGTTAACCCCCCGTTTACCTATATACCCAGCCCAATAATAAGTCCACTATGGTGTTTCCTATAAGGCTTTGTTACATTTAGGCTTACTTTATAGGTATTAAAAAAGGGCTACTTATTTTCTGGAATAAGTGGGAATAGGGCAATATTATAGCTTTAGGCTTCTAATTACACATCTACCTAAAGCTAAAGGAGTTTTACGACCACTATAATACAGAGTTTTATACATATTTTAACGCCCACTAAGCCTCTAATTCTACCCCATCTATTATATAAATAGATAATACTACCCTATATACAGCCTGATCTACTAAAGCTAAGTTTAAAGCCAATTAAATTGCGGTCCTTAATTGGCCACTAAATAGCCTTAATTTTAACCCAATTAAAGCTCTCTAGAAGGTTATAAAGGAGTAATTTGCCTAGTATTATAATAGGCCTTATACGGAGCAGTAAATATAGTAGGCAATTTAGAAAGAGTGGGATAAGATTATATAAGAAGATCTTTACCGCCTTGTTGTATCTATAAGGCAACGCGATGTAATTAAAGCCAGAGGAGGTATTACTAAATAGTAGATTTAGGTAAGAACTTAAAGGAAGCAATTAGATACTTGTTTGGTAATTTAACGATCGCTTAATCGCGACTCCGTACTAATCTATAGATAGGCAAAAACTTACATAATCCTTTAATTTTAAAAGGTTTATTTAATTTTGATATTGGTAGTTTTTCTAAGCGTGCCAGTCTGTGAGAGATTAACCCTATTTTGCCTAGTAAAACAGGCGGGTTTCTCCGAACGATCGGCAACGCTTTCAACCGGATGCGCCAGGATGGTGTACATACTCTCCCCACATCACATGGTAGTTACCGGCCAAAACGCGGTCAGAGCGGGTAAATACAGGCAAAAAGGGCTGAAAGCCACAAACAGGGTGCTTGTTACACGAAAAATCCTCCTACAAGGGGGTAACATCAATGCCTCAGACGCCCCCCCTGCTAGTACCGGTCAAGAAATAAGCGAGTCCAAAGTGACATAGCAGGACCAGGTTATTTTGTTTACCATACTAGCAGGGGGGGCGTCTGACCCATTCATGTTACCCCCTTGTATACACCCTCCTGTCAGATCCGGTGGTTAGCGCAGCCACGTCTGCACGGCCTTTTTGTAGGGGAAGTTTCGGTATTTTTGCTGTTTAAGGGAAAGTAAGGCCGTGCAGACGTGGCTGCGCTAACCACCGGAGTTGACAGGAGGGTGTAGACTGTGCATACGATGTGGGAAGAGTCTGCAAGGGACGGGGTTGGCCGGATTTTGGGCGCTGAGAGAAAATGGCCGTTTCTCGACTAGCGTCATGCCCGGTTGGGCGATGGAGGGGACCCTGCAGCCCTGCTATTCACCATTCGCTTCTTTTGTCTAAAAACGACCTATATGCCCGCGTACCCGGCCACCATGACCGAGATAATAGCATCAGATATGCTAGTAAGAGGCTCTACATTCACTCCTTCTGTGCCAGATCCCGATATGTGTATCTTTCGATGCGTGGGCGTTGGTTGGCTTCGACCTATCGCCGATTCCGCAAGGCACGAAGAATATCCTCAAATGCTCTTTTCCGTATCTCCATAAGACCGCGATATTAACTTCTTCAAGCCGCGACCGTCTCGCCAGCAGACGTGGGCGATGAGATTCGCAATGTTTCCAATCTCTGGCCGGGCCCTGCTCCTGCTCAGCAGCCTCGTCCAGCTAGCAGCCACATCCAATGGCGCCGACTTCTCCAACAACCTTTTCTCCGACCTAGCACCGTAAGGTCCCATTTCACTAACATCGGTGCTCTCTCCCCTTCATGCAATATGCCAGAGCACGCAGCATTAACTTTGCCAACCGTACCCTAGGCTCCTCGCGCTCTTCGGCGAAAAGTTCGCCCAGCAATTCATGAGCGAGTCCTTCAGCTGGCTCGACCACATCGCCTTCGCGATGGCGCCGCTGGGCATCATCACGGCGATCGTGGGCGCCATCCGCGTTGGCGAGCCTTCGTGGATCCGCGCCGTCATCGGGCGCGCGCGCGAAAACCGCGCCAGCGCCGAAGTTGAGCTGATGTCCTCGACGTCGCACGAGGTCTGCGAGTTGTGGAACGGCGAGTCGATTGTGCGCACGCTGGGACGCCCGCTGGTCAAGCAGCTAGTCGTGCTGAGGCGTGAGATCCATGATGGAGAGACGTTTGGGCTTTATACGCTGGAGTCGGCTGGGGGGCCTATGGAGTGGAAAGGTTGGGCGATTCGTGTCCCGTACGGCGCTGCCCGTGGCTGATTCCTATACAGTATATCAGGGCCCGTCGATATCGCGATGGTTGATGGCATGGGGCGCTTCGGCACCATTGGCGAGGACGCTTTCGCGAGTCAAGACCGGGTTGGGGTTTAGTAAGAAGAGGTCGACTTGGAGCTCCTGGGACGTTGAGAGGGGGAGCGATTTGGATACCACGGCTACAGTTAGTATTGCTCCTGATACTGTGAAGGTACGGGAAGGCACATCAGATACAGGCAACTCCAAGGGCAGCTCGGGCTCGGAAAAGAGGAGCACGCGACCCACCTTGTCGAAGAAGGCCTCTGGCCAACTCGGAAGGAAGTCTAGACTTGAAGAAGCTCCCAATATTCTTCTAAACCTTCATCATGGCAGCAACACGGGCGACCTAGTCTTCGCTGCCATATCTGGCACTATCTTGCAATTGGGAGTTCTTGTATTTTCCGGCTTCGCGACCTACTCTAACAGCATCCGATCCCATGTCCTTGACGGTCAGGATCGGTCGGGGTACGGTTACCCGCTACTAGCCATCGGCACTGTTCTACTAACGATCGGCATGATTATTGCAGCCTATGTCATTGAGCAAAGCACGGTTGAAAAAAAATGGCGCGTCAAAACGAATTTAGACAACCCACCGGAGGAGGATATGGACTCAGATATTCACGTTCTCTGGCTTCAGAAGCAACATGTTGTCGGCGACCAAAGTTTCGACTCGTTCGTGCTTCAGGCAAAGGAACACCGAAAGGAGATCTTCACTTCCCGTCGTTCTCCAGTGCTTGCGGAGAGCATCCTCATGGACAACACTTCGCCATCTGCAGACCCCAGGAAGAAAACCTGGCTAATCAAACGCATATCCAAGAGCATAGCCAGAAATCGTTCTGAGCTGCTCACGTTGCTTGGGGCATTCCTCGGGCTATCTGGTTTCGTTCTCCAGTTCCAAGGCTTCCGTGGTGTCAACTGGACGTGTGCACTGGCGCAGCTGGCTGCCATCGGCATCATGACTGCGCTACGGGCCTGGGTCCGCCGCGGCCTCATCGTGCGCCCACGCGCAGACCGCGTCATTCACGAGCATGAAATGGACTGGCTGGCCGACAACATGGCCTCACAGCGAACTCAATTTTGGCCTGAAGACGAAAAGAGCACACACTCGCTCGACGCCCCCTACGACCAAGAGTTCCATAGCAGCCAGAAATGGACTGTCACGTTTGCCTACCGTGGCTTTCTGGATGGGCCGGGGCCCGAGGACTATCGGAAGCAGTGGTCGCGCCAAGGACAGCGAGCGGTAGATATCAGACGCAGGCTGGGCTCTTTGACAAAGTGGGCTGGGCCCGTATCGGAGCCTGCAGCGGTGGCTGCAGCAGCCATTAAGAACGTGATGGACACTTTCCTCGAAAAGGGCGACAGGTTCGTCTGGATTCTTGACATGCCGCTCGGCGAGTCTATCTACCAGATTAGAATCGTTGTCAATCGAGAAGCATCCGAGGAGGTCAAAGGGGGCAGCGGCGACCAATTAAAGGGGAAGAAGCAGTGGAAAGACCTTTCAGTGGAAATTGAGGCAGTGCTGTCATTGTGGCTCTTCGACATCAAAAACAACGCCGCTGATACTGGTGGAGGTGATTGGAATGACCTTACGACTAAGGAGGCGGGTCCCCAGAAAAGGTCCCGACACATACTAGGGCCTAATACGAATAACTGCCTGAAATTAGACGTCGCTTGGTGGATTAGTAATGATATCGCTCCCGACGAGAGAGTTGAGGCGTATGAGGAAGAGATGAAGTTGTTGAATAGGGAGATTGTTATTGGATATCGGGATGTACGGATTCAAAGCGATGAATCTTGTGAGTACCGTCACATATTGCCGTTTCGTTTTGTGTTTAGTGATAGCAAGAAAATGTATTAATTCGATCGTTATCTACAGTATACAAGATTCCTTCCAGGGATACACCGATTACAACTTTAAGTGTTCCTTCCGCGGCGAACCTGGAGCGTCTGCTCGCCCAACATATATTTTCTGGGTTCATGTGGTCGGTTGCGGACCACATCTCGTCCGAAGAGCTTGCTCGGCCCGTCACTTTCAAAACCTTCGACACATTTAATATATATGACCAGAAGACATGGGGTTCCTGCCGCATCGAAAACCCCAAGTTGAATACCCTTATTAGAGATGTCCAGCGGACTGGGATTGGAACCCTTGAGGAAGCATCGATGTTCATTATACCTCCCCTTAGCTGCTCCGGCAAGCTCCCCAGCGAGTCCATTGTGGAGCTGATTCGAGAAAGAGTTCGAGATAACGAGACTAACCGTCACTGGGAGGAATCGATTCAAGTCTATTCGGAACTAATCAAATTAATCAAAGGCGGTGTCACCGATCGGCTCCTCTATAAAGCCGTTGCCGCCATAGTCGAGTTCCTATTGATTGCGCAGCAGTCCGACATTACAAGTACTATGGTTGAATTGCTGGACACAATTAAGAAGAGCTTGGTAGACAAGACCAATCTGCGAGATGGACACTCACTTGGAAAAGTGACTAGTGACCTCCGAAAACTCTACGCATGGCAGATGCGCAGTGACGAGTACGGCAGCCTTTTTGAAGGGCTGCTTCCTAACAACATCGCCGATGAGCCTCTCTCTCAGGCCGAGGAGAACCGACTGACTCGTCTATTTGGGTATACGAGATGTCATGTGGCGCTTGTACACAGCAGCCATGACCTGGAATTTGATAACTGGCGCACATACATCTTCTCAGGCGATATCCTGGGCTGGACGCCGCTTCACTACGCCGTTCTCCGCAGCCCAAAGTTTTACGACAAATATGCAAAGTTGCTCAACATTTCGGCCAGAGATGACCCAAGGGATATCGCTGAACGGACTCCGCTGCATTACGGAGCCAGGTCGGGCAGCTGGCATTTAGGACAGTCTCTGCGCAAGCATTCCGACTTAAATGCCCGAGGCAGAGACGGCATGCTACCGCTACATTGGGCAGCAAAGTGCGGAAACTTAGTCATAGCCAAGATGCTGCTCAAGAACGTGCCTGCAGTTGACATCCCTGATAACTACCAGAGAACCCCGCTACACCTCGCCGTGATAGAAGGACATGAGGCCATCGCGCTGTCACTGCTTGAGGCCAAAGCCAATGTAGAGGCGAAGCTCTGGGATGGAGACACGGCGCTACATCGGGCATCGCAGCTTGGACATACCAGGATTGTGCGCGCTTTATTAGAAAGGGACGCCAATGTTAACGCGAAGGGGAAGGAGGGGGAAACTGCATTACATTACGCATGCGAGGGAGGCCATACCGATATCGCGAAGATGCTGCTTGAGAAGGGTGCAAACCCCTCGGAATATAATGACGCCCGAAGAACCCCTCTTCACCTTGCGGCAGATAATGGCCATCCCGCAATTGCAAACCTGCTTATTGATCACGGGGCCGATATTAACGCTCGCAACAATACGCAGAGCACTCCGCTACTTTCGTCGGCATGGAGCCGCCAGCCGAACGTAGCTGAAGTGCTCCTCGAACGAGGCGCAGACATCAAGCCGGTAGGCCGAAACGGCTACCACCCCATCCTCCTTTCTTCCAACAGCCCTGATATGATGAAAATATTGCTCAGATACGGTAAAGGCATACCTGAACTCGATGGCTTTAAGCGAACCGCCCTCGGCTGGGCTATGGACGAAGAAGTTGAGCCTGTTGTCGAGATGCTCCAGCAAGACCTCGACCCGGCCTATGACTCTGCCGCAAACGACACCGGCCGTACCCCTCTTCATAAAGCCGCAGACGCTGGAGACATCGCCAGAGTGCGCGGCCTTCTCGACAGTGACGCTGATGTTAACGCAGCTTGCAAGAAGGGTGACACGCCTCTGACTCTCGCCGCATGGCGCGGCCACAACTCAGTTGTCTCCCTCCTACTCGACCGCGGCGCCGACCCATCCCAAAAGAACAACGCTGGCCACACGGCTTTGCATAAGGCCGCTGTACGCGGCAAGACACGCGTAGTCCGCCTACTACTCGACCACGCCGGCGCTAACAGCGTCGACGTCAACGCCCGCACCGACGACAGCGCCGACACAGCACTCACGCTGGCATCATGGTGCGGCCACCTCGACACCGTGGAGCTCCTGCTGAACCGCGGCGCGGACCCCTGCGCCGTCACCAGCGGCGGAAACAACGGCATGCACCTCGCAGCCTCGCGCGGCTTCACCGCCGTGATCACGCTGCTGCTCGACCGCGGCGCTGCCATGCGACAGGAGAACCCGGACGGCTGGACGGCGTTAGACTGGGCCGCGTATAACGGGGCCGCGGTGCTCGTGCAGACGCTGCTGGCGCATTCGCGCAACGACGGCTGGCAGCTCCACGCGTCGGCCGCGACGGGGAAGACGGCGGTGCATATCGCGGCCGAACAGGGGCATCCGAGCACCGTCATCATGCTGCTGGATGCGGGGGCGGACGTGGACGCGGTGGCGGCGGCGGGGGATACGCCGCTGCATTTGGCGGCGGCGAAGGGGCATGTGGAGGTTGCGGAGCGGTTGCTGGAGAGGGGGGCGCGCTTGGATGTCGTGAATGGGGAGGGGAGGACGGCGAGGCAGGTCGCGGAGAGGAATAAGCGGGAGGTTATGACTGAGTTCTTGTTGATGGTGCAGTAAATGGGTATGAGTAGCGGGAGTGTTTAGTAGCAAATGGTATCTGATATCGGTGCCAATTTATGCAACGTAATACCTTATGGAAAAGCAGTGACTAAGGCAGCTGGCTATTCATGATTTTGCAGGTGATCGGCAAGGTGTTTAGCGTGTATATGAAAAATATTCTGTGAGCTCTAGTCCATCCTGGCCAGGCCACTTCATTGAGATATAACATCATACTTAACGGCAAGCCCTACGCTCGCTCGACAAAACACTTCTACAGTAACTAAAACCAGGTCTTATTTAATAAAAGCAAATATAAAAATGTATAGAATAAATACTACTTTATAAATTTAAAGCGTGGTAGGCCATTATATAATATAGCAGAGTAGTTATAGGTAATAGAGCTTTAGGCTAAGTAACCCGTTTAAAGTCGTATAAAAACGCTTCTATAACCGCTAAAAATAAGTCTTATTTTATAAAACTAGTAAATAAAACTATAAGATAGATATATCTTTATAAACTTAAATATATAGCAGCCTAGTAGATAATATAGTAGTAGAGCCTTTAGAAGTAGTTAGTATTTAGATGTTAGAGAAACTTAGAAAGCGTTATTAATATCTTAGCAGTCTTAGCAACGAAAAACGCAACTTTAAACTGTCAGGTGACGAAGTCACCTCGCCTATATGTATTGCTCTATATAGTCGTGCCTGGCATCTTGCCAGTCACTCGCTTACCTTTTAGGGTTTGTGCCGTGGCTAGGTGGTGCGGAGCCTCTTTAAAAACGGCTTTTTTAAAGTTTAGGTCTACCCTATATTACTACTAGAGTGCTCGCGCTTTTAGCTACCCCCTAGCTTCTTACTAGAAGAGGTCTAATTCTTTACTATACCCCCAGTTTTTAGAACCGCACGTTTAAAATTAGTATATATAGTAATTTAAAATAGAGCTCCTACGCGCTTTATTTCGTCACAAATTGCTAGCTTAATTCTATCCTAGATAAATCCAATATTCTCCTTTTACAGATGCTTCCTACCCCTTAAGCTAGAATAGCCTATATCTTTGGCCGTACTAGTAGGGATACCTAGATGCACCTACGCCCACAATATACTAAGAACTTAGCAAACCCCTTTATCTCTAAAGAAGAAATAATTAACTACTTATCTTCTATTTATAAGGACCCCTTTAAGGTATAGAACGCCTACCTTAACTATAAAGGCCTAAATAAAAAACAACGGAGACCTTTTTAGCCTTTTAGACCCGTTTTTTACACCTAGCTAGCCAGGCCTAAATTCCCTAAAAAGATCTGCTATTAGGCCTATTTAATAAGCTCACCTTAGACCTATAGCAGGCTATACTACTAGTCTTTACTACTATATAGACGCTAAAGGAACTAATAGACTAGTGCTTAGCTATTAATTAAGGCCTCTATTAAATTAAGGTATATGCTAAGCGGTATAAAGCTAGGAACCCTTTAAACTAGACTATAAGTAATATAAAAACTGCTAATAGTACCCTAGTACGGGCCGCAACTCCTATAGTACTAACTGTTTAGCCTACTGTTAATCTAGTAGCTAGTTATATAGCTAGTCCTACTATAGGCCCAGTATAGACTTAGCTTATATATAGCAACCCCTATAAATAAGCCCTTAGTAATTAAGGAGCTTGATTTTTATACGGCTAAAAAGACTACTTTATAAAAGACTACTTAATAGTGGTAAAGATAAATAAGGTCCTATTAATTTAGGAGAATAATATAAAGTTAGAAAAAGAGGAACCCTAGAGAAAGACTCCTCTTTAGGGGTAAAAGGAATTAATATATTACATATTAATCTGGGTCGGCTAGTTAGTAGAAAAAGCTGCACTATCCCTTATACCTTATTCCGCAATAAATATTAAGTTTTAACCTCTACTTTAGCTAACTCTAAAGCAAATAACCTTACCTTAATAGACACCTAGTATACCATAAAGCTGGCTAACTTTTTAAATGCACCCTTTAAAGAACTGCCCAAACTAATTCCTATTTATAGGTATAACGGACAAATAGGGCTACCTATTATAACTATCTTACGGATCTACCTCCGCGTTAACAGACAATAATAATATAATATCCCCTTCCTTATTATAGACCTTAAAAGCTATAATATAATCTTAGGAAGAAAATAGCTAGCCTATTTAGGCTTATAGCTTAATATATAGAATAGACGGCTTATCTGGCCTAAACCTATACCCCTAATACCCCCCCCCCCCCTATAAAAGAAATTAGCATTATAATAGAAAACCTTATACGGCCGTAGATAAACACTACTTATTAGGCCAATACTATACAAAGGGATTAGGCTTTTAAGAAAGATATATAGCTTAACCCATAACGGATCCGCATACTACGCCGCCCCTAAACTACCTATATTATACTACCTATATCAGAAATTAAAGAAATTAGTAATAAGCTAGCTAAGCTCCCTATAGGGAACCTAGACCCTATATAGCTATAAAAAACAGTAAGAAATAGACGCTATACTAAATTAATAGACCAGAGGAATAACTTATAGAAGATAGAATAGGAGCTAAGAAAGATTATAAACCCTAAATTGTAAAATACGGCCTAATAAAAGTCCGTAAGAAAACCTATAGACCTCCCACCAGTTAATATCTACTATATTAGCGCCATAGGATTCTACTAGAACTTAGTTTTAACCTAATACCGTTACCTTTACTACCAGCTTGTATAAAATTAATTAAATAATTAAGAAAAAGGAAAATAAGCTTAGTAAATAGGAAGGCGAGCTTATAGATAAGGAGTTAGTAGAATAGAAACTACCCTATTAATACTGGAAATTTAAGAATATATTCTCTAAGGCAGCGTCCGATATACTTCTACCTTACTAACTATATAACTATAAAATTAAGATTAAGCCAGATAAGAAAGACACACTTAGCTATAGCCCCCTTTATTAGTAGTCTATTGCTAAATTATAGGCTATAAAGTAGTACCTTATTAATAACCCAAATAAGGGATTTATTAAGCCTAGTTAAGCCCCTTTTAACTTGCCTATTCTCTTTACTAAAAAGCTAAATAGTGAACTTTATTTCTATATTAACTACTATAAACTTAATAATATAACCCGCAAGGACCGCTACCTACTACCCTTACTTAATAAGACTTTAATCTAAATAAGTAGAGCTAAAATCTTTACTAGGCTTAATATCTATTAGGCCTTTTACCGGATTAGAATAGACCCTAAATTAGAAGATTTTACTATATTTTGGACCTGTTATAAAATATATAAATATAAAGTACTTCCTTTTAAACTAACCAACGGACTGGCTATATACTAGCGATATATAAATAATATACTCTTTAACTACCTTAACGACTTCTATACGGCCTACCTAGATAATATTATAATCTACTTTAAAAATAAGTTAGAATATAAGGAGTATATCTATAAAATCCTATAACAGCTCCGCGAGGCCAGCCTCTAGGCCAATATTAGAAAATTAGAATTTAGTATTAAGCGTATAAAGTACCTAGGGTTTATTATTAATATAAATAGAATTAAGGCGGACCTAGAAAAGATAGCCGTAATTAACTAATAGGTACCCCTAAGGACTATAAAGGGGGTATAGTTATTCTTAGGGTTCTATAACTTCTACTAACGCTTTATTAAGAACTATAGTAGAATTGCCCGGCTCCTAAGCCGACTTACCTATAAGAACCGACCCTTTTACTTTAATACCACTTATAGATAGGTCTTTAATAAGCTTAAGAAATAACTAGTCTCTGCTCCCTTACTCGCCCACTTTAACCTAATACGGTCCTTAATACTAGAAACCGATGCCTTAAATAGTATAATAGCTAGCGTTTACTTCTAAAAGCAAATAGACGGAGAATAGTACCCTATTACTTACTATTTAAAGACTATAGTAGATGCTGAGCTAAACTACCTAATTCATAACAAAGAAATGCTAGCTATTATCTCTAGTTTTTAGCGCTGGTGAGCCTAACCAGAAAGCACCCCTAAGTTTATCTAGGTAGTTTCTAATTATAAGGTCTTAGAATATTTTATAATAATAAAGGCTCTTATAGCCTAATAGGCGCGCTAGGTAAATACCCTATCTTAATTTAACCTCCTAATTATATATAGGCTAGGCGCTATTAACTATGCGGACGCTTTTATAAGGCGTAAATAGGATATAGATAACTAGATAGCTGCGAAGATCTTATTATAGACCTAGGCGCTACTATAGCTAGAGTACCTTAATCCCTAAATACGGGTAGAACTAAATATAGACTCTTTAGACGCTAAGATATATTCTATTAACCCTATAGAACTTAACCTTATTAATAAAGGACAGCGGTCGCGGGACACCCCCTAATTAATATGCGGACACCCCCTAATTGATATATAGACACCCCCCACTGATTGAGTTTAGTTCCTTCCTGATCAAGTTAGAATTACTTAAATTTAGGTTGTTTGCAACTGCATTGCGAAAATCAAATTATTAAAATGCAACTTTTATGACAGTAATATCGATTGCGCAGTACCCTGTAAGGCGTGAACTTATTTGGGTGCTGCTACCTCTGCTTGATGTCTACGGACTGCGTCTGCGAGCAAACCCGCGAGCTGTCAGATAATCTGTATTCTCTAAGGCGTGGGACACGTGCACGAGTCACGTGCACGGGGCACGTGCATTGTAAATCTCTTTAGAGCCCCAAGGGCCCTAGGTCAAGACATCAACATCAATTAACAATTAAGTTAAGATTATTAATCAATCAACCTATTTAATCAATGAACCCCTCTATACAAACTTCGTGACAGTTATAAGCCTGGTCCGCTGACTTAAGAAGCTATTCAGCTATTACTTAATTATTTGAAGAAATTCTACCTTATTGTTAAACTCTAACACCTTATCGTTAAGACGCAGACTCTAACAGAAATCCTACCTTAATTATCACAAGATAAGTCTTTAACGAGATTCCACGAGATTCTATAAAATTCCACCTTAATCTAATAACAAGGACGATCCTAATAATAGGACAATCCTAACAACAAAATACCATCTTAATCCCTCCTTTGCCTATCAGTTAAATGACTCCACCGACATTAAGCTTATCAACAACGATTATCCTCAATAAGTTAGAAAACTGGGAGTAATGGCTATAGCAACTCTAAGCCCTTGTAGATTAGCGAATTTGGGCCCACGTTAACCCAGATAGTGCAGCACCTTAACAAGGTCTACTATAAGAACTAGCCTATCCAGAAGTTATAGATTTTAATAAGAATGTAACCTTATATATACAGCTCTCAACAAATCAACAAAAAGCGTATAAGAATAGCAGACGATACTATAACTAGGATATAAAGTATTTCCTAAAACAGGAAGATCATCTTTAATAAATCTGCACCCAGATTACATCTACAGTATTAATTTAGAAGAAGCTACTACTTAACCCTTCCTTAATAGTTAAAGAATGGCTATCTCAGCTAAAGGAGGACACAGAACCTACCTTATCGTTCATTAGGAAGAAGGTATAATACCAATATACAGAAGCCCTTAAGGGGTTTAAACAGTTGTTAAAATTAAACTAATAGCTAGATTAATGGGAACACGCAATATCCCTAGGGGAGAAGTATAAGATCCCTTAAATATCCAATAATATCTGGCTTTAAGATTTAGCAGAAGTTATTCAACCTTTTAGCAACGCCTACTGTATAAAATACACTACTGAGTTAAATAACCCTTAGAAGTTGAGATCTTCCAAATACTACAGAGTAGTAAAGGAGCTGCAAGAAGGACTTAGAACACCCTTAAAGAAAGCCAATACTACTATAAGAGGTAGTACCTTTAATGCAGACTTTATAGAGCAAGCCACTAAGGATCACTCTGATACTACTAAAGGTTCACGAAGAGAAAAGGCCTTAGTATATAATAGACGCTTAAAGAGAGCCAGGACACTAGTAGATAAGAAGACATCCTACAAGAAGCTAACGCCTAAGTGCTTAGCGTGCGGAATACGAGGACACTCCCTATAGGACTATTAGTGTTTATTTAAAGACAAGAGACCTATAGGAGTTATAATAGGAGATACGCGCATTAATAGGGCACTAAAGAAGGTAGAAAAGAATAAGAATCTTACTAACTAAGTTATAAAGATTAGACTTAAAGAACAAGAAGACAAGGCCTAATAATAACAGGATAAGAGCTAGGAAGTTAAGATTAAGGGAGAAGCTAATGCAATATTCCTAGAATTATATTACACCAGTTAAACCCATCTACTAAAGCTATTAACTATTCTTAACTTAGGAACCACTTTTTATATCTTTAATAACCTTTCTCGTTTTTATAATTTTAGGAAAGCTCTAAGACATAAATATATCACCGCTAGCAGCTTAGAAGTGCCTATACTAGGCTACGGCGATGTTACTATCCAAATTATAAAACTAGACAAGAGTAAGGGAACCCTATGTCTTAAGGACGTTGCCTTTTATACGGACTTTAATATAAATCTAGTATTGTTCCATCTGCTTTAAAAACAAGGGTTCTACTAGGATAATAAAGGAGACAATAATCTTCTAGTTTGGAAGGATGATACAATCCTATATTAAATAGAAGAACATTACGGATAATAGACTATTAAATACATCTAACTAGGAAGTTAATTAGCGTTTAATATAAGCCAACTGCTACGCCGCTAATAGAAGCGCAGAGCATCGTTAAGAGACGCTTGTCCAAATTTAAAAGGTAATGCGCATCTATAGTATCTATGTCTAGGTTATCCAGGACCTATAAGCCTTTATTATTTAGGTCTTAACGCCCTAGGAGTTAAGCTTTAAGGCCTAAAAACGATAGAATGTTAATATTATAGTCTCGCTAAAATCAAGCGTTAGGTCTTAAGAAGGTTCTTAAAATAGAATATTAATAAACCTTATCTTAACCTCTATATTAACTAAACTGACCTTAAGGAAGCGCATGCTGAATTTATATAAGTTATATTCATCCACAACACCTTCTTAGGGAGAACCTTCCCGTATTTTATAACAACGCATAGCAAAAAGAAGGAGACACTATAAGTACTTAAAGATTTTATCCAATAGATTCGTCTGAGGCATAACCTTAAGGTTAACACTATTAGATTAGACAACGAGCTAGGGAGAAGAAAAACCCTTAAATAGCTACGAACCTAAGGGATTATATTTAAGCCTTTGGCGCCTTATACCTAAGCTTAAAATAGTACCGCCGAACGCTTAGGGGGTGTGATTATTGAGAGAGTATATATAATAAGAATTACTGCCAATCTACCACACAATCTATAGAAAGAGATAGTTGACTATATAGTCTACCTTTAAGATTGAACGCCACGGGAAAGCAATGGTTGGAAATCGCCTTATAAGAGGTTCTATACCTTCCTAGCCAATGGGTTAAGAAAGCCGCAACTAGCGCACCTAAAAGCCTACGGCTGTAGGGCGTACGCGATGACGTCGGACGCCTAGCTAAAGAAGAAAAGGCTAAGCAAGCAAGATCCGCAAGCCCATATTAGCTACCTCGTTGGCTATAACTCTACTAATATCTACAGGATCTGGATCCCATATAAAGGTATTATTATCTCTATTAGGGACGTTATCTTTAATGAGAAGACGTTTTTTGACGGTAAATAAATAGACATCTTAAAGGACCTATACGCTAAGTTAGACACGCTAATTGAGAAGATTTAACTCCCTAATACCCTAACTAAGAATGAGGTCCTTCTGGAAGATAATAAAGAAGTATTTAAACCGTCAATATAAGAGGAAGACGATGACGTTAATAAGCCAGTTTAAACCTTTAATGAGTTAGTAGATCTTAAGCTTATAAGAGCTCTTAAAGATATATATTATACGCCACCTCTAATAGAAGAAGACAAAGAATCTCTATATACCTTTTATATTAAGTATCCTATAAAGTTAGATGTATAAGGTACTAATTAGGACATTATCAGCTAAGTAGGAGACGGGTTTTATACTTAGGGGGTGTTTAATGACTCTATTAAGAACTTATTTAAGGAAGCCTGTAATGATAGGTTTGAAGACTTTATTACTAAAAGGATTATATTAGCCTATTACGGCGCCTTTTTAGCAGGAAGGAAGTTTAACCTTAATAGTTAATTTAATGACAGCAAGCTAAAATTAGGCAGAATACGCGATATTAGATTATATAGGAAGAACTTACTTTTGCCACCTTAGTTAATCCGCGACCTTAATACGCATTCTCTTTAAGATTAGTTCTAAGAAGCTTAATAAGCTTGCCTTTAATCCTATTATTAAATAAGGTTGTTTTAAGAAATAGATAAGAAGTACGTAAAGGGACAGCAGGTTTTTAGCTTAATATAGGTGTTCGTCTATAAGATGGACAAGCATAGATTTCTCTAGAAATGTAAGGCATAATTAATAGTCTGCGGAAATTAATAGGCCCTAGGAGACCTACCTATAAGAGCTACTATATTAGCTAGTACAACCTTCCGAATACTTATAGCGATTACCGCAAAATTTAACCTGGAGATAACACAGATAGATACAGTTAATGCGTTTATCTATTGCGATCTTGACGAGGTCGTCTATATAAAGCTACTGCTAGGGTTTAATAAAGGAAAGACAGATAAAGTACTGCGCTTAAGAAAAGCCCTATATAGACTATAACAATCACCACTATTATGGCAGAAGAATCTCATGAGCTTGTTAAACGAATTGGGTTTTAAAGAGGTACCTCAGGAGCCGTATGTTATGCTAAAAGGTGGAATAGTCGTCTTCTTCTATATTAACGATATTGTCTTCTGCTACCAAAAGATAGATAAGAAGAAAGCTTAAGAAGCAATTAAGGAGCTAAGCAAGGAATACCAGATAAGTACCCTTAGCGAGCTAAAATAGTTCCTAGGAATCCACGTGCTACGCAATTATAGCTAGAGGCTCCTATGGCTATCCTAGGAAGCCTATATTAAGAAGATAGCTAACTAGTATAAGATAGATCTTAGAGGGCGTCTTCTAGACACCCCTATAGCAGAATCGGAACTCCTCCCTACTAATTACTAATTAATCCGTCTGACGCGTCTATCCCCTAATATAGACCTATTAGTCCGCCCTATATCCCTACTAGCCTCTACAATGCTATATCAGAGAAAATTGGGTTTAGTACTCTATACAGCCACTATAACATGTCTGGATATTGCGTTTGCAGTATTAAGGCTAGTAAGGTTTAATTAGGACCTAAGCTAAAAGCATTATTAAGCGGTAGATAGAGTTATCCAATACCTATATAGCATGAGAAGCAGAGCAATCTGCTATAGAGGAGATAAGAAAGGAATAAACGGTAGAGAAAGAGACAAAGGAATACGCAATAAAGGACGAGACAATAGAAGAGACGGTAGAGGTGAAGCGCAATCATTTATCTGTGCCAGCGATGTATTATTTATAGACAACTCTATTGACAGAAAGAGCTCGTAAGGATATATTATAAAGCTATTTAGGGGGCTAATTACCTGGAGAGCAAATAAGTAGGGTATAGTTATGACGTTAAGTATAGAAGCCGAGTTATTAGCCCTATTATAAATAGTAAAGGAAGCTATCTTTACCAGTAGGCTATTTAAAGCAATAACGTTACGCCTAAACGAGCCCTTAATTATTAAATGTGACAACACCTAGATACTCCAACTAATTATAAAAGACACGGTAAAGCTAATTACGAAGCTCCAATACGTTAATATCTATTAATACTGGCTATATTAGGAATACGCAATAAGACAAGTATAATTTTAATAGATAGTAACAAAGGAGATAATTGCTGATAGATTTACAAAGGCCCTGCCTAAGCAGAGGTTTTAAAGTTTCGTTAATATAATCGGGATAGTGGATATTAAGGAGCAGCTAGATAAGAAGAAGCAACTAAAGGACCTAAGGGACGGTATTAGAGCAAGACAAAAGGATTTAGATAAGATTACGGTTTAATTAACTTATTAACGGACACGAGAAGGTGGCTAGCTTTAACCTCAAAGAGCTCAAAGCTAAGGGGGTGTATTAGATAATCTATATTCTCTAAGGCGTGGGACACGTGCACGAGTCACGTGCACGGGGTATATGCATTATAAATCTCTTTAGAGCCCCAGGGGCCCTAGGTCAAGACATTGACATTAATTAACAATCAAGTCAAGATCATTAATTAATCAACCCATTTAATCAATGAACCCCTCTACACGAACTTCGTGACACGAGCACGCCTGCGCCCGCGCTCGCCCCTGCGCCTACGCCCACGCCCACGCCTACGCCCATGTATAGTATACCTGGTATTCTCTTCGAATCCTAATGGCTCGCAATGAGTTGATGTATCAACGCGAACAGAGCCAGCTGGGCGGCCGCGACGGCGCTCAACAGTTTAAGGTTGGGGTGGGGATAGGTAAGGCAAATGCGAGGTAATGTTTTGAGTGTGGGCGCGCGACGGTCACGTACTGATGCAGATGCAAACAACCTAAATTTACGTGATATTCTAACTTGCTTAGGAAGGAACTAAACTCAATTAGTGGGGGGTGTCCGTATATCAATTAGGGGGTGTCCCCCTACCGCTGTCCTTAATAAACTGCTGTAGGTAAACCGTATGGCCCCTTCTTTATAATAGTACCGCGAAATGATAAAGGACGTTACTAGCCCATGGTCTCTTAAAAATGGACTACTTAAGCACTGTAAACGGCTAGTAGTAGCAGACGAATAGAACCTATAGACTTAGCTTATTACTAAAGTATATACCTAGGTCTCTATAGCCTACCCTAAAAAAATAAGACCTATAAGCTTATTAGTGAACGTTATTACTAGCCTAGAATAGTTATAGATATTAACCATTATATATAGAACTGTAATAACTACTATAGGTCTATAATTCCATAAAATAAGACCCTAGGACTATTAAAACCTCTTGTTACGGGACACCTCCGTAACACCTTATACACGTCCACCTGTTTCCACCGACTCAGTAAGAAGAGACCGACCGCAATCTACGGCAATCTGACGGCGTTCTGCCATGTTCTGCCAAGTCCACCGAATTCTGCCAAGTTCTGCTAGGACCACGACCCGAAGCCTATTCTGCCCCGTGCACGTGTTAACTAAGCAACCAAGTTAACGATATATACCCCTTTCTTCCCGTTTCCTTACCTTCTCTCCTCACGCAACGTCTTGATCTCATCACATAGTTCATGTACATAGCTTAATAATATCTACTTCGCTATATATTATCACCACTTGTACTTGCTCCGTGACACCTCTTCTAATACCTAACCGCCCCTAGTAGTATATCTTTATAGACTTCTATAAGCTACCTATAGACCGTAATGGATATAATATAGTTATAATTCTAGTTAACCGCTTTGGCAAGCGCCCGTTCTTAATTCCCTATTATAAGGATATTAATACTAAAGAAGCGGCCTAACTGTATATCTACTCTATCTACTAAATTTACAAACCGCTAGATACTATTATATCCAATTACAGGCCGTAATTTATATTGGCCTTCTAGAACGAGTTTACCTAAATCCTAGGTATTAGGCTAAAGCTTTCTATAGTATACTACCCCCAAATAGACGGCTAGATAAAGATTATAAATTAATATTTAAATTAGAGACTCTAGCCTTTTATTAACTACTTTTAGAATAACTAGGCTAAACTGCTACCCCTAATAAACTATATCTAAGCAACCCTACCCTATAACCCTACTAGATTTGCCCCTATTTAACTAAAGATAGGCTACTTACCCTATATAAGCTTTAACTAGAAAAGACTAAAAGGACCCCAGACTATATGTAAGAAACTATCCTATAAGGAAGCTTAGTAGTACACTAAGCGCTTAAAAAAAGCCTGGATAGTAGCCTGTATAAACTTAGAAAAAGCCTAAAAATTAATAGAATAGTAGGTAAATAAGCATAGGCGCAAGCCTAACTTTACTATAGGTAATATAGTTTAGTTTATAATAAGGAACTAGAAGATAGAATGGCCTAGCTATAAGCTAGACTATTAGATAGCAGGACTATATAAGGTTCTTAAAAAAATAGGCAACTTATATAAAGTAAAGCTCCGAGATTTAATTAAGGTCTACTCTATTTTCTTACTAGATAAACTATAGAAAGTTATAACTAACCTATTGCCTAGATAAAAGAATAAACCTCCCTTACTAATTTAAGTTAATAGCAATAACAAATAGAAAATTAAAGAAATACTAGCCTATAAGCTAATAAGGAGAACGCTAAAGTACTGCGTTAGTTAGAAAGGCTATAACCTAGATCCTACCTAGTACCCTACATAGAACTTTATTAGCAGTCCCTATAAGCTTTAAAAATTCTATAGCTGTTACCCTAATAAACTAGGACCCCTAAAGTACCTAAATAAGTAGATAAAGTACTAGTATAGTAAGGATAATAAGCTACCGGAAGAATATAAAGATAAGAACGCCCTATGGGTATAATATGGATATACAAATCCTGAGGGCAGGCTTTACTGAAAGGAGGGGGGGGTGATGTTACGGCACTGGCAGAAAACGACAGAACTTGCGGTTACGTGACTAGAGGACCGCATAAAAGAACCTTACTTCGACCGGCGCTGCTCTTCTTCTCCTTTCCTTTCTCTAGCTTTAGATCCTCGTTTATAGACAATCCAATCGTATAGGCTTGCATGCGTTCTTCTTGCTGTGCTTATGCCTCGATTAACTGAGTCGCTAATAGAAAATCTATAAAATGTGGTATATTATTTTATACTTTTAGAGTAAGTTTAACTTTATACCTATTTTATATTAAGGCGTATTAGGTATTTCTAGGCACTAACTAAGCCGTATATAGAATTTTACTACCTTTTCTAAAAAATGGAGCTTATCTTTAATGGCAATATTAAGATTTGGCCTAAGCGCGCGTGGCCTAGGCGGTCTAAGCCCGCTTAGATATTAGACTGTTACTTTTCTGGTTTAAAGATTTACTTTATGGAGGAATATGGCATGCTCTTTTACGCTCTTGGGTTTAGAGCCAATTCTAGGCCAAACCGGCCCCATGGCTACCACGACGCGTTTTTGTTGGAATTGAACGCGTCAATGGTCACAGGGGCCAATTAGCTCAAGCTTTGGGCAGTTTAGAGCAACTATTTTACGCGGTTTTCAAATTTTTGTGTTGAGCTGTCGGTGGTCTTCGCTGGGACAGAGGCCAATCTAGGATGATGTACCCAGCACGGCTAGCACACCAGGACACCCAGAAACCCGGGAACCGTGTCCTGATTACTGATTAATCCTAGGCGTTGTGAGGTATTCTGTGTTTACGTGCGATATAGGGTCAGCAGTGACGCTGGAGAAGACGAGGATAACAAAATGTAATTGATCTCAAACTGTATCTCCACTCTAGATACGAGAGGTAATATGAAGAGAGCAAAAGAGTTATTCAGTGAGGTCCGCCTGCAAAATTATTGCAAGCTTGCAGCCTGTACTGACCACCAGCCCCGTGGGATGGTGTCGGATAGTGCATGTATAGCTATTGATTGATGAAATGGGTTTGTTGGAATATATGGACAGAGGTTATGTGGTCATTCGTGTCTCTGATTAGTCATCCTTATGATGACTCATCAGCCCCCTACTTAGGCACCGCGATCCTTACGATCCTCTACTTTCTCTACCTATTAGACAAGAACAAATCCATCAGTTAATAGGCCAATTAAGTGCACTTAGGTGTTACCAACATTGATTAATGGTCAACCTTACCGGTTGGCTATAGAGCAATAAGGTTCACTACCGCCCCAGCAGCTTCGATCGAAAGCAGCATTCCAGTACCTAGCAGCAAAACCAGCACCCAGCAGTTCCGGCAGCACCTAACCCCAGCAGCTTAGAATATACGACAAATACGCAACGTATAAGACATTCTATAGCACGCAAATCAACCCCTAGTACAGCCTCTTCACTAAGTGCTAGTACCACCAGCTTTCAACAGCACCCAATATCTAACAGCCCTCAGGCAGTACCCCAGCAGCAGCTACCCCAGTAGTACTACGGCAGCGCTCTAGCCGTACACAGCACACTAGCTTTTACAGCACCCAACATCCAATTACCCAACTGCTTTACGCAGTACCCCAACATAGCTACGCAACTTAGCAGCAAACCACCCCTAGTACGCGTCTTAGCATATAAACCAACATCTAACAGCCTCGTGCAGTACTCCAGCGTTACAGCAACCTAGCAGCGTCAGCAGCACCCAGCACCTAACAACCTAGCGGCATTAGCAGCACTAAAACACCCAGCTACCTTAGACTTGCGGAAAACTAGTAATAGAAGTGTTACTGAGTACTGGGAGATACCAAGTTGTGTCTATTACGCAGAACAACCACGTTTACGAAGATTTGGTCGAGTACTTTAGGTTAAAAGTGTTACTAAACCTAGGGTCCTAAGTCAACGTCTAAAACGCGCTCCCCTCTACCTATAATCCTAACACCGTCTGCTATCTTCCTTGCAAATCTACCACGTCGGAAATCATGTCAACAGCGCACCTATAACGCCAGCACGCTCCCCATTCTCTGCCCTCTCGAATCTACCAGCATCTACAATAATTATAACTCCGCTAGAGGAATCGAGACCTATTAATAGCGCGCCTATAACGCCAGCGCGCTCCCTCTTCTTTACCCTCTCGAATCTGCCGGCGTCTGCGGCAGCTACGAACCCTTAACAATGGCACTGTACTACCACATACCATCAACAAACTGATAGCGCCGCTATGCCTGCTATTATAATACTGATCGCGCTAATATACCTGCGATCTACCAACCAAATGATTATGCCTATACGCCTACGATTAACCGACCGACTGATAGACAAGCTCTATACTTGACCACTATCACTACCGCCGCTGGTACCATACTACTACCCGAATAGACTTTTGCTGCTTCCACCTGCAGCTAAACCAACACCCTACTGCCTTCCTATAGCGCCACAAGCACAAAGAAAGAACTGCCAGTGTTGGAATATATGGACAGAGGTTATGTGGTCATTCGTGTCTCTAATTAGTCATCCTTATGATGACTCATTAGCCCCCTACTTAGGCACCGCAATCCTTATGATCCTCTGCTTTCTCTACCTATTAGACAAGAACAAATCCATCAGTTAATAGGCCAATCAAGTGCACTTAGGTGTTACCGACAGGGTTGATTGATTGATTTTGTTGTCTAGGGCCCCTAGGGCTTTGAGCTACGAAGAGATTTTACTGTGCACGTGACCTGTGCACGTAACCTATGCCTTATAGAGAATACAGATTATCTAACAGATGGCGGTCCAGTGAAATCTTCTTGGGCGCTTTAGAGAAGCTAAAATTTTCCTATTAAAGACAACTACCAAATCCCAAAAAAAGATGAGCGTCTCCTTTTTGTTTCTTTTTCCTGCCTTTTAGATGTGCCTTTCCTTGGCCTTTGCCACCACAGTCAAAACTGGTTAGTACGATACGACTTATACAGCCAGCCGTATCGTTATACCAAAGGTATCGTTGTATTCAGTATTTGTATGTCAAATACACCCAAATTCAAAATTAGGTAATGACATTATAATATTATATATTTACCGACCAGCTACACTAAAAAAAATCTTAATTGACGTCTGTTTTGTGTTGCAATTTCATAGCCCTTAAATTCGACGTTCGTGCCTTATAAGGCTTATAATTAAATCTCTCTTGCCGTCTTCCTATTGTTCCTTATATAGACGGGGCTTTTATAAGGCCTATAAGGCCTTATTAAGCTTAATTTGAGGTTATTTAGATTCGTCCTTATCCGTTTCTGCATTATAATTAGGCCCTGCGTAGAGCTCTGCTACGTGCTTAATAAGATCCTTAATTAAATCCTCTACTTCCTTACCTGGAAGCTCAATAAAATTGCGAATATTTATGACGTTACAGACTCTTCCTGCCGTATATAGCTGCCCTACTATTTGCTCCAACTTATCTAGAACAGGAGGATCTATATAATTTCAAGGGTAAGGCTATAGACCTTACCTCAATCCGAATAGGGTAGATTTGATAAAGCAATTTTTAATTGTTTATAGTATAACTTCCTTTTAAGTAGCGATTGCCCATCTAATTGCCTAAAGGACGTGCATCTGCTTAATTAGATCTTGGTCTTTAAGGGTATGTTCTATCATAAACTATAGCTAATATCGTTAGTAGAGAGCTTTAAAAGTTTATAATTATCTATTAATTAAGCGGCTAGAAAACAGAGGTGCAATTAGGAGGAAGAAACTTAACTCTTGTATTCTTTAAGGATCTATTTTTAAAGGCCGTTTAAACGGCAGCTTAGTAGGCGCTGAAGCCGTTAATTAATAGAAGAACCTTTCTATTCTGCATCCTTTTGTTAAACTAAATAAGCCAATTAAGCATAATTACAGTTGTTATTTAGGCCTTCTTATTATGTCTCTAATATATATTTAATAAGTTAATATTAATGTGAGCTTGTATAAAGTAATAAGGTTATTATAATACACTAATAATCCATAGAGGAATCTTATTGGAGCCATCTATATTAGAGCAATTTATAAGAGAAAGTCTTACCTTCTGCTTCTTGGTTCCTAATTAGACCTTAGTAGCCAATATAGTATCTAGTATAGCCTTCTAAAAGAGCCCAGTCTTATCTATATTATATGCGTCCTTTAAAGGATAAGATATAATAAGCGCCCGAAGCTCTATTATGCGATCTTTAGCGCCTTCCATATTAACTAATACAGCCTCGCTATATTGCTTTCTTTTATAAATTCCGTTATAAGATTTAAAACCTTCTAGCCACCCAATTAACCAGCTAGGCTCTTATAACTTAGTTAAAAGTAGGTATATAATTCCATAATTAAAATGCAGTAGTGCGAATAAGGTCGCCCGTAATAGGAATATGAGAGATCTGTAGGCGTTAGTGCCACTTAAAGAGAGCCTCCTCTAAGAGAGGTTGCTTAACGTCTTTTCTTCGCTCGCGTATACCTTGCCTATAACAGATTTTAACCAAATCTAGGTAGTTATACCTATTGTTAAGTATTTCGTATATTAAGGATTAATTAAACTTGTGGCGGAAGGTGTTGGTGGCCTATATTGTAAGTTCTTTTTATATAAGGTATAGTTGTTTAAGGTAGTAGGCATGGATTTTTTTGGCCAAGATCCGGGTAGTAACACTTAGCAGTAACTTTACTGCCCGAATCTTTTGCTAAGTTTAGTTCTGCCAATATAAAATCAGTGGCTTAAAGCTTGTTTTTAGTATTGTAGATCTCGATTTTAGAGCCATATATTAAATAATTGGCATAGAGCCACAGCGTCGCAATTTAGTTATGCTTAAGTCGTGATCTGCACCTATATCGTGAGCCTTAGCGTGGTATTATATGCTAAAATATTCAATTATAAGGTTTAGGAAGGGGTTATAGTTCAATTAAATTGTAGATATTATAATATATAGTCACCGCGGCGTAGTAGTACGGTAAGTTCTGCAATTACTTTAATTTAATTTGGAGCTAGCCTAATATAATTACACCACTTTCCCAAAGTTCTTAAGTAGCCGATTAGGCCATAATATAAATATATAGGTTTTATATAACTTGGGGCGTTAAACATAAGATAAGAATAATACAATTAATTTAAAGCCTTGCTAATACGCGGATTAATAGAAAATAATGTTTATTTTTTTATTTTAATACGCTATGGATGGGAACTAAACCCGCAACCTCCTATTACCTAATTAGGCTAGGGCCTTAGCGGCGATATAATAAGGCTTATAAGACTTAGCGCCAAGGTATCTCTATTACTGTAATAGCTACTATAGTAACAGAGACACCCTAAATAATTAAGATTGTAATAGTTAGAAAGCTATAAAATGGTATTAAATGGCCACGTCTCTGGTTAACTCTAAGCTAGTATATAATTTCCTAACTAGGTTTAACCTGTGACGGTGCTAGAGCGCGTCACCTGCGAAATTCTGCCATACTGCTGCCATGTTCTGCCAACCTACGGTTGGCTCGCTTACCGCTAGCGCCTTAGCGGCTGCCCTTTTATATATGTTTACTATGGTCCTGGCGACCCCCTTCTTTTCTTCTCCTTAGCTTAGTATCTTCATTAGATAGCAATCCACAAGCTTCGGTTTAGAGGCATTTATATAAGCCCGTTACATTATACTAAGCTCTCCATATACTGCCTGGGAAGGCCTTAATAATATCCCACCCCACAAGAAACTTCGTCTGCAATAACGCGTTAACACGCTATACTTAGACACTAAAATAACTCTACATTACCTGAGAAGGCCTTAATAATATCCCACCCTGTGAACTAGACAGGATTGGACCTATACCCCCAGAATTAAAGCCGAATTGTACAATTCCGATAAACCCTAGGAAGCTAACGATGGCACCTAAAGCGAGCTTATCTAAAAGAGCTGCCCCAACCTAAGAAGAACACGAGATTCAATTAGGATCCGAAATTGAGGATAACAATAATAGTATGGACGTATATAAACAGATTCGTGCCCTAACGGCCAATTAGGAAGCCGACCGTCTCTAAGCTTAAAGTATATAGGAGACCCTGCAAGAGATCCTGGACAGCCTCGCGGCCCTACAAAGCTTAGCCCCCCCTTTTAGAAGTCCTAGTCGTCCTATTTACTTAACTAAATATGACATACTAGGGAGTACGGACACGATAACAAAATAATTAAAGTCCGTTAAGCTCCCTAACCCCTAACCACTATCTAATGGGATAGACTCTACCTTTAAGAATTAGAGGATTTAAGTATAAGGAAAGCTCCGCGTTAACTATAACTATTTCCTTTCTAAAGAAGCCAAAATACTCTACCTCTTTGGTCAAACTATAGGGGATGCCCAACGGTACCTTTAAGCCAAGTTTAAGGACAATTCCCCTATCCAATTTATATCTATTAATAAGATAATACGGCACCTAGCTGCTATCTATGTTAACCTAAACAAAGTACGGGATGCCTGGTATAACTATAATCACCTAATAATAAAACCAAACTAACCCTTTGCTAAATTCCAGACTTAATTCCTACACCTTACGGGAGAAGGCTAGGTTCCCCTTAAGAACTACCGTTTAGACCTATACAATAAGCTAACAATCCGGCTATAAGAAAAGATTGCTGTAACCTTAGATAACCTACTAACCCACGAAAAACTTATAGCTTATTGCCTATCTTTAGACGCAGAACTAAAGCGGATTAACGCCCGCCCTAATTAGCAGAAGCGACTATGTAGTGATTGCAACTTGCTAGCTATACCTACAGGAGCTAGAGTAGGAAGACAAGCTACGCCTGCTCTTGTACTAAAAGCGGTCATAACTACGCACCGGCGAGCCTCGCCCGACCAGCTATGTACTATGCCCTTAACTAGTACTTGTTACAATACCCCAATTAACCCCACCTTGGCCACGTGCTATAACTGCAATAAGGAGGATTACTTTGCCTTATCTTGCCTAGAACTAGGGGATATTAAGGAGATAGAGGAAGGAGAAACGTCTAATAAGTTAGGAAAAAAAGAACCCTAGGGAAAGACTCCCCCTTAGGGTATCCTATTAATCTTAAAGAGATTAATCTAAGTTAGTTAATAGGTGGAAAATACTTTACGGTTCTATATACAGTATCTTAAAATGGATATAGAGTTAACTTAACTGCCCTTATTAATACTAGAGCAAATGGCTTTGCCTTTATAAATACTACCTATATAATTAACGTTGCCAAGTTTCTAAATATAAAAGCTACCCTACTAGAGAAGCCTGTCTAGGTAAAAGGCTATAATAGCCAAGCCGGTAAGCCGGTTACCCATATCCTAAAGTTATATATCTCCCTTAATGGACAATATTAATATGGTATCCCTTTCTGTATCTTAGACCTAGGGTCCCACAATATAATTCTCAGCTAAAAATAGATGTCCTACTTTAATATTTGGCTAAACGTATAATAAAGACAGTTCGTTTGGCTAGAGGATAGACTAAAATTACCCTCCTTTATTAGAGAAATCTGAACCGACCACAAGACACTAGCTACGAAGTCTAACCCTATATATTAGCAGGATATCTGGGCCCGTGACCTAGCCTTTACCTAAAAAGACACCCGCCATAAAGCTAGAAAGAACTCCGTACTAATAAAGATACTCTCCCAAAGCGCTACGTTTAAGGAGGACTCTATGTACGGAAGCGGGATAGATAGTAACATGGACGGCGTCCAAATCGCGCAGATTTAACTGGTATAGAAAAGAACGTACCAATAAGATATAAGGGATAACCTCTAAAAGATGTAATAGGAGTTAAAAGGAGTAATAATAACGCTAATACCCTAGAGGGCCCTAAGGTTACACACGCCCCTATTATCCTGTAACCCCCCTATAGTAGACATCGCCATAATTAGCGCTATAGTGTTCTACTTTAATATATACCGGAAGGATAATAAGGTCTTTACTATAAGCCCATATAAGATTAACTGGATTATTAATAAAAGGGAAGAAGAGCTAATTAAGGAAACTAATAAGGAACTGGTTAAACATCTTCTTCCTACTATCTATGCTAAGTACAAGGACGCGTTCTTAAGGGTAGCTTTGGACAAGTTACCCCCTTACTGGATATACAATTATAAGATTTAATTGGAAGCCAATAACTTGCTAGGCTATAGCCCCCTCTACTAATAATTAATAGATAAGCTAAAAGTAATAAAGCAGTACTTAATTAATAACCTTAATAAAGGGTTTATTAAGCCAAGTTAAGCCCCTTTTACTTCCCCTATTCTATTTATAAAAAAGCCTAATAGAGGCCTTTGTTTTTATATTAACTATTAGAAGCTAAATGCTATTACTTAAAAGGATTAGTATCCTATTCCGTTAATTAACAAAACCCTTGCACGTCTAGGCCGGGTAAAGATCTTTACTAAACTTAATATCCGCTAAGCTTTTTACTAAATTAGGATAGACCCTATATCTAAAGATTTAACAACGTTCTATACCTATTATAGGTCCTATAAATATAAAGTTCTTCCTTTTAGACTAATAAACGGACCGGCTATATACTAAAGGTATATAAATAACGTTCTTTTTAATTACCTTAACGAATTCTATATAGCATACCTAGACAACATCCTTATATACTTAGACAATAAACTTAAGCACTAAGTTTATATTAAGAAGGTCCTAGAGAGATAGGATTAAAGTTAACCCTAAGAAGGTTAACGTAATCCGTAACTGGAAGCCCCCTTATACTGTAAAGGGGATCTAGTCCTTCCTGGGTTTTTATAATTTCTACCACCAATTTATCCATAACTATAGAGTTATAGCAACGCCTCTTATATAACTTACCCGGAAAGACACGCCTTTTGTCTTTAATAATGACTATATAGAAGCCTTTGGAGAGTTAAAAAATTGGCTCATCTCTTCTCTAATCCTTTGTTACTATAACCTGGACCTTAAATTAATAATAGAGACGGACGCTTTTAATAGAGTTATAGCGGGAATCCTATTACAGTTATATCTAGATAGCGAATAGTACCCTATTACCTTCTTTTTAAAAATAATGGACCTAGCTAAGTATAACTATAAAGTATATAATAAAGAAATACTAGCTATTATCTAATCGCTGTCCTAATAGCGTGTAGAGCTTAAAGGCACAAACTCCTAGATTAAAATATATACGGATTATAAAGCCCTAGAGTACTTTATAACTATAAAGCAGCTTACTAGATAATAAGCCTACTAGGCCAAAATACTCTCTAAATTCTTCTTTATAATTATATATTATTCTGGTAAGCAAAATACTAAAGCTGATATACTAACCCAAAGGGAATAAGATGTAGAACCCTAGGATAAGCTAAAGACCCAATACTAGACACACGCCCTCCTCTATCCTAAACAGCTTAACCCGCAAATTCTTAAAGAACTAAACTTTAAATGGAATAAGCTAGCACCCTTAGAGGGAGCAGTTTTAAATAAACTAATAGGGCTAGTTAACCGCATCCTAACTGTGAACCGCACGGCTAACTCCCTAAAAGCCCTCCGCAATTAAGCCGCGAAGGAGGACCCTAATTTGGAAATAGAAGAAGAACTGCTTCTATACTAAGGACGGCTTATAGTTCCAGATATTAATAACCTATAGATAGAGTTAATCTGTGAAGCCTACTATTAAGTCTCTATAGTATATCCTAATTGTAATAAGACCCACTAACTTCTAGCGCCCTGTTACTACTGGTAAGGACTTCTATCTGATATGGATTAATTTATTAGAAACTGCCATGCCTATAGACGCGCAAATGCCCCTAGGGATTAAACTCCTGGGTAGCTATGACTGCTGCCAGTTCCAGAATGCCCTTGGCAATATATTACTATAGACTTTAAGTCATTTCTAAAGGACGCCCATGGCTACAATGCAGCCTTTATAGTAATTAACTAACTATATAAGCAATCTGTCTTCCTCCCTTGTTTTAAGACTATAACTGCAAAGGATATAGCCTGCCTTTACGTTAACAACATCTATTAATTCTACGGCGCCCCTAAATTAATTATCTCTAACCATGGCCCCCAGTTTATATTAGATTTCTGGAATGAACTCTACTATATCCTTAGGATTAAGATTAAGCTCTCTACTGTATCCTACCCTTAGACTAACGGCTAAACCAAGATTATAAATTAGTACCTTAACTAGTAACTATGGCCCTTTGTAGACTACTATTAGGATAACTAGTTGGAATTACTACCATAATAGACTACGCGCAGCTTATACTCCCTTACAATAGTATAGGGATGTCCCCATTTGAACTGCTCTATGGGTATACACCATAAATGTCCTTTAATTAGGATAGGCCTACTAAACCCACTACGGCCTGTGAACGCCTTAGCCATAAGGAGGCCCGGGCATTTATTAAGAGAATGTATAGAGCCTAGAAGACTGCTTAAACAATTATAAGAAAGGCGCAATAAAAAAAGGAGTCTGATGTAAACTAATATTGTTGCAAGGAAGACTTCTAAGTAGGAGATAAGGTATAGGTGTTAATAAAGAACTGGAAAACCCAGAGGCCGAGCCGTAAGTTAGACTACCAAATGGCTAGCCTATATAAGACTCTTTAAAAGGTAGAACACTCTTTTAAGGTTAAGCTACTAGAGTTAATAAGGATCTACCCCGTTTTCTCCCTAGACCGGCTATAAAAGGCTGCGGATAATCCACTACCTAGATAGTATAATAACCCCCCACCGCCAATCCAGATTGCTAAGGATAAAGAATGGGAAGTTAAAGAAATCTTAGTAGTAAAAAAGGTCCGTAATATTTTAAAATACTGTATAAGCTAGGTAGGCCATAATGACGACCTAGAGTGGTACCCCGCATCTAATTTTAAGTACTCCCCCTATAAGCTACAAGACTTCTACCTAGCCTACCCTAATCTCCTTAGACCATTACGTAAATTAGATAACTGGATTAAATGCTAGGAAGGAGGGTTAGATAATTATAACAATTTTAACAATAATAGGGAGCTTGGACAACGCCTAAGGGCAGGCTTTTTTAGGAGGGGGGGGTGATGTAACGGTGCTAGAGCGCGTTACCTGCCAAATTCTGCTATATTGCTGCCATGTTCTGCCAACCTACGGTTGGCTCGCTTACCGCTAGCGCCTTAGCGGCTGCCCTTTTATATATATTTACTATGGTCCTGGCGACCCCCTTCTTTTCTTCTCCTTAGCTTAGTATCTTTATTAGATAGCAATCCACAAGCTTTGGTTTAGAGGCATTTGTGCGAGCCTGTTATATAACCTGCCATATACCTAATTACTTAGTTATATAGGTAGAATAACTGTAGCTTATATTTTAAATTGCGACGACCTAAAGTCCTAAGTATTTAGCTACGTAAGGAAGTCGTTAGAGTTGTTGGAATCTTTAAAGTCCTGGGTAAAGAATACTAGTATAGGAGATGGTAAGCTAAATAGACAGATGAATATATTTAATATTATTAACGGTTGCTCTTAAGAGGATTCGCATAAGGTTAATAACTAGGTTAACTAACGTTTCCGCTTATTAGCAGCTGTTTATTGTAAGGCTATTGCCTAGGTGTACGGTAGGGAGCAGGCAAGCCGAGCATGAGTCACAAGGAGAGTTGATGGAAGAGGACGATATGGTAAAGAGTAGGTATGGCAATACCTCGTATGGAGACGAACCGATGAGGGAGGAAGGGTTGCAAGCCCGAGGAGCTTATAAGGAGGTGCCAAGGGCTAGCCGAAGGCTAGCCTTGGCAGCCCCTAAGAGCTCCCGTGCGCGCACCCGAGTAAGGGGCAAAAAGTACCCTTACACTTATAGTAAGCACTGCAATTTTATAGGTGCAGTTAATGCAGGTAGTATATTTAACAATATTTTAAGCTCCTTATAAACCCCTACTGCCAATCTCTGTCTCTTTTTCTATTGAGATTTCTATTATTTTGCCTGCTCTTTATACTTTGCAGCCCTTTTAGCTTACTTAAGGCTAGTAAGACCACGTTTATTAGCCTTACCCTTCTTCTTAAACTCTACCTTTAAAGTCTAAACTGGATTAGGTAGCTCTACTAGCATAGTATTATCCTTTCTATATATCCTTTTAAACTTAAGAAGAAGCTATTAAGTCTCCCACTAAAATAAATTTATAAAAACTTCTGCTTACTTAGTAGGGTATAATTTAGTAATTATATTATATACTACAGTCGCCGCACGTAGCGCTATATCTGCTCTATTATTGCTAAAGCAGTTAATATTAGTAATAGCTTTATTATCAGGACTAAGTTAAGTGTTATAACTTAGTTACTAATTAAATTTAATAGCAGGCGGCCCGTTAAGCAGCCATTAGTGGTAAAGAAGGGTTAGTGGCAATAACGCTAATTTCTATAGAGCCTTTTCTATCTAATAATAATACGGGAGGTTATATTAAATAGGAAGATTATAGTCGCCTTACTTTAAATAGCAGCCGTATTTACTATGGCCGTTTTTAGTATTAAATCTTTGTATATAGAACTCTAGGAGTTGCTAATACGTATAAGCGATAATATAATTGCTTTTAAGCGGGCTGTATTTCTTACTGTCCTTAGCAAACTAGCTAAACTATCTATAGTTAAATTTAATGACTTCCTATTTATCCCGTATAAGCTTAATAGCCTTATTAGTTACTTAACCCTATAGTTACTAAAATGTATAAGTATCTTAAAGCTAGAAAGACTTTTTATAATCCTTAAATCTCTTATTAATTACCAACTTAATCTAATTAACGACTTTTAGTAATGTAAGGTCCTTATATAACCTTACTTTTATTACTAGATAAATTAATTCGCCCCTCTATAAGGTATTGGCACCAAAATTATAGTAATAATAAGTATAAGCCCTATTAAAGTAGGGCTCCCTTAGGCCCTAGTAATCTTTAATTTTAAGAGCCTCTGCCTGGCTAAGTTAACGTATAAGTGTATTATAATTGGCTTTAAGATTAGTAGGACTCTTTAACTTAGTATACGCCTAAATTAAGTTATCTAATGTCTTCCGCTTCTCCTTTAAGTACTTACCACTATTAACTAATATAGTTTTAATATTTTTAATAATGTACTACTTATAGAGTTATATCTGGATATCCCTCTTAGCAAGCTTTTTGGTAGCTAATATAAATCTAGCTCCCTAATTGCTAATATAATCTTTTAGAGTAGGTATATCGTGGAATATAAACTCGTTTATAAAGTTATGTATTTCTTTAAACACCTACTTAGCCTTAGATGTAATAATTAAGTATATAATTAAAACTATCTTACTGGTATTTATTATTATTACTATAGTTAATAGTGGTATATAGAGCTGGTTTATAGAGAATATTATATTAGTGGAAATATAGAAGCTAGAGGCAAATTAACGTATAGAAGTAATTTATTTAGGAGTTATAAAGGTAAGTTAAATAAGGACTTAAGAGGTAGGGTTACTTAGGGAGAAGAGTAAGTTAGTATTAAGTTAGTGATAGATAGTAAATAAACATCTCGGGCACTTTAATACTAAAGTACTTTAAGATATACTACCGCATAGTTAGATTATTATATTTAGTGGGTCCCACTATACTAATTTATAACTTAGATATACTACAAAACGCTATATTATTTATGCTACTAAGATAGGGACTAAAAGAGGCGTTTATCTAATGGACCTAAATCTACTATAGCAACTTATTCCATTCCTGTTTCTTCTTTAAAGCTATAAGATATAACTATTTAGAAGGCTAGTAAGTAATTTAAATAAAGGGGAATATTCTTCTTAATAAAGTCTTGTTATTACTTAGATATTATAACCGCCCTAATCTTACTATTGCCTTAATCTTACCACCTTTTAGATCTTACTAAATAAAATAGTAAGCTTACTTATTTTAGTATTAACTTCTATATAGATACGCGAGTAAGTATAGAAGCCGGCTTATTAGAGAGCCGAATAGAGCTCTGTAAATTACTCCTACTTTATTACTCCTTCTATCTATTTACCCTAACGTACTTACCCTCCTATATTTTAGTAGTTACGACTACTTATTAGTGGCAAGTTATTAGCAGATAGGAGCCGCCGTACCTCTTCTACAGATGCATTAGCGGCCTAGTGGTTAATGTTATGGCGCTGGTGGAAAACGGTGGATTGTGGCGGATAGCCGCAGACAGTTTCTTACTGTTTTAGACAGTCGCAGTTATATGACCAGACGATCGTATAAAACCTTAAGCGGCGTTACCCTTCTTCTCTTTTCCTTTCTCTAGCTTTAGATCCTCGTTTATAGACAATCTAATTATATAGGCTTGCATGCGTCCTTCTTGCTATGCTTGTGCCTTAATTAACTAAGTCGCTAATATTATCTAAAGCTTGTCGCCACTCTTTCTTCATAAGAAAGAACTTAAATATATTTATAAGACCACGAATAGAATAAGAATATAGAATAGGACCCTAAGGACAGGATAGAACTAAAAGAACACAAATAGAACGTGAAACCTGAAAAATAGGATATGTATGGACTAGAACCTTAGAAAATAAACAAACACTAGAAATTACCTAGTACCCCTACTACTATGCTAAGAAATATAGCAGCTGGTAAAGCCGCTATAGGACCTATAAATACCTCTAATGGTAAAATAGTCGCTGTCTTGACCCCCTAGGAAGAGCTTATAGCAGCCAATACTAAAATTAAACGGCTCTAAGAGCTGCTTAAAACTAGAGACACCCCTACGCCTAGTAATAGGTTATTAGACACCTAGAGGCTTGCTATAGTTCTTAAGGCCCTAGCCTAATATACAGTATTAGCATTATCGCGATCCGTAAAGGTTATAGACCCCCTATTACTTATAGATAGAACCGACCCTATATTTAATAACTAGAAGCTTTAACTATAGGACAAGCTTAAAGTTAATGTGGACTACTTCCCTAATACCTAAGCTAAAATGGTATATGTCTTTAGCCGCACCGGCGGTAACGTATAGATATACTTACGTCCGTAATACGCCTAAGACTTAGCAGACCCCTTCCCCTCTAAAGAAGAGATAATTAACTACCTATCTTCTATTTATAAGGACCCCTTTAAAGTACAGAACGCCTGGCTTAATTATAAAAGCCTAAATATAAAAACAATAGAGACCTTCTTAGCCTTTTAGACCCGCTTTCTATACCTAGCTGGACAGGCTTAAATCCCCTAGGAAGATTTAATACTAGACCTCTTTAATAAGCTTACCCTAGACTTATAGCGCGCCATACTGCTAGTTTATACTACTATATAGACGCTTAAGGAACTTATAGACTAATGCCTAGCTATTAACTAGGGCCTCCGTTAAATTAAGGTATATACTAAGTGGTATAAGACTAGAAGCTCTGCCAACTAGAATATAAGTACTATAAGAACAGGCCATAGCGCCCTAGTAAGATCTATAACCCCTATAGCACCGGCCGTATAGCCCGCCGCTAGTTTAGTAGCTAGCTGTATAGCTAGTCCTGCTATAGGTTTAGTGAATGCTTAGCCTATATACAGCAACCCCTATATATAGGCCCTTAGCAATTAGGGAGCTTGCTTCTCTTACAGCTAGAAGGGCTATATTATAAAGGATTGCCTAATAAACGCAAAAGCGGGCGAGGTTTTATTAATCTAAGAGGATAGTATAGAGTTAGAAAAAGAGGAACCCTAAAGGAAGACTCCTCTCTAGGGTTAAAAGGGATTAATATGTTATATATTAATCTAGGTTGGCTAGTTGGTAAAAAAAGCTACACTATCCCTTATACTTTATTCTGTAATAAATATTAAGTTTTAACCTCTACTTTGGCTAACTCTGGAGTAAATGCCTTTGGCTTAATAGATATATAGTGTACTATAAAGCTGGCTAACTTTTGAAATGTACCCCTTAAAGAACTGCCTAAACTAATTCCTATTTGTGGGTATAACGGATAGATAGGACCATCTATTATAACAATCTTATAGATTTACCTCTATGTAGATGGATAAAGGTAGTATAACATCCCCTTTCTTATTATGGACCTAGGAAGCTATAATATAATTTTAGAAAGAAAATGGCTAGCCTATCTAGGCTTACAGCTTGATATACGGAGTAGACGGCTTGTCTAGCCTAAAATCCTACCCCTAATACCTTCTTTTATAAAGGAAATCAGCATTATAATAGAAAACCTTATGCGGCTATAGATAGACACTGTTTACTAGGCTAATGCTATGCGTAGGGACTAGGCCTTTAAGAAAGATATATAGCTTAATCCGCAACGGGTCTGTATACTACGCCACCCCTAGACTACTAATATTGCACTACCGGCACTAAAAACCCAGGAAGTTAGTAATAAGCCAGCTAGCTTAAGCCCTATATAGCTATAAAGAACAGCAAGGAATATTAGACACTGTACTAAATATATAAACCAGAAAGATAACTTATGGAAGATGGAATAGGAGCTAAGGGGGGTTATAAACCCTTAACCGTAAAATATGGTCTATAGAACGTTTGTAAAGAAACCTATAAACCTCCTACTAGTTAATATCTGCTATATTAGCGCCATAGGGTTCTATTAGAACTTAAAATAGCCTAATACTGACGCCTTTACTACTAGCTTATATAAAATTAACCAGATAATTAAAGATAAGGAAGCCCTAGCCTATAACCAGCTTAGTAGGGAAAGTAAGCTTATAAATAAGGAGCTGGTAGAATAGAAACTACTCTGCTAATACCGGGAATTTAAGGATATATTCTCTAAGGCAGTATTTAATATGCTCCCGCCGTACTAACCGTATAACTATAAGATTAAGATTAAACTAGATAAAGAAAACACCTTTAGCTATAGCCCCCTCCGCTAGCAATCTACTAATGAGCTATAGGCCACTAAGCAGTACCTTATTAATAACCTTAATAAGGGCTTTATTAAGCCTAGCTAAGTCCCCTTTACCTTACCCATCCTCTTTATAAAAAAGCCTAATAGCCGGCTCCGTTTCTGCATTAACTACTATAAACTAAATTATATAACCCGCAAAGATTGATATCCGCTACCCTTACTTAAAGAAACACTAGCCCGTATAAGTAAGGCTAAGATCTTTATAAAGCTTAATATCTGCTAGGCCTTTTACTGGATTAGGATGGACCCTAAATTTAAGGATCTTACTATATTTTGGACCCGCTACGGATTATGTAAATGCAAAGTACTACCTTTTGGACTGACTAATGGACTGGCTATATACCAATAGTATATAAATAACGTACTCTTTAACTACCTTAATGACTTCTATATAGCCTACCTAGATAATATTATAATTTACTCTAAGAATGAACTGGAATATAAGGAGTATATCCGTAAAGTCCTATAATAGCTCCGCGAAGCTAGTCTTTAGGCCAATATTAGGAAGTTAGAATTTAGTGTTAAGCGCACTAAGTACCTAGGGTTTATTATTAGTATGGACGGAATTGAGGCAGACCTAGAAAAAATAGCTGTAATTAATTAATGGGAACCCCTAAGCACCGTAAAGGGGGTATAGTTATTCCTAGGTTTCTATAACTTCTACTAACGCTTTATTAAAGACTATAGCAGGATTACTTAGCCCCTTAACTACCTTACTAGAAAGAACTAACCTTTTCATTTTAATAATATATGTAAAAAGGCCTTTAACAAACTTAAAAAGCGGCTAGTCTCTACTCTGTTACTGGCCCATTTCCACCTAGAATGGCCCTTAATATTAGAAACGGATACTTTAGATAGTGTAATAGCTGCCGTCTATTCCCAGAAACAGCTAGATGGAGAATAGCACCCTATTATATACTATTTAAAGACTATAATAGATGCTGGCTATTATTTCTAGCCTTTAGTACTGGCGTGTATAGCTAGAGGGGACCCCTAAACCTATTTAGGTAGTTTTAGATTATAAGGCCTTGGAATACTTTATAACAACTAAAGCCCTTACGGCCTGGCAGGTATGCTAGGTAGACATCCTATCCCAGTTTAACTTCCTAATTATATATAGGCTAGGCGCAACTAACTATACAGATACCCTTATAAGGCGTAAATAAGACCAAGATAACCAAATAGCTATAAAGATTATATTATAGACCTAGATGCTACTATAACTAGAGCACCTTAACCCCTAAATATAGGCAGAACTAAATATAGACCCTATAAAGGCCAAGATGTGCCCTATTAACACTATGGAACTTAACCTTATTAATAAGCTACTATAAGTAAATTATACAGCCCCTTTGTTATAGGAGTACTGTAAAAAGGTAAAGGATGCTACTAGCCTATGGTCCCTTAAAAACAGACTGCTTAAGTATTAGGAACGGCTCGTAGTGGCAGAGGAATAGAATTTATAGACTTAGCTTATTGCTAAAGTATATACTTAGGTCTCTATGGCCTACCCCAGAAAAAATAAAACCTGTAGAATTATTGGCGACCGCTACTACTGGCCTAGAATAGTTATGGATATTAACCGCTATGTATAGAACTATAATAACTGCTATAGGTCTATAATTTTATAAGACAAGACCCTGGGGCTATTAAAGCCACTCCTAATACTAGAACGCCCTAGCAGTATATCTCTATAGACTTCTATAAGTTACCTACAGACCGCAATAGATATGATATGGTTATAATTCTAGTTAACTGCTTTAGTAAGCGCCCATTCTTAATCCCCTATTATAAGAATATTAATGCTAAAGAGGTGGCCTAACTGTATATCCACTATGTCTACCAAATTTACGGACTATTAGATACTATTATATCCAACCACGGGCCATGGTTTATATTAGCCTTCTAGAACAAGTTTACCTGGATCCTAAGTATTAGGCTAAAGCTCTCTATAGTATACCACCCCTAGACAGACGGTTAGACAGAGATTGTAAATTAATACTTAGACTAAAGACTCTGGCCCTTTATTAACTACTTTTAGGATAACTAGGGCAAACTACTACCTATAATAGACTACGCCTAGGCAACCCTACCTTATAACTCTACGGGGTTTGCACCTATTTAGCTAGAAATAGGATACTTACTCTATATAAGCTTTAACTAGGAGAGACTAAAAGGACCATAGACTGTGCGTGAAAAACTATCTTATGGGGAAGCACAGTAGTATGCTAGACGCTTAGAAGAAGTATAGGCGGTAGCCTATAAGAACCTAGAGAAGCAGGGTTGTAAATCAATCAACGAGACTTCAATATTGAGTTGAGTTGGTTGCCAAGACTCAATCAATTCAACCAACTGAGAGTTCGCTGGCGTGGCAATTCAATCAATTTGGAGGCTCCGATTGAGTTGAGTTGATTGAAGAATATTGATGCTTTGATATTATATAGAAAATATTACTAGAGTTCACATAGAGCAATACTCTAAACCTTATTATTCTTAGTCTCGCCCACTAAAAATAGTTTACCCGAGCATTACCCGTTGTTTACACCGTCATATCGCCGCCCGAGCCTTGGCAGGTGAGACTCCTAATTCTATAATATTAATTATACTGCTACTATGGCTTCCGACGCGTTAGATAATGGCCAAACAAATACCTCAGTCCTTCCTACTGCTCGTTTCTAATCCTACCGTACCTACCAACCTCTAGGGCGCCTCAGATCACAGTGTAATTAGCAATACCGACGCGTCTTTTTATCTGAAATTAATAACTACTTCGCAGGCGGCTTTGCTCTACCTACACCTGCAAACAATCGCGATAAGTATAACAATTGGCTGGCCCGAGCAGGTCACCCTAAGGATGCTCAATGTACCAATCCGATTTTATATTGGCAAGCCAAAGTAAATAGGACCTACAACCCGCTCGCATAGCTCTTAATTTAATAACTACTTCACCAATATCGTCAGACCCTAAACGTATATTTAGTCTTACTGGCCTGCTCCTTACTACCAGTCGCGCACGACTACAATCTGATATAATTGGAGCTTCAATGGCTCTAGGGATAGGGAGGGCGTTATCAATATAGTAGATGGGCAGTTAAAGCAGCCGGCAAAGGAAGAGACAATATTAACGGGCGGGAAGGTGAGCCAACGCCATGCCAAGACTCGCGATAGACCTATATTGAGAGCTGGGCGACAGGAAGAACAGTAGGAAATAATTTAGGCGTCGCTAGGTAGGTCGTCTTGCATTAACTCTATGCCAAGAACTCGTGATAGTTGCTGACTACACCAACTGAACTCAGTTGAACTAGTTGCCAAGACTTCAATATTAATTCAATTAATTTAATTAACTAAGCTCTCTGCTTACAAAGCTTTCAATTCAATCAATTTGAAGCCTTGGTTGAGTTAAGTTGATTGATTTATAACCCTGTAGAGAAGGCCCAAAAATTAATAGAATAGTAGGTAAATAAGCACAGGCGCGAGCCTGACTTTACTATAGGTGTTACGGACGCTTTAAGTACAATGTTACGACTACTTGGAGAAGAGTCGGCGGAAGCTAGTTAGTTAATATAGGCACGGTCTAGGATAGATCCGGTGGAACTATATGACGAGGAATAGTAATTAAGGTTACGTAGTATTGAACGCATTGACTACGTTAAACGAGAGGGACGTTATGTTTAACACAGATAACATGTACCTCACGTACAAGAGAGGATTTCTTAGGAGTATAGTTGTGTATTTAAAAGACCTTAGTCCCTACTATAGATAGTTCTCTCCTTATAGTAAATCTTAGAATATAATTGGAGTTAATCTATTAGGCAACCACTCTACCAGTTATTATTATATTGTTGTTTTATTCTTACCTATATACCCAGCCCAATAACAGAACCTACTATAGTCTAAGCTATAAGATTCCGTTACACATTCACTACCAAGGTTACGGTATTAAATAAGATTGAACAATATGCCACTAAGAGCAGCACTAGTTACGACAGCATCGACAGCAGCCACAACCTTAGGGCTAGGTGATACTAATATAGACAAGAGGGATTCTCAAGTGGTTACGCGAGGTCAGTTATAGGAAATAGTTAATTACTTACAAGACAATAATAGGATACTTAAAGAACGCATTAATGGAATTAGAGTAGCAAAGATTAAGTTACCTTCAATTAAACGATTCTTAGGAGAGAAGTTGAAGCTCAAGGGATTTCTTATACAAATATACTTTAAGGTAGTACAGGAAGGAGCGAAGTTAGTAATATCGTTAGATTAAGTAGCCTATGCAGAATTGTTCCTAATAGGGAGGGCACTTAAGTAGTTTAAGCCATATCTTACAGAAATATAGGCTAATGGCATAACAACTACTAACTAAGACGTATAGTATATATTTGCCAGTTAGAACGGGTTCGCGGAACAACTAACGTAGATATTTAGAGACCTAGAAGCCACAACTATAGCGGAACAAAAGCTTTAGAACTTAGTATAACGCACTTTAGCAATTAAGTATATAACATAGTTTTAAACACTAGCTATATAGGTTAAGTGGAATAATAAGGCGCTTATAGCATAGTATAAATAGGGACTTAAGGCTAAAGTCTAGAACGCAATTATCCTAATGGAAGATATGGATACTCTAAAAGAGTTAATAGATTAGTTAATAAAGATTAATAATAGGATCTACTAAAGGGAACAAGCTAAAAGAGGGCAAGATAGAGTTCTACAGTTATATAAAGCGTAGAGTACGCAGTGATAGACACAGAGTTAAAAATTATAGAATAGCGCAGAGTTAATGGACCTAAGTGGTACCAAAGAAACCTAAAGATAGGAAAAGAAACTATAGAAACCTAGAGGTTAAGGATTAAGTAATTAAAGGACCTAGGAATAGAGGCCAAACTAGGGATCTTAGCAGTAGAAGACGTTTAGGCGGACTCTATAGCAAGAAAAATAGTTTAAAGATAGAGCTTGCATAAATTACAGAAAATAGGGTTATTTCGCTAGAGACTATAGAGGTGGTTAGAGTAACTACGCGGTAAAGGGAACCAGACTAGCAGACGGCACGTATATATAAAGGAATAATAGTGCACTGCAAGGAACAAAAGAATGTTTAATTAACAGTTTTGCGTATTATTATAACAACGCATACTAAATTCATGAGGACGCTAAGTATGGCGTAAGCTATTAGTTATAGGAGCTATTATTATTTAAGTTTAAAGGAACTAATAAACCAGCTCATAGATTGGATATTAAAGATGATGAATTTAATACAGGTAAAGCATTTACCAATAATAAGGCAATAAAGGCAGCTTACTAGGAGTATATAGACCTCGGAGAAGTTAAAATAGAAGTAGAGACTAAGACCATCACAGAATAGGGTTTAGTAACGGGTATTATAACACCATTAGATACAATTTCCATCGCTTTATAAGATAATAGGAGCAATATTTAGAAGAAACTAAGCAAGTAGATAACTGCTAGTGCTAGCTTATTACTTAATAAAGGCAAAAGGCCATAGGCTTAAGATTCTTAAAAAGAGATAAAAGAAGCTTAAGATTTTTAAAACGAGATAAGACACACCCTAAGACCCACAACAGATAAAAACTAATAGGAAAGGGCAGTAACTTAGTTTAGTAACAAACAAATAAGTATAGGACGTAAGTTTAAGAACTACAAGTTTAGAGAACAAATAAAAACGTTAGCAATCCTAGGTAAACGTAGTGTTTAGCCTAAAGATTAAACAGTTAATACCAGGATTAAAAAGTAAGACAACTACGAAGATCTAGCTATAAGATATAGAAAATAAGAAACTATGGATAAGTTTAGGATAAGAATTATCGCATAGTAAGAGCAAAAGCTAGATAAGAGGTTAGCTATACTAGGTTATATAAGGAACAGAGCACCTATATAAAGAGTTACTAATAGGCCAAGTGCAGGGACACCTAGAGTAAAGTGGTTAGATAAACTGGAACAAAAAGAGAATCTAGATATTCTAACTAGGTTTAAAGAAAGACATACTAAAGGATATTATAATATAGTAATAACAAGGTACTTTCTAACGGATAGACTATACACACTAAACCAGTTATATAGAAAGTGGTATAGGCAACAACACAATAACAAATAGGAAGATTTTTATATATAGCTGGACAAAAAAGTTGTCTAAGACCAACCCATTACGGAAAAACGTATAAGTTATATCAAAGGAGCATTAATTATAATGTTAAGGAAACTAGAAGAAGGATCTAGGGACTAGAGAAGTAAGTAACAAATCTTAATACCCACAGCAGAGATACCAGTGGTTAGGTTAACTAGGTATAGGTTTAAACTTAAGAATAAAAATAAACTAAGAGTTAACCTAAAACATATAGCGTATTATACACTATTATAGATAGCTTGTGTGGATGACATATATAATATATATAGAGCACCTAAAAATAAGAACCGGAAGTACCTAGTAAGGATATATTAGGCACCAAAGGAAAAGCGGTTTAGGAACGCCAAGTATATACATAGTTAGCACCCAGTAGAAGTACAAGGTCAAGGAAACTTAACACTTTAACTAGGAAAATTCCTTACGGAAGAATACCTAGACAGACGATAGTGGTGGGAGTGCCTAGAGAACACTTATCTATAGTATATAGAGGAAAAGAAACAAACTAAGTATTAGCTAAAGTTAGACTAAGTACAGGCAGGATCTAGCAGCCAACAGTTAGGAAAAGGGGAGGCATATAGGACTAAAGGGAACTAGTGTTAGAGCTTTAGACCCTTAAAGGAATTTAAGGTTAATACCTAAATTTAAAAGCTAAGTGGCAAGATTAGCAGTTTAAAGCGTTGGTAGACAGTAAAGCAACTAGGAACTATATATTACTAAAGGCAGTAGAAAGGATAGGGTTACCACATAGACAGAAGGAACACCTATATCCACTCATAACAATTTCAGGAGATTAGATAGCCTACAGAGGAAGTATTATTAATCTTAAAACAGGACCTATTTAGATAACTATTAAAGGGAGACCAGTTAGAATATCTTTTAATATCCTACCATTAGGACAGGATAAGGCGATACTAGAAATGCCTTAGTTATAGGAGTACAATCCAAAGATCGATTAGGTTATAGGTCAGGTCAATATTAAGGATATATAACGGCGCAAAGTGCGACAGCAAACCAAGTTAGTATAGTACCAAGTTAGAGCGACATATAAAGAGACTAAGTAAGGCTTAAGTCATATACCAAAGAGATACCATAAGTATGGTAAAAAGTTATGGTTACTAGAAAGTAAAAAGCTATTAAAGTATACAGCTTAGGACCACAAGATAGAATTAAAAGAGGGAATAAGTCTAAAGTTCTTTCTAATCTATAAGCTTACTAAAATAGAGTCAGTAGCGCTTAAGGAGTTTGTTTAGGAGAACTTATATAAGGGATATATTAAACCATTATAGTTATTAGCAGGATATCCAGTACTATTTATCCCAAAGAAAAATGGAAAACTTAGGATGTGTATAGACTATAGACAGTTAAACAGCATTATTAGGAAGGATAGGTATCCTTTACCCTTAATTAGCGAAATCTAAGACAGGATAGGCAACGCAAAGATCTTTATAAAGATAGATCTGAGATGGGCGTATTATTAGATTAGAATTAAGGAAGGTAACAAATAGAAGGCAGCATTTAGGTTAAAGGAAGGACTATATAAGCCATTAGTTATACAATTTAGGCTTATAAATACACTAGTAATGTTCCAGAAGCGAATTAATAGCGTATTAGGAGAACACCTAGATAAATTTATTATAGCATACCTTAACAATATTATTATCTACTTAGAGAATAAGGAAGAATATAGAGAACACATTAAATAGGCTTTAAAGAGACTACAAGAAGAATAGATGCTAGTAGTAATTAAGAAATACAAGTTCTTTACTAGGAAGACTAATTTCGTTAGATTTATTATTAAACTAGGCCAACTTAGTATAGATCTAAAGAGGATCAAGGCTATAGTAAATTGGCAAGAACTAGAGAACGTTACGCAGTTAAAATCGTTCCTAGGGTTTTGCAATTACTGTAAAAGGTTTATAGCGCAATAGTTACAGAACATTAAGCTATTTATACAGTTAACAAAGAAAGAAGAACTATAGGCATAGGGAAGGAAATAACAAGAACTATTTAAAAAAGTTAAAGAATTATTTACCTAGGAGCCAGTTCTTAAGATCTATTAACTAGGTCTAGAGACGGTTATAGAAATAAATATATTAGACTTTACACTAGGGGCATACTTTATATAGAAATATTAAAATGGATGGCACCCAGTGGTATACTATAGTTGAAAGATAACACTACTAGAGTTAAACTATAACATCTACAATAAGAAGTTGCTAGGTATAGTTATAGCACTTAAGAAATAGAGAGCATTCTTATAAGGTATAGAGAAACCATTTATAGTTAAGATAGACTATAAGAACCTTATAGGATTCCTAACAATAAAGGAACTCAACTAAAGACAGGTTAAATAGGCGGAAATGCTTATAGAATACCATTTCGAAATTCAGCATACTAAGGGTATAGACAATACACGAGCAAACGCTCTAAGCAGAAAGGCTAAACTATAAAGTAATAAAAAGCTATTGGGAGCTTTATTATAAAAGAATTAAGACGGATTAATTAGGTATAATTATTTAAAGATTATAGCAACTAAGGAAAGTCAGATCTATAAATTACCAGAGAGTAATTAGATATAGAAGATTTAAGAAGTATAAACAGAGGATCTAGACTTAGAGCAATATAAAAACAGAGAAGCAATATATATGCCTAAGTCTATCGCAGAAGAATTTATTAAGGAATTCTACAAGGGAATAACACAAGGATACAACAGAGCTATAGGCTTAGTGTTAAGATTTTAAGAGGAGTATATTATTTAAGGAATCTGGGGACTAGCAAGACAAGTTATAAAGGAATATCTAAATTGCCAAAGAAATAAACCAACGAGGTATAAGCCGTATGGAGGGCTATAACCTATTAAGACACCAGGAAGGCCATAGGAAGTTATATTATAGGACTTTATTATTAAGTTACTAAAGTTAAGAGATCCTATCACAGGACAAGATCATAATGTAATTTTAGTAATAGTAGATAAGCTAATAAAGTAGGGATACTTCATAGCATACACGGAAGAGATATTAGTAAAAGATATTGCTAGAATCTATATAAAGGAAGTATTCGCAAGACATAGAGCACTAGATAAGATTATATTAGACAAAGATCCAAGATTTATAGCAGTATTTTAGGAAGTATTTCTGGCAGAATAAGGAGTTTGCGCAGTAATATCTACAGCATATTATCCGCAAACAGACGGACAAACGGAAAGACTAAACTAGACACTAAAGTAGTATCTAAGGCACTATATTAATCACGCACAGAATAATTGGGTATTGTTATTACCAGTTACACAGTTTGCATACAATGCAACACTATAAGAAGGAATGGGGACATTACTATTTAAGGCAAATTATAGATACGAGCTAAGGACATCGTTATCGCCATATTAAGTAAAAAAGACGAGTAGCACAGCTAAGCAAAGAATAGAGACGTTAATGAATCTTTATATAGACCTTAAAGAAACAGCTAAACTAGTATAAAAACAAATAAAAAGGTACTATAATGCTAAGAGATCTAAGGGACTAGATCTTAAGGAGGGAGATAAAGTATGGCTACTATATAAAAATTTCAAGAGTTGATGACTAAGTAAGAAGTTAGACTATGTTAGACTAGGACCTTTTAAAGTAAAGTAAAGAATTTTATTAGTTACGTATAAGTTAAACCTACTAGCTAAAATGAAAATCTACCCTATATAATATGTTGCAATGCTAGAGCTAGTACACGGGAATATTAAGCCACCAGTTTATAAGGCAGATATATATAGAGGATAAAAGGAAGATAAATGGCAAGTTTTAAAGATTATTAGTTATAAGGATATAAATAACAAAACATGGTATAAAGTAAAGTGGATAGGCTATAGTAAGACTACCTAGAAACCACTAAGCAACCTAAGGAACACTATAGGAAAGGTACGGGAATATCAGAAGAAAGCAGGTTAGGTAGCATTAATAAAGAAGAATTACCAAAGAATAAGTCACCTAAGGGGGACCTAAGAGGAGCAATTATTAAGCTACTCAGAGTTATTTCCCTTATAGGAGGAGAGCCAGTCCTTTTATTACCCAGCTTAGATAAACCCTATTAAATAAGTTTCTACTCCTTAGAACGGACCTTCTTATAAATATATTTAAGACGTTAAAGACAAGTATAGGCTAAATATTAAGCTTTAAGGACGCGTGCGGACTCTTCTAAGGCACATTAAACCTTAAGTAGCGCGGAGGCCAGCTTACCGTTAAGCTTTATAGTGGCAGATTAAACATAAGACCCTATAATAAGTTACTTAGGGAACTTAAAGACTGTTAAGAGTTATAGGATGCGTATACTTAGCATTAGAGATAGAGCAAATATCGCAAGACAATTAAACGTTTGCTTTAGTACACTTAGAGTAAAAGGAGGGTTGTTAAGACGTAGAACTCGCTAGCGCAACACAAACTAACCCCTCTTTAGCGTAATAAGAGTAGGGAATTGCCATCACCTCGCCTAGCAATAGTATAGAGGAAACCGTATAAAGGCGACACTTAACCTAAAAAAGAGAAGAAGAAGCTTTAGGTATAATAAGTATAGATATTAACCAGAATAATTAAACAGATATTACACCTCTAGTGGACAACTTGGAGATGTTAGAAATCTTTAAGGACGAAGATAGAGAGGAGGGAGATAGTATTACGGACGCTTTAAGTACAATGTTATAACTACTTGGAGAAGAGTCGGCGGAAGCTAGTTAGTTAATATAGGTATAGTCTAGGATAGATCCGGTGGAACTATATAACGAGAAATGGTAACCAAGGTTATATAGTGTTAAACGCGTTAACTGCGTTAAACGAAAGGGGCGTTATGTTTAATACAGATAACACGTACCTTATGTATAAGAGAGGATTTTTTAGGAGTATGGTTGTGTATTTAAAGGACCTCAGTCCCTACCGTAGATAGTTCTCTCCTTGTAGTAAATCTTAGAATACAATTAGAGTTAATCTGTTGGGCAACCACTCCACCAGTTGTTATTATGTTGTTGTTTTGTTCTTACCTATATACCCAGCCTAATAATAGAACCCACCGTAGTCTAAGCTACAAGGTTCCGTTACAATAGGCAATAAGGTTTGGGTTATAATAAAGAACTAGAAGATAGAACGGCCTAGCCGTAAGCTAGACTATAAGATGGCAGGACTGTATAAGATCCTTAATAAAGAAGGCAACTTATATAAGGTTAAACTCCCAGACTTAATTAAAGTCCACCCTGTTTTCTTACTAGATAAGCTATGGAAAGCTGTAAATAACCCACTACCTAGATAAAAGAATGAGCCTCTACTACTAATTTAAGTTAATGGCGACAATGAATGGGAAGTTAATGAAATACTAGCCTATAAACTAGTACGAGGAATGCTAAAATACCATATCTAATGGAAAGGTTACGATCTAGACCCAACCTAGTACCCCGCCTAGAACTTTATAGGTTGCCTCTAGAAGCTTAAAGAATTCTATAACCAATACCCTAATAAGCCAGGACCCTTGAAGTATCTAGACAAGTGGATAGAGTGTTAGTATAGCGAAGATGATAAGCTACCTGTTGAGTATATAGATAAGAACACCCTACGGATATAATACGGATATATAAAGCCTGAGGGCAGGCTTTTTCGGAGGGGGGGGTAATGTTATGGCGCTGGTGGAAAACGGTGGATTATGGTAGATGTTATGGTAGACGCCGAGTTATATAAGTCCACGTGACTAGAGGACCGCATAAAACTTTATATGGCGCTGCTATTCTTCTCCCTTCCTTTCTCTAGCTTTAGATCCTCGTTTATAGACTACTAATTGTATAGGCTTGCGCGTCCCTTATGCCGTGCTCATGCCTTGATTGACTGAGTCGCTAACACCTATTGCCTTAGAAAACACCCTAAGCAAGATCTTAGAAAAGGTTATAGCGGACTATATAACAGATACGGTAGAGGAACACGCCCTACTACTATAAAGCTAAATAGGGGTAAGAAAGAATCGCTTAACGCTATTAGCACTTACACTACTCGCTACTACTATTAAAACTGCATGGGCTATGTAAAAGGACTTTGTAGTATTAATACTTAGCCTAGATATCAGCGGCGCCTATAATAATATACCCTATAAGCGTCTCCTATACATCCTTAGGGCAAAGGGCTTCCTAGAATAGATTATTTAATTTATTTAAGGATTTATAGGCCAGAAAGAAATATTACTAGTCTTTAGCGGATACCAGAGCCCCCCTATTACAGTTATAATAGGAATACTATAAGGATTACCTCTGTCGCCTATACTCTTCCTCTTCTTTATAAGCAACCTGCTTAATACCTTTAAGGAAGGGGCGACCTAGGGGATAGGCTTTGTTAATAATATAAACCTAATTATATATAGGCCAACAGCCGCAGAGAACTGTAGGACACTAAAGAAAGCCTATAATACCTATATAGAATAAGCAAGACGATATAGAGTCCAATTCTTACTAGAGAAATACCAGCTAATCCATTTTATAAGAAAACGTAACCAATCTGTAGATCTTTAGCATATAATCCATATCTAAGGCTTTAGGGGTTAACCGGTTCAAGGCCTAAGGGTATTAGGAGTATGGGTAGATAGTAAGCTCTAGTAGAGCGTATATATAGCGTAAGCGGCCTGTAAGGGCTAAGTATAGTATATTGCTATGTCTAGGATTGTTAATTCTATATAGGGTCCATGCTTCCAGAGGTTACGCCTACTATATACAGCAGTTGTCCGGCTAACTATAATGTATAGATCTAGCATTTAGGCCACTAGAGAAACTAAAAAAGGCCCCCCTAAATTACTCCTTAAACCACTCCAAAAGGTCTAAACAGCCTACCTTAGGAGTATAACAGGTGGGTATAAGCGAACGGCCACAGCACTGCTTAAGAAGGAAGCCAATATTCCCCCCCTATAACTATATATTGAAGCCGATGTAATGTAAAGGGTACAAAAGGAACGCAACTCTAATGTTATAAAGTATATTAAGACACGCCTAAATAAACTATAGAGGAACCCTAGGGTGCCCTATAGAAGAAGAAACCAATAACCCTAAAGTAGGGAAGATATATTAGGAAAACAGGTGGAGAAAGCAGAAGAAGAATAGTATGGCGCTAGGGCCTAGGCCTATATAGAGGAGAAAGGGAGACGCGTAAGAGGCCAGTAAAGACAATAGTAAGGGAGAGAAAGGAGCCAAAGTAGAGTATAAAAGAGTACTAGAAAACCATCTACCGCAATATAATACTGGTTGGACCGACGCTGGAGAGACAAATAGGAGTTAAAGATATAGAGGTAGACTTAGGCAAGGGGAACCCAAGCTATAGTATAGGTAATACTATAGGGGGTAAATACCTAAGGGCTCTAAGAGGGCCTAATAAAGGTAGAAAATACAATAGCAACACTCTTAAAGACAGGAATAATAGGACTAAAAGATTGGCTTTACTGGGTAGGTGTCCTAGTAGGTAGCCTAAGGTGCGAATATGGCTAGCCAAGATAGACACCAAAATATATAATACTGTTATGCCCCTTACGCACTAGCTAAGAAGCAATACTCTTAGCAGCTGGTATAGAAAACTATAATACACTACTCTTAATATAGAAAGGCCTTAAGGCGGCTACCCGGTGGCTTATTAGCTAAAATATGCTAGACCAGTTCTGGGTTATAAAGGAAATAGCAATAAAAGGCAAAGGGGTGAGTAATAGGCGCCCCCTAATAACTCTATAGGAGTAGAGTACAGTATATAATACTAGCGCGTCCGTAGGTTTGTTACGGCAGCAGTAGTTCCTAAGAAGGTCAAAAAGTAAGGTAGTAGAGCACTACTGGTAACTTATAGGCGACTTATAAGCGAGCCCCAAAAGGCGGGGAGACGGATTATGGGGTTTTCTCAAATAGAGTTTTCTCCCTATATGTATATAAGGAGTAGTCCACGTAGGCCCAACAGGGATCCGAATCGGACGTTAAGCAATGAATAATATATATTTATTAGGTTTATATATACCCTATTTAGTTTATATAGCTACCATTTTCTAACCCGTTTCTTAGGCTATACTGCTATTATCTAGGGTAAAAATAGATGGGACGTTTAGTTTATTAACTTTATTTTTATTAAACTAGAGAATAAAGGGCCTAAACAGGACGAGTTAGCGCCGTATATAAGTATATTAATAATATAAAGGAAGCAGAATTAGTATAGTAACGTTAAGTATATAGGCTATATACGGAACTCTAACTATAACGGGACTAGCCCAGTTACAGTAGGAATGTCTTAGTGAAATACTTAATAGATAAATTCTAACGCTTTAATTAAATTCTACTAAATTCTGCTAAAGTTAATTAAATTCCGCCAAATTCCGCTAACTTAATTAAATTCCACTAAGTTCCACTAACGTAATGGAATTTAGTTAAAACCTATTAAAATCCACGTAGGCTTATGCCTATATATCTACTACTAAGACCCTAAATATTTAGTTATAAGTTCCTATATTCCTTTCTCTTCTTTATATAACATCTTATACTCTGCAAGAGCTATATACCCTTAAATTTAGATAGAATTTATATTGTTCCTTTAAATCTTCCCTAAAGCCTCTTCGCGCCCTTACATTATATTATATTAAAATAACTACTATTAAAATAGTAAACGAACCTAAATCCCTTTTAATAACTATAAGTATTATAACCCTAGTTAAGGAATAGTTAACTATAATATAATAGTCCTTTTGTAACGGCTTGAACAAATGCCGTACGGCTTAAACAAATGCCTCTGAATCGAAGCTTGAACGAATGCAAACGTGGTGCTTGAACAAATGCTATATTACGAAGATATCAAGGTAAGGAGTAAGAGAAGTGGTGAGGCCACGTCTAAATACACAAGCGAACCCCTAAGCGAACCCCTGACTAGGTGACGCGCCCTAGCGCCGTCACACCTTTATAGACGCCTTAGCTTAGTAGTAGGCTGCACTAAAAACCTAGTACTAGCAATTAATAGAAGCACTCTATAAAGAACTCCGTAACGTTAAAGCATTTACATTATAGACCCTAATAGCAACACCTATAAATAAGATTAAAATAATAGTACCTAAACCTAACCTGTTTAATGCAAACACTAAACCAGTAATAGTAGCTTAACCTATACCTGTAGTAAACCTAATACCTACTATAAAATCTAAAAGGCTCCCTAATCCTTTAATATTTAATAAAAACTAAAATAATTTACGTCCCTTTATAACTAAGCTCCGTCTTAAACTCTTAATAAACTATAATTAATACCCTACTAAGGCTAGCAAGGTTAGCTATAGAATGTCTTATTTAAGTAAGGACGCTATATAAACCATAAATCCATTCTTCTGCAATAGCACTTTTATTAATTTTAAAACCTTTATCTCTCTGCTAGAATAAATATATAATAACACCAGCTGCGAATATATAGCTGTTACTAAACTTAAAAATCTATAATAATAGAACCAAGACTTTACTAGCTTCTTTTTAAAATTTTTAGGCCTTATTAATAAGCTAGATTAGAATAAAGCCGCTAGAGTTACTGTCGGTATACTCGTATTATCAACGTGCACGAATATCACTTGTAGTGGTACGTATGCTGTGTTGAAGTTGGTAGTTGATGATGTTTAGAAGTAAGGGGTTGCTCCAAGGTCAGGTTAGCTAGCCTTACTTCGTGGTCTTATAACCACGTTATATAACTAACGTTCCAACACTAGAGCAACTCTAAAAAGAGGGCTAATCTACACTCCAAAGTCAAGTCTACTTCTAGACTATTTGTAGCGTATACACAATAGCTAGAGATCCAATTAATACGCAATAAGAAGAAGAAGAAGAATCATTAGGGGTAGTAGGTTAATATATCACAAGGGCCGCCAAAGCGCTAATGGTAAGCGAGCCAATAGCGATTTTTTATGCCGGGCATAGAAAATCCTGATTGGCTAGTTAAACTCAGGGTCCGCAGAATATGGCGGGTAGTATGCCCTAGCACCATCACAACCTATAAGCCACCTTCTATTGCTCCTTACGCTCCGCCCAACCTATAGCCTGTATATCAACTTGGTTCGTGTTAATAAGTTACTATAGGGCGACGCAAGGCTTCCCCTTAGTTATCACGTCTGTAGGGTTAGCTTTACTATTGATCCATTTAACCTCTGTAATCTGCTGACGTTCGTAGGCTTATTATAGGCATATTATATCGATTATCAATCGTTTCTCTTATATGGTTCTGAGTTGTATAAGACAGTCGTATAGTGACTTAGAATCGGTGCAGAGCATAAGCAGGAGGTTAATCTATAGGACTTTATCTACTGTAGACTTAATAGCGACGGCGATATTAAAGCCGTAAGCCATTCTATAGAGTTTAGAAGCCAGAACGCTTCTAGTAACTCTTTTACATTTAATTAAGCTCTAATAGACGATATTAGCCTTCTTGGTTGCGTTAGCTAGTACAATAACGTAGCCAATTTGCGAAGAGAGGTCCTTATTATTAGTAAAGGAAGCGTCCGTAAAGACTAAGAGCTATAGGGTCTTGGCCTCCAATTTAATAAACTTAAGACCTCTATATAAGTTCTAAATCTGCTAACTTAGGCGCTTATTTAACTCCCCTATGTCTACCTCTTTAGGATTAATTGCCTGGGTAGTAAAGGATAAGTTAAATAAAGCCTCTGGCTAATAGACTAAGGCGATATAGGCTCCTCTAGCGCGTTAGGTGATATACTGGTCCTTTAGTGTAAGTAGGCCGCGCGTAACTCCTCTAGAGCTAGTACTGTCTGCTAGCGTAGTATTAACCACACTAAGGTTCTTACACTGGCGCCTTTATATTAGCGTAATACTCCTATCTTGTGCCAATTGAATAAGTCCTCCATTGAACTTAACTGGTGTATTAGTGGTCAGTTACTCTCGCTTCTTAGCTATAAATTTAGCCTTATATAGTTCGCTTTGTTTAGCCTCTATAAAGGTATTATCTGCAAGGAACAGCGTATTATTAGTCTATAAGCTGACGATTCTAAAAGGTTTGTTGCTATAAAGTAAGCAAGGGTCGTATGTAGACTGGTCTATTTGCAGCTAATTAACATAGTGTAAATAGTAGGTCTTAAACCAGTGGTTTCCAGCTTTAGGCACTCTGTATAATGGCTTTATAACCTTTAGAACGGAGTCCTTATTAATTCCTAATTATTTATTTAGCTTGTGTGGTGGTTATATATAGAACTCGCGGTTTAGGTTCGTAGTAGACTGGACATAGGCTTATAAGATGTCTCAGAGGTAGAGTTGTGTCTATAGTAGCATAGCAGCGATATAGAGAATTAGCCGCTAGCTAACCTATTAAATTATTAGTAACTAAGTAAGGACTAGCTCTTTCTCTAAATTATTATAGGCCTATATGACAAGTTATAATTTCTTAAAGGCTTTATTAGTTCCCTTATTCTTAATCTCGTTAATAAACCATAAGTTAAAGAGTCTGACCCCCTTTAGCATATTGTGTAGCTTAATAATCTTAAAGACGCCTTTTTTAAGTAGGCCTATGACCTCCTTTTGTTATAAAGCACTGAATTGGGTATTACTATCGTTCTATAAGTAAATAGTGGTGCTAGCTGTATCTGCGGTATCATCGTCCTGTAGGTAAATAGCGATATTAGCAATATCCGCAATATCACCTATAAAAGCGCCTGTATCTATCGTAGCATCTATAACAGCTATGTCTGCGACGGCTATAAGTAATGGGTATTTGCGGGGGCGACCTCTACCTCGCTTTAGTGGTAGCTGTGGTTTAGCCTTAGGTAACGATTAAGGTTTGGTTAGTAAAGGTACTGGTTTATCTAATTTGATAGACTCTCGTAGTTCGACTGGGTCTTATGGGTCCAGTAGGTAGGATTTTATAACCGTAAAGCAGAAGGTCGTAGGTCTATTTAGTAGCTTTACAGTGCAGGTCTTACCGTCAACGGCAAGTAGCATGTATAGTCCGTCCTAATAACCACTTTGGCTAGTATTGCCTTCTCTCTAGACTAAGACAGGCGAACTAGGTAGGAGGCCGTGAATGGCGTTAGTTTGTGGTCCGTTTCGTATATTAAGAGCATTAGCGATCTGTCGTTTAGCTTATAGCTTCTAGATTTCCACCATTGCTTTCTTAATAGCCGCAGCTCGCTGTGTGACTAAAGGTAATAGCGCGTCCAATTTAACCATTTGGGGGTAGGCTCTAAAGACCAGGAGTATAGGGACTAGGCCTTCTAGGCTAGCCGTGTCATTAATAGCTTTGAAAGCCATTTGTAGGGCTATATCCTTACTAATTTTAGGGATTTCAGTTGTAATAATTTGGTAGGCTTGTTGTAGTGGACTATAGTAGCGCTCTACCATTCTAATGGAGTTGTGTGATTTGACTAGAACCAACTTTATAGTTACTCCTATAGTAGCGGCGTAGTGCTTAAACTCCTTACTAATAAAGTTCTTCCTAGCGTCTATGGTAATTAAGTCTGGTAGTCCTAAATAGCTGTTGATCTAGCACATTCGTAGAATATCCTAAGTGTGCTTAGCGCTAATATCTCATAGCTATCTGCCAGCTTAAAATCGAGTTACTTCGTCAACTACGTGTAGTAGGGGGGAGCCGCTAATATACATAATATCAACAATGATATTATAGTTAAAATTAACGTCATCTTATAAGGTAAAGCGAAATCTATTTAGAAATCTGCTAAACTTCTAGTAGTGGTAGCAAAGTCTAGTTAGCTCTTTAATAGCAGATCTATTAGTATTATAGCTATAGCCAGCCTTATTAAGAAGCTTTTGTAGTCTATTAACTAACGGGTAACTAAATCGACGGTATAGACGTCGTAGCTCTATATTAGTTAAGTAGCAAGGGTTCGCGTTAAAAGACTTAACTAGATAAGACTGCAAAGAGAAGCTCTATATAAGAAATAGGTGGCCAAATTATCTAACTACTAGCACCTTTTTAGTGCGGGTAATAATAACGTCCTTTAGGTTATTATATTTAATATAGAGTCTATCTATATCTGCTAAGCAAAGTAGGAAAGAAGTATCTGCTTTAACGATATAGAATTATACCTTGCCTATAGGGCTGTTGACGTCTATAGTTCTAATAGACGTAAAGGCTCTAATCCCAAATTAGATAGTTACTTGGCCCTTAGTTAACGTGTTAAGACTTATAGACTTGTCTACAGCCTATAGGGCTTGGAATTGGCTATAGCCAGCCATAGACTTGCGCGAAGCACCTATATTAATTATAATTCCTATAAAGACCGTTAAGGTGTATTGTGACGCTATAGTTATGGCTGTATTATAGGCGAATGGGTCAGTCTCTATATAAGGTTTTGTGGTAGACTCCGTAGTGAGTTCTAAAGCCGTAAGCAGGTATATACAAGCCTTATTAGCTAGCTCTATGCTTATAGAGGTTGCTTCCTCTATAGTAAGTGTTCCAAAGGTGGTGATATAGGCAGAACTATTGTTAGGTTCTCTAGCATCGCTCCTAAAGTCATTAGCGTCTTAAATATAGGCTTTAAAGTCTAAATCTTCATCCTTATCTCCTTTGCAAGCAGCGACGTATTGCTTAAAGTGGTTGTTAAAGTTACCCTTATTACGGCCCTTAATATTAATAAAGCGTCTCCTATAGTTATCTCTAGACCGACTACGCTCCTCTTCTATGTATTTCCACAAACGGCAGTCCTCCTTCTTGTAGACGTAGTACTTGGCTTTTAGTCTGCCATTAGTTCTATAAGAGCGATTATTACTATAGTAATTAGTATTTCGGTCTTGACTCTGGTTGTTCTAATAGTAGCGTCAATCCGTAAAAAAGGCTTGGTAAGACGGTCTTATTAGGGCCTATAAGGGGTGTTCTTTTTCCCACGTAATAATAGAGGATTATAGCTTGCTAATTAACTGAGAAAGGTCTTCTAAAGGGTTGGAGATAGTAATATGGCATACTAGTACTCCCTGGCAAGCAGTAACTAACTTATTCGTAAGAATGCGGTTCGTACGAAAGTCTAGGTATAGTCCATAATATTGCTTTAGCAGTTTATCTACAAGCAGTTGGAAGTTTTAATAGATTGACTTATTAGGGTTCTCGTCTATAACTCCTTAGAGGGTTATACTGTTCCACTCTATAAGGTTCTTGCGGTAGTATTCCGGCCCTTTAAAGAATTGTCGTATGTGGTTGTAGGCTTTAGTAAAAGGTCTTAACTTAAGGTTACTGTTATAGTAGTGGTCCTGAGTAAGCCCCTTTAGCATACTAGGGAATACCACTGCGTAGCCTTCTGGTGGTAAGCCAGATCTCTTGCAGATATTATAGAAGATAGTTAACTTAAAGTTAAAGCTGTCACTAACTCCATCGTACTTTTAGTCGTCTGTGTAGATCTTTGCAATCGTAGCTACCTCCTTGCTATATCTAGGTCCTTGCCTAGGTCCTTACTCCACACTAGGTACGGCTGGTTCAGGTAGTGTATGTATATATAGCTGCTGCGGTTGCTGTAGCTGCTGCAGTTACTGCTCTCTTAGCCATAGCAGTTAGTCAATAAGAGCGTGGATTTGGTCGTAGTTAGAGAATTAAGGACCGGGAGGGGTATTAGGGGTAGTGGGGGTAGCAATCGGAGTAGCTAGCAGTGCAGTAACCGGAGTAACTGGTGGTACAGCAGCTAGAGTAGCTGGCGGTGCAGCAGCCGGAGTAACTGGTGGTACAGCAGCTGGAATAGCTAGTGGAGTTAGTAGAGTGGCTAGTGGTGGGGCTAGAGGTGTAGTAAGCTTATCTAAGGTTGAATTAAGTCAGTCTTGCAGAGTTATTATAATCATTGGCTTTACCTCTGCAAGGGCCGCGATAAGCTCCTCATCCGTCTATTTATAAAACTCTTCTTCATTAGCGACGTCCGTCAGCACCTTGCTAAGGGAGTATCTCTTATCTTGCTTAACAACATATACTCCTCTCTTAACTAGGTATTGACGGATTCCCATTCTAGTATTGGATTATACTCATTTAAAGGTCTCTAGCGTAAAGTTCTTAAAGTCTTCTTAAAACACTATCCACAATGTAAAGTCTGTAAGGTTAGATCGTATATATAGGTGCATCTTAGTCTCTATATACTCCGTCAGGTCGTTATCTGTAGCCGTCTCTAAGTCGATTCCGTAGCCGTATTTAGTAATTCTTTCCTTCCAGTTAATTTCCATATTGTCGTGTCTTTGTATATGAGGGTAGGTGTAAGGGTAGGTATAAGGGTAGGTATAAGGGTAGTCGTCGGTTCGAAGAAGTTAAGGTTTAAGGTAAGGGTATAAAGGTATGTACGTGTCCTATCGACGAATCTACAGTTCTTGGACACTGTAGACGATTCTTAGCAGGGATACGGTCCTCTAGGCGATCTGACGCGTTAACAGTTAAGTTGATACGTGGTTTCAAGCTTTAAGGGTCCTCTAGGCGATCTAACGCGTTAACAGTTAAGCTAATGCGTGGTTTCGAGCTTTAAGGATAACATAGCTCTCTTTAAGTAAAGATACGATTCTCTAGGCGATCTGACGCATCAGCAAGCTAATACGTGGTCTTGAGCTTTGAGGGTAACGTAGTTCTCTCCTTCAACTAAAATAGGGTGATAGCTCTGCGATCTAACGCGTTAACAGTTAAGCCAATACGTGGTTTCAAGCTTTACCATTGCGTATTTCCTGATCTGTACGTCTACTGATCAGTGTCGGTATACTCGCATTATCAACGTGCACGAATATCACTTGTAGTGGTACGTATGCTGTGTTGAAGTTGGTAGTTGATGATGTCTAGAAGTAAGGGGTTGCTCCAAGGTCAGGTTAGCTAGCCTCGCTTCGTGGTCTCGTGACCACGTTATATAACTAACGTTCCGACAGTTACTGCCCTTTAATAAGCTATTTTAGATAAGATTAGAGCCTAGCTAGTAGGTAGAGAACTGCTAAAAAACCTGTCTAAATTTGCTATAATATATTAACAAATTAATAAGGACCTTTAAAATAATAAATAGACTTATTTTCTAAAGTTAACTATACCTTGCGTTTAAAACTCTATAAAACTAGTATATGCTTTAAGGCGCGATCCTTCTCTAAAACCTAAAAGCCCTATATACAACCCTATAGACCTTAATACTGCTTAATTCTATATACCCTTAGGAACTAATAAATAAAGAACTTAAGCCATAAATGGAAAATGCTTTAGATGTGGTAAAAAAGGATATATTTAAAAGCATTGCTAAACTTACCCCTTTAAAAAGGTCCGCTATAGTTCCTCTTGTTCCTTAAATTATACCCATTCCTTAAGTTATACTTATTCCTTAAATTATACCCGCTTTATAAATTATACTTAAACACCATAAAGCATCTTGCCCTTAGTTAACTTAGAAAATAAATTATTCTAAGGCCAAGTCACGCCTTAAGATAAAAAGTGGAAGAGTATAAGTATCTAGGCTCTTTTAGCGCTAAAATATAGCATAACTCCCTTAATATACTTAGCAAAATTTAAATACTTAAAAAATGGAAGAAGATATAAATCCTAATAGATAGCGGAGCCACTAGCATTGGCTTTATTAATATAAACTATATAAAAACTTAACGCCTAAATTTAAAGAAACTTAATAAGCCCTAAGGCCTATAAGGCTTTAATAGCAAACCCTTAATATATGGCAAAATAACGCACTACACCCTAGTAAAAATGCGGATAGGTAAACACCTTAAATATATCTCCCTGTTTATAACACCCTTAAAGTAATATAAAGTTATACTTAGATATAGATAGCTAAAATAATACAACCCTTTAATTAGCTGGGTTAAAGAAATACTAAAGTTCCATATAACTTACTACTAAAGTTATTACTTAAAAAACTATTTGCCCTATAAATATGCACACAACTATTTAAATTTAATATAATATAAATTACCCTTGCTATTGTAGAAGGGTACGGTGTCCCTCAGATAGGAAGTCACAATACTATTAGTTAGTCAGTCAGTCAGTCTATCTATCAGTCAGTCGGTCGGTTATAATCAGTTAAAAGTAATCAGTAAAGCAGTCTGTAAGAAAGAAAAGAAAAGAATATATTCCGGTAGGTTCATAATATCCAAAAAGAAGGGAAGCCGAAGGCTCAATATATATAGGAAAATGCCAAGACACTAAGCATGGGACATTTTACCCCACTACATACCTCCCCTATTAAGAACGTTGTCCCCTAACGTTCTATACCATAGAAGAATAGCCAAACGAAAGTAAAGCAAAAACAGAATAAAAAAAGGAAAGCACAAAATAGAATATAGGAAATCTCTTCCTTCTAGTAAGATACCTATCAGACACGCACTAAAATAAATACACCCATTAGCCGTACTAGTTGCCTATACACCATACCCACCAGCGTCACTGGTCGAAAGCATAAATATATACACTAGCCGCCCTAATCGCCTGTGTACTACACCTACTAGCGGTACTAGTCAAAAGCGTAATTCTATAGCCGTTACAGCCCTATAGAACTATTCCACAATATCCTTTTGTTATCCATAGCTAAGATCCAATCTTCCTACTAGTAATCAGAACAGTAAACCAGAAATAATAACAGTAGCAGTAACAGTAATAGCAGTAACAGCAGTAGCAGCAGTAATAGCAGTAACAGTAACAGTAGTAGAAACAGTAATAAAAGCAGACATTTAGCGCAGTAAAACAAAGTAGAACGGTCGGCGGTAGAATAGTTAGTAAGCAGTAGGACATCTAGCAGCAGAACTTTTAGTAGTAGAAATCTCGGTAGCGGCAGATAGTTAATAGCAGTCGGTTAATAGCAGTTAGTCAAAACAGCAGTAGTAGAACAGTTAGAACGGTGAAACGGAACGGTCGGAGCAGCAGTTAAAATAGAACAGTTAGAACAGCATTAGGCCTAAAACAGGTCGGTTAGAACAGCTATCTAGTAGATCTCACAGCGGTATAGATCCGGCACAGTAAAATAGAACAGTAGAGACGGAACAGCCAGTCAAGACAGCAGGGACGAAATAGCTGGACAGAATAGTAGTAGTAGCAGCAGTAACGGCAGGGCAGTTAATCAAGATAGCAGAGGCTCTAGCTTAGTTTAATTATTTAGTTAGTCATTTAATATTAAAACTCTGCATCTAGCTCTACGTCTGGCTATACATCTAGCTATATATCAGTAGCTCTACATTGCATACTCTGCATATATATCTGCGTGTATGCTATAACTGCTGGCCGAAGACTGTCTAACTGGTCAGCGACAACGTGCTGTAACTAATCATTCAGTTATTCAATTAAGGTAGAAAGTCGGCCCAGTTAAAAGCTCTAATTGTCCTGATTTAAATGCGGAGATAGTGTTTAACTAATTAAGATTTAATAAGGCCCTGGCTTAACTTAAGGTATTTTCGGCTATATATACAACCAAGGTTCTATATCCATAGACAATCAATTAAGACCTCTATGTAGGCGTGCAATTGGTTAAGGCTCCACATCTATCGTTCAATTAAGGCTTCGTATATATAGGCGTCTAGTTAAGCTGCCGTTACCGTTATCTAATTAAGGCTCTATACCTAATGCTCCATATCTATAGACTCTGTGTATGACTCCGTGTGAGACTCCATATAGAGATCCATATCTATATCTAGAGAAAAGACCGTTCTGGTTAACCAGTCCATAGGCGTTAAGACGGGCGGCAATTAATTAATAAAGGGAGGGGGTTAAAGGGAGAGGTTCCTACAGAGGCTCTAAAACGTCAACTAGCGGCGCTTCCAACAATCTTCCGGCCGTATACTGGTTTTCTAATTAGGCCTAGTACCTATCTATCTACCATTATAGAATCTTTAACTGCTGATCGAAGATATCTAACAGCGACGGTAACTAATTTAATTTAACCGTAACAATATACAATTAACTGACGCTTAAATAGGGTATTAGGTCGGCTAGACTAAAAGCTCTAGTTAATCCAACTTAACTATAGAGGCGGCGTCCAACTAATTAAGATTTGATAAGGCCCTGGCTTAACTCAAGGCGTCTTCTATTATATGTACAACCTGGGCTCTGCATCGTCGCATACTCAATCAAAGCTTTTGAATCCGTTGACGTTCCATTAAGGCTCTATATCCATAAGCTCTATATCTGCGGACAGTTGATTAAGACTCTAGCTATGTAGCCGTTTAGTTAAAGCTCTATATCCATAGTCAATTAAGGCTCTTAGTGTCCACTAGACGTCCAATCTAGAGACCTGTCTTAAGACTTCCTTTCTTATAAGCATAAACGGCAGTTTCCAGTAGACCATTTCCGCGGGCCCAGTACTCTTCTGGGATATCCTTAATAGCTGCTTTCTTCCCTTTCTAGGCCGTCTTTGCTTTTAGTTCCTTTAGTATATCCTTAATCTTCTTCCAGCTTAAGAACCTTAGGGATTATCTTCTACTTTTAGTCTCTTTGTCATTGTCCTACTGGTTCTACACTTCATCTAAGTCATCCTTCGGAACCATCTAGTGGCAGCTTCTCGGTTATTATAACCTCCGTCATATATCCCTTACCCTTGTGTCCATAATACAGTCCTTTTGTTAAGACAACCTCTAAGAAGTGCCGGCTCCTATACGTCCAATTCCTATTCCCCTTGTAATCCTTAGCAAGGTCCTTTACTGGCTTAGCCAGATACAGCTTAGTTCCATCTTCAGTTATATAAGGATAGTTTAGGCTTAATATGGTTAGCTATGCCCTCTATACAACCTCTTACAGAGCATCTTTGTCAGTGCCTCTTTGTATACTGCTTTACCATTTCCGCAGTACTTAATTTCCAATGTTATGTTACCGCCCTTGTGTAGGTCCCTTCCTTGCCGCAGTGTCTATTCTCATCATGTAGCTAGTGCAGTGCTGAATTTGGATGGCGGTTGCAGAGCTACAATCAGCTGTTATTTAAATAAGGAACAAGGTCAGCCCAGTTAAAGGCTTTAATCTAACAACATTCAATTAACTTGCTTTAGTAACGGTAACATACTAATATTAAGGCTTAGGCTTAATTCAACTCTTTAACTAACCATGGCTTTTGTGCAGTTATTTAAAACCAAGGCTTCCGCATCTACCGTTTAGTTAAGGCTCTGCGTATAGCTCTACATCTGGCTCTGCATTATACAATCAGCTCTATATCCGTGCAATTAATTGAGGCTCTTAATACTATTCTTATTGTGCAGCTAGTGCTTCTAGTGCATTATCAAATTCTAGGGGCGGTGTAGAGTTCTGCTAGCTCTATTGCTAAATAGACCAATCAGGATTTTCCATGCCGGGCATAGAAAATCGCTATTAGCTCGGTAATAGGCGGTAAGCTAAACTAACATCTTTACAGTAGGTCGTCGCAACTAACGCGTCGCGATTAAGAAAGTAAACAAGAAAAGGAGCTTTAGGAAATACAGTAATTAAGCAAACAAAATAGAAATCTTTTATACGGTCGTCACCTACGTCCCCTTCCCCACCTCAGAACTTGACTGTCCCCTAGTCAAACATCCTACACCTACTGCGGAGCCTGCTGCGGAGCCTACTGCGGAGCCTACAGGTTAATGGCTGGCCTTAAGCGTCTGTCTCCATGACCGTCTCTAAGGATCAGACGGTTTATTCTTTTTCCTAGTTTCAGCTGTCTTATCTGCAGGCCGTGACCCAACCTAGACGTAATCTCCTGGTCGAACATTCTCCTATAGCAGAGCCTGCGGCTCAACGGTTGTCCTAGTTGTACAGATGTCTCTAGGGGTCGGGCGAGTCTGCGGACGTTGCTAGCTAAGCGTTACAGAGTCCGTGGGCCATACTTAACAGTAGTCCTCCCAGCTCGTGCGTATTTCGTCACTATTCTTCAGTACTACTCCGTTATAGAAAGCAGTAAAATCCATTTATACCATAGGGACCTGTTTCTGCGTCTATTCTTATCCTTCTATTTTCTAATATGCCTGTCCATCTGGGTCTATTCCTTGGTATATACAAAGCCAGTTCTTAATACTTTTCAATTGTCCTTTATTGCCGAGCCACGGAAGTTTAGGTCCAGGTTATTCGCGCATCCCAGCTACTAGTCTTCCTCAATTAGATAGATATACAAATCCTTGCTAAATAAGATCCTTAAGCCCTTGGCATTTATACTAGGTAAAACAGTGACTTCCTCCACATCCAAAACAGGTCTGTAGGCCTTGTCCTCGCATACCTTACTAACCCCATATATCCCACTACGGCTGTCTAAAGGCAGTAGAATCTTGCGGACATCAAAAGCCTTGCGGATATTAAAAATCGTGCGGATATTAAAAGTCTTGCGGAGTAAAGGGAGCTTAGGTACTGTTCTACCAGTCTTTATATTCTAGTACTAGGACGTATCCTTATACTAAGCTTTAAACTGCAGCCTAATTTAGTAGTATTATAAACCTTTCTAGGTCCTTTCGAATTCGGTTAAGGAATGGCATTAACTATACGGCTACTGCAAGCTCTGTCTTGCTCAACCTTAGTCTCTTCAACTGGCTTACTATTTCGTCCATCTCCTAATCTACGGTAGGGGGTGACTGCTACTGCGTTAGGGCTCCTCCGTGTATACCTAGGTCCAGAAGCCTTCCTTCTCCCCTGCGGTCAAGCTCATCCCTTTACTACCATAGCTCCTGTACAAGCTGGATATTCAGGGCGTCTTCTTCTAGAAGGACATCTATTTACTTAGCGCCCTCTACAGTCACTATCCTTAACTCTACGGCCTCCTTTAGTCTTTTAAATACAAGGGTGCTAGGCTCGTCTGCTACAGCTCCTATCTTTTCCATTACATGCCTGCGGTATTCAACAGGAAGTCCTCGCATAAACAACTACCCCTTATCTTGCTTAGTAAGGTTTCCTACGGCTACCACTTTATCTAAGATAGTAGTAAAGTCCTGTACATAGTAACGCAATTCGCCTAATTATTCCGCAGATTTTTAAACAAAAGCTTCCACAAAGTCTCGTGTCTCCATACGTCAGTAGTAGTCCTTAGTTTAATACTTAGTCCTAAACTTTCTAACAAGCTCCGTCTAATTACCAATTGCAAACTCAGGCAGGCTTTGGATCCACATCCCTATCCAGTAATCACAGTACTCTAGAAGGCCCTAGTGCTTCTCCTTACTCATTACACGATATTGGGTGCATAGCCGTTTGTACTGCTTGATAAACTGCAACACGTTCTATCCTACAAAGTAAGGAGCTCCAACAGTTCCTAGGGCTGGTATAGGCTAAACCATAACATAGATCTTGTCTTGAGCTGTTAACTACTAGTTATGTGCATCTAGAGCTTCCTTAGGAGCTTATAGGTGGTCCTTATGGCTCTTATCCTTCGTCTGCTAAGGGTTATCGGTCCTAGGTGTTACAGGTAAACGCTATAGTAGATTTTCTTGCATGGCCGTAGTCTTAACAAAGAATGTCCTAGATGGCCGTCCTAGTGTTGGTTTATACTTAGCAAAAGAAGTATAGGCTTCTGTTCCTTCTGGCTGCTTCTTAACGCCTAGAGGTTAGTCTTCCTAAGAGAGCACGGTGTCTTTATTATCTACAGCCACTGCTAGGTCTTAATATGTCCATCTGCTTTAGTCTGCCGTTGTTCCGCGCGGTAGGGTGCTACTAAGCCTTACGCTTCCGCCTATATCTGCTTCTTTACGAAATGCCTCTAAAGCTGCCGCTAATATAATCCAGATAACTTAAAAGAAGATAAAGCTAAGCCGGAATAGGAGGCTTTTAAGGAGAGACCTAATCTCGTATACTTACAACCTTGCTCGGTATTGTCTCTATTCTTAAAGGGCAGTACTAACTTCCTCTACCGCTAGATCCCTTAAGTCTTGTTTCTATTTAATTAACTGGTCCTTGGCTTATTGTCTCTGCATCCTTAATAAAGCTCTAGCCATATCCGTGCGCCAGTTAAAGTTGTCTAACTAGCTTACTAGTTCACTTAATATCCTTACTTATATCTTTCCAAGACACTTTTTAGCCTATGCGTAGAGTCTGGCTGTCCTGCCTTTTCCGGTCTTTCTATTTAGGGACTGCCTGGTTCCCCTTACTATCTAATACTGTTTGCTTCTTTACTGCTGTCTCATCTATCTGGCTGGTTGTTCTTCTGCAGCTGGTCGTCCTTCTATAGTTGTAATATATTCTTGCGTGTCTTATATATATATAGCACTAGACTTCTAATCTAAAGAGCTTGCCGTTGTCCCCACATAGAATACCAAAATGTAGAAGGGTACGGTGTCCCTCAGATAGGAAGTCATAATACTATTAGTTAGTTAGTCAGTCTATCTGTCTATTAGTCAGTCGGTCGGTTATAATCAGTCAAAAGTAATTAGTAAAGCAGTCTATAAGAAAGGAAAGAAAAGAATATATTCCAGTAGGTTCGTGATATCCAAGAAGAAGGGAAGCCGAAGGCTCAATATATACAGGAAAATGCCAAGACACTAAGCATAGGACATTTTACCCCACCACACTATAAACCTTAAACTAATATAATAAATCTATAACTGCTAATTATAGTAAAGAATATAAAGATGTTATGTTAAAACCTCTTAAAATTTATATAATATAGGCCGCGCCTTTTATCTTATTAGCAAAAAGACAAGATTATAAAATCTTTACTATAACCATAAAAGATATTAAGAAAGCATTAAAACCAAAATAATATCCTAATCCTTAACCTCTTATGCCTAAAAAGTACTATAACCTAATTAACAAGTTTAAAAAACGATTTATAGACTAGCTAGCCCCGCACTAAGAGAAACATAATTTTAAGATAGAACTTAAGCCTAGCATAATACTAAAGTTTGGTCTATTATATGGTATGTTATAAGAAGAACTGCTTATAATATAATAATACCTTAATAAGTATCTAGAAAAAGGATTTATTTGCCCTAGTTAATCTCCATTTACCTTACCTATACTATTTATTAAAAAGCCAAGAGGAGGCTTAAGATTTTATATTAATTATTAAGCTTTAAACGCAATTATAATTTAAAATTAATATCCAATTCCTTTAATTTAAGAGACGCTTAACTATTTAGTAAAGGTATAGTACTTTATAAAGCTTAATATAGTTGCCGCCTTTAATAAAATCTGTATATATAAAGGAGATAAAAAGTATATAGCTTTTTGTATATAATAGGGACTCTTTAAATACCTAGTGATGCTATTTAGCGTAAAGAATGGTCCTAATATATTTTAGTAATATATTAATAATACGCTTCGTGAATTCCTTAATGTATTTATTACCGTATTTATTAATGATATCTTAATCTACTCGTCCTTACTTTCTAAATATTAGAAACATATTAAAATGGTCCTTAAACGCCTATAAGATATAGGTCTATAATATAATATTAAGAAATATAAGTTCTACGCATCCAAGGTTATGTATTTAGGCTTAATAATATCCCATAATAGAATTAAAATAGACCCTAAGAAAGTTGCTGTAATTATAAACTAGGAAAGCCCTAGCAATATATAAGACATTTAAGGATTTCTAGGATTTATAAATTTCTATTAATAATTTATTAACTACTTCTTAGAAACTGCTTAGCTATTAGTAAACCTAATAAGAAAGAATATAAAATTTAAATGGACCACTAAATATGAATAAGCTTTTAACAACCTAAAGTATTGTTTTATAACTGCTCTAATTCTTACCCACTTTAACCTTAACCTTAAATGTATTATTAAAACAGACTTGTCTGATTATATACTAGGGGGAGTGTTATTATAATATAATAAGGACGGTAAGCTATGTCTAGTAGCCTTTCTCTCCTAGAAACTTGCCCCTACTAAATTAAACTATAAGATATTGTAATGGAATCCCCCAGGAGGTACATATTAGATAAGATAGTAGGAGGTTTCATCAATGTCCTACCTACGTCCCATGTATGTTCCAGAAGAGACATAGTTAGATAGATAGGGGCGAAAGGTTTTACTAGTGTCTCAGAAGGTTTATATAGGAAGCTAGTTCTCCTCTAGAGAAGAACCAGCGATTAGTCTCTAAATAGAAGTAGTTAAAAGCATTTGTCCTTTAATACATAAAACTTATTCTACCTTTAACTTACCTTTAACTCACTTTCTACTTACTTGTAATACTGTTAATTAGATAATTATATATTCCGGTTAGGCTGGCCTCTTATAATTCTAATTACTTACAATCTGTTAGAAACATACGGCTATTAATTAACAATAATAGGCCATACTCCTTTACCCTATAAAGCAACGCCCTCACCTTAAGAGGCTTAGAGAGTCTCTCTAAAGGAGCGCATTCCCTCTACTTATAAAGGAGTAGATTAGGAAGCCACGGCTAGTCCATCTAACCTTCTAAGACCCTTAGGAACGATTACCGCTAGGAAGTTATTAGAGCGGTTACTACGCAAAACCCTACAAAAGACAAAGAAGTTAGGGATACAATTAAGACAAGCATATTAAGACTACCAAGGATAATTGTAAGAATAATTGGGAGAAGTATAAACACCCTAAACACAAAGCGGACTTAGAGGGGCAACACCATACTACGCTATAACGTTAGACAAACCTAAATTCCACATAAAGGAACCTAATAAGTATAATGGTGATAGTCTTAGGAACTGCAATTATTTTATCCATTAATATAAAACTAAGTTTCGGCTAGATCCAAAACGTTACTCTAATAAGTATAATTAGACACTAATTACTTCTACCTTCCTATATAGCACCGTCGAGAGTTCATGGACACGCTACAAGAAGAAACTTACTATATCCCTTAAATTTAGCGAACTTAAGTCCTGGTTGGTTAATTAGGTCCAAAACCCTACTAATTAAGGGATGGATTACAACCAGCGATACCATAATACAAAACAGCGAGAAGGCTAAAGTGTAGTCCAGTTTATAAACTACTTAGAAGAGCTAGAAGACAATATACCCTACTTAGACTTATAGGACAACGCTATATAACTTCATTAGCTACTTACTAAGTTACAACCTAAGATTTAACAGGCTATATAGGAGAAGGGGGAAATTCCTACCTCTTAAGAAAAGCTTATCTCTAAAGCTACTCGGATCAAGAACGCTAAAAGAGACCATTTAGGGAAGCGAAAGGAATAAGACGCCAACAATAAAGAGCGTAGAACTAGACCTAGCTTTAATAAAAGGGGTAGATCCTAACCTAACTACTCTACGGAAGGACAACGCGAGTAGGCTTTATAACCCTAGAGCAACGCTAGTTAACCCTAGAATAATAATAGGCAGAAACCATAGAACCAAGAGTCACGCAGCTATTATAACTGCGGCAAGAAAGGCCATATATAGCGCTTCTACTAATAGAAGAAGCAAGAGGATGCTTAATTAGGAAAAGAGAAAGCCTAGTAGATCTTCACTCCCTTACACTAGGCCAGTAAAAGAAGGAGGAAGTAAGCTACCGCATAGTTATTCCTATCTCTATTTAAGTCAATAACAAATGGGTAACGCGAGACTGCCTTATAGACAGCGGCGTAACTATAGGGTTCATTTCTCAATTACTAGTAAAGGAATTAGATTTAGACCTTAGTGGCTTATAGGTGCGCACTATTTAAAGCATTAGAGGCCACTAGATTCCATGCTATAGGGAACAAACTTTTTCCATAGCCAGCCAGGACCGCGATGGTCTATAGGATACGCAGAAGATACGCTTCTATGCCATAGAAATTAAGGGGTATAACCTTATTTTAGGATACCTATGGCTTTAATAGGTTAATCCAGACATTAATTAGCCTTTAGCCTTATATTAACACCGGAAGTCTTAACCGCGCATTATAGTTAAAGATTAAAAGACTTTCTTAAACTATATACAAGAGAAAGGGTGGGCGTATACCATATATACCACTCTTAACACTAAGAATAGGGACATAGAGTATTTATTTTCAGATATCCGGCTATGCGTAGTTAAGGAACCAGAGATTCCACAAGAATATATAGACCTAAAGGATGTTGCTAATAAGGAAACTACGCACACCTTACCTAACCCTATATTAGTGGAGTATGAGATAGACATAGGAGATAAGAAACCTCCTTTTAAACCACTATACAACCTATTAGAAAACAAGCTGGCAGTATTACATTAGTATATAGTGGACAATCTTTAGAGAGGATAGATTTAGCCTTCTATAAGCCGGGCAGGGGTACCAATTATATTTATACCCAAGAAGAACAAGACCCTTTGCCTTTATATTAACTATCGGGCGCTAAATAAGATTACTATAAAGAATCGCTACCCGCTACCCTTAATAGGGGAGCTTATTAACAGGCTATTAGGCATAAAGATATTCACAAAATTAGATCTAAAAGATATATACTATTAAATCCAGATCAAAGCCGGCAATAAATGGAAAACGGTGTTCCAAACATAGTACGGCCACTTTAAGTACCTAGTAATGCCATTTAGGCTTACTAATATACCAGTGACATTTTAGGCCTATATTAATAAGGCATTATTGGGCCTATTAGATATAATATATATGGTCTATCTTAATAACATTATAGTCTACTCTAATAACTACGAAGCATATACATACCATATGCGAATAGTACTAGAAAGACTGCGGGAATACTGTGGGAGGGAAGGTCTCTCTCCAGACAAGAAGTCAGTGTACCGTCGGTCCGTCGGGCGGTCGTAGTCAGTCAGTAGAAATCAGTAGGAAAGCAGTCAGTAAGAAGAAGAGAAAAGAGTGTATTGTGTCCCCCTAAATTGTCTGTAGAGCCTGTCCCCGTTGTTAAAGACTCTGAGGCCGCGGGCCAATCTATATACCTATAGGAGGCCTATGCTCTTCTGAAACCATACCCAAACTAGATACTAAATGTAGTGGGCCAACTTACCCCACTATATACCTCCCCCGCCTAAGTCGTTGTCCCCTAACAACCTCCAAAACTCCCTATCTTTAAAACAAAGGCGCAGCAGATAACCGCATGCGCTCCTTACCCTTGCTATAAACCTAAGATGGTAAGCGAGGAGACTCTATTCTGGTTAAACAAGACTGCTCTTGTCCGCCTAGTTGGACAGTATAAGCGACATTAGACAGGCGGCTTTTAGATAACCTTGCTCTTTCACGTCTTTCCATTTGCTCAGTTCTGTCCCACAACTCTTTAGGCAACTCTGTATAACTCTGTCCTTCTGTAACGACAGGGGGCACTCTACTTGGATCTACCGCAACAGTTAAAGGGTCAATTCCATTATTAATGCAGTAGAAGTACGAGCGGCTGTCGAAGCGCTCTATCTTAGCTACACGCATAATCTGAAACGCATCCTTGTAGTTTTTAACAGCTTTAAAATGGTAGGAATACATCCATTTCGTAACTTTGTTCTAATTACCAGTTAGAAAAAGATTATAATCTTAAATTACCACTAGAGAGTCCTATTATTGTCTACCTAGAAGGGCGTTAGACAAGGCGCTAGCAGCTATAAGTTTAACTACCGCAGGGAAGCAATATGGGATTATGCTATAAAGGTTAGCATGTCTAGATAGCGTGTGGGGCAGCACTTTTAAGTCTCAGTAAGCATCTACCAGCTCTACCCAGGTTCCTCCTTCCATAACCTTAAGGTTATTATAATCATCCTAAACACCAATAAACCATAGTAGTATTGTTCGCCGGGTCCCAGTTAAAGGTCCTTTCGCCCTATAAGGAAGGTGTGGCATAGTTATACGTATATCTCCTTTTTTGCACAGCTAAGCCACCCAGTTAGTTGCGTATTTTTCTACGTCTTTAGTGGTCCAGTCCTAATCTAAGATCTTATATATAAATCCATCACCTTTAGTTAATCCTCGCGCTTTAAGATCTGCCCACTATAACTCCAAGTGGTAATATATGCTAGGCAGGATGACCATATAATTGTCCTCAGTCTTATTATCTAGAGAAATGCTTCCTTAAATCATGTCGGCACTACGCCCACTCTCTATAAGAGAAGGAATGTTTACGTTAATGTAATAGAAAGCTATAGAGTCTCCCTTAACGGCGAACTTCGCATAATAGGGATAGGAGATAAATTGCCACCAGCTATTAGGCCTAAGAGCGTAATAGAGACGGTAGTACTTAGGATCTTGTCTTATTAGCTACTAGTAGAGACTGTAGACCATTATTCTTAACTATCTATAATTTGGCCGTCTATTAATCAGACGCTGGTAATGGCGGTACATACATATTTCTTTATTAATCATTGCTAAAATGCTAGAATCCCACCACTATCCAAACACGTTTAAAACCACGGATCTGTCTCGCTGCTATACACCTTAGTTGTCTGGTAACAGCATCTAATTAAGCAAAGCCCCTCTATTATAGGAAAACCTTAGTGCTGAATTGTAAATAAACTTATACGGTCCTAAGGAGTTGGACGGAACTAGAGGTCTATGAGCTTTTCTAAACTAGGAGTACGTAGTAGGATCTGTCTTTATGGTGCCAAGATAATTATAAGCGTGGTATATCAAACAGAGTCTATAGCATAGTGCGGCATAGTTCAGACCCTTTATCGCCAAACCCATATATCCTCCTATAGCTTGCGTATGCATCTAGCAGACCTTACATATCTCCGGGTTAGAACTAGCCGCCCTATACCAACTACACAAGAGCTTTATAACCTCAGTTGGTTTAATTTTAGTGGTTTGGTTTAGGGACGCTTTAAAATAAGCTAGCATATCATCTTTGCAGTTATACCCTTGTTTTAAACGGAGTATCACCATAACATCTGCGGTCTCCTTAATATACTCCTCATCATCTCCAGGCTTAATAACATTTTCATCAAACATTAACTCTACTCCTAGCCCTCCTACTTCCAGGTAAGCAACCGTCAGCCCTCTCCTTAGATTCCTTCTTAAAGAGGATACTAGTAGCCGCAGGGGCGAGCCAATAGGCGTTCCAGCTGCAAGAATACTTTTATTTATAGAAGACAAAGGCGAGTTAACCAACATAGGTGATCCTTATTAAGACAGGCTTGGCATAATACTAACGCCTCCTCCTTAAACAGGTGTTAACGGCTGAAAAGCTAATAGATTTATTATATTGGAAGCATATCGTGAATATGTTTATAGTGTAAGAGCTAAGCTCTCTCCTGCTTATCTAATTCCAATATTAGTAACTTCTAGTCCCACTGTAGTTAATCTCCTACTTCTTAGCGGCAGGTCCTTATTTGAAACAAGGAAGCCAGTTAAGTGTCTCCCTAAACCATACTTATTCACTACCTGGTCTAATATTGCCCTTCCTAACTTTATAGGCGCGAGCGCGAAATCAGCTGGCTGTAGTTAAGTGGTAGTCTTAATACCGCGTCCTGGATAATCAAGCCTCTTAACTAGCGCTTCATTAACTCTTACTGTGACTTTAGGAAGTAGATAGACTGCAAGCTTTTAGACAGCGGAGAGGAAGTTATAGGAGACTACATATTTAAGCAGTCCGTTAAGGATATCTTGTCCCTAGGCCTTTTAGATAGTTTCTCTAGCTTCATTACACCAGTTTCTCTAATCTTCAGCCATCTTACTAACGTCAGAGATATCCCTAAAGATTAACATAAACGCGTTCTTTTCTAGAGATGCCTACAGCCCACTATTATTGTTAATAAAATTAACTACTACACTAGTAGCATCTGCGTAGTTTTCCCAAAAGAGCAAAATTTCGTTATAGATTTAGACGAGCACTGCGTAACACTAATTAACTATAAAGCCTCTAACTTTTGCAAGGATGTTACTAATCTGGTACTTAGCTCCTTTATACAGTACTAACAGTCTGCTTAATGAAGACATAATAAATGTGCTATTATTAATTCTGTTTAGTTTACGCTTTGGCTAATTATAACTATCTTTAAGATTTAAGGGCAAGAGGGCAGATTTCTAAATGGGGTTCCTAATTATAATGGTCTACCAAATCTAGGTGGCGGTATGGAGTTCTGCCGGTTCTAACTGCTAAATGGACCAATTATAATTTTCCATGCCTGGCATAGAAAATCGCTATTGGCTTAGTAAAGGCGGTAAGCAGAACTAACATCTTTGCAGTAAACAAATCTAGGTATTTATGCGCAAACATTCTTCTACCCTTACCTTACTGTTAACACGCATTAGATTCCTATGGCTAAAAGGCAAATAAGAAATAGAAAGAGCTTTAGGAAACATGGCAAATAAACGGATAGGCTACGTAGTTATTATTAACGTCCCCTTCCCCGCTTTAGAACTTAACTATCCCCTAGTTAAACGTTTTATACTTAGTTCTGTTAAACAATTTTTCTAGAACATATACTTCTTAAACTACACGGCGTTGCAATATAGGTGGATTTTTATATTACATCTTCCTCAGACTCCAGCTCTGCTGTCATTTCTTATAGCATAGTCCCGCCTAACTGGTTAAGCCGGTCTTCCTAGCGGACTTTAGATACCTATTACTGGTAGAACTTCTTCAATCTATTCCCTAGAGTTTGGTTGCGGAATGGCGTGCCGTTAAGATCCTTAATTAAGTACCATCCTTTATGCGGGTAACTCTTATATACATAGAATAGGCCCAGCCATTTCAGATCTAACTTGCGACTGCTAGAATAATCTTACTTAAGCTGCGTATTATGGAGCATAACTATATCTCTAACTTTAAATCCGTCCTAGCGAATGTAATGGGTGTTATTAAAGTACTCCTTATTTATTACCCTTAGTTATCTTATACGCGCAATAGCCTCTTTCATATCTGCGTCTCTTTAGTTAAACTACTTTATATAGAGTGCCAGTAGCTCTGCAGTGGTCCAAACTATTTGCCAAGGCAGTATTTACCAAGTGGGTATACAGAGTTCAATAGGAAGGACATGCTTATATCCGCATATAACTCTTACTGGCGTCATTCCCGTAGGCCGCTTAATAGTTATTCTATCTGCCCATAAAACGGTATGGAGATTATCCAGCTATAAGCTATCCATCTTTGCCAAAGCATCTACTATAGGCTTATACCCTTGCTCTATTAAGCCTTGTCCCTATGGGTAATATACGGAAGCCACAACCCTTTTAATGTTGTAGAGCTCCATAAGCGCAGCAGTTATATTAGCATTTTCTCCGCCACTATCTATAGAAAGCTGTCCGAATACTCCCTATCTATAGATAACGTCTTTATAGAGGAACTTTACCACGCTTTTTACATCCTTTTTCTAAAGGGCTTGGGCTTCCACCCATCCAGACACATATTCTTAAGCAGTAGCCAGGTATTAGAATCCAAGATGGGTTATTAGCATAAATATAATATCTACTGTCACTTGTTGCCATAAAGTAGACTCCTATATAGGGTGCATTGCTTCTTCTTCCTATCCCAACTACCGCCCTTGGCATTGTAGGCATAACTTAATATGCTATAATATCTAATCCCATAGCCCTAGCCACTAATATTAATTTAAAACTCTCTAATACGTCCCTTCTTGTCTATAATATCCACTCTAATTATAAAGGCTCTTAATAATCTCTCGCTAAGTATTCTTATTATCAATTACCCTCCACATTAGCACATTTTTTAACTATTAGCGGAAGAGCTGTTAATTACGCACTAGGAACTTTAGCGCTTGCCATTTAAATCTTTTAAATTCCTTAGTATTTATTTCTTCTGGACGTTATAAGGTCACTAGCCATTTTGCAATCTTCTAAGATTCCTCCAAATATAAGTTCTCCAGTGGCAGATCCACCTCCATTTTAACTAGGCTAGCCATGTATTCCAAAGTACTCAGCTCACAGTTAATAAATTCTTCAATATCCTCAGTTAGTTCGTTAGGCCGTTCGCCATCTAGTAGCCATTATAATAGCCCGTTAGCTAGGCTATTCTTCTTCCCTGGCACATATCTAACATTAAAGTCCTATAACTAGATCCATGCTAGCCATTAAGTCATTAAGGCTCCTAGTAAATCAGTGGCAGCACAATTTAGTTACGCAACTAAGGTATTCGCATCTATCTCAACCATAAAGCGGACGCCGTATAGGTACACTTAACACTTCTTTAATGTATACAGTAATGCCCAACACTTAAGCTTTCCTAAATCATATTTCTGCTCCGCTTAAGACCAGATGCCGCTCTCGTATTAACATAGATGGCGACAATCTTATATGTCCAGTTACATAAGACCGCACCCCCATCCATTCTTACATCTGTTAAAGGCGAGAATAATTAGCCCAGCCCCCTCACTATAATCCAGTTGAACCAACATAGGTGTAGTAGTAATTGCATACTTTAGAGTCTTTATAGCGGCTATCTGCTCTATGCCCTATATAAATGGAACGTTTACTCATAGCAATTGGAAGATTGGCTCTGCCTTTATTATAAAGTCTTCTACCCATATTTGGTAATATATGACAACTCCTAGGAATGCTCGGGCAGATATAATATCTTCACAGTCTCTCTAGTAAATGATCTTTGCGACTTTTAACTCTTCTAGATATCATCCCTTTCTATTACAGCGGTAGCCAACCACTACAATCTTATCTTTATAGAAATGAGACTTTGCGCCTAAGATCGTACACCCAGCTTATTCCAAATCCGTAAGCACTCCGTCTAGCTATATAATATATTCCAGAATATATCTGCGCACGCCTAGAAGGCTCTCTTCTCTATTATACATTATCTGTAGTCCTTTTACTGTAATATTATCTAGAAACAGTAAGGCATGGTATGGGATGTATCGCTCCAGAATCTTAGTAATTATCCTCACAAACTAGGCTACCAAATTCGTGCCTCCTATAGGTACCATCGTTTGTTATAGAAGTCCCAGAGGTATTATAAAGGCCATTAGGTTCCTACTTTCTATATTTAGCTCTAATTAGTTATAGCTAGAGAAGAAGTCTACTAGAGACATAACCTTACACCCTACAAACTCCTTAGAGAACTCATTAGCACATAGCGGTAGATTTATATCCCTAATAGTTACCTAGTTAATATTCATCGCCATATTAATTAGTTGGTACTTCTTGTGCTCCTTTTTGCTTATAAGAAACTATGGATTCCTATATAGGCTTTTATAATATTCTAGAGTCCCTTAAGCTAGTCGTTCTTGTAACATATTAATTACCTCTTCTTGCAGGGCCCTTGGTACAGGAAAGTTTGGCACTTACTATACTTTATACAGCACAGTCTTAATCTTTAATGGTGGAGTTATATCCCTACTGATATAACCCATCTTAGAGAACTCCTATGCTAGAGCCTCTTCTTGGTTAAATAATATGGCCTTAAAGATTTCTTGTTCTCTTAGCTGAATATCTCCTATAATTATACGCTCTAATCATTCTGGCTTCAGTCATGCGCTATAGGCCAGCTTAGTGTATCGCGGCTTAAGGAAATAATTATATGGACCAAGAGGTAATCCTTAAATTAACACCTTTTGCCAACATAGGGCTACTTCTTGCCACTCTATTATGCCTCCCATAACTATTCTATCTAGTGCTAATAAGTTAACCAGACGGACTTTATCCGCTTTTTATTTATACGTAGTTGCTACACTTATAGCGTTCTATCGGGCCTTGCTCTTATTACTTTCTATTTACATTATAAATAGATCCGTTGTCTTTAACATTTAATATATATAGGATCCAGCCTTCACTTTAAACACTAGCTTCTGCTTTCCTCCTATATGCTTTTTTAGGACTTCCTTTAACATTTTACTGTCGAGCTCTCTCTATCCAGTGTTATGTTCTTCTTTCCGTTAATGGCTATATCCAGCGGATATCCAAAATGGCAAATATCCTTATCAAAATTGCACCCCATTTCCCTCCTCTCCGTCCTTGGCGCCCTCCTTATCCTAATATACTAGGTCATAAGTAACCCTAGATACGATCCTAGTGGTCGCACCAGTTATACATTTCCTAAACTATTACCTATACTAATTTCTTTATCTGGTCTAAAGAGCATTACATCCTTATAGGATGTTAAGAACCTTATTTTAACCCCACCATCTTCTAATTAAATAATGCAAGATACCTGGCCTATTGCGGTTTAATTTGTTGCCAGTCTAGCCCTTACTAACCATGGCTTACTAAGTATTACTTTATATAACATCTCTCTTATAGCAATAAACGTCGTAGATATTAAGACGCCACCTATTACCATAGGGGCCGTATACACCAATCCAATGAACTCTAACTAAGTCCTATTAGTAGATGTTAGACGTGCGCCTTATAACTGCGGGGGCAGACTTAATATTAGCAGTCCGTGTCACAGAGCCATACTTTCCTTAATAAGGTTAAGTTCCGCTCTAGAGTTAATTAAGCATTTAACCTTTCTGTCTCCTATCTGCGCTTCCACTTTTAGATATTATTTTTAAAACTAGGTAAATTTAGCTTCCCGTTTAATCTGGTCTACCTCAGCAGTTATTAGGCCAGTTTAATCAGCGTAAAACATCAGGCACGCCAACAATATAAATACTTTAACTTCCTCTTGCTTTTATTAGTAGGGCTCTATAAGGGGTAGCGGGAGAGGTTTAAAGAATAACTTTATAACTTTGGGCATATATATAAGGCAGTCACCAACAGTAACTTTAATAGTTTTTAATAAGATCTTGTCTGCCATTATAGTTAGGCTTAGGACGTTTCCTTTTAGTATATCCATCATCCTAACTGGCTTTAGTTGCGGTGCTTTAGCAGTCATCATCACATCCATCTCTTATTCCATTTGTCTTCTTGGCTATTCAGCATAGTTCATTTCATTAATCTCATCATTATTTATTAGTGGTTAAGGAGCCTGCCGTTATAATCATAGTGCGATTTGGATATATCCTCCTAGTTATATATTTTAAACTATTACCGGTTGTAGACCAGACAGTCTTAGGGGCGGCTTTATCACTCTAATGTCCCCTTACAGTTTCCTAAAATCATATAACTGTGTTGTGGGCTGCAACTAAGTTGCTGCTCCTACTGAGTCAATGTACACTAACTCTACTTAGTACACATCTTCCTAGGACTCGCTAAGCTCTTCTTCACTTTTAGCGCTATTGCTTTCTACAAACTCTACTAAGGCTGCCGCTAGCTGGACGCCTGTTGTTGTCGCTGTCGCAGTCATATTAGGATTAATATTCGCATTCTACCTTAGCCAGTCCTTAAGAAACTAAATCCTGTTATTACTCAGCAAATACGGAATTAGATTTCCTAGGCGCTCACATATTCTAGTACAGATTCGGTTATACTTGTTTACATACAGAAACCCACGGTTGACTAGTTCTTAGAGCATTAAGCATTAGTTAATAAAACAATAAGGACCCCCACATCTATAACACGTCTCAGCTTATGCCTAGTACACGCCAAGATTTCCTAGTCCTCTTTGCCTTCCTAGGTCAGGCTTATATCGCTCTTATAGCGCCCCCCCATATAGTGGCAGTAGCCCATTGTTATTTATTGCAGGTTATAGACCTGTTTATTCTTAACGCACTAACGCTTAGTTTAGAAGCTGCGTGTACTATATTAGATCTTAGCGAATCTTATTAAGGAATGGCATTGAAGACATAACACCTACTAATTCAACTATCCTAAGATTAAGCCTCTAGAGTTAACTAGTGAGTTTCTTTAGCTCAGGGTCTATCTCTTGTATTATTTAATAGGTACTTGCCGACTTATTTAGCTGAGAGACTACGGGCGGCCAAAGAGCAGCCTTTCTCTGGTTTAACATGACCGGTTACTAATTATAGAATTGTCCAACTAGCTAACAAAGACCTTATTCCTTAGGGTTTATTATTAATAGGCGGTCTGCGCCCTTATGTGAATTAAGCCTATCTTCTATAGCCTTCCTTAGTAAGTAGAAGTTAAAAAACTCTCGTCTATCTAGGTCAGCTCCTGTCTTAGTTATGGCATGTCTTTAATATTTAAACGGGAGTCCTTTTACAAACCAGTATCCTTATTCACGGTTTTCCAAATTGCCAGCCTTAGTAGCCTTCTGGGAAATCAGTATAAACTGTCTACAGTATTTACGTATACTACTGGGTGGGTTGTTCCTGTACTACAGTACATAAGCTTCCAAGAATTCTACCATCTTAACTTATTAAAAGTAGTCACTTCCTTAGTAGTCTGTTTAAAGCTTTTTTATAAGTTCTGTCCATCTACCAATAATAAACTTAGGTAGGCTTTGGATCTAGGTCCCTATCTAATAGTTACAATATTCCGGAAGTCCATAATATTTCTCATTGTCCGTAATACGGTGTCGGATGCATAGTCGCTCGTACTGTTCAATAAATTGCAACACGTTTTGTCCCATAAAGTAAGGGGTCCCTAGAGTCCCTAGAGCTGGCATAGGCTGGGCCATAATATATACCTTATCTTGTTCCATTGGTGGTTTATCGCAAGGCAATGGACTTGCAGTTTCTTCTGGGATAGGTAAGTTAACCTCCTGGTTCTTATCCTCTCTCTGCTGAAGGTCATTAGTTCTAGATATTGCAGGAGTTAGGTCTGGTACCGCATCCTCTGGGTTAGGAAAACTTCATAGGTTAACAGGCTGCCTGCTTCCTTCTCTGCTATTATTATAGAATGGACCTAGCATCCCTAGTATTCCCTTTATTGGTCCTGTCGCCATTGCTCTTATAAATTTAAGGGAGGCTTATATAAATGCAAGAAGAATTGTATAGACCGTTGCAAATATAGTAAATAAAAAATCAAAGACTTCTTTCTGCTAGTCCTAATACATTATAACCCTCTCTTTTATCCTCCGTCCTACCGTACCCCGTGCTTGCATTCCCACTCCTAGTCATCTATTCCGTCTACTATAGGTCTTAGATAGTAATCTCTAAAAGTGTTATTAACTCATCTTAATTTCCATACTTAATTTCCGCACCTGTTGGTGGCTTAATGGCTTTCAGTAGCAGTAACTTAACAGTTTTTGGTCCTTCTGTGGCTGCAGCACGTTCCTACATGTCTCCTATATATAGAGTGCTAGACTTCTAATCTGAAGAGCTTGCCGTCGTCCCCACGTGGAATGCCATAAAGTATATAGGAGGGAAGGTCTCTCTCCAGACGAGAAGTCAGTATACCGTCGGTCCGTCGGGCGGTCGTAGTTAGTCAGTAAAAATCAGTAGGAAAGCAGTCAGTAAGAAGAAGAGAAAAGAGTGTATTGTGTCCCCCCAAATTGTCCGTAGAGCCTGTCCCCGTTGTTAAAGACTCTGAGGCCGCGGGCCAATCTATATACCCACAGGAGGCCTATGCTCTCCCAAAACCATACCCAAACTAAATGCTAAATATAGTGGGCCAACTTACCCCACCACAATACAAGCTCTATATAAACCTAAAAAAAGACTCATTCTATATTACTAGCATTAATTTTCTAGGCTTTATCGTCAGCATTAACAGAGTGTCAATAGAGAAAAGCCGGGTAGACGCTATTAGGGAATAGCTATACCCCATAACATTTAGGGAAGTATAGGTTTTTATAGGCACGGCGAACTTCTACTAAAGGTTCATTGTTTATTACTTATAAGTAATGCTCCTAATTACCAATCTACTAAAGGGATCCAAGAATAGCAAGAAGTTAGGACCCTTTATATTTAGGGAAGCTGCTAAGCAGGCTATAGACCAGTTAAAGGATTTGTTTATATCAGCGCCTATCCTAATACACTTCTGCTAGGAGCTATATATACACCTTAAAATAGATATATCCAGCTTCGCCCTAGGGGCAATTATATCTTAATTAAAAGACGGAGAATGGCATCCTGTGGCGTTTTAGTTAAGGAAAATAACCCCTATAGAGCAGTGTTATATAACGCACGACTAGGAGCTGCTCGCGATAGTTATAGCAATAAAGCACTAGCGACATTATTATATAGAAAGCAATTATCCCATTAAAGTCCTTACAGACTATAACAACCTAGAATACTTTATAACTATAAAGGTGTTAAGCGGTCAACAAGCCAGATAGGCAGAGGTACTATTATAGTATAACTTTAAAATTATATACCGCCCAGGAAAGATAAATCCCGCTAATAGGTTATTAAGATATCCAGATTATAAGACTAGGAGAATCCAGGACAGCATAGGGGAAATAATTCCCATATTACAAAATTTACTTAGGAAGAAAGAAGAGTCTTTCCCTAGAACTACAGAATTCCGCAGTAGGGCAGAGGTCCTAGCAATACAGCTGCGAAGCACTATAATAATAGAGCCGTAGGATATAGTTACGGATTAGGTTATAGACTAAGCAAACATTATAAAGTTAGCGTACCCTAGAATTAGCGAGAATTCTGCGGGATATGCTAGGGGTGTCATGGCACCTTTAACTCAATAGTGCACTAGCTACGAGTTTCCAGATCTAGAGGGGATAAACAAGATACCTATCCGCAATATGGCATACTATATAACAGCAGGAGAATCTACTGGCACTAATAGTTTAAAACGTCTCATGCCACACCTAGAGTCCGCAATGGCGGCAGGCGAAACGGAAATAAGCAATCTATATAAAACCTTTCCGGATCTTCTTTTTTAAGCATAATAAAGGGACGCCTTCGTTTCTGGGGAGAGGTAGAAAGACGTAGTAGAGACCAACTTAGCCGGAGTTACTAAGAAGCTGTGGTAATAAGACCAAAAGGGTCTATTACGCTTTAAGGGTGCTGTATATGTCCTAAAGGACCAAACGGTTTAAGACGAAATTCTAAAGGTCTTCTATAATAACCCTCTTAGGGGTTACTACGGTGCCAACAGGACCCTTAAGGCCGTTTAAAGGAAATACTTTTAGGATAGAATGTCTGAAGAAGTTAAGGACTATATATTAAGATATAATACGTGCCAAAGGGTATAGATACCCAGGCATTACCTATATAGCAAGTTATTAGTACTTCCTATTCTATAGGGACCCATGTTAGAATTAACAATAGATTTTATAATAGGCTTACCCCCTACTAAAATAAGAACTGGAGAGGTTGCTAACGCTATTCTAGTAATTGTTAATAGATATATAAAGTTTTTAGGGTACTTTACTATTTTAATAACAATCACAGCAGTAGAACTAGCAGACCTGTTTTTAGAGCGGTGGCTCCTGTTTAGCACGCTAAGGGGAATTGTGTCCAACAGAGGTACCGTATCTAACAGCGTATTTTGGTCTTCATTCTGTCTCTTATTAAAGATACGGTAAAGGATAAGCACTACCTTCCACTTATAAACAGATGGGCAAATAGAGCGTCTAAATGCGTTATTAGAACACTACCTCCGCTGCTATATTAATTATTAACAGGATAATTAGCCATTGTGGTTAGCTCTAGCGCAATATATATATAACACAAGCATCTACAGCAGCACAAAAATGACCCCTTATAAAGCACTGTTTGGGGTAAAAGCAAATAACCCCTAGAACGTTAAGGATATTATTTCTAAAAGAAAGGCACTGGTGGCGTCCAAGAGAATTAAGCAAATAAGAATTCGTAGAGAAGAACTCAAAAAGCACTTGCTAGACGCCCAGGCTACATAAAAAAGGTACTATAACAAAGGACATATGCCTAAAGAATTTAAAATAGGAGACAAAGTCTTACTGTTCATAAAAAATATCCGGATAAAACGTATTAAGAAGAAGCTGGACCACAGGTAGCTTGGACCCTTTAAGGTAGTTAGAAAAACTAAAGGAAATTAAGCCTATAAATTAGAATTGCTGAAATTATATCTAATACATCCCATATTTTATGTTTCCTTATTAGAGTTATACTGGAGAAGAGACGGTGTGGAACCACCCCTACTTAGCGAAATTAATAGGGAACTAAAATGGAATATAGAAGACATTCTTAATTAAAGATGGCGTCAGAAAAAACGCGAATTTTTGGTTTATTAGGAAGAATACTCCTAGGTATATAACAGTTAGGAACCTAAGAAGCACCTTTAGCCAAAATATAATATAGTAATTGAAACTTTCCTAAAGACCACAAATTAGGATTTAGTAACGGTTCCGGATATACTATAGGCAAGATAATAGGGAAGACCCCACAAATCAAAACTATAAGGTTAAGCACAGGTATTAGAAACGGGAACGTTTCACTATTATAATAGGGATCCTAGAATCCTGTAAGAGAAAGCTATAGGGATCTATATAAGAACCACTAGGGATGCTATCTAAAGAAGACGCTGTTTGAGAATAAGTAGTAGCACTAGAAGAAGGGGCCTTAGGGACTTAGAAGGATTCCCTAGGGATAAAAGGAGAGTATCCGGTCTGACACTAGAGATACACAGTAGAGTTAATAATACAAAGAGGACCAAAAAGACACAGAGTAAAGATTTAGAAATTTTGAGAAATTATAAAGCACCTATAAGAACACCACCCATTTATCACATATGGAGATTATAGCGGTATGCTATTTTTACACAGACTATTACCAAAAATAAGAATAGAGGTATCCCTAAAGTATAAAGTCAATTCCCAGTACTAGGGCATCCTAGAGGCACTAAAGAGGCACCCTACAAAGCTATCCTATAAGAAGAAGGAAAGAATAAGATAATAACTTAAACACTAGAAGTAGTAATAGGAGCCTCTTCCTCCATCTTAATATTATTATTGGTAGTATTATTAACACTCCCATCCCTGGAAGCATTAGCATTCTTACCAATATTCTTCTTAAAGCGGCAAGAACTAGACAGACCACTACAACCAGGGGACTGGCAGGGAGAACGTTTATCTTTATTACTATCCTTAGTATTATCCCTAGGCTCCAAATCGGCATCTAGGCTGGGATCAGAAAGTTAATAACTAAAGAGTTAGCATAGTTCCCAAATGTATTACTAAAGAGACTCACCTAGCCAGAAAGGCCCGCGTAAGAGTATAAATATTATTATTTATAAAAACGAGCTGCTTATATATACGCTCCTAGACACTATATATCCGAGATCGCTGTATCTCCATAGCAGTAGAAACCCTTATTAAATTAAAAAGGCTGTAAATAATAGAAAATACCTTCTATCCCCATCTATTACTGTTCTAATGTAGACGGAAATCCCTAATAGCGCGTTAGAGCCGGTAAGCCTTACATACGTAAACAGCGGGGATCTAATATAGTTAGTAAAGTCCAGAATAGGATAGAATAGGAAATACTAAAACATAGGTCTTTTTCCAGCTATAATAGTGGGAACACTTAGATCTATTCTCGCCAGAGCGCGGCATCTTATAGGCGTGGGACGGGTCTAACGTAAGCACGTAAACGCAACGACGGCAGCACTTCAGAGAAACCACTGTAGGAGCAATAGAAGTGGTCTATAATGCTAACAGAGTAGGGATAACGCCGCCGCCAGTCTAAAGACGCGCAGTATAATTACAAGCTATTGCAAGAGAACACTATAGGAAGTCAGTATTATTAAGGAGATAAAATAGGGATCCTGTTACCTATAAACGCGTTATAAGAAGAGAACAGAGTAGTGGAAGAAAGAATAGCTAGAAATGCAAAAGCTGAAAGCTAAGATGTAATAAAAAACGGTCTGCTAAAAGGCGAGACAAATAGTATTGTTAATAGAAAGACGCGTAAGAGACAACAGCTTATAAACTAAAAGAAATTAATATTAAGACGTTATCATTAAGACCCATTTTAGGTAAATGGGGATAGTGGCTAGTTAATATATCGCACAGGATAGCCCCCGGATTAGCTTATAACAAATTCTTATAATAAGGAAGGTAAATCCCATCTAATTTTTATTATTATTATTAAAGTTCCATTATGAAGGCACTATAAGAGCTATGGTAGAAGAAGAGCGGAGGAATAGAAAGATAAAGTAAGGTTCCACGCTAGTAAAGAACCGGCAATAAGCCGCATTATAGAGTACCTTTCCACTAAAGAATTTCCCTAGTGGTTTTAGCCGGAACTCTATAAAAGATTATTAAAAGGTAAAGTCTTAGAGGACCAAGACCCTTAAAGGGGAGGCAATTATAACGGAATCCCCCAGGAGGTACATATCAGATAAGATAGTAGGAGGTTTCATTAATATCCTGCCTACGTCCTATGTATGTTCTAGAAGAGACATAGTTAGACAGATAGGGGCGAAAGGTTTTACTAGTGTCTTAGAAGGTTTATATAGGAAGCTAGTTCTCCTCTAGAGAAGAACCAGCGATTAATCTCTAAATAGAAGTGGTCAAAAGCATTTGTCCTTTAATACGTAAAACTTATTCTACCTTTAACTTACCTTTAACTCACCTTCTACTTACTTGTAACACTGTCAATTAGATAATTATACGTTCTGGTTAGGCTGGCCTCTTACAGATATATAATAAGGAACTGCTTACAATTATTAGATATTTTAAAATAATAGCGTCCTAAGCTTAAAGGATTGTTGTTCCTAATATATGTGTTAATGGACTATAAGAACCTATAGTACTTTATAACTATAAAGTAGTTAACACAGCGCCAAATTCATTAGGCTAAATACCTCTTATAATTTGACTTTAAGATTATATACTAACCGGGCAAACTTAATTAGAAGCCTAACGTATTAATATAACAATTATAGGACCTACCTATAAATACTGTAAATAAATGGATTACAAATTAATTACGGATCTTATTGCCTCCTAAACATTTTAAAAAACTATATCCTATATTCCTAGACATGGAACTTAATAGAAATAAATTAGAAGTTGATAAATAGGAAATAGAAATTAATAAGCTAATAAAATATAAATATAAGAATAGCGTATAGATAATAGATATAATAAAAGCGATTTAAATAGGAAAACAATAGCATAAGGATATTATACTTGCTAAATGCGAGATTTAAAATAACTGATTGTACTACTAATAGAAGATAGTAGTTCTGAATTCCAAACCTTTACAATTTAAGATACTCAAATTTATACACAACTTCCCTATAGTAGGGTACCCTGGCTATATAAAGACTTATAAAATTATTTAATGAGTATACTACTGGCTTATAATGCACAACTATGTATAAAAATACGTTTAAGTATGTAGGATGTGTGTGTATGGAAAGACCTTTTATATAAAGAAGTAAGAAGTACTTTAACCGCTACCAATTCTAATACAAAGATGGCGCAATATCTTAATTAACTTTATAGTTAACTTGCCTAATTGTTGGAATATATGGACAGAGGTTATGTGGTCATTCGTGTCTCTGATTAGTCATCCTTATAATGACTCATCAGCCCCCTACTTAGGCACCGCAATCCTTACGATCCTCTGCTTTCTATACCTATTAAACAATAGACAAATCCAGAGATTAATAGGCCATATAAGTGCACTTGGGTGTTACCAACATTGATTAATGGTCAACCTTACCAGTTGGCTATAGAGCAATAAGGTTCACTGCCGCCCCAGCAGCTTTAATCAAAAGCAGCACTCCAGTACCTAGCAGCAAAACCATACCAGCAGCTCCAGCAGCATCCAACTATCCAGCTAGCTTCGAATATATAAATGCGCTAATATCTACAGATATTAGCAACGCACAAGATATTCTACAGCACGCAAACCAACACCTAGTACGACCTCTTCACTAAGCGCCGTACCCCCAGCTTAATAGCATTAACCCCCAGTACGACCTCTTTACTGAGTGCCGTACCCCTAGCTTAACAGCACCAAACGCCTAATAGCCCTCGGGCAGTACCCCATTAGCAGCTACCTTAGTAGCTACCCTAGCAGTACTACGGCAGCGCTCTAGCCGTACATAGTACACCAGCTTTTACAGCACCCAACACCCAACTACCTAACTGCTTTACGCAGTACCCCAGCATAGCTACGCAACTCAGCAGCAAACCACCCCCCCAGTACGCGTCTTAGCATACAAACCAATAGTCCAACAGCCTCGCGTAGTACTCCAGCGTTACAGCAACCCAGCAGCATCAGCAGCACCCAATACCCAACAATCCAGCAGCTACCTTAGCAGCATCCCACAACCTAGCAGCATTAGCAGCACCCAATACCAAACAACCCAACAGCCTCGCGCAGTACTCCAGCGTAGCAACGTACACTAGTAGCATTAGCAGCACCAAAGCACCCAGCTTCGCCAAAGAAGCAACCAGCTCCAGAAGAGCACCCTATATAAGCTTGACACCCTGCTACGTCGAAATCACGTTAATAACGCGCTCTCCAGCCCCCCTGCTCCTCCGTTAGCATTCGTAGCAGTTACTAGCGCGCCCTTATCTTATAACAATTTTAGCTCTGCCAGACTCTTAAAGTTCTGCCAGCACGCTATTCCTATATTCTTAACACTCTGCCACAATCCTAGCAGCCCTGCCACGTTAAAAATCACGTTAACAGCGCGCCTATAACGCTAACGCGCTCCCTATTCTCTGCCCTCTTAAATCTACTAGCATCTACGACAATTATAACTCCGCCAGAGGAATCGAGACCTGTTAACAGCGCGCCTACAACGCTAGCGCGCTCCCCCTCCTCTACCCTCTACCCTCTGCCCTCTGCTAGCATCTACGGCAGCTACGAACTCTTAATATGGCACAACAACTTCCTGAAGGATAGAAAAGCGGGAACTGTTTAACCACCAGACAGCTTTGCTATATTAACATCTATAACAACAAAGCCTAATGGGAGTTTCCAACCACGACCGCTTATTAAAAACAGATTTAGGATATACAAGATATAGTTCAACAACAAGAGTAGACTTTTAAAACGAAATTACGCCAACAGCAAGATATTTTAGACCTACGTTAATGACAGTACGAAAGAGTCCTAAAGGCATATTAAGAACAAAAGGAAGAGATTAAGGAGTTATAAAGCGTAGTTCAGCAATTACAGCAAGCTCTATCCGCGCAAGCTCCGTCCGCACAAGCTCCACCCGCGTAAGCTCCGCCAGCTTTACCCTCTTTGTTAACTAAAGCCAAAGAGCTACGGCAGCCAAGCTTATATAAACCCCCGCAACCTCAAACCTGCGAAAAGTGCTCTACTACGTTCCCTTCGGGTCAAGCTCTCTTTAAACATTTGCCAGATTGTCAACCATTTTAATATACTAAGTGTGGATCCACATTCCCCTCAAATACTACTCTCCATAAGCATGTTTAGGGATGTCGTCGTCTAAAGGATCAAGCTTCATTAGGATAGAGAATTAGTTTCGGCTGGGTTAGTACTAGGATAGCTGCTTTACGCACAAAGAAAGAACTGCCAGTGTTGGAATATATGGACAGAGGTTATGTGGTTATTCGTGTCTCTAATTAGTCATCCTTATGATGACTTATTAGCCCCCTACTTAGGCACCGCGATCCTTATAATCCTCTGCTTTCTACACCTATTAAACAACAGACAAATCCAGAGATTAATAGGCCATACAAGTGCACTTGGGTGTTACCGACACTAATAGTAATGGGTTTATAAATATTATAGTAGTTATTAACCGCCTTATAAAAATGCGATATATAATTCCTATAGACTTAATTAATACAATATTAGTAGCCGAATGTTTTATTAAGTACATCTTTAAGCTATATAGACTTTTTAACTTAATAATATCCAACTATAGAAGCCAGTTTGTTTTAGACTTTTAGTAAGCTCTATATAAACAATTAAGTATTTAAATACAACTCTTAACTGCATTTTATTTAGAGATAGATAGTTAAACTAAAATTACAAATATAATTATAGAACAATATCTATAAATATACTGCTCCTACCTGTAAGACAATTAGGAAAAATGGCTGCCTTTAGCTAAGTTTACTATAAATAATACAATAAATACATTAATAGGCGTAACGCTGTTTTATATAACCTATAGATAAGATTCTTAACTTAGATTTAAACTATAACCTAAAATTAATATAATAGAATCCACAATTAAACAGATCTAGTTAATTAACGTTTATAACTTTACTAATTAAATAAAGCAATTAATGGAACTATTATAAAGTAAATTAATATACGCTTAAATGGTATATGTCGGTATAATATTCGTTTCACGTGTCACGTGCTCTGTGCACGTGATCTACGCGAGACGCGTATATGTATCAATACTGCATTAGAGTAGAACATAAAAAATCCAACTACACACCACACTGCACGTATATTACGTCCATTGCACTATATTAAAGCATACCAACACTAATTAGTGAGCGCGCACAGATTAGGAAACACGCAGATAGCTTAGAAGACAGTTATACTGTCTATATCGGAATATATGGACAGAAGTTACGTGGTTACGTGTCGTCGTTCGTGTCTCTGATTAGTCATCCTTATAATGACTTATCAGCCCCCTACTTAGGCACCGCAATCCTTATAATCCTCTGCTTTCTGTACCTATTAGACAAGAATCAAACCATCAGTTAATAGGCCAATCAAGTGCACTTAGGTAATACCAACATTGATTAATGGTTAACCTCACCGGTTGGCTATAGAGCAACAAGGTTCACTACCGCCCCAGCAGCTTCGTTCAATCGCAAGCAGCAATCCAGTACCTAGCAGCAAAACTATACTAGCAGCTCCGGCAGCATCTAACTATCCAGCCAGCTTTAAATATATAAATGCGCTAATATCTGTGGATATTAGCAACGCATAAGATATTCTATAGCACGCAAACCAACACCTAGTACGACCTCTTCACCGAGCGCCATACCCCTAGCTCAACAGCATCAACCCCTAGTACAACCTCTTTACTAAGTGCTGTACCCCAGCATAACAGCACCAAACACCTAACCGCCCTTGGGCAGTACCCCATCAGCAGCTACCTCAGCAGCTACCCTAGCAGTACTACGGCAGCGCTCTAGCCGTACACAGCATACCAGCTTTTACAGCACCCAATATCCAACTACCCAACTGCTTTACGCAGTACCCCAGCGTAGCTACGTAACTTAGCAGCAAACTACTACCTAGTGTACTTAGCATATAAATTAACATCCAACAGCCCTTGGGCAGTACCCCAGCAGCTACCTTAGCAGCTACCCCAGCAGTACTACGGCAGCGCTCTAGCCGTACATAGTATACCAGCTTTTACAGCATCCAACAACCTAGCAGTATTAGCAGCACCAAAACACCCAGCTACCTTAGACTTGCGGAAAACTAGTAATAGAAGTGTTACTAAGTACTAGGAGATACTAAGTTACGTCCATTACGCAAAACAACTACATTTATGAAGATTTGGTTAAGTACTTTAGGTCAAAAGTGTTACTAAACCTAGGGTCCTAAGTTAATGTCTAAAACGCGCTCCCCTCTACCTATAATCCTAACACTGTCTGCTACCTTCCTTGTAGATCTACTATGTCGGAAATTACGTTAATAGCGCGCCTACAACGCCAGCGCGCTCCCTATTCTCTACCCTCTCGAATCTACCGGCGCCTGCGGCAGCTACAATCCCTCAATAGTGGCGTAAAGAAAGAATTACCAGTGTTGGAATATATGGACAGAGGTTACGTGGTCACGTATCTCCTATAACACCAACGTGCTCCCCTCTGCCCTCTCAAATCGGCTAATGCCTTGCGGCAGCTATAAACCCTCAATACTGGCACCATACTACTACATACTATTGACAAACTAATAGCGCCGCTATGCCTGCTATTATAATACTGATTGCGCCGATACGCCTGCGATCTACTAACCGAATGATTATACCTATATGCCTACAATCTACCAACCAAATAATCGTGCCTATATGCCTGCGATCTACCAACCGACTAATAGACAAGCTCTATGCTTAACCACTATTACTACCGCCGCTGGTACCGTACTACTACCCGAACAAACAGACCCTCTACTACTCCTACCTATAGTAACATAATTAACCTCTAGCTGCTCTGCCTGTAGCTAACTAGTACCTTGCTACCTTCCTATAGCGCCACAAGCAGTTTAACGCACAAAGAAAGAACTGCCAGTGTTGGAATATATGGACAGAAGTTACGTGGTTACGTATCGTCGTTTGTGTCTCTGATTAGTCATCCTTATAATGACTCATCAGCCCCCTACTTAGGCACCGCAATCCTTACAATCCTCTGCTTTCTATACCTATTAGACAAGAATCAAACCATCAGTTAATAGGCCAATCAAGTGCACTTGGGTAATACCAACAGTCTACCTTACAGCAGATTAGAAGATAGTTGTACTTATCCACCTTTCATATTAGCCTATTTCAGTTAAAGAGAAGAAGAGAAACCACCTAGAAGTACTTATCTAGTATCCACAACAACTACTAGACATCTTATTCTATCTATTCCAGAGGACCACTGTGCAAAACACCTTATTCTACCTAACCGCCTCCTTAACCGCCTCCTTAACCACCTCCCTAACCGCCTTAACTACCTCCTTAACCGTTCCCCTACCTTTACCTTATGAATACCCTTACCCTCGCCCACACCTACCCGAATAATATATAAAACACAAGATGTTAGGAATACAGAAAGACTGGGAGAAAAACTAGGAGGAAGAAGCAGCTAAATAGAAAGACCTAACGGAAGTCCCTAAGGACGAGCTAACCAATTACGTACAATGTAAAATATACGTATATACGGAGATACACGACTAGCTAGACTCAACACTCTAGAAATTATTCCAGGGAGACTTTAAGGACTTTACGGTTAATATCTTTACGCAAATCCCCTTATACTGGCTTTAGCAGCTACATAATTGCCTAAACATCAGAGGAGTATAGGTTAATATTAACCACAAACAAGGCAAAACGCTCCCTCAGTCTTTATACAAAATAGCACAAGAAGAAAACCAAACTGAATAGAGCAGAGAGATAATCAAATCAGCCGATAATAAGTACGGACCGACGCTATCCAGATCAATCAAGGTATATATAATAAAGGGCACTTTAGAGGAGCAACAACAAGCTAAAGCTACCGCAACCCAACCAACTAGTATACCAACTACCTCTACCTCCACACTATCTGTTATACCTTAACTTACAACTACCCCTACCTTTACACCATCTGTTATACCTTAACTTATGACTACCTCTACCTTCACACTATCTGTTACACCTTAACCTCCGTAGCAACCTCCGCAGCAACCTCTATAGCAACCTCCGCAGTAACCTCCGCAGCAACCTCCATAGCAACCTCCACAGCAACCGCAGCAACCTCCGCAGCAACCTCCACAGCAACCGCAGCAACCTCCGCAGCAACCTCCGCAACAACCTCTATAACAACTATTGCAACCTACCCTACAACAGCAATCAGACCTAGGAGTAGGAGGAACAGCCTTATACAGCAAGGAAGCTGCTATGGTGGCAAAGATATACACAGACAACCAGAAATACAACGCGAATACCGACAAGTTGTTTATAGCTTGCCAGGGAGTTCCCGCCTATAGAATTACCATCTCAAACCCTAGAGAAGCCTTATCTCAGTTAATCAAGTTATAGTCTTTAATTGTTATATAGGAGAAGGAATACACTAGTCAAGGAGTGTATACTACCTTTATAGATCGCCGCTATAATAAAGGGGTAGGTTAAACAAACGAACTTAGATTTAGCTTAGCGTTATATAACGGCGCTAGGGCGCGCTACCTACTATGTTCTGCTATAGAGTAGAAGAGCTAGTTATTGCGTATATGCTACGGATAACAGGAATAGGACAATTTGGTTTCTTTTTAGAGTTTACTCCAGTGTCGGTATAATATTCGTTTTACGTGTCACGTGCTTTGTGCACGTGATCTACGCGAGACGCGTATATGTATCAATACTGCATTAGAGTAGAACATAAAGAATCCAACTACACACTGCACTGCACATACATTACGTCCATTGCACTATGTTAAAGCATACTAACAGTATAGAAATAGTATATAAATAAAGGACAAGCTCCCATATGGGACTTTAAGGAAGGTAATATGGTTTACTTAAATACATAAAACCTAAAGACTTAACGGGCCTTAAAGAAACTTAATTAGAAATTTATAGGCCTATACCAAATTAAAAAGAAACTAAGCCTATACGCCTATAAGCTTAAACTACTAACTAAGATAAAAATATACCCAATGTTTTATATAAGCTTATTGCAACCTTTAAAAGATAATCCTATAACTTACGAAATCCCACTGCTACCTCCTATAATTGTCAACAACGGTAATAGTTTATACTTTATTAACTTAATTAATAATATATAATGGAAAACATGATCTAAATAATTTAAACTTCTTGTTAAGTAAAAAGGATATTGTCGGTATCACTTCCGGTGATACGTATTGCTATTACAATAGTGTAGGGGTAGTAACTGATTTTAATTGATGCTTATTGATTCTCCTATTCTATAGGTAGAATTTGGTGGATTTCCTAAGCTCGCTTAGCTTATGTAACTAACCTAATTAGTTACAGACAACCTCGTTCAGACACTAGGAGTATTTAGTTTTTAATGGTGCTTAAGCACGCCTCCTGCCAAATTCTGCCAAGTTCTGCCAGGTCCCTTTAAGTTCTGCCGAATTCTGCCATATTCCACCAAATTCCCTTAAGTTCTACCAAATTCCGCCATATTCTACCAAATTCCATTGAGTTCTGCCAAGTTCTGCTATATTCCGCTTAGATTCTACCAAATTCTGCTAGGTGGTTAAAGTAACTAATTACGATTTTCTATCCCCGGGATGGAAAATTGCTATTAGCTCGCTTAGTACTAGTGCCTTAGCAGGCCTTGCATCTTCGCGCTCTCTATTCCTGCTTTAACATCTTCTCCTCTCTCTACCCATTTAGTGACTTATAGCTTAATTATATTTAGATTAATTAGGTCCTTTAACGCCTAGTAAGGCTTTAATTTTGTTATAGCGTCTATAGGGTTACTGCCCCCATTAATCCATTTAATCTCTGCTATCTCTCTTCTCTTATATAATTGTTGTAAACACATTAGGTTAACTATAAGTCGTTTCTCTTGTGTTATCCTAAGTTATCCTAAGTAGTTATATAGAGATTTTAAATTGGTATAAAGGATAAGCGGTAGTTGTTTAAGTTATAGGATCTTCTTAATAGTTGCTTTAATTACAGCTCCGGTGTTAAATCTATGGGCTATTCTATATAGTTTGGATGCTAAAACACTTTATATAACTTGCTTGCATTTAATAGATAACTAATAGAGGATATTAGCCCTATTGTCCTTATCCGCGAGTGTAATAACAAAGCCAATCTAAGAAGAGAGGTTATAGTTATTGGTAAAGGACGAGTCTATAAATATTATTAGTTTAAGAGTGCTTATATTAAGTTATACGAAGCGAAGTCCTTAGGAGGGATTATTAATTTGCTATTATAGCCGTTTGTTAAGCTGCTTCGCATATTCTTCCTTTGGGTTAATAACTTATGCTATAAAGGAGAGGTTAAAGATAGCTTCTGGTTAACAAACTGTAGAAATATAGGCTCCTCTTGCTCTCTGAGCAATATACTAGTCTTTTAGTGTAACTGCCTTACGGACTTCCCCTCTAGAGCTAGTTAGGTCTATAGTTTTTATAGTAACTAACTTTAGGTTCTAGCATTAACGTTTCTAGGTAAGGGCTATTAAATCTTTTTCTTACTTAATATAGCCTCCATTGAACTTAATTAGGGTATTTGGCGTAAGCTTTTCTCTCTCTTTTACTAGGAACTTTGCCTCCTAAAGTCTAACTTCTTCGGCCTCTGTAAAGGTTTTATTAGTAAGGAATAGTATATTATTAGTCTGTAATCCTATAATTCTAAAGCTGTTGCTGTTCGTATATAACAAGTAGGGGTTATATATTAACTGGTTTATCCGTAGTTTATTAAGGTGGTAATAGTAGTATATATTAAACCAATAGTTGCTAGCTTCCGGGACACCATAGAGTGGTTTAATAACTCTTAGAATTAATTCATCTTTTAGTCTAAGTTCTAGTGGCGGGCATATAAAGAAGTCTCTATTTAGGTAGGTACTGGACTATACATAAGCTTGTAAGATATCGCATAGGTATAGAGAAGCTGGTCTTCTTTCATTTCCTTATAGGGTTGCTATAAGTGCTAGGATAATTCTCTGGCTAATATATTAAATGGTTGGTAATTGTGTTAAGACCAGATCTTTGCTATAGTTGTTATAGGCTTATATAACCAGTCTAGACTTTTTAAAGGCCTTGTCTGTTCTGGCGTTCTTAATCTTATTAACAAATTGGGAGTTAAAGATTCTAACTCCTTTTAGGACGTCTGCTATATTGGTAAACTTAAAGACGCCTTTCTTAAGTAAACCGTTTATCTCCTTGTATCAAGACTCTGTAAATGACGGTAAGGTATACTTAGAGATTGTACTATCTGGTTTTATTAGGCTGTTATTAATGAATATTAATACATCTACGATGTTTTGCTGCGACTTTGTCAGCAGTTATTGTGTCCGTTTTAATCTTTAGGGGGGTACAGTAGCTGCTAGTTCCTTAGTTGGTTCCTTAGTTAGTTCCTTATTTAGTTCTTTAGTCAGTTCCTTAGTTGGTTCTTCTAGTTTAGGTTATAGGTATAGTTTTACTACTGTGGTCCTAAAGTCGGTAGGTTCACTAGGGAGCTATATCTTATATGTCTCTCCGTTAATTTTGAGTAGCTTAAATAGGCCAGTCCATCTACCGCTTTGTTTAGTATTGCCTTTGCGCTATATAAGTACATCTAAGTTAAGGGGGAGGTTGTGGATTATAGTAACAGATAGACTATTTTGTTAGTTTAGTACATTGTTAACTTACTTCTTTACCCTAATCCTTGCGATCTCCTCCATTACCTTTTTTATAACTGCCGCTTACTATATAATAGAGGGTGCTGGTAGGTCAAGTTTGCCTATTTAAGGGTAGGTATTAAAGACAAGTAGTGTTAGGACCAGGCTGTCTAGGCCAGCTGTGTTATTAGCAGCTTTTACTGCCATTTATAAAGCCAGTTCTTTAGTTATTCCTGAGTCCTGTAGTTCCTCTATAATTATCTAGTATGCTTAGCGTAGTGTTGGATAAGCTCTTTCTACCATTCTAATAGACTAGTAAGCTTCCACTAGGACGCTCTTAGTTAATATAGCCATTGCTATAGCGTGCTGTTAAAACTCCTTGCTTATAAAGTTCTTCCTAGTATTATAGGTAATGTAGTTAGGTAGTCTGATGTAGGTGTTAATCTAGCATAGTTGTAGGATATCCCATATATATTTTGCGGAGATGTTACGTAGCTATCTTATGGCTTGAAATCTAGTAGCTTTGTTAATAACATAGAGGATGGGGTTTCCGTTAATATATATAATATTAATAAAGATAAAATAGTTAAAATCAGAGTCTTAGTCTTCTTGTAATGTAAACTTAAACTATCTAGGAGATTTGCCATGTTTCTAGCAGTGGGAACAGTACTTAGTAAGATAGTTAATAACCTGCTTGGTAATGTTATTATAGCTAGAGCGTTCTAATACTTTATGCAGTTTGTCTGCTAATGGGTGTCTAAAGTAATAGTGGAGTTAGCGGAGTTTAGTAGTGGTTAGGTAGTAAGGGTTTTAATTAAACAAGTGGGTTATAAATAACTACAGTGACTCTTCCTATAATAAGAAGGGGTAACTAAATCGGCGAACTACTGGCACTGATTTTATTGGGGTGACTAGGACGTTTTTAAGGTTATTATAGTAGACCTTTAGTATATCTATATCTGCGAGATATAGTAGGAAAGGTGTGTTGGCCTTTATAATATAGAACTTAACATTGCTGACTGGTGTATTAACTGTGACGGAGCCAATGGAAGAGGTAGAACTGATGCCAAACTAGACATTAATAGTGCTAGCCTTTAAAGTATTAATAACGGTATTATAGGTCTTCCTGTATATGGGGTATTGTCTATAGCTAGCTATTAATCTCTTTAAGGCTCCTATGTTGATTATTACTCTATAGAACTTATTAGAGGTATATTAGCTGGTAGTAACGTAGGCAAATAGGTCTAAGTCATTATGGTAAGCAATTGGATTAGTACCGGTAATTGCATAGGTAAAGGATTGGTCTGCTAAGTTAGTTACAGTATTAATAGCTCCTTTGTGCTATATTATTCTAAAAGAGGTAAGGAATAATTTGGTCTATTCCTAAGTTGGAGATAATAGTAGTAACTTAATATTGATTATAAGAGCTTCTATTGCGTCATCAGTAGATTTTAAGTTAAGTTTATTATCATAATCTGTTCCCTTGTACTTAGTAATATATTACTTAGCATGCCTGTTAAAGCGGCGGTTAAGTCTATCTTTAAACTTCTTCCTTAATTTATTACGTTCTTCTCTTAAATGTTTAGATGACTAGCAGCCTTCCTTATAACAAACGAAGCAGCGCTTCTTTAATAATGCATATTGGTTAGATAAAGATAGTTGTGTTCTATAAGGTAATTAGGGGTATTATCTGTAGTAGTGGTGGTTGGTAAAGAAGGCTTGGGGGTTCTTACTATTTAACTTTTTAAATGTTGTAATAGAGGATTATAAGTCGTTAATTAGACTAGTTAGGCTGTTAGAAGGTTTGAAGCAGGCATATTAGCACGCTAGTAACTCTTGGCAGGCGTTAATAAGCTTATTATAAAGGAACTTATCTATACGTAAATCTGGGTTGAGGCCATGCTAGAGGTGTCTTAGTTCTTTAATAAGTAACTATAGGTAGTCTAAGGTTAACTTTCCAGCATTCTCGCTCTTGCCTATTGTGGACTTTAGAGTTGTCGCGTTCCACCGCCCTAGTATACTACGTCTGTACTTAGGTCCCTTAAAGTAGTTGCATATGGCGTTATAGATTTGGTTAAACAAAAGGGTCAGGGTGACATTCTTAAGGTTGGTGTAGTAGTGGTTAAGTGCTAGACCACGTAGCATTGTGGGGTAGGCTTTAACCTTAGCTTCTTAGGGTATGTTAGCTCTGCTATAGAGGTCGTAGAAGATGGTAAGTTTAAAGTCAAAGTTGTCATCTTCTCCGCTGTACTTGTTGTCTTCCATATACATCTTTATAAGGTTTATTAGCTCCTTACTAAAACTCTAGGTTTAACTCTGTCCCCTAGGTGGTTCTAGTTATAGGGTTAGGTTAATATAGTTAGGCTCCTATTGTAGGTTGGGGTGTAGTGGGTAGTATTATAAGTAGGGTAGAGTTCGTGGTTGGTAAGATTAAAATTGGGGTTTTGATGGTACTGGTACTGGCAAAGTTGTTCTTAAGAAGGTAGTTAATTCGTCCTAAGGTAAACTTTCCTCTAGTTGCCATGTGCTCCTTAATCTTAGGCTTAGTCTATTCTGTAGGGTCCTCTTCTTGTAAGGTGTTAAATAGCGATTTGGGGACTGTAGCATTCCTATACTTTTTTATCCATACGCCATTAGTCCGTAGGAACGTTTGGAGCTTTTAGATACCAATTTGGTTGCAATCCTTAAAGATTTATATTATAAAGTTTTGGAAATCTTCCTTGTAGACCTCCTATAGTTCATCATCCTTAAGGTTGTATGCTTTGTATTCTAGGATCTTGAACTTTATAAATTTATCAATATCCTTTGTGGTGGTTTTGTCGGACTATAGGTTAATGCCTTTAGGCCATTTCTCCTGTCCTGCGTCAACTTATGCCCTAATGTCTGACATGTTAATTGTTGTCTTATTAGGTTCTGGCTGAAAACGCATAATGGACGCAAACCAAGGGCCTATTAAAAGGGTTGGTTCCTTAAGTACCTAACGTGTTTAAAATGCGTGATGGACGCGAACTAAGGGCCTATTAGATAGGGGTCGGTTCTTTGAGTACCTAAAGGCTATATATGAAAAATTAAGGGCCTATTAGATAGGGGTTGACTTTTTAAGTACACGTTAACTGATGCTCCTTGATGTAATCTGGGTAGTATAAAATGCGTAATAGACGCGAACTAAGGGCCTATTAAAAGGGGTTGGTTCCTTAAATACCTAAGGGCCGTGTATGAAAAATCAAGGGCCTATTAGATAGGGGTTGACTTTTTAAATACACGTCAACTAATGCTCCTTAGTAGATGGGTTTAGTAGAGGCCTGTAGCAGGGACTGATCGAGCTCATCTCTCTTTATAGATGATACGTCTCCTAATCTGTAATCACTGATTAGTGTCGGTATCACTTCCGGTGATATGTATTGCTATTGCAATAGTGTAGGGGTGGTAACTGATTTTGATTAATGCTTATTGATTCTCCTATTCTATAGGTAGAATTTGGTGGATTTCCTGAGCTCGCTTAGCTTACGTAACTAACCCAATTAGTTATAGACAACCTCGTTTAGACAGATATAAAATATAAACCTAGGAAATCTATAACCAGATTAAGGCCAACGCGCTTTCCTTGGTAAAAAAATTCTATAAGGACCATCCTTTACGGCCTACTTTAGCTAAATAGATATAATATAAAGGTAAATAATTGCCATTTAACATAAATATATAAAATATAATAGCAGGAAACTTAAAATTAAAAAGAACTTAAAATGCACTATAACGCTTATAACACGATTATATAACATATAATAGGTTATAAGTCTTAACTAAAAAATTAAATTATTTGGACCTTTGGTAAAAAAGGGGGGTACTATAACAGGACTAGCCCAGTTATAGTAGGAATGTCTTAGTAAAACACTTAATAGATAAATTCTGACACTTTAATCAAATTCTGCCAAATTCTGCTAACTTAATTAAATTCCACTAAGTTTCACTAATATAATGGAATTTAATTAAAACCTGTTAAAATCCGCGTAGGCTTATGCCCATGCATCTGCTGCTAAGACCCTAAATATTTAGTTATATGTTCCTATATTCCTTTCTCTTCTTTATATAACATCTTGTACTCTGCAAGAGCTATATACCCTTAGATTTAGATAGAATTTATATTATTCCTTTAAATCTTCCCCAAAGCCTCTTCGCGCCCTTATACTAACCCTATTTTTTATCCCTCTCTATAATAGCCTTTAACTTCTTTAACCGCTAGGGTAAAAATAGCGTTAAGAGCTTCTTATTCTTTTAGTAGTTAGAGAATTACTATAACATATATATCTTTTCTAGTAGTATTAAAGTACCATAATAGCCACTAAGCCATTATATATAGTTTAAATAGAATAAAAAGATATTCTAAGGGGTAGGAATTTACTTAAAGGAGAAGACCTATAGCGCCTATAAGTAGAGTATTTAGTATACTAAGCTTAGTGGCGTTAAGGATATAATAAAGCCTAATAGGAAATACCACAATAGACTTATTAATAGGCTGGGTATATAGATATAGAATAGTTAATAACATAAGTATAATTAGTAAAGTAGGTTGCCTAATAGGTTAACTCTAATTATATTCTAAGATTTACTATAAATAGAAGAACTACCTGGGTAGAGACTATGGTCCTTTAAATACACGACCTAACTTCTAAGAAATGTACTAAGTATATTAGTACGTTAGTACGTCCTATATATTTCCATATTCCAAACTAATAACGTAACTAGCTATGTAACTTAGTTACCCCCTACACCCTCAAATTCCTTAGCAAAGCGTCTAAGAGATTATAGGCATGTGCTTAGTGTAAACCAGGCCACCTTTTAAGCCTATATTAACTTTAACTAGCTATAACGGGGCCAATTTAGTAGCAACGGCCTTAGTTCCTAATGCAATTAAATTATAGGCTATTTCTTTATTGTATTTTTAAAGTTTTAATTATCTATTTAGTTTATTAGGGAGCAAGATACAACCTTAAAAAGGGTAAGTTTCTTTTTAAAACTAGGCTATATTGACCTCTTTAACTACTCTAGCAATCGCATTCCACTACTATAACTTAAATTACCCTAGTAATTTAGGAGATACTTTCTAATAGTACTAAGAAGCAGCCCCTAAAGCATTTGGGTAATCTAAGTTATAGTAGTAGAATGCGATCGCTAGAGCAGTTAAAAACCTAGTTCCGCCTACCTAGCCTTATAAGAAGTAGCTATTACTCTACTACTTTAAAAGGCGCTTCTTAGTACTATTAAGAAGTACCTTTTAAATTATTAGAGTAAACCAAAATATAGTAGTAGAGTAATACCGTAAAAGGTGTAACAATGCAGTGTAGGAGAATTAAGTGAACGACTTGATTGTAAATGTAGCTCTAGAGCCTCTATATATACATAAGGAAGGTATAGAAATAAATAAAAGGGGAGACTAATGCGTAACTAAAACAGCATAATATGTAAGTAATACGCAGGCGATACGCAGGCAATACGAAGGCAAAACAGTAGTGGTTTAGTAGGGTACCGTAGTCGGTTACAAAAGGTACTAATATATAGACCTTATAAAGCGCGCCAATTTGCTCTTAGACCCTCTGTAAGGAATTGACCTTATATATAAAGCGAGCTGCATAAGCGCTGCATAAGTGCTGTATAAAGGTAGATTCCTTACTAAGGGTCTAAGGCACCTAAGATAACTGCTGCGCGCAATTAGGGGACTAAACCTTCCTAACTCTATACTTCCCTAACTATCGACCGGACAATAAGGTATAAAAGACACTTAATAAAAAATTTAATAAGATATATGAGGTAAGGAGCGGGGTATTAAGATATAGGGTTCTAGACTTAAAGCCAGTATTAAGATAGTGGTAAGGAAATAAGATCTAGTTTAACATACCCCCCTAGCTACATAGAGCCTTCTAGGCTGCTATAAAAAGTTATAATATTAATTTGGTGTTAAGTTTAAGAAATCCTCTATAGAGTTACTTTATCTGAATATTATCTAAAATAAATTAAATTAGATCCTTAATGTTAATAAGGTTTAATTATTAAATAAACATCTTATGCTTTTAATGGGGTAGAGCCTTTATTAAGCCATCTACTGTTATATCTATAGTAGGGACCCATTTAATATTAATCCTTCCTTTATAAACTTCCTGGCGGAGCTAGTAGTAATAAATATTAACGTGTTAAAGCTTGGTGTTAAGCTTAGTGTCGCTTTTTATTAGGAGTCGGATTGTCTGTATATTGTTATAGTATATTACTTGCTTCTTATAGGTATTAAATCCAACTTCTTTAAAGAATCGCTGCCACTAAATTAACTTAGTAGCTGTATACAATAAAGCTAGGAGCTCTACCTCTATGCTTAATTTTATTACTAATTTTTACTTAGTTAATTGCTAGTTAATTGGTCCTCTAAATAGGGTAAATAAATAGCCTTTTATACTCTTTCTACAAACTAGATAGTCTTTAAATAATGCGTCGCTTACCCTTATAAAGATTTAGTTTATTATATTCTCTTTTAAATACTTAATTGCAAGGGTCTTTGTTTAATAAAGGTAGGCTATTACCCTTATAACAGCTATATTATATAATAGTAACGGATTTTATAAGAACTTTAATAGCTTACTTACTAATTTTGCTATATCTAGACGAGAAATATTTGCTATATAGAGTATTAATCTAACCTTCCTCTGGTAGATATAAATGTCCTACTTAAAGGCTTATACTAGATTTAGGTTAAGCTCCTTAATCCCCATTAGTATATATATCTTATAATAGTCTTTTACTTTAAAGCTTATCGCGATTTTATTAGTATAGAAGTCCTAGCTAAGCCAAATCTTCCTATTTTCTTAGTTATAAATAATTTAAATTTCTAGGAACTAGGTAAGATTACTATCAGAACGTTAATTACGTGACGTAGTCACGAGACTACGAGGCGAGACTAGCTAATCTGACTCGGAGCAACCCCTGACTTCTAGACAACAATTAACTACTAACTTCAACACCGCATACGTACCACTACAAGTGATATTCATGCACGTTAATAATGCGAGTATACTAACACTAATTAGTAGACGTATATATCAGGAAATACGCAATAGCAAAGCTTAAAACCACGCATTAGCTTAACTGCTAACGCGTTAAATCGCAGAGCTATCGCCCTATTTCAGTTAAAGGAGAAAACTACGTTACCCTTAAAGCTCGAGACCATGTATTAGCTTACTAATACATCAGATTGCCTAAAGAATCGTATTTTTACTTAGAGAGAGCTATGCTATCCTTAAAGCTTAAAACCACGCATTAGCTTAACTGTTAACGCGTTAGATCGCCTAGAGGACCCTTAAAGCTTAAAACCACGTATTAACTTAACTGTTGACGCGTTAGATCGCCTAGAGGACCATATCTTTGCTAAGAATTGTCTATAGTGTCTAAGAACTGTAGATTCGTTAATAGGACATGTATATATCCTTATATTCTTACCTTAAACCTTAACTTCTTTAAACTAACAACTACCCTTATACCTACCCTTATACCTACCCTTATATATACCCTTATATACAAAGACACAATAATATAGAAATTGACTGGAAGGAAAGAATTACTAAATACGGCTACGGAATTAACTTGGAGACGGCTACGGATAATAACCTAATAGAGTATGTGGAGACTAAGATGCATTTATACACATGATCTAACCTTATAGACTTTATATTGTGGACAGTGTTTTAGGAAGACTTTAAAAACTTTACGCTAAAGACCTTTAAATAAGTATAATCTAATACTAGAATAGGAATCCGTTAATACCTAGTTAAGAGAGGAGTATATGTTGTTAAGTAAGATAAGAGATACTCCCTTGGTAAGGTGCTAACGGACGTTGCTAATAAAGAAGAGTTTTATAAATGGACGGATAAGGAGCTTATTGCGGCCCTTATAGAGGTAAAACCAATAATTATAACAACTCTGTAAGACCAACTTAATTTAACCTTAGATAAGCTTGCTATATCTCTAGCCCTACTACTAGCTACTCTACTAACTCCACCAGCTATTCTAGCTGCCGTACTACTAGCTACTCTAGTTGCTGCACCGCTAGCTACTCCAATTACTACCCCCGCTACCCCTACTACCCCTCTTAGTCCTTAATCCTTTAATTATAACCAAATCTACGCTCTTATTAACTAACTGCTATGGCCAAGAGAGCAGTAGCTGCAGTAGCTACAGCAGCCGCAGCAGCTATATATATATACACCACCTAAACTAGCCGTGCCTAGTATGGAGTAAGGACCTAGATATAGCAAGGAGGTGGCTATAATTATAAAGATCTATATAGACAACCAAAAGTATAATAGAGTTAATAATAGCTTTGACTTTAAGCTAACCATCTTTTATAATATCTGTAATAGATCTGGCTTACTACTAGAAGGCTATATAGTGGCATTCCCTAGTATACTGAAAGGGCTTACTTAGGACTACTACTATAATAGTAATCTTGAGTTAAGACCTTTTACGGAAGCCTGTAACTACATACAATAGTTCTTTAAAGGGCTAGAATACTACTGTAAGAACCTTATAAAGTAGAACAGCATAACCCTCTAAGGAGTTATGGACGAGAACCCTAATAAGTTAATTTATTAGAACTTCTAACTGCTTATAGATAAACTGCTAAAGCAATATTATGGACTATACCTAGACTTTTATATAAACCGTATTCTTATAAATAAGTTGGTTACTGCTTGCTAGGGAGTGCTAGTATACTATATTACTGTCTTTAACCCTTTAGAAGACCTCTTTTAGTTAATTAGTAAGCTATAATCCTCCATTATTGCGTAGGAAAAAGAATACCCCCTATAGGCCTTAATAAGATTATTTTACCAAGCCTTTTTTACAAATTAATATTACTATTAAAATAACCAAAATTAAGACCGAAACACTAATTACTACGGTAGTAATTGCCCCTATAGAACTAACAGCAGACTAAAGGCCAAGTACTATATCTGTAAGAAGGAGGATTGCCGTTTATAGAAACACACAGAGGAGGAGTGTAATTGGTCCAGAGACAACTATAAGAGACGTTTTATTAATATTAAGGGCCGTAATAAGGGCAACTTTAACAACTACTTTAAGCAATACGTCGCTGCTTGTAAAAGAGATAAAGATAATGACTTAGACTTTAAAGCCTATATATACAACGCTAACAGCTCTAGGAGCGATGCTGGAGAACCTAATAATAGTTCTGCCTATATTACTACCTTTAAAACACTTATTATAGAGAAAGCAACCTCTATAAGCATAAAGCTAGCCAATAAGGCTTATATTACCTGCTTATGGCTTTAGAACTTACTATGGAGTCTACTATAGAACCTTACATAGAGACCAACCCATTTGCCTACAGTATGGCTATAACTATAGCGCCACAATATACCTCGACGGTCTTTATGGGAATTATAATTAATATAGGTGCTTCGCGTAAGTCTATGGCTGGCTATAGCTGATTCCAAGCTTTATAGGCTATAGATAAGTCTATAAGCCTTAATATGTTAACTAAGGGCTAAGTAACTATCTAATTTGGGATTAGAGCCTCTACGTCTGTCAGAACCATAAACGTTAACAGCCCTATAGGCAAGGTATAATTCCATATCGTTATAGCAGATACTTCTTTCCTACTTTGCCTAGCAGATATGGACAGACTCTATATTAAATACAATAACCTAAAGGACGTCATCATTACTCGCACCAAAAGGGTGCCAGTAGTTAGATAATTCGGCCACCCATTTCTCTTATAAAGCTTCTCCTTACAGTCTTATTTAGTTAAGTCTTTTAATATAAACCCTTGCTACTTAACTAACGTAGAACTACGACGTCTATACTATTAATTTAGTTACCTGTTAGTTAATAGACTGCAAAAGCTTTTTAACAAGGCTGGCCACGGCTATAACACTAATAGATCTACTATTAAAGAGCTAACTAAACTCTACTACTACTGCTAAAAGCATAGCAGATCTCTAGGTAGATTTCGCTTTACCTTACAAGACGACATTAATTTCAATTATAACATCATTATTAATATTATGTATATCAGCGGTTTCCCCCTACTATACGTAGTTAATAAAGCAACTTAATTTCAAGCTGGCAGATAGCTACAAGACATCAGCGCTAAGCACACTTAGGATATTCTTTAAATGTGCTAGATTAACAGCTATTTAGGACCACCAGACTTAATTACCACAGACACTAGAAAAAACTTTATTAGTAAGGAGTTTAAGCACTACACTATTACTATAGGAGCAACTATAAAGTCAGTTCTAGTTAAATTACACAATTCTATTAGAATGGTAGAACACTACTATAGTCTACTACAACGAGCCTACCAAATCATTATAACTAAAATCCCTAAAATTAGCAAGGAGATAGCCCTATAAATAGCCTTTAAAGCCATTAATAATACGGCTGGCCTAGAAGGCCTAGTCCCTATACTCCTAGTCTTTAGAGCCTATCCCCAAATAGTTAAATTGGACGCGCTATCACCTTTAGTTATATAGCGAGCTGCGGCTATTAAGAAAGTAATAGTGGAAATCTAGAAGCTATAAGCTGAACAATAGATTACTGACGCTCTTAATATGCAAAACAGACCACAAACTGACGCTATTTATGGCCTCCCACCCAATTTGCCTGTCTTAGTCTGGAGAGAAGGCAATACTGGCTAAAGTGGTTATTGGGACAGACTATATATGCTACTTACCATTAATGGTAAGACCTATACTATAAAGCTACTAAATAGACCTACAACCTTCCGCTTTATGGTTATAAAACCCTACCTACTAGACCTATAAGACCTAGTTAAACCATAAGAGTCTGTTAAATTAGATAAACTAGTACCTTTACCAGCTAAACCTTAATTGTTACCTAAGGCTAAACCACAGCTACCGCTAAAGCGAGGTAGAGGTTGCCCCTATAAATACCCATTACTTACGGCTATCGCAGACACAACTGTTATAGATGCTATAATAGATACAGACGCTTTTATGGGTGATATTGCGGATATTACAGATATTGTAGATATCGCTATCTACTTACAGGACAATGATACCACGGATACAGCTAGCACTACTATTTACTTATAGAACGATAGCAATACCCAATTCAGCGCTTTATAATAAAAGGAGGTCATAGGCCTACTTAAGAAAGGCGTCTTTAAGATTATTAAGCTATATAATATACCAAAGGGGGTTAGACTCTTTAATTTACAGTTTATTAATAAGATTAAGAATAAGGGAACTAATAAAGCCTTTAAGAAATTATAACTTGTTATATAGGCCTATAATAACTTAGAGAAAGAGCTAGTCCTTACTTAGTTACCAACAATTTAACAAGTTAGTTAGCGGCTGATTCTCTATATCGCCGCTATGCTACTATAGATATAACTTTACCTCTAAGATATCTTATAAGCCTATATCTAGTCTACTATAAACCTAAACCGTGAGTTCTATATATAACCGCCACACAAGCTAAATAAATAACTGGGAATTAATATGGACTCTATTCTAAAGGTTATAAAGCCACTTTATAGAGTACCTAAAGCTAGAAACCACTGGTTTAAGACCTACTATTTATACTACGTTAATTAGCTGCAAATGGACCAGTCCATATACGACCCCTGCTTGCTTTATAGCAATAAGCCTTTTAGAATTGTTGGCCTATAGACTAATAATACACTATTCCTTGCAGATAATACCTTTGCAGAGGCTAAATAAAGCAAACTATATAAGGCCGAATTTATGGCTAAGGAGCGAGAGTAACTGACCGCTAATATACCAATTAAGTTTAATGGAGGACTTATTTAATTAACATAAGATAGAAGCATTACACTAATGCAAAGGCGCCAGTATAAGAACCTTAGCGTGGTTAACACTATGCTAGCAGACAGCACTAGCTCTAGAGGAGTTATGCATAACCTACTTACGCCAAAAGACTAGTATATCGCTTAACGCGCTAGAGGAGCTTATATCGCCTTAGTCTGTTAGCCAGAGGCCTTATATAACCTATCCTTTACTGCCTAGGTAGTTAACCTAGTTAAAGACAATGTAAAGAGTCTTAATAAGCAATTAAGCTAGTAGATTAAGAATGTAAATAGAGGCCTAAAGTTTATTAAGCTAGACGCCAACACCTTATAACTCCTAGTATTTACGGACGCTTTCTTCGCCAATAATAAGGACCTATCTTCGCAAATCGGCTATGTACTTATACTAGTAGACGCCTTAAATAAGGCAAATATCGTTTACTGGTCCTTAATTAAGTGCAAAAGAGTTACTAGGAGTATATTAGCCTTAGAGCTGTACGGTATAGCGCATGGTTTTAATATAGGCGCTATAATTAAATCTACGCTAGATAAGGTCTTACAGGTTAACTTACCACTTATTCTCTATACTGACTTAAAGTCCTTATATAACTGTCTTGTCTAACTAGGAACTACGCAAAAGAAACGCTTAATAATTGATATAATATACCTTCGCTAAGCTTATGAACAAAGACAGATTACTAAAGTTAAGTGGATTAATGGAGATACTAACCCTATAGACGCTATAATAAAGGGAAAGTCTTATACGGTACTATTACGGCTTATTAACACAAATTAAGTTGAATTATGGGCTGTAGGGTGGGTTAAACGAATGGATTTGGTTTTAGTAGGTATAACGGACTTATATAATACAGAGCCAGCCGCTAAGGCGCTAGTAGTAGGCGAGCTAATAGTAATTTTCTATCCCAGGGATGAAAAATCCTAATTGGCTGGTTTAACGGTATGGCAGAATCCAACAGGTGGCGCGCTCTAGGATTAAAGGTAGAGCTATTGCGTATTATGGACGGAAGAGCTAGTTATTACATATACGCTACAAATAGTCTAGAAGTAGACTTAACTTTAGAGTATAGATTAGCCTTCTTTTTAGAGTTGCTCTAGTGTTGGAACGTTAATTACGTAATGTAGTTACGAGACTATAAGGCAAGACTAGCTAATCTGACTTAGAGCAACCCCTAACTTCTAGACAACAATTAACTACTAACTTCAACACCGCATACGTACCACTACAAGTGATATTCGTGCACGTTAATAATGCGAGTATACCGACAATTACCTAGGTCTTTAATTTTATACCTTTTTATAAGGTGCTCCTTAAACATTTTAAGCTTAAGTAGGTCCTTCTTCCTATAGGTAGCTATAATATTATTAATATAGAAGAAGACTATTAGCTAATTGTTATAATATAGGCAAGGCTTTTCTACTACTGGCTTTAAGCCTTCCTTTTTTAGTATTATAGTTAAGTTACTATACTATAGTAGAGGTAATTATCGCAATCTATAGAGCGCTTGTTAAAGCAGTAGGCACTTACCCTTAATTAAAAATCCATTTAGACACTTAATATACACAACCTCGTTAATCTCGCTATTTGTAAACGCGTTAATGGCGTCGCCCTGCTAGCAGTCTAGGTCAAATATTGCAACGATCGCCATTAAGGCTCTAAACAATTTTGCTACTAGAGTTACGGCATATATATCCTTATAAACTAACTCTTGCAAATTGCCTCTTATATAAAGATAAGCCTTAAACCTCGTTAGATATCTCTTATTATTAGTTTTATAGGTAAATACCCAGATAATAGGCACGGATTTAATATGGATTGTCTTATTAATAACTTAGAACGTTCCTCGATTTTAAAGGTCCGTATATTTCTTTTTAATAGCAGCCACGAATTCTTCCTTATATTAATGTCTTTAAAGCTCCTTCTAATTCTTAGGTGGCGGTAGGAGCTAATTATAGTGTAGCTTTTTATAAAATATAAGCCATATATTAAAGGCTGATCTTTAAGCTAGAAGACTTTAGTTATTAGTAATATTAATAAGAAAACCTGCATAGATCTTTAATTGTCCTTTAAGTCTCTTTCCTTTAACCATATTTTACTCTCCTATATTACTATTAATCTTCTTCTTTAGCTTAGCTTTATTAGTCAGAACTATAATATAGTGCGGCTTCTTTGCTAAGGTTTTTAAGGACGGTAGTAGAGGCTCCAGTAAGTTAGGTTCTAGTATCTTATCTAGGGTAAGAAGCTCTAGAGCTAAGTTATCTTTAAAGCTTAAATCTTATTACTTACTACTCTTAATATTAGGCTCGTCTTAATTTCTACTAAAATCTACCTATTGTCTTTCTTTAGTATTATTTTAAATCTTATCTAGAGTTTTATTACCTTTATTAGACGATAATTCTAATTCGTCTTAGAGATTCTCTATTTAATAGATATTAATAATTTCTAATATTTAGTTAGTTCTTACTTAGAGTACATTCGCCAGATCTAGCTGTAAGTTATCATAGAGTAACTGCTTATTAAACCTTATATCTCTAGTTCTAATAACCTTCTTCTAACTTAAAATATAGATTTAAAAGATATTTGTTAAATTATACCCTACCAGATATCCTATATGGGCCCTTAGCGCTAGCTTATTTAGGCGTAGAATATTATATTTAAGAGGATAGGCCCTATAGCTATAGACTTATAGGTGTCCTATATTAGGTTTTAGTAATATTATACCCATTACTAACTAGATTTTCTTAAAAGGTATCTACCACCTAAGTCTTTTACTAGCCGTCCGATTAAGTAGATAGGTAGCTACTTTATAGGCTTCTAGCGTTAGCTCTTCTAGTAGATAAGCCTTCTGTATAATTACCCCCCTAAATTGTTCCACTAGACCGTTCTATAATTAAGTATTAGATGCTAATCTTTTAAGAGTAATTTCTTATTTAGCTATCTAATCCTTAAACTTATCTCTAAGAGATATCTCTCTATCTATATGGATTATAACTACCTTAAAGCCGTATCGTTGTTTAATAATATTGCAGTATATAATAACTCTTTATTATAGGGACGACTTTTTAGCTATTGTGTCTGCCTTATTTATCCGCGTTACGTCATTAAGGAAGTGTACCGCGTACTTATCGCTATTAAATACGACTATTCTGGGTATTAAATTAAGGTAGATTTTATAGAAAGAAACTAATAACGGAGTTAGTGTTTTTCTAGATATTACTTTATAAGCTTTGCTTACTTTACAGTCGTTTAAGAAATATCGGGAACTCGCTTACTACTCTTTTCGAAAGTGCTGCGAAAATCAAATTAAGCGAGCCTCGCCCACACAGCATCGAATTTGGGTGATTTTACCATACAAATCGAATGCCTACCACGCATACCACGCCTACCGTTCCTTAATTACTTGTGAGGCTTGAGTATTACATCGTATTGCTTATATAGATTAATTTTCTGGTGTTGTAAGCGCAATGGTATAGCGCGATAGCCTTCGGAAACGAGCTGCTAGCTAACCTACGCAGCCTCCTTAATCAACCAAGCGGAATGCTATTGTCCCTATATATGTAGGCCTTCGTACTGTTCTAGCTCGCTGCCCACCCTTACCGCTTAGTTCTAGTAAGGAGGACGACAACGACAACGACGAGGGGGAGGAGGATAAGGAGGCCTAAGAATTAGATATAGGTTTGGATTAGGACGAAGACAACGAAGACGATAACGACGCAGGCCTAGTTGATCTAGATATTCAGCAGCCAACTTAAGAGCCCCCAGATGAGGAAGCAGGCTTTAGAACAGCAAGTGGGCGTATTATTTAACCAAGTTAAGGAGCTACCAAAGCTCTTAAAGCTATCAAAATCGCATAAGCTGCAGGAAGAATACTCTAACGCTCTAAGCGCTTAATTAATACTATATTAATTGCAGGAAGGTTTATAGGACTCTAACTAAACTTCCTATAACTAGTCCTCTTATTGGCGCCCGACTCGTCAATAAATATAAGGCGATTAACGTCCCATATACATTAGCGTCCCTTCTAGATAGCACGAAGATCTTCTAAGCGCTCCTACGCTCTTCGCTATACAGCCTTCCTGCTCCACTTATTACGTTTTAGAACCCGCCATATTAATAATATTAACGCTATAATATTACAATCGTCCCATAGGAACCAGGCCATCTTATTAAGGTAGGCAGTAGGGCGATCTTCTAAGTAGGCAAGAAGCGCCTACGTACACGGTTAGTATACCTAACACCATAATGTCATATATCACGAACTTGCTTATATTTCTTTGGTATATTACTTAGTCGCCCGATCTTAAGATTTGGGGGGGGGGGGGGTATGGCTCCCTATAAAGGTCCAAATTAAGCTAGATACGGTATATAGTTAAGAGGTATAACTTTGTAGCTGCCGCAATACATTTAACCGTCTAATTAAATAGAAAAGCTACTAGAATTTAATGGAGCT